>Ga0160495_100106_pt1 | contig 129809 bp, 137 predicted proteins | sample DID4MG_4_FD_108251 | JGI IMG/M metagenome (GOLD analysis project Ga0160495, IMG submission 108251) | Enriched soil microbial communities from UW Madison campus, WI, USA - DID2933_E24_FP4 MG | ecosystem: Environmental > Terrestrial > Soil > Unclassified | place: USA: Madison, Wisconsin... | reverse complement strand
GCCTGCTTATCCGCTTAGGTCAATCCGAAGCGGGCAGGCTCTTAGGGAGTCGTAACTGTATGCTCAGGACCGCCATCCTCGCCGCCGTCGCCAGCGCCGCCTTCGTCGCGCCGGCCATGGCCGCCGACATCACCGGCCTCTGGCTGACCGAGACCAACGGCGGCCAGGTCGAGGTCAGCCGCTGCGGCAACAGCCTGTGCGGCAAGCTGGTGACCTCCGACCACATCAAGACCGACCCGTCCAAGAAGGACGTCAAGAACAAGGACGCCTCGCTGCGCACGCGCCCGCTGAAGGGCATGCAGATGCTGTGGGGCTTCAGCGGCGGTCCCGAGAAGTGGACCGGCGGCAAGGTCTACAACGCCGACGACGGCGGCACCTATTCGGGCACCATCACCATGACCTCGCCCGACAAGCTGAAGCTGAAAGGCTGCATCGTCGCGCCGCTGTGCAAGACGCAGGTCTGGACGCGGTTGAAGTAGTAATCAAGGAACCTCCCCCTTTGGGGGAGGCGGCCGAAGGCCGGTGGGGGGAAGTTTTCAGCTTCCAGCGTGTCGGCCGATATCGCAGCCACGCCCCCCACCGATTGCTTCGCGATCACCTCCCCCACAGGGGGAGGTTTTCTTTCACAGCGGCTTACACACCTCTTCCAGCCAGGCCCGCACCTCCGGCTCGAGCCGCGGGCCGATCTCGCGCAGCACCCGGGCGTGGTAGGCGTCGAACTGGGCGGTTTCCTCGGCCGTCAGCAGCGCCTTGTCGACCAGGCGGGGGTCGATGGGGGCGAGCGTCAGGGCCTCGAAGCGGTGCATTGGGCGGTCGCCGCCGCCGACGGTCTCGGCGGGCATGACGACTTCCAGGTTCTCGATGCGGATGCCGTATTCGCCGTCCTTGTAGTAGCCCGGCTCGTTGGAGACGATCATGCCGGGCTGCAGGGGAACCGTGTTGGGCGCCTTGCTGATCCGCTGCGGGCCTTCGTGCACACCCAGATAGACGCCGACGCCGTGGCCGGTGCCGTGGTCGTAGTCCAGGCCGTGGGCCCAAAGCGCCATGCGCGCCAGGGCGTCGATGGCCGAGCCGGTGGTGCCGGCCGGGAAGCGCAGGCGGGCGATGGCCAGGTGGCCCTTCAGGACCAGCGTGTTGCGCTGCACCATCTCGGGCGTCGGCTCGCCGATGGCTACGGTGCGGGTGACGTCGGTGGTGCCGTCCAGGTACTGGCCGCCGCTATCGACCAGCAGCAGCGAGCCGAGGGCCGCGCGCTCGTTGCTGCGCTCGGTCGGGCGATAGTGGGGCAGGGCGCCGTGGCCGTTGGCCGCGCCGATGGTGTCGAACGACAGGTCCTTCAGCACGCCGGTGGCCTCGCGGAAGCTTTCCAGCTTGGCGACGGCTTCCTTCTCGTCCGGTGGGCTCGTCTGGCCCTCGGTGGCCAGCCAGTGCAGGAAGCGGGTCAGGGCGGCGCCGTCGCGGCGGTGAGCTTCGCGCGTGCCGTCCAGCTCGACGCCGTTCTTGCAGGCGCGGGGCAGGGTGCAGGGGTCCATGCCGCGCACGACCTTGGCGCCGGCGGTGGTCAGGGTGTCGAAGTACCAGGCCGAGGACTGGGCCGGATCGACCAGCACCGACTTGCCGGCGAGCTCGGCCAGGGCGCCTTCGAGGGCCTCGGGGGCCTCCAGCGACACCTCGTTGCCGAGCCAGGCGGGAAGCTCTTCGGTCACCTTGGCCGGGTCGAGGAACAGGCGGGCGCTGCCGTCGGCGCGCAGCACGGCCTGGGCCAGCGGCAGGGGCGTGCGGATGACGTCGCCGCCGCGGATGTTGAACAGCCAGGCGATCGAGGCCGGGGCGGTGATGACGGCCGCATCGGCGCCCAGGCCCGCGCCTACACGGGCGCGCTTGGCCGAGGATTCCTCGCCTGCGTATTGGGTGGGATGCGGAACCACCGGAGCCTGCGGCTGGGCCGGGCGATGCGCGCCCCAGGCTTCGTCCAGCGGGTTGGCGGCGACGGGCTTCAGCGTGGCGCCGGCGCGGGCGGCGGCGGCCTTCAGGGCCTCCAGCGCGGCGGGGCTGTGCAGGCGGGCGTCGTAGCCGATGACGGCGCCCGACTTGGCGGTTTCCAGATAGGCCGGGACGCCGCCCTCGACGAGGTCGCGGATCTCGAACACGCCCTGGTCGACCTGCTCGCGGACCTGCAGCGTATAGCGGCCGTCGACGAACACGGCGGCGCGGTCGCTCATGATGACGCCGGCCCCGGCCGAGCCGGTGAAGCCGCTGGCCCAGGCCAGGCGGTCGTTGGCGGCGGGCAGGTATTCGTTCTGGTGCTCGTCCTCGTGCGGCACGAGGAAGCCGTCCAGACCCTGGCGGGCCATGGCCTCGCGGATCAGCGGAACGTGGCGCGGGCCAAAGCCCGGATCGGTGGATTCATCGAAGGTCTGGCGCATGGCCACCGATTTAGGCCCCATGCGCCGACCTGAAAAGGGGACTTATTGCTGGCGGTCGGGGTCGGGCGACGGCGCCGTGCCGTCGGTGGTCGCGGGTGCGTTGGCGGCCGCGTTCTGGGCGGCGTCGGCGGCGCTTTGGGCCTGGGCCTCGGTCTGGCGGCGGACGGCGTCGGCGGCCGCGGCGGCGTCACGGGCCGAGCTCTCGGCGGCGGCTTGCGCCTGCTGGGCGCCGGTCTGGAGGCCCACCTGCGCGCCTTCGATCAGGCCGGCGGCGCGGCCCTGTTCCTGGGCCTGGGCGATCTGGTCGGTACTGGCGTCCATCGGCCGTGAGGTCAGCATGAAGGCCACGGCGATCACCGCCACGATGGCCACCACGCCGGCCACCAGCCAGCCCAGCGGGCTCGACTCGCGGCGAACTTCCACGACGCGCTCAGGCTGTCGCTGGACCGGGGGGAGGGAAGGATCGGTATAGGTCATGGCTCTCGTCCTGGAACGTTGTTGTTCGAGGAAACGTGGAGCCAAGCGGAGGTGTTCCGCCGCGCCTTCCACCTCTCCCCGGGGGAGAGGTGGAATTGGGACGAAGGTTTCCGTTACGGACGCTCGAGCACCAGCGTCGCCCAGGCGTCGCGGTGGATGCGGGTCTTCACGCGGAAGCCGCGCGACAGGTAGGCGGCCTTGACCATGCGTTCCTGGGTGCGCAGCAGGCCCGACAGGATGACGGTGCCGCCGGGGACCAGGGCGCGCTTGATGTCCTGCACCAGGCTGATCAGCGGGCGGGCCAGGATGTTGGCGAAGACGAGATCGTAGGGGGCGTTGTCGGCGACCAGGCGGTGGCCCAGGCCCGAGGCATGGACGAAGCGGGCGTTGGCCTTGTTGACCAGGGCGTTCTCGCGGGCGATGCGCACCGACGGCTTGTCGATGTCGGTGCCGACGGCGAGCTTCGACCCCGTGCGGGCGGCGGCGATGGCCAGCAGGCCCGTGCCGGCGCCGACGTCGAGCACCTTGTTGAACTTCTTGGCCTTGATCAGGCGGTCATAGGCCTGCAGGCAGCCGACGGTGGTGCCGTGGTGGCCGGTGCCGAAGGCCGCGCCGGCCTCGATGCGCAGGTTGACCGTGCTGGCCGGCAGGCGGCCGCGGTCGTGCATGCCGTAGACGAAGAAGCGGCCGGCGCGCACCGGCGGCAGGCCCGACAGCGCCATGGCCAGCCAGTCGGCGTCGGCCAGGGTTTCGCGCACGACCTTCAGCGGGAAGCCGCCCAGCAGCTCCAGCAGGCCGGCGTCTTCCTCGTCGGTGGTCGGGAAGGCGTCGATGCGCCAGATGTTCTTGTCCTCGTCCTCTTCCAGGATCGAGTAGGTCGCGCCTTCGAGGCCGGGCATGTTGTCGATGGCGTCGGCGGCGGCTTCGGCGTCGGCGCGGGCGCCGCGGGCGACGATCTGCTGGGGCGTGTAGTCGATCATGCCGCTCCAATAGTCGTACGCGCCGCCAAAGGCGAGACCGTGCGTCGCCCGAAGACGGGGGCGGGGCTCCAAATTTCCGGGATCGGCTCGGGCGGCGCCAGGCGCCAGGTCAGCGGCGCCTCTTCTCGGGGGGCTCGCGCGGCCTTGGGTTCGGCGTCGCGGGCGAAGCCGAGGGCGGGGCCGAGCAGGCGCGTGGCGGCCGCGCAGGCCAGGGCCCAGGCGATGCCGTTGCGCTCCAGGATGAAGCTTTCCGAGAAGGTGGTGATCAGGAAGATGACCAGGAACAGCGTCGCCCAATAGCCGTCGCGCACCTTGTCGAACCGGAACAGGGCGACCAGCAGCGGCAGGCCCAGCACCAGCGCCGAAAGGGCGACGCCCACCCAGCCCAGCTGGGCCAGCACGTCGAGCCAGCCGTTGTGGGCGGTCGGCACGTTCCAGCCGGTTTCCTTGCGGATGAACATGGCCGGCACCGACTCGTCGCGCCAGAACACCGCATAGCCGTAGCCGGTGATCGGGGCCTTGGCCGACTGGCGCAGCAGGGCGTCCCAGATCTCGGTGCGGCCGGTCAGGGTGGGGTCCTTGCCCAGGGCCTTGAACAGCAGTTCGGGGGCCAGCCACATGACCAAGGCCAGGCCGCCGACCACGGTGACGCCCAGCCAGACCATGGTGATCGCGGTGGCCGGACCGCGCCGCATCATGCCCAGCAGGCCAGAGCCCGCCAGGCCGATCATCAGCACCATCAGCGAGGTCTTGGACTTGCTCATCACGATCATGAAGGCGCAGAGCACGATGGCGGCGATGAAGAGCTTGCGATGGCGCGTGCCGGCCAGGATGGCGGCCATCGAGGCCAGGGCGCCGTAGACCATCATCGCGCCCATCTGGTTCTTCTCGAACCACAGGCCCCGCCAGTCGCCGGCGTTGATGTCGTGCTGCACGCCCATCTTGGGATAGGCGATCGCCGCCAGCAGGCCGCCGGCGCCGAGGATCAGGAAGGTGGTCGCCAGGATCTCGGCCATGCGACGGCCGTCGAAGCTGGCGGCGAAATAGAAGCCGAACAGGGTGGTGAAGGCCGCGGCCAGGGCCCGGCGGTTGGTGGTGCCCGGGTCGAACGACCACGACGACGAGGCGAACACCCAGAAGACCAGCAGGCTGAGCACGCTCGCCGGCAGCCAGAACTTCATCAGGCGTGGGGCGCGCCACATCACCAGCCCCAGGATCAGGGCGTAGACCGGCAGCCACATCAGGCGAAGGATCGGCATGTCCTCGCCGCCGGCCTGTTCGGGGTCGAGCAGCGGGCCGATCAGGGCGTTGGACAGCATGAACAGCACGAAGCCGCAGGCCCAGGCCTCCAGCGTGCGCAGGATCCCTTGCTCGTGCTCGTCCCGTTCCGGCGCCGCCGCGTCCATCTGCGTTCCCGTGTGGCGCGAAACGGCACAGTGTCGCTTCGCTCGACGGGATGGGTGCAAGGCGGGGGCCTAAAGACGCCTGCGGCGACCCCCTCCGGCCCTCCGGGCCACCTCCCCCAGAGGGGGAGGATCTAGGCGCCAAGATGCTCCCCCTGTGGGGGAGCTGTCGCGGAGCGACTGAGGGGGTCCGCGAAGCGGATTAGTAGCTCGACGCCGCCACTTCCGTCGGGGCGGTCTTCGGCGGGCCGGCCACCACCTCTTCCGGCAGGCGCTTGTCGAGGATGTCGCCGCTGGTCGATGCGTAGCTGGCGCGGGGGGCGTCGGCCGGTTCGGTGGGGGTGGCGGGCTGGTCCATGGCGGCGGCTGTGGCGCCGGAGGCCGAGACGATGTCTTGGTCGGCGGGCTCGTAGCTGGCCGGTTCGATCAGGCCCATCTCGGGACCCATGCCGACGAGATCGGCCGAGGTCAGCACCACCGGCGTCTCGTCCTGCGGCGGGCGCAGGAAGTCCTGGCCGATGACGTAGTCGGGGACCTTGCCGGCCGGCCAGACCATGGGCGCGGCCTCGGCGTACTGGCTGCCGTGAACCTCGACATAGGCGCCGGGTTCGGCCTCCTGCGGACCGATCTGCATGGCGACGCCGGCCACCGCGCCCAGGGTCAGGGCGAGGGGGAGGCCGACGATGGCGGCGCGGGTTTTCAGGAGATCGAACGGCGTCATGCGAGGATAGCGCTTCAGCCGCCAATTCGTTCTGGCTAGCTTCCGATTCAGGGCGGAAGTCTGGGCGAAAGAACGAAGGAGCGGACATGACGAGCAGGAAGGTGGGCGGCCTGCTGCGGGCGCGCGAGGGCGGCCATGCGCGGGTGACCTATGTCGAGCTGTTCTTCGACCTGGTGTTCGTCTTCGCCATCACCCAGCTGTCGCACGGCCTGATCGGCCATCCGAGCCCGTTGGGCGTGCTGGAGACGGGCCTGCTGCTGATGGCCGTCTGGTGGGCCTGGGTCTACACCGCCTGGGTCACCAACTGGCTGGACCCCGAGCGGCCGCCGGTGCGGATCATGCTGTTCGTGGTGATGGCCGCGGGCATGGTGCTGGCGATGTCGATCCCGCAGGCCTTCGAGGGGCGGGGCCTGCTGTTCGCCCTGGCCTATGTCGGCATCCAGGTGGGGCGCAGCCTGTTCACCCTGTGGTGCGTGCGGGCCGACGAGGGTCTGCGGCTGAACTTCCTGCGGATCAGCGCCTGGTTGAGCGTCTCGGGCGTGCTGTGGATCGCTGGCGGTCTGCTGCACGACGAGCTGCGCCTGGCCTGCTGGGCCGCCGCCATCGCCATCGAATACGCCTCGCCGGCCGCCGGCTTCTGGACCCCGGGCCTGGGCCGGTCGAAGACCGCCGACTGGACGGTGGAGGGCGCGCACCTGGCCGAACGCTGCGCCCTGTTCACGATCATCGCCCTGGGCGAGTCGATCCTGGTGATGGGCGCGACGGCCGCGGGCCTGGACTGGACGCCGGCGGTGACGGCGGCCTTCGCCTCGTCGTTCGTGGCCAGCCTAGCCATGTGGTGGATCTATTTCTCGTTCACCGCCGAGGCCGCCAGCGAGGCGATCAGCCATTCCGACGATCCGGGCCGGGTGGCGCGGGTGGCCTACACCTACAGCCACCTGTTGCCGGTGGCGGGGATCATCGTGGCGGCGGTCGGCGACGAGTGGGTGATCCACCATCCGGTGGGCCACGCGGACCTGAAGACCGCCATGGCCCTGATCGGCGGGCCGCTGCTGTTCCTGCTGGGCGGGGTGCTGTTCAAGAAGGCGGTGTTCCGCATCTGGTCGCCGTCGCGGATCGCCGGCATGGCGGCGCTGGGGCTGCTGGCCCTTGTGGCGATGGCGGTCTCGCCGCTGGTGCTGTCGCTGCTGACGACGGTGGTGCTGCTGGCGGTGGCGGCCTGGGAGAGCCTGGCGATCAAGCGGCGGGGGCGGCACCTGGGGGCTTGAGGGGATTAGATGCTCCCCCTCTGGGGGAGCTGTCGCGGAGCGACTGAGGGGGTCTTTCGGCCGCGCCGGCCCCCTCCGGCCCTCCGGGCCACCTCCCCCAGAGGGGGAGGATTTCCCCTACCGCCCGAACGCCGCGTCGGTGGCTCGCACCAGGCCATCGATGACGCCGGGCTCGGTCGAGGCGTGGCCGGCGTCCCAGACGATCTCGAAGTGGGCCGAGGGCCAGGCGCGGTGCAGGGCCCAGGCGCTGGCCAGCGGCGTGACGACGTCGAAGCGGCCCTGGACGATCCAGGCCGGGATGCGCCGGATCGTCTCGATGTTCTTGAGGATCCAGCCGTCCTCGGGGAAGAAGCCGCGATTGACGAAGAAGTGGCTCTCGATCCGCGCGAAGGCGATGGCGAAGTCTTCTTCGTTGAATTTCGGCGGCCGGGCCTCGGGGCCGCGCAGCGAGATGGTGTCGCCCTCCCACTGGCTCCAGGCGTTGGCGGCCTCGGCCTGGACGCGGCGGTCGGGGTGGACGAGGCGCTTGTGATAGGCGGCCATCAGGTCGCCGCGCTCCTCGACGGGGATCGGCGCGAGAAAGCGCTCCCAGGCGTCGGGGAACAGCATCGAGGCGCCGTCCTGGTAGAACCAGTTCAGCTCCTTCTCGGTCAGCAGGAAGACGCCGCGCAGCACCAGCCCCTCGACCCGGTCGGGATGCTTGATGGCGTAGGCCAGGGCGAGGGTGGAGCCCCAGGAACCGCCGAACACGGTCCATTTCTCGACGCCGAGGTGCTCGCGCAGCCGCTCGATGTCGGCGATCAGGCTCCAGGTGGTGTTGTCGTCGAGGCTGGCGTTGGGACGCGAGCGGCCGCAGCCGCGCTGGTCGAACAGCGCCATGCGCCAGCGGCCAGGATCGAAGAACCGCCGCATGGTCGGGTTGATCGCCCCGCCGGGGCCGCCGTGCAGGATCACCGCCGGCTTGCCGCGCGGCGCGCCGCATTCCTCGTAATAGATCTCGTGCGGCCCGCCGACCGACAACCAGCCGAAGGAGAACGGTTCGACCTCGCGGAACAGGCCGCGACGGCCGATGGCGGACATGGCTGCGAGGGAAGCATGACGGTCCATGGACAGAACCTAGGCGGTTTGCTGGCCGCTGTGAACGCGCTTCGTCACGGTTCGGTCGTTGTCGAGATGGGGCGGGAGTAAGCTTGACCGCGGGCAACCCTGGCGATAACGCCGCTTGAGCAGGTGGCGTACGGAGGGGACATGCGGCGGCGCGAAGTGATGACGGCTCTTGCTACGATGGGGGCCGCGATGGGGGCGACGACGGGCTTGGCGACGCCCGGCCTGAGCTGGGCCGGGGGCAAGCAGGCGGCGGTGGGCGACGTCGCCCCGCCGTTCTCGGTCACGACCTTCGATCGCCAGGTCATCAAGTCGACCGAGATGGCCGGCGACGTCGTGGTGCTGAACTATTGGGCCACTTGGTGCGGCCCCTGCCGCGCCGAGATGCCGGCCATGGACCAGTTCATGCGCGAGCGCGGCGGGGCGGGCCTGCGAATCTACGCCATCACCGTCGAGAGTTCGCCGCCGGAGCGGGCCCTGCGGGATCTGGCCAAGGTGCTGGCGTTCCCGCTGGCCAAGCGGCTGACGGGCAAGGGCTATGGCAAGATCGACAACGCCGTGCCGACCAGTTTCGTCATCGACCGTCAGGGCGTGGTGCGCCACGCCGACGCGGGCAGCTTCACCTACGGCAGCTTCGCCAAGCTGCTGAAACCCTTGCTGGCCGAGCCGCGTCCGATCGAGGCCAAGCCGGCGCCGGTCGCCTAGCGGCCGAAAGGTCTGCTATGTCGGGGCGCATGAGCAATACGCCTGAAGACTTCTCCGACGACGAACTGCTGGATCTGCTGAGCGACGACCAGCTGATCGAGCTGGACCAGTCGATCGCCGACATGTTCGGCGCCGAGGGGCTGGACCGGCCGGAGGCGCTGGTGGTGCTGGCGCGCGTCTACACCATGCGGGCGGCCGAGCGCGACGAAGCCTCGGCTCTGGCCCTGCTGCAACTGGCGGCCGCCATGCGCCGCCGCGCCGAACGGCTCAAGCCGCGTCAGTAGGGGCGGGCAAGGCGCCCTTCCGCGACATCGATAGCGACACCGCCGGGCCGAGCTAGCGCTTCTGGCGTCGTCTTGACCGTAATGCGTATAGCTAGGTATATAGCTTGCTATATATAATTCTGCAGGATGGCGCTCATGACCTCCGACACCCTCTCCGACCTTGGCGTGACGTTCCTGGGAAGCCGCCTCAAGCGCCTGGGCGACCGGTTGCAGACCGAGGCCGGGGCGATCCTGCAGGCCATGGATCTGCCGGTGCAGCCGGCCCAGCAGCCGCTGCTGGCGGTGCTGCGCCGCGAGGGGCCGCGGACGGTCGGGGCCATCGCCCAGCACCTGCGCATCAGCCAGCCCACCGCCACCCGCGCCCTCCAGGCTCTGATCGAGCAGGGGCTGGTCGAGGCCAGCAGGGAAGGGCGCGACCAGCGCCACAAGCTGCTGTCGCTCAGCCCGGCCGGCGAGGCCCTGATGGATCGGCTGGAAAACGACCTGTGGCCCCGGGTCGAGGCCGCCGCGATCTCGCTATGCGGGGGACGGCATCAGCAGCTCATGGACGCTATCGCCGACATCGAAGCCGAACTTGACCGCCGGTCGCTCGTCGATCGCACCTTGGCCGACCGCACCCTGGCCCCGTCGATGACCGTGCGCGACTTCTCCGACGAGCTGGCCGAGCCGTTCCATCGCATCAACGCCGAATGGATCGAGGAGATGTTCGCCCTGGAGGCCAACGACATCGACCTGCTGTCCAACCCGCGTGAGCGGATCATCGACAAGGGCGGGGCGATCCTGTTCGCCCAGACGCCCGACCTGGGCGTGGTCGGCACCTGCGCGCTGATGAAGGCCAAGGACGGCTGGTTCGAGCTGACGAAGATGGGCGTGTCGAAGTCGGCGCGGGGCCGCAAGGTCGGCGAGTTCCTGCTGGTCGAGGCGATCAAGCGGGCGAAGGCGATGGGGGCGAGCGAGAAGCTCTACCTGCTGACCAACACCAAGTGCGGGCCGGCCGTGCACCTCTACGAGAAGCTGGGCTTCGAGCACGACGCCGAGGTGATGGCCCTGTTCGGTTCGCGCTACGAGCGCTGCGACGTGGCCATGCGGTTCAGGGGCTGATCACCCGAGGGCTGAAAACGAAAACGCGGCCGGGAGTCGCCTCCCGGCCGCGCGTCTTTCAGGCTCGAAGGCGGATCAGAACGCCTTCTTGATCGTCACGAAGCCCTGGCGGGGCGCGCCCGGGAGCAGGGTCATGGCCGTGCCGGCGGTGTCGTTGTTGACGAAGCCGCCCGAGCCGACGGTCGAGATGTAGTCCTCGTCGAACAGGTTGGTGATGTTGGCCTGGATCTCGAGGCCCTTGGTCCAGCCCTCGCCGTCGAAGTTGTAGCCGAGGGTCAGGTCGGCCACGGTGGCGCTGTCGACCTTCCCGCCGATGTTCTCGTAGGTGTAGTAGCGCTCGCCGGTGTAGCTGACGCCGAGCTTGGCGTAGAAGCCGGCCTGCTCGAACTTCACCTCGCCCTTGAAGATGTTCTCGGGCGTGTCGACCACGGTCTTGCCCGCGGTGCGGGCGACGACGGCGCCGCTGCCGTTGATGACGTCGTCCTGGTATTCCGACTTGTTGTGGGTGTAGGCGGCGTAGACCGACCAGGCGTCGCTGACGCGGTATTCGCCGGCCAGTTCCAGGCCTTGGGTCTTCACCGAGCCGACGTTGGACAGCACGGCCGGCAGGCCCAGGATCGGCGAGGCCGTCGAGGCGCTGAGCAGGCGGTCCTCGAAGTTGACGTCATAGACCGCGACCACGCCCTGGAACGGACCCCGGTGATAACGGGCGCCGGCTTCGAAGGTCCGCGAGCTTTCCGGGTTCAGGGTCTTGGCGACGTAGTCGACGACCGTCTGGCTCTGCGAGGCGAACGGGCCGGCCGTCGCCGCCGAGACGTAGGCGGCCATGTTCTCGGTGTAGCCGCCGAAGAACTCCAGGCCGCTGCCCAGGTCGTAGACGAAGCCGACCTGCGGCAGGAACGTGTCCTTGCTCTCGATCTTGCCCGACAGCGCGCTGCCGACCACCGTCTCGACGCTGTTTTCGACCTTCACCGCCTTGAAGCCGAAGTTGACCTTCAGGGCCTCGGTGACGGTCCAGCTGTCTTCGATGTGGCCGGTCAGGGTCTTGGTCTCGAAGCGGTACTGCCACTGGGTGGCGAACGGGTTGGACTGGAAGTCCAGCGGATCGCGCGACGGGGCCGAGGCGGTCTCGGCGTAGAACCGGCGGGCCTGATTGAAGTGGTTGGTTTCGGTCCAGAAGCCGCCGCTGATGGTGTGGGCGCCGAGCTCGACCGACAGGCCGGCGGTCAGGCCGCCGCGGTCGATGTCGTACTCGGTGGTGCGGATCGACAGCGGGGCGGCGTTCGAACCGGTCGTGCCGAAGCCCGGGCTGGCCAGGTACGGCGTGTACCACAGGCCCTGGCCCTGGTTCTTGTGCTGGTAGGCGGTGGCGTCGAACTTGACGTGGTCGCCGAAGGGCAGGCTGAGGCTGGCCCCGTAGAGATCGTCGTCACGGATGCCGGCGCCGGCGTAGTAGGCGTCGTCGACCGAGGTGAACGGCGAGGGCAGGGCGGTTCCGGTCTGGTAGGCGCGGGCGGCGGCGATCGCCAGGGCCCAGTTGGGCTGGGTGTTGTCCCAGTCGCGGCCGAGACGCTTGATCATCTCGAACGACATGTCCTGGTAGTCCTGCTCGCGGCGTTCCGAGCGGTGGTAGAAGCCGGTCAGCTCGCCTTCGCCCAGCGGCAGCACGGCCTTGGCGTCGTACTGGCGCTGCTTCTGCTCGCCGCCGCCCTTCCACTTGTCGCTCTTCTGGTCGGCGATCGAGACGTAGGCGCGCAGGCCGCCCAGTTGCTCGATGGCGCCGGTCTCGAAGCGGCCGAACACCCGGTGCATGGCCTCGGAGCCGCCGGTGACGTTGAGCTGGCCGCCCAGCGTCTCGGACGGATCGCGCGAGAAGAACTGCAGCGTGCCGCCCAGGTTAGAGGTCGAGGCCACGCCCAGCGCGCCGGCGCCCTGGGCCAGTTCGACCTTGCCGATGTTCTCGCTGGCGACGGCGCGGCTGATGTGCAGGCCGTTGTGGTTGCCGTAGCTCATGTCGCCCAGCGGCACGCCGTCCAGCGTGAAGCCCAGCTGGTTCTGGTTGAAGCCGCGGATCGAGATGCGGGTCGACCATTCGTAGGCGCCGAAGGCGTCGGCCGACTGGAACGACACGCCGGGCAGCTTGGCGATCGCCTTCAGCGGGCTGGAGCCGGAGGCTTCCAGGGCCAGGGCGGCGTCGTTGACGGTCTGGACCTGGCGGCTCTGGCCCTGGCCGATGACGATGACGGCGTCGACCTCGGTGGCGGCGTCAGCCGCGGCGGGCGCGGGTTCGGCGGGCGTTTCGGCGGCCAGGGCGGGAGCGGCCAGCAGGAGCGCGCCGAAGGCGGCGCCCAGCAGAAGAGCGGATTTCATCTGAACTATCCCCTAGTGCGCCGGGAGCGGGGAGGCCGCCGGGGCGCGTCTAGTGGGCTCGCCTAACGGTGATCGACGACACCGCCGCGACGGTTATTTGTCGTCTCGCCGACAGTCTGGCGACGAATGCGTGAAGGGGCCGCGATTGCGCAAACCGCCCCCAACCGCTATTTGAGCGCCCGACCCCCGCACCCCGACCCGAGAGACGAAAAGCCCCTCATGGCGCAGCAATACATTTTCCAGATGCAGGGCCTGACCAAGGCCTATCCCGGTGGCAAGAAGGTCTTCGAGAACATCTGGCTGTCGTTCTACTCCGACGCCAAGATCGGCGTCGTGGGCGTCAACGGCTCGGGTAAGTCCACCCTGCTGAAGGTGATGGCCGGCCTCGACAAGGAATTCTCGGGCGAGGCCAAGGCCGCCGACGGCATCAAGCGCGGCTATCTCCCGCAGGAGCCGGTGCTGGACCCGACCAAGGACGTCTGGGGCAATGTCATCGCCGACTGCGAAGACAAGCACGTCTTCGACAAATACAACGCCCTCGCGATTCAGCTCGGTGAGGAATACACCGACGAGCTGATGGAGGAGATGACCAAGCTTCAGGAGATCATCGACGCCAAGGATCTGTGGGACATCGATTCCAAGATCGAGATGGCGATCGACGCCCTGCGCTGCCCGCCCAACGACAGCAACATCGAAAGCCTGTCGGGCGGTGAGAAGCGCCGCATCGCGCTGGCCCGCCTGCTGCTCAGCAAGCCCGACATGCTGCTGCTCGACGAACCGACCAACCACCTGGACGCCGAGTCGGTGGCCTGGCTGCAGCACCACCTGGAAGACTTCCCGGGCTGCGTCATCCTGGTGACCCACGATCGCTACTTCCTGGATCAGGTCACCAAGTGGACCCTGGAACTGGATCGCGGCAAGGGCATCCCCTACGAGGGCAACTACTCCGGCTGGCTGGAGCAGAAGCAGAAGCGCGTCGTCCAGGAGCAGTCGGAATCCGAAGCCCGCCAGCGCGCGCTCACCCGCGAACTGGAATGGGTCCGCTCCTCGCCCAAGGCCCGCCAGTCCAAGTCGAAGGCCCGCCTGGCCTCGTACGACGAGATGGTCGCCGCGCAGGAAAACGCCCGCGCCGCCCAGACCCAGGCCCACATCCAGATCCCGCCCGGCCCGCGCCTGGGCAACCTGGTGCTGGAAGTCGAGGGCCTGGAAAAGGAATACGGCGACAAGGTGCTGTTCAAGGACCTGTCGTTCCGCCTGCCGCCGAACGGCATCGTCGGCGTCATCGGTCCGAACGGCGCCGGCAAGTCGACCCTGTTCAAGCTGATCACCGGCCGCGAACAGCCCGACGCCGGCACCGTGAAGGTCGGCGAGACGGTGAAGTTGTCCTATGTCGACCAGTCGCGCGACGCGCTGGATCCGAACAAGACCATCTGGCAGGAAATCAGCGGTGGCACCGATGTGATGGTGGTCGGCAAGCGCGAGATCAATTCCCGCGCCTATGTCGGCAGCTTCAACTTCAAGGGCGGCGACCAGCAGAAGAAGGTCGGCCTGCTGTCGGGCGGTGAGCGCAACCGCGTCCACCTGGCCAAGACCCTGGCCACCGGCGGCAACCTGCTGCTGCTCGACGAACCGACCAACGACCTGGACATCGAAACCCTGCAGGCCCTGGAAGAGGCGCTGGAAGAGTTCGCCGGCTGCGCCGTGGTCATCAGCCACGATCGCTGGTTCCTGGACCGCCTGGCGACCCACATCCTGGCCTTCGAGGGCGACAGCCACGTCGAGTGGTTCGAAGGCAACTTCGAGATGTACGAAGAAGACAAGAAGCGCCGCCTGGGCGCCGACAGCCTGATCCCCAAGCGGATCAAGTTCCAGAAGTTCGCCCGCTAAGGCGCGGATTTTCGGTCGAGACGATCGCGGGCGGCTCCTTCGGGAGCCGCCCGTTTTCGTTACACGCTCCCGATTTCAGGGGCGGCTGAACAGGCCTTCGAACAGCGACGGTATGGTGGGCTGGCCGCGCGGTGCGTCGCCCTTGGCGCTCTTGGGCGTGACGCCGAAGTAGCTGTTGTCCTCGAACTCCGCCACCTGGGCGGCGGTCAGCTTGCTCATGTCGACGTCCTTGGCCGCGTGCTGGCAGTCGAACATCAATTCCTCGCGTTCGGTGCGGCGGCAGGCCTCCAGCAGGGGCGGCATGGCCTTGAACTGGCGGCTTCGGGCCAGGATGCGGATCTCCTCGGGCAGGAAGAAGTCCGGATCGCCGCTCTTGATCTTGCCCTCGTCGATGACCGGGCGGGCGGCGGCGGGCCGGCCCAGCTTGGAGTAGGAACGCGCAAGCTCGCGATAGACCTCGGGCGCGGCGTTGGGCGAACGCCGCGCCACCTCCAGGTGCTCCACGGCCTCGCCATAGCGCCCGTCCTGCATCTCTATGCGGGCGGCCACGAAGCGGACCCAGGCCTCTCGCGAGAACTGCGGCTGGTTCAGCGCCACGGCGATCTCGGTCCGGGCCTGAACGAGGTCGCCGGCCAGGATGAACTTCTGGGCCTGGTTGGCGGCGCGGGCCGCGTTCAGGCCGCGCCTCAGTTCGGGGAGGCGAGTGATGCTCTCGACCTCGACGCTGGTCATCTCGCTGGTCGGGGCGATCTGCGGTCTGGTGTAGGCCGTCCCGCGGTAGCGATCCATGCCCTCGGCGCGGGCGTCGGCGGCGCGGTGCTTGCGCTTTAGCCAGTCGGCGCCCTGCTTCTTCAGACCCTCCCAAAGGGAGTCGAGCGCCACGCCGCCGATGGTCTTGGCCGCCGCCCCGAACTGGCTTTGCTGGATGGCGTTCTGGTAGCGGGGGTCGGCCAGCGTGGCCGACATCTGCTTTTGCATGTCCGCCGCGGCCGCCTCGAAGCGATCCTCCATGCTCTTTTCGCCCTTCCCGATCCTGGTGATGGCGTAGTCGGTCCGCGGCACGTAGCCGGCGAGGGCGGTGAGGTCGAAGCCGATGGCGTCGGCCTCGTCTTCCTGGATGCGGCCCCAGTAGGGCGTGGCGACTTCCTCCACCACGAAGCGGAGGTTGCGGTGCAGTTCCTTCGATTCCTCGATCTTACGGCGCATCTCGTCGGTGGCGCCGGGCTCGGCGTAGTTCATGCGGGCGTCGAAGACCACGCCGCGCTGATAGAGGCTGAAGGCCGAGCGCATGGTGCCCAGGCGACCCTGCATGACCTCGTCGCGCCGGGCGTGATCCATGGCCAGGTGGGCGTACTCGTGGCCCAGCAGCCAGTAGAGGTCGTTGTCCATCAGGTCCTTGGTCGGTTCGCCGTTTTCGCCTTCGAAGACGCCGAGCCAGACGGTCAGGGTGTTGTCGACGCGCGCCTCGGCGTTGAAGGGCATGTTGGCGCTGATCAGCACCTTGGGGCGCGGCCCGTTGGGATAGGGCCAGGCGTCGGCGATGCGGTCGACCATGGCCTGCAGGCGCTTCTGGGTCTGGGGCATCGAGAACAGCGAAGGGCGCATGTCGCCCCGGACGTCGGCCTGTTCGGCCAGCGCCTTGACCCGGTTACGGGCGGAGGGATCGACTGGCGCGCGCTCGACCTGGACCTTGGCGGCGGTCGCGGGCAGGCAGGTGAACACGCCGTCGTCGCCGCTGATCGAGAAGGTGTCGAACCCGACGCTGCGGATGCTGGTCATCATCCCGCGCAGACGGCCTCGCGATTTGCCCTCGGCTTCCGGCGCGCGGGCGGCGGCGCATTTGGCCAGCAGGGCCGTGGCCGGCGGCGGCGGGGGCGGCTGCCGATAGGGCGGCTCGGCCGGAGCGGCCTTGGCGGGCGGCGGCGCCGCCGCCGGCCTGGCGGCGGCCGGGCGCTTGCGGGTCTGGGCCCAGGCGTCGGCCGAGGGGACGGCGACGGAAATGGCGGCCACCGCCGCCGACACCGCGCGAAGGCGCATCAGCACCCCGCCCCGCGCGAACCGGCGTTGGACGAGCCGCTGGGACGGTCGGGCGAGCGCAGGCCGGTCAGGCCGCAACCGCCGTCGGTGGTCGGGATCTGCATCACGTAATAGGCGTTGCCGGCGGCGTCCCTCAGGGTGATGCAGCCGGCCTTCTTCTGGACGGTCTCGTCCACCGTGAGCGGGGGCAGCTTGCTGATCTGCGTCTTCTCGCCGGAGATGCAGTTCTTGTCGTAGAGCTTCACGGTCGGGCCGTTGAACTTGACGGGTTCGGCGGCGGCCGGCGTGGCGAGGGCCGTCGCGGCCGCTAGGCCGACGAGGTGGCGGAGGCGGATCATGGCGCGGTCTCCAGTTCGGGTTGTGACGAGGCGGGCGGCGGATCTTCGGCCGGTGCGTCCGGTGGTGCGGGCGGGGGCGGCTTGGGCCTTCGCAGGCGCTTGAGGCGGCGAACGGCGAGGCGCGGCGCGGCGACGACCAACCTGCCGGCGCGGCGCGCGGCGAACGCGGCGATCCGGACGGCCAGGCGCGCCAGGCGGATCGCGCCTTCGATGGACCAGAGGCTGACCGCGCCGTCGAGCATGATGAAGCCGAACAGCCCGACCACATTGACCGGCGCCCAGTGCAGGGCCTGGGTCAGTCCGACGGCTCCGGCCAGCAGCAGCACGCACAGGGCGAAGACCAGCGTCGAGAGCCCGTAGACCCGCCGGGTCGAAAGGTCGCCCCGGGAGATGCGCCGCCGGACCACCTCGATCATGAAGGCCACGACCAGCGCGCAGGCGAACTCGAGAATCTCGCCCCAGTCGACGCCGAAGAACGACAGCATGGGATCGTCAGTCAGGTCGGGGGGCTGGCGCAACTGATCGGCGCCGTAGCGGAGCAGGTTGTCGTAGGCCATGGCGTGCAGGTGCACGCCGGCCTGCCGGCCGTGGACCACGTCTTCGACGATGTCGTTGCTGTCGGCGTAGGCCGCGCCGACCAGCACGACCTGATCGCGCAGATAGCTGGTCACGTCAGGCGCGCCAGGTTCGATCAGCGCCTGTTCGAGCACGCCGTAGTCGAAGGCGGGGCTGTAGGGGCAGGGGACCCGGACGGCGGCCGTCATGTCGCCTAGGGCCGAGGCCAGTTGCACGCCGCCGACCTGCAGGCGGCGCAGCGGGCGGTTGGTCTCGCTGCGGCAGTCCTCCGCCGTCTTGTCGTCGGGATAGAGGCGGCGGTCGAGATCGAGCTTGCGCGTCAGCGGCAGGGAACCCCAGCGCACGACCATCTGGTCCGGCAGGCCTGGGAGGTTCGGCGTTTCGTCTTCCTTGGCGGCCAGCAGGTTATGGCAAAGGGCCTTGGCTCGGGGCGCCATGGGGGCGCCTTTCAGGCATTGGACCGCGAACAGCGCCATCGCCGGCGACAGGTCGTAGGCCTCCGATCCCATCCAGCCCGTCCGGCTTTGGCCGAGAGGAGGCAGCCGCTTCGCATAGCGGCAGGCGTCGAAAAGCGCCTTGCCCCGCCCGCCCGTCGGGTCGTCCTCGCCGCCGTAGACGGCCTGCATGGCGTCGACATAGACATCGCCGCCGATCACCGGACGATAGACCTCGGGCAGCTTGGTCCAGCCCAGCGGCGTCAGCAGCGCGACCCCATCCTGATCGACCATGTCCGCCGACAGGAACCGGCCCGCGTTGGGGCCGCACTGGTCGGGCGCGAAGGCCTTGCCCAGGACCACCGGCGTGCCGCCCGCGGCGATGATGCACCGAAGCTTGGCGAGGGGAGAGGCGCGGCATTGCTCGTCGCCCTGCCACTTGTCGGCGGCGGTGACCTGGCCGAGCACCCCCAGGAAGCGATCCCGCTCATCGGGCTGGTATTTCGACACCAGCATGTAGTCGAGGAAGATGGCCGCGGGCCGTTCCCGGGCGATGGTGACGATGACGTCGGTGTAGAAGTCACGGGGCGGAGGCCACTCGACTTCGCCGTCGGGACCGGCGCGACGGGCCAGGGTGTAGTCGGTGATCTCGAGGACGGTGGGGCGGTCGGGCTGGTCCTGGGCGCCGCCGTCATAGTCGGCCGCGAAGACGCGTGACACGACCCCTGCGCTATGGTCGTCGGAAGCTTGGTCCAGTCCCATCGGGTCGATGATGGCGAACAGGGCCGCGCTCACCGTCGCGAAGACGGCGACGACCAGACAAGCCAAAAGCTCGCGATGAAGTTGCACCTGCAGACCCCCCTGCCTCTTCACGATAGGGGCAGAGGGGGCTCATGGTAAAGCGAATAGTCGCGCTTTGGTTGCGCGTTTTCCGCCCGTCTACTTCGGCTCTTTCGGCGGCATGTTCGGGTCGATTCCGGGCAGGTTCGAGCCGGGTTGCGGGGCCATGTCGTCGGGCGGCGTGCTGTTGGTCGGCGGCGTGGTCGGCATCGAGGCCGGTGCGTCGGTCATGGGCGGATTGACCTGGGTGCTGGCCGCGGCGTCACCGGACATCGAGCCGTTCATCGAATTGGCTGGAGACGCGGGCGGCATGGTCGCCGAGGTGTCGGCCTGCATGCCGGTGGCCGCCTCGCCGGCCCACCAGTCCTTGGTCGCGCGCTGCTTGGGCGAGGCCTTGGTATAGGCGTCGAGCTGGCTGTAGGGGATCGGCTGCTTGGGCGCGGCCACGGCGGCGCTGGCCTTGATCTTCGGATTGGCGACGGCCGCGCCGGAGACGATCATGGCGAGCGCTGCGCCCGCCAGCAGGGTTTTCGTCAACATGGGGAGCTCTCCCTAAGGCGCCGTGCTCGGCGCCAAGGAATAAAACCCTTTCAACGTCGGGGCGTTCACAGCTTGGCATTGCCTGTTGCGGTGCGGGAACCGGTGGTCGGCGCGGCGGGTTGTCTGCGGCAGTCCGGCCGGGGCGAGGCGTTCGCGCAAGCCGCCGCCGGACGACTTCAGATATTCGTGCGTCGCGCGCTACGTGCTGGCGCGCGGCCGCCAGAAGAGTAGCTTGTCCTTTGGAGATGATCGTCCCGCGGATCGGCGACGGAGACCTTCCGCCGCGCGCCGGGACCGGAGCCGCCGCCAATGCCGCAAAACCCCGTCGTAAAGCCCCACATCGTTCTTTCGCACGAGATGCTGCTGCCGATGCAGCCGCTGCTGGAGGGCGCCTACGAGGTGCACCGCCTGTGGGACTATCCTGATCGCCTGGACTTCCTTGAAGGGCCGGGCGGGAAGGTGCAGGCCATCGTCCACGCCGGCGAGATGGTGCTGCCGCGCGACCTGCTGTCGGAAATGCCGCGCCTGGGCCTGATCGCCTGCGTCAGCGCCGGCTATGACGGCGTCGACGTGCCCTGGTGCCGTGCCCACGGGCTGGCGGTGACCCACTCGGTCGGCCTCAACGCCGGCGACGTGGCCGACCACGCCCTGGGCCTGCTGCTGGGCGCCTGGCGCGGGATCGCCGAGGGCGACCGGCGGGTGCGCAGCGGCCGCTGGAGCTCGATGGACCGCATGGGCGCGCGCCACGGCCTGCGCGGCCGCAAGGCCGGGATCGTGGGCCTGGGCCATATCGGCGAGGCCGTCGCCCGTCGCCTGGCCGCGTTCGACGTCAAGGTCGCCTGGTGGGGGCCGCGCCCCAAGGAGACCGAGTGGCCGCGCGCCGACAACCTGCTGGCCCTGGCCCGCGACAGCGACATACTGGTGGTCTGCGCCCGGCCCGACGTGTCCAACCGCCACCTGATCAACGCCGGGGTGATCGACGCCCTGGGGCCGCAGGGCCTGCTGGTCAACGTCTCGCGCGGGTCGCTGGTCGACGAGGACGCCCTGGTCGAGGCCCTGAAGGCCGGCCGCCTGGGCATGGCCGCCCTCGACGTCTTCGAGCAGGAGCCGACCTCGCCGGCCCGCTGGGTCGACGTGCCCCACACGGTGCTGACGCCGCACATGGCCGGCGCGACGCTCGACAGCATTCCGGCCATGGTCAACCTGACCCTGGAGAACCTGCGCCGCTACTTCCTCGGCGAGCCCCTGGCGAGCCCGGTGGCGGCGTGATGTAGTTCCCCTCTGCTTTTCGCGGGTGGAGGGGAAGTCATGGCCAAGGTGCTCGGTCTGGGCGGCGTGTTCTTCAAGGCGAGCGATCCTAAGGCGCTGGCCGACTGGTACGCGCGGGTGCTCGGCTTCAAGATCGAGGACTGGGGCGGGGCGGTGTTCGAGCCTTCGAAGAAGCCGTTCACCGGCAACTGGTCGCCGTTCCCCGCCGACACCCGCTATTTCGAGCCGTCGGCCGCGCCGTTCATGGTCAATTTCGTCGTCGACGACCTGGAGGGCGTGCTGGCCAAGGCCGCCGCGGCGGGCGTCGAACCGACCGGCCGCCAGGACGAGGGCTACGGCAAGTTCGCCTGGCTGGTCGATCCGGAAGGCCTGAAGATCGAGCTGTGGCAGCCGGCCGAATAGGCGCGGGGCGGGCAGGGGAAGATTTATCCCCTGCGCCGTACGTTTGGAGCGCTGGCGGGGCTTTTTGATCTCCGCGCGGCGGGCTAAGGACGGTCTCTCAGCTTAGAAATCGCTTGCCAAATCGGACATAAAGATATCTTTATGTCCCTATGGCGCTATCGAGCGAACAGGTTGTCGACGTTTTGCGCGCGGCGGGCGAAAGCACCCGTCTGCGCATCCTCGCGCTGCTGGCGGCGGACGAGCTTTCGGTGCTCGAACTGTGCCGGATCCTCGACCAGAGCCAGCCACGCGTCTCCCGCCATCTGAAGCTTCTGGCCGAGGCCGGGCTGGTCGAGCGCTTTCCTGACGGCGCCTGGGTCTTCTACCGCCTGGCGGGGACTTCGGGCGGCGGGGCGGTGGTCGCTTCGGCCCTGGGGCTGATCGACCGCGACGACGCCGTCATCCAGGCCGACGCCAGCAAGCTGGCCGCCGTGCGCGCCGAGCGCTCGGCCGGCGCCCAGGCCTATTTCGCCCGCAACGCCGCGCGCTGGAACGAGATCCGCTCGCTCTATGTCGACGAGCAGGAGGTCGAGGCGGCCATCCTGCGAGCGATCGGCGAAGGGCCGTTCGACGAGATGGTCGACCTGGGCGCGGGCGCGGGCCGCATGCTGACCCTGCTGGGCAAGCGGGTGGTCAACGCCCTGGGCCTCGATTTGTCGCAGCAGATGCTGAACATCGCCCGCGACGAGGTGGCCAAGGCCGGCCTCACCGCCTGCGAGCTGCGCCACGGCGACATCTTCGACACCGGCCTGCCGGGCGGCTGCGCCGACCTCGTCACCGTCCACCAGGTGCTACACTATCTGGGCGATCCCGCCGCCGCCGTGGGCGAGGCCGCGCGCCTGGTCGCGCCCGGCGGCCTGCTGCTGATCGCCGACTTCGCCCCGCACGACCACGAGTTCCTGCGCGAGGCCCACCAGCACCGCCGTCTCGGCTTCGCCGACGACGAGATCCAGCCCTGGATCGTCGCCGGCGGCCTGGTCCCGGAAGCCAATATCGCCCTGCCGCCGACCACGGCCGAGGGGCTCACCGTGAAGATCTGGACCGCCCGCCGCCCGGCGCAAGCGCTCGCCGAAAGGACCGCCGCATGACCCTGCCGCCCACTCGCCGCGTCATCGGTCCCGTCGCCCGCGCCGGCGAGCGCCCCGTCGGCGCCGTGCGTCCGCGCGTCTCGTTCGAGTTCTTCCCGCCCAAGACCGAAAAGATGGAAGCCAGCCTGTGGGAGGCGATCACCCGCCTGGCCCCGCTGGATCCGGCCTTCGTGTCGGTGACCTACGGCGCCGGCGGCTCGACCCGCGAGCGCACCCACCGCACGGTCAAGCGCATCCTCGACGAGACCAGCCTGAAGCCGGCCGCCCACCTGACCTGCGTCGGCGCCAGCCGCGCCGAGGTCGACGAGGTGATCCACGACTACTGGGACATCGGCGTGCGCCACATCGTGTCGCTGCGCGGCGATCCGCCTCCCGGCGAGGGCGGCATCGGCGGCGTCTACGCGCCCCGCGAGGACGGCTACAAGAACGCCACCGAACTGACGGCGGCCCTGCGCGGGATCGCGCCGTTCGAGGTGCTGGTCGGGGTCTATCCCGAGAAGCATCCCGAGAGCCCCTCGCTCGACCACGACATCGAGGTGCTGAAGGCCAAGGTCGACGCCGGCGCGACCCTGGGCATCAGCCAGTTCTTCTTCGACATCGACGCCTTCCTGCGCTTCGTCGACAAGGCCCGCGCGGCCGGGATCACCATCCCAATCGTGCCGGGGATCATGCCGGTGACCAACTTCAACGGCCTGAAGAAGATGTCGGTGGCCTGCCAGACCTCGGTGCCGTCGTGGCTGGCCAACCTGTTCGACGGGCTGGACGAGGATCCCGAGACCCGCCGCCTGATCGCCTGCTCGGTGGCCGCCGAGATGTGCGCCAAGCTGCAGGAGCAGGGCTTCAACGACTTCCACTTCTACACGCTGAACCGGGCCGACCTAGTCTACGCCATCTGCCGCGTGCTGGGCGTGCGCGAGACCGCGCCGGCCCCGGCGGCGGAGGCCGCGGCATGAAGCGGATCCTGACCCTCGCCCTGGCTCTGGGACTGGCCGGCCTTTCCCCGGCCGGTGCGCAGGACAACGCCTCCTGGACCAAGCCGAACCGGCCCTACCGGGTGGTGGGCAACATCTATTACGTCGGCTCCGAGGGGCTGTCGGCCTGGCTGATCACCTCGCCGGAAGGCCACGTGGTGCTGGACGGCGGTCCGTCGGCCGAGGGCGGCAAGCTGATCGAGCGCAACATCCAGTCGCTGGGCTTCAAGCTCACCGACGTGAAGGTGCTGATCAACACCCACGCCCACTTCGACCATGCAGGGGGCCTGGCCCAACTGAAGGCCGACACCGGCGCCAAGGTCTGGGCCTCGCGCGGCGACAAGCCGGCCCTGGAGAAGGGCCAGCACTTCGGCGACAACGCCAATGGCCTCACCCAATTCCCGGCCGTGAAGGTCGACAAGGCGTTCGGCGACGAGACCAAGCTGAAGATGGGCGGGACCACCCTGGTCGCCCACCTGACGCCCGGCCACACCGTCGGCTGCACCACCTGGACCACCCAGGTGGTCGAGAAGGACCGGCCGCTGAACGTGACCTTCCCGTGCTCGCTGTCGGTGGCCGGCAACGTGCTGGTCGGCAACAAGACCCACAAGACCATCGTCGCCGATTATCGGGCCAGCTTCGCGACCATGCGGGCGCTGCCGACCGACGTCATGCTGCCCAGCCACGAGGAGCAGGGCGGCCTGCTGGCCAAGCGCCAGAAGCAGCTGCGCGGCGACGCCGACGCCTTCATCGATCCGACCGAGCTGGGCCGGTTCGTCAACGCCTCCGAGACGGCGTTCAACAAGGAACTCGCGCGCCAGCAAGGAGCCGCGAAATGACCGACCTGACCATCCGCGCCAACCGCGTCGCCGCCCTGAAGGCCGCCGCCAAGGAACGCATCCTGATCCTCGACGGCTCCTGGGGCGTGATGTTCCAGAAGAAGAAGCTGGGCGAGGCCGACTATCGCGCCGAGCGCTTCGCCGACTTCGACGGCCAGATGAAGGGCAACAACGACATCCTGTGCCTGACCCGGCCGGATCTCGTGGCCGAGCTTCACGACGCCTATTTCGCGGCCGGCGCCGACATCTCCGAGACCAACACCTTCTCGGGCACCACCATCGCCCAGGCCGACTATCGCCTCGGCGAACAAGACGTCTGGGACATCAACCTGGAAGGCGCGAAGATCGGCCGCCAGGTCGCCGACCGCTGGAACGTCGAGAACCCCGACCGTCCGAAGTTCATCGCCGGCTCGATCGGGCCGCTGAACGTCATGCTGTCGATGTCGTCGGACGTGAATGACCCGGGCGCGCGCAAGGTGACCTTCGACCAGGTCTACCAGGCCTATCGCCAGCAGGTGGACGCCCTCTACCAGGGCGGGATCGACCTGTTCCTGATCGAGACCATCACCGACACTCTCAACTGCAAGGCCGCCATCAAGGCGATCCTCGACTGGCGCGACGAGGGCCACGAGGAACTGCCGATCTGGATCAGCGGCACCATCACCGACCGCTCGGGCCGCACCCTGTCGGGCCAGACCGCCGAGGCGTTCTGGAACTCGATCAAGCACGCCAAGCCGTTCGCCGTCGGCTTCAACTGCGCCCTGGGCGCGGATCTGATGCGGCCGCACATCGCCGAGATGGCCCGCATCGCCGACACCCTGGTCGCGGCCTATCCCAACGCCGGCCTGCCCAACGCCATGGGCGAGTACGACGAGGAGCCGCACGAGACCGGCCACGCCCTGCACGAATGGGCCAAGGACGGTCTGGTCAACATCCTGGGCGGCTGCTGCGGCACCACCCCCGACCACATCCGCCACGTGGCCGACGAGGTGCGCGGCGTCGCCCCGCGCGCCATCCCCGAGCGCCCCAAGGCCATGCGCCTGTCGGGCCTCGAACCCTTCGAACTGGCCTGATCGAGTACGAGACCGATGCGCACCACCATCCTCTTCGGCGGCCCCAGCCGCGAGCGCCTCGTGGCCGTGGCCAGCGCCCAGAGCCTGACCCGGCAGCTGCCGGACGCCGACCTGTGGTTCTGGGCGCCGGACGGCCAGGTCTATCCGGCCAGCCAGGCCGTTCTGCTAGGCCATGACCGTCCGTTCGAGCTGGACCTGCCGACCGAAGGCGCGCCGATCGGCGACATCGAGACGGCGCTGGACGTCGCCGCCCGCGAGGACCGCGCCCTGCTGCTCAGCCTGCACGGCGGTTTCGCCGAGGACGGCGGCCTGCAGAAGCTGTGCGAGGCGCGGGGCGTGGCCTTCACCGGCTCGGGCTCGCACGCCAGCTGGCTGGCCTTCAGCAAGACGCGGGCGAAGGACGTGGTCGCGCAGGCCGGCGTCTCGGTCCCGCAGAACATCGCCGCTGAGGAGGCCGAGGCGGCGCTGGCCAAGTACGGCCGGCTGATCGCCAAGCCGTCCGAGGACGGCTCCAGCTACGGCCTGATCTTCGTCGACACCCCGGCCGACCTGGACGCGGCCCTGAAGGCGGCGGCCGAGCAGGCCTATGTCATCGAACCCTTCGTCCAGGGTCTGGAATCGACCTGCGGCGTGCTGGAGCTGGCCAGCGGCGAGCTGATCGCCCTGCCGCCGGTGGAGATCCGTCCGTCGGCCGGCAAGTTCGACTACAAGTCCAAGTACCTGGCCAAGGACACCGAGGAGATCTGCCCGGCCACCTTCGCGCCGGAGATCAACGCCGCCCTGCAGGACCAGGCGCTGAAGGCTCACAAGGCGCTGGGCTGCCGCGGCTATTCGCGCTCGGACTTCATCGTCTCCGAGCACGGCCTCGTCTATCTGGAGACCAACACCCTGCCGGGCCTGACCGCCTCGTCGCTCTATCCCAAGGCGCTGAAGGCGCAGGGGATCGAGGTCGCCGACTTCCTCCAGGGGCAGCTGGCCCTGGCCGAGGCGCGCGCCAAGCAAGCCGCGACGGTCGCCTGACCATGGCCTGGGACAACGGACCCTTCGAAAACGACGAAGCCGCCGACTTCATCGCCGATCTGGCCGAAGCGCCCGACTGGCGCGCGGTGGTGCTGATCCTCGACCACGTGACCAAGGCCGCCGGCTATCTGGAAGCGCCCGAGGCCGAGATGGCCGTGGCCGCCGCCGCGGTGGTCGCCGCCGCCTTGAGCGAAGCCGCGCTGCTGCCGGCCGACCATCAGGGCCTGAAGGCGGAACTGGGCGCGCCGCCGGAAGGCGCGGCTCGCCTGGCCAAGGCCGCCCTGGCCCGCGTGGTCGGCCCGGCCTCCGAACTCGACGAACTCTGGCAGGAGGGCGACGGTCACGACGGCTGGCTGACCCATATCGCCGGCCTGCAAGCTATTCTGAGCGCATCCCAATGAGACCTGTCTTCGTCAACATCGGCGAGCGCACCAACGTCACCGGCTCGGCCAAGTTCAAGAAGCTGATCGTCGAGGGCAATTTCAGCGAAGCCCTGTCGGTCGCCCGCCAGCAGGTGGAAGCCGGCGCCCAGGTCATCGACGTCAACATGGACGAAGGCCTGCTCGACAGCGAGCAGGCGATGGTCACCTTCCTGAACCTGATGGCGGCCGAGCCCGACATCGCCCGCGTGCCGGTGATGATCGACAGCTCCAAGTGGGAGGTGATCGAGGCCGGCCTGAAGTGCGTGCAGGGCAAGGCGATCGTCAACTCGATCTCGATGAAGGAAGGCGAGGCCAAGTTCATCGAGCAGGCCAAGCTGTGCCTGCGCTACGGCGCGGCCGTGGTGGTCATGGCCTTCGACGAGGTCGGCCAGGCCGACACCGCCGCCCGCAAGATCGAGATCTGCGAAAAGGCCTACCGCATCCTGGTCGACAAGGTGGGTTTCCCGCCCGAGGACATCATCTTCGACCCCAACATCTTCGCCGTGGCGACGGGGATCGAGGAGCACGACAACTACGCCGTCGACTTCATCGAGGGCACGCGCGAGATCAAGGCGCGCTGCCCCTGGGCCCGGATCTCGGGCGGGGTGTCGAACGTGTCGTTCAGCTTCCGCGGCAACGAGCCGGTGCGCCGGGCGATCCACTCGGTGTTCCTGTACCACGCCATCAACGCCGGCATGGACATGGGCATCGTCAACGCCGGCGACCTGCCGGTCTATGACGACATCGACCCGAGCTTACGCGAAGCCGTCGAGGACGTGATCCTCAACCGGCCGCAGCGCGATCCGGTGCAGAGCAACACCGAGCGCCTGGTCGACATGGCCCCGCGCTACAAGGGCGAGAAGGGCGCGGCCCAGCAGGTCAATCTGGCCTGGCGCGAAGGCACGGTGGGCGAGCGCATCACCCACGCCCTGGTCAACGGCGTCACCGAGTTCATCGAGGCCGACACCGAAGAGGCGCGGCTGGCGGCCGAGCGTCCGCTGCACGTCATCGAAGGCCAGCTGATGGACGGCATGAACGTCGTCGGCGACCTGTTCGGCGCGGGCAAGATGTTCCTGCCGCAGGTGGTCAAGTCGGCCCGCGTCATGAAGCAGGCCGTGGCCTGGCTGATGCCGTTCATGGAGGCCGAGAAGGAAGGCCAGGTCCGCAAGGCCGCCGGCAAGGTGCTGATGGCCACCGTCAAGGGCGACGTCCACGACATCGGCAAGAACATCGTCGGCGTCGTGCTGCAGTGTAACAACTATGAGGTCATCGACCTGGGCGTGATGGTGCCCGCCGACCGCATCCTCGACGAAGCGAAAAAGCACCAGGTCGACATGATCGGCCTGTCGGGCCTGATCACCCCGTCGCTGGACGAGATGGTGTTCGTCGCCGCCGAGATGGAGCGCCAGGGCTTTACCATCCCGCTGCTGATCGGCGGGGCCACCACCAGCCGCACCCACACGGCGGTGAAGATCGAGCCGGCCTATCGCCGCGGCCCGACCACCTATGTCGTCGACGCCAGCCGGGCGGTCGGCGTGGTCTCGGGCCTGCTGTCGGAAAGCGAGCGCGACCGGATCATCGGCGAGACCCGGGCCGAATACGTCAAGGTGCGCGAGCAGTACGCGCGCGGCCAGACGGTCAAGGCCCGCACCGCCATCGGCGAGGCCCGCAAGCGCAAGTACGCCATCGACTGGAAGGGCTATGCGCCGCCCAAGCCGCTGTTCACCGGTACGCGGGTGTTCGAGCCGAGCCTCGCCGAGCTGGAGCCGTTCATCGACTGGTCGCCGTTCTTCGCCAGCTGGGAGCTGATCGGCCGCTATCCGCAGATCCTGGACGACGACGTGGTCGGCGAAGCCGCCCGCGACCTCTATAGCGACGCCCGGGTCATGCTCGACAAGGTGATCGCCGAGAAGTGGTTCGGGGCCAAGGGCGTGATCGGCTTCTGGCCGGCCCAGGCGGTCGAGGACGACGTGGTGCTGTACAGCGACGAGACCCGCACGGTCGAGATCGCCCGCCTGCACACCCTGCGCCAGCAGATCGACAAGGGACCGGGCGAAGGCAAGGCCAACCTTGCCCTGTCGGACTTCGTCGCGCCCGTGGGCGGCCCGGCCGACTATGTCGGCGGCTTCGCGGTGACCGCCGGTCACGGCGAGGACGAGATCGTCAAGAAATTCAAGGACGCCGGCGACGACTATTCGGCGATCATGGCCTCGGCCCTGGCCGACCGCCTGGCCGAAGCCTTCGCCGAGTGGCTGCACCACAAGGCCCGGGTCGAGCTTTGGGGCTATGCGCCGGAAGAGGGCTTCGACGCCGATCGCCTGATCGCCGAGAAGTACCAGGGCATCCGTCCGGCCCCCGGCTATCCGGCCCAGCCCGACCACACCGAGAAGGGCACGCTGTTCCGCCTGCTCGACGCCGAGGCCGCCACCGGCATGGCCCTGACCGAGAGCTTCGCCATGAGCCCGGGCGCGGCTGTCTCGGGCCTCTATTTCAGCCACCCGCAGAGCCACTATTTCGGGGTCGGCAAGATCGACTTCGACCAGGTCGAGGACTACGCCCGCCGCAAGGGCTGGGACCTGGCCACGACCGAGCGCTGGCTGTCGCCGATCCTGAACTACGACCCGCTGGCCCGGGCGCGGGGCGCGGCGGCGTAAGACGGTATCCTCTTAACTCCCGTCATTCCCGCCCTTGTGGCGGGAACCCCTGGTTCCGCTCGCAGGTGAGGTGCAAGCGGACTGCTCAGCAGTCCGCCCCATCCGCCCTTGCGGCTGACAGAGGGTTTCCCGCCACAAGGGCGGGAATGACGGGAGTTTTGGAGAGGGCGGGGGCAGGCCTACGCCAGCCGCGCATAAAGCCACACCATCGACGCCACGAGCGCGCCTGCTCCCAGCGCCCAGCGGGTCCACACGCCCGCCGCCTTGCGCCTGAGCATGAACCCCACCGGCGCCACGACCGCGACGATCAGCAGCTGCACCAGCTCGATCCCGAGGTTGAAGCCCAGCGTCGCCGCCACCAGCTGGCCGGTCGAGAGCTGCAGCGCGCTCAGCGTCTCGGCGAAGGCCAGGCCATGGACCAGGCCGAAGCCGCCGGCGATCCAGGCCTCGCGCCGGGGGAAGATCGGCCGCAGGGTGTGCAGGGCCGAGATCCCGACCGACAGGGCGATCAGGGCCTCGACGATCTTGCCGCCCGGCGGCAGCCAGCCCAGGGCCGCGCCCAGCAGCGAGATCGAGTGGCCGACCGTGAAGGCGCTGACCCGGGCGAAGGTGGCCCACAGCGCCTTGCGGGCGTCGCCGACCGGCCGCCAGCGGCCGTTCTCGGCGACCAGCGGCGCGGTCAGGATCAGGGTGACCAGGAACAGCAGGTGGTCGGCGCCCTCCAGGATGTGGCGCGCGCCCATGACGGCCATGCTGGTCCAGGCCGGCCAGGGCGAGCCCTGGACGCGGTCGATGCGGATCTGCCGCGTCTCGGCTCGCAAGGTTCCCAGCAGGCGCGGCTTGTGCGGCAGCACGTTGCGCGCCCAGTCCTGCTCCAGGGTCAGCACCGCCGAGTGGGTGGCGATCTCGCGGACGATGACCTCGTAGTCCAGCACCAGGGAGTTCGGCGCCGGGCCGGGCGGCGGGGTCAGATCGACCTCGACCGTCCATTCGTCGGTGGGGAAGGGGACCTCGTCGACGCTGAGCACCTGCACGCCCCAGGCCGCGCCATTTGGCGAGCGCGGGTGGATGCGGTCCTGGACGTAGGCCGCCACGGCCGCCGCCGTCAGGGTGGGGCGTCCGTCGCCGAGCGGCTTGGGAACCAGCCCGGCCTGGAGGAAGGCGACCTCCAGGCGGTCGGCCGGCAGCCGCAGGTGCAGCCGCCAGGCGTGGTCGAGCACCCGGATCTGGACGAAGGACTTGGCCATCGGGTGGGCGATGGCCAAGCCCGTGGTCAGGAGGGCTATCGTGAGAACAGCCATCCATGCCGCGAGGCGTGGGAAAGAGCGCACTCCCTTCCTCCCGTCATTCCCGCCCCCCGGGACCAGCCGAAGGCTGGCCCGAGGGCAGGCCAAGTGGCGGGAAACCCTGGTTCCGCTCGCAGGTGAAGCGCCAGCGGACCGCCGGCGGTCCGCCCCATCCGCCCTTGCGGCTGACAGAGGGGTTCCCGCCACAAGGGCGGGAATGACGGGAGTGGGGGGAGAGGCGGCGTTAGTCATTGGACGGGCTGCCTCAGAACGTGAAGTTGCCGCCATAGTCCGCCGTCTTGTCGCGCCAGATGCTGTGGTAGTGGTTGGCGCTGAACACGACGCCGCTCTGGACGCTGAGTTCGATCCAGACGCGGGGGCCGTCGATGCGGACGTAGGAGCCCTTGGTCGACAGGTCCGAGTACGAGGCCCACGAGATGTAGGTCGAGGCCAGGGCCGTGTCGGTCGTGTAGGCGTCGGACTGGCCCGTGCCGTTGGCGTCGGCGGCGTAGGCGTTGATCGCCGCCTTCACCAGCCCCTGCTGGGTCGAGCTCAGGCTCGAGACCGCCAGGCCCGACTGGGTCGAGGGGAAGTCGCCATCTTCCTGCGGGCCGACCAGCACGTCGTCATAGGCCTGGGACAGCTTGGCCGAGGCCAGCTGGGTGGACGACAGGCCGCTGAGCATCGCCGCCAGGGTGTCGTGCCGGGTCTGCATCGGCGTGTAGGCCGTGCCGCCATAGGTGAACGACAGCGGCTCCACCCCGACGAAGTTGGGGGTCATGCTGACATAGTCGCCGGTGACGCTGGCCATGAAGGTGTAGTGGTGGCCGGAGAACTCCAGGATCCACGGGCTTGAGGTCGAGGGCGTGCCCAGGAAGGCGACGTAGTAGAGGTTCTGGCCGTAGCCGCTGGCGGCGGTGGCCAGGTACCCGTCGGCGGCGCGCAGGCCGGTCATGGTCGACTGGCCCTGAGTGGTCAGGGCCGCGGCGATCAGGGCCTCGGCGGCGGTCTTCTGGTCGGTGCTGAGCGCGCTGAGCGCCAGGCCCAGGCGGCTGACCGAGCCGACCGGCAGGTTCGACCAATGGGCGGTCGCGTTGGACGAGGTCAGGCTGTAGCTGACCGAGCTGAGCTGGCTGCTGCTGAGTGTGGCCCGGAACACGTTGGCCAGGCAGACCAGCTGCGCGCCCTGGGTGCTCTCCGAGCAGGACGTCGAGGCCGTGCTGCTGGAGCTGGAGCTGCTCGAGCTGCTGCTGCTGGACGAGCTGCTCGACGAGGAACTGCTGCTGGAGCTGCTGGAGCTGGAGCCGCCGCCGCCTCCGCAGGCGGCCAGGCCCGCGGTCAGGGCCATGGCGACGACCGCCGCGACCAGGGCTGAGTTTTTTCGGGCGCCTTCGAGGGCCATGGGTTCTTCCCAAAATGCGATGTTCTGGGACCCAGGGGTGAACGCCGTTCTTTCCCGACCTATGTCCAGCCTGACAAAATGTACGGCGGTTGAAGTGACAAAATCGCGGGCTGGCCAAGTATCCGGTTATAGCTGCATTGTTCCCCCAACGGAGGTTGTGAGCCTCCGATCCAAAGCTGGGGGTGGAGCGTGGATCAGGCGGGCATGAGCCGTCGGGCGCTGGGCGCGTTGGCGGTCGGCGGAGCGGCGGCGGGGCTGTCAGGGTGCGGGACGCAGCGGCCCGGCGACGTGCAGCCGAAAACACGCGACTTTCCCAAGGACTTCGTCTGGGGCACGGCCACCGCGGCCTTCCAGACCGAGGGCTCGCCCGACGCCGACGGACGCGGCGCCAGCGTCTGGGACGTGTTTCAGGACCTGCCGGGCAAGATCGTCGACGGCTCGAACGCCAAGGTCGCCACCGACAGCTATCGCCGCTGGGCCGACGACGTGAACCTGGTGGCGGGGGCGGGGCTGGGCGGCTACCGGTTCTCGATCTCGTGGTCGCGGCTGCTGCCGACCGGGGCCGGAGCCGTCTCCCAGGCGGGGATCGACCACTATTCCCGGCTGATCGACGGCCTGCTGGAGAAGGGCGTCACGCCCTACGCCACGCTGTTTCACTGGGACCTGCCCCAGGCCCTGCAGGATCGCGGCGGCTGGGCGGCGCGCGACACGGCCCAGGCCTTCGCCGACTACGCCGCCCTGGTCGGCGAGCGGCTGGGCGACCGGCTCAAGCGGATCATCGTGCTCAACGAACCGGCCGTGCACGCGGTGTTCGGCCACGTCACCGGCGAGCACGCGCCGGGCCTCAAGGACGTCGCCCTGCTGGGGCCGGTGACCCACCACATGAACCTGGGCCAGGGACTGGCGATCCAGGCCCTGCGGGCGGCCAAGAGCGACTTTTCAATCGGCACAACCCTGGCCTTGCAGCCGTGCCGGCCGGCGGGCGGCGGGCTGGCGTTCTGGAACCGGCTGGCGTCGGACGGGCTCGACGCGCTGTGGAACCGCGCGTGGCTGGATCCCCTGCTGAAGGGCGAATATCCCGACGCCATGAACGAGTTCCTGGGCGACCGGGTGCGCTCGGAGGACCTTTCGACCATCCGCCAGAAGGTCGACTTCATGGGGGTGAACTACTACGCGCCGGCCTATATGCGCCTGGCGCCGCTGTCGCCCGGCAAGATCGCGCCGGCGGCTCCGCCCAAGGGCGTGGAGCTGGACGCTTTCGGCCGCCACATCGACCCGTCGGGTCTGGCCGAGGTGCTGGCGCGGCTGCGCACCGAGTACGGCAACCCGCCGGTGTTCGTCACCGAGAACGGCTGCTCGGATCCGTTCGGCGACGGGCCGGGCATCCAGGCCGACACCTTCCGCATCGCCTTCCTGCGCCGCCACTTGCAGGCGGTGAAGGCGGCCATGGAGGCCGGCTCGCCGGTGAAGGGCTTCTTCGCCTGGTGCCTGATCGACAACTGGGAATGGGCGCTGGGCTACCGCTCGAAGTTCGGCCTGGTGACCCACGACCGGGCGACCGGGGTGCGCACGCCGAAGGCTTCGTACGCGTGGTACGCGGCCCTGGCGCGGAGCGGGGTGTTGCCGGCGGCGCCCTAGAGACGCGCCGCCTCCCTATCAGCCCGTCATTCCCGCCCTTGTGGCGGGAACCCCTCTTTCAGCCGCAGGTGCGGATGGGGCGGATCGCTGGCGATCCGCTTGCGCTTCACGTGCGAGCGGGCCCAGGGGTTCCCGCCACAAGGGCGGGAATGACGGGAAGAAAGGGAAGCGAGCTAAATCCTCAGTCCGGCTTGCAGATCAGCACGTCCTTGCCGCCGCGCTTGGCGGGCAGGAGGCTGCCGGCGCAGGCCTGCGGGTTGGCGGGATCGATGATGACCTCGCGGCCGGCCGGGATCTTGGCCGGGGTCGCGCCGATGGGGGCCAGGGGCTTCTTGACCGCCGGGGCGGCCACAGGCTTGGCGGCGACCGGCTTGGCTGCCGCCGGTTTCTGGACGGCCGGCTTCTGGACCACGGGCTTGGGCGCCGGCGCGGGGGCCGAGACCTCGACCTTGGCGGCCGGGGCTTCCGCCGGCGCGGCGGGTTCCTGGACGGGCGGCGGCGGGGCCGGTTCGGGCGTCGCGGCCTGCGGCTCCGGCTGGGCCGGCACGGCGCTTTTGACGTTGTAGTTCAGGGCCTGGCCGAACAGGTTGGACTTCTTCTCCAGGGCTGTGGCGCGGGTCTCGCAGTCGCCGGGCGGCGACCAGCTCATCCACACCTGGGCCAGGCGCGCCTTGTCGACGGTTTCCGAGCCGCCCCAGATCGAGCGGCCCTTCTTCATCGCCGCCGCGCCGTATTCCGAGATCGGACGCGGGCTGGCCTTTTCGGCGGCGGTGATGGCCGAGGCGTAGATCCTGAGGTCCGAGCGCGCCTGGGTGCGCATCGCCGGATATTCCTTCAGCGCCGCGGCCGCGCCGTCGGGGCCGGGGAAGGCCTTCTCGATCCGCGTCACCTCGGGCATGACCCGGTCGTACAGGTCGATGTAGCCGCCGAGCGCGCCATAGCACCAGGCGATATAGCCGTACTCGTCGCTGGGCGGCGTGGCCGCGGGCTGGGTGCGCGGCGGCGGAGCGGCGGTGGTCACGGGCGCGTCCTGCGCCATCAGGGCGAGGGCGAAGAGAAGAGCGGTCGCCATACGGCCGGGAATCCTTTCGGTAGCGTCAGCGGACTGACTAGATCATTTCGGGCCGCAATGGGACCGCAGCATGGCGCCGGCGGGATCTACCCGCGCTCCAAGCTCGACCATAACGACGCAAGCGCCGGATGGCTCCGAAGTTCGCGGCGATTCTGAACAAGTTTACATGTGCGGCGCAGCAATCGCCGGGTGGGTGCGCCGCGAGGCGTGTGCTATGAGGCGCTTCCGGAGCGTCATCCTGGAGACGTTCGGATCCGTATCTCCCAGGACCGGCCGGCTTTTAAGACCCCTCCGCATGACCTTCTGGCGCAACATCGCAAGCATCGCGGCCCGCCGTCTGGACCTGGCGGAGTGCGCCGAGTGTCCGCCCGGACCGCCGGGACAGGATCCGGCCTTCTCGACCGCGGTCACGGCGCTGGGCGCCAAGCTGGCCAAGGCCGACGGCAGCGCCGACGGCCACGAGTTCGCGGCCTTCTCGCAGGTCTTCCACCCGGATCCGGCCTCCGAGCAGAACATCCATCGCCTGTACGACCTGGCCCGCCAGACCACCCACGGCTTCGAGAGCTACGCCAAGCGGCTGGCCAAGCGCTATCGCTCGTGCCCGCAACTGCTGGAAGACGTGCTCGACGGCCTGTTCCACATCGCCAAGGCCGACGGCGCCGTGACCCAGGACGAGCTGGACTACCTGGAGCGGGTGGCCGAGCTGTTCGGCCTGTCGCCGCTGGCCTTCCGCCGCCTCAGCGCCACCCACCTGGGGGCGGGGGCCGACGACCCTTACGTGATCCTCGACGTGGCGGCCGACGCCGACGACGCCGCCGTGCGCAGCGCCTGGAAGCTGGCGCTGTCGGACGCCCACCCCGACCGGGCCCGCGCCCGCGGCCTGCCGGCCGAGTTCATCGAGGTGGCCGAGGCCAAGGCGGCCGCGATCAACGCCGCCTTCACCACCGTCATGCGCGAGCGCAGGGAACTCGGACTGGCCGCCGCGGGTTGAGCGGAAAAGTCTTTGTGATTGAACCCAATGGGTGTTCAGTTGACGTTCAGACCTCCGAAGCCAACCTAAGGGGCGAGGACGGAGATTCTGGGCGCTCCGGCGCCGATCGAGGACGACGATGACCATGACCCTGGGCGCGAACATCGGCGCGACGCAGTCTTCGGCTTGGCGCGGCCTGGCTGGAGTGATCGGCGGCGTGGCCACGGCGATCGCCGTCTCGGTGGCCGCCATCGTCGCCGTTGTCTTTGCCGCCACCCTGGTGGTGGTGGGCTTCATGGCCACCGCGCTGCTGGGCCTGGCCGCCTTCGCCCTGCGCGGCCGCCGCCATGCCCACGCCAAGGCCAACGCCGATCCCAACCTGATCGAGGCCCGCAACGTCGGCGGCCATTCGTGGGTCGCCTACGGCTGGAACGAGCGGCGCTGACCTGATCCTCGGCTTCGGTCCGACCGCCGCGCCGTGCTCGAACGCATTCCAAACTGGGTTCCAGCGGTGTTCACCTGTGCGGTGATCGCCAACCTGATCGCTTTCGCCGTGGTTTGCGGCCGTTACGGCTGGGCGCTCGGCGGCAAGGTCGAGGCCGGGCGCTATTTCCTGAACAACCACGGCCTCTATACGCGGGTGAGCCAGCAGGTCTTCGTACTCGACGCGGCTTGGTCCTACACGTCCCTGCTCGGGATTCTGTCCCTGTACGCCCTGGCGAAGGCCCATAAGCGATCCGGCTCCGGGACGAGCTTGTAACTTCGCTCGCGCTCGTCCAACCTGCCTTTCAAACAAACGTTGGGAGGCGAGCATGATCGGCGTGGTGGCGACCCTGAAGGTCCAGCCGGACAAGACGTCCGAGTTCGAAGCGGTGTTCCTGGGTCTGGCGGCCAAGGTGAAGGCCAACGAGCCGGGCGCGATCGTCTATCAGCTGACCAAGTCCAAGACCGAGGCCGGCGTCTACAAGGTGCTGGAACTCTACGCCTCGGAAGAAGCCCTGAAGCATCACGGTGGGACCGACTATTTCAAGGCCGCCGGCGCGGCCATGGGGCCGTTCATGGCCGGCCGTCCGGAGATCGAATATCTCGACGCGGTGGAGTAGGGCGCGCTTGCGCTTGACGCAGGGCTGAGGTTTCGCGCATCCCGGCGGCGAAAGTCGTTTGGAGCAAGATCTTGAGCCGTTTCTGGAGCCCGCTGGTCCACGCGCTGTCGCCCTATGTGCCGGGCGAGCAGCCGAAGATCGCCGACCTGGTCAAGCTGAACACCAACGAGAGCCCCTATGGGCCTTCGCCCAAGGCCGTCGAGGCGATCGCCGCGGCGGCGGGCGAAGCCCTGCGGCTCTATCCGGATCCGACCTCGAGCGCGCTGCGGGAAACCCTGGCCGCCTATCACGGCGTGGCCGTGGAGCAGGTGTTCGTCGGCAACGGCTCGGACGAGGTGCTGGCCCACGCCTTTCGCGCCTTGCTGGGCCATGACGCCCCGCTGCTGTTCCCCGACATCACCTACAGCTTCTATCCGACCTACTGCCGGCTGTTCGACGTGGCCTATGAGACCGTGCCGCTGGCCGAGGACCTGTCGGTGCGGATCGAGGACTATCGCCGCCCGTCCGGCGCGATCATCATCGCCAACCCCAACGCCCCCACGGGCGTCGCCCTGACCCGCGCCGAGATCGCCCGTCTGCTGGCGGAGCATCCTGACAAGCCGGTGGTGATCGACGAGGCCTATGTCGATTTCGGCGGTGAGAGCGCCATCCCGCTGGTCGCCGACCATCCCAACCTGCTGGTCGTGCAGACCATGTCGAAGTCGCGGGCCCTGGCCGGCCTGCGGGTCGGCTACGCCATCGGCGACGCGGCCCTGATCGAGGGGCTGACGCGGGTGAAGGACAGCTTCAATTCCTATCCCCTTGGCCGTCCAGCCCAGGCCGGCGCGCTCGCCTCGATCGAGGACGAGGCCTTCTTCCAGGAAAGCTGCGCCAAGGTGATCGCCGGCCGCCGTCGCCTGGTCGAGGGGCTGGAGGCGCGGGGCTTTGCCGCCCCGGCCTCGTCGGCCAACTTCGTCTTCGCCCGCCACGCCGCGCGGCCCGGCGCCGAGCTGGCGGCGGAGCTGCGCAAACGCGGCGTCATCGTCCGCCGCTTCGACGCCCCGCGCATCGGGGACCACCTGCGGATCACGGTGGGGACGGACGGCCAGATCGACCGCCTGCTGGCGGCGCTGGACGAAATCCTGGGGTAGCACCCACCGTCGTCATCCCGGCCGTAGCGCAGCGGAGAGCCGGGACCCAGGGGACTGGGCTTCGCAGCAGGGTCAAGCGCCTGGCGGTGGTCGTCGCATTGCGGCGGCCCCTGGGTCCCGGGTCTGCGGAGCGCTGCGCGCTCCTCCGCCCGGGATGACCGGCTAATTGGCGGGCAGGGGTTTTCTTTCCGAACCGGCCACACCAGATACAACGACCGTTGCAGTATTTCTGCATGGCGGTCGCTCCGAACAAGTGTTTGGATCGCATTGGTTCATACTCCTGCTGGAGCGCCCGCATGGCCCTCGACGCCCTCTTCAAGCCCTTCGAGTTCAAGTCGCTGAAGCTGCCCAACCGGGTGGTGATGGCGCCGATGACCCGGTCGTTCTCGCCCGGCGGCGTGGCCACCGACGACGTGGCGGCCTATTACGCCCGCCGCGCGGCCGCCCAGGTCGGCCTGATCGTCACCGAGGGCACGGGCGTGGCCCGGGCCGCCTCGCTGAACGACGCCAACATCCCGCGCTTCCACGGCGAGAAGGAACTGGCGGCCTGGAAGAAGGTCGTCGACGACGTCCACGCCGTCGGCGGCCTCATCGCGCCGCAGCTGTGGCACGTGGGTTCGGCCAAGGGCAAGGACGTGCTGGGCAAGATCGACAGCCCCTCGGGCGTGTCCAAGGCCGGCGGCTCGCCGTTCACCGAGCCGATGACCGACGCCGAGATCGCCGACACCATCGCCGCCTTCGCCACGGCCGCCGCCGACGCCAAGCGCCTGGGCTTCGACGCCATCGAGCTGCACGGCGCCCACGGCTACCTGATCGATCAGTTCTTCTGGAACGGCACCAACCTGCGCGACGACGGCTTCGGCGGTCCGACCATCGCCGAGCGCAGCGCCTTCGCCGCCGAGATCCTGAAGGCCGTCCGCGCGGCCGTCGGCCCCGACTATCCGGTGATCATCCGCCTGTCGCAGTGGAAGCAGCAGGACTATGCGGTGAAGAACGCCGAGACCCCGCAAGCGCTGGAAGCCTGGCTGCAGCCCCTGGCCGACGCCGGCGCCGACATCTTCCACTGCTCGCAACGCAGGTTCTGGGAGCCGGAATTCGAGGGCAGCGACCTGAACTTCGCCGGCTGGACCAAGAAGCTGACCGGCGCCCCGACCATCACCGTCGGTTCGGTGGGCCTGTCGGGCGAGTTCATCGCGGCCTTCGGCGGCGAGGGCAGCCAGCCGGCCTCGATCGACGGCCTGCTCGAGCGCCTGGACCGCGGCGAGTTCGATCTCGTCGGCGTCGGCCGGGCGCTGCTGCAGGATCCCGAGTGGGTGGTGAAGATTCGCGACGGGCGCGAGGACGAGCTGCAGAGCTTCTCGCGCGAGGCGCTGGGGGTTCTGTACTAAACTGTAGCCGCCTGCGGCGGCCCCCTCCGGCCCTCCGGGCCACCTCCCCCAGAGGGGGAGGATCTGTGCGCCGAGATGCTCCCCCTCTGGGGGAGCTGTCGCGGAGCGACTGAGGGGGCCGCGAAGCGGTCAGGCGTTATAGTTCAGCCTCAGCCCCGGCCGCTCCCACCGCCCGCGCCACAGCTTCCCGGTCCCGGACCCGGTGATCCACACGTCCCGCAGATCCGCCCCGCCGAAGCAGAGGTTGGTGACGATCACGTCGGGAACCGCCACGTGCTGCGTCGTCCCGTCGGGCGAGAAGGCCGTGATCCCGCCGTTGATGATCGTGGCCACGCACACGCGGCCGTCGGCCTCGACCGCCAGGCTGTCGAGCAGTTGGTAGCCCGGCAGGTTGCAGACCACGCGGCCGGGCTGGAGCGGGGCGGGCGGGGCCAGTTCGCCGGGGGCGACCACGTCGAAGGCCCACAGGCGCCCCAGCATGGTGTCGGCCACATAGACCAGGTCCTCGGCCGGCGAGAGGCCCACGCCGTTGGGCGAGATCAGGTGGTCGCGGGCGCGCACGATGTGACTGCCGTCGGTCCTGGCGTAGTACAGCGCGCCGTACTTGCGGCCCTCCGGCGTCGAGCAGCCGTGGTCGGTGAACCAGAAGCCGCCCTGTTTGTCGAAAACCAGATCGTTGGGGCCGACCAGCCGCTTGCCGTCGCAGGCCTCGTAGAGCGTGGTCACCGCGCCCGTGGCGAGATCCACCCGCTGGATCGAGCCGCCCTGATGGCTGGCGGGTGTGGGGCCGGGGATGTTCAGCCCGCCCATGTCGAAGAACTCGAAGCTGCCGCCGTTGTTGGTGACATAGACCGCGCCGTCCGGGCCGATCGCCGCGCCGTTGGGGCCGCCGGGCAGGTCGGCGACGGTGGTGCGGGTTCCGTCCGGCGCGATGCGGGTCAGGGTCTGGCGCTGGATCTCGACCAGCAGCACCGAGCCGTCGGCCATGGCGATCGGGCCTTCGGGGAATTGCAGGTCTTCGGCGACGAGGGTCAGGTCCATGTCGTCTCGCTCCCTGGATGCGCGCCTCTATTGGACGCTGCAGGGGAGTAAACGGTCGTTTGAACCGGGCCGCAACCCACTCAGGCGTCAGCGAGCAGCCGGGTCAGGTCCTCGGCGTTGAGGCCGCGCGGGGCCAGGCGCGCCGACTGGCCGGCCCAGAGGTTGGTGAAGTCGGGATTGGTCCCGTCCTGGCGCAGCGGTGTCAGGGCGCCGCCGGCCAGGGGGAAGGGCGGAACGACTTCGCCGCCGATCGGCCCGGCCTCAAGCATCAGCCGGTTGGCGACACCCCGGGCCGGGCGGCCGGTGAAGAGGTCGGTGATCATGGTGTTGTCGTCGCGGGCCTCGTCCAGGGCGGCGCGGTGGGCCGGCGGGATCCTGGCTTCGGGCGTGAAGAGGTAGGCCGTGCCGACCTGCACGCCGGACGCGCCCAAGGCCCGGGCGGCCGCCACGCCGCGCGCCTCGGCGATGCCGCCGGCGGCGATCACCGGAACCGAGACGGCCGAGACCACCTGCGGCAGCAGGGAAAAGAGGCCGGGCTGGGCGGCGCTGTCCAGGCGGTTGTCGATCGTCTTGTCGATCCCCTGGCCGAAGCCCGGCAGGAAGACGGCGCGATGGCCGCCGGCCTCGGCCCCCATGGCGATCACCACGTCGGCGCCGTTGACCTCCAGCCAGACGGCCTCGGCGACCGTGGTGGCCGAGGACAGCACCTTGGCCCCCGTCGCCTTCACCCGGTCGAGCAGCGCGGGCTCGGGCAGGCCGAAATGGAAGCTGACCACCTCGGGCCGCAGATCCTCGACCAGGGCGCAGAAGGCCTCGTCGAAGGGCGCGCGGCCGCCGGCGGGCGGCGGCGGGGCCGGATCCAGGCCCGCCTCGACATAGTAGGGCGCCAGGCGCGAACGCCAGGCCATCATCCGCGCCGGATCGGGCGCCGGCGGCGTGTGGGCGAAGAAGTTGAGGTTCAGCGGCGCGTCGACGGCGGCGCGGAACTGGGCGATCGCTTCGCGGGCCTGGTCGGGCGTGTATTGCGCGCAGGGCAGGGAGCCCAGGCCGCCGCCACGGGCCGCGCCGATCGCCATGGCCGGCGTGCTGGCCCCGGCCATCGGCGCCTGGAGCACCGGCGCCGCCACGCCCAGAAGGTCGATCAGCCGCCGGTCGGTCCAGGTGCTCATGCGGGTTCTCAGTTCAGGTCGAACAGGTCGTAGGCGATCAGCTTCAGCCGCGCGTCGAAGAAGGCCCGGCCGTAGCTGGAGCGCTTGAGGGCGGCCTGGTCGACGCCGTGCTCGACGTCCGAACCGCTGGCGCCGGGCGCGGCGCAGGGCACGTAGAGGCGCAGGGTGCGGCCGACGGCCAGCTTCACCCCCGGCTCGGCCCGGTAGACCTTGGCGACGACGTAGCAACGGCCGCGCACGCCGCGCGGCACGCCCACGTGCTGGACCTGGACCACGGCGATCTCGGCGGCCTTGTCGCGCGCGGCCTGACGGGCGTCCGCGGGCAAGGGTGGCGCGGGCGTCGCCGCCTGGGCCAGCAGGACCGCCGCGATCAGCGGGCCGCTCATTTGCGTTCCAGCACGCGGAAGACGAACGGGAAGTCGTCGCCCTCGCCGGCCGGGCGCTCCTCGCGGCGCACCTCGGTCCAGGCGTTCTCGTCGAAGGCGGGGAAATGGACGTCGCCCTCGACCTCGGCTTGCACTTCGGTGACGTAGATGCGCTTGGCGCGGGGCAGGGCGAGCTCGAACAGGGCCGCGCCGCCGATCACGCAGACCTCCTCGACGCCGTCCTCGGCGGCCTGCTCCTTGCCGATCTGGACGGCTTCCATCCAAGTGTCGCAGACCACGGCGCCCTCCGCCTCGAACTTGTGGTCGCGGGTCAGCACGATGTTCAGGCGGCCGGGCAGGGGCTTGCGGGGCAGGCTGTCCCAGGTCTTGCGGCCCATGATCACCGGCTTGCCCAGGGTGGCGGCCTTGAACATCTGAAGGTCCGACTTCAGCCGCCAGGGCAGGTCGTTGTCGCGGCCGATGACGCCGTTGAGCGAGCGGGCCACGGGGCCGAGCGTGAGGATGGGGGCGGTCATGGGCGACTCTTAGCCGCCCGCAGCCCGATCCGGAAGGTCGGGTTTCAGACCGAGACCGCCGCCTTGATGTGCGGGTGGGCCTCGTAGCCCTCCAGCTGGAAGTCCTCGTACGCGAAGGCGAAGAGGTCGCTCTTGTCGGCGATCTTCATCGTCGGGAACGGCTTGGGCTCGCGGGTCAGCTGTTCGCGGGCCTGGTCCAGGTGGTTCAGATAGAGGTGGGCGTCGCCGAAGGTGTGCACGAACTCGCCGGGCTGGAGGCCGACGACCTTGGCCACCATCAGGGTCAGCAGGGCGTAGCTGGCGATGTTGAACGGCACGCCTAAGAACACGTCGGCGCTGCGCTGGTAGAGCTGGCAGCTGAGCTTTCCGTCAGCCACGAAGAACTGGAACAGGCAGTGGCAGGGCGGCAGGGCCATGTCCTCGACGTCGGCCGGGTTCCAGGCGCTGACGATGTGGCGGCGGCTGTTGGGATTGGTCTTCAGGCCCTCGACCAGGTTGACGATCTGGTCGATCGACTGGCCGTTCGGGGTGGCCCACGAGCGCCACTGCTTGCCATAGACCGGGCCGAGTTCGCCGTTCTCGTCGGCCCACTCGTCCCAGATGCGCACGCCGTTGTCCTTGAGCCAGGCGATGTTGGTCTCGCCCCTCAGGAACCACAGAAGTTCGATGATGATCGAGCGCAGGTGCAGCTTCTTGGTGGTCAGGACCGGGAAGCCCTTCGACAGGTCGAAGCGGATCTGGCGGCCGAAGACGCCCAGGGTGCCGGTGCCGGTGCGGTCGCCGCGTTGCACGCCGTTCTCGAGGATGTCGGCGAGCAGGGCCAGGTACTGGCGCTCGGGGTGATCGGCGGCGGCTTTCGGGGCGTCGAGGACGGCGGTGGTCATGGGGCGCACAATCGCGACGAATCGAGCTCGTGGCCAATCACAAAAACGCCCCGCGCGGCGAGCCGGCGGGGCGTTCTAGCTCAGGTGGCGAAGACGCCTATTTCGACGGTTCGAGGCCGGTGTTCAGCACCCAGCCGACATTGTCGTTCTCGTCGGCCACTTCCCACCACAGGTCCTGCTTCTTGCCGGTCGGATAGACGATGGCGCCGGCGGGCAGGGCGCGGATAAGCTTGCCGGCGGCCACCGGCGCAGCGCGCATGTTGACGACGCGGGTGGCCACGAAGGTCTTGGCCGGGGCGTTCTGGGCCGCCGCCGGGCTGTCGCCGACCAGGCCAAGCTCGCCGACCATCTTCGAATAGGAGTTGATGAAGGCCAGGGTGATGATGCGGCCGATCTCGGTGTCCTCGTAGCCGCCGCCGACCGCGCCGCCGAAGCCGATGCCGCCGCCCGCGCCCCAGCCGATGTCGTTCTTCACGGCGTAGCCTTCCTGCACGGCCACGGTCTCGGTGGTGCGGACGTTGGTCAGCGACAGGACGGTGTTGGCTTCCAGCTTCTTGGTCTTGATGCCGCCGACCAGGGCGCCGGCGCGGCCGCCGATCAGGCCGCCGATGGCGCCGGCCACCGCCCCGCCGCCGGCGTTGCTGTCGCTGGCCTGGACCTCGGCCACCAGCACGTAGTCGGCAGCCTTGATCTGGCCCTGGCCGACGTTGGAGCCGCGCTGAAGACCCAGATTGCCGCCGATGTTGCGCTCGATCTGGGCGGCGTTCAGGCCCGCGCCGCGATCGACGAGGTTGAAGCAGCCCGACTTCTGGACGATGGCCCGCAGCAGCTTCTGCGGCGAGGCGAGGTTGTACTGGGTCCAGCCGCGCGGATCATCGCCGTCGATGATCGACAGGGTGCCCAGCTTGCGCGAGCAGCGCGGCACCTCGGTCACCGCCTGGGTCTGCATCTGCTGGGCCTTGCTGGCCTTGGCCTGGGCGAAGGCCTCGGCCGGAACGACGGCGCAAACGATCGCGCCCGCCGCCAGCAGGCATTTCTTCATCGACATCAACTTGGCCTCCAGAGCCCTCGAAAACTGCGTGCGAACACTACAGTACCGATTGCACGCAAGCCAAGCTCGCCCGGAGGCTGATCCCCAAAAGTGGGGAGCAATTACAATCTTCGGGCTCTCTGGATCGTGGAGAAGCCTATCCGGCGAAGCCGCCTTCGTCGAGGAAGGCCTGTTCGGCCGGGGTGGTCTCGCGGCCCAGGGCGACGTTGCGATGGGGGAAGCGGCCGAAGCGGGCGATGATGTCGCGGTGGATCAGGGCCCACTTCATCGGCCCCTCGTCGCCGGTGTCGGCCTGCAGGCCGGCGCACAGCTCGATGCACAGCTCCTGGTCGGCCAGGGATTCGGAGTGCTCGAACGGGAGGTAGAAGAAATAGCGCAGTTCGGGCGCGACCTCCTGGTCGAAGCCGGCGGCGATGGCGGCGCGGGCCACGGCGCGGGCCTTGCCGTCGGTGGCGTAGCCGTGGCCGCTGCGGCGATAGAGATTGCGCGGGAACTGGTCGAGCACGATGACCAGCGCCAGGGCCCCCTCGGGGCTCTCCAGCCAGGCGTCATAGTCGCCGCGCGCGGCCTTGTGGTGGGTGGGCTCGTACTTCAGGCGGATCGCCTCGTCGAAGGCGTGGTTCTTCTCGAACCACTTCTTGGGCCCCGCCTGGGTCCAGAAGCCGAGAATGTCCTGGGGCTGAGCGGCCATCGAATCCTCGCTGCGGGTTTCGTTCAATTGCGGTTCATGCACCGAGCGCGACACTGTCATCAAGGGATGAGCCACGGGCCGGCGCAAGGCCTATTGGAGCTAGAAATGAAACGTCTGATCACCGCCGCCATGATCCTGTCGCTGACGGGCGGCGCGGCGGCGCAGGCCGGTATCGCGGCCGTAGCCGCTCAGCAGCAGGAACGAAGCGATCGCGACGATCGTCCCGCGCGTCCGGAGCGCGGTTCGCGCGGCGGCGACCAGGGCGGCCGCGCCCAACAGCAACAGCCGCAACAGCAGCGCGGTGGCGAGCAGGCTCGCCCCGAGCGCGCCGACCGTCCTGATCGCGGCGACCGCCAGGAAGGCGGCTGGCGCGGCGGCGGCGGCCGGGTGAACGACGGCGCGCCCCAGGCGCCGCGCGCGGCCGAGCCGCGTCCGGCTCAGCAAGCGCCCCAGGCGCCCCAGGCCGATCGCGGCCAGGACCGTGGCGGTCGTGGCGACCGTCCTGATCGTGGCGGCTGGCAAGGCGGCCAAGACCGCGGCGGCCAGGATCGCGGCGATCGCGGTCCCGACCGAAACGACCGCAATGATCGCAACGACCGTCCCGGCGGGCAGCCCGATCGTCGTCCTAATGATGGGCGTCCCAATGACGGTCGCCCCAATGACGGCCGTCCCGGCGGCTGGCAGGGCGATCGCGGCGGCTCCCGTCCGGGCGCGCAACGCCCCGGCGACCAACGCTGGCGCGACCGTGACAACGGCCGTCCGCAGTACGACCAGCGTCGCTGGCGGCCCAGCTATCGCTCGGCCCAGCGCTATCGCGCCCCGGCCTACCGCTATCCGCGCGGCTGGTACGCGTTCCGCTGGAGCTTCGGAGACTACCTGCCGGGCGGCTGGTACGGCAGCTCGTACTATCTCGACTGGTACCGCTACGGTCTGCCCATGCCGCCGATCGGCTGCGAATGGGTGCGGGTCGGCGGCGACGCCGTCCTGGTCGACGTCTGGTCCGGCCAGGTGCTGAGCGTCTACTACGACCTCTTCTGGTAAAAGGCCCCGGCCTCGCCGGTGGAAAGTCGAAAGCCGCGCTTCCGGGAGGAGGCGCGGCTTTCTCTCTTTCTGAGCGGGGGAAGGGCTCAGGAAGCGGTGATGGTCGGATCCCAGACGAAGTAGCCCAGCACCTGCAGCGAGCCGGAGTGGTACTGCAGCACGGCGAACGAGACGTTGTAGTTGCCCGTGCCGCTCTGGACGATGTCGGCCGTCAGGTAGAAGTCGTACTGCGGCGTCACCGAGTAGGTCGGCGGCAGGGCGATGTTCCCCGGGGTGGTGCCGGGCACCGGGGTCTCGACGTTCAGCAGCTTGCCGCCCGTTGTGGAGGTCACCTGCGTGCCCGAGAAGATCGCGATGTTCTGCAGGTCGGCCGAGTAGCTGGTGTTGCCCGACTGCGAGACCATCCGCCAGCGCACGGTGTCGCCCACGTCGGCCGAGATCGACAGGTCGCCCGAGGCCTGGCCGCTGCGGACATATTCGTTCGGCGCGACCATGTAGGCGTAGTTGTGCCCGATCGGGGTCGGGGCGTTCTGGTTCTGGCTGGGGTTCTGGACGCTCGCGATCAGGTTCGCGGTGTCGACCACGATCTGGATGTCGATGATCTCGCTCATGGGGATGCCCTCCCGTTCTCGCCTCCGGGTGTGGAGGCGGGTTGAGGGTGTTGTGTGTGCAACTTTGAGTCAATTTGGCTTATTTATATATCTGAGGTTGTTTTTGCACATTCTTCGCTGAAGGCGAGGCGAGAAAAGGCTTCGTCGCGATCCGCCTTGCCTTTCCGGGGGCTTTTTCGCCTCAGTCGCGGTATTAAGCGTCGCCGATCATCGCTCATGGGCGCGCCCCGCCTTGACGAGGCGGCAAAAAAACGCTCAAACGCCGGCCTTTCCCGCCTCCAGCTTGCGTGAGGCGGGCAGATTGACCAGTCCTGGAGAAGAAATCATGCGCGTCTACTACGACCGCGACGCCGACCTCGCCCGCATCCTGGACCGGAAGATCGCCATCGTAGGCTATGGCAGCCAGGGCCACGCCCACGCGCTCAACCTTCGTGACAGCGGCGCGTCGAACGTGGCCGTCGCCCTGCGCCCGGGTTCGCCCAGCGCCAAGAAGGCCGAAGGCGAAGGCCTGAAGGTTCTGTCGGTGGCCGAAGCCGCCGCCTGGGCCGACCTGATCATGATCCTGGCGCCGGACGAGCACCAGGCCGCGATCTACAAGAACGACATCGCCCCGAACATCCGTGACGGCGCGGCCCTGCTGTTCGCCCACGGCCTGAACGTCCACTTCGGCCTGATCGAGCCGAAGGACACCATCGACGTCCTGATGGTCGCCCCGAAGGGCCCGGGCCACACGGTCCGCGGCGAGTACCAGAAGGGCGGCGGCGTGCCCTGCCTGATCGCGGTGCACCACAACGCCACCGGCAACGCGCTGGACCTCGGCCTGGCCTACGCCTCGGCCATCGGCGGCGGCCGCTCGGGCATCATCGAGACCAACTTCCGCGAGGAATGCGAAACCGACCTGTTCGGCGAGCAGGCCGTCCTCTGCGGCGGCACGGTCGAGCTGATCCGCGCCGGCTTCGAAGTGCTGGTTGAAGCCGGCTACGCGCCGGAAATGGCCTATTTCGAGTGCCTGCACGAGCTGAAGCTGATCGTGGACCTGATCTACGAAGGCGGCATCGCCAACATGAACTACTCGATCTCGAACACCGCCGAGTACGGCGAGTACGTCACCGGCCCGCGCGTCGTGACCGCCGAGACCAAGGCCGAGATGAAGCGCGTGCTGGAAGACATCCAGTCGGGCAAGTTCGTCCGTGACTTCATGCTGGAAAACGCCGTCGGCCAGCCGTCCTTCAAGGCGACCCGCCGTCGCGCTTCCGAGCACCAGATCGAGGAAGTCGGCGCGCGTCTCCGCGGCATGATGCCGTGGATCGCCAAGAACAAGCTGGTGGACGTCACCAAGAACTAAGCTTCCGCCTCACGGCTGAAGACGGAAACGGCGGGCTCGCAAGGGCCCGCCGTTTTTCGTTTGGGCTGGACGGGAACGCCGCCGGATCGCAGCCTGTCGGCGGAGGAGGAGCACGGATGAAGCCGCCTACGCCTGGGATGCTGCGCGGCCGCGCGGCGCGCGGAACGCTGGAGGTCGAGCATTTGCTGGCCGCCGCCCGCGCGCCGTCGGCGGCGCTTGCGGCTGTGCTTCGGGAGCTGGCCGTCGAGCATGGCTGGCGGTTTGCTCCATGCCTTCCGGATATTCCCTTCGCCAGTTGGGGCGAGGTGGTCGTTCTGTACTGTGACGGCGGACTCGCGGCCCTATCGAATGCGTTGAACGAAGAGGCCAAGCGCGCCTTCGCCGTGAGCCTGCTGGTTGAACTCGGCGACGAGGCGGCGCTGGCCGCCGTGCTGAAGGCGGCCGACGCCTTGATCGAGCAAGGATTGGAGCCCCTGGCCTTCGCCGATGACATCGCGTACGCGATCAACCGGTTCGGGATGCTCGGCCTTGGCCAGGCGGCGGCGACCGCGAGCGGCGCCCGTCTGTTCCTCGAAGCTTTTCTCCAGCACGCCGTCAGCGATGCGCACCTCGGCTTGGCGATGTGCGGCCTGCGTTATTTTGGCGACGAAGGGTCGTTGTCCCTCGTCCGGTCGGCTCGGACGCTGTCGCCGTCCTGGGAGGCCGCCCGCACGGCCGCCGTGCGCGGTATCCTCAAGCGTCTGCGTGAAACAGCGGGCTCAGTATAGCAACCATTGGGTTGCGTATGTCATGCATCGGAGTCATGGTCGGGCAACCAGAAGGTTGCTGAAATGACCGACCGCATCGAGAAGACCATCGTGTTGAACGCGCCGCTGGAGCGCGTCTGGAACGCCATCGCTGATCACGAGCAGTTCGGCGCCTGGTTCCGGGTCAAGCTGGACGGGCCGTTCGTGCCGGGAGAGGACTCGACCGGCCACATCACCTATCCAGGCTACGAACACATCCAGTGGCGCGCGCAGGTCATGGCCGTCGAGCCGATGCGGCGGCTGGCCTTCCACTGGCATCCGTACGCCATCGATCCCGAGATCGACTATTCGGGCGAGACCCCGACCCTGGTGGAGTTCCTGCTGACGCCGGAAGGCGACGGCGTGCGGCTGGTCGTGATCGAGAGCGGCTTCGACGCCGTGCCGGCCCATCGCCGCGACGAGGCCTTCCGCATGAACGATGGCGGCTGGGCCCAGCAGGTCGAGAACATCAAGGCCCATGTCGAGGCTTGAGGCCGGGGCGCCGAACGCCCCTGATCCCGCCGTCGTGTTCGCCGCCCTCGGCGATTCTACGCGCCTTGCCCTGCTGGACCGACTGAGCGACGGTCGGCCCCGCTCGATCTCGGCCTTGGCCAGCGGCGGCGACATCACCCGCCAGGCGGTGACCAAGCACCTGCGGGTTCTGGAGGGCGCTGGCCTGGTCGCGAGCCTGCGCGAGGGGCGCGAAAGCCGCTTCGCCTACCGCCCCGAACAGGTGCGGCAGGCGCGGGCCTGGCTCGACACCGTCTCGGCTCGCTGGGACGACGCGCTTGGGCGGCTGAAGGCGTTCGTGGAGGGGTAGGGGCTGTTGCGGGGCGCCGCGGGCTGCGGCAGTCTCGCGGCGATGATCGGTTCAATCCTCGCCGCCGCCCTCGCGATCTCGACGCTGGGCGCCCCCGATCCGCCGAGCCGGACGCTGCGCGGAGCGCTGGTGACGTCGGTCGCCCCGTCGCCCTGCAGTTCCGGGGTTCTGGCCTGCTACGCCCGCATCACGGTGAGCGCTAAGGATCAGCCGTCGCAGGACCTGTTCCTTATCGCCGAGCCCAACGGCCGGTTGCCGGAGCCGGGCGCGACCTGCGACTTCGAGGTCCATCGCGGGCTGGTCGGCGGCGGCCAAGGCGACCGCCTTCCGCGTTCGGCCGACCGGCTGGAGATCCAGGCGATCTCGTGCGCGGCTGCCGCGCCAGGGCGGTAGATGGCGCTCGAAGAGGGCTGTGGATCGGCCGAGCTAAGGCCGGACGAACGTCACGTTGCGATATCCGCCCACGGTCACTCGGTCCCTGATCGTCAATGAGCGAGGCGCCGCCTTCCGGTCCGTGCAGATCGTGAAGTCGCCATAGGCGACCGTGTTTTCCCAGCCTCGGGCCTGAAGCTGGTGGTCCAGCGCGTCGATGACCACGCTGAGGCGATGCTTGCTGCCGACCACCCACAGCACGTCCCCGTCGGCATAGATGGCGTATCGGGCGCGGACCTGCTGACAGTGCGTCTGGGCGTCGGCCTTCGGAAGGCTGTCGGAACCGATCGCGGCCGTCATGGCGGCCAAGGTCAGGAACATCATCATCGCACCCTCTCGCACGGCGAAGGTAGGGTGGGTCCTCGGCCGCTGTCCATCGCCCCGACGCCTGGCCTACCCCAGCACCACCACCGGCCCCCAGGCCACCTGATAGCGGTGCGCGCCGCTGGAAAGGTGCGGGCGCAGCTGCCAGGCGCCGGGCGGGATGACGACCGGCTGGGGGCGTTCGACATAGGTCTGGGTCAGCACCTCGCCGCCGGGGTCCGACAGCGAGAACTGGTCGATGCGCGGGCTGGCGCGCGAGAGGGCGGCGGCGATGGCTTCGACCGAGGGGGCGCGCAGCGGGGCGGGGGCGGCCAGGCGGGCCGAGACCTCGGCATAGACGCCGACGGCGATGACCTCCGGCCCGTCGCGCAGGGCCGCGTAGCCGACATGGGTCAGGCCCGGCGCCAGCAGGTTGGCGCGATGGCCGGGGCTCGACTTCCACTGGCCCATGATCTGGTCGGGGCGGACGGCGCCCGAGGCGTTGCGGCGCATGGCGATGTTCTCGGCCGGGGCGCCGACCAGGTCGCGGGCCAGCAGGCCGACCCGGGCGGCTGGGCCGAAGCCTTCGCGGGTCATGTGGTCGTAGATTCGGGTGCGGGCGATGTCGGCGGCGTGGGCGCGGGCGGCCTGGGCCAGGCCCGGGTCGAAGGCCAGCGGCGACAGGCGCCGAGCCTCGCGGAAGGCGTCGCCCTGGTCCTGCAGCTCGCGCTCGAAATCGGCGTCGAAGTCGCCGCGCCGGGCGGCCAGCTGGTCGCGCAGGCGGCGCTCATAGGCCAGCCAGGTCTGGGCCGGGGCGGCTTGCGCGAGCCCGGGCAGGAAGAGGGCCGCGACGCCAAGGCTGAGGACGGTTCGGCGGGGAAGGGCGGTCATCGGGGCGGGCTTTGGCTCCAATACAGTTGACAGGACAGGCCGGTCGTCCGCTCTAAGGCCGGATGCGACCCGTCCGTTCCCTTTGGCTGGCCGGCCCCGAGGCCTGGCTCCCCGATGCAGAAGCCCAAGACCTGCGGCGCAAGGCCCTGTGCCTGGACGCCGGCTTCACGGCCTTTTCCGGCGCCCAGCCGGCGCCGGGCGACGAGTTCAGCTCCGAGATCCAGGCCCGTGAACTCTACATGGAGCGCATGGCCCAATTGCGTCGGGCCGACGCGGCGATCGTCAACCTGACCCCCTGGCGCGGGCCGTCCTGCGACGCGGCCACGGCCTTCGAGGCCGGGGTGCTGGCGGGGCTGGGCAAGCCGATCTTCGCCTATCTCAACGTCGAGGATGAAGGCCTGGCCGAATATGTCGACCGGGTCGACGTCCTGGTCGGCGCCGAGCGCGGCGAGGACGGGATCTGGCGCGACGAGGACGGTTGCGTGGTCGAAGACCTGGGCCTGCCCGAAAGCGTCATGCTGTGGGCCGAGGCGCGGCGACTGTTCGTGATCGTGACACCCGAACCGCTGCACGACCTGACCGGGCTGGAGATGTGCCTTCAGGCGTTGCGGCTGTACGCGGAGTAGGGGAGAGCCCACTCAGTCGCTCCGCGACAGCTCCCCCAAAGGGGGAGCATCTGGGCGCTCAAGATCCTCCCCCTCTGGGGGAGGTGGTCCGGAGGACCGGAGGGGTCTCGCCGCCCCTTGCCCTCCCATCGCGCATCGGCCACCTTCCGGCCCCGTTTCGAAAGGCCCTTCCATGTCGCGTCCCGCGGCCGCGCCGGCTTCCGGGAAGTCGCGCGGCGTCATCGCCCAGGATCTGATCGAGCTGCTGCGCCTGGCCGGGCCGGTGGTGCTGTCGCGCCTGGGCATCATGGTGATGGGCCTGACCGACGCCATCGTTGTGGGGCACTATTCGGCCAGGCAGCTGGGCTTCCACGCCATGGCCTGGGCCCCGACCTCGGTGTTCGTCACCGTGACCGTCGGCCTGCTGGTCGGGACCCAGGTGATGGGCTCGCGGGCGCTCGGGGCGGGGCGGCTGCACGAGGCCGGAGCGGTGCTGCACCGGGGCGTGAAATATGGCCTGTGGCTGGGCCTGGCCGGCTCGGTGCTGCTGGCTCTGGCCGCGCCGCCGCTGCTGCACCACGTCGGCATCGACAAGGCCCTGGCCGACGGCGCGACCGCGCCGCTGATCGTCTTCTCGCTGTCGCTGACCCCCTATGCGCTGAGCGTGGCGCTGAGCTTCTGGCTCGAGGGCCTGGGCCGCCCCGGCCTGGTGACGGTGACGATGTGGATCGCCAACCTGATCAACCTTGGGGTCAATCTGCTGCTGGTGCCAGGCGTCATGGGCCTGCCGGCTCTGGGCGCGGTCGGCGCGGCCTGGGCGACCTTCGTGGCCCGCACCGCCTTCACGATCATGCTGGCGGTGGTCATCGTCCGACTGAAGGACGCCCGGGCCCTGGGCGTGTTCGACAAGCCCGGCCGCGACCGCGCCGCCGAGAAGGACCAGCGCCGGGTCGGCTACGGGGCCGGCACGTCCAACCTGTTCGAGGTGTCGGCCTTCGCCGGCATGAGCCTGGTGGCCGGCTGGCTGGGCGGGCTGAACGTCGCGGCCTGGGCGGTGGTGCTGAACGTGGCGGGCGTGATCTTCATGGTGCCGCTGGGTCTGGCCACCGCCACGGCGGTGCAGGTCGGCCGGGCGCATGGCGCGCGTGATCCGGCGGGCATGAGCCGCGCCGGCTGGATCGCCTTCGCCGTCACCGCCGTGTTTTCGCTGGTGGTGGCGCTGCTGCTCTATCCGCTGCGTCACCTGGTGGCCGGCGCCTACACCGCCGATCCCGCCGCCATCGCCCTGATCGCCCCGGCCCTGGTGCTGACCTGCCTGTTCCTGGTGCCCGACGCCGTGCAGGTGGTCTGCGCCCAGGCCCTGCGGGCGCGGGGCGAGGTCTGGATCCCCGCCGGCACCCACATGGTCGCCTACGCCCTGATCATGGGTCCGCTGGCCTGGTGGCTGGCCCTGCCGATGAAGATGGGCGTGAACGGCATCGTCTGGTCGGTGATCGTCACCAGCTTCGCGGCCGCCGCGATGCTGCTGGGGCGGTATCGGATGCTGGATAAGCGGGGCTGAACGCCTACGGCGGCCCCCTCAGTCGGCTTCGCCGACAGCTCCCCCAGAGGGGGAGCATATTTGCAGCGTAAATCCTCCCCCTCTGGGGGAGGTGTCCCGGAGGGGCGGAGGGGGGCCGCGAAGCGGCCTAGACGCCGGCCCCGAGGATCCAGCCTTCCTGGGTCTGCACGTCCTCGACCAGTTCGGCCGGCGCGTCCTTGCCCGGCCCGAACAGCGCGGCCAGTTTGCCGGCCTCGTCGAGCTTGGCGAAGTGTTCGGCTAGGGTGCGCACCTGAGCCAGGTCCTTGATCTCGCCCGGACCGGGGACAGCCTTGACCAGCGAGGGATAGACCTCGGCGGCCACGACGTCGACGCCGTCGAGATCGGCCTCGGTCAGGGTCTTGAAGCCGGTTTCGAACGGCCACACGCGAACGGTCTCGCCGCGGGCGTCCTTCAGGCGGCGCACGGCCGGAATGCCCATGATCGCCTGGCCGCCGACCGAGCCGTTGTAATAGAGCTTCCAGATCGAGTGCGCGCCCTTGGCGGCCACGTCGGCGTGGCGGAACTCCGGCAGGTCGTCGGGGCCATGCTCGCGGGTGCGCTTGGGCTGCAGGGTGGTCAGCGCGTCCTTGGGCGGGCAGCCCCAGAACGGGAACGGCCCGCCGGTCAGGCGGCGGTTGATCTCCGAGCCGACCCCGAAGCGGTTGTTGGTGTTGTCGGCCTTGTCCTTGACCATCTTGTTCAGCTGGTCCCAGACCGCGCGCCAGGGCTTGTCGCCCGGCAGGTTCAGGGCCTGGGAGAAACCGCGCGGGAAGCCCAGCGGGAAGTCGAAGCCCAGCAGGGCGCGCTCGCCGCGCTTCTTCAGGTCGTCGAGGATGACGGCGATCTTGGCCTCGGCCTCCTGGCGGGTGGCCGGGTTGAAGCTCTCGAAGGTCAGGCGGAAGCGCACGTCGCGCTTGAGCACGCCGATCCAGACGGAATCCGCGCCCGTGGTCGGCTTGGCCGCCGCGCTCCAGTCGACGATCACATAGGCGCTGAAAAGCCGCGACACGGCGAAGGCTCCGTCAAATCCAAACGAAGCGCGCTTCTACTCCCCCGGAGGGCGAGCCGCCAGACGTTGCGAAGCTTGAGTAGCTGTTTCTGGACGGCCGAAAACAAAAAGCCCCGCCGGTGAGGGCGGGGCTTTTCATATCGGGGCGAAGAGTGATCAGGCCGCGTTCTGCTCGGCGGTCGCCAGCGGCGCGGCCGGGGCCTTGCCGACCTTCCAGCGGGCCGGCGGTTCGCAGGCCGGGCCGAGGGCGGCGCGGACGATGGCCGGCGGGGTGCGCTCGTCGGGGGTCATGAACAGGCCGTTGGCCTTCAAAGCGAGGCCGGCGGCCTTGCTGGCGCCCAGCATGGTCAGCGGCACGGCCAGGATCAGGCCCGCCAGGATCGGGGCGGTGGCGGTCAGCAGGTCCGGCGTGAACCAGAACATCGCGGCCAGGCCCAGGCCCGTGGCGCTGATCCAGCCCATGGCGGCGCAGGCCTCCTTGAAGGCGACCTTGTCGGCGTCGCGGCGCTGGGCGCTCCAGCCGCCGACGCGGCCGGCCAGGATCTCGACCAGGGCGCGGGTCTGGGTGAACATCAGCATCGGGGCGACCAGGGCCGAGAGCAGCATCTCGACGCCCAGGCCGGCCATCACCCGACGACGGCCGCCGAAGCCCTTGATCTCGTGCTTGCGCATGAAGATCAGGGTGGCGCCCATGATCTTGGGGCCGAACAGCAGCACGAAGGTGATGATCATCGCCCAGGCGGTGGCCTGGATCTCGCGCCAGTCGATCAGGGCGTGGGCGGCGGCCTGCAGGTCGGCCATGGTGAAGGCGGCCTTCTTGACCTCGGGCATCAGGGCCCGCGAGATCACGCCGGCCGACAGGGCCACGAACCAGATCGGCGACAGGGCGTAGCTCAGCACGCCGATGACCAGGTGCAGGCGGCTCATCCAGTGCAGGCCCGGCAGGCCGATCAGCGGCACGTGCTGGACGTTGCCCCGGCACCAGCGACGGTCGCGGGTGGCGAAGTCGAGCAGGTTCGAGGGGCTCTCTTCGTAGGAGCCTTCCAGATAGGGGGCCAGGTGCACGGCCCAGCCGCCGCGGCGCAGCAGGGCGCTTTCCAGGGCGTCGTGGCTCATCACCTCGCCGCCGAAGGGCTTGGGGCCGTTCAGCGAGGGCAGGCCGCAGGTCTGGGCGAAGGCCTTGGTGCGGATGATGGCGTTGTGGCCCCAGAACGAGCTTTCCGAACCCGACCACCAGGCCAGGCCCGTCCAGGCCACGCGGCCATAGAGCTTGGTGGCGAACTGCAGGGTGCGGGCGAAGATGGTCTGGCCGTTGATGATCGTCGGCATGGTCTGGATCAGACCCACGCCCGGGTGACGCTCCATGGCGTCGGCCAGGCGCACCATGGCGTCGCCGGTCATCAGGCTGTCGGCGTCGAGCACCAGCATGTGCTCGTAGTCGCCGCCCCAGCGGGCGACCCAGTCGGCGACGTTGCCGGCCTTGCGGCCCGCGTTGTCGGGGCGGCGGCGATAGAAGGCGTGGCTCGACGCCTCGCGACGGAAGCGGGCGAAGCAGGCCTGCTCGGCCAGGGCCACGGCCGCGTCGCGGGTGTCGGAGATGATGAAGATGTCGAAGGCGCGGCTGTTTCCGGTCTCGGCGATGGAGGCGTCCATGGCCCGCAGGCGGGCGAACACCGCCTGGGCGTCCTCGTTGTAGACCGGCATCAGGATCGCCGTGCGGGCGCGCGGCTTGGGCATGGGCTTGCTGCTGTCGATGCCCAGCGGATCCTTGGGCGTGCGCAGCAGCACCACGAAGCCGGCGACGGCGGTGACGAACCACAGGGCGAGCGCCAGGAACAGCGGGGCCAGCAGGGTCAGGCAGACGCCTTCCAGGCGGGTGACGCCGCCCAGGGCCACGGTGTCGAAGGTGGCCTTCCAGCCGGCCGCGCCCATGATGGCGGTGGCGATGAACACCACCCAGCGGCGCATGACGGTTTCCGAACCCGGGGTGCTGACGGCGCGGGCCGCGCCCTGCCAGAAGCCCAGCGGCTGGACCGGCATGGCCAGCGGCGCCTCGGTCGGGATTTCGACCCGGTCGCGCGGAGAGATCACGGTTTCGAAGGCCACCGGGGTGGAGGTGGCCAGGTCGAAGAAGGCGCCGCGTTCGGTCATCGGTTCCGTCTCGGTGATCCGACCGTGGTCGGACGAAATGCAGAGCTTCGATTTCACGCCGAACGCCTTCACGGGACGCCTCCGGTCCGCTAGGGATCGGCTGCGTTCAGGGAGGGGTCTGGCGTTGCACGAAGTCCGGCGGAGGAACCGCCGACGCATCTAGAGTAAAACTTCGATCACGAAATCGCTATCGAAAATGTGATCGATTTCGCAGGTGCGGTGAAAAATCTGTGCAAATGCGCGTAACGGCGCGGCCGGAAGTCGCTATGGGATTGGGTAAGGCTATGAAGTTCAAGGCAGTTTTGGCGTTTCTCGCGGTTGCGAGCCTGGCCGCCTGCGGGCCGGCTCCGAAGGGCGACAGCGCCACGCCGCCCGCCGCCCGGCCGGCGCCGCCCATCTCGACGGCGCCCGAGCACGAGACTCAAGGCGTGATCGCCACGGTCGACGGCCAGGTTCTCACGCTCGATCACGACGGCGCGAGCGCCGCGCCGCTGCCGGCCGGTCGCACGACCTTCCAGGCCTATGGCGACGTCCTGGCCGAAGCCCCGCTCGAACCCGGCGCGCGGGTGACGTTCAAGTTCCGCAAGGTCGCCGTCGGCGCAGGCTGGGAATTGACGGAGATGCGGGGGCGGTGACCCCCCTCCGGCCCTCCGGGCCACCTCCCCCAGAGGGGGAGGATCTACGCCGCAGATGCTCCCCCTTTGGGGGAGCTGTCGGCGAAGCCGACTGAGGGGGTCTTTCGCCCCCCCCTACAGCTTCACCAGCATCTTCCCGAGGTTCTCGCCCGAGAACAGCTTGATGAAGGCCTCGGGCGCGCGGTCGACGCCTTCCAGCACGGTGTCCTTCCAGGTCAGCTTCCCCGAACCGATCCAGTCGGCCATGTCGCGCACGAAGGCGGGGAACAGGTCGTAGTGGTTGGAGACGATGAAGCCTTCAAGGCGAAGGCTCTTGCCCACCGCCTGGATGATGTTGGCCGGGCCGGTCGGGCGGCCGGTGTCGTTGTACTGCGAGATCATCCCGCACAGGGCGAAGCGACCGAACGGCCGGGCCGAGTTCAGGGCCGCCTCCAGGTGCGCGCCGCCGACGTTCTCGAAATAGACGTCGATGCCCTTGGGGGCGACCTTGGCCAGTTCGGCGACCACGTCGGGCGTGGCCTTGTAGTCGATCACGTGATCGACGCCGATCGACTTGAGGAAGGCGACCTTCTCCGGTCCGCCGGCCGAGCCGATCACCGTGTGGCCCTTGATCTTGGCGATCTGGCAGACGACCGAGCCGACCGCGCCGGCGGCGGCCGAGACGAAGACGACGTCGCCTTCCTTCAGCCCGGCCACCCGCAGAAGGCCGGCATAGGCGGTCATGCCGGGCATGCCGGCCACGCCCAGGAACGCCTGGGGCGGCATGCCGTGGGTGGAAAGCTTCATGATCCCGCCCATCGGCCCGGCGGCGGCCAGGGCTTTCGGATGGGCGTTGTAGGCCTCGCGCCAGCCGAACATCGAGCTGACCAGGTCGCCGACCTTGAAGTCCGGGTCGTTGGAGGCCGTCACCTCGCCGACCGCGCCGCCTTGCAGGGCCTTGCCCAGCTCGAACGGGGGCACGTAGCTCTTCCGGTCGGTCATGCGGCCGCGCATGTAGGGATCGACCGACATGTAGAGGTTCTTGACCTGGATCTCGCCGTCGCCGGGCGGGGGCAGGTCGACGCTGGCCAGTTCGAAGTTCTCGGCCGTCGGCACGCCGACGGGACGGCTCTTGAGGCGGATCTCACGCGACGTGGTCATGGCGACCTCCCTTTTCTGGCTTTTGGGCCTTTGTGTTCTGGTTCAAACGAATGTTTAGCGCTGGTCCGCGTCGCCCGCCAAAGCTTTTCGCGGCATCCCGAAGCGGCTAGAGACAGCGCCCATGACCCAAGATGCTCAAGTCAAAACCCTGAAGGCCGGCGTTGTCGGCGCCGGCGTGTTCGGTGGCTACCACGCGAAGAAATACGCCGAACTGCCGGGCGTCGATCTGGTCGGCGTGTTCGACATCGACCTGGCGCGCGCGCAAGCTCTGGCCGGCCCGTTGGGCGCCAAGGCCTATGACGACATGGAGGCCTTCCTGGCCGCGGTCGACCTCGTCACCGTCGCCACCCCGGCCGTGCACCACGCCAAGGCGGCGCTGGCGGCGCTGAAGGCCGGCAAGCCGGTCTATTCCGAAAAGCCCCTGGCGGTGTCGCCGGAAGACGCCGACGCCCTGATCGCCGCCGCCGCCAAGTCCGGCGTGGCTCTGGCCTGCGGCCATCAGGAGCGGGTGGTGTTCCAGGCCATGGGCCTGCTCGACATCCCCGAGCAGCCGCTGCGCCTGGAAGCGGTGCGTCGCGGCACGCCGTCGGACCGCAATCTCGACGTCTCGGTGGTGCTCGATCTGATGATCCACGACATCGACCTGGCCCTGGCGCTGTGCGCCGCCGATCCGGTGGCCGTGGAAGGCGAGGGCGAGGCCGCGCGCGGCTACGGCCTGGACTGGGTGAAGGTCGAAGCCACTTTCGCCAATGGGTTCACCGCCGTGTTCGACAGCTCCCGCGTCGCCGAGGCCCGCGAGCGGACGATGAAGGTGGTCTATCCCTCGGGCGAGGTCGAGATCGACTTCCTGGCCCGCACCTTCCGCAACACCACCCCGTTCCCGCTGATCGAGGACTTCACCGAGACCCCGGCCGGCAAGGACCCCCTGGGCCAGAGCGTCGCCGGCTTCCTGAAGGCTGTGCGCGGGGAAGCGCCGCGTCCGGTGGTCACCGGCGAGGAAGCCGCCCGGGCGCTGGACCTGGCGCTGGCGGTCGAGCACTCGGTGGATTGATCGCTTCCCTTTGAGCGTCATCCCGGCCGAAGCGCGCAGCGCGTAGAGCCGGGACCCAGGGGCCGCCGCATTGCGCGGGCGACCGTGGGGTTGCGGCGTCGTTCGTCGGGCCCGGTCCCCCTGGATCCCGGATAACGGCTTCGCCGTTTCCGGGATGACGAAGTTGGGGAACTGAGAAGGGCCTACCCCTTCCGCCCCAACAAGCTCCCCGCCTGCAACGCCGTCGCCACGGCCGCCAGGCCCGCGCCCAGCAACGCCACGCCGGTCCAGCCGCCGGTCTTCCAGGCCGCCGCCGCCGCCGCAGAACCGGCCGCGCCGCCGAGGAACATGCCGCCCATGAACAGGGTGTTGAGCCGCGCCCGAGCCTCGGGGCGCAGGGCGTAGACCAGGTGCTGGTTCGAGATCAGCGCCCCCTGGATGGCGAAGTCGAGCAGGACGACGCCTGCGACCAGGCCGGCGATCGAGATCCAGGTTCCGAACAGGATCCACGAGGCCAGGGTCAGCACGGCCCCCAAGGCGATCGTCAGGTGCGGGCCGCGCTTGTCGGCGACGCGTCCGGCGATCGGGGCGGCCAGCACGCCGACCACGCCGACGATGCCGAACAGGCCGGCGACGTCGGCGCCCAGGTGGAAGCGAGCCTGAAGCTGCAAGGCCAGGATCGTCCAGAAGGCGGTGAAGGCGGCGAACAGGCTGGCCTGGGTCAGGGTCGCCAGACGCAGGGCCGGGAACTCGCGCCACAGCTTGCCCAGCGAGCCGAGCAGGCCGGCGTAGGTCAGGTCGGCGTCCGGCTTGCTGCGCGGCAGGGCCAGGGCCATCAGGCCGGCGGCGGCCAGGGCGATCGGCGCGCCCAGCCAGAACATCGCCCGCCAGCCGCCGTGCGCGCCGACGAAGCCGGCCAGGGTGCGCGACAGCAGGATGCCGCACAGCAGGCCCGACATCACGACGCCCACGGTCTGGCCGCGCCGCTCGGGCGCCGAGAGGTGGGCGGCGAAGGGCACGATCTGCTGGGCCACGGTCGCGCCGGCTCCGACCAGCAGCGAGGCGACCAGCAGCAGGCCGGTGTTCGGCGCCAGGGCGGCGGCGACCAGGGCCAGGGCCAGCACCAGGAACTGCACGACGATCAGGCTCTTGCGCTCCACCCGGTCGCCCAGCGGAGTCAGCAGGAAGAGGCCGGCGGCGTAGCCCAGTTGGGTGGCGGTCGGCACGAAGGCGGTCAGCGGGCCGGGCAGGTCGCGCTCGATCAGGCCCAGCATCGGCTGGTTGTAATAGATGTTGGCCACGGCCAGGCCCGCGGCGGCGGCCATGGCGAACGTCAGGCCCTTGCCCAGGGCGTGGGTGTTGGAGGTGTCGGCGGGAAGTGCGGCTGTGCTCATGATCGGCTCCAGGCCGCCCGGCGAGGGGGAGGGGGCGGCGTTCCGTGTCAGTCGCCCGGCTATATAGAGTATCCCCGATCCGTTTATAGTACGGTCTTGAGTTAAGTCGGCATAACGGAATTCGATAGAATGGATCTCGCGGACGTCGGCGTCTTCGTGGAGGCCGCGCGGGCCGGCAGCCTGGCGGGCGCGGCCCGTCGGCTGGGCGTCACGCCCATGGCCGCCTCGCGCCGGATGGCGGCCCTGGAGCAGGAGGTCGGGGCGCGCCTCGTCCACCGCACCACCCGGGCCCTGTCGCTGACCCCCGAGGGCGAGGCGTTCCTGCCCCACGCCCAGGCCATGCTGGAGGGCGAGGCGGCCGCCCGCGCCGCGATCCGGCCGTCCGACGCCGGGGCCTCGGGCCTGCTGCGCGTCACCGCCTCGGCCGCCTTCGGCCGCAAGGTCGTCGCCCCGGCGGCGGCGGCGTTCATGCACGCCAATCCAGAGGTCAGCATCGACCTGCTGCTGACCGACAGCGTGGTCGACATCGTCGCCGCGGGCCTGGATCTGGCCATCCGCATCGCGCCCCTGCGCGACAACTCGCTGGTCGCCCGCCGGCTGGCCGGCAATCCTCGGGCCCTCTACGCCGCGCCGGCCTATCTGGAGCGTCGCGGGGCGCCGGCCCGCCTGGCTGACCTCGCCGAACACGAGTGCCTGGCGATGAGCGGAACCACCCACTGGTCGTTCGAGGCTGGGGGGCGGGCCGCGCAGCAGAAGGTCGCCGGCCGCTTCACCGCCTCGGGCATCGAGGGCCTGCATCAGGCCTGCCTCGGCGGGTTGGGGATCACGCCGCTGTCGGCCTGGGACGTACGCGACGAGGTCGCCGCCGGCCGGCTGGTCGAGCTGCCGCTGGCTGACGCCGCCTTGCCCGGTTGGTCGATCTGGGCCGTCTATCCGACCGCCCGCCTGGCCCCGCCCAAGGTCCGCCTGTTCGTCGCCGCCCTGGCCGAGCGGCTTGGTGAAGGCCTGGGCGAAGGTTCGGGCGAGGCCTGAACCGTCAGTCGCCCTTGGCGGCCGGCGCCAGGCCCGCCTCGTCCAGTTCGTCGCCGGCCTTGGCGTTGAGCACCTTGGCGGCGGCGATGTCGTCGCGGCCGCCGGCCTCGTCGCCCCGGCGCAGCTTCACCAGGCCGCGCCCATAGAGGCTGGCGGCCTGCTGAGGCTCGAGCTTGAGCGCCTGATCGTAGCGCTTGAGGGCTTCGTCCAAGCGGCCGTCGCGCAGCGCCACCAGGGCGTAGCTGTCCCAATAGGCGGCGTCCTTGGGCTCCAGCTTGACCGCCTCGGCGCAGTCGCTTTCGGCGCCCTTCAGCTCGACATTGGCCAGGGCGCGCTCCCAGCAGCGGCTGTTCAGGGCCCAGCCGTCGCGTCGGCGCGCGATCAAGGCGTCGTACAGCGCGGCCGCTTCGGCGCCGCGGCCGGCGGCGCGCAGGGCCAGGGCCTTGGCGTCCAGGTTGTCGATGTCGACCGGGTTCATCCGCAACGCTTCGTCGAGATCGGCGAGGGCCTCGTCGGTCCGGCCCAGGCGACGCAGGGCGTAGGCCCGGTTGCGCAGGTTGATCGGGTCCTCCGGCTGCAGGTGCACGGCGGTCTCGAAGTCGGCGAGCGCGGCCTCCATGTGACCCAGCTGGATGTTGAGCGCGGCCCGGCGGCGCAGGGCGACGATGTTGTCGGGCGCCAGTTTCACGGCCCGCTCGGCGCCCTTCAGCGCCAGGTCGCTGCGGCCCATGGCCTGGGCCGTATCGGCGAAGGCCTCGGCGACCTCCAGCTCGTCGTCGCGCGACGCGAACGTCGCCTCCATCGCCGCCAGGCCGGCGTCGGCCTGGCCAAGACCGGCCAGGATCCTGCCGCGCTGTATCGCCAGCACCGGGTCGTCGTCGGTCTTCAGCGCCTTGTCGACGAAGGCCAGGCCCTTGGCGGGCGAGGTCGTAGCGATCGCCAGGGCCTTGAGGCGGACGGCCGGACGGAAGCCGGGGCTCTTGGCCAAAGCCTTGTCGGCCACGGCGAGCGCCTTCTCCGGCTTGCCCGTGGTCTGGTAGTAGGCGCCGATCCCCACCAGTTCGGCCGGGTCCTGCGCCGTTTCCTCGGCCGGCTTGGCCGGGCCTTCGTCCGTCGCGCGGTACTGGAAGACGCGCGAGACCTTGTTGTCGAACTTCGGAAGCTTCTTGTTGAGCAGTTTGGCCTCTTCGGCCGAGACCTCGGGCTCGTAGACGCGGCGGGTCATGGTGGTGCGCATGACGCCGCGCTCCAGGTCGGCCTGGCGCCAGTAGGCGGTTCCGCCCAGCCGGTCGTCGACCGGACTGGCCATGAAGCTCCATTTCCAGCCGTCGGTTTCCGGCGGCAGGCGAATGAGGGTGGTCCAGCGCCGATAGATCGGGAATTCGGTCAGCCAGGGGGCGGTCTGGTCCTGCTCCTTGGGCCGCTTGTAGGGCGAGGGCGGGCTGAAGCCCGCGCTGGGGATGTCGAACGCGCGGCCGTCGGTGGCGTCGCCTTCCCAGTCGAGTTCGCCTTCGCCGGTCATGGTCAGCAGCATCTGCTTGCGGACCGCGTCGTAGGTCCAGCCGACGGTCTCGGGCTCGACCCAGTCGTTGGCCTTGCTCCAATAGCCCTTGAGGGCGCGGTCAGCGTCGTCCTTGGAGAGCTGGGCCAGCGCGGTCTTGAAGGCGAAGGCCTGGTCGCCGCGGACGATGTTCTCGGCGGTCACCTTGGCAGGGGCGTCGAAGCCGGCCGAGGCGTCGATCTCCAGCAGGAAGCCTTCCTGCGCCAGCAGCGGCGCCTCGGGCTTGAAGGCGGTCAGGCTGGTCGCGCCGGCGCGGACGGGCAGGAACCAGTGGAAGTCGGGCTCGGGGATGGACTTGAGGTCCAGGTCGCCCATGCGCGTGCCGTCCAGCCAATAGGCGCGGCCGCCGATGACGGCGCGCACCAGGATGTGGTCGAAGGCGCTGACCATCGGCAGGCGCTTGTCGAGGCCGTCGTCGTTCTGGCTCTGGATCAGGACCGGCTCGGCCTCGATCCCCAGTTCGCGCAGCAGGGCCAGCAGCAGCACGGTCTTGGCCTTGCAGTCGCCGAACCGCCGCGACCAGGTGTCCTCGGCCGAGGCCGGACGATAGTTGCCGTCGTCCAGGCCGATATAGACGTAGCGGATCTGCTCCTGGACCAGGGCCAGGGCCGCCGCGGCGCGGGCCGTCGGGTCCTTGTGGGCGGCGGCGATCCTGGCCGCCTCGGCCTTGATCGACGAGGTCGGCGCCAGCTGGGCGGCCTTGTCGTAGATTGGCCAGAGCAGGTTCGACACCTCGCTCCAGCCGCCGAAGCTGCTGAACTGCACCAGGCGGCGGATGTTGTAGCGCAGCGGCGCGCCGTCGGCGGCGATGGCGCTCTTGGGATCGCGCATCTCCAGGGTCAGCACGTTGTCGGCGCCCTGGCGCACGGGCTCCAGCTTGCCCAGGTCCGGCGAGGCCGACCATTGCAGCGGCCGGTCGACCGGCCAGACCAGCCGGGTGCGATAGGCGCCGGCCGCGCCGACCGAGGGCAGCATCATGCCGCCCTGCGAGCGGTCGCCCAGGGTCGGGTCGCGTCGGCTGATGGTGGCGGCGAACTGCAGTTCGTCGCCGACCTGCAGGCCCGGCGCCTGCAGATTGGCTGTCAGGTCGCCGGCGAGCGTGGCCGCCTCGAGATTGTTCTCGCGCTGGATGACGCCGAACTTGGTCTTGGCCAGCACGTCGATCTCGCGACCGTCGCGCAGGATCTTCAGCATGTGCACGCGGATCTCGTCGGACGACGGGTTCCACACCGCCATCACATTGCCCAGGGCCAGGGCCTCGGGCTTGAGGATCTTGATGCGGTAGCTGGTGTAGAACTCGTCGTGGTCGGCGCCGAGGCGGGTCTGCACGTCGTTGTAGACGAACTGGGCGGCCGCGCCTTCGGGCGGGGCCGTGTCGGTCGGGGCGGGCGGCGCGGCGACCCAGGCCGGCGCGGGCCCGTACTTGACCACGTTCGATCCCGCATGCGCCACGCCGGCCGCGGCCACAAGCGCCGTCGCCGCAATACCCCAGACTCGCATTTCACGCCCCCGCTACTCGAAGCGGGACAATAGCCGAGCTTGCGGCGCAGGCAACTTTCGGACGAGCGATCGCGCGAGGTCTCGCGAACCTGTCGCTCGGGCGAGCAGCGATATCCCTCTTCGTCGCATGGTTTTCATTGTTTGCAGGCCGCCGCCGGTCCATCCGGGGGTCTGTCCATATCTGCCGGAGCTCCGCCTTGACCGACGATCGCACCCACAAAGCGCGCATGCTGGCCGGCGACCTCTACGACCCGCTGGACGCCGAGATCGTCGCCGACCAGGAAGACGCCCTGGCCTGGATGGAGCGCTACAACGCGCCCGGCCAGACCCTCGCCCAGCGCATGGCCCTGCTGAAGGAGCGGTTCGGAAGCGTGGGCCTCGGCGCCAACATCCGCGCGCCGTTCCACTGCGACTACGGCTACAACATCGTGCTGGGCGACGGGGTGTTCATGAACTTCGGCTGCGTGATCCTCGACGTGACCACGGTCACGATCGGCGATCGCACGATGATCGGCCCGCACGTGAAGATCTTCGCCGCCGACCATCCGCGCGACGCTGAGACCCGCCGTTCGGGACTGGAGTTCGGCCGCCCGGTGACCATCGGCAAGGACGTCTGGATCGGCGGCGGGGCGATCATCGTCCCGGGCGTCACCATCGGCGACGGCGCGGTGATCGGGGCCGGGGCTGTGGTCACCCGCGACGTGCCGGCCGGCGCGACGGCGGTGGGCAATCCGGCCCGCGTGAAGGGCTGACAAAAAAGATCCGGCAGGATGTCGGGAGCGTCGAGGGTCAAACGTCCTCTGGCCGACACAGTTTAGGGAGCCGCCTCATGCGCATGATCTTCGTCAACCTGCCGGTCGCCGACCTCGACCGCTCCAAGGCCTTCTTCGTGGCCCTGGGCTTTTCGATCAATCCGCAGTTCTCCGACGAGACCGCCGCCTGCGTGGTGGTGTCCGACGTGATCCACGTCATGCTGCTGACCCACGACAAGTTCCGCCAGTTCATCAACGGCGACATCGCCGACGCCTTCAAGGCCACCGAGGTCCTGACCTGCCTGTCGGCCGACAGCCGGGCCGAGGTCGACGCCCTGCTGGCCAACGCCCTGGCCAACGGCGGCCGCGAATGGAAGCCGGTCATGGACATGGGCCCGATGTACGGCGCCAGCTTCCAGGACCCCGACGGCCACGTCTGGGAGGTGATGTTCATGGACATGGCGGCGATGGCGCAGTGCGGCTGATCAAGGCTAGGCCGGAAGCGACATTCATCCGCTCGCTCCCCAAATCCGTGTTTCCCCGCGAAGGCGGGGATCCAAGCTGATTTTCAGGATGAGGCGCGTCCGCGGGCGATCCGCCGGCTCGGCTTGGATCCCCGCCTTCGCGGGGAGGCTCGGTAGAAAAGTGGTTCAAGCTCGTCAGGGGGGCAGGGACGTGTCGGTCGGGCGGCTTGAGGGCGGCTGATCGTCTGTCGGAGATCATTTCAGGATTGAAACTCAGTCGCAGTTGCGCCAATAGCCGGCCCTCTCTTTCTGGGGATGGTCATGCGACTTTGCTTCTCGCGCGCCGCCGCTCGGCGCGCCCTGTTCTCGACGCTCAGCCTGGCGGCGCTGTCGATCGCCGCCGGCGCCCACGCCCAGGCCCCGAAGGCTCAGGCGGATGACGTCGAACAGGTGGTCGTCACCGCCGCCCGCACCAAGCTGCCGGTCACGGCCCTGCCGCTGACCGTCGACGTGGTCGGCGCCGAGGCGCTGAACCAGCAGGTGGCCATCAGCGGTTCGATCGTCGACGCCCTGTCGACCCTGTCGCCGTCGTTCTCGCCAACCCGCCAGAAGCTTTCGGGCTCGGGCGAGAGCCTGCGTGGCCGCTCGCCGCTCTACGCCATCAACGGCATCCCGCAGTCGACCCCGATCCGCGACGGCTCGCGCGACGGCTACACCATCGATCCGTTCTTCGTGGACCGCGTGGAGCTGATCTACGGCTCCAACGCCCTGCAGGGCATCGGCGCCACCGGCGGCGTGGTCAACCAGGTGACGGTCGGCCCGCCCAAGAACGACGGCGTCTCGGGCCGCACCCTGGTGCAGAGCACGATCGGCCATGACCTGGGCGACAGCGTCGGCGGCAAGATCGCCGGCCTTCTCGCCTGGCGCGGCGGGGCGTTCGACGCCACCGGCGGCGTGGCTTACGAGACGCGCGGCGCCTTTTACGACGCCGACGGCCGCCGCATCGGCATGGACAACACCCAGGGCGACGTCCAGGACTCCAAGAGCCTGTCGGTGTTCGGCCGCTTCGGCTGGCAGCTGGGCGACAGCACGCGCCTGGACGTGGTCGCCAACCGCTTCGAGCTGAAGGGCGACGGCGATTACGTGACCGTCACCGGCACGGCCGCCGCCGTCACCGATGGCAATCGCGCCACCCGCCTGCCCACCACCTCGGTGCGCGGTCCGGTTCCGGGCAAGCCGGCCGCCAACCGGGTCGAGACCCTGTCGGCCTCGCTGACCAGCGGCGAGGTGCTCGGCGGCGACTTCACCGCCCAGGTGTTCTTCAACCGCTCGCGCGACACCTTTGGCGGCGACCGCAACGCCACCTTCCAGGACGTCAGCATCGCCCCGTCGGGCACGCTGTTCGACCAGTCGTCGAACCGCTCGCGCAAGCTTGGCGCGCGCCTGAACTACGAGCGGGAGGTGCCCGGCATCCAGGGCCTGACCGCCACCGTCGGCCTCGACGCCATGAACGACCGCACCGAGCAACTGCTGATCGCCACCGGCCGCGCCTGGGTGCCGCCGACCAAGTTCCAGAGCGTCGCGCCCTTCGTCCAGGGCAACTACGCCCTGCTGGACGGCAAGCTGCGTCTGGCCGGCGGCGTGCGCTTCGAGAACGTCCAGCTGAAGGTCGACGACTTCACGACCCTGGCCTCCTACGGCTCGCGCAAGGTCGCGGGCGGCGATCCGGAGTTCAAGTCGACCCTGGCCAACGGCGGCGTCGTGCTGGAGCCGGCCTCGGGCCTGCGCCTCTACGCCAGCTACGCCGAGGGCTACACCGTGCCGGACGTCGGCCGGATCCTGCGCAGCATCAACGTCGCCGGCGTGGACGTGGACAGCTACCTCAACATCGAGCCGATCGTGTCGAACAACCGCGAGATCGGCGGCGAGTGGAAGCGCGGGCCGTTCGACGCCAGCGTCGCCTATTTCTGGTCGTCGTCGAAGCTGGGCCAGCTGCTGGTCAAGAACACCGGCGGCATCTTCGACGTCCAGCGCCAGAAGGTGGCGATCGAGGGCCTGGAGCTGAACGTCAAGGCCAGGACCCCGGTCCCGGGCCTGGGCGTCTCGGCCGGCTACGCCCGCCTGCGCGGCAAGACCGACGCCAACGGCGACGGCAAGCTCGACACCGATCTCGACGGCGCCAACATCTCGCCCGACCGGGTCAACCTGGCGGCCGACTACCGCGCTGGCAAGCTGACCCTGCGCCTGCAGGTGCAGTCCTACCTGCAACGCGACATGAGCCGCGCTCTCGTGAAGGACGACTTCTCGGGCTACACCCTGGTCGACGCCTTCGCCCGCTACGAGTTGTCGGTGGGGGCGCTGTCGCTGGGGGTCCAGAACCTGCTGAACGAGCAGTACATCACCTACAACTCCGACACCGTGCTGCCGGCCAAAGACAAGTTCTACGCCGGCCGCGGCCGCACCGCGACGCTGGGTTGGGAAGCGCGCTTCTGATGAAGACGCTGCGGCTCCTGCATCGCTGGGCCGGCGGCCTGATCGGCCTGCTGCTGGCCGTGCTCGGCTTCACCGGCGCGCTGCTGGTGCACGAGGACGCGTTCCTGCGCGCCACCGTGCCCCACGCCGCCGACGCCCAGCGACAGGATACGGCGACCCTGGCGGCGGCCGCGACGCGGATCTTCGCCGCGCAGGACCGCCCGCGCTCCATCGTCCTGGCGAGCGAGCGCAAGGGCCTGCACAAGCTGTCCTATCCCGGCGAGACCGAGAAGGGGGCCTATGCCGACCAGGACGGCGCGATCGTCCAGGCCTGGACCAGCAACTGGGCGCGGCCGGAGATCTGGCTGTTCGACCTGCACCACCACCTCTTCGCCGGCGACACGGGCGAGATCGTCGGCGGGATCGCCGGGCTGGCGGGCCTGGGCTTCGTGGTCACGGGCCTGATCCTGTGGTGGCCGACCCGGCGGATGTTCCACCTGCGGCTCTGGCCGCGGATGGCCAAGCGGGCGGCCATCGTCCACCACCATCGCGACCTCGGGGTGCTGGTGGCGCCGCTGCTGATCCTGTCGCTGGCCACGGGCGCGACCATGAATCTCAAGTGGTTTTCGCAGGCCCTGCGCGCGCCGTTCTCGTCGCCGGCGGTGATGGAGAAGGCCGCCGCCGCGCCGAAGATCAAGGGCGGCAAGCTGGCCAAGGACCTCGACTGGGCCGTGGTGATCGGCCAGGCCCAGGCGCGCTTCCCGGGCGCCGAGGTGCGCACCATCGGCCTGCCGGCCAAGACCGGCGGCCTGGTCGCCATCCGCCTGCGCCAGCAGGCCGAGTGGCTGCCCAACGGCCGCAGCATGGCCTGGTTCGACCCCGCCACGGGCAAGATGGTCGCCGCGCGCGACGCCCAGGCCATGCCGCTGGGCTCGCGCATCGCCAACGCCGACTTCCCGCTGCACGCGGCCAAGGTCGGCGGCCTGGCCTACCGGCTGGTGATGACCGTCTCGGGCCTGGCCCTGACCCTGCTGGGCACGCTGGCGGTGGTCACCTTCTGGGGCAATCCCTCGGGCCTGCCCAAGCGCCGCAGGAAGCCGGCCGCCAAGGCCAAGACGGCGCCGGAGCCGGTGACGGCCTAGGACCAATCGACATTCAGGCTCGGTGCGTGGTCCTCGTCCTTCGACAAGCTCAGGATGAGGACCATTTACAGGCCCAGGCAGCAGAGAAACCTCATCCTGAGCTTGTCGAAGGACGAGGTTTTCGTCTCAAACGCCGGATGTCGATCCGCCTTAGGAGGCGACCCTCACCGCGTCGCCCACCGCGATCTCGCCGCCCTCGATGACCCGGGCGGTGAGGCCGCCGCGGCCGCGCACGGCGTTGTATCCGCCCTCGCCGAGGATCTCGTTCATGCGGCTGCACGGGTGGCAGCCGCCGGTGGCTTCCAGCAGCACGTCGCCGACCCGGAAGCGCTTGTCGGCCAGGCCCAGCAGGTTGATCCCCTCGACGACCAGGTTGCGGCGCAGCTCGAACGGGGAGGCGGGTTCGGCGCGGCCGAGGAAGCCGGCGATCGCGGCCAGGTCCTCGGCCTGGATCAGGGTCACCTGGCGCGGACCGCCGGGCCGGCCGGCATAACGGTCGCCGACCAGGCCGGATTCGATCGTGACCTCTGCCCGTTCGACAGCGACCAGCGGCGCGCGGCGGGCGGGCCTCAGGCCGATCCAGGCCAGGCGGCCGGGGCGCATCGGTCCGGCGATCAGCCGGGCGAGGGGGCTGTCGGGATTGATCCCGCGCTTGGCCCCCGCCGCCATCAGGCCTTCTCGACGAAGCTGTCGATGACCTTCTTCTCGCCGGCCTTGTCGAAATTGACGGTCAGCTTGTTGCCCTCGATCGAGGCGACCTTGCCGTAGCCGAACTTGACGTGGAACACGCGGTCGCCGCGGCTGTAGGCGCTGTTGGTCGGGGCCGAGACGGCCACGAGGCGGCCTTCGCCCTCGATCGGCTTGGACCGCGCCGCCGAGCCGCCGCCGCGCCAGGCCGCGTGGCCGCCGCCCTTTTCGGCGAAGCCGCGCGCCTGCACCCGGTCCTGCGCGCGCTTCCAGCCGGGGCTGTCGTAGCTGCCGCTCTGGAAGGCGCTGGTGCCAGGATCGTCCCAGCGCGACGAGGCCGTCTGCTGCATGCCCGGACCGCCGCCGTAATAGCCGGTCTCCGAGCCCGCATCGACGTGCTCCAGCGGCAGTTCGTCGACGAAGCGGGAGGGCAGCTGGCTGGTCCAGCGGCCATAGACCTGCCGGTTGGCCACAAAGCTGATGCGGGCCTCCTCGCGGGCGCGGGTGATGCCCACGTAAGCCAGCCGCCGCTCTTCCTCGAGGCCCTTCTCGCCCTTGTCGTCCATGCTGCGCTGGCTGGGGAACACGCCTTCCTCCCAGCCGGGCAGGAACACCAGCGGGAACTCCAGGCCCTTGGCCGAGTGCAGGGTCATGATCCAGACGGCGTCGCCGGTGGCCTCGCGGTCGAGGTCCATGACCAGCGACACGTGCTCCAGATAGGCTTCCAGGCTGTCGAACTGGCCCATCGACTGGACCAGTTCCTTGAGGTTTTCGAGCCGCGTCTGGCTCTGCGGGCCTTTGTCGAGGCGCAGAGCGTCGGTGTAGCCGCTCTCCTCCAGCACCATTTCCAGCACCCGCTGGTGATGCATGTTCCCGATCTGGGCGCGCCAGCGGTCGAGATCGCGGATGAAGTTGCTGAGCGCCGTGCGGGTGCGGGCCGGCAGGTCGTCGCTGCCGATGATCACCCGGGCCGCCTCGACGGTGGAGATGCCTTCGCCGCGCGCGATCTGCAGCAGCTTCTGCACCGAGGTGTCGCCGATGCCGCGCTTGGGCGTGTTGACGATGCGCTCGAAGGCCAGATCGTCGTCCGGCGACTGGATCAGCCGCAGATAGGCGTGGGCGTCGCGGATTTCCGCCCGTTCGAAGAACCTCGGGCCGCCGACCACCTTGTAGGGGATCTGCAGCATCACGAAGCGTTCTTCGAAGGCGCGCATCTGGAAGGAAGCGCGCACCAGAATGGCCATCTGGTTATAGCGGCGGCCGGCCTTCTTGGCCTTCTCGATCTCGTCGGCGACCATCCGGCTTTCGGCCTCGCCGTCCCAGACGCCCGAAACCTTGACCTTCTCGCCGCCGGTCGCCTCGGTCCACAGGGTCTTGCCCAGGCGGCCCTTGTTGGCGGTGATCAGCGTCGAGGCGGCCGCCAGGATGTGCTCGGTCGAGCGGTAGTTGCGCTCCAGCCGCACCACCTTGGCGCCGGGGAAGTCGCGCTCGAAGCGCAGGATGTTGTCCACCTCGGCCCCGCGCCAGCCGTAGATCGACTGGTCGTCGTCGCCCACGCAGCAGACGTTCTGGCGGCCCTGGGCCAGCAGGCGCAGCCACAGGTACTGGGCGACGTTGGTGTCCTGGTACTCGTCGACCATCACGTACTGGAAGCGCCGCTGGAAGTCGGCCAGCACGTCCGGATTGCCGGTAAAGATGGTGATGTTGTGCAGCAGCAGGTCGCCGAAGTCGCAGGCGTTCAGGATGCGCAGCCGCTCCTGGTACTGGCGATAGAGGCTGATGCCCTTGCCGTTGGCGAACTCGCCGGCTTCCGAGGGCGGCACGCGGTCGGGCGTCCAGCCGCGGTTCTTCCAGGCGTCGATCAGGCCCGACAGGATGCGCGGCGTCCACCGCTTGGCGTCGATGTTCTCGGCCTCGATCAGCTGCTTGAGCAGCCGCTCGTTATCGTCGGTGTCGATGATCGTGTAGTTCGACTTCAAGCCGACGAGTTCGGCGTGGCGGCGCAGGATCTGTGCGGCCACCGAGTGGAAGGTGCCCAGCCAGCGCAGGCCCTCGGCCTCCGGGCCGATGATGTGGGTGATCCGCTCGCGCATCTCGCGCGCGGCCTTGTTGGTGAAGGTGACGGCCAGGATCTCCCACGGCCGGGCGCGGCCGGTCGAGAGGATGTGGGCCAGGCGCGTGGTCAGCACCCGCGTCTTGCCGGTGCCGGCGCCGGCCAGCACCAGGACCGGGCCCTCGGTGGTGACGACGGCTTCGTGCTGCTCGGTGTTGAGGCCGTTCAGGTAGTCGGGCGCGGACCCGCCGCCGCCGGGAGCCTGCGGCCGGGCCAGGTCGGAGATGCGCAGAGCGGGGAGGTCGCCGAAAGGGTCGGTCGAGTCGAAGCCGGAAGACATGGGAACATATGTAGCACAAACTTCTCCCGGCTTAAGCCCCGTGGCGCCCGCTTAGGGAACTCCGGCCGCGACGCTCCCGTTGATCCGCAGGGACGAAGCAGGAGCAGGAAGAATGGCGGAAGAAACCAAATCGGGCGGCAACGCGGGTCTGGCCTTCATCGTCGGCGCGCTGGTGGTGATCGTCGCGGTGCTGGCCTTCATGATGTTCTCCGGCGGCTTCACGCAGAAGAAGACGGTGGACGTCGACATCTCGGCCTCCGCGCCCAAGCTGCCGGACGCGCCGAAGGTCCCCGAAGCGCCCAAGGCGCCGGGCTAACGGAAGGAGGCGGGCATGGCTCGCCATCATGGGCATCATCACGAAGGCGCGTGGAGTGGAGCGGCCATGCTGGCCGTCCTGCTGTTCGTCGCCCTGCTGATCTACGCGATCTGGAACTCGGGTCTGCTGGCCGTTCGGCCGGACCTGGCCGAGCTGCGGCTGCCGAACCTGGGGCCGCCGACCATGCCGACGCCCAATCCGGAGCCGTTGCCGGCGCCGGTTCCTCGGCCGGGGTAGGGAATAGGGAGCCTCCCCCTCTGGGGGAGGCGGCCGAAGGCCGGTGGGGGGACGTTTTCAGCTTCCGCCGCGCCGGCCATGCTCTCAGCTACGCCCCCCACCGATCGCTGCGCGATCGCCTCCCCCAGAGGGGGAGGTTCCCACGGGTCTAGCCCCCAGCCCGTTCCAGCGCGTACACCCGACACGCCGAGGCCAGCGGCCGATCGGCGCGGCCGACGTCTATGCGCTGGATCAGGGCCGCGATGCTGACGGCGTCCTGCTTGGCGATGCGCTCCAGCGCGGCCCAGAACTCTGGCTCCAGCGCCAGCGAGGTGGCGTGGCCCGCGAGGTTCACCGATCGCTTTTTCAGACTGCCCATCGACGTGGGTCCCCTGTGATCGCCTGTTCGGCCCTTGAATAAAAATGACGTCGTGTCATCTTTACTCACGTCACGCCGGGAGCATGCCTGATGAACGCAGCCGCGCAAGCCCTTGACGCCGGTTCGGCGCGTCCGCCGCTCGGCGCCCGCGATGCGAGCTTCCGCTTGCAGCCTTTGCGGGCGTTTCGCGCCGTCCGCCGGTTGATCGCCAACAAGGAGGACACCGCCCAGGTGTTCGAGATCATGCGGGCGCTTTCCGGCCGCGCGATCCCCCGCGGCTACGCCCGCCTGCTGAAGACGCCGCAGGGCGGGGCGATCGCCTATCGCCGCGAGGAATTCGCCGACCGGCTGTCGGACGCGGCCTGGCTGGCGCGGTTCGAGGCGGGGACGGTGGGCGCGGCCTATCGCGACTTCATCGCTCCGCGCGGCCTGACCGCCGAGGGCCTGGCCGACGAGAGCCGCAAGGTCGCCGACGCCGACATGGACGCGGCCCACCCGCTGCTCTGGTACGCCCGCCGCCTGCGCGACGTGCACGACGTCTGGCACGTGCTGACCGGCTATGGGACGGACGCTCTGGGCGAGGTCTGCGTCGTGGCCTTCTCCTACGCCCAGACCCGCAGCCTGGGCTTTGCCTTGATCGCCCTGGCCGGAACCCGCGAGTTTCGCCGCCTGAAGGACGGCCAGCCCTACGGCCGCGCCGTGCGCGAGGCCTGGCGGGCGGGGCGCAAGGCCGCCTGGCTGCCCGAGGTCGACTATCCGGCCCTGTTCGCCATGCCGCTGAACGAGGCCCGGCGAGTCTTGAAGATCGTCCCGCCGACAACCTACGACGCCATTCCGGCGGACCTGCGCCAGCACTTCCATCGGGCCGCCTGATCCGGTCAGGCGATGTCCCTGTAGCGGGCGACGGCCGGGTCGGCGGCGACGGCTTCCAGCAGCCAGTCGCGGAAGGCGGCGATCTTGCGCACGCGTCGGCGCTCCTCGGGATAGGCCAGCCAGTAGCCGCCGCCGTAACGGGGTGCGATGTCGAACGGCTGCACCAGGCGTCCGGCGGCGATGTCGGGCGCGAAGAAGATCGGCGAGCCCAGGGCCAGGCCCTGGCCGGCGAGCGCCGTGGCCACTTCCACCGACTGGGCGTCGGCGGCCAGGCGCGGCGCTTCGGCTCCCTCGCGCGGCGTGACGCCGGCGGCGGCGAACCACACGGCCCATTCGCCGGGCGAGCCGATGCGGGGCGCGTCCAGCAGGTCGGCGGGGCGCTCGAAGCCGCCCATCCGGGCCAGGAAGTCCGGCGAGCACAGCGGCGTCTGCACGAAAGGCATCAGGAAGTGGGCGGTCAGGCCCGGCCAGTCGCCGTTTCCGGCGCGCAGGGCCAGGTCGGCCTCGCCGCGCGTCAGGTCGCGCATGGCCGAGGTGGTGTCCAGCCGCACGGCGATGCGCGGATGGGCCAGCTGGAAGGCGCCCAGACGCGCCGCCAGCCAATGGCTGGCCAGGCTCTGCATGGTGGTCAGGGCCAGCACGCCCTCGTCCGCCTCGACCAGGTCGGCGAAGGCCGAGCGCAGAAGGCCCATCGACTCTGTCGCCGCCCGTGACAGCCGCTCACCGGCCGGGGTGAGATCGACCTCGCGCACCTTGCGTACGAACAGGGCCTGGCCCAGCCGCTGCTCCAGCGCCTTCACCTGCCAGCTGACGGCGGCCTGGGTGACGCCCAGCTCGTCGGCGGCGCGCGTGAAGCTCTTCAGCCGGGCGGCGGCTTCGAAGGCGCGGACAGCGCCGAGCGGAACGGATGCGAGGATGTCTGCCATAAGTCTGGCTTATCCATAACTCAACGAACCGCGTTTGTCGCGAGCCGCGAGCAAGCCGATCTTCCTGACATTGAAAGGCGTCAGGAGGCGCGATCATGGAAGAGTTCCACAAGACCCATAAGGAAACCACGTTCGGCTGGGTGTGGGCGATCGAACGCCTGATCGCCGCCTGGAAGAGCCAGGCCGCGCCGCCGCCGATCCCGACGGCGCCGGTGGTCGGCTGCTGCGACGCCCTGCCCAAGGGCGCGCGCTACCTCGTTCCGCGGTGAGGGCTCAGCGTCGGAAGCGGCGGTAGAGCAGAAACCCGATGAAGCCGGCCGCCAGGGTCAGGGCCGCCGAGATCGCCGCCCGCCAATGCACCTTGCGGTTCTTTTCGCTCTTGGCCAGAGCCGCCAGTCGGGCCTTCTGGTCTTCGGGCCGCAACAGCCAGTCCGGGCCGGACTTGGCGCCGAGCAGGACGCGCCGGGGCGCGCCGTCGGAACCTGCGGCCAACTCGTAGTAGCGCACGGTGGCGTAGCGGCCCGCATGATCGCCCACCCGTCCGCCGCCGTTCAGGCAGTCGTCGGCCGCCGCGCCGACCGGCGTGCAGCGCAGGCGCAGGCGGCGGCCATCGACGGTCTCGTAGTCGTAGCCGTCGGCCTGGGGCTTGTCGGTGGGGCTCTTGAGCACGCCGATCGTCAGCACGGTCTTGTCGCGTGGCGGCGGCGTCCAGGCCGGATCGAGCGGCGTCGCCCAGGTCCAGATGGTGTTCCACGCGATCACCGCCACGAGAACCGGCGCGAAGCGGACGGCCAGGGCCTGGAACGGCCAGGGAGAGGGGGAAGGCTTGGTCATTCGGTCGAGGGGGAAGGCGTGGCCGGGGCCTTGCGGCGTAGCACATGGCAGGCGCCGATTCCGACGACGTAGAGCGCCAGTTCGGCGAACTTTCGTTCCTGGCCGGAAAACGATTCCGCCCGCCGCGTGCGAAAGAACGGCTCCGTCATTCCTCGCGTTTCGCGCCGTCCAGCGTGCGCGACAGCTTCTCGGCGCGGGCGGCGTCGAGGGTCTTTTCGGCCTTGGTGCGGCCAAAGCGGGCGCGGTTCTCGGCCGCGACCTGCTTGGCGTTGGTCTTGGCCTTGGCCTTGCGGGCCTGGTTGAGGTTGAGGATCTCGGCCATGTCTTCGGTCTTGGGTCTGTCTTCAGGGCTTCGGCGCCGGCGCGGCGGCGGGCTTGGGAGCGCGCTTGCTGGCCGGGCGGATGATCAGGGTCTCCTGCAGGCGCAGGCTTTCACCCTTCTTGATCACATAGGGCGCGCGTCCGGGGAAGACGCAGTTCTGCATGGAGAGCTCGTTGCGCAGGATCCAGCGAGTGACCGGCTTGTCGTTCGCCTTGCAGCTCAGCCCCACGGTCCAGGCCGGAACGCCAGAGCCGCTGGCGGCCGAAGACCAGGCGAAGCCCATGGCCTTGCCGGCCTCGACCGGCTCGTTCTGCGGCTTCACCTGCTTGCCGCCCGAGCCGAATACCAGGGCGTCGGGACGGATCAGGCGGATCGAGAAGCCGCCGTAGCCCTTGGCGTCGTCGCTGCCGCCAAGGGCCAGGGTGTCGGTGCGAGCGGTGATGGTCGTGTCGAAGTCGATCCGCCGCGCGCCGCCCTTCAGCGGATGGACGGTGACCTTGGTGGTCTCGGCGGCGGCGTAGACCACCTCCGGCCCCGAATTGACCAGCCAGTCGGCCTTGATCGTCACGATCCCGCGCCCGGCCGCGTCGCCCTCGAAGCCGCGATCGTGCACGTGGAAGCTCAGGCCCTGCATGAACCAGCCGTCGCCGACGCTCTTGCCGTTCACCAGCACCTGATGCCAGCTCCAGAACGCGCCCCGCTGATGCAGGTGGTCGGCGGGCCGGTCCTCGGTCAGCACCGTTCCGTCCGGCGCGTAGAGCGGGTGGACGTAGTTGGCGCGGCCCGGCTCCTTGGCCGGGTCCATCGGCTTGGTGCGGTAGACGAGGGCGGTCTTGCCATCTTCCGTCACGGTGATGGCGTCGTCGCTGAGCGCGGCGTCGATGCGGCCGGCGAAGGCGGGCGACGCGAGCGTAAGAAGCGCGGCGGCGAGCAGGGCGGCTTTCTTCATCAGGAGAGGTCGTCCTTGGTCAGGGCGCGGGCGAGGGCGGGACGGGCGTTGGCCCGGGCCAGCCAGGCGTCATAGACGGCGTGGGGCGGCAGCATCTGGCGGGCGAACTGCAGCAGGCTGACGAACAGGATGTCGGCCGCCGAGAAATGCTCGCCCAGCAGCCAGGGCTGCGTTTCCAGGGTGGTGCGCAGGCGCTCGTCGAGGGCGGCGTACTGGGCCTTGTCCTGGTCGTCCTGGCGCTTCTTCCAGAGATTGGTCACCGCCGGCTCCAGCACGCCGGCGTAATAGGCCAGCCAGCTGAGATAGGGGCCGCGATGCGGGTCGCTGATCATCGGCCCCAGGCCCGCGGTCGGGAACTTGTCGGTCAGGTAGAGGGCGATGGCGGCGCTTTCGGTGATCAGCACGTCGTCGTCTAGCAACGCCGGCACCTGGCCGTGCGGATGGGGGTTGCGCGGGTCGGGCGCGCCCGTGCCCGTGGTGCTGCGGAAGATGTCGACCTTCTCGATCTTGTAGGGCGCGCCCAGTTCCTCCAGCAGCCAGAGGAAGCGGGTCGAGCGCGAGCGCGGCGCGTGAAACAGGGTGAGCATGGCGGCGTCTCCTGGGACCCGTCTCTTTCGCGGGTCTCGCCAGCGAACGTATGGCGAACGCGAGGTCTCGGCAATCGGGAAACCAACGGTCGCCCACGGCCGTTGATGCGGTCAGGGCCGCGCTATGACGGCGCGGCCGACGGGAGGACACATCCATGATGGATGCATCTCAAATCCACGAACATCTGGAGGTCGTCGGATCGGACGGCAAGCACGTCGGCCGGGTCGACCACGTGGTCGGCACGGAGATCGAACTGGCCAAGTTCGACCTCGGCGGCGGCCTCAAGCACCACATGATCCCGCTGTCGTGGGTCGACTATGTCGACGACGACGCGGTGCACCTGAGCCTCACCCAGGAAGACGCCAAGGCCCGCTGGCGCGAAAAGCACTGAGGGGGACGCCCTCGTCCTTCGACAGGCTCAGGATGAGGGCGAATGCGAAGGTTGAGTAGAAATCCTCATCCTGAGCTTGTCGAAGGACGGGGATTTCGGCCCCGCTCAGGGCCAATGAAAAAGCCGCGGTCCTTCGACCGCGGCTTCGTCATGTCCGGCAGGTCCGGAACGCCTACTTCACGCTGGAGCAGAAGCGTTGGATGCGCTGGCAGGCGTCTTCCAGCACGTCGTTGCTGGTGGCGTAGCTGATGCGGAAGAACGGCGACAGGCCGAAGGCCGCGCCGTGCACGACCGCTACGCCCTCGGCTTCCAGCAGTTCGCCGGCGAAGTCCTCGTCGGTCTCGATGACCTTGCCCGACGGGGCCGTCTTGCCGATCACGCCGGCGCAGGACGGATAGACGTAGAACGCGCCTTCCGGGGTCGGGCAGTGCAGGCCCTGGGCCTGGTTCAGCATCGACACCACCAGGTCGCGGCGCTCCTGGAACAGCTTGGCGTTCGGCTTGATGAAGTCCTGAGTGCCGTTCAGGGCCTCCAGCGCCGCCCACTGCGAGATCGAGCAGGGGTTGGACGTCGTCTGGCTGATCATCTTGCCCATGGCCTTGATCAGCGCTTCAGGGCCCGCGGCGTAGCCGATGCGCCAGCCGGTCATCGAATAGCCCTTCGAGACGCCGTTCATCGTCAGGGTGCGGTCATAGAGCTTCGGCTCGACCTGGGCGATGGTGGTGAACTCGAAGTCGTCGAACACCAGGTGCTCGTACATGTCGTCGGTCAGCACCCAGACCTGCGGGTGGCGCAGCAGCACGTCCGCGATCGCCTGCAGTTCGGCGCGGGTGTAGGCGCCGCCCGAGGGGTTGGACGGGCTGTTGATGATCAGCCACTTGGACTTGGGCGTGATCGCCGCTTCCAGCGCTTCCGGCGTGATCTTGAAGCCGCTCTCGGCGGTGGTCTCGACCGAGACGGGCGTGCCGCCGGCCAGCAGGGTCATGTCGGGATACGACACCCAGTACGGCGCGGGGATGATCACTTCGTCGCCCGGGTTCAGGGTGGCGACCAGGGCGTTGTAGATCACCGGCTTGCCGCCCGGAGCGACGTGCACCTGGCTCGGCTTGTACTCCAGGCCGTTCTCGCGCTTGAACTTGTCGCAGATCGCCTGCTTCAGCGCGGGCATGCCGTCCGGGTCGGTGTACTTGGTGTGGCCGGCCTTGATGGCGGCGATGGCCGCGTCCTTGATATTGTCCGGGGTGTCGAAGTCCGGTTCGCCGGCGGAGAGGGCGATCACGTCACGACCGGCGGCTTTCAGCGCGCGCGCCTTGGCGCTGATGGCGATGGTGGCCGAAGGTGCGATGCGCCGCAGGGCGGCGGACTCGAGCGACATGGTCTTGGACTCCCCTGGAAAGGACCGGTTTCAGGATTGCGGCGGTCTTTACGCCCGACCCCTTCGCGGCGCAACGCGAGACCGGACTAAAGCTGCGCTTCTTGCCAGGCTGTGGCGGTCGCGCTACCGCTACCATTCGATAACAAGGGTCCGCCGCGCGTACGGCGGAGTCACGCGTCGGGGGACGTGGTCGGAGCATTCCGGCATCCCCCTGGGAAGGAAACGGCCCGCCGACTCGCACAGGCGAGCGGTCACAAGTCACGCCTTTCGGAAGGGGGAACACCTGATGAAGAAGACCATCCTCGGAGTCGCCGTCGCGGCCCTCTCTCTCTCGCTTGTCGCGCCGGTCGCCTCGGCGCGCGACGAGGGGATCATGAAATACGCCCTCAACAAGCCCTCGACGGCCTGGAGCGTCTACGGCCCGGGCCAGACCAACGGCTACGTCAAGGACAAGGCCGTGGCCGGCGGCGGCGGGGTGCGGGTCGTGGTCGCCACGCCCGACCCGGCGGCGGCCTGGCGGGTCTCGGGCGGCCAGGCGGTCAACGGCAAGATCACCAAGGGCGACGTCATCACCGTGGCCTTCTGGGCCAAGGCCGAAGCGCTGGAGGGCGGCCCGGCCGCGGCCACGGTCGCCTCGGTGCGCGTCCAGCAGTCCAGCGAGCCGTGGGGCGGCATCGTCGAGGGCGGCTCGGTGAAGGTCGATAGCGCCGAGTGGAAGATCTACAGCGTCAGCGGCCGCGCCACGATGGACGCCGACAAGGGCGGGGCCGGCGTCGCCCTGCACCTGGGCTCGACCAAGCAGACCATCGTGCTGGGTCCGCTGTTCGTGCTGGACTTCGGCCCGAACTACGATCCCTCGCAGTTGAAGTAGTCCCTGGGGACGCTCCCCCTGAAGGGGGAGCTGTCGCGGAGCGACTGAGGGGGAAGTGGTTGCGGCATGTCAGCAGCAACTTCCCCCTCCGGCCCTTTGGGCCACCTCCCCCTTCAGGGGGAGGGTCTTTAGTCTCTAGCCCCGCACCACCTCGACAAACCCCGCCAAGTGCCTCCGCAGACCCTCGATCGTGCGCTCGTCCGTCAGCACGCCGTCGAGGATCTTCAGATGCGCCTGGCCGACCAGCACGTCGCCCTGCGGCTCGGTGCGAGCGCCGGCGCGGCGGAGGCTAAGGCGCAGGGCGTCCTGGGCGCGGACGGTTCCGGTGATCCCGGGCGAGGCCCCGAACAGGCAGCACAGCTTGCCGGCCAGCGGCGCGGACTTGCCGCGCGAAGCCCAGTCGACGGCGTTCTTCAGCACGCCGGTGATGCCGCCATTGTATTCGGGGCAGGCGATGACCAGGCCGTCGGCGGCGCGGACCGCTTCCTTCCAGGCGACGACGGCGGGCGGGTCGCCCTCATCCTCGAGATCCTGGTCGAAGAACGGCAGGTCGCGCAGCGAAAACGGCGTTATCGTCACGCCCTCTGGCGCCAGGTTCTGGGCCGCGCGAAGCAGGGCGGTGTTGAGCGAGGCGGCCCGCAGGCTGCCCGAGACGCCGATAAGGTTCATGCGCGACTCCGAGGAAAAGGGAGCGCGACCATGCCCGTCGCCGTCGGGCGGGGGCAAGCCTCAGCCGGCGCGAACGGCGGCGAGGTCCGCTTCGGTCAGGTGAAGCTGGGCGGCGACCTGGCTCCACAGGCGGCCGATCTCCTGGGCCGCGGCGCCGGCAGGCTCCCATTCCAGCACCGAGCGGCCATGGGCGATCGACTGCTGGAAGGCCGTGCGCGAGCGTAGGCCGACGACCGCCAGCGGCAGGCCGCAGAAGCGCAGGGCCTCGGCCGCCTTGACCACGCTGGACGGCTCGACGCCGCCGCGCTTGGCCGGGGCCTGGTTCAGCACGATCAGACCGCTCTTGCCCAGGCGGCGCACGGCCTCGGCCGAGCGGGCCACGGCGGCGATGTCGAGGAAGGTCGGGCGGCAGACCAGCAGGCACAGGTCGGCGACATTGACGGCGGTGACGACGTCGGCGTCGGGCGCGGCGGGCGTGTCGACCACCATCAGGTCGAAGGCCTCGTGCTCGGCGTGGAAGCGGGCCTGGTGCAGCTTGCCGGCGCTGCTCTCCAACAGCACGGGACCGTCGGCGGCGCGGCCGCGCAGCACGTCGGAGGCCGAGCGCTGCGGATCGATGTCGGCCAGGATCGTCCGGCGGCCAGCCAGATGAGCGGCGAGCGCCAGGTTGACGGAAAGAGTGGTCTTGCCCGCGCCCCCCTTGCGCGAGATGACGGCCAAGGTCTTCACGTTCGTTTCCTCACTGCGCCCGCGTCCCCCTGCAGGCCTGTGGATAACTAGCGTTGGTATACGACGTTATCGCAACGTCAAAGTCGCCACGCGGGAATCCGGCCCCTCGGCGCCCGCCGCCGGGGCGAACTTTTCCCGTCGATGCACAGCGGCCACGCTTTTGACGCCATCGGGGCGCTTGACCCGGCGCCGACCATGCGCGAGGCAGGACCCGTGATCATCCGCCGTCTCATAGACTTCTTCACCAACATGGACGCCCGCGCCTGGCGCGCGGTGGCCGTCTCCTTCGTGCTGTTCGGCGGGGTGGGGATCGTCTTCCTGTTCGGCGCCCAGCTTCTGGGCCTCAACGGCGAGACCACCGTCGAGCAGTGGCTGACCGCCGCGCACGGCCCCTGGGCGCTGCCGGCGGCCGTCGGGGCCTTCGCGGCCCTGGCCTTCGTGGGCGTGCCGCAGTTCGTGCTGATCGCCGCGGCGGTGGTCGCCTTCGGTCCGTGGACGGGCCTGGCCTACAGCTGGATCGGCACCCTGGTCTCGTCGCTGGTCGGTTTCTGGGTCGGCCGGGCGTTCGGCGGCAAGATGTTGGCCAGCCTGCCCAGCGACGGCGTGCACAAGTTCATGAAGCTGATCGGCAAGAACGGCTTCCTGGCCAGCCTGATCGTGCGCCTAGTGCCGTCCGCGCCGTTCATCGTCGTCAACATGGCCGCAGGCGTCACGCCGATGAAGGTGCGCGACTTCACGGCCGGCACCGCGATCGGGATCATCCCCAAGATCGCCCTGACCGCCTTCGCCGGGAACACCATCGTCCAGGCCATGCGGGGCGGCGGGATCCAGCACATCGTGATGCTGGTCATCGCGGCCGCGATCTGGATCGGAGCGGGTTGGGTCGCCCGCAATTGGCTGAAAGCCAAGGAAGAACAAACCGACGCTTAATTCCGAGTGGGGCATTTCTTGCCCCTGGCGCGGCGAAATGCCCGTCTTGCGAGCAAACGGCTTGCTGGATTTGGCGTGGTTCGCTAAACAATCCGTCATGTGCCGCGAACGCGACAATCTCCTTCTCCTTGCGCTGGGGCTTAGCCGCCCCTGGGCGTCCGTCTAGCCGCGCGTACGAATCGTCGCGGCCGGTCGCTCAGGGGATGAACCGCCCTTCAGCCCTCCGGACCTCGCGAAAGACAACTCCATGACCGCCCCGATCACCGCCGCCGTCGATTCCAAGAAAGAGTCCGGCCGCGACAACGTCGTCATCTTCGACACCACCATGCGCGACGGCGAGCAGTCGCCCGGCGCCTCGATGTCACTGGAAGAAAAGCTGGAACTGGCCAAGATCCTCGAGGAGATGGGGGTCGACATCATCGAGGCCGGCTTCCCGATCGCCTCGAACGGCGACTTCCAGTCGGTCAACGAGATCGCCAAGATCGTCAAGAACTCGACCATCGCCGGCCTGTGCCGCGCCCACCAGGTCGACATCGACCGCTGCGCCGAGGCCCTGCGCCCCACCCAGCGCGGTCGCATCCACGTGGTGATCGCCACCTCCGACCTGCACATGAAGCACAAGCTGCAGATGGAGCCGGACGCCGTCATCGACGTGATCGCCCGCTCGGTGACCCACGCCCGCAACCTGCGCGACGACGTCGAGTGGTCGGCCGAGGACGCCACCCGCAGCGACCGCCAGTTCCTGCGCCGCGCCATCGAGACCGCCATCAAGGCCGGCGCCACGACGATCAATCTGCCCGACACGGTGGGCTACACCTATCCGTCGGAATACGCCGACCTGTTCAACTGGATGGTCAACAACGTCGAGGGCGCCGACAAGGTGATCTTCTCGACCCACTGCCACAACGACCTGGGCCTGGCCGTGGCCAACAGCCTGGCCGGCGTGCAGGGCGGCGCCCGTCAGATCGAGTGCGCCATCAACGGCCTGGGCGAGCGGGCCGGTAACGCGGCGCTGGAAGAAGTGGTGATGGCCCTGAAGGTGCGCGGCGACAAGCTGCCCTACGACACCCGCATCGACACCACCCACATCACCCGCGCCAGCCGCTACGTATCGGCCATCACCGGCTTCCCGGTGCAGTACAACAAGGCCATCGTCGGCAAGAACGCCTTCGCGCACGAGAGCGGCATCCACCAGGACGGCATGCTCAAGAACCGCGAGACCTACGAGATCATGACGCCGGAATCGGTGGGCCAGGCCCCGTCGAGCCTGGTCATGGGCAAGCACTCGGGCAGCCACGCCTTCCGCGCCAAGCTGAAGGACCTGGGCTACGAGCTGGGCCAGAACGCCCTGAAGGAGGCCTTCGGCCGCTTCAAGGACCTGGCCGACCGCAAGAAGCACGTCTACGACGACGACATCATCGCCCTGGTCGACGACGCCCTGGCGCGCGGCTCGGAAAAGATCCGCGTCTCGCACCTGCGCGTGGTGGCCGGCACCGAAGGCCAGTCGGCCGAGCTGACCCTGGACGTCGACGGCCAGCCCAAGAGCGCCGAAGCCTCGGGCGATGGTCCGGTGGACGCCGTGTTCAACGCCATCCAGAAGATCGTGCCGCACAGCGCCGCCCTGCGCCTGTTCCAGGTGCACGCGGTCACCGAGGGCACCGACGCCCAGGCCCAGGTCTCGGTGCGTCTGGAAGAGGACGGCCGCATCGCCACCGGCGCGGCCGCCGACACCGACACCCTCACGGCCTCGGCCAAGGCGTACGTCAACGCCCTCAACAACCTCTTCGCCCGCAAGGAGAAGAGCGCGCCGGCGGCCATCGCCAGCGGGTTCTGAGGCTCTAAAGCCTCATCTGTTTCCTAGCTGACGGGGCAGGGCGGCCCGGAGCGCGCCAGGGTTAAGTGTGCGCGGTTAACCCGCGTGGGCGCGCTCTCTCTAAGATCTGGAGCCCGCTAAGCGGGCTCTAGGCCGCCTTGCGCCAGCCCCAGCGTCGCGTCGCCAGGATCTCGGCGGCGAGGTGCGCCTGCGGCTGCACGTCCAGGCCCAGCTGGGCCAGGCCCTCGCACAGCGACAGGCGTTCCTCCGCGTCCACCACGGCGCTCACGTCGATCACCATCACCCCGCCCGGGCGCAGCAGGCCCAGGGTGGAGGCCGCGGTCGCGCGCATGTCGTCGGCCGTGGGGCAGCCCACGACCAGCAGCATGTCGTTGCGCTCGTCGGCGGCCGAGCAGGTGGCCCGGCGGGCGATCTCGACGCGCTGGTAGCCGCGCCGCCACAGCTGGCCCATGGCCTCGGCCGCGTCGGGTCCGGTCACGGCGACGAAGCACAGCGGGGTGGACTGGGCGAGCTCGAGCATCCGGTCGAGCGTCGGATCGATCCCCTCGGTCGGGACGCCCAGCAGGAACTGTGCGGCTTGACGAAGCGGGTGGGCAGACATGGTGAACACCTTGTTAGGGAACGCAGCTTAAGTGCGCCAGCCCCACTGTTCTGCCGCCGCGCCGCGTCAGGGCGCTATTCGTAAACCCGCCGCCGGCGTAAGGGCGGCATAAAGGAGCCGAACCCATGAGCTCGACCCTGGAAGGCAGCGTCGCCTCGCCGCCGCGTTGGCACGAAATCGCCATGCGCACCATCGAGGCCGGTTTCGACATGTCGTCCGAGGCGCGCATCGGCGAAATGCTTCGCATGCTCGCCGTGGGCCGCAAGGCGCTGCTGGAGATGGGCACGGGCACGGGCCTGGCGACCGCCTGGCTGCTGGACGGCATGGACGAGGACGCCCGCCTGGCCACCGTCGACAACGACCCCGAGGTCCAGGCCGTGGCGCGCGACGTGCTGGGCGAGGACCCGCGCGTCGACTTCGTCACCGAGGACGGCGCGGCCTATCTGGCGGGCCAGAACGACGGCGGCTTCGACCTGATCTTCGCCGACGCCGTTCCCGGCAAGTACGAGAGCCTGGACGACGCCCTGCGCCTGCTGCAGGTCGGCGGCATCTACGTGGTCGACGACATGTCGCCCCAGCCGAACTGGCCCGAGGGCCACCAGGCGCGGGTCGACGACCTGGTGCTGCGCCTGGCCAGCGATCCGCGCCTGGCCATCGTCGGCATGGACTGGGCCTCGGGCGTTCTGGTGGCGGCGAAGAGAGCGGCATGATCTGGATCCCCATCACCATCGGCGCGGCGGCCCTCCAAGTCGCCCGCAACGCGGCGCAGCGTTCGGTGATGGGCGGGGCCGGCCCCTGGGGCGCGACCCTCGTGAGGTTCCTGTTCGGCCTGCCGTTCGCGATCGTCTTCGCCGCGATCGCGTTCCTGGTCACCAAGGACCCTCAGGCGCATCTGACGACGCGTTTCTGGCTGGGCGCTTTCGCCGGCGCCGGCCTGCAGATGGCGGCGACGGCGGCGCTGCTGGTCGCCATGCAGCGCTCGTCCTTCGCTCTCGGCACGGCCATGCAGCAGAGCGGCCTGCCGTTCGCCCTGGTCTGGGGCGCGCTGCTGTTCGGCGACCACATCAGCGGCCTGCAATGGGCCGGCGGCCTGGTGGCCACGGCGGGTCTGGCTGCCCTGTCCTGGCCGCGTGGTCCGGTGACCATGAAGCGCGGCGCGGCCCTGGCCGGCCTGGGCGCCGGCGCGATGTTCTCGCTCAGCGCCAACTGTTTCCGCCAGGCCTCGCTGACCTTCGATCCGCAGCACCTGGCCTATTCGGCCTTCGTGACGGTGATGGTGGTGCAGGCCATCCAGTCGGTGGCCCTGACGGCGATCCTGATGGTCCGCAATCCCGACGCCGTGGTCGCCGTGCTGGCGGCCTGGCGCAAGTCGCTGGGCGCCGGTTTCTGCGGCGCTGCCGCTTCGGGCCTGTGGTTCACGGCCATGGCGCTCTCGCCGGTGGGGCCGGTGAGGGCGGTCGGCGTGGTCGAAATTCCCTTGGCCGCATTGGCCGGACGCCGGTTGTTCGCCGAGCGGTTGACCCTGTTTCAGATCGCCGCCGGGGTGGTTACCGCGCTCGGAGTCGTCATGGCCGCGCTCGGCTAGTTTTCGCCACGTTTATGCGTTCCCCCTGCCGCTTCGCTCACGAGTTTGAAACAGGTGAGAAGGCTTGGCGAATAGACCTTGAAATCAACGCTTTCGCGGTGCAAACGGGCGGCGTCTCCCACACTCTTCCGGTGGTTGGACGACGGCGCGGCCCGGCGGCTGCGCTCCCGTCGCCGCAGGAAGGCGCAGGGCAGGGCAAGGCGATGATCCGCGTACGCGGGGAATCATGTTGTCCTCTCCTCGATTTGCAGTAGGAGCCTTTTTCTCGTCTGCTCCGTCCTCGTGGCGGAAAAGGCTCCTCGCCCACGGTTTCCGTGGTTTTTGACGTCTCGCCCCTTCTACCCCTCAGTCAGGGTTTTCGATGTTCTCTTCCCTCTTCGGCGTCATCTCGAACGACATCGCCATCGACCTGGGCACGGCCAACACCCTGATCTACCAGAAGGGCAAGGGCATCGTGCTGAACGAGCCGTCGGTCGTTGCGCTGCGCAACGTCGGCGGCCGCAAGATCGTGCACGCCGTCGGTATAGAGGCCAAGCAGATGCTGGGCCGCACGCCGGGCCACATGGAAGCCATCCGCCCGATGCGTGACGGGGTCATCGCCGACTTCGAAGTCGCCGAAGAGATGATCAAGTACTTCATCCGCAAGGTTCACAACCGCAAGGGCTTCGTGAACCCGAAGGTGATCGTGTGCGTGCCGTCGGGCGCCACCGCCGTCGAGCGCCGCGCCATCAACGACAGCTGCCTGAACGCCGGCGCCCGCCGCGTCGGCCTGATCGACGAGCCGATGGCCGCCGCGATCGGCGCCGGCCTGCCGATCCACGAGCCGACCGGCTCGATGGTCGTCGACATCGGCGGCGGCACCACCGAGGTGGCCGTGCTGTCGCTGTCGGGCATCGTCTATTCTCGCTCGGTCCGCGTCGGCGGCGACAAGATGGACGAGGCGATCATCAGCTACATGCGTCGCCACCATAACCTGCTGATCGGCGAAACGACCGCCGAGCGCATCAAGAAGGAAATCGGCACCGCCCGCGCGCCGGCCGACGGCGAAGGCCTGTCGATCGACGTCAAGGGCCGCGACCTGATGCAGGGCGTGCCGCGCGAAGTCCGTATCAGCGAAAAGCAGGCCGCCGACGCCCTGGCCGAACCGGTCGGGCAGATCGTCGAAGCCGTGAAGGTGGCCCTGGAAGCCACCCCGCCGGAACTGGCCTCGGACATCGCCGACAAGGGCATCATGCTGACCGGCGGCGGCGCGCTGCTGCGCGGCCTGGACGCCGAGATCCGCGACCATACCGGCCTGCCGGTGACCGTGGCCGACGACCCGCTGTCGTGCGTCGCCCTCGGCTGCGGCAAGGTGCTCGAGCATCCCAAGTGGATGAAGGGCGTCCTCGAGTCGACCCTGGCCTAAGCGTAGTACAATCCGTATCGGCGCCGGGGGGCGCCAGGAGAACAGTTCGTGCCCTTTCGTGAAGGTCCGCTCGGCGACCTGAAAGTGCCGCTCACCTGGACCGCGGCCGTGGCGCTCATCGTCGCGGTCGTGATCGCGGTGGCCTTCCTCCTGGCCGACCGGCGCGAGACCTTGCAACTGCAGGCCTACGGCGTCACCCGCCAGACGGTCGACACGGTGGCCAAGCCGGTCAGCGGCGTCATCGCCGCGCCCGGCCGCTGGACCGGCGTTGGCGTCGGCGCGGTGCGCAACTACTTCTTCGCCGGCGCCGAGAACGCCCGCCTGAAGGCCGAGCTTCAGGAGATGCGGGCCTATCGCGACAAGTACCTGGCCCTCGTCGACGAGAACGACCGCTACAAGTCGCTGCTGGGCCTGAAGACCGATCCGCCGATCCCGATGGTCGCCGCCCGCGTGGTCGCCGACAGCCGCGGCCCCTTCGCCAACACCCGCCTGGCCGACGCCGGCAAGGAGAAGGGCGTCGTCGTCGGCAATCCGGTGATGAACGAGCGCGGCCTGGTCGGTCGCGTGGTCGGCGTCGCGCCCGGCGTCAGCCGCGTGCTGCTGCTGACCGACATCGCCTCGCGCACGCCGGTGATGATCGACCGCACCAACGCCCGCGCCATCCTGACCGGCGACGGCGGTCCCAATCCCAAGCTCGACTACCTGCGCGGGGCCGATCCGATCCAGCCGGGCGACCGCGTCGTCACCTCGGGTGACGGCGGCGTCGTGCCGCGCGGCCTGCCGGTGGGCGCGGCCGTCAAGGGCCTGGACGGCCGCTGGCGGGTGGTGCTGTTCGCCGACAGCACCTCGATCGACTACATCCGCATCCTGCTGTTCAAGGACTTCGCCCAGCTCGCCGACCAGCAGGCCCTGGCCGCCAAGGTGCTGCCGCCGGTGATCACCGAGAACCCCGAGGAGTCGATGCTCGGTCCGGTGAAGCCCGCCGCGCCGGCTCCGGCCGCCGTGACCGCCGCTCCGGCGACGACCACGGCTCCGAAGCCCGCCACGCCCAAGCCCGCCACGGCTGGAACCACGACGCCGGCCAAGCCGCCCGCCGCCAGGCCTCCGGCCGCCGCGACGACGCCTCCGGCCGCTCCGGCCAGGACGCCGCAATGACCGGCGCCCGGCCCCTCAATCCGGGGCGCTGGCTGGGCGTCCCCATGCTGTTCGTGATCCTGGCGACGCTGGCCTTCGCCGCGCCGATCCGCATGTGGGGCCTGCAACTGCCCGAGCCGGTGTTCGCCATGGTCCCGGCCTTCGCCTGGGCGGTGATCCGGCCCTCGATCCTGGCGCCGTTCGCCCTGCTGGTGCTGGGCCTGTTCCTCGACACCTTCTGGGGCGGGCCGACCGGCCTGTGGGGCCTGTCGCTGCTGGTCGCCTACGCCTCGGTGCTGGCGGCGCGCAACATGCTGACCGGCCAGAGCCGGCCGATGATGTGGGCCTGGTACGCCGGGGCCTGCGCCGTCTCGATGAGCGCCGGCTTCCTGTTCACGATGATGGACAGCCTGGCCATGCCCAGCCTGGTGGCGGTGTTCTGGCAGTTCCTGGTCACGGCGCTGCTGTTCCCCTTCGCGCACCGGCTGATCGATCGCTTCGAAGACGCCGACGTCCGGTTCCGGTGAGGCGATGAGCGAACCGTCGATCTTCTTCTTCGAGGTCAACGAACGGCAGGGGGTCTTCCACCGCCGGGCCTTCCTGCTGGGCGGTTTCGCGGGCCTTGGCCTGCTGACCCTGACCGGGCGCCTGGCCCAGCTGCAGCTGGTCGAAGCCCAGCGCTACCAGAAGCTTTCGGCCGGCAACCAGTTCAACTACCGCCTGGTGCCGCCGCCGCGCGGCCTGATCCTCGACCGCAACGGCGTGGCCCTGGCCTCCAACCGTCCCAACTTCCGCCTGATGGTGATCAAGGAGAAGGGCATGGACGTCGAGGCGACCCTCGACGACCTGGCGACCCTGGTGCCGATCGACGGCACGCGCCGCGCTCGCCTGCTCAAGGAAGTCAACAACGCCCCGCGCAAGGCGCCGGTGGTGGTGATGGAGGACATGAGCTGGGAGGAGTTCTCCCGGATCAACATCCGCACCCCCGAACTGCCCAACATCAGCGCCGACATGGGCGAGGTGCGGGTCTATCCGTTCGGCGGCGCCTTCGCCCACGTCATCGGCTATGTGGCCAAGGTGTCGGACAAGGACGTCGAGGCGGCCCGGACGGACCTGACCCAGGACCAGGAACTGCTGCACAATCCCGGCTTCCGCATCGGTCGCCAAGGCGTGGAAAAGGCCTTCGACATTGCCCTGCGGGGCAGGGCGGGGGCCATCAAGGCCGAGGTCGACGCGCAAGGCCGCGTGGTCAGCCTCGACCCGGCCGGCGACATCCCGGCCACGCCTGGCAAGGAAGTGCGCCTCACCCTCGACGCCGACATCCAGAACCGCGCCCTCGAGGTGATGGGCGAGGAGAGCGGCGCCATCGTGGTGATGGACGTGCGCAACGGCGACCTGCTGGCCATGGTCTCGGCCCCCAGCTTCGACGCCAACCGCTTCGTGAAGGGCCTGTCCGGGGCCGAGTACAAGGCGCTGTCGGAGTACGAGCGCAAGCCGCTGCTCGACAAGGCCATGACCGGCACCTATCCGCCGGGCTCGACCTTCAAGCCGACGGTGGGCCTGGCCGCGCTGACGGCCGGCATCGATCCCGAGGTCCGCATCAACTGCCCGGGCAGCTGGTACTACGGCGGCCGCACCTGGCGCTGCTGGCAGAAGGGCGGCCACGGCGCCCAGAACATGCACGACGCCATCAAGAACTCGTGCGACATCTACTTCTACCAGACGGCCCTGAAGATCGGCCCGGACGCCATCGCCACCGCCGCGCGCGGCATGGGCTTCGGCCAGGTGTTCGACATCGGCATCCCCGGCCAGAAGAAGGGCATCGTCCCCGACCGCGAGTGGAAGAAGCGGGCCTTCAAGCGCAATCCGGCCAACCAGATCTGGTTTCCGGGCGAGACCCCCAGCTACGGGATCGGGCAGGGGGCCCTGAACGTCAACGCCCTGCAGCTGGCGACGATGACCGCGCGCCTGGCCAACGGCAAGAAGGCCCTGGTGCCGCGCCTGGTGAAGTCGGTGGGCGGCGAGGAGCAGCCCAGCGGCGCCGACGTGCCCGACCTGCCGTTCTCCAAGGAACACCTCGACTACGTGCGCGGCGGCATGGCCGCCGTGGCCAACGACGTGCGCGGCACGGCCTACAAGCAGAGCCAGCTGGGCCTGGGCGACGTGCAGATGGCCGGCAAGACCGGCACCGCGCAGGTGCGCAGCTACGACAAGGTCAAGAGCCGCAACAGCGCCTCGGTGCAGTGGAAGCTCAAGGACCACAACCTGTTCGTGGCCTTCGCGCCCTATGACGATCCGCGCTACGCCGTGGCGGTGCTGGTCGAGCACGGCGGCCTGGGCGGCGCCACCGCCGGCGCGCCGCGCGCCCGCGAGGTGATGCGCGTGGCCCTGCTGAAGGATCCGGAGATCCGCGCCCGCATCGAAAGGCCGATGCCGCTGCCGGAGGCTCCCGTCGAAACCGTCGACGGCGTGGTCGAGGGCGCGGCCCCCGACGAGCCCGAACTGGGCGCGCCGTCGCCGCCGGAGGCGACCCCGCCCACCGGCCAGCCGCCTCAGGGAGGCCACATATGACCCTCAGCGGCGGCCTCTCCCGGCCCGGCGAACGCGACCGGCCGATCATCAAGTTCATGGAGATCGACTGGACCTTCTGCCTGCTCCTGTGCCTGATCGCGGGCTCGGGGGCGCTGATGCTGTTCTCGATCGCCGGGGCCTCGTGGGAGCCCTGGGCCGACAAGCACCTGCTGCGTTTCGGCCTCTACTTCGTGATGATGATCGTGCTGGCGATGATCGACCTGCGGGTCTGGTTCTCGCTGGCCTATCCCGTCTACATCATCGGCCTGCTGCTGCTGGTGGCGGTGGAGGCGATCGGCGACGTGTCGCTGGGCGCCCAGCGCTGGCTGTCGATCGGCGGGTTCCGCTTCCAGCCGTCCGAGATCATGAAGCTGGGCGTCGTGCTGGCCCTGGCCCGCTACTATCACGGCCTGTCGGCCGACAGCGCCCGGTTCTCGTGGCGGCTGCTCGTCCCGGCGGCGATGATCGGGGCGCCGGTGCTGCTGGTGGCCCACCAGCCCGACCTCGGCACGGCCATGCTGATCGCCCTGACGGGCCTGGCCATCGTCATTCTCGCGGGCCTGTCCTGGCGGGTGATCGCCACCGGCGTCATCGGCGCCCTGGTGGCCATCCCGCCGTTCGTGCTGTTCGTGCTGCACGACTACCAGCGCAAGCGGGTGCTGACCTTCCTCAACCCCGAGGCCGACCAGTCGGGTTCGGGCTACCACATCTACCAGTCGAAGATCGCCCTGGGCTCGGGCGGCCTGCTGGGCAAGGGCTTTGGCCTGGGCTCGCAGAGCCAGCTGAACTTCCTGCCGGAAAAGCAGACCGACTTCATCTTCGCCACCCTGGCCGAGGAGTTCGGCTTCATAGGCTGCCTGTGGGTGCTGGCGCTCTACGGCGTGGTGATCTTCATGGCCCTGCGCATCGCCTCGATCAGCCACAGCCACTTCGGACGCCTGGCGGCCTCCGGCGTGACGGCGACCTTCGCCCTCTACGTGCTGATCAACGGGGCCATGGTCATGGGCCTGGCGCCGGTGGTGGGCGTGCCCATGCCGATGCTGTCCTACGGCGGCACCGTGATGATGACGGTGATGATCGGCTTCGGCCTCGTCCAGGCCGTGCGCGTGCACCGCTACACCGAAGTCACCAGCGGCAAGGGCTCGCTGATGTAGGAGGCGGCCTGCGTCGCTTTCCTGTTTACGCGCGTCAATTGAAGTGCGACGCTCTCCCATCATGCGAGTTGGGAGGCTGAATTGAAGCTCTGGTTGATCGGCAGCGCTCTGGCTGCGGTTTGCGTCGCGGGCGCCGCCGAGGCGGGCATTCCCACGCCCATCAAGATGCAGTGCGCCGTGGGCGGCGAGAGCTTCACCCACGTCGGCACGGCCTCCTACAGCACCTGGGGCCGACGGCCGGACGGCAAGCCCTACGGCAGCTGGGAATTTCCGATGCCGCTCCCGGTGTGCCCGGGCAACGGCCTGGTCATGTACCGCGATTTCTCCAAGTCGGAGATCAAGCAACTGGAGACCCTGGTCGCCTCGGACGACTACAAGCGCCTGGCTCGTGTGGACACCAGCTACTATCGGGCCGCCTGGCTGGAGGCGGCCCTGAAAGGCGAGGGCGATCCGCTGTGGCTGTTGCTGCAGGCCAGTTGGCAGGCCGACCGTCAGCCGGAGCTCAAGGCCCGCTATCAACGTGAATTCGCCGAGCGGGCCGAGGCCGAGCCGGTCAAGTCCGAGGACCAGGGCTGGGTGGGCCTGCTGGGGCAGGCGGCCAACAGCCGGCGGGAACTGGGTCAGTTCGACGCCGCCAAGGCCGATCTCGCCCGGCTGGACATCGACAAGCGGCTGGCCGCCCTGCCGGCCGCCCCGGCCGACGGCGCCCAGGAGTCCGAGGAGGTCGCCAACCGGCGCGGTCTGCTGGGCTTCCTCGTCCGGTTGCGGGCCGTGATCGACCGCGGGGACGCCTCGTCCGAGCCGATCGACATGATCCCGCCGATGGCGGCGGCCAACCAGTGTCTGGACCTCGAGGCCAAGGGCCAGAGTCACGAGGTCTGCAAGGCCGAGCGGGTCGCCAGGCAGATGGAGTTCATGCGCAAGGCTCGCGCCGAGCGGGGCGCGGCCGGCTCCTGACGGAGGGGCCGCGCCTAGGGGCGGGGATCAGTCCTGAACGCCCTCGACCAGTTCGCGCAGATAGGCGACGTGGCCGCGAAAGGCCTTGGATCCGGTCGGCGTCACCTTCACGCGGGTGCGGGGGCGCTTGCCGACATGGTCCTTGAGGATCTCGACATAGCCGGCCTTTTCCAGGGCCGTCAGGTGGCTGCCGAGGTTGCCGTCGGTGGCCTCGGTGATGGTCTTCAGCCGCGAGAACTCCAGCGGCTCGCCCTGCCGCTCGGCATAGAGGGCGGCCATGATCTTCAGGCGCAGGGGCTGGTGGATCAGGTCGTCTGCTTGCGCCATCGTCAGGCCCTCGCCAGCCAGACGCCGCTGACGAACAGCGCCGCGCTGGCGCTGGCCATCCAGAAGGCCAGATATTCCTTGAAGGCGTAGAAGCCGATCAGGGTCAGGGCGAACATCACCGCGCCGATCAGCAGGTAGCGGCGGGCCAGGAACACCCCGACCGCGGCGTAGATCGTGCCGACCAGCAGGCCGGGAAAGGCGAGGTAGCCGGCCGGGTCGGTCGGCCTCAGCACCGAGAACACCGCCAGCACGAAGAGGATCACCACGCCCATGCCGCCCAGCATGCGCAGGCTGGTGACGTCGGCCCTGCCGCCCTTGCCGCCCACGCCGGCCTGGCCCTTGAGCCGCTGGGCTAGGAGCACGCTGCCGATGGCGCCGATCGCGTCCAGCCCGAACCAGGTCCAGCTCCAGAACGTGGGCGGCAGCAGGCCCATGTTCAGGTAGCCCAGGGCCCAGATCACGCTCCACAGCATCAGGATCGGCCCGCCGATGCGATAGCCCTTGAGCATGCCGCCGCGGCGGGTGGTCGTGTCTATCTCGGCCAGCGCGGCGGCGGCCTCGTCCTTGGTCAGCACCATCACATCCTCCATGGGGCGCATGGCCCTCTGTGGTGCAGAGTGATGTCGATCGGTTACTCTGTCAAGCAGAGTTCTCTGGAGGCGATCAGGCGGCGGCCGCGCCGACCAGCAGGCTGGCCGCCAGGGCCAGCATCACCACGCCGATGCAGAGATCGAGCACCCGCCAGGCCGCGGGCCGCGCGAACAGCGGCGTCAGGAAGCGGGCGCCGAAGCCCAGCCCCGAGAACCACGCCAGGCTGGCCAGGGCCGCGCCGGCCATGAACAGCGGCCGCTCGCCCGCCGGCAGGCTGGCCCCCACCGCGCCCATCAACATGACGGTGTCGATGTAGACGTGAGGGTTCAGGAAGGTGAAGGCCGCCGTCCCGGCGAGCGCCGCCCCCAGGGTCAGGCCCGCCTGGTCGGCGACCACCAGGGCGGCCGGGCTGGCGGCGCGGCGCAGGGCGCTCACCCCGTACCAGGCTAGGAACGCCGCCCCGCCCAGGCTGAGGATCAGCGACAGCGCGGGAACCAGGGCCAGCACCTGGCCAAGGCCGCTGACCCCGGCGACGATCAGGCTGGCGTCGGCCAGGGCGCAGAACAGCACGATCGGCAGCACGTGCTCGCGCTTCAGCCCCTGGCGCAGCACGAACATGTTCTGCGCCCCGATGGCGACGATCAGGCCGGCGGAGAGGGCGAAGCCCTTGATGAAGGCGGGGAAAAGAGCGCTGGTCATGGCGGCTTGATGCCGCTCGCCACCGCTGTAGTCTAACTAAGGATGCTAAATCGAATTTAGGCTGGCTAATGTTGGACTATGCGTCCCTGGCCGCCCTGGCGGCGGTGGCCCGCGAGGGCGCCTTCGACAAGGCCGCGATGGCGCTGGGCGTCACGCCGTCTGCCGTCTCGCAACGGGTGAAGGGGCTGGAGGAGCGCCTGGGCGCGGTGCTGCTGACCCGCGGCCAGCCGTGCCGGCCGACGGCGGTCGGGGCCAGGCTTTGCGCCCATGTCGAGCAGGTGCGCCTGCTGGAAAGCGACCTCGTCGCCGACCTGCCGCGCCTGGCCGCGCCCGACGCCGGCCCGGCCGTGCTGCGGATCGCCGTCAACGCCGACAGCGTCAGCACCTGGTTTCCTCAGGCCGCCGCCCGCTTCGCGGCGCAGACGGGGGCCATGCTCGATCTGGTCATGGACGACGAGGCGCACACCGCCGAGCGCCTGCGCGACGGCCAGGTGCTGGCGGCCGTCACCGCCGACCCCGCGCCGGTCCAGGGCTGCCGCACCTATCCGCTGGGCGCGATCGACTATGTCGCCACCGCCAGCCCCGACTTCGTCGCCCGGTTCTTCGCGGGCGGGGTGGACGGCGATAGCCTGGGCGCGGCTCCGATGCTGCGCTTCGACCGCCGCGACGGCCTGCAGGCCCGCTGGGCGCAGGAGGCGCTGGGCGTGAAGCCCGCCGGCCCGGTCCACTTCACCCCGGCCACCCAAGGCATGCTGGACATGAACCTGGCTGGCCTCGGCTGGGCGATGACGCCGCGTGTTCTTGCCAAGCCGCATCTGGAGGCCGGACGCCTGGTGGAGCTGCCGCCCAAACGGTCCATCGCCGTCACGCTGTATTGGCAGCGCACGCGGCTGTCCGCACGGCTGCTCGACCAGCTGACCCTGGCGGTGCGGACGATGGCGGGGGAGGCGCTGGCGGTTCCTGAGGCGGGGTAACCGTTACGAATTTGAGCTGATTTTTCTCCGTGCATCCCCGCGAAGGCGGGGATCCAAGCCGAGGCTGCGGATGATCCACGGCCTCGCCTCGTCCTGAACGTCAGCTTGGATCCCCGCCTTCGCGGGGAAAGACGGATTGGAGGGGCAAGGCGAGTGGATGAATGTCGTTCCGCCTAGCGGTTCTTCAGCGCCCGGCCGGTGACGACGGCGCCCAGGCCGAACTTGCCGCGCAATGCGTCGATGGCGGTCTCGCTCTTCAGCGCCCGGCGCTCGTCGCCGGCGAAGAAGTCGTCGGCCGCCCCGGCGGCGGGGACGAACTCGGTCAGGCCGGCCCCGATCAGGCGATAGGACCGGCCCGCCGGTTCGGCGGCCAGCAGTTCGCGCGCCACCTGGAACAGGGTCTGGGCCGTCTGGGTGGGGACGGGCAGGGTGCGGCGGCGGGTGTGGATCCTGAAGTCGGGAGTGCGCAGCTTCAGCGTCGCCACCCGGCCGGCCACGTCCTCGCGGCGCGCCTGGCGGGCGACCTTCTCGCACAGGGGCCAGAGCTGGTCCTCCAGCTCCTCGCGGCGGAAAAGGTCGTCGTTGAAGGTGGTCTCGGCGCTGATCGTCTTGCGCACGCTGTCGGGATCGACGGCCCGGGCGTCTTCGCCGTGGGCCAGGCGGTGCAGCCGCAGCCCGCCCGCGCCCAGCTCCTTGGCCAGCATCTTGAGGTCCGCATTGGCGATGTCGCCGACCGTGCGCAGGCCAAGGCCGGCCAGGCTGGTCACGGTGGCGGGACCCACGCCGGGCAGGATCGACACCGGCTTGGACGCCAGGAACGCCACCGCCTCGGCCGCGCCGATCGCCGAGAAGCCGCGCGGCTTGTCCAGCTCCGAGGCGATCTTGGCCAGGAACTTGTTGGGAGCCAGGCCTACCGAGACGGTCAGGTTCTGCTCGGCCTCGATCTCCTTCTGCACCTTGGCCAGCATCACCGCCGGCGGCGCGCCGTGCAGGCGCTCGGTGCCGGACAGGTCGATCCAGGCCTCGTCCAGCGACAGCGGCTGGACCAGCGGCGTCAGGTTCGACAGCCGCGCCATGATCAGCGCGCTCTCGTGCTTGTACTTGGCGAAGTTGGGCTTCACCACGACGGCGTCGGGGCACAGCTGCAGCGCCTTGTACATCGGCATGGCCGAGCGCGCGCCGCTCATCCGGGCGATGTAGCAGGCCGTGGTCACGACCCCGCGCTTGCCGCCGCCGACGATCACCGGCTTATCGCGCAGCGACGGATCGTCGCGCTTCTCCACCGAGGCGTAGAAGGCGTCGCAGTCGAGGTGGGCCATCGACAGCTGGCCGAGCTCCTCGTGGAAGACCGTGCGCGGCGAGCCGCAAGACGGACAGCGCGGCGCCTTGCGCTCGCCGGTCCACAGGCAATCGCGGCAAAGAGCTTTCATCTGGGGGCCTTCATCGGCCTTCGAGCGCCAGCGCCTCGCGGATGGCGATCTTCAGGTCGGGCCAAAGGTCGATGCGGGCGTGGCGGTCGGGGGCGCTGGGGGCCAGCGGGCGCAGGCGCTTGTCGGCGACCATCTGGAAGCGGCCGACCGAGGGGGCGCTTGTGGCCACCGATTCGAGCTGCGGCAGCAGGTCGTCGATGAACACCGCCGGGGCCTCGACCCGTCCGGCCAATTGCGCGGCCGACGGACCCTTGGGACCCGAATTGATCACCAGCGGATAGTCGAAGCCGTGGGTCTTCAGCCACTTGGCGCGGGTCTGGCGGCCGTGCTCGGGGGCGTTGGTCAGGATCACCACATTGGCGTCCAGCGACAGGTCGGCCAGGGCGTCGGCCGCGCCCTCGGCGGGCTCCAGGTCCTCGCCGCCGTCACGGAAGAAGTCGTCGAACAGCGCCCGGCCGGCGATCAGGTCCAGGTGTTCGGTCTCGCCGGGACGATAGATGTTCTGGAACAGGGCGAAGCGATCGACGCGCAGTTCGAAGCCGTGCCGGCCGATGAACGCGCCGAAGCCGGCCATGAATTGGGCCAGCACCTCGTCGACATCCACGATGACGAGCGGATGGTGCGTATCGAGCGTGCAGGCCTTAAGGTCTAGGGAGCAGGGGTCCATGATCTGCAATCGGGCGTTGGAAACGCGATTAGCGCGGGCTTAAGGATATTCGTGCGATCTGAGGATGAAGAAGCGGCGCGAATCCCTCACGTGTCGCCACGGACCGTATGGTCGGGGTCAGGATGACGAAGAAGGTCCTCATCGTCGAGGATAACGAGCTGAACATGAAGCTCTTTCATGATCTGCTCGAAGCCCAGGGCTATGAGACCCTGCAGACCCGTGAGGGCCTGCAGGCGTTGTCGATCGCCCGTGAGCATCGCCCCAATTTGATCCTCATGGACATCCAGTTGCCCGAGATTTCGGGCCTGGAAGTGACCAAGTGGCTCAAGGAGGACGACGATCTGTCACATATCCCAGTCGTCGCCGTTACGGCATTTGCGATGAAGGGCGACGAGGAGCGGATTCGCGAGGGCGGCTGCGAGGCTTACATCTCGAAGCCCATCTCGGTGACGCACTTCCTCGAAACCATTCGCCGACTGCTGGAGAGGTAACAGGCCGTGAGCGCGCGAATCCTCGTCGTCGACGACATCGAGGCCAATGTGCGCCTGCTCGAGGCCAAGCTTTCGGCCGAGTATTATCAGGTCTCCTGCGCCTATGACGGCCCGACCGCGCTTGTAAAAGCGGCCGAGGAACTGCCCGACATCATCCTGCTCGACGTGATGATGCCCGGCATGGACGGCTTCACCGTCTGCCGCAGGCTCAAGGAAGACCCCGCCACCCGCCACATCCCGGTGGTGCTGGTCACGGCCCTCGACGGCCGCGCCGACCGCATCCAGGGCCTGGAGGCCGGCGCCGCCGACTTTCTGACCAAGCCCATCGACGACGTCATGCTGTTCGCCCGCGTGCGCAGCTCGACCCGCCTGAAGATGGTGATCGACGAACTGCGCCAGCGCGAGGCCTCGGGCCGCCGAATCGGCGTGATCGCCGGGGCCGCCACTCGCCTCGACGGCATCGGCGGCCGCGTCCTGATCGTCGACGACAACGAACGCCAGGCCCAGCGCGTCGCCGCCGAACTGGCGGTCGAGCACCGCCCGGTGGTCGAGACCGATCCGGCCAAGGCCGAGGTCAGCGCCAGCGGCCCCGTGGACCTGGTCATCGTCAACGCCGCCGCCCGCGGCTTCGACGGCCTGCGCTTCGCCGCCACCCTGCGCTCGAGCGAGCGCACCCGGCACCTGCCGATCCTGGCCGTCGTCGATCCCGACGACCGTCCGCGGATGGTCAAGGCGCTGGACCTGGGCGTCAACGACGTGTTGCCGCGCCCGATCGACCCGCAGGAGCTGGCCGCCCGCGCCCGCACCCAGGTGCGGCTCAAGCGCTACACCGACTATCTGCGCAACAATCTCGACCACTCGCTGGAGCTGGCCGTCACCGATCCGCTGACCGGCCTGCACAACCGTCGCTACATGACCGGCCAGCTGTCGGCCCTGGTCAACCGCGCCACCATGGGCGGCGACCCGGTGTCGGCGCTGATGATCGACATCGACTACTTCAAGAAGATCAACGACGGCTTCGGCCACGACGTCGGCGACGAGGTGCTGCGCGAGTTCGCCCTGCGCCTGGCCTCGAACGTCCGCGCCATCGACCTGCCTTGCCGCTTCGGCGGCGAGGAGTTCACGGTGATCATGCCCGACACCCAGCTGGTCGACGCCGTGCGCATCGCCGAGCGGATCCGCATGCACGTGGCAGGCTCGCCGTTCCGCGTGGCCGGCGGCCAGGAACTGCTGACGGTGACCATCTCGGTCGGCGTCTCGGCCACCAGCGGCGCGGGCGACAGCCCCGAAGCCCTGCTCAAGCGCGCCGACAGCGGCGTCTACGAGGCCAAGGCCTCGGGTCGCAACGCGGTGGTCGGCAAGGCGGCGGCCTAAATCCCCTCTCCGAGAGGAGAAGCGGGCCTACTTCGCGATCTTGATCTCGTACAGCCACGGCCAGAACTTTCCGGTCACGAAGATCCGGTCGCCCTTGGCGTCGTAGGCGATGCCGTTGAGCACGTCGGCATGGGCGGCTTCCTGCGGCGTCAGCAGGCCCGACATGTCGAGGCGCCCGATCACGTTGCCGGTCTTGGGATCGATGCGGATGATCTGGTCGGTCTGCCAGAGATTGGCCCAGACCTCGCCCTTGATGAATTCCAGTTCGTTGATCTGGTCGACCGGCTGGCCGAACTCGGTGACCTTGATCCGGCCGGTCTCCTTCAGGGTTTCCGGATCCAGGAACCGCAGCTCGCTCGTGCCGTCGCTCATGATGATGCGGCGATCGTCGCGGGTCAGGGCCCAGCCTTCGCCGGTGTAGGTGAAGGTCGATTTCACGGCGAAGGTCGTGCGGTCGCGCACGAAGCCGACGCCGTCCTTCCAGGTCAGCTGCACCAGCTTGTCGCCCCAGTCGACGATGCCTTCGCCGAAATACTTGGGGTCCATGTCCGCCTGCTGCTGCACCGCGCCGGTCTCCAGCGACACCCGGCGCACCCAGGAGCGGCCTTCCAGGCCCGTGCTCTCGTAGAGCTGGCCGTCACGGAAGAGCAGGCCCTCGGTGAACGCCTGGCGGTCGTGCGGGTAGGTGCGGACGACCTCGTAGCCCTGGGTGTGCGGGACCGGCTCCGGCGCCGAGCAGGCGGGCACGGCGGCCAGGATCGAGAAGGCGAGGGCGAGGCGAACGATCACGCGGGGGAATCCTATGCCAGGGCAGGCGCCCACTGCGTCACTAGCCGAGTTGAGCCGGAAAAACAAAAACCCCAAAAACAAAAACGCCCGACGTTGCCGCCGGGCGTTTTCGAAATTCGTCGGTGCGACGAGGCGATCTTACTTGATCTTGCCTTCGCGGAATTCGACGTGCTTGCGCACGACCGGGTCGTACTTCTTCAGCACCATCTTCTCGGTCTTGGTGCGGGCGTTCTTCTTGGTGACGTAGAAGAAGCCGGTGTCCGCCGTCGAGTTCAGGCGGATCTTGATCGAAGCCGGTTTGGCCATGGTCGAATCCCTGCGGTAATCGCGCAGGTCCCCGCGCGGTCGAAATGAGAGGCGCGGAACATACTCATGAACGGGGCAAAGTCAATTGCCGGCTGCGCATCGCTTGTAAGGGAAATCCACCGACCGCGCCTTGCCGTCGATTTCCCCCTCGATCCGGCCCACAAGCCCATCCGCGCCTTGGCTGCGATAGATCACCCTTTGCGGAAAGTCGTGGGCGAGGTTTTCGAACACCAGCTCGCCGGGGCCGGCGCTCTTCAACGGAAAGGCGCCTTCGGCCTGGCCCGAGGGCCGGGCGACGAAGGTGAGTCGTCCGTCGGTCTCCTGGATTCGGGTGAACTCCCAGCCGCGCGCCTTGCCGTCGCGCACCGTGCGGCTCATGCCCAGCATCATCCCGCCGCCGGGCGCCAGCCACTGCTCCTCGACGACGCCGTTGGGCAGCGTCTGCTTCCAGCAACCGGCCAGGAAGGCGGCCTGGTCGATGGGGGCGGTGACGGTCTGCAGGGCGAGGAGGAGGGCGAGCATGGCGGCGGCTCCATAGGAAGTGCTGATCATGGTCCGCAATCCTCGTCCTTCGACAAGCTCAGGATGAGGATTTCTACTGCGACGCCGGAAGTTCGTCCTCACCCTGAGCCTGTCGAAGGGCGAGGACGCTCCTACAGCTCCGTCATCACCACATTGCCGCGCAGAAAGCGCATGAACGGCGCCGGGCGGCCGGGGTCCTTCATCTGCTGGGCGGTCTCGCGCAGCACCATGCGGGTGATGCTGGGCAGATCAAGGTCGCGGGTCTCGTCGAAGCTGACCCAGGCGATCTCGTCCAGCTCGCCGCAGTCGGGCTGGCGCTCCAGGCTCAAGAGGGCGCTGGCCGGGGCCATGAAGAAGCGGGCGTCGAAGCGGCGCGGGCGATAGGGCGGGGTGATCGCGCGGGCCACGAAGCTCAGCGGCGCCAGGTCGGGCAGGGCGCCCTGGGCCAGGAACGGCCGCCAGGCGCCGGCCCCGGGGCGCGGCGGCGCGGCCTTGGCCAGCAGCAGGCCCGTCTCCTCGAAGGTCTCGCGCACCGCCGCCAGCGCCAGGGCGCGGGCCAGGCGGGCGGGGGAGGCGTGCCTGGGATGCTTGGCCAGGCGCTCGGCCACCTCCGGAGAAAGTTCGCTGGCCGAGGGCGCGTCGAAGTCGCCGCGATCGACCCGGCCGCCTGGAAACACCCATTTGCTGGCCATGAAGGCGTGGCCGCGATTGCGCCGGCCCATCAGCACGCGCGGCGCCGGGCCGTCGTCTCGCACCACGATCACGGTGGCGGCGTGGCGGGGGCGGATGACGCCGGAACTGGGATCCAGCGCCTCGCCATCGTCCTTGGAGTCGAATGCGGGCTCGGTCATGGACGAAGCTTAGTCTTCGCGACAGTTCTGCAAAGCCGTTCCTTAGGGAAAGCATGGCCGGCCTTGACCCGGCGGCGGGAACCGCCAAGCTCGCCCGCAAAGTCTTCTCTAGGAGTCGGGTATGGGCGTGCGCACGACGGTTTCGGTTCTGGCCCTGGCGATCATGGCGGCAAGCCCCGCTTTTGCCGCCCCCTCCAACGCCAAGGTCGAGGCGGCGGCCAAGACGGTCCAGCCCCAGGTCGTGGCCTGGCGGCGCGACGTCCACGAGCATCCCGAACTGGGCAACCAGGAGGTCCGCACCGCCGCCCTGGTGGCCAAGGAACTGAAGGCCTTGGGCCTGGAGGTGCGCGAGGGCGTCGGCAAGACCGGCGTGGTTGGGATCCTGAAGGGCGGCAAGCCCGGCAAGGTCGTGGCCCTGCGCGCCGACATGGACGCCCTGCCGGTGCTGGAAAAGACCGGCCTGCCGTTCGCCTCCAAGGCCACCGCCACTTGGGAAGGCAAGACCGTCCCCGTCATGCACGCCTGCGGCCACGACACCCATGTGGCCATGCTGCTGGGCGCGGCCACGGTGCTGGCCGGCATGAAGGCCGACATCGCCGGCACCGTCGTCTTCATCTTCCAGCCGGCCGAGGAAGGTCCCCAGGCCGGCGACGAGGGCGGCGCCAAGCTGATGATCGCCGACGGCGCGCTCGACAATCCCAAGGTCGACGCCATCTTCGGCGTCCATATCGGCCCGGGCGACGCCCACGCCCTGAACTATCGCCCCGAAGGCTTCTACGCCGGCGCCGATCGCCTCACCATCACGGTCAAGGGCAAGCAGACCCACGGCGCGCGGCCCTGGGCGGGCATCGACATGGCCAGCGTCTCGGCCGACATCATCCAGGCCCTGAACCAGATCGCCGCCCGCCAGATCGACGTCGGGTCCTCGCCCACGGTGCTGACCATCGCCACCATCAACATGGGCGTGCGCAACAACATCATCCCCGAGGACCTGGTGATGAGCGGCACCCTGCGCACCTTCACGCCCGAGCGTAAGGCCGAGGTGATCGCCAAGACCCAGAAGGCCGTGGCCGCCATCGGCGACCGCTATGGCGCCAAGGCCGAGGCGGTGTTCACCCAGCCCTATCCGGTCACCTGGAACGACGCGGCCCTGTCGAAGTGGGTCAAGGGTCCGCTGGAGAAGGCCTCGCCGGGCAAGGTCGACGACCAGGCCGCCCTGGTCACCGGCGCCGAGGACTTCTCCCTCTACGGCCAGACGGTCCCGGCCGTGTTCGTCCAGCTGGGCGGCCGCAAGGCCGAGGTCCCCGCCGCCGGCGCCCCCGCCAACCACTCGCCCTATTTCGACATCGACGAGGCGGTGCTGGAGACCGGCGTGAAGGCCGAGGTGTTCATGGCCCTGGATTACCTGGCGAAGAAGTAGGGGAAGAAGGAACCTCCCCCTCTGGGGGAGGCGGCCGAAGGCCGGTGGGGGGACGTTTTCAGCCGCCGACGCGGCGGCCGGTTTCCCAAACACTCCCCCCACCGATCGCTTCGCGATCACCTCCCCCACAGGGGGAGGTTCCCTATTGATGGGCGGCCTCTTACGGGGAGGTTGGATTTTCCGCCAAAGCGCCTATCTAACCGCCCCATGAGCGACGCCGCCCCCCAGATCACCGTTCCCGACGACCTCGTTTCCGCCTTCCAGATCGAAGGCCTGCCCGTGCGCGGCCGCGTCGTGCGGCTGGGCGAGGCGGTCAACGAAGTGCTGACCCGTCACGCCTATCCCGAGCCGGTGGCCAACCTGCTGGGCGAGGCCTGCGCGCTGGCCGCTCTGGTCGGCTCCAGCCTGAAGTTCGAGGGCCGGCTGATCGTTCAGGCCCAGGGCGACGGCCCCGTGCGCTATGTCGTGGTCGACTACGACACCACCGGCGGCCTGCGCGGCTATTGCCGGTTCGACGAAGCCGAAGTGGCGGCCGTCTCGGAAGGCTTCGTGCGCCCAGGCGCCAAGACCCTGCTGGGCGGGGGCGTGTTCATCATGACCCTCGACCAGGGCCCTGACATGGAGCGCTACCAGGGCGTCACCGCCATCGAGGGCGAGAGCCTGGCCCTGTGCGCCGAGCAGTACTTCATGCAGTCCGAGCAGATCCCGACCCGCGTGCGCCTGGCCGTCGGCCAGGTGGACACCGGCGAAGGCCCGACCTGGCGCGCCGGCGGCGTGCTGATCCAGACCATCGCCGGCGACGAGACGCGCGGCGAGACCAAGGAGGCCTGGAACCACGCCCAGGCGCTGTTCGAAACCACGGGCGAGGACGAACTGGTCGATCCGACCGTGCCGACCACCACCCTGCTGTGGCGCCTGTTCAACGAGGACGGCGTGCGCCTGATCGAGGAAAAGCCGCTGCGCGCCTTCTGCCGCTGCTCGGAAGAGCGGATCGGCGTGGTGCTGCAGTCCTTCTCGCCCGAGGAGAAGGCCGAGATGATCGAGCCGGACGGCAAGATCCACGTGACCTGCGAATACTGCTCGCGGGTCTATGCGCTGGAGCCGAACGGCGAGGCGTAGGCCTCCGGTCGCGCCGCGTCTTCAGGAACCTCCCCCAGAGGGGGAGGCGATCGCGCAGCGATCGGTGGGGGGGGGGAAACCTCCCGACGCCCCGCAAGCTGAAAACGGCCCCCCACCGGCCTTCGGCCGCCTCCCCCAGAGGGGGAGGTTTCCGTAGGGTCGGGAGAGCTGGCCCCCTAAGCCCGCCCGATCACGTACTCATGCGTCAGGTCGAGATCCAGCCGCACCGAGCCGGCCGGCGGGTCGCAGCCTTCCAGATGCGGCGGCTCGCCCAGCACCAGATAGGCCTGGGCGTTGGGCTCGAGGTTGTTGAAGCTGATCTTCGACGAGCCGCCCGGCGGGATCGTGCGCGCCAGGCTGACCGGTCTGGTCGCGGCCTTGGAAAACACCACGACCGTCGAGTTCTGGGTGTCGTCGCTTCGGTTGATGAGGGTCAGCTCGTAGTCGGCCACGCCGCAACCTCCCTATGTTTCGCGGTCTGACGCCGCAAAAGGAAGTAAACGCGTAACGTCGTTACTTGGCAACGGCGCAGGTTGCGGCGTGGCCGGCCGCTTATTCGTAGCTGACCAGGAAGGCCCGGTTGGGCTGCTGGATCACCGTGGCGGTGGTTTCGCTCTTGCCGGTGAAGTCGACCTCGATCGGGGCGCTGGCCACCGAGCTGTGGTCGATCTCTTCGCCGGCGTCATAGGCGATGTCGTTGACATAGAAGTGCGGCGCCGGCTCGCCGTCTTCGGGCGTGTAGTTGACGACGTCGAAGCCGCCATTGGTCACGTGCTGGAGGGTGGCCCAGGCGTTGGTGTAGACGCCCGGCCCGGTCGCAGCGGGCTGCTGGGCGAAGATCGTGTAGCTCTGCGGCGCTACGGAATGGTTCTCGACGCGGATCGTGTAGATGGTCGCCATGGTCTTCCCCCTGTGGCTGAGACAGGGGGATTCAATAGCTCAAAGTTGCAGGCTGGGAAGGGGCGCGCGCGAGTTTAGTTCGCGCGGCGCGCGGCGCCCGGCAGATGCAGCGAGAACTCGGGGATCTCGGCGGTGAACGGCTCGCCGGCCTCGGTGACCATCTGGTAGCGGCCGACCATGGTGCCCGACGGCGTCGGCAGCGGGCAGTTGGACACGTAGCGGAAGGCCTCGCGCGGCCGCAGTTCCGGCTGTTCGCCGACCACGCCCGAACCCTCGACCTCGTTGCTGCGGTTCATGGCGTCGGTGACCTTCCACCAGCGCGCCACCAGATGCACGGTCTCGACGCCGTGGTTCTCGATCTCGACGGTGTAGGCCCACAGATAGAGGCCCTGCTCGGGCGAGGATTCCTCGGGCAGGTAGCAGGGCGCGACCCGCACGACGATGTCGCGCGTGCGGGCCTCGTAGATGCCGGTGTCGGCGCCGCGACGCCGACGGATCCGCTTCAGGGGCGGACTGGACTCACGCCTGGTCGAGCGCACGGATCACGTCCCGGGTCAGGTCGTCGAGGCTTTCCAGGCCCACCGACAGGCGCACGCCGCCCTCGGTCACGCCCAGCAGCGGGCGCATCTCCTCGGGCACCGAGCGGTGCGTGGTGGTCGGCGGATGGGTGGCCATCGACTTGGCGTCGCCCAGATTGTTGGAGATGTCGACGATCTCCAGCGCGTTCAGGAACTTGAAGGCCGCCTCGCGCGAACCGAGGTCCAGCGCGATCACCGTGCCGCCGCCGCTCATCTGGCTCTTGGCGACGTTGTGGCCGGGGTGGTCGGGACGGAAGGGATAGAGCACCTGCGTCACCTTCTTGTGCTCGGCCATGGTGTTGGCCAGGGCGAAGGCGCTGTCGGTCTGGCGGCGCACGCGCAGGTCCAGGGTCTCCAGGCCCTTGAGCATCACCCAGGCGTTGAACGGCGACAGCGACGGGCCGGTGTGGCGCATGCTGTCGCGGTAGAATTCCTCGTTGATCGCTTCGGTGGTCAGGATCGCCCCGCCCAGCACCCGGCCCTGGCCGTCGATGTGCTTGGTGGCCGAATAGACGACGACGTCGGCGCCCAGCTCCAGCGGCTGCTGGAAGATCGGGGTGGCGAAGACGTTGTCGACGATGACCTTGGCGCCGACGGCGTGGGCCAGTTCCGACACCGCGCGGATGTCGGTGATCGCCAGCACCGGGTTCGACGGCGTCTCGATCAGCACGGCCTTGGTGTTAGGGCGGATGGCCGCTTCCCAGGCCTTGGGATCGGTGGCGTCGACGAAGGTGGTCTCCACCCCAAAGCGCGGCAGCCATTCGGCGATCAGCCAGCGGCACGAGCCGAACAGGGCGTTGCCCGCCACCACGTGGTCGCCGGCCCGCACCAGGCCCATCAGCGAGGAGTGGACGGCGGCCATGCCGGTGGCCGTGGCGCGGCAGAGCTCGGCGCCTTCCAACAGGGCCAGGCGGTCCTCGAACATCTTCACGGTCGGATTGTTGAACCGCGAATAGACGAAGCCCGGGTCCTCGCCCGAGAAGCGGCGATCGGCGCCCTCGGCGCTGTCGTAGGTGAAGCCCTGCGTCAGATAGAGCGCCTCGGCGGTCTCCATGAACGGCGAGCGCGCCAGACCCCCGCGGATCAGCTTGGTGGCGACGTCCCAGTTCTTCGGATCTTCGGACACGCGATACTCCCGATGACGAAAAGGCCCGCGCCTGCCGCTTCGGCGGACGCAATCGCGGTGGGTATAGGCGATCTTTCACCGCTTCGTCACGGTCCGAGCGCGCCAGGCGAGCGAGAGGATGGTCTCGGTCGCCTGAAGGGCGTCGCAAGCCTTGCCTTGGCGCGCCGTTGCGGTTCCCATCTGGGCAGGGCGGTAGAGGGGGCGTGGATGGGGACGAGGCGAAGGATCGTGCTGGCGACCACGGGTTCGCTCGGCGATCTGCACCCCTTCCTGGCCCTCGCCCTGGCCCTGCGGCGCCTGGGCCATGTTCCCGTGCTGGCCACCCACGAGGACCACCGGGCCAAGGTCGAGGCCGAAGGCCTGATCTTTCGTCCGCTACGGCCCAGCACCGAAGATATCCAGGCGCGCCTTGGTCTCGATGTCGCCGACGTGTTCGAGCGGATGTCGCGCGATCCCGACTTCCTGCTGCGTGACCTGCAGATGCCCTTCCTCTCGGAGACCGGTGAGGACGTCCGCGCCGCGGCCCAGGGCGCGGACATGGTCGTGACGCACAATATCGTCTTCGGCGCGCCGCTGGCGGCGCGGGTCCTGAGGCTGCCGCTGGTCCGCATCGCCCTGGCGCCGATCTTCCTGCAGTCGGCGACCGACCCGTCCGAGACCGGGCCGGCCCCCTACGTCTTCTCGCCGCGCTCGGTCGCGGCGGTCGGCTGGAACCGGCTGGTCCGCGCGCTGGTGCGCTGGCGGATCGCTTCGTCCCTGAAGCCTCTGCGCCGCCTGGGCCGGGCGCTCGGTGTCGCGCATGCCGGCGCCGACGCGCTGTTCGACTGCGGCCATGGCGATGGCGCGCCCATGCTCGGCCTCTATTCGCCACGTTTCGCGCCGGTCCAACCCGATCATCCCGCCGGCCTGACCCTGGTCGGCTTTCCGTCCTACGACAGCGAGGCGGGCGGGACGCGGGCGCTGGATCCGGCGCTGGCGGCCTTTCTCGACGCCGGTCCGGCCCCGATCGTGTTCTCGCTGGGCAGTTTCGCGGTTCACGCGCCGGGCGACTTCTATCGCGCCAGCCTGGAGGCGGCGCGCGGCCTGGGGCGACGGGCGCTGCTGCTGGCCGGGCCTGATGAGGCGCAGCGTCTTCAGGGCGAGCGGGGAGGGGATGTGTTCGTGGCCGGTTACGCCCCCCATTCCCAGGTCTTCCCGCGCGCCGCCGCCATTGTCCATCACGGCGGGATCGGCACGACCGCCCAGGCCCTGCGGGCAGGAAGGCCGCAGCTGGTGACGCCGTTCCTGGGCGACCAGCACGACAACGCCCGACGGGTTAGGCGACTGGGCGTGGGGCGCAGGCTCCGGCCCGACCGCTACGAACGCGGCGGCGCGGTCGCGGCGCTGGGGGCGTTGCTGGAACAGCCGGCCTATGCCGCCGCCGCCGAGGCCCTGGCGCCGGTGTTTCGAGACGAGGACGGCGCCGAGGCCGGCGCCCTGTATCTGGACGGACTGCTCAGGCGAGCCTGACGCCGTCCAGATTCTCGCTGCGGCTCCCATAGCGCCCTTGCCTCGCGGCGCCGCTTTGGGAGAGTGTGCCGCCGATGACCGACGCCCATTTCGCGGGGATTCTGCCCTGCCAGACCATCGAGGACCTGATCGCCCAGGAGGCGATCACCTCGCAGACGCCGTTCGACCGTGACCAGGTTCAGCCGGCCAGCCTCGACCTGCGCCTGGGCGTGCGCTGCTGGCGGGTGCGGGCCTCGTTCCTGCCGGGCGTCGCGCGCCGCGTGCCCGAGCGCCTCAAGGACGTGGCCATGCACGAGCTGGACCTGTCGAAGGGCGCGGTGCTGGAGAAGGGCTGCGTCTACATCGCCGAGATCCAGGAACGCCTGGCCCTGCCGGCCAACGTCGCCGCGCGCGGCAATCCGAAGAGCTCGACCGGCCGGGTCGACGTCTTCGTGCGCCTGCTCAGCGACCGCTCCAAGGCCTTCGACGATATCGAGGCCGGCTATGAGGGGCCGCTCTATATCGAGATCGCGCCCCAGACCTTCTCGGTGCTGGTCCGCGCCGGCACGCGCCTCAACCAGCTGCGCCTCAAGCGCGGCGAGCCGGCCAAGCTGGCGATCCGCAGCGTCGGCGTCGATCTGACCCCGGGGGAGACTGGTATTGTCGGCTTCCGCGGCCGCCGCCACGCCGGCGTCGTCGACCTCGACCACGAGGACGGCCACGACCCGCGCGACTTCTGGGAGCCGCTGGAGACCCGCCACGGCGAGCTGCTGCTCGATCCGGGCGAGTTCTACATTCTCGCGTCGAAGGACGACGTCGAGATCCCGGTCATGGAAGCCGCCGAAATGACCCCGATCGACCCGTCGGTCGGCGAGTTCCGCGTCCACTACGCCGGCTTCTTCGATCCGGGCTTCGGCACCGAAGAGGCCGGAGCCGTCGGCTCCAAGGGCGTGCTCGAGGTGCGCAGCCACGAGACCCCGTTCCTGCTGGAGGACGGCCAGACCGTCGCCCGTCTGGTCTATGAGCCGCTCACCGCCCGTCCGGCCCGCCTCTATGGCGAGGGCGGTTCGCACTATCAGCGGCAGGGGCTGAAGCTTTCGAAGCACTTCAAGCCGTGGCGTTAGGCCGCGGCGCTCGCCGCTCGCGCGGTTAACCCCCTTCGCTCTAGGCTGAGACCGTATTCCTGTCGGGGGAAGCGATGGTTTCAGCGTGGGTGAAGGGCGTGCGACGCCTGCTGGCGGTCATGATGGCCGTCGTGGGGCTGTCTGGCGTCGCCCATGCCGCCCCCGCCATGTGGGAAGTCAGCGACGGCGACTCCCGCATCTATCTGTTCGGCTCGATGCACGTGCTGTCGCCTAAGCTCCAGTGGCGCACCCCGGCCTTCGATCGCGCCTACGCCCAGGCCGGCAAGCTGTGGTTCGAGACCCGGGTTGACGCCGACCCCGCCGCCGTGAAGACTCTGGTCGATCGCTACGGCGTCGATGTCGATCGCTCCCTCACTGAGAAACTGCCGCCGCGCACCGTCGCCAGCCTGCGCGCGGCGCTGGACCAACGCGGCGCCAGCCTCGACCGCGTCGACCACCTGCGGCCCTGGGCGGCGGCGATGATGCTGTCGGTGCTGCCGATGACGCAGGCCGGCGGCTCGGTGGCCAGCGGCGCCGACGCAGCCGTCACCCGCCAGGCCGTCCGCGCCGAAAAGCCCGTCCTGGCCTTCGAAAGCTTCGAGCAGCAGCTGCGCCTGTTCGCCGACCTGCCGGAAGCCGTCGAGGTGCAGTATCTCGACGACGTCGCCGCCGAGCAGAACGCGCCGCCGCGCCGGGGCGTCGACTTGCAGAAGGCCTGGCTGAAGGGCGACGTCGATCGCCTCGGCGCGATCCTGGTCGCGGGTATGCGCCGCGACCGGCCCGAGCTGTACGAAGCCTTGCTCAAGCGCCGCAACCTGGCCTGGGCCGAAGTCCTTGACCGCGAGATGGCCGGCTCCGGCGTCGAACTGGTCACGGTTGGGGCCCTGCACATGGCCGGTCCCGACGGCCTGCCGGCCCTGATGAAGGCGCGCGGCTATCGCGTGCGGCGGGTGCAGTAACCGCGCGAAGCGGTGCATGGTCGGGGCATGAGCGCGCCCGACCCGTCCTGGCTTTCCGATTTCATGCGCGACGAGCGGCTCGGTCTGAACTTCGTCGAAGCCTTCCACGTGCTGCACCGACCTTTGGCCGAGCGTCTGGCCGCCGCCGCGCGCGCCCATGGCCGTCCGGGCTTCGTCGCCGGCCTGTCGGGGCCGCAAGGGGCGGGCAAGTCCACCCTGGTGGCGGTGGTCGCCCGGCTGCTGGAGGACGAGGGGCTGAAGGTCGCGACCTTGTCGCTGGACGACCTCTACCTGACCCGCGCCGAGCGTCAGGCGCTGGCCGCCGAGGCCCATCCGCTGCTGGCGACGCGCGGACCGCCAGGCACGCATGACGTCGCTCTGGGCCTCGCGACGCTCGACAGCCTGGCCCGACCGGGCGAGACGCCGCTGCCACGCTTCGACAAGGCCGCCGACGACCGCGCGCCCCTCGCGGCCTGGCCGGCGTTCGACGGTCCTGCCGACGTCGTGCTGCTGGAGGGCTGGTGCCTCGGCGCGCGGTCGCAAGGTCCGGCGGCCCTGGCCGAGCCGGTCAACGCCCTGGAACGCGACGAGGATCCTGACTGCGCCTGGCGCGGCTTCATCGACGCCGCCCTGGCCGGCGCCTATCGCGAGCTCTTCGGCCGCCTCGACTGGCTGGCCGTGCTGACCGCGCCCGACTTCGCCACGGTCCGGGCCTGGCGGCGCGAGCAGGAGGCGAAGCTGCAGGCGCGGCTCTCCGCAGAGGGCAGGCGAGGAGGCCTCGATCCGGCGGCCCTGGAGCGCTTCCTCGACCACTACGAGCGGCTGACGGCCTGGTGCGCCGCTGACTTGCCGGGGAGGGCCGACATGCGCGTTCGGCTGGATGCGAACCGACGGCCGCTTACCCCGCCGCGAGTCGCCTAAAAGGCAAGTCGGGCGACCTGCTCAAGCTGTCGCGCGACACGGCGTCGCACTACATGTGGTGTCGGTCACGTTGGCGGTCATCAAGTGCTAGTGTCCAGTTGTTGCGATTACACGCAGATTCGGTTTCGGATCCGCACGCGTCGACAGGAGCCATCGCGTCATGAACCGCCTCTTTTCCGGCCCGTTCTCGACCCACAGCCAGCGCGTCTCCGCCTGGGAGCGGGCCGAGCGCATCCCCGGTTGCGACAAGGCCGTCTGGCGTTGCGACGCCGAGGGCCGGGTGATCCGCTGGGACGACTACGGCGACCGCTTCTCGCAGTATGGCTGGCTGCTGCACGCCGACCCCAGGGCCCACTGGCTGGCCAAGGCCCTGGGCGTGACCCCGCCGATGCCGCTCCACTGGCGCGGGGAGCGTAACGCGGCTTAGACGCGATTTTTGTACAGGGTCCTTGACACGACTCTGGATTGCGATGTCAATGTACCTTGTCATTTTGACGGGGGTGCTTGGCATGTCGGAGCAGGTTCGCCGCAGGGGTTCGGTACGGGGCGTGCTGAAGGCCACGCTGCTGTTCGGCTTCGTCCTCGGCGCCGTGATCGGCGTGGCGAACGTGATCATGCGCCGCAACGGCGTCCAGCTGTCGGAGGAGGCGGGCGTCGCGATCTTCCTGGCCGTCGCGGCTGTGACGGTCGTGGCGGGGATTATCTCCGCGGTCTTCTATTGGCGGGTCATCGACGAGGCCGCGCGCGAGGCCCACAAGTTCGCCTGGTGGTGGGGCGGGTCGCTCGGCGGCGTGGCCTGTCTGCTGGCTGTACTGTTCGCGCATAGCCCGGCCCTGGAGGCCGTTTTGGGTCAGCAGAAGCCGGCGGTCTGGCTCGCGCTCGGCATGCTCGCGATGCTGCTGATGCAGGTGGTCGGCTACGTGCTGGCCTGGGCCGGCTGGTGGCTGGCGCGGCGCTGAGGGGGAAGCACGCCATGAACGCCTTCAAGAAAAAGAACCGTCCCGCCGAAGCCAAGCCCGCCGCCCTGGCCATCATCGCCGTCAGCGGGATCGGCGGCTCCATGGCCCTGCTCCTGAACGGCGACGGCGAATGGCCCAGCTATATCGGCGCGGTGGGCATGGTGCTCGCGGCCGTCGCCTTCAGCACGACGGCGGGCCGGCTCTACGGCGGCGACCCGGTGCGCCCGGCGTTGCGCGGCTTCCTCATCGGCTTCCTGGCGTCCATCACCGCCTACGCCCTGCTGTTGTTCGGGGCGATCCGGCTGCACGCGGCCGGACTGGCCGAAGGCGCGCTGGGCTACGCCGCCGCCCTGGCCCCGGCGCTGGCCCTGGTCGGCGCCTTCGTCAGCCTCGGGATCTACCTCCATCGCGAGACCGACGAACTGTTGCGGCGGGTGGCGGTCGAGAGCCTGCTGTGGGCTCTTGGCGGCGTGCTGACCCTGGCCACGGCCTGGGGGATCCTGGAGGGCTTCGGCCTGGCGCCGCATCTCCAGCTGTGGGTGGTCGCGCCGGTGTTCGCCGTGCTGTTCGGCCTCTCCCACGGCCTGGTCTCCTGGCGCTACCGCTGACGCCGACATGAAGAACCGCCTCAAGGTGCTGCGCGCCGAACGCGACTGGAGCCAGGCCGACCTGGCCCAGCGGCTCGACGTCTCGCGCCAGACCATCAACGCCCTGGAGACGGGCAAGTACGATCCCAGCCTGCCGCTGGCCTTCAGGATCGCCCGTCTCTTCGGCCAACCCATCGAAGCCATTTTCCAGGACGAGGCCTGACATGAGCGCCGAGCCGCAAGTTTCGAAAGTTTCGCCCCGCGCCCGCCGGGCGCTGATCCTGATGGTCGCCGGCCTGCCTGTCGGCTTCTTCGGCGGGCGCTGGCTGCTGGGCCTCAGGCGCGGCGGACATTGGGGCGGGTTCGACCCGTCGGGCAGCGACATGCTGACCCTGATCCTGGCGGCGTTCCTGGTCTTCGCGGGGCTGGTCACCGCCGGCCTCGCCGGCAGCCGCAAGGCCCTGGGCCGGCGGATCAACGGCGACGACGCCCGCGCCGCCACCCCCGCCCAGGCCCGGTTCTACGCCGGCCAGGGGCTGGTGCTGATCCTGGCCGGGGCGATGCTGGCCGCGCCGCCGCTGGCCGTGACCCTGTTCGACCCGCTGTCGCCGCTGCTGGCCTCGGCGGTGATGACCGGCCTGATCGCCCTGTTCCTGCTGCAGACCGTCGGCAACATCAGCCAGTGGATGCGCAGCGACGAACTGCTGCGCCGGACCATGGCCGAGACGGCCGCCGTCTCGTTCATCCTGCTGCAGGGGCTGCTGTTCCTGTGGGCGGCGGGCGAGAAGCTGGCCCTGCTGCCGGCCCTGACCCTGTGGGACGCCTTCAACGTCACCATGATCGGCTATCTGGCTATCTCCATGCTCGTCGCCTGGCGGCGAGGCTTCGTCGACTAGCCGCCGACCCGATCCTTTTTCCTTTCCGACCGACCTTCACTAGGGGAGCTGCATGTTTCATTCGTCCATCAAGACCCTGCGCCGCGCCGTCGTCGGCCTCGTCTCGGTCCTCGCCCTCGGGGCGGCGAGCCCGTCCCTGGCCGATCCCGCCCTGTGGGTGATCAAGGACAAGGACTCGACGATCTACCTCTTCGGCACGGTCCACGTGCTGCGGCCGCAGACCCAGTGGCGCACGCCGAAGCTGGACGAGGCCCTGAAGACGTCGAGCGAACTGGTCACCGAAGTGGCCGGCGCCGACGACCCGGCCGTGATGCAGCCGCTGGTGATCCAGTACGGCATCGACCGCACCACCCCGCTGTCGAAGAAGCTGTCGCCCGCCGACTGGGACAAGGCCAAGGGCTATGCGGCCGAGATGGGCCTGCCGCCCGCCGCGTTCGACGCTTTTCGCCCCTGGATGGCCTCGATCACCCTGGCCCTTGGTCCGATGCTGAAGGCCGGCTTCGATCCGAAGAAGGGCGTCGAGCAGGTGCTGACCGCGCAGGCCAAGGACGCCGGCAAGTCCCTGGGCAGCCTGGAGACCCCCGAGCAGCAGATCCGCTTCTTCGCCGACCTGTCGATCAAGGACGAGGTCGACCTGCTGGAGTCGACCCTGGAGGAGATCGACGAGGGCCCGGCCAAGCTCGACGCCCTGGTCAACGCCTGGGCCAGCGGCGACCAGAAGGCGCTGGAAGCCGAGTTCGTCACCGAGATGCGCGGCAAGTATCCGCCGCTCTACAAGAGCCTGATCGTCGCCCGCAACACCGCCTGGGCCGGCCAGCTCAAGACCAAGCTGGACGGCAAGGGCGTCAGCTTCATCGCCGTCGGCGCCGGCCACCTGGTCGGTCCCGACAGCGTCCAGGCCGAACTGGCCAAGCTGGGGATCAAGGCCGAGCGGGTTCAGTAGGGCGCGCTCAGGCCTCGGCCGCCGGCGCCCCGCGCAACGGGACGGCCCGCTTCACGCCATGCTCGTCCAGCATGCGCGCGAACGGGTCCGCCTCGGGGATCGGCGCGCCGAGCGCCCTGGCGACGACGGTTCCTGCCTGGAACAGCAGGCCGGTCGGCACGGCTCTGACCGCATAGCCGGCCAGGGCTTCGTGGTGCTCGAAGGCGTTGATCTTCAGGACGCGAAGGTTGGGCTCGTAGAGCTTGGCGTAGCGGTCGGCGTTGATACGGGTCACGCCGAAGCCGACCCCGAAACAGACCAGCAGCAGCGGTATCTTGCCCGGCGGCGGATCGCTCGCCAGGCTGTGCGCGAGGAACGCGTCGCCGCCGACCTCGTAGGCCTTGCCCTCGAACAGCCTGCGGTCGCACCGTCCGCACTGCGCGGCGATGGCGGCGGCGTCGGCATGGAAGTTGTTGTGCGTTCCGCAGTGCGGACACGCGGTTCCATGGATCGCGGTCCCCTGGATGTCGACCATGTTCGCCCCCCGCCAGATCGTCCGGCGCAGTTTAGGGGAGGTCGGGTCCGGAGCAACCTGGGCGGGTGCTCATTCCGGGCGCAGATAGATCGAGCGCTTCGGCGTGCTCATCACCCGCCGCAGCATCGGCTCGAACGCCTCCAGCGGCATCGTCTCATAGACCGGGTCGAAGGCCGGCTGGTCGTACTGGTGGCAGAACTTCGCCGTCCGCTCGAAGTGCGGATGGCCCCTGAACGCCTCGCGCATGTCGCGGTCCAGGCCCAGGTGATGGAAGAAGTAGTAGCCCTGGAAGATCGCGTGGTTGGCCACCATCCAGTGGTTGGCCTCCGACACGAAGGGCTGGACGATCGCCGCGGCGATGTCGGCGTGATTGCGCGGCCCCAGGATGTCGCCGATGTCGTGGAGCAGGGCGCAGACCACATATTCCTCGTCCTCGCCGGCCAGGTGGGCGCGGGTGGCGGTCTGCAGGCTGTGCTCCAGCCGATCCACCGCGAAGCCGCCGCAGTCGCCTTGCAGGAGCTTCAGGTGCCCGATCAGCCGGTCGGGCAGCTCGCGCCCATAGTCGCCGGCCGCCCGGGCGATGATCCCCCAGTCCTCGGCCGTACCCTCGGTCATGGCGTGAAACCGCGCCCGCGGATGCTCCTCGCCGTCGGCCATGGCGTCCTCCTCCCGAACGTCTGTTTGACACGGAGGCTGCGCCCGTGCGGGGCGGCCGTCAACTTCGGGGCGGGGAGGGCGGTTTCAGCGGCTGAGTGATGGGGCGTGGGGCGCCTAGTTCCAATGTCCGTTGCGACAGCCGCCAAGGGTCAGCTTGGCAACGCCCTGTGGCAAACCTGCCGCCCATAGGCGTCAGCAGCGGTATCGCTCGCAGCCCCTTCGCATCGATTGCTGATTGCGTGCGACGGAGTCCGGGGTTTAGACCAAGGCCATGACGGTTCGGCTCAAGGACGGTGATCTGCGTGAGGCGGCGCTTCGGCGGCTGCTAGCGCACGCACGCGCCTGCCCCGACACTCTGGTCCTGAACGAGCTTGGCTTGGCGCACGGCGCTTCGCGCGTCGATATCGCGGTGATCAACGGCCACATCCGTGGCGTTGAAATCAAGGCCGAGGCCGACACGCTTGAGCGACTCCCACGTCAGGTCGAAGCCTACGGACGGGTGGTGGACCGGGCCACTTTGATTGCTTCCGAGCGTCACCTGCCGGCGGCGATCGATCTGCTTCCCGACTGGTGGGGCGTCATGTCCGCGCGTCGGGCGGCCAACGGCGCGGTGGTGTTTCGTTGGGTTCGCGAGGAGCGCGCTAATCGGAGCACTGACCCTGTGACGCTGGCGCGCTTGCTTTGGCGAAGCGAGGCGCTGGCGCTTCTTGAGGCCAATGCATGTGATCATGGTCTTCAACGCGCGCCACGGTCGGTTCTCTACACCGAACTGGCCAACCGCCTGCCCAAGACCAAGCTGGCGGCGCTCGTGCGCGCTACGCTAAAGGCGCGTGCAGATTGGCGAGATCGTCCACCACCTTCGTCATGTGATGGTTCGTTCCCACCCAGCGCCATGTCGTGAGGGTGCCGGTACTGTTCTTGCCCTCGCTACATTCACGGATGTAGTCGCTTCCCTTGGAGAAGCCGGGCGGAAACACTTTACCCGATTTTACGACCGTTCCGCAGTGGGTGCGATATTGGCCAAAGCCGTTGTCGCGAACATTGTTGCCTTTGATGATCAGCCAGTTGTCCTCGATCGTGTAGCGGACCGAGGCCGAAGGCTTCAGAAGCCGCATGTCGCCCGAGGGAATATCGGTCGAGGCGATGGTGTAGTCGCCAAAAGTCAGCCGGCGGAACGTTGCCGGCAGAAGACCATCGAGCATCTTGTAGAGCCGCCATTCCAGTCGGGGCAGCGTCTGACTCGTCGCCTTGATGTCGCCCATCGAGACCGGGAACGAGGTGCCTACCAGCACCAAGCTTCGAGCCTGGGAGAAGGCGTCTTCGCCCTGCAGGACGGCGGCCAATAGACCGGCGAGATCCTCCAGCGGATCGAAGTTCTTGGCAGCCAGATCGATGATCAGGTCGGTATGCGCCAGATCCGCCTCGAGATTGGCCAGCAGCCTGGCGAGCTTGCTGCCGAAGTCCGGTTCGGTGATCTCATCGAGACTGACCCGGATCGCCAGACCAAGCTTATCCTCGGCCATGGCAGCGGCGATGGCGTTGTAATGGGCCAGGTCGCGCTCCAGCCGCGTTACCGGAATTAACGTACCGCCTTTGCCACGCACCTCAGACATCAGGTAGGTCAGCGGATGGGTTCCGTCGGACATTCGCGCCAACGGGTCAAGCAGGGCGGTCTCTAGAAAGGCTAGACGGGCACCCCACTTGAGATCGAGGCGCTTGGCGAACGGTTCCAGCTGTTCGTCGATCGTCTTTTTGACCTTCTTCTTCTCAAAGTCGTACTCGGGAGGCGTGACCTCGATTAACGGCACGACCCGCTCAGCCACTTCATCGCCAAGCCGCATCAACGCCTGGTACTCGCCTTGCCGCCATTTCAGGACGGGCACGTAGTCAAAGGCGGTGAGCGACATCTTCCAGGCTCCTATTGGAACTGGCGGCGGACCTCGCCGGCGCCGACGAGATCGCGAAACAGGGTGTAGTCCCCGGCTTCACGGCGGATGCGACCGGCGATGATCGCGGGGTGAACGCCAAGCTTGGAGGCGTCGGCCTTGATCGCGCGTTCGGTGCGCGTGAACCGCGAGACGCAGGTCTTCCAGAGGTCCGCTGGCAGCAGCGCTTCCTGGGCGAAGAGATCGGCCTCGTCCTCGACGGCCGAATGACCGGGTGTCTCGGTGTCGTCGAAGATCGCCTGGAATTGGCCCGAACCTATGTGCAGGGCCAGATGTCCGACCTCATGCAGCAGCGTGAACCAGAAATTGTCGAGGCGATCGTGACGAAGCGTCAGGCCCACGACGAAGACGCCGCTGCCCGTCCTCAGAGCCGCCCCGTCCAGCAAGGTTCCAGGAAGGTGAGGCTCGATGACCAAGGCGACGCCGACCTCGCGCAGAACAGCCTCAGCGCGTTGGGGCCCGTCGTCATGAATGCTCGCGTGAACCAATTCCCGAGACCAGGCTTTGTCGAGGCTGGATGCATGGAATTTCGCAGGCGGCGCGCGACGCTCGGCCAGCATCGACACGCGCGCCTCCCAAGCCAGCAGAGCGGCCTGCTGGGTGTTGGAGCCCGCGCGCACAGAGCGTCGATGCAGCGCGCTCGGCGACCAGGCTGACGACTGAAAGAAGGCGGGCACAAGTCTATCGGCCGTCTTCTTGGCTTGCGACAGCGTGCCTTCGAAGCCCTCGAAATAGCCACGCTTGAACATCTCGGTGATCGGATAGGCGAGCGGATCCTCGCCGACCCCGCGTCCGCTCGTCTCCACGCGTAGCAGAGCGTGTTCGCGCACCTGGATATCGAGCGCGGAGACGATTTCGGCCAGTCGGCCGAGGTTGGCGGTCTGATACCGCTCGGCTTCGTAGCGCTGGATCTGCTGTTCGGCGACTCCGATGAACTGACCAAGCTCGCGCTGGCTCATACCCCGCGCGATCCGCGCCTTGATCAGAATGTCAGGGAGGTCGTGCAGGCCTTCGGCCTCGAAGGCGATGATCCGGCCCGAACGCAAATCCTCATACTGGTCCGCGTCCTCGACCAGTTCGTCGATCTGGCTTTTCAGCCCCGCGATCTGAGCCTGGCGGAGTATGGGGTGCACGCCGTCCTGAGCGACGGAGACCGCGGCTAGTTCGGTCGACAGACGGTCGATGATCGCTCGTGCGGATCGATACTGCTTTTCGTTGGTGATCATGCGTTGGGTCCCTTGGGGGCGCCGAGATCGACACGCAAAATGCCCTTGGGGCGAGCCGAGAATTTCTCATTTTGGAAGAGAGGGAGATTGCCAGGCTGTCCCGGCAACAGGATCGGGAACATTTCCCCGAAGTATTTCGCCTTTTGCGCCTCGCGCTTGCCGACAAAGTCCAAAAGCACCGGATCGAGCAACGTGTAGTCGACGCCGGCCATGTCCCAGCAGCCATCAAAGTCGCCGGGATCAGGCTTTCCGGTCACGAAGCTGCCATCAAGGAAAATCGTGGCGCAGCCGGCACCGATCAGCTGCGCGACCACGCGCTGAAACCCGCCGAACAACCAGCGCCGATGCAGCGTCGTGGCGAAACGCGTTTCGATCTCGTCCATCGACGCGACATGGATTCCTGGCGGCAAAACCGGCCAAGGCGCGGGCGATCCGATGTCGATCAAATCAGGAATCATGTGAACACAATAATTATGTTGTGTCAAAATAGCAAATTGCCAAGCGCGACTTCCGTGGGTCGCTCTCGCATAGCGTGAGGCTTCGCTGTGCGCATTCAAAATCGCGCGGCATCTCGCGAGCTCATGAAACGCTGGATCGATTCCATAAGATACTGAAAAGCCTAAATATGGAGATCGGTCGACGGGCGCGATCGGTCCCGTCGCGTCCTTCGAGCCGCTTGCGCTCGCGGCTCCTGCTGGTCCGCACCTTTGCCGCCCCTCACACCCTTGGCCCCGTGCATCCCGTGTCCTAGATGGTCGCGTTCCACCGTCTAGGAGCGTCGCATGCAGCGGTTCATCGCCTACAATCGGGCCTCCACCAAGCGGCAGGGCGATAGCGGCCTGGGGGCTCGAAGCCCAGCGCGAAGCAGTCCGCTTCCATGACCCCACCCCCACACCTCATTGCGCTTGAGCACGCCACGAAGACCGGGTAGACGGGACGCCTTCGGAACGGTCTCTGTTGACCGCTGTGTAAACCGATCAGGTTCAGAACAGCGGGTAGAGCGCTAAGCTCTTGAAAACATTGACGCGCGCGGGCGTAGTTCAGAGGTAGAACGTCAGCTTCCCAAGCTGAATGTCGGGGGTTCGATTCCCCCCGCCCGCTCCAAACTTCCCAGACAGTCGAGACGGAGCCCAGGCCGGTCGGCGCGGTCCGGATCGTCGGATCCGTCCGCGCCGGAAGCGTCCTACTTGTCGTCGCCGGTGATGAAGCCGTCGTCGTCCTTGTCGCGGCCCTTGAACTCGCGGTCGGCGAGGGCGGTGATCTCGGCCAGGGTGACCTTGCCGTCCCCGTTTCCGTCCTTGTCGGCGGCGGTGACCGCGTCGATGCGCTTCTGGGTCTTGGGATCGTCGGCCGGGGCGGCCTTCAGGTAGAACTGGGTGATCTCGTCCAGGGTCAGCTTGCCGTCGCGGTCGGCGTCGAGCTTCTTGAACAGGCCGGCCCGCTCGGTGGTCCATTCGGCCGGGCTGACCTTGCTGTCGCCGTCCTTGTCGATCCGGGCCAGGCCGCCGTTCAGGGGCTCGCCGGCCAGGGCCGGGCCGGCCAGGGTGAGGGAGGCGCCGGTCGACAGGATCGCGGCCAGGGCGACGAGGGTCTTCGTGCGCTGCATGGGAGTGTTTCCTCGCTATCGTTTCTTGTTTTCGGGCGTGCGCCGGACGGGTTCGGAGGCGTCGCCCCCGCGTCCCGCTCGCACGCCCGAGATAGCGGCATTATTTCAATATACGAGTCAATGGCTCATATATTGGGATTTATTTCCGTCAGGCCGTGGCCGTCCGGCGCGACGCCCAGACCGACGCCGCCAGCAGCGCCGCCCCCAGAACCAGCGAGGCGTCGAGGATCCAGGCGACCGGATCCACCGTCTGGCCGGTGTGGAGGCCCAGGTGCACCAGGGCGACCAGGGCCAGGCCCACGGCGCTGGCCAGGCGCAGGCGGATCGACAGCGTCGCGGGCGTCCACAGTAAGGCGCAGGCGTTGGCCGCCAGGGTGACGCCGCCCCACACCGCGACCGGCGGAACGCTGGGCGCCAGCAGGGCGACGATGGCCGAGACGGCGTAGGCCAGGGGCTGGCTCCAGCAGAAGGCGACCCACACCCGCTCCCAGCGCGGGGCCGGGCGGCCCTTGTCGCGCCGGCGGGCCAGCCAGATGGCCACGCCGCTGGCGGTCACCGCCGTGAGGCCCAGGCCCAGCAGGAAGTAGGCGACCTTCACCGGCCAGCCGCCGAACCAGCCGAAGTGCAGCGGCGTCAGGCTGGAATAGATGGCCATGCCCAGGTTGCCGCTCTCGAAGCCGGCCGGGCCCAGCACCTTGGCGTTTCCGTCGACGATGATGATCTCGCCGCGCGACAGCTTGCCGGGCGTCGTGCGGTTGACGCTCATGTGCTGGCCGGTCTCGCCGGGATGCTCGACGAAGATGTAGTTGAAGCCGGCCTTGGGGTTCTGGGCCTTCAGCACGGCCAGACCCTTGGCCACGTCGATCATCGGGGCCGGACGGGCGTCGTCGGCCACCGGCGGGCCGCTGAAGAGGGCGAAGACCTTTTCCCGGTTGCCGTCGAACACCACCATGGCCAGCACACCGACGATCAGCACGCTAAGGCCCAGGAACGCGCCGGTCAGCGACACCACCACGTGGAAGGGCAGGCCCCACACCGAGATGCGGTTGTGCAGGTCGGCCTCCTGCAGGCGCTTGGAGCCGCCCCATCGAAACGCGAAGGCGTCCTTGAACACCCGAGGGTGCGACAGCACGCCCGAGACCAGCGACGACAGCAGGGCCACGCCCGTCAGCCCGACCAGGAAGAAGCCCCAGGTGCCGGGCAGGTGCAGGGCGGTGTGAAGCCTGGCCTGGAACTCGCTCCACGGCGTCTTCTGCTCGGCGACGATCCTGCCGGAAGCGTCGGCGAACCAGGTGTGCTCGCCGCCCTTGGCGTCGTCGCCGTGCACAGACAGGCGGGGCAGGGCGGGCTCGGGCATGCGGATGAAGAGGTCGTGGGCCTTGGGGTTCTTGGCCAGCACCGCCTCGAAGGCCGCGCCGACGGCGGCCGGGGTCACGCTGTGCAGGACGGGGGCCGTGGGCTGCTCCCAGCGATTGAACTCGCTGGTGAACACCGCCACCGCGCCCGAGAAGCAGACCAGATAGATCAGGGCGGCGAAGGCCAGACCCAGCGCCGAGTGGCCGGCCAGCATGGCGCGCACGAAGGCGGCGGGGATCTTCGGCCAGATCGGCTTGCCGGGCTTGGGCTTGGGTTGCGGGGCGTGCATCAGAGGGAGCCCTTCAGGAACACGGCGCCGAAGCCGAGGACGGTGACGCCGACCAGCACGGCCAGGGCGCGCAGGATCTTGTCGTCCGACAGGGTCCAGGCCATGCCGCCGGCCCACAGGAACGGCACCAGCATGCCGCCGATGATCAGCCGGGTCTTGACCTCGGCCGGGAAGCAGACGGCGACGGCCAGGCCGACGCCCATGGCCGCGGCGCCGCCCAGCGGTCCGGCCAGGAACCCGCGCAGCCAGCCACGCCAGGCGACGCGGCGGCGGTCCGACGGCTCCAGGGCCAGCTCGCGCGGGGCCTTGCGCCTGGCCGTGCGCAGCTCGACCCCCACCGCGACCACGGCCAGGGCGACCGTCGAGGCCAGGGCCAGCATGATCGACGGTCCGCGCACCACCCCGAGGATCGGCGCTGAGGCGACGAGCGCCGCCGCCAGCAGCGCCCAGCCGCCGACGATCAGCCAGGGCCGGCGGGCGTCGGCGTAGGTCCAGGCGCGCCGCAGCAGCAGCGCGCCGGCTAGGGCCAGCGGGGCGAGGGCTAAGCCGCCGACCCCGATCACCAGCGGGTCTCCAAGGTGACGCCGAGAATGCGCGGCTCGCCCAGCAGGGCCACCGGCACGTCTTCGCGGGTGTATTGCTTGTACTTCTCGTTCAGCAGGTTCTTGCCGAACACATAGGCCCCCCAGTGCGCGGCCTCGTAGCCGAAGCGGCCGTTGACCAGGGTGCGGGCGTCGGCGATGCGGCCGTCCTGCTCGCCGCCGGCCTCGGTATAGGCCTTGGCGCGGTAGTTGGCGTTGAGGTTGGCGACCAGGCCGTTGTCCCAGCGATAGTCGCCGCCGACCGCGAAGGTCCAGTGCGGGGCGTAGGGGAATTCCGAGCCCGACAGGTCGCGGACGTCCGAACCCGTGCCGACCCGGAACTCGTCGAACTTGGTCTTGGTGTGGCCCAGCGACGCCCACCAGCTGGCCTTCGGCGACAGGCGCTGGTTCAGCTCCACCTCGAAGCCGTAGAGGTGCGAGGTCCCGGCGTTCTCGACCTGGTAGTCGTAGGTGTTGAGGCCCAGGTTGACGATCACCTGCTGGTCGCTCCAGTCGACATAGTAGGCGTTGGCGTTGGCCGTCAGGCCCCACTGCGGCCAGTAGGAGCGCAGCGACAGCTCGTAGTTCCAGGTGAATTCCTGGTCGTAGGGCACGACGGTGGCGCGGGCGACGTTGACCGTCGAGCCGCCCGAGCGATAGCCGCGCTGGACGACGAAGCTGGTCGAGAGGTCGTCGGTCCAGGCGTACTTGACGCCGAGCTTGGGCAGGAAGGCGTCGAACTTGCGCGTCGAGCCGGGCGAGGCGGCGCCGGCCTGGGCGACCATCGAGGCGACGAAGTTGTTCACCAGCACCACGTACGGCGCGTAGGCGCCGAAGTTGGCCGGGGTCGGATAGGTTCCGGCGAACACGGCCGTCTGCGACGACTCCTGCTCGTTCTCCTCGTGGTCGTAGCGGAAGCCGGCCAGCAGGCTGAGCTTGGCGGTCAGGTCGAAGCTGCCGTCGGCGAACAGGGCGGTGGTGGTGACGATCTCCGGCGCGTCCGACGAATAGTCGACCGGGATCACCGGCAGGGCGGCGACATAGATGGCCGCGAAGGCGTTGGCCTGCGCCTGGGCCGTGGCCAGCGGCGTTCCGCCGCTCACCAGGGTCGAGGTCAGCACGCTGACCAGGGTGGCGGTGGGGAAGGTCACGTTGGTCAGGCTGGCCGACTTGCGGTCGGAGTCGCGCTTGGCGTGGTAGAGGCCGACCAGGCCCTTCAGCCGCTCGCCGTCGTAGTTCAGGCGCACTTCCTGGCTGGTGGTCTTGGTCAGCTCGTCCTGGCCGCCGTAGGACAGGGTCTGCGGCGTCAGGTCGGCGTCGTAGCGCTGCACCAGGTCGACCTTACTCCACGAGAACGCGCCCGACAGGGTGAAACGTTCGCTTAAGGCCTGCGAGAGCTCCAGGTTGAAGATGTCGGTGGTGATGTCGCTGGTGTTGGGCGTGTCGGTCTTGCTGACGCGGTGGTCGTAATAGTCCGGCGTGTCGGTGCGGGCGTAGGTGTAGAGATAGCCCGACTTGTTTTCGTTGCGGCTGTAGGTGGCGATCGCCTTGAAGCCCTCCAGCGCCGTCGGCGTCAGCAGCAGCTTGCCGCGGTAGGAGCGGGTGTCGGTCGCGTCGTCGTCGCGCTTCTGGACGGTGTTGTAGATGAAGCCGTCGCTCTGGCGATCCTCGAAGGCCAGGCGGAAGGCCAGCTGGTCGGCGACGATCGGGCCGCCGCCAGCCACGCCGATCGAGCGGTCGCCGCCGCTGGCCGCGGTGGCGCGGGCCTTGAAGTTCCAGTCGAAGCTCGGGTCGGTGGTGCGGATGATCACCGCCCCGGCCAGGGCGTTGCGGCCCTGCAGGGTCGACTGCGGACCCCGGAAGATCTCGACCTGGCCCACGTCCCACATCTCCAGCGGGCCGCCGTACATGGCGCGCTCGGGAATGGCCGCGCCGTCCAGATAGACCGTGGCCAGGCCGCTGGTGCCGCCGCCCGAGACGTTGTTGTTGGCCACGCCCCGGATGGTGAAGCCGCTCTTGCCGTAGGTCTCGCTCATGTTCGCCGTGCGGGCGACCACGTCGTAGAAGCTGCGGATCTGCTCGCGCTCGATCGTGCGGGCGGTGGTCACGGCCACGCTGGTGACGGTGTCCTGCAGCGTGCGGGCGGTCTTTTCGCCGGTCACGACCACGGCGTCGACCGCGGTGGGGGCTTCGGGCGCCGTCGCGATCGGCTCCTCGGCTCGAACCACGCCCGCCAGCGCCGCCCACGCGCCCAGGGCGCTCGCCATCATCAACCGCGATCTCATGCACTTCCCCCGTTACTAAGAACGGGTCGCAGCTACCGGGCGTTCAATTGCGAGTCAAATGCAAACTCATTCGCAAAAGTAATCGCTGGGCGCACAGTTTCGATGCTGACGTTCCGGTTCAGGAGGAGGGCAGGGCCGGTCCCGCCGCCTTGGCCGCGTCGTAGGCGGCCCATTCCTCCTCCATCTGCCGCTGCCAGCGCGCGCGCAGCACGGCCGGCCGCTGGCCGTGGCGGTCGTCGAGGAACTGCGCCGCCACCACCCGGTCGGTGCGGAAGTTGCGGAAGTCGGCCCGCAGCTCGCACCAGGCGATCAGCATCCGCACGGTCGAGAGGTAGCCGACGGTGACCGGCCAGACGACCCGCTGGCTGACCGCGCCTTTCTCGTCGCGATAGTCCAGCCGGATCTTGCGGCCGGCGTGGATCCAGGCCCGGGTCTGGGCCATGTCGATATTGTCGGGCGTCGGGTTCCACGGCGCGGGGGCGCGGGTCGCCGGCTCCAGCACATAGGGCCGCAGGTTGTCGGGCACGGCGGCGGCGATCTTTGCAATGAGATCGCGGGCGGCGGTGGCCAGGGCGGGATCGCCACGTCCGGCCACCCATTGGGCGCCCAGCACGGCGGCTTCGATCTCGTCCGGCGTCAGCATCAGGGGCGGCATGTCGTATCCGGCCTCCAGAACATAGCCGACGCCCGCCTCGCCGCGGATGGGCGCCCTCTGACCGACCAAGGCGGCGATATCGCGATAGACGCTGCGCTTGGAGGTCTCCAGTTCGGCGGCGATGGAGTCGGCGGTGACCGGCGTCCGGCTGCGGCGAAGGATCTGGATGATCTGGAATAGGCGTTCAGCGCGTCTCATGGGTCCCACAGTGCCGGATCGTTGCTGACAGCATGCTGGCAGCAGGGTGGCGGCAGTCTGTCCTCATCGCAAGACCGCACGAGAGGGACCTCGAGATGATCACGCTCTACGCCGCCGGCCCGGCCTACGGCCTGCCTGAGGGAAGCCCCTACGTCACCAAGACCGAGATCCACCTGATGATGGCGGGCCTGGCCTACCAGAAGGTCCCGGCCCATCCCGAGACCTCGCCCAAGGGCCAGCTGCCCTGGATCGACGACGACGGGGTCAAGGTCGCCGACTCCACCTTCATCCGCGCCTATCTCGAGCGCAGCTACGGCGTCGACCTCGACGCGGGCCTCACCCGGGTCGAGCGCGCCCAGGCCTGGGCGATCGAGCGGATGGTCGAGAACCAGCTGGGCTGGGCCAACTGCTACTTCCGCTTCTTCGACTTCGACAATTTCGAGAAGGGGCCGGCCCACTGGTTCGACGGCGCCCCCGAGGCCATGCGCCAGGACCTGAAGGCGGGCCTGCTCGACGCGGTCGAGGCCAATCTCAAGGCCGTGGGGATCGGTCGCCATGGCCCCGACGAGATCGTCGAGCTGGCCGCCTGGTCGCTGACCGCGCTCTCGGAGATGCTGGGCGACAAGGCCTTCCTGATGGGCGAGCGGCCGACCAGCGTCGACGCCATCGCCTTTTCCATGCTGGCCCAGATCCTGACGCCGTTCTTCGACTCGCCGATCCGCCAGCGGGCCGAGGGGTTCTGCAACCTCGTGGCCTATGCCGAGCGGATGCTGGCGACCTTCTATCCGGCCTTCGTATCGGAGGTCCGCCCGGAAGCGGCCACGGAGACTCTGTGGGCCGCGTGATCCGTAGCCGTCCGGACGTTGTTTCGGGACGCGCCTTCCTGTAGATGCGACGCATTCTTATCGAGTGCGTGGAGTCTATCGGCGTGGGACGACCCCGGACGGGCGGGCGAGGCGGGGACAAGGCGCTCGCGGCGGGCGTTTCCCTGGGCCTGCACGCGGCCGCCGTTCTGGCGCTGGTCGGCTTCGTGCGCACCATGCCGGGCTTGTCCGAGCCGCCGGCCATGGAGGCGGCGCTGTTCGAGGCCCTGACCCCCAGCCCCGAGCCTTCGCCGTCCACGGCGTCGAGCGAGCGGCGGGCGCAGGAAGTGCCGCGCGAGGCCCGCAGCGTCTCGCCGATCCGGCCGCGTCCGCTCCCGATCCCCGCGCCCGAGCCGCTGTACGCCGCCCCGCAGGTCGCGCCCCAGCCGGTCGAGAGCCGGATCTCGTCGTCGGTGACGCCCGTGGCGGCGGTCGCCGCGGCCGCCTCGGCCCCGGCCGGCGGCGGCGCGCCGGTGCAGGTGCGCGGCGATGCGTCCAGGTCGCACGATCCCTACGCCGCCCAGGTGCTGTCGTGGATCGAGGCCCGCAAGACCATGCCCGAGGCCCTGCGCCGCCGCCGCTCCCAGGGCGTCGTCGTGGTGGCCTTCACCCTCGACCGCTTCGGCCGGATGTCGCGGGCGAGCATCGTCGAAAGCAGCGGCGACCACGCCCTCGACGCCGCCGCCATGGACCTCCTCACCGCCGCCGCCCCGTTCCCCAAGGCCCCCCGCGACTCCGATTGGAACCGCCGGCGCTTCGAGACCCCGATCGCGTATGCAGTGAAGGGCTAGGGAAAAGATCCTCCCCCTCTGGGGGAGGTGGCCCGAAGGGCCGGAGGGGGGCCGTTTTCAGCTTCCGCAGCGCCGACCTTTTTCCCCGTAAAATCCCCGCGAAAGCGGGGACCCAGGCTTTTTCTGCAACCCGCCGCGCTCGACGATAAAACACCTGGGTCCCCGCTTTCGCGGGGATTTTACGGAGTTGGGGCGGCGTTACGCACACTGCTCACACGGCGTAATCGGAAAAGAGTTGAGCGAACTCAACGCCCTACAACTTTATAACCCCAACTTATCCCCACCTGCTCGAGCCACCCCATAATCAAACCCATCCCAGCCATGGGGAGGGCTCTTGGTACCGGCCCGAGTTAGCGGCTGTGGATCGCATCGAGCGGGGCCGCTTGGGGCGTCATGGGAAGGGCGGGTTTGCAGGATCGCT
>Ga0160495_100104_pt1 | contig 133543 bp, 113 predicted proteins | sample DID4MG_4_FD_108251 | JGI IMG/M metagenome (GOLD analysis project Ga0160495, IMG submission 108251) | Enriched soil microbial communities from UW Madison campus, WI, USA - DID2933_E24_FP4 MG | ecosystem: Environmental > Terrestrial > Soil > Unclassified | place: USA: Madison, Wisconsin... | reverse complement strand
GAAGCGGAAATCCTTTTTATGGCGGGGTTCGACATAAAAAGATTGAAGCGGATAGCGGGATTAAGCTCCTTATTAATATTAAAATCCATTTTTTTAATCTCAAAATTCCAAACTAACCGGAATTACGCTGCGTAGACGCACTGCTGTGCGTCTCTACAATTAGACGGACCATTGTATGTGTCTAAAGAAAATTGAGATTGAAATAATCTTGTACATATATACTATATATTATATGTAGAAAAAATAAACCCGACAGGTTTTCAAAACCTGTCGGGTTGGATATTATATAATGAGAATTAATCGCGGATTGCTTTTTTTAATCTAATAAGGGATGTATCTTCTGATTGTTTGACAGCATTGATAACAATTTGTGCAATTTTTGTCGCTCCTTCTAGTGAAAGATGTGTATCATCGGCTTTGTCTTTATCATAATAAGAGTTCTCACCTGCTTTAAAATGTAAATGGAGCTTTTTTGATTTTTCGGGACCATAAGACTGTTCAAGCAATTCTGTGTAATATTCTAAATCAATAAAAGGTACTTTATATTCTTGCGCCGTTAAACGGGTTTCAAGAGGATAATCTCCGTGAGTGGGAACTAAAACTCCTTTTTCATTAAAATTACGTCGGGCGATAGAAGTAAGTAAAACAGGAATGGCTCCTTTTGCTCTGGCTTCTTTTACAAATCGAATTAGGTTATAGCGATATGTGGTATGGGGATTTGTATATCGGGTAGAATCTTCTATTTTCTGATCGTTGTGTCCGAATTCTATAAAAACATAATCTCCTTTTTTTAGTTTGGTATAAATAGAGTCCCAGCGTTTTTCATTGATAAAGCTTTTGGTGCTTCTGCCGTTTACTGCTTTATTTACTACTGTAATATCATCTTTAAAAAATGACTGCAGTACTTGTGCCCATCCATGTTCCGGATTTTTATCAGGATCTTTTTTGTTTGCCATTGTAGAATCACCTATACAATATAATGTTGTTTTTTGGGCAAAACAGCTGATGGTTATTAAGAAAAAAAGTGTGATGTATTTCATTTTTGGTTTGTGGTTTTTTGTTTTTGGTTTGTGGCAGAGTCCTTCGGCTTCGCTCAGATGGATACAATTAATGTTTTGAAACAGCTGTAGGTACAGTTGCTCTATTGCCAATAAAAACATCTGTCATTAATACGTTTTCTGCATTTTCGTTTGACAGTGCGTTTTTAGCTTCTTTGATTTCGATATTATTTAAGGTTATGTTTTTTATTTTCTTATCTGGAAATCCCTGAATTACAATTCCTGATTCTGATGCTTTATTGCAGGTAATGTTTGAAAAGTGAATATTTGAAATATCTGATTGATATCCTTTTCCTTCTCCGTGATAATTTGCAGTCATATATAGACAATCTTCAACCTGGTCAAGTTGTATGTTTCTAACAAATACATTTTTAATATAACCTCCGCGGTCGGCATTGGTTTTTAAATAAATTCCTCTTTTTAAATATCCAGCGGTTTTACAGTTTTCTACAAAGACGTTTTGTACTCCTGCGGACATTTCGCTGCCAATAACGACTCCGTGAAGTCCTTTAAAATTGCAATTCCTGATTACGATATTCTCGCTTGGCGTCGCTGTATTGGCTCTTCCTTCGTGATCTCTTCCGGCTTTTATGGCTACATTATCGTCGCCGTTGTCAAATGTTACGTTTTCAATTAAAACATCTTTTGCATATTCCGGATCTATTCCGTCATTATTATGGTTTAATGATTTATAGCTGATGCCTCTAACGATAATGTTTTGTGATTTTAAAAGATGCAGACACCAAAATGGTGAGTTTTCGATTCTGACATTTTCAACGAGTATGTTTTTACAATTTAAAAACTGAATCATCTGCGGGCGTAGAAAATATCCTTCTCCAAACTTTCTGTCTTTTAACGGAACATTATTATGGTTCATATCTCGGCTCAGATTTTTTCCCGTGCCTTCTTTTTCTTTAAAACTTTTCCAGATCTTTCCTCCTTCTCCATCAATTACACCTTGACCGGTTATCGCAATATTGGTACAATCTGCAGCATAAATAAGCGGACTGTAATTGTAGAGCATTGTTCCTTCCCAACTTGTTAGTACTAAAGGAAGATAATCCTTCGGATTGTCACTGAATTTTATTTTAGCTCCTTCTTCTATTTTAAGGTTTACATTGCTTACAAAGTGTATGGGTCCATTTATTTTGTAAATTCCTTTTGGTACAATAATAGTTCCGCCTCCTTTCTTTTTACACAACGCCATGGCTTTATCGAATACTGCTTTGTTATTGAAAACAGAATCTCCTTTGGCGCCTAGCTTTATAACATTAACCTGATAAGCCGGAAATACGGGAATCTGGATTCTGTTTACTATAGAATCTACTTTTGCTGTTGGAAAATCGTTTTTTTGAGCAAATCCTGCACATGATATTAGAAAAAGAAGTAGATATTTTAGGTTCATGAGTTTATTTTTTTTAGGTTCTGAGGTACTAAGAGGCTAAGGTTCTAAGCTTTTTTGTACTTAGCAGCTCAGCATCTTAGTATCTTAATTAAACCAATTGGCAATTGTATCTTTTAGGATATTTTCTATTGAATATGTATCGGCTTCCTTTTTTGTGAGCTGATGTGACCATGAAACTCTTTTCTTAGGCTGAAATCCTTCTCCGCTGTTATTGTATTCTGCGTAAAAGCTGTTTTTTTCTGCGTCTGGTTTTGACCAGTTTTCCCAGCCTTCAGGTTTAATTTGTTTTCCTAATTCGCAGTTTATAAAAACTGTTTTGGCATAAATACGCCATGGTCTTCCTAAATAAACAGCATTAGCAGAAGGTTCTGCTGTGAGTTTACAGTTTTTAAAGACAAATCCGTATGGAATTCCTTCGGGAGTTGAAGCCGCTGTAAGGTACGAACTTTTAATACTGTGAATGGTACAATTTTCGAATAAAGCTGTTGCGCCTCCAAAAATAAAATCGGTTGTACCTTCTATATAACAGTCCTTAAAGTATTGTTTAGCATTTTTCCCTGATAAATATAAGGTATCCTGATTTCCCAGAATATTACAATTTGTGATTTTAACTCTGTTTCCTGTAACGGATAAAGCGATTGCCTGCCCTTTATCGCCGGAAGCATTTTTGATGGTTAAATTTGATGCTGAAAAATCGTCTGCTTCTACTAATAGTGTTGATGTATAAAAAGTGCTGTTTCTTCCTAAATTGATTTTGGAGAAATTATCGTCGAAGGTTATAATTGTATTTTCTTTACTTTCTCCCAACAAGATTAGATTATTATTCCACTCCGGGATTCTCACTTTTTCGTTGTAAGTTCCGTTTTTAATAAATATAGTAACTTTTTGATAAGGGAATGATGGGGTTGCATACACGGCATCCTGTATTTTTGTAAAGTCTCCCGAACCATCCTGAGCAACGGTTAAAAAGTCAGCTTTTTTTTTCTCTGATGATGTTGTTGTTGATTCTATAACTCTTGTTCCGTTTTTAACTGCCCATGAGTTGTATTTCTTTAAAACTTCTTTTGGTTCGTCTGTGTACCAGGCATATCCGTTTCTGCGTTCAGATCCTATTTCTTCAAGCGATTTCTTTTTAATTCCGTCGCGGTCAGAAAAGAAAGGCTCATTTGTATCCAGCTCCATAAATCTTGCCCAGATTGGCTCTGCATTTTGAGCAGGAATCATTTTTTTGTCTATGACTTTTCCAGCGTCATTTAAAACCCGTTTTTCTTCAAGATTGGTGATTTTTGTTTTTTCAAACCAAGCCGTAGCACTTTTTACAGCCGTAATAATTTCAGGTGAAGGATTTTTAATCGACATTAAAAGCAAAACAATTTTTGCCGATTCTTTTCCGCTTAGCGAAGGAAGTTCGTAAGCTCTGGCTTTTGCAGGCTGCAAAGTAACTTCATCATGCTGTGCGCACCAAGCTGTTAAAACTCCGTTTTGTTTGTATTGTGTTTTTAAAATGCAGTCAATTCCTTTGTCAAACGCTGTTTTGGCTTTTGCGGTGATTTCTTTTGATGGTTTAATGCTGTAAAAGTCTGTTTCTTCACCTACTTCTTTCATTACATTTAAAATACGTACCATCGAATCGTCATTATAAGTAATATGTGTGTAATATCCTTTTTTAAGCGGATAAAACTGAGGCCAGCCGCCATTGGCATATTGTGCTTCAAGCAGATAATTTAATCCTTTTAAGAAAGATTCTTTGTAACGTTCGTCTTTAACCTGAGCATACATTTTAGACATAAAAAGCATTTCCTGTGTTGTAGCTCCGTTGTCTGTCGTGGTTTCTTTGGTTGTCTTTTTTATGACCAAAAGATCTTTTTTTTCAGCAGGCGTAAGTTCATTCTGCATTTGAATGTTCTTAGGCCAGCCGCCAATATTTCTTTGATAAAGCAGCACATTTTCTGCAATTTTTTTTGCTTCATCAGTTCCAAACCACGAAGCATCGTTTTTACGGATAATATCTGACCAGTTTTTATAGGTATTTTGCGCTTTTGCACCAAAACCTAAAATCATTATAAAAACTAATATGTAATTTTTAAACTGCATCCTTCTCAATATTATTTTGTTACTCTAAACCAATCTACCGACACATTTCCAGAATCGTTTGTTACTTTTTCGCTTAAAGCAAAAAGTCCCATTTTGGCTCCAATCCATTTTCCTTCTGTCGATGTAAAATCACTGCCAATTGGCTGGTAGTTTTTATCATCTAAACTATAAAAGAAACTGCAAATACCGCCTTTTTTCACTTTTACTCTTAAGTAAATGGCATTATTTGAAATTAAAACCGGTTTTGTTTCTGTTTCTGAAACGGTTTTATTGAATGTTCCTGTTTTTTGATTGAGATATAATTTTCCGTTATCATTTCTTAAAGATAAATAACTGTAATCTAATCCCATGATGATTAACCCTGTTGATTCTCCGTTTAATCTTGTATTAAAAGTTAATTTGGCTGTAGCCGAAAACTCTTCGGCAGGAAACTTCTGCAATAGCAAATTTGGAGCTTCAAAAATTTTCTTGCTGTCTTTTATTGTTGGCAGACAGAATAAATTTAAATATCCCATACTGGTTGGAAATCCCCAGTTAATCTGAGAATTTGCCTGCCACTGCCATTGCAGCCCTAATTTTGGTTCATTAAATTCGTCTGATGTGGCTGGGTTTTCAATAGGATATTTTTTTCCTACGTTTGGTTTTTTAAATGTCGTAACCGGTTCACCAATTCCGTTTTTGTCAAAATCCTGTCCCATAACCGGCCAGTCATTTTCCCATTTTATAGGCTGTAAATGCACAATTCGTCCGTAAGCTCCTTTATCCTGAAAATGAATAAACCAGTCTTCTCCAGTCTGTGTCTGCACCCATGCACCTTGATGCGGGCCATTTATTTTAGTTGATCCTTGCTCTAAGACTTTTTTCTTTTCGTAAGGACCAAAAACATTTTTAGATCTTAAAATAGTCTGCCAGCCTGTAGGCACGCCTCCGGCCGGAGCAAAAATATAATAGTAGTTATTTCGTTTGTAGAATTTTGGTCCTTCAATTGTGCCTTCTCCGTCGTGTCCGTCAATTACCATAACTTCGTCATTATTTGCAATTGTACCTTCGGCATTCATGCTGCAAACTACGATAAGACTTTTTATCTGGGCACGGCTTCCGGCAAATGCATGTACTAAATAGGCTTTTCCGTCATTATCCCAAAGCGGACTTGGATCTATTAATCCTGTTCCGGCTTTTACTAAAACGGGTTCTGACCACGGTCCTTCTGCTTTTTTAGATTTTATCATATAAATTCCAAAATCAGGATCAGGATAATAAATATAAAATTCGTTATTATGATAGGTTATGCATGGCGCCCAAACACCATTTCCGTGCTGCACTTTATCGTAAGTTTCAAACGGAGGTTGTTTTGGAAGTGCGTAACTTAAAATTTTCCAGTTTACCAAGTCTTTTGAATGCAGAATAGGCAATCCGGGAATACAGTTAAAAGAAGATGCAGTCATATAAAAATCATCGCCTACTCTTACCACATCCGGATCTGAATAATCGGCATGAATAATAGGATTTGTATAGGTTCCGTCTCCATTATCCGGTGTCCAGACTTGTGCTGTATTTTTTTGAAAAGAAAAAACAGAAAGGAGAAGAATAGCAATTTTTATATTTTTCATCTTGGTGTTATTTTTTATTTAAACCCAACAGGTTTATGATGTTTTTTTGTCATTTCGCCGAAAGGAGAAATCGCAATAGAAACTCTGAAGCGATTAGCCAATCTTTGTCGATCATCTTGTGTGATTTCTCCTTTCGCCGAAATGACAAACTATTTGGTTATTTATCTATTCAATTCTAAAGCAGCTAAAATAAAAGGTCCCGTTGCTTTAGGATCGTTATCTTTTTTTCTCTCGTTTACATAATATTCATACGATCCGTCACGGTATGGAGTTCCTCCTAAACCTGCAACCTGACAGCAGTTTGTTAAGGTAATACCACCATCTTCGTCAACTTTTTTGATTAAAACATTCGTTAATCCGTCAAAAGCTTTGTTTGCCAGTTTTTTATATTTTGCCGGTAAATATCCTTTGTTTGCACCTTTTGCAAATGCATACGCAAACATTGAAGATCCAGAAGCTTCTAAATAGTTTCCTTTTTCACCGCCTTTATCTGTAACCTGATACCATAATCCAGATTTATCCTGATATTTAGCTAAAGCTGCAGATGCATTGTTTAAGTATTTTACCAGTTCTTTTTGTTTTGGATGATCTTTTGGCATGTAATCTAAAACATCAACCAATGCCATAACGTACCAGCCTAAAGCTCTTGACCAGAAGTTTGGAGAATTTCCTGTTTCTTTATTTGCCCATGGCATTGCTTTACTTTCGTCCCAGCCGTGGTATAATAATCCGGTTTTTGGATCTGTAGCGTGTAACTGAATCAATTCGAATTGTTTTGCGATATCATCAAAACTTTTTCCGTTTTCAAATGTCAGTGTGTATTGTGCGTAGAATGGCTCACCCATATATAATCCGTCTAACCACATTTGATTTGGATAAATTTGTTTGTGCCAGAATCCGCCGCTTGCTGTACGAGGCTGTTCTGTTAATTGCTGGCGGATTGTCTGTAATGCTTTTAAGTATTTTTCTTCTTTGGTTTCAGCATAAATATCAAACAACAAACGTCCCGGAACCACTAAGTCAATATTGTATTTATCCAGCTCATATGTTTTAATAGATCCATCTGCCTGAACTAATTCATCTACATAACCTCTAATGTATGCTTTGTATCTAGGATCTGGATTTTTTTTGTATAATTCTTCAATTGAATGTAAAACTAAGGCATGAACATAATCCCATTTTGGCTTTTTAGCATCATCGAGCATATAGCTTTCCGGATGACGTTTCATTAAGGTTAAAGCCATTTTATCTGACCATTTCATGTCTTTAGAAATAACGATTTCTTTTTTTGCCGTTTCTTGTGAAGTTACTTTACAGCCCGTAAAAGCCATAGCACAAACTAATAAAACCGACATAAAACTGTGTTTCCTACTATTCTTCATTTCAAAATATATTTAAATTCTACTATTTTTCTAATTCTAAGGCAGCCAGTATAAATGGCCCTAATCCGTGTGAGTTATCTGTTTTTATTTTTTCTTTAATATAATATTCAAAAGAGCCGTCGCGATACGGATTTCCTCCAAGTCCGGCGCTGGCGCAAACTTGTGTAATGTGTATTTCGCCGTCTGCATCTACTTTAATAAGTTTTTGCGTAATCGCATCAAAACCTTTTATGGCCCTTTTTTTATAATTTGATGAAAGATATCCTTTGTTTGCTCCTTTTGCAAAAGCATAAACAAACATTTCAGATCCTGAAGCTTCCAGATAATTTCCTTCTTTATTTCCGGCATCTGTAACCTGATACCATAATCCAGATTTATCCTGATATTTAGCCACAGCTTTTGAAATATCATTTAAATACTGAATTAGTTCTTTTCTTTTTGGATGTTCTTTTGGCATATAATCTAAAACATCTACCAGAGCCATCATATACCACCCAATTGATCTTGACCAGAAATTAGGCGAAACTCCGGTTTCTTTATTCGCCCACGGCATTTGTTTACTCTCGTCCCAGGCATGAAAAAGCAGTCCAGTTTTTTGATCAAGTGTATGTAAATGAATTTGTTCAAATTGTTTAGCTACATCATCCAGATCTTTTCCATTATTAAACTCAACCGTATAACGTGCATAAAAAGGCGTTCCCATATATAAACCGTCAAGCCACATTTGATACGGATATATTTTTTTGTGCCAAAATCCACCTGAATTGGTTCTTGGATGCGTTTCTAATTGTTTTCGTAATGTCTGTATCGCAGTCAGATATCGGTTATCATTGGTTCTTTTATAAAGATCAAACAAAAACTTTCCCGGATTTACATAATCGATATTATAATCTTCAAGTTTATAATTCATGATTTCTCCCGAAGGATTTACCACCGTTTCTCCGTATGTTTTGATATAATCTGCATAAAGAGGCTTATTTGTTTTTTGATAAAGTTTTTCAAAAGAAGTCATTAAAAGACCCAATTTATAATCCCATTTTGGTTTTTCGTTATTGTCGACCTGCCAGGCCTGAGGAGCACGTTTGATGATTGAAAGCGCCATTCGCTCAGACCATTTCAGGTCTTTTGAAATCTCACTTGAAGATTGTGCCGTCATTTTATTCAGTGAAAAAACACTAATACCTAAAAGTACAATCCAGACAAAACTAAAATGGCTTTTCTTTATCATCTTACATCTTTTATTTGTTCAATTGAACAGCGCTTAACAAAAATGCCGCTAATGCCGGTGAACTGTTATCTTTTGTTTTGCTTTTCACGTAGTACTCATTAGTTCCGTCGCGAAAAGGTTTTCCTCCTAAACCAACATTTGATGAAACATTTGAAATTGTAATTTCATTATTTTCATTCGTTTTGACAAATTCTTTAATAAAAGCATCAAAAGATTTTTGTGCTGTTTTTTTGTATGAAGCATTCAAATAACCTTTATCTGCTCCTTTTGCCAAAGCATAAATAATCATTCCGGAACCTGATGATTCTAAAAAATTACCAGCTAATTCCGGTTTATCAGCCACCTGATACCATAATCCTGTTGGACTTTGAACAGCAACAGCATTTTTTGCAATTTCATTAAAATAGCCTACCAATTCTTTTTGCTTTGGATGATTTTTTGGAAAATAATCAAGCGTTTCTACAAGCGCCATCATATACCAGCCAATTCCCCTGCTCCATATTGTTGGCGAAGTTCCTGTTTCTTTATCTGCCCAGCCAATTTCTTTACTTTCATCCCAAGCCTGATAAGGCAATCCTGCTTTTTTGTCCAATATATGATTGTGTACTAATTCAAATTGTTTCGCAATATCGTCTAAACTTTTGCCATTTTCATACTTCACGGTATATTGCGCATAAAACGGTTCTGCCATATACAAACCATCAATCCACATTTGATTAGGATAAATTTGTTTGTGCCAGAATCCGCCGCTTGCCGTTCTTGGCTGACTTTCAATCTGAGTTTTTAATTGTTTAATAACCGTTAAATATCGATTGTCTTTTGTCTCATCGTACAAATTGAAAAGCAGTTTTCCGGGATTTACATAATCGATATTGTATTCTTTAATATCGTATTTTAAGATATTTCCATTGCTGTCGATTAGTTCGTCAGCATATTCTTTTATGTAATCAAGATATTTCTTGTCTTTTGTTTTTTGATACAATTTTTCGAAGGCAGACAAAGTGAGACTCATTTTATAATCCCATTTTGGCTTTTCGGTTCCGTCAATCTGCCAGGCTTTTGGATATTTATTTAAAATCGTAACCGCAGCTTTCTCTGACCATTTTGCATTGGCAGAAATAACATTTTTATTTGTGTTTTGTGCCGATGACAATCCACAAATAAATAAAAACAAAACAACAGCTATTTTTGAAAAACTCATTTTTATGAAACTGGATTTATTTTTTTGCCGCAGATTAAAAGAATTATTCGGATTTATTTTTAAAACTTATTAGTAATCTTTTTGAATCCTTTAATCTGTGGCAACTTATTTACTATAATTACATTTTTCCTTTTTTGTTCAGTATTTCTAACTGAGCATCCAGATATTTAACGAATTCTTCCTGAGATTTAATTCCGTTTTTTTCTTGTTCCCAAGCACCTAAAAGATAAAATGAAACTGCTTTTGTTGTTGGTTTAAATACTAATAAGTAATCTAAATCAGTATCGGCAATATTATCGATTGTATTTACTTCATAAAAAATTGCCATTCCTAATTTGTCTGGAACTAATGACTGTACACCGTAAGTCGCCAGATAAGCCCATTTTTTGTTTTTACTTTCTTTTTTAAGCAGTTCTGTATTTTTTTGTTTTACAATTCCGGTACAGATTCCTTTAATTTCTTTTGAAGCCTGAATGGTGTGTTTTGTATAAAGGTTATCTGGTTTTATGGTTAAAGTCGAAGTAAAATCAATTTTATCAGAAGCCGTTTTCCATCCGTAGTAATTTACTTTAACACCAGACTCATTGTTTTTATTTACTACCGTTGCAATAGTCGAATCTACTTCGCGGAAATGCAGTTTTTCGTTATTTAAATAACGGTCAATAGAACCAATTCCAATTCCTTTACCGGCTTTTAGAATATCTGCTCCCCAATCGCTCATTTCATGGTAAGAATCAAAATTATCCTGACCCACGATTGGCAGAATCATTTCTGAAGTTTTCTTTCCAAAAATATCAATCGCATTTCTCCAGTCCAGATATAAACGATAACCAATTCGGTTATTTTCCCAGCCCGGACCTTCATAACGAATATCAAAAGAATGATCTGTATGTTCCGGTGCCAGTTTTAATCGGTCTACGTTTTTAAAAGTTGTACCGCCTTTATATTTTCTTCCTTCCCAATGACCGTCTGTTTTTGCCGAAATTTCAGCATAGGTTTTAGCCGTTTTTATATCGTATTTCTGAGCATTTACAGAAGTAACTCCAATTAAAAATAAAGCTGCGATTGTGATTTTTGTTTTCATTGTATGGTAATTATTTGAATGTCTTGTTTAAAAATTGGGTTGTAAAAGCAACAGTTTGGTCAAACCATGGCTGAAAGAACCAAAAAGAATGAGGCGAATTTTCGATGGTATGAACCTCACTGTAAATATTATACTCATTTAAAATCTTTATCATATTGTCTCTTCCGGCATGAAACCTTGGAATACTGCTGTTAATAAACAATATTGGAGGCGTATTTTGATTCGTATGGCTTAAAGCCGATGCATTTTTCCAGTTCTCTGTTTTTTCTTCATAAGAACCTCCCAGCCAAAACGATGCCATTTCTCCTTCTGAAGATTCCGGATGTCTGAATGCTAAAACTCCGTCTACATTAATAATCGCATTTACTTTTGATGTTGATTTACTTTTATTTGAAGCATCATCAAAAGCCGGATTTTCATTTGTTGTACCAATCAAAGCTGCCATTTGCCCTCCCGAAGAACAGCCTAAAACCGCAATTTTGTCTGGATCTACTTTGAATTTCTTTGCATTATCTTTTATAAATCGAATCGCATTTTTTACATCAATTACTCCGTCAGGATATTTTGCTTCGAGCGATAATCTGTATTCTATGGTAAAACAAGAATATCCTTTTGAAGCGATTTCTTGTGCCAAAGGATTCATCTGGTTTTTATTACCGGATCTCCATCCGCCGCCGTGAATCATAATTACTGCAGGGTTTTGTTTTTTTGAATTATTGATAAATGCGTCTAAATGCAGTGTTCTTTCTTTTGATGTAAAATAAGCTGCATTATTTATTTCGCTGACATTTTCATTTTTAACAATAACCGGAATGGTAATCGATGGATATTTTTTAATCAATTTATTGTACGTGCTTTTTACGGTGTACGAAGTATCGACACTAAAAGAGTTTTGCGCATTAACCGCACAGCAAAACGACAATAAAAAGAATACAATTTTTCGCATTAAAAAAACATTTTACTTTTAGTTAAGAAAGGAGTCCGGCACGAAGCCTGACTCCTTTTCTACTTCAAAAAAACAAATAGTATAAAAAACTATCCAATAATTACTAATAACCAGGATTTTGTGGAAAATCTTTATTTTGATTTAAATCTAAAACTGTCTGAGGAATTGGTCGTAAAATTTTAAGCTGACCATCTATTCCAACAAAATTCGCAGCTTTAATTTTATAGTTATGAGCTGATGCTCTTGCTACTAAAGTTCCGGTGCGTTTTAAGTCAAACCATCTTTTATATTCTCCTAATAATTCTCTTCCTCTTTCATCTAAAATATAATCGATATTAAATTGTCCCGCTGTTGCATTTACTACACCGGCTCTTCTTCTAACTTCGTTTAAACGGTCTAATCCTATCGAAGGCTGTCCGGCTTTTAAATAGGCTTCGGCAGCAATTAAATATGTTTCACCTAATCTAGAAACAATAATGTCTCTTGTGCTGACAGGTCCCGTGCTTGACGGCGTAGTTGGATCTGGATCGTCAAACTTCTTAACCGGAATTGTGTAGCAGTCTAAGTTTTTAATTAAAGTATGTGCTGCAGAATATTCTCCCCAAGGATGGTAAACAAATGTTGCCGCTAATCTTGAAGCATTTGTTGTCATCCAAGTCGCTTTATCTGCTGGTGTAAACCATTTTGGCTCATAAAAATGTCTCACTTTTAAGGATGCCGGATTTGAACTTCTGTAATACGGATAATATAAAACTGTTTTTGTAACTCCGTTTGTAGTTTCAGGACCTTCCAAAATTTCTGTCATAAAAGTAGCATTCCATCTTGCATCACCTTTTTCATATAATCCTAAAGCATAATCTGTAGGACATAAATTGTAACTTCTTAATGGTGCTCCTGTTTCTGCTCCTCCTAAATATGAACTGAAATAGTAAAACTGATTGTTTCCTAATTTTGTTGGATCTGTACTGGTTGATGCTTTATCATATTGTACAGAAAAAATAGTTTCTGCATTTAAATCATTTCCAGGTTTAAACAACTGGTCATAAGCAATTGCTAAAGTCTGTCCCGCGATCGCAGCATCTGCATAAGCCGCAGCTTTTGAAAAATCATCTGCTTTACCAAAAGTTTCATACCCTTTTGTTAAATACACTTTGGCTAATAAATCGTTTACAGCTCTTTTGTTTACTTTTCCAGATGTGCTGTAAGCTGCAGTTCCAACATTTGCTAAAGCAAAATCTAAATCGCTAATAATTTGCGTATAAACTTCTTCGGCACTGTTTCTTGTAAAAGATAATACCGGTGTTGTAATATGTTCATTTACAACAGGCACACCTCCGTAAGTCTGTACTAATAAAAAGTAAGCCTGTGCTCTTAAAAATCTGGCTTCACCAACCTGAGCATTTAAAATTGAAGTCTGCTCTGTTACGGTTGAATAATAAACTGTTTTATTTACTGACTGAATTAACTGATAACAAGGATTATATAAATCCGCCACATTATCTGATGACGGTATTAAAAGCGTATACTGACTTAAACCTGCAGGTTCCGGCGATCTTCCTTCTGCATACATATCTGTTCCAGCCTCAAAAAGCCAGGGATTTCCGCCGTAAATGCTTTTTAGCCATGCATAATTTGTATTTACTAATAACTGAAATCCAGATGCTGTTTTATAAGTTGCATCTGCGGGTACATAAGAACGGCTGTCTTCTTCAATATAATCACTGCATGAACTTACAGAAACAGCAATTATTCCTAACATTATTATTATTTTTTTCATTTGATATCTTTATTAAAATTTAACACTTAATCCCAATTGCGTAGTTACAGATGCCGGACGGTTTACACCAAATGGCGAAGCTGCCCACTCTGGATCATATCCATCAAATTTTGTAAATACAAATGGGTCTAAAACATTTACATACAATCTAAGATTACTCATTTTTAGTTTTTTCAGTAATTCACTATTGAATGTATAGCCTAAAGATATATTTTTGATTTTCACATAAGAAGCGTCTCTGTAATATCCAAATAATGAAGTCCAGTAAGCTCCGGCTCCAGTTGCAACCGGTCCTGGTCTTGGATTTGTATTATTGGCATTTGCTTCGATTCCTGTACCATTAGTTGGAATAAAATAATCCATTGCTAATTTCTGGCGTCCTCTGTCGCTCACGTCGGCAAAATTTTGGTGGAAAGTACTTAATACTGTCTGTCCCTGACTTGTAATTACTGAGAAATTAAAATCAAACTGACCCACATTTAATTTTGAGTAAAAACTTCCCTGCCATTCCGGATTTGGGTTACCAATAACCGTTCTGTCATCCTGATTAAATTTACCGTCGTTGTTAAGATCTTTTGGTCTTGCCTGTCCAGGAGCCATTCCGTAAGATGCTGCCGCTGCGGCTTCACTTTCCTGCCAAACTCCATCGTAAACATAATTGTAGTTCGGATTAAGCGGTGCGCCAAGGATTAATTTATTTCCAATATCACTTACTTTATCCTGATTGTAAATAGATTCTAATTTATTTACGTTTTTAGTAAAAGTAAAAGTAGTTTCCCAGCTTATTTTTTCGCCTTTAATATTTTTTGTTGTCAATAAAACTTCGACTCCTTTATTACTTACAGAACCTACGTTAGCAAAAGTATTTTTCCATCCAGATTCTGCAGGTAACTGCTGTTTATAAATCAAATCATCAGATAATCTGTCGTAAACATCGACACTACCTGAGATTCTGTTTTTTAAGAATCCGAAATCAATACCTAAATTGTATTCTCTTGTTTTTTCCCAAGTTAAATCCGGATTTGCTAAATTTTCTGACTGCCATCCTGAAACCACATTAGCACCCGCTGCATAAAATGTCTGCTGGTTTAATAATGCCTGAGACGTATATGGCGCCACGTTATCGTTTCCTGTGTAACCTAAACTGGCACGCAGTTTTAAATCAGAAACTACAGAACTGTTTGCTAAGAAAGACTCTTTGCTGATTTTCCACCCTAAAGCTACAGAAGGGAAACTCTGCCATTTATTTCCTTCAGAAAGTACAGAAGAACCATCCCATCTTGTAGAAGCTGTTACTAAATATTTGTCTTTATAAGCATAGTTTAAACGAACTGCATACGAGTTTAAGGTGTTTTTTGCAAAAGATGACTTTACAACATAACTTGTCTGAACACCAGAACCCATATTATCTGTTCCAACATCAAAAGGCTGATTGTTTGAATATAAGGAAGAGAATTCATCTGTATTTGAATACAAACTCTGAAGTAATAATAAACTGAAATCATGTACTTCATTAAAAGTATGTTTCATGTCAATTTGATTATCCCAAGTATAATTGAAGTTGTTTACATTTTCTAATGTTGCCGAGTTTTTTCCGTTTAATGTTACCCCTGCATTTGTTTGTGCTGTATACGCTTTTGAATTTTGCGTATCCATAATTCCTGCTGCAAAAGTGGTTTTAAATGAAAGCCATTTTAAAGGCTGATACTGGAAATAAGCATTACCAACGGTCTGCCATGTTTTTTCTGTTTGTGAAGAATTAGCAATCTCCATTAACGGGTTAACCGTTGATGTTTTGTTAATTGCCCACGAACCGTCAGGATATGTTAATTTACCAGGCAGAAAAAATAATGTTCCTACTTTTTCATTTCCTGCTGCATCTACAGCCCACGGAGACATTAGAGGACTTAGCCTAAAAGCATCCTGCATTGCTAAATCACTTCCTAACTGATTGTCTAATCTGGCAATGGTAACATTTACGCCCGTAGAAAATTTGTCGTTTATTTTGTGGTTTAAACCTAATTTGAAAGAATATTTATCTGTCGAATCGTTATCGATAAGACCTTTATCACTTTGAATACCAAAACCTAAGTTATAACTCAAACCAGAATCTGAACGTCCTGAAATATTTAAATAATTATTTTCGGTCATTCCTGATTTTAATACCGCATCATACCAGTCAAAGTTATAGCCGCTGTTGGCACGAGAAACTAATAACGGGCTCTGATTTCCTGCTAAAGATGCTAACTGAGCCGGAGTTTGAGTTTGAGGTGTTGCACTCATATAAGCAACCTGATGAAATTTCCACCATTCTTCTCCAGTCATCATTTTAGGAAGTCTTGCTGCACTTTTATTTCCATAAGAAGTATCAAAAGTTACGCTGATTCCTGATTTTGCACTTGTACCGCTTTTTGTAGTTACAATTACAACCCCGTTTGATCCTCTGGAACCATAGATTGCTGCAGAAGAAGCATCTTTTAAAACATCCATTCTGGCAATATCCTGCGGATTTAAGAAATCAATTCCGTCCATTGGAACTCCATCAACAACATATAATGGAGAAGATCCTACCATACTTGGATTGCTGGAATCTGCAATTAAAGAGTTATTACCTCTAATAACCACTTTAAATCCGTCCCCGGCACGACCTGTAGAAGATGAAATCTGAACTCCGGGAGTACTTCCCTGAATGGCTTCTAATGGGTTAATGGTGTTTCTTTCTGTGATGGTTGCTGCACTGATTGTACTTACAGAACCCGTAAGATCTGTTTTCTTTACAGAACCATATCCTACAACCACAACTTCATTTAAAGAGTTTGATTGCTCCGCAAGACTTACGTTTATTTTTGTTTTTCCGGCTACGCTTACTTCCTGCGTTTGAAAGCCTAAATAGCTGATAATTAAAACAGCTTTATTACTGGTTACATTTATTTTAAAACTTCCTTCAAAATCTGTAGAAGTTCCGTTTTTAGTTCCTTTTTCCTGAATATTTACACCTGGCAGTGATAATCCGGCAGCATCTGTAATTTTTCCTTCTATTGTGGTAGATTGAGCGCTCATGGTATGGCTCACAAGGAAATTTAGGAAAAATAAAAATACAACATTGTATTTTATTTTTTTCTTTAAAGATTGTTTAATGTTCATAAGTTTTTTAAGTGGTTTTTTGGTTAATAGTTATTAGTTTTTATTCTACTTTTTTTTCATTGATATAGGTATTTATAAAATTGATATTCTTTACATTTTTTAATAAATAGATTGAGTCTACTTTTTGAATTTTTACGTTTTTGAGCGTGATATTTTCTACAGGCGATTCTTTGTAACCTTCAGCCCAAACACTGTACTTACCGCCGTTTTTTACGTTTACATTTTCAAGATTGATATTTCTTATTACAGGTATAAAGTTTCCTGTTTGTGATCCGTAAACGTTATAAAACATATTCAGTTTTAAAACACATTCTTTAACAGTTCCAACCTCAAGATTTCTCACATATACATTTTCGATAATTCCGCCTCGTCTTGAATTTGTTTTTATTCTAATAGCGCGATCCAGATTTGGACTGTCCATTACACAATTTTCTACAAATACATTATTTACTCCTGCCGAAATTTCACTGCCAATAACAACACCACCGTGGCCATCTATCATTTTACAGTTTTGTACAATAATGTTTTTACTCGGAATTGCTACTCGTCTCCCGTCATTATCACGTCCGGCTTTGATCGCAATACAATCGTCTCCAGTATTAAATGTGCAGTTTTTGATGATAATGTTCTGCGAATATTCAGGATCACAGCCGTCATTGTTTGGCCCGTGGCTGTTAACCGTTACACCATCAATAATCATATTATTCGTTTTTATTGGATGCAGAATCCAAAATGGCGAGTTGATCACCGTAATATCTTTTACTAAAACAGTATTGCATTCAAAAAATTCGATAAAATTTGGTCTTAGATATCTTCCTTCTCCAAAAACCCTTTCAGCAACCGGAACATTTTTCTCTGCCATATCTACCAGAACCTCACGGTTTGTTGGATCATTTTGAGATGGAACACCTTTTTTCCAGCCATAATTTTTTGATCCTGCCCAAATCCACCAGTTAGTACTGTCGGCCTGCCCGTTTAAAGTTCCTTTGCCGGTTATGGCAACATTGGTTTTTCCTTTCGCATAAATAAGAGGTGAATAATTCATTACTTCTGTTCCTTCCCATGAAGTATGTACAATTGGATAATCTTTTGGATTTAAGCTGAAAAGAATTTCGGCTTTATCTTCTAAATGCAGGTTAACATTATTTTCTAAATGTATGGCTCCTGTCAGGTATTTTCCATTTGGGACGATTACTTTTCCGCCTCCATTTTCAGCACATTTTTGAATCGCTTTTTGAAATGCTTCAGTACTCAAAGTTTTACCGTCTGAAAGAGCTCCAAAATCGTTAATATTATATGTTTTATCCTGAAAATTTGTTTTTGGGAGGTTTTTTATGGTTAATTCCATTGTTTTCCACGGGTCAGATTCAGACACAGCTGTTATTTTTTTTGAGCACGATATAGTCAAAATGACTGTAATACTTGAAAAAACAATCGATCTAAGCGCTATAACCTTATTTGTAATCATTTGTGTGGAATTATTATTTTAATGAGGTAAAAATATCAACAATTATGTAATCGATTACACGAAAATAGAAAATATGTTTATACCAACCAAATTTATTTAGAAATAAATTGTATTTTTAATTTTTATTAAGAATTATAATTACATTTAATGCAAAAATTATTATAATTTATTATCATTGTATAATATAAAACGTTGTAGTAATTCAATATGGTAATCGATAACATTAAATATTAGATTATATAAAAAAAATGTATTTTTGTCCTAGAATTTAACTTGTAAAACCCTTTTTAATGAGCGAAAAAGTAACCATTTATGATATTGCCGAAAAACTAAATATCACTGCAGCTACTGTTTCCAGAGCGTTGAATAACAACCCGAAGATAAAAGAAAGCACTCGTGAGTTGGTTATTAAAACTGCTGCCTCAATGAATTACAAGCAAAACAAACTTGCTTTAGCATTAAAAAGCGGCCGAAGTAATAATATTGGAGTGATTGTACCACGTATCGACAGCAACTTTTTTGCATCTGTTATCCGTGGCATTGAAGAAGAATTACAGCCTCATGGATATCAGGTAATTATATGCCAGACTCATGAAAGCAAACAGAGAGAAAATGAAAACCTATATACTTTAATTGATGCTCAGGTAGACGGTATTCTTATGTCGGTTACCGATGTTACAAGCGAAAATGACGATGCCTTTAACAACGTACTGCAAAAGAATGTGCCTTTGATTTTTTTCGATAGAAGCAAACATATCGACGGGGTAAGTTCTGTTACCATTAATGACTTTAGAGGCGGTTATTTGACTACTAAACACTTAATTAACGAAGGATGCAGACATATCGCGCATTTCTCAGGAGATCAGTCTCTGGAAATCTTTAAAAACAGGTTTTTGGGATATAAACAAGCCTTATTAGATCACGGAATTGAATTTAATGAAGAATATGTTATTCCTGTAAAAAGTATGGTTGAAGCCGGAAAAACAGCTGTCGACAAACTCTTGCAATTAGAAACTCCGCCAGATGCTATTTTCTCATCAAGTGATTTTGCTGCATTAGGAGCCATTCAGGAATTAAAGGAAAGAAATATCAGTATTCCAAATGAGTTTTGTGTGGCAGGTTTCAGTAATGAGCCATTTACGAAGTTCATGGAATTATCGATTACTTCTGTTGATCAGTCACCGCTTGAAATGGGTAAAATGGCTGCACGTGTTTTCTTAGAACAAGTTGATAAAACAGATACAATTAAAATCGAAAAAAAGGTCGTTCTGGCACCTGAATTACATATTCGTAAATCATCTTCGAGAACAAACTTTTAATTTTTTCATCATATAAAATATATAAGCTCATTTAATCATGAGCTTATTTTTTTTATAAACGAAAATATACCGCTCCTCCGGAGCTTTAATTTTGATTCCTATTTTTTTCTATAAATATTTAGCTCCTCCGGAGCATTTACATTATCTAAACATCTATACAAAAAAAGACGCACAGTAGTGCGTCTCTTTATATAAATCTTTGTTACTCTGTCTCTTTGTAACTTTGAACCTAAAAAGATTAAAGCGATACCCCTCTTTTCCAAGGAATAAAGTCATTTTGGTTTAAAAGCGCAGCCTTTGTTTTAATAGTACCGCTGGCAACATCAATAATAAACTCTAACATTTCATCTGCCATTTCATCGATTGACTTTTCTCCGGTGATAATTCCTCCTGTGTCAATGTCGATAATATCAGACATTTTGTTTGCTAATTGTGTGTTTGATGAAATCTTTACAACCGGTGCAATTGGGTTACCTGTAGGTGTTCCTAAACCTGTTGTAAACAATACCATATTCGCTCCAGAACCAACCATTGCTGTAGTACACTCAACATCATTTCCTGGTGTACAAAGCAAAGTTAAACCTGGTTTTGTAATATATTCACCGTAATCAAAAACTCCTGTAATTGGCGATGTACCACCTTTTTTAGCAGCTCCTGCAGATTTCATGGCATCTGTAATTAAACCGTCTTTAATGTTACCCGGAGAAGGATTCATATCAAATCCAGAACCAGCATCTACAACTGTTTTTTCATACCACTGCATTAAATCTAAGAAACGTTTTCCGCTTTGATCTTCTACACAACGGTTTACTAATTCCTGCTCTACTCCACATAATTCAGGGAATTCAGAAAGAATTGTTGTTCCTCCTAAAGCTGCTAATAAATCTGAAGTTACACCCAATGTTGGGTTTGCAGAAATCCCAGAGAATCCGTCAGATCCACCGCACTCTAAACCAATTCTAAGTTTAGATAACGGAGCTGGTTCTCTTTTAATTTCGTTAGCTTTTTTAATTGCTTCAAAAGTATCTTTAACTACACTGTTAAGCATCGCTTCGATAGTTCCAATAGACTGCTGATCGTAAATTAAAACTGGTTTTTTACTGTCCGGATTGATCGCATCAAGAGCATCTTTAAAGATTGAAATTTGAAGATTTTGACATCCTAAACTCAAAACAGTTGCTCCTGCTACGTTTGGATTATTTACATAACCAGCCAAAAGCTTAGCCAAACTGTGAGAATCCTGACGAATTCCACCGCATCCACCCTGGTGCGTTATAAATTTTACCTGAATATTATTAAATAAGTTAGCATCATTTGAAGCTTCCTGATTTCCTGCTCCTCCCGTTTCTGATTTTACCAAAGAACGTAACAATAACTGATAATCGTTTTCTTTTGGTTTCATCAATTCTTTCTCAAAAATATCTTTTAAGATTTCGATGTTTCTGTTTTCACAGAACACTAAAGGGAAGAATAACCAAACATTTTCAGTTCCAACCTGTCCATCTTCTCTATGATAGCCCTGCCACGTTCTGTCCTTCCATTTATCAATATTAGGAGCAGTCCAGCCAATAGTTTCCGTTTTACCGGTAACTTTATCACTTTCGTGTTTCACATTTGCAGTAGAAAGCAATCCTCCTCTTTCGATTCTTGCACTTGCTTTACCCACTAAAACACCGTACATAATGATTCTGTCTCCTACATTAAAAGGAACCATTGCAATCTTATGTTTCATTTTTACATCAGACTCAACTGTAACTGATTCTCCTTCAAAATCAATTACTTCGCCTGCTGTAAGATCCACCAAAGCAACCGCAACATTATCGGTTGGGTGAACTTTTATCAATTTTTTCTGCGTTGCCATAATTAACCCTTGTTCTTTTTGTTTTTTTATCTTTTTTATTTTATTCTTTCCTGAAATTTAGCAAAACCAGTTTCAATTCCGTTAGCATCAATTTCTTCTAATGCAATTGTAATGGCTTTTGTTAATCCAGGGATTTCTGTTAAATCCTCATCCCAGAAACTTTTGTTTTGTAATGTTAAACGAGCGATTTTCTCATAGTCGTCAGATTTCCAAAGACCATTGAAGAATGCTGTAATGTCTTCACCATCTTTAACCGGTAAACTTTGATCATTCCAAGTTCCTTTGTAGAAACGAATTAAACTCGCAAATGAAAAAGTCAAATTAACAGGCAGTTTTTTATTAGCATTAAAATATCCTAATAAACTAGGTAAAACTCTTACTTTGAATTTTGATACAGAATTTAATGCAATATCAGCAAGTGCATGTTTGATAAATGGATTTTTAAATCGGTCCATTACTTCCTCAGAATAGGCCGTAATTTCATTTTTGTCCATATTAAGAGTTTCACTAATTTCACTAATAACACTATTTACAAATTTTCCGGTAAAATCTCCGTTAACAGTTTCCATTACTAATTTATTACCATGCAAAAGTGAAAAAGGTACCATTGCGGTGTGGGCACCGTTTAAAATACGAACTTTAATCATTTTAAAAGGACGTATATCATCAACGATTTTTACATTCAAATCTGTTTTGTGAAAAGGCAATTTTGCTTTTAAATCATCTCCACCTTCAATAGCCCAAAGGAAAAAAGGTTCAGCTGCAACAATTAAATTATCCTCATAATCTAATTTACTATTGTATTCTTCAATTTCAGCTCTTGGATATCCAGGAACGATTCTGTCAACCAAAGTACTATGATATGTACAAGCATCTGATACCCAAGCTTTAAATGCATCTTCTAATTTCCATAAATCAACATATTGTAAAATATATTTTTTAAGTGTCTCAGAGTTATAATCAATTAATTCACAAGGAATTATTGTAACTCCTTTAGAAGCATCTCCATTAAAATGTTTAAATCTTTCGTATAATAAAACCGTCAATTTTGCAGGAAATGACACTGGTGGCTGCATGTCTGGAGTATCACTTTCAATAAATTCAATTCCAGCTTCTGTAGTATTAGAAACAATAAACTGAAGTTCTTCTTCTTTAGCTAAAGCTAAATAATTTGTAAATTCAGTATATGGGTTTACAGTTTTTACGATATTATCAATTAACTCAATATCTTGTATCTTTTCACCTTTTTTGATTCCGTTCATAAACAAGGTATAAAGACCATCTTGATCATTAATCATATTTACCATACCGTCTTTCAAAGGCTGAACTATTGCAATACCGGCATTAAAATCAACTTCTTTATTTAGTCTGTAAAAAGCATAATCAACAAAGGCTCTTAAAAAGTTACCTTCTCCAAACTGAATTACCTTAATTGGCTGTAACTTTTCTAATCCTGTATTTATTCTATTTAATTTTTTCATTTTAATTCTCTCTTTAAAAGTGTTACAATAATCACTTAAAACCTTATTCGTTTCTTTAAAATATTGTAAATGAAACATTACACTTGTAATTAAAATAAAACCTGCTGTGAGGAGTGACAAGTATTATTTTTCAAGCGTAATGCTCAATTACAATCTCTAAAATCTAAAAAAAACGTATCTAAATAAGGGTTGGCATGATTACTCCTTATTTATTTTCTAATATTTTTAATAATGTCAAGAACCTGACTTACTTTAGCCGTTAAACCAGCGAAGTCTTTGTTGTCAAGTATATCTTTTGAAATAAGCTGTGATCCCAAACCTACGCAGGTTGCTCCTGCTTTAAGCCATGAACTCAAACTTTCTTCTGTTGGATAAACACCGCCTGTAGGCATAATGTTTGTCCACGGGCATGGTCCTTTTATTGCTTTAATAAACTCAGGCCCGTAAGTATCTGCCGGAAATAATTTTACAATTTCACAGCCTAATTCTTCAGCTCTGGCAATTTCAGAAAGTGTACCGCAGCCAGGCGACCATAATACTTTTCTTCTATTACAAGCAATGGCGATATCTTCTCTGAATACCGGCGTTACAATAAAATTAGCTCCCAGACTCATGTATAATGAAGCCGATGCCGCATCTGTAATAGATCCAACACCCAGAATCATTCCCGGAAGTTCTGCTAATGCATATTTATTTAAAGCTCCAAAAACTTCATGCGCAAAATCACCTCTGCTTGTAAATTCCATTAATCTGGAACCGCCGTCGTAACATGCTTTTAAAACTTTTTTGCTTAATTCTATATCAGAGTGAAAAAACAAAGGAACCATCCCGTTGTCTTTCATTGTCTGTGCAACCTCTATTCTTGAAAACTTTGCCATATTTTTATTAATTATCTTGATACTAATGCAGAACCATCACCATCAATCATATTTTCAACTTCTTTTAAAGTAACCAGATTATAATCACCTGCAATTGTGTGTTTCAAGCAACACGCTGCCACTGCAAAATCTAAGGCTCTCTGGTTATTGTTTTGATATTGTAATAATCCGTAAATTAATCCTCCCATAAAAGCATCACCGCTTCCTACTCTGTCTACAACCGGAGTAACTTCTTTTACAGCGGCATGATAAAGAGATTTTCCGTCAAACAAAACTCCGCCGATTCTCTGGTGAGAAGCACTTACAGAATAACGAAGTGTAGTTGCTGCAACTTTTAAATTCGGAATTAATTCAAATAATTTTTCATATAAAACAGGAAGCGATTTTTCGTCCTGATAATTAGGATTCACTTTTGGAATTCCCAGCATAAAATAAGCGGTATCAATATCTCCTAAAATTACATTGCTGTACTGAAGCATTTCAGGCATTACATCGCTTGGCGTTTTTCCATACTGCCAAAGTTTCGATCTGTAATTTAAGTCGCATGAAATTTTAATTCCTTTTTTATGCGCTGCTTTTATAGCTTCTAAACAAGCTTCTGCAGCGGTTTGAGAAATAGCCGGTGTAATACCGCTCCAGTGAAACCATTCAGCTCCTTCAAGAACTTTATCCCAGTCTATCTGTCCTTTTTCTATAGTTGCCATAGCGCTGTGTGCACGATCGTACACTACATTACTGCCACGGGTTCCGGCTCCGGTTTCCAGAAAATAAATTCCTAAACGATCTCCTCCATACACTATATTCTGCGTACCGACATTCATTTTTCGCATTTCTTTTAATGCAGACAAACCAATCTCGTTTTGAGGAAGTCTTGTAACAAATTCAGCGTTTACGCCATAATTAGCCAAAGAAACGCAAACATTAAATTCGCCGCCTCCGTATGTAGCACCAAATGCCGTTGACTGCGAAAAACGTAAATGTCTTTCAGTCGACAAACGCAGCATGATTTCTCCAAATGCAACTACTTTACTCATTTTATATTTTTTTGTTTTTACCATTAAGGCATTAAGAAAATTAAGCTTTACTTTTTGTTCTCTTTGCGATTAAAGGTTAAGTTTATTAAGCTTAACGCTTAATTATCTCTTTATTTTTAAGTAACTACTTAAACCAAAAACTTAATTTTCTTAATACCTTAATGGTTTAAAAAATTAGAATTTGAAATACTCTTTTGCGTTATTATATGAGATGTCTGAAACTAATTTTCCAATCCATTCCATATCGTTTGGTAATTCTCCTCTTTTAATTTCGTCACCAAGAAGATTACATAAAATACGTCTGAAATATTCGTGTCTTGGGAACGATAAGAAACTTCTAGAATCCGTTAACATTCCAACAAAACAGCTGATTAATCCCATGTTAGACAAAGCATTTAATTGTTTTGTCATTCCGTCTTTTTGATCTAAGAACCACCATCCAGAACCAAATTGAACTTTTCCACGAACGCTTCCGTCGTTGAAATTTCCAATCATGGTTGCCATAACTTCATTATCGGCAGGATTTAGGTTATAAATAATTGTTTTAGTCAATTTATCTTTACTGTCTAAAGCATTTAAGAAAGCAGATAATTTTTGAGCCTGTGGATAATCTCCAATAGAATCCCATCCTGTATCAGGTCCTAAAATTCTGTGCATACGAGCATTGTTGTTACGCAATGCACCTAAGTGAAACTGCTGTACCCATCCAAACTCATGATATGTTTCTGATAAGAAGATTAGAATGGCACTTTGGAATTTTAAAGCTTCTTCCGGCGAAATGATTCTGTTTTCCCTTTTCTTTTTGAAAATTGCACTTACTTCAGTTTCAGTAAATTCTTCAAAATCAATTTGATTTAAACCGTGATCACTTAATTTACATCCGTTTGCATTAAAAAACTCAATTCTGTTTCTTAAAGCAGACTGTAAATCAGCATACGTATTAATTGCAACTCCGGACACATCCCCTAATGTGTCCAGATATGCATTATATCCATCATTAGCAATTAAGATGGCTTTATCAGGTCTGAAAGCCGTACTCATTTTGATTCCAGTCGAATTGTTGGCGAATTTTTGGTGAAATTCTAATGTATCGATTGGATCTTCTGTTGTACAAACTAATTCAGCATTTACTTTTTTAAGAAGATTTTGTGTGCTGTATGCCTGAGAATTAATTTTTTCCGAAGTTTCGATATAAATTTTCTCAGCCGATTTTTCATTCAATAAATCATAAATATCAAAATAGCGCGCTAACTCTAAATGTGTCCAGTGGTACAAAGGATTACGCATTGTGTACGGAACTGTTTTTGCCCAGTTTAAGAATTTATCTTTATCTGAACCATTTCCGGTTACAAACTGCTCGTTAATTCCTAATGTACGCATTGCACGCCATTTGTAGTGATCTCCATTGATCCATACATTGGTAATGTTATCAAAAATCTTATCCTCTGCAATAAACTGTGGATTTAAGTGATTATGATAATCAATAATTGGCTGATTTTTAGAGTAATTGTGATACAACTCTTCAGCGTATTTATTTTCTAATAAAAAATTGTCATGTATGAATGTGTTTGCGCTCATGTCTTTTTAAATATAATTTGAGAATTATTCTTCGTTTGAAGGTTTTCCAATTGTAGCAAGAATTCCGCCGTCGACATATAAAATGTGACCGTTTACAAAATCACTTGCTTTTGAAGATAAAAATATTGCAGCTCCGGCTAAATCACTTGGATCTCCCCATTTTGCAGCGGGTGTTCTGCTTATAATAAAATCGTTAAACGGATGTCCGTCTACGCGAATTGGTTTTGTCTGTTCTGTTGCAAAATATCCCGGACCAATTCCGTTGATCTGTACATTGTATTTTGCCCATTCTGTTGCCATGTTTTTAGTCAGCATTTTTAAGCCTCCTTTTGCAGCTGCATAAGCTGAAACTGTGTTTCTGCCCAATTCACTCATCATAGAACAAATGTTGATGATTTTTCCTTGTCTTCTTTCAATCATTCCTTTTGCAACATGCTTAGAAACAATAAACGGACTTACTAAGTCAATATCAACAACTTCTCTGAAATCTGAAACTTCCATATCCAGCAATGGAATTCTTTTGATAATTCCGGCATTATTGATCAAGATATCGATTGGTCCGACTTCACTTTCGATTTTTTGAACCGCCGTTTTCACTTCCTGCTCTTCGGTTACATTAAATTTGTAACCTACTGCATTAATGCCCTCACTTTTTAATTCTGCTACAGCATTATCAATTTTTTCCTGAGAAGAATTTCCGTTTACTACAATTGTAGCTCCCGCCTGACCTAATCCTTTTGCCATTGCCATTCCAAGTCCGTGTGTAGAACCTGTGATAAGGGCAACTTTTCCTTTTATATCAAATAAATTTGTCATTTTCTTATCTTAAATCAGTGATTTTACAAACATCCATATCTCCGTAATCTAAGTTTTCACCTGCCATTCCCCAGATAAAAGTATAATTGCTGGTTCCTGAACCTGAGTGAATTGACCAAGGCGGAGAAATTACTGCCTGATGATTGTTCATCCAGATATGTCTTGTTTCCTGCGGTTGTCCCATAAAGTGGCATACTGCCTGATCCTGTGGAATATCTAAATAGAAATACACTTCCATTCTGCGATCATGAACATGCGCCGGCATGGTATTCCAAACACTTCCCGGTTTCAATTCTGTCATTCCCATTTGTAATTGGCAGGTTGTAACCACGCTTCCAATAATCATTTGGTTTACGGTACGGTGGTTTGCCGTTTCCATTGTTCCCAATTGTAATTTATTAGCTTCAGCCAGACTTACCTTCTTAGTTGGGTAAGTTGTGTGCGCTGGTGCTGAGTTTAAATAGAATTTTGCAGGATTGTTTTTATCATCACTTTTAAAAACAACTTCTTTATTTCCGGCTCCAATGTAAAGAGCATCTTTAAAACCTAATTCGTATGTTGTTCCTTCAACTACAACAGAACCGTTTCCGCCAACATTAATGATTCCTAATTCTCTTCTTTCTAAGAAATAAGGCGCTTTTAGCGGATCAATAGTTTCTAATGGTAAATCACCTTTTACAGGAACTGCAGAACCTGCAATGTATCGATCGTAATGTGAGTAAACCAGAACTACTTCATCTTCCTGCATTAAGTCATCAATTAAGAATTCTTCTCTTAATTGCTGGGTATCATATTTTTTTACAGCTTCTGGGCTTGACGCGTATCTTGAACTATATTTTGTCATAATTTTAAATTAATGTAATCGATTGCACAAAATTAATTTTTTATATTAAAAAACCATAATTGAAACTGAAAAAATATTTTATCAGCTTACATTTTTCGTTACAAATCTGTAATTGGGCTGTATTTTGGCACTAATGATTTCATCACAATCCATCCTGTTAAGTAGCAGACAGCACAAATAGAGAAAATGATAAAATAACCTGCTTCAATTCCTTTAAAGCCTAAAAATACCATTTTAGTATCTTTAGCATAATCAAATAATACACCTGATCCTTTGTTAATTAAAGTCGATCCTACACCACCTGCTAAGCCTCCAATTCCGGTAATGGTTGCAATTGCTTTTTTAGGAAACATATCACCAACAGTTGTAAAAATATTTGCCGACCAAGACTGGTGCGCTGCTCCTGCAATTCCGATGATAACAACCGGAACCCAATAACTAATATATCCTAATGGCTGCGCGATTAAGGCTAATAACGGAAAGAAAGCAAAAATTAACATGGCTCTCATTCTTCCTTCGTACGGATTCATTCCTTTTTTCTCTACGAAATATGTTGGAAGCCACCCGCCTATGATTGATAATAAAGTAATCATGTAAAGTACAAACAACGGAAGTGCTGCTTCTGTAGAATCCATTCCGTAAACAGAACTTAAATAAGCCGGAGTCCAGAACAAGAAAAACCACCAAACACCGTCTGTCATAAATTTACCAAAAGCAAAAGCCCAGGTTTGTTTATATTTAAAACATTCTACTAATGATACTTTTCCTTTTGCTTCCGGTTTAAAACCTATTTTACTGTCTTCAATATCATCCTGCTGGATATATGCTAATTCTTCTGCACTTACTTTTGAGTGTTTTTCTGGTTTATCGTACATAAAAATCCAGAATCCCATCCATACAAATCCTAAAGCTCCAATGATGATAAATGACATTTCCCAGCCAAAAGATTTTGCAATAAACGGAATTGTAATTGGCGCCGCTAAAGCTCCAACGGTTGCACCTGCATTAAAAATACTGGTTGCAAAAGCTCTGTCCTTTTTAGGAAAATATTCGGCAGTTGTTTTTATCGCTGCTGGAAAGTTTCCAGCTTCTCCAACAGCCAGAACAAAACGTGCAAAAATGAAAAGTGCAACACTTACATTGATTACCAATGCAGTATCATTTACAGTTTCGATTATTTCTTTTGAACCATGAAAACCAACAAACCAGTTTCCTGTAATAATTCCTGAAGTTGCAATGCCGCAAAATGCGTGAAGACAAGCTCCAACAGACCAAATCCCGATTGCCCAAAGAAATCCTTTTTTAGTATCTAACCAGTCTACAAATCTTCCGGCAAATAATAAAGAAACGGCATAAAAAATAGAAAATAAAGCCGTTATGTTTCCGTAGTCATTATTTGTCCAATGAAATTCCGGCGCAATAAAATCACTCCATGTTAACGATAGAACTTGTCTGTCAAGATAGTTAATAGTTGTAGCAAAGAACAAAAGCGCGCATATACTCCAACGGTATTTTCCAGCAGCTTTGACGGATTGATTTACTGTAACAGCATCGGTTTGATTCATGGTAAATGGTTATTATAGTTAGATATTTTTAGGAAATCTTTTACATCAATACAAATGAATTTAAACACATTAAAATCAATATTTTAATTTAAAAAGCGTGTAATAATGTAATCGATTGCACAAATATAGTTTTTAATCTTTATATTCCAAATAAATTATAGATAAAATTATTTTAAGTGTTATATTTCATGTATTGCGTAAAAAAAAGAACTCAAAATTACACATTAAACAATATATTTGTTAAAAGCTATAAGGTGAAATTTATCCGTTTTTAGGGGTAAAATTGTCCTGAAATTTGATAGCTTTGAAAAAGGAGTTTTATGGAATTTGAACATCTGTAAAATCGCTTTTAAAGACACAAATAACCCATTGTAAAACAATTAATTACTTTTTAAAATTGAAAAATACAGCCAGACATCCGTTTAAAAAATACATACTAAGTTTCCTGCTTTTTCTGGGAGTTTTTATTCAAATTAATGCACAGGAAATACCACTTTGGAAAAAAATTCCTGATGAAATAAAAGCAGCAGATTACAAAGAGAAAGAAAATGTAACTGACGGAAAGTTACAAAGCACCAGTTTAGTTACAATACCTACAATTACGGCATTTATTCCTGCTGCAACAAAACCAAATCAAACTGCTGTAATTATTCTTCCTGGCGGTGGTTATCAGCATCTGGCAATTGATAAGGAAGGAACAAAAGTCGCACAATGGTTTAACAGCTTAGGAATTCCTGCTTTTGTATTAAAATACAGACTTCCGAGTGATTTAATTATGAAGAATAAAAATGTGGGACCTTTACAGGACGCACAGGAAGCTGTGCGATATGTAAGGCAGAATGCATCAAAATGGAACATTGATCCTAATAAGATTGGAATTCTTGGTTTTTCTGCCGGCGGACATTTAGCTGCGACTGCTTCTACGCATTATGATGATAAGGTTTATGAATCAGCATATAAAGTGAGTGCACGTCCTGATTTTTCTCTTTTAATTTATCCGGTTATATCTATGGAAAATGCTATTACACATAAAGGTTCTCAGACTAATCTGCTTGGTAATAATCCAACGCAGGATTTAATAGATACTTTTTCCAATGAAAAGAAAGTAACAGCACAAACACCGCCTGCATTTTTAATTCATGCGACAGATGATACTGTTGTTCTGCCTGAAAACAGTATAAACTACTATTTAGCGCTTAAAAAAAACGGAGTTACAGCAGAGTTACATTTATATGAAAAAGGCGGTCACGGTTTTGGTTTAGGCGTAAAAGACACCAGTAAATTCTGGACGAGAGACTGTGAAGAATGGCTTAAAGCGAATAGTTATAATTAAAAAACAGAAAAGGCAAAACGTATTACGTTTTGCCTTTGATCAAAAAAAAACAAAAAAAGAAATTAAAAACCAATTTTAATTTTTCTCTAAGCAGGAACTTCTTGTTCTGCAATATTTTTTTTAGCAATCGGAATTGCTTTCGCTGCTATTTTAGGTTTTGCTGCGGGCTTCTTTTTACCAAACTTTTGTTTACCCCACCAAATTATAAATCCTGTAATAGGCAGTGTAGCCGAGATTAAACTCGCAAAAAATGCAATAAATTTTCCAGTAAGTCCCAATACACTTCCCACATGAATATCATAATTCATTCTGCGGATTTTATCAGGTATATTGGCTTCTATATATTTACCCGAAAAGGGAGTTTTTATAGAAATTTCTTTTAAAGTCTGCTGATCAAAATTATACCTATCCATATTATAGTAGGTATTTTTTTGTTTGTAAATAAAAGCACCAATTGGATCTGCGGGTTTTGACGGAATAGAAATCAAAATTCCTGAAGCCTGTGGATTTTCTTTTCTCATTTTAAGCAGTACTTTATCTGCTGTTGTTATATTAAAAGCTTTAATATTTGTTGTATCAGATTTAGGCGATTCACGGTTTTCGGTTAATGGTTTTCCTCCAGAAGTTACCCAGTATAACGATTTACTCCACCAGCCAAAACTCCACACTAAGCCTGTAACAGCAATGAAGAAAAGAAATATACAGCTGTAAAAGCCCAGTACATTATGAAAGTCATAATTGACACGTTTAAAACTGGCATCCCATTTAATTTTAAAACTTTTATCGATTATAGATTTAATCCATTTGGTTGGCCACCAAAGCACTATACCCGAAATTAAGAGAATAACAAAAATAATAACGGCAACACCCACAATTGGTCTTCCAATATCATACGGAAGCCATAAAGCTCGGTGTCCGTTTAAAATCCATCTGAAAAAATCAGGAGAATCTCCTCTCGAAAAAGTTTTTACGTTTAATATTTCTCCTGTATACGGATTCATATAAATACTGGTAAAAACACCATTTCTTCTTTTTCTGGGTTTTTCTTCTTTCTTTTTATCTTTTCCCTTTTCCTGAGTTTTGAGTTCAGATTTTTCTTTTGGATTTTCGTTTTTAGCGAAATCCATTTTTCGGTTTCCTTTTCCTTTTCCTTCTCCTCTTTTATGTTCTCCTTTTCCGTCCTTATCTTCTTTTTTTTCAACAAAATAACCTACAATGGCAGCTTCGTCTTTTTCTCCAAAAGTAACGCTTGTGGCATGATTGCCTTTCATAGTTTTATCTGCAAGTGTAACTAACTGTGAGGGAAGCAAAAAAGCCTTTTCCTGTGGTTTTACAAAACGCCAGTCTTCGATAAAATCTTTTATTTCATTTTCAAAAACATAAATGCAGCCCGTAAGGCTGACAATGACAACAATAATTCCAGAGGCTAAGCCAAGCCATAAATGAAGCCAGGCCATAATACGCTTAAAAAGCGATTTTTTACTTTTTTTCTTAGTATTAGGTTTTGGTTTGGAAGAAGAAAACATATTTTTTGATAGATAAATAGAATAAATAAAAAAACCGCAAGTCCCCGCCAAAAGACTCACGGTTAAAAAAATAATTAATATTTTAATTTTTGGATAGCAGTGATTTGTCCGCCTTCAACTTTCATACCTTGTGTGGCTGCAGCCGATGTACCATTAATGGTATAAATCCAGTTTCCATCAGGAGTATTTACACCTAGAACAGCTGAATTTCCATCTTCTGTTGTAATATTATAACGAGTAGTAGCATTTGATAATACTGCAGGCATACCAGTAACCCATTTAAAGGTTTGGTTGTACACATCAGCAACAGCTAACTTAACAGCTCCTGCATTAGTTCCTGGAGTTCCGTACATTAATAATAAGAACTTACCATTTGAGATATAACTTGTTGAAGAGATTTTATATCCTCCTGATTTTTCCTGAACGTTAAAGAAGTAAGATTTGTCAAATTCTGTTGTGCCTTTATTAATTTTAATAACAGCCGAAGGTTTTGTAGAAGTAACTACGCTATTAGATGTTGCAATAGCTCCAGAAAATCCATAAGCATCTCCTTTTTCATCCTGAAACAATCCATTAATAAAATAAGCTCCTAAGTAACTTGTACGGTCATCTTTGATTACTTTTTCTAATTTTAGATCTGGATAACTATAAACAGCTACCCAAGTACTATCAGGATGTCTTGTTCCAAAAGTATCCCCAGCACCGTTAATTTTCATATAAGGCATAAATACTTTATCACCCACCTGAGTTGCCCAGGTAAAATGCGCTCTTTCTGCTAAATCTGGATTTTTATTTCCAATTAAAAGCCTGGTATCTTGTGACACTGTTCCTGTAAGAATAGACTGTTCTGCATCAACTTTATACATATAAGAAATTGAAGCACCGCTTCTTGGTACTTTTACCATTAAGATATCTTTGTTAACTGGCGCAAAAACTTGTACCGTCTCTGCTTGGAAATTTGAAGTTTTAGTCAAATCTCCATTAGCAGTTAATCCATAAGTAGTAACAGCTCCCGGATTTCCCTGACCATAAAGGAAACTAAAGAATTTGTTTTGCGTTGATAAATAATAACGATAAGTACCGTCTTGTTCTAATCCGTTACCAGCAGTGGTAATTGATCCTTTTGAAATATCGTCGGCAGTTAATAAATAATCTGCTACTCCCGTTGCTCCTGTAGAAACGGTAACTATATATTTTGATTTTCCTGTTTCCCCGCTAGTTCCTTCATTTTTATCATCACTACTCTCGCATGAAGTAAAAGTGAAAGCAAATGCAGCTAATAGTAAAGGTAATTTGCTAATTGTTTTCATAAGTATTAAAATTTATATTAGGATTATTTATTAGACTTGTTAAAGAAGTATCTGAATTTTAGATAAAAAGCACGACTAGGTTTTTGAAGTGAAAAATTATCTACAAGTTCATTATCCAATAAGTTTTGACATTCTAAAGCAATGTTATATTTTCCATTAGCCATCGTGTAGACCAAGTTTAAATCATGCTTGAACTGTACAGGAATATCGTGTTTACCATTTGAGCTTCCTTGACTTGGCCAGTACAGATAATAAGAATGTACATAAAGAAGATTATAGCCTGCAGATAAATTATTTCCTTTTTTAAATACATCGTTAAAAAATACTGTTCCATCCAGATTACCAAACAAATAAGGAATATTGGGCACTCTGTCTTTATAGTAATAGGAAACAAAATTTTGTTCTGGCTCATATTTGGTCAAATTACGTATATCCTGATAAGTCATATTAAGACCAGAGGTAAATCGCTTTTTGTAAGAGTATCGAATCTCTCCATCGATACCTTTTGTTTTTACACTTCCTTGATTGACAGTTACAGTTTTATTCTGATTATTATTAAATTGAGTACGAATAAAATCAGTAGCATTACGATATATACCATTTACATCAAATGTTAAGGCATTAACATCATTAAAACTAGTTTGATAACTAAGACCCAGATTAATATTATTACTCGATTCTGGTTTTAAATTATTATTACCCTGTAAGTTATCATTGGGATCACCAAAAATTTCATTCGATGTTGGCAATCGATAGGTTTTTTCATAGGAAGCTTTTAACTGCAGATTTTGCTTTAAATAATAGCTGCTTGCTCCTCCATAACCTAAAGAAGATGATTTATCATTTAACTCCATATAGGCAACATCTCCCCAGTTTCCAGAAGGATTATAGCTTCTGGTGAGAGTAGTACTTAAACTATAATTCTTTACAAATAATGAAGTACTCCATTTTTGATTGTAGTCAAATTTATAGCCCGCTGCCAAAATATTCTTTTGCAGCTTTTCAGGCTGCTGATACGTTACGGACTCAGGATAAAGTTCGTCACTTCCTTTACGGTTAAATGTGTTAAATGTGTTGTTTATTAAAAAAGAATGGTGTTCTCCTAAAGCATAATTAGCATTGAAAGTGGCTATTCCATTATTGTTTTTAAATTTATACAAAGATCTGCCAGCTTCTCCACCTGGTCCATCGTTTTGTGTATATTGTCCAAACCAATTGTATCGTCTATTTACAGTATCGACAGTTTGTTCATAACCAAAATTAAAGTTTCCCGTTACATCTATATTCAAACCTTTTGTAAACAAATCTTTTACCTGATATTTTAAAGTAGGCATTAAAGTATTCCCGCGTCTATACCTTTCTCCAAATACTGCAACCATTCTGGCTCCGGTTTGAATATCGGCCTTATTTTGTCCAGCTGTAAAACCAATCATTAATTTATCAGCATATTTTTTACCCGTAATTCCTATATTAAAAATTACAGTTTCATTATGGTAATTATCATGAAATCTTCTTACTCGTGTTTCTGGATAATATTTACCAGTCTCTAAATCATTAGTTTCAACATTTACCCAGTAATTATTATCCGAATAATTTTGAAATGCATTAATCTCTGTAGTAAAACCACTTTTTGCAGTATAGCCTGCGTTTACAGCAGTTTTAAACGTGTTGAATGATCCAAAGGAATAAGAAGCATCCACATAGGTACGAGGTTTACTGTTTGTTACAATATTAACAGCCCCTCCTAAAGCATCGCCGCCAAGCCAAATGGGCACAACACCTTTATAAACCTCTACACGATCAGCCAGGTTAATTGGAATATTATTGATTTGAAAAGACGACCCAAAATTATCCATCGGTACACCGTCAATAAAAATTTTAATTTGGTTTCCGGAAAACCCATTAATCGATAATTCTGATCTGGATCCTACACCTCCGGCTTCACGAAAACGCACTCCTGATACTCTGTCTAATGCATGTGCAAGATCTAAAGTAGAGTTATGCAGTTTTTTTGCATCGACAGCTGTTACATTATAAGCTTGCTTATTGACCTTATTAACTGCCGAACGCCCTATAACCGATACACTTTCTAATTCGTTTAACTCATTTTCTAATTTTATAGAAAGGTTTACATTGTTATTATTAGGCGAAACTTCTATATGCTTTTTGAAGTTCGAAAAACCTATTGCGGAAATTTTCAAAGTATACTTTCCGGGCTTGACATTCTTAAAAACAAACTTTCCGTTTTCATCAGAAATCATGCTTAAGTCAGTTTTTTCTATCATTACGGTTGCATAAGGAATTGTTTGCCCTGATTTTTCAGAAACTTGTCCAGACACCGTGAAACCTTGATTTTGCTGGGCTTTTACAAAGAACGAAAAGAATAAAAATGAAATAAAAAATAAAATTTTACGAGTTGACATATCTTTAATTAGACTAATTATAAATAACTTTGGCGCAAAAGTACTCTCAACTGGTTTAAAAAAGTTAGGGAAAAACGGATTATTATTTTGTAAAAACGGATTATATTTTGAAGATCAGATCGAAACTATCAGCCCATGAAAAACCTATTATCAACATCGAAATTAAAGATCAATACGATCCTAAAAGTATCCTTAGAGAAGAAATTATTGACATAAAAAAAGAAAAAACTGAGGAAATAAAAAGCCATATTTTATCTACAGATGGAATGGTTATAATTGATACTCAGCTATGTCTTTCTAAATCACAAACAGACATTTTTGAAATTAACGAAGAATGTGTTGTAATGGATTTTGTAAATTCCGGCAACATCGAAACCAATATTGAACTGCCAGAATCAGATCAAAATATCAAAGAAAGCACACATAATATTTTTTATACAACTAAGTTTAAAGCTACTTATAGTATTCCAGCGTTTGAACAAGTTAATTATCTGGCTATAATCTTCTCTAAAGAGTTTTATTACAAAATAATTAATGAAAACTGGAAAGTACATGAAAAATTTTCTAAAAACATTTTATTAAAAAAATCCGGTTATTTAACTTCTCAATACATACCGCTTACTCCGGCTATACAATGGATAATTTCTGAAATTAGAAACTGTAACCGCCAAGGGGCATTAAAGAAAATGTTTATTGAAACAAAAATTCGGGAACTTTTAATACATCAGCTCGAAGCTATTTCAACAAAACCTAAACTAAAAGACAAAATTGACGATGAAGATTATTCTAAACTTCAGCAAGCAAAACTGATTCTGGAAAAAGATTATATAAAGGCTCCCACCCTTACAGAGTTATCAAGAATGATTTCTTTAAACGAATTTAAACTCAAAAAAGGTTTTAAAGCTTGTTTTGGAACAACTGTAAAAAGCTTCATTATTAAACTGAGAATGGAATACGCTAAAGAATTATTTAGAGAAAAATCAGCAACCGTAAGTGAAGTAGCTTATAAATGTGGCTACAAAGACATTTCTCATTTTTCGGCCGCTTTTAAAACGTTTTATGGTTCATCGCCGCAAAAATTTAAAAGCAATTGGGACTACCTATATTTATGGATTACTGGGATTTTATTACTGAGCTAAAAAAAAGGTTTTTAGATTACGGTTAAATAAATAACCCAATCTAAAAACCTAAAAAAATTAGACAGTATTTGTATATAACAATTTTCTACAAGTTACCCACGATCAAATGAATATGTCAAATTTTAAAAATTAAAAAATTGTCTCTCCAAAAACATTTTTAACCGTAAAAAACACACGGAACAGCATAAAAAGGTAAAACACTATTCTTGATTTTTACACCGCAAATCTATACCCAGTTTATCAAATATCATTACGGTTTTCCTCATTCCGGTAAGATTTTTTTTAGATATTTAACCGCAGAATTTCCACAAAAAACCTAAGATTCTAATTCTCTTATATTTGTAAATAAAAACTAAAATTCTAAGTCGCTTTAAATAATCAAAAAAAAAGTAAAATAGAAACTAAAAAACTTATCCTAGATTAAGTTGAAACAAAATTAGAACCTCTAAATTTGTAAAATAAAAGTCAAATATTCGGTATCTCAGAACCTTAGAAACTAAAAAAATGAAAACTCTGGAATTTTTATTACTCGGAAAAAATGAAGAAATACTGGCCATTTTACTTCGTCTTGTAAATGCTTATGAAGATTGGAATGCAATTGCATTTAACAATGAAAAAGAGGCTCAGGAATACTTTCAGAATCATAAAATTGATGTTGTTCTCCTAAGTTCAGCAATTGAAGATCATGTCGAAAAAGAATTTGCTTCATTTTGCTTAAAAAACCAGCCAGATGTTGAAGTAATAGAGCATTTTGGAGGCGGAAGCGGTTTACTAAAATCTGAAATTCTGCATAGATTACATTTAAAAGGAAAAATATAGCCGCCTTCGTTTTTCTCTTTCAACGTTTATTAAAAGCTTAACGAAAATATTTGACCGCACAATTTAAATTATAAATTTGTGTAAATCAAAGTTTCAAGATATGGAGAAAACATATTCTATTGTATTTTATTCTAAAGAATTGGTTGAACCAGTTAAAAAATTAAAAGATTTTTTAAGAAGTAAAATCAAATGGTATCACAGCTGCAATTCTGAAGCACATATAACAATTTGCGAATTTACAATTGATGAATCACAGCTTAGTTCAATCAAACAAAAGGTTTCTAAAATTTCCGATACATTTACACCTTTTCAAGTTTCTCTAAATCATTTTAGTTCTTTTCCCAATAGTGGTGCTTTTTTTATTGGTGTAACCGAAGATTCAGAAAAAAATCTTGTTCCCATAATGAAAAAGATTCATGAAACCTTAAAGTTTTTAAAACTTAAAAAAAGTGAAAATCCACACATGTCTATTGCCCGACAATTAAGTCCTGAACATCTAAAAACAGCTTCAGAACTTTTTACCACAGTTAACTTCGATTTTTTATGCAGTCAAATTGTTTTAAGAGAATTTGATCCTATCATAAAACAGTTTTTTGTGATTGATACTTTTCAATTTGGAAGCAATCCGAAACCAGAGTTAGTACAGGGAAGTTTGTTTTAATTTTTTCAATTTTGCCACGAAGGCGCTAAGACACAAAGTTTTTTTTAATCGAAATCATAAACTTTGTCAAAGTTAAGCGTACGTAAATTATATCATACTCTCATTCAAAGTAAATAACATTACTAAAAAAAATTTGCGACTTAGCGACTTAGCGGCTAAAAAAATTTTTTATCGTATATTTGAATTTTACAATTCGAAACGATATGAAATCCTTAGATTCATTTTATAAAGATATTACCGAAGGCTCAACAGTTGAACCCAATTCGTTACTTCCAAACGACATTCAAAAAGAAATCGGCCATTTTAATGTTTTTGATATAAAAGAACTTTTGGAGCGCATGAAAGGAAAACCTGGAATGCCTTATGACAGAAGAGCTTATTATAAAATAAGTTTAATCAGAGGACATAATAAAGCCGAATATGCTGATAAAGTAATCGAAATCGAAAAACAGGGATTGTTATTTGCAACTCCTAAAATTCCATACAATTATCTTCCGCAGGATACCAACCAAGGCGGACAGTTTTGTGTTTTTACAAGTGAATTTTTATCGAAAAGCAAAAGCGGTATCGACTTAGACGAACTTCCAATATTTGCTTCTGACGGTTATCCCATTTTTCAGCTTTCTGACGAAGAAGTTTCAGAAGTAGAATTGATTTTCAATAAAATACAAAAAGAAATCAATTCTGATTATATATATAAGTATGATTTAATTCGAAATTATGTTGCCGAATTAATTCACTTTGGACAAAAATTACAGCCTATCACAGCTTTATATTCCAAACATAATTCTGCTGCAAGAGTTTCTTCTTTATTTGCCGAATTATTAGAAAGACAATTCCCAATTGAATCTCCAAATCAACGACTTGAATTAAGAACCGCAAAAGATTTCGCCGAGAGATTATCGGTTCACGTTAACCATTTAAATAAAGTTTTAAAGGAAAACACCGGAAAAACCACAACCGAATTAATCAGCAGCCGTTTAATAAACGAAGCTAAAATTCTTTTAAAACAAACGGATTGGAATATCTCTGAAATAGCCTATTCGCTTGGTTTTGAAGAACTAGCGCATTTTTCTAATTTCTTTAAAAAACAAACTACTTATACGCCGATTGCTTTCCGCAGTTGATTGTAGATTGTAGATTGTAGATTTTAGATTTTAGATTTTAGATTTTAGATTTTAGATTTTAGATTTTATATCATCCTTCCTTCGTCAGGATGACATAAAATGAGATTTGGAATTTGGAATTTAAAAAATTGAGAATTAAAATTCGTGATTTGAATTTCGCAAACATCGATTTGATATTTACAAACTCTCAATATTACCTTGCCCCTACCTTTGTCTTATCAATTTAAAAGATTAAAAAGATGAATTTAGCAAACAACAAAATTTTAATAACCGGTGGTGCAAGCGGTATCGGTCTTGGGCTTACCGAAAGATTTATTCAAGAAAATAATACGGTTATAATCTGCGGAAGAAGAGAATCTGTTTTAAACGAAGTAAAAGAAAAATTCCCAACCGTACTTACTAAAGTATGTGACTTATCTATTGAAACAGAACGTATTGAACTTTTCAACTGGATCAAAGAAAACCACAGCGATTTAAATGTTTTAATTAACAATGCCGGAATTCAAAAATGGATTTCTGTAACTGATGCTGATTTTTACGAAAGCATGAAAGCAGAATTGTCAACCAACATTGAAGCTCCATTACATTTAACTTCCCTTTTTATCAATTTACCTTCTTTAAAAACGGTAATGAATGTAACTTCTGGATTGGCATTTTCTCCTTTTGCAAAAGTTCCCGTTTATTCGGCTACAAAAGCATTTTTCCGTTCGTTTACAATTTCACTTCGCCATTTATTAAAAGAAAAGAATATTGAAGTAGTCGAAATTATTCCACCGGCATTAAATACGGATTTAGGCGGAATCGGACTTCACGACGCACATCCAAGCGTAAGCAGTTTTATTGAATCTATTTTTGAGCAATTAAAAGAAGGAAGACAAGAACTTACTTTCGGAACCAGCGAAACTAGACTTAATGCAAGTGCAGAAGATTTAAAAAATCATTTTAATGCAATGCATTCTTGATTTTTTAAAAACATAGAGACATAGATAGCCAAAATCTATAAAAGGCATTTCATTTGTTTAAACAAACATAGGCTATGTGTTAGAAACGAGTTTCTTTCTCTACTCTTTTAAACATAACAAAAAACTATGTTTCTATGTGTTTAAAATTATTCGCAAACAACAAACAACAAACAACAAACAACAAACAACAAACTATAAACATTAAAAAAATGGCAGTAAATACAAAAATAGCCTTAATTACAGGCGGCAGCAGAGGTTTAGGAAAAAACATGGCAATTGCGATTGCAAAAAAAGGATTAGACGTAATTATTACTTACAACAGCAAAAAAGAAGAAGCAGATGCAGTTGTGGCAGAAATAGAAAGTTTAGGTCAAAAAGCGGCTTCATTACGATTAAACGTTGGTGAATCTGGAACTTTTGATGCTTTTTTTGAAGAAGTAAAAACAGTTTTAAAAGATACTTTTAAGACCGATAAATTCGATTTCATCGTAAACAATGCCGGAATTGGAATTCATAATTCGTTTGAAGGAACTACAGAAGAAGAATTTGATTTGTTAACTAAAATTCAGTTTAAAGGACCTTTTTTCTTAACGCAAAAAGCACTAAACGTTATGAACGACGGCGGCGGAATTGTAAATATTTCGACAGGTTTAGCAAGATTTTCAACACCTGGTTATGTAGCTTATGCTTCTATGAAAGGCGCAATCGAAACTTTGACTAAATATCAGGCAAAAGAATTAGGTGCAAGAGGCATTAAAGCCAATGTTGTGGCTCCAGGCGCAATTGAAACCGATTTTGGAGGCGGCGTTGTTCGTGATAATGAACAATTAAACAAAATGCTTTCATCAATAACAGCTTTAGGACGCGTTGGACTTCCTGATGATATTGGCGGTGTGGTTGCTTTTTTATGTACAGAAGATGCGCGCTGGGTAAACGCACAAAGAATTGAAGTTTCTGGCGGGATGAATTTGTAAATTTGAAATTCCAATAGAATTTATATTTGTAAAACAAAACCCGATATGTTTAAAACGTATCGGGTTTGTCATTTAAATATAATTGAATTAGTAAGTAAGCTCAATTTTTTTCGATCGCAACATTAAAATCTCCGTCTTTATCAAACACAACATCATAAAATTTTCCATCTTTCTGCACGCCAACTTCATAAGTTGTCGTTTTTTTGTAATCAACAACTAAGGCTATTTCTTTAACCGCTTTTGCAGCATAATTTTTCTTCAAATAAGTTTGTGCTGCCAACGGAAGTTTGTTCAGTGGGATTTGAAGCTCGTAAGCCTTTAAAACTCCTAAATTATCGTATATCGCAACCGCTTTTGTTTTACTGTCTACATTATATTTGGCTTCATAACGTATTTCGTCATTGTCGTCTCCTACGTATTCTTCAGACCAGACAGGCACTTTACCCGGATATTCTTTTTCAAAAGTAAACTTGACCTTTTCTGGCGGCGTTACAACTTTCTTCATATTGGTTCCTTCCTGTGCCATTAAAAAACTGCTGCATAAAAAAACAGCAATTAAGAATACGTTTTTCATGATTTCAACTTTTTTAATTCGACTTAAATAACGTATTAAAAGTACTACTTATTTATTAAGAATAGATGAATTAATTCTAAAAATTAAAAGCCTGCGAAAGAAATAATTCTTTGGCAGGCTTTTTTGAAAATAATTGAATTAGTAAGCAATATTATTCTCGTCGTTATTTTTTTAATCTGTCGGTTAATTCCCGTTTATAGGTAATTCCGATTGGTAATTTTTCATTTTTAATAATCACAAAATCTTTTTCAGTCGAATCTATTTTGTCCAAAGCAATAATATAAGATTTATGAATACGCATAAAATTCTTTTCCGGCAGACATTTCTCTAATTCTGTTGTTGTTATCGAAGCCAGATATGTTCTTTTAGTTGTATGCAACTTTACGTAATTCCCAAAACTCTGCGCAAACAAAAGCTGATCGAGTTCTATTTCAATAAAATAACCATCAACTTTTACGCTTACCGAATTTATAATCGTCTGCTCTTCTTTTGCTTTTACATTTTCTGTAGAAAAAAATCGATCGATTGCTTTTAAAAATCTCGGAAAATAAATCGGTTTCAGCAGATAATCAATTACGCCGTAATCGTAACTTTCTAAAGCAAATTCAGAATAAGCTGTGGTTAAAATCGTTTTTGGGTGTGTTGGCAGAATTTTCAATAATTCCATTCCCGAAATCTCAGGCATGTTAATATCAAGAAACATTAAATCTACTGTATTTTCGCGAAGGTAATTCATAGCTTCAATGCCATTATAACCTTGAAAAACCAATTCCAGCTGCGGATTTTGTTTTATATAATTGGCTAAAACATAATGCGCTGCGGGTTCGTCGTCTACGATAATACACTTTTTAGTTTCTTTCATCCTATAAAAACTTTTTAAGTTGTATTTCTAAATCAACAACATATGTTTCTTTATCATCATTAATATCTAATTTATAGTCTTTTCCATAAATTAAATTCAGCCGTTCGATTGTATTTTTTAATCCGATTTTAGTCGAAATCACATCGTTTTTCTTCGGGATTGAATTGGTTACATGCAATTTCAATAAACCGTTTTCAACTGTAATATCAATTTTTACAAAGCAATTTTCAATCGCGCAGGTTCCGTGTTTAAAGGCATTTTCAATAAATGCAATTAATAACATCGGCGAAATTTTATAAGTGTAATCTTTATCTACTTTACTTTCAAAAGTAATATCGCATCGATAACCAACACGCTCTTTTTCCAACTGTACATAACTGTTTATAAACTCCAGTTCGTCTTCTAAAGAAACACATTGTTTGCTGTTACTTTCTAATTGATAACGCATTAACTGCGAAACCTTCATAATCAAATCGGGCGTTCGGTCTGGAAATTCTAAACTGATTCCGTAAAGCGTATTAAAAGTATTAAATAAAAAATGCGGATTTAATTGTCCTTTCAATGAATTCAATTGCATTTGATTGAACAATAAAGCCGCATCGGTTTGCTTTCTGTGAATACGATAAAACTTAAAAACAATAATCGGACTCAGAATGCAGACCAAAGTTCCTAAAACGCTCGCTAATTGGTAAGCATAACTTCTCTGATGTGAATTTTGATACAAATGACATTTGGCAAACATATCCAACATTGTGATTTCGTACAAAATGACCGAAAAGACAAAAACTCCAAAAAGCGTTAGAATAATATACGTTACAGGTTTATTAGCTTTGAAAAGAATCGGCAGTAAAAAGAATCGGTTAAATTGGGCGTGCATGTACAAAATGCAATAGAAAAATATACCCATCATGATCGAAATGAAGGAGCTGAAAAGCATCCAGTCATTTTTTAAGGTATATATTGTAAAGGAGAAAAGGACAACGGCAACCTCTTGCCACCATTTGTTATCCAGTATGTTATCAATTCTTTTGTTCATTCTTAATTCTGAAATAGTTTACAAAGTAAGAACAAATATTTAATAATTATTTCCATTAAATGACAAATTCAATTCGTCATTTACTAGTGCAGTACATCACTAAACCTGACTTTTATCAGCGTAAGAGAAATAAATTTGTGTCATCAAAAATATTCTATATCACACCTTGAGTTTATGTATTTCAAAAAAATTACCTTTTTATTTTTATTGATTTTTGCCTCAATCGGTTACGCTCAAACCCTGTCTTTAAAAGAAGCTGTTAAGATAGGTCTTGAAAACTACGGTTCTATCCGAGCAAAAAACAATTACACCAATGCATCAAAAGAGACTCTAAAACAATCCCGTCGTGATTATCTGCCGAATCTTAACTTATCGGCACAGCAGGATTACGGAACCGTAAACGGACAAAATGGACCGCTTTACGGATTTGGAGGTTTAGGAGTAGCTTCGTCAGGTTTACCTCTTCCTGAACAAAACTGGAATTCGGCGTTTGGAGCGCTGTATTTAGTGAACATGAACTGGGATTTTTTCACTTTCGGAAAAACGAAAGAAAAAATCAACCTTTCTAAAATTGATGTTCAGGCTAAAGAAAAAGATTTACAGCAGGAAAAATTCCAACAGGAAATCAAAATTTCGGCTGCTTATTTAAATCTTTTGGCAAGCCAAAGATTATTGATTTCACAGCAAAAAAATCTTTCTCGTGCAGAAGTTTTCAAAAAGACAGCCGCTGCGAGAGTTAAAAACGGATTGTTGGCCGGAGTAGATTCTACATTGGCAACTGCAGAAGTTTCTAAAGCGAAAATTGCTTTAAATCTTGCCCGAAACTTCGTGAAAGAACAAAACAATAAATTAGTAGATTTAATGGGTGTTGCACCGCAGGATTTTGTGGCTGACACACTTTTTGTAACTCAGATTCCAAAAGAATTGGTTAAAAGTGAAGCTGCTACAGACAGTCTTCACCCATTATTGCAATTATATAAAACCAAAATTGATTACAGCAATCAGCAGGTTAAATTGTATAAGAGATTTTATTACCCAACAATGAGTGCTTTTGGGGTTTTGCAGACCAGAGCGTCAGGATTTGATAATTCGTATGCAACGAATCAAAATGCATTTACGAGAAATTACTGGGATGGCGTAAATCCAGATCGTACCAACTATTTAATTGGTGTTGGAATTACGTGGAATTTAACCACACCTTTCCGCTCAAGCAAGCAGGTAAGCGCGCAGAAATTTGTTTCGCAAGGTTTGCAGGAAGAATACAATCAGGCAGATCGCGAATTGAAATCGCAATTGAATTTTGCTGAAGATAAAATCAGAATTACTTTGGAAAACTACGCCGAAGCGCCAATTCAGGTTGATGCTGCAAAAAGAGCCTATCTTCAAAAATCGACTTTATACAAAAACGGCTTAACCGATTTAACCGATTTAACGCAGACGATGTATGTTTTAAACCGCGCCGAAATCGATCGTGATATTGTCAATAATAATGTGTGGCAGTCGTACTTATTGAAAGTTGCTGCAACAGGAAATTTTGACTTATTTATAAATGAATTTTAATTATAAATCCTAATGAATTTAATACGTTTTGCACTCCGCAAACCCATATCGATCTTAGTATTGGTTGCGGGTCTATTTTTCTTCGGAATCGGTGCCATCAAAGACATTAAGGTAGATATTTTGCCGAAAATGAATTTGCCGGTTATCTACATCGCGCACCCGTTTGGAGGTTATACGCCAGACCAGATGGAAGCTTATTTTGCCAAAAACTACGTGAACGTTTTACCTTTCTCCAACGGTATCAAATCGGTAGAAACCAAAAATATTCAGGGGTTAATGATTATGAAATTAACCTATTATGAAGGAACCAACATGGCGCAGGCCGCTGCCGAGTTAAGTGCGCTTTCGAACAGGATTCAAGCGGCTTTCCCTCCAGGAACACAGCCTCCGTTCATCATTCGTTTTGATGCTTCTTCTTTGCCAATCGGACAATTGGTTTTGAGTTCTAAAATCAGATCAAACAACGAATTACAGGATTTAGCCAACGTTTATGTTCGTGCTTCGTTTACTTCAATTCCTGGTTTATTATCTCCTGCTCCATTTGGAGGAAGCCCAAGAACAATTGAGGTTAACGTAGATCCAGATTTATTGCGTTCTCATAATATGACGCCAGACCAAATCGTAGATGCGATTCGTTTGAACAACCAAACGGCTCCGTCTGGAAACGTGCGTATGGGCGACAAAAACTATATTACACCAACCAACAATACGATTAAAGAAGTTAAAGATTTTGAACAGATTCCGTTATTCAAAGGCGGTGTTCAGAACTTAAAACTGGGCGATGTGGCTCAGGTAAAAGACGGTGCCGATATTACGGCGGGTTATGCTTTAGTAAACGGAAAACGTTCGGTTTATATTAGTATTGCAAAAGCCGGAGACGCTTCGACTTGGGATGTGGTTCAGAAATTGAAAAAAGAATTACCAAAAATTCAGAGTACACTTCCTGAAGATGTAAACATTACGTACGAATTTGACCAGTCAGTTTATGTAATCAACTCGGTAAAAAGTTTGATTACAGAGGGAATTATCGGTGCGGTTCTTACGGGATTAATGGTTTTATTATTCTTGGGAGACAGACGTGCAGCGTTAATCGTAATTATGACGATTCCGATTTCGATTATTTCTGGCGTTTTATTCCTGAAATTATTCGGACAAACGATCAACTTAATGTCTTTATCGGGATTGGCTCTTGCAATTGGTATTTTGGTGGATGAAAGTACCGTAACAATCGAAAATATTCACCAGCATCTTGATATGGGAAAACCCAAGGCACTCGCCATTTGGGATGCCTGTCAGGAAATCGCATTGCCTAAATTATTGATCTTACTTTGTATTCTGGCGGTATTTGCTCCGGCATTTACAATGGTCGGAATTCCAGGAGCATTGTTCTTGCCTTTGGCTTTAGCAATTGGATTTTCAATGGTGATTTCATTTTTACTTTCTCAGACTTTTGTTCCTGTAATGGCGAACTGGATGATGAAAGGTCACGAAAAACATGCACACGAACCAAATATTACAGACGACGAAGCAGAATTTAACGCATGCGGATTAACGCCAGAATCTGAGCAAAATTTAATTGGTCAGAAAAAGGATTTAGTCGAAAGAGAAGATTTTAACGACGACGGAAAAGTAAGTGGTTTCGAAAAATTTAGAAACCGTTTTATGCGCACTTTAGATCGTTTGTTTGTACATAAAAAAATAACGAGTATTACGTATTTAGTTGTGGCTACAGTTTTAGCCGTAATCTTTATTGGATTTATCGGAAAAGATGTTTTCCCAAGAACCAATTCTAGTCAGTTTCAGTTAAGAATGCGCGCCGTTGACGGAACGCGTTTGGAAAGAACGGAAGAACAAGCCAGAGTTGTTTTGAAAGAATTAGAAAAAATGGTGGGCAAAGATCATATCGGAATCACTTCTGTTTATGTCGGTCAGCACCCTTCTCTATTCTCGATTAACCCGATTTATTTATTCATGGCGGGTTCTCATGAAGCGGTTTTTCAGGTAAGTTTAAAAGACTATCATGAAGATATGGACGACTTCAAAGACGAGTTTAGAGCACGTTTGAAAAAAGTATTGCCAGATACGAAACTCTCTTTTGAGCCAATCGAATTGACCGATAAAGTTTTAAGTCAAGGTTCTCCTACTCCAATTGAGATTCGAGTAGCTGGAAAAGACAAGAAAAAGAACGAATTATACGCGACTCAAATTGTAGACAAACTAAAAGCGATTTCGTATTTCAGAGATGTACAAATTGGTCAGCCAATTCATTATCCGGCTATGAATATTGATATCGACAGAACTCGTGCTGCTGAATTAGGCGTTGATATGAATGACATTTCACGTTCATTAGTAGCTTCAACCTCATCTTCTCGTTACACCGAAAAAAACAACTGGGTTGACGAAAGAGCCGGATTATCCTATTCGGTACAAGTTCAGGTTCCGTTGAACAAAATGAAAAGCAAAACCGATATCGGAGAAATTCCGGTATTAAAGAATTCGCTTCGTCCTGTTTTAAGTGACGTTGCCAAAATTACACCGGGCTTTGTAAGCGGTGAAAACGACAATTTAGGAGCCATGCCATACATTACCGTTACGGCCAACATCTACCAAACCGATTTAGGTACGGCATCAAAAGATGTGTCGTCAACAATTAGTTCATTAGGCGAATTGCCTCGTGGTTTGTTTATAACGCCAATTGGACTAAGTACTGTATTGACCGAAACATTAAGCAGTTTACAAACGGGGTTATTGGTTGCCGTTTTCGTAATCTTCTTAATGTTGGCTGCTAATTTCCAGTCGTTCAAAGTTTCGCTGGTAATCTTAACGACTGTTCCTGCCGTAGTTTTAGGATCATTATTAATGCTGACTATTACAGGTTCTACGCTGAATTTACAATCGTATATGGGAATCATTATGTCGGTCGGAGTTTCTATTGCTAATGCCGTTCTTTTGGTCACGAATGCCGAGCAATTGCGCAAAATAAACGGAAACGCCTTAGAATCGGCTCGTGAAGCGGCTGCATTGCGTCTTCGTCCGATTATCATGACTTCGGTGGCGATGATTGCGGGTATGTTGCCAATGGCGATCGGACACGGCGAAGGAGGCGATCAGGTTTCTCCGTTAGGAAGAGCGGTTATTGGAGGATTATTATTTTCTACATTTGCCGTATTATTAATCCTTCCGCAGATATTTGCGTGGGCACAAGAAAAAACATCGACACAATCTGTTTCTTTAGATCCTGAAGACGAAGAAAGCATCCATTATATTTCATCGATCAGTAAGTCGAAAGTTGGAAAGTCATAAAGTCGAAAGTTATACCCGTTGAGTGTAATTATTTTTTAAACACATAGAAACATAGATTTTAGTTTTAAATAAAAAAGGTAAAAGAAAAAACTAGTTTTAACACATAGCTATGTTTGTTTAAACAAAGTGAAACGCCTTCTATACGCAAAGAAAAACTATGTTTCTATGTGTTAAAATAATTACAAGCAAAAGCTTAAAACATATTCATTATATAAAACCAAAAAATGAAAAGTAATATTATAAAATCATCTGCATTATTATTTACAGCTTTAGTGGCATTAAGCAGCTGTGAAAAGAAAAAAGAAGAAACTGCGAAACCAGAAATCGAACCTAAAGTGGAAACTTTCCTTTTAGCGAAAGAAAAACTGACTACAGAATTGCGTTTACCAGCAGAATTAACAGGTTTTCAACAAGTTGATTTGTACGCAAAAGTGAGCAGTTTCGTAAAAACCTTAAAAGTTGATATTGGTTCTAAAGTAAAAAAAGGACAGCTTTTAATCGTTTTGGAAGCTCCGGAAATCAGTTCGCAATTAGCAGCAGCCGAATCGAGATTAAAATCGATGGAAGCCATTTACGCAACCAGCAAAAGCACTTACAACCGTTTGTATGAAACCAGCAAAGTAGAAGGAACTATTTCTAAAAACGATTTAGAAATGGCAAGTGGCAAAAAGAATTCTGATTACGCACAATATCAGGCAGCAATTGCAGCACACAAAGAAATCTCGATTATGAGAGGTTATCTTGAAATTCGTGCACCATTTGACGGCGTTGTAGCAGCAAGAAATGTCAATTTAGGAACATTTGTTGGGCCGGCAGGAAAAGGATCTGATTTGCCTTTATTAACGATTCAGGAGCAGAGTAAATTACGTTTGGCGGTTTCGGTTCCGGAATTGTATACAGGATATCTGCATCCGGGCGACGAAATGAGTTTTAACGTAAAATCGTTACCCGATACTTTTACTGCAAAAATTACCAGAATGTCTGGCGCTTTAGATTTAAAACTGCGTTCTGAAAGAGTCGAAATGGATGTTCACAACACAAAAGGAAACTTACTTCCTGGAATGGTTGCCGAAGTTTTATTACCGCTTAACGCGAAAGACAGCACATACGTAATCCCGAAAACGGCTTTAGTAAGTTCTGCAGAAGGAATGTATGTGGTAAAAGTAGTCAACCACAAAGCAACCAGAATCGACGTTAAAAAAGGAAGAGAAATCGACGATAAAGTAGAAATATTTGGCGATTTAACTCCAAATGATAAATTGGTAAAAATTGCCAGCGAAGAAACTAAAGAAGGCGATACAATAAACGAATAACCTGCGTTTAGCCTTTTTAGTAGATTACCATTAACTGTACGCATTCGTTAGAATGCAAATCTAAAAATTTGCCTAAGGACAGTTCCTCTTTTTGAGGGACTGTCCTTTTTGCTTTTATAATTACAAACAGGTATATATACTTATTAGTTTTAGATATTTTATTATTACCCTTGTCTTTACAAAATTTATTCCGATTACGGTTTTCCATAAAAAAGAAAGTATCAAAGTATAGATATTTGTCTGCAACGGAATATTTCAGTAAAAAAATTAACAAACTGAAAAATTATGAAATTTTTATATCAATTATTCTTGGCATTCAACTCAACTTGGCTAATTGTTGTTGTTTATTTAGTCAAAGAAAAATATGAGTTTATTTTTTTAGATAAATATCAGACATGTTATTCATGGATTCTTTTTGTAGCAATTCCGATTATTCTAAGCGCTCTAAGTTTTTTAATTGCTAAAAAATTACCGAGAGACACATTAAATAATAATTCAGTTTTAGAAATTGAATTGGCAAATAATAATTTTCTCCCAACATATTTAGGATATTTTTTTGTATCGCTTGGGATAGAAGACATCTCTACTCTCATCGTCGTTTTTACAATTATATATGTGTTCACATTTCTATCACAAACCCTTTATTTCAATCCCATTTTCTTACTTTTTGGATATCATTTCTATTTTATTAAAACATCAAGGAATATAAAAATATTTTTAATAACAAGAAAGCAATTAAAAACACCAGGTGAAAATGGTTTTGAAAATTTAAGACGAATCAATAATTATACTTTTATAGAACTCTAATTAACTTAATATGGCAAATTATATTTTCGGCAAAGTAAAAAGAAAACAAAATATGTTCCGAGTAATCGAAACAGAAAATGAAGTTTATAATGTAGACACACTAGTTTTGAATGGTGTAGAATATAGTCCATCAACTCTTATTGCAAATGAAGAGTTATATCAACTTACAAATTTCTCAACTACAGAATTTATCTTAGATTTTCTTATAAATGAAATAGATACGGTGAACTATGATCAAATAACGAGAGCTGATTTAAAGAAACTATCTTTCATTTGTACTGTACAGAACGACTTGTATTTTTTTCAAATTATTAATTCCAGTTTTTTTATTAGTAAAAAATGGTTTTCAATTGATGAGTTATCATTAGAGACTGATAAACCAATTATTACAATAAATCCTTTTGCAGACGCAATATATGATAAACAGAATGATATATTATATTTCAAAAAATTAACTGCTGCTCAAAAAATTTTTAAAGGGATGGATCAATTGTATAAAGAAGCCACAGAAGCTGAAACACAAATATTTTTAGATAGTGATTTTCTTAATGTTAATGCTAATTTCATTGCTAGAAATGTTACTGTTCCAAATAGAAAACGTATAGCTTTAGTTTCTGAAACATTGAATAACTTATCCAATGAAGAAAAACAAACTATTTATGATTATACAAATCAATATGCTCAAGTTACTTATCAAAATGGAAAGTTTCAAATAGACAGTGATGACGATTTAAAATTTGTTCTTTGGGGAATTGAGCAAAGATTTTATACTACTCCAATTGGAGCCGAAAAAAGGATAGCTAATTCAATTATAAGTATTTAATTCAAATCACTCGCGAGTTACAAATTAGAGTTTAAATAAAAATAACTAATTTTTTGGATTATGAATAGAGCAAGAATTGTTAGTACACACGAAATTGTTAAGGCTGATACTTTACTTAAATTTTATCCAAACTATAAAGAGCTGGAGTTTGTTTGCATTGACGAAAAATGTTCTGTTCGAATGGCACCGTGTTGTATAAAAAAAAGAAATCATAGAAAGCCTCATTTTAAAAAATATAGAACTCAAGAACACATCGAAACTTGTGAATATGCAACCTTAAATGAACTTTATCAAAAAGGAAAAGGCGGAAAATTGAATAAAACACAAATTGCTAAAGTTGGCTATCCTTCAGTTTTTAATTTCAATGACAATGATGGCGATGAAACAACAAAAACATCTCAAGCACGAAATAATGATGATGAAGGAATAACTGGTCTCGGAGGGATAGCTAAGGTTTATGAATTTGATGGTGAGAACCTTAAATTTGATAGAAAAAACAGAGTTCAAAGTATTGATCGAATAGTAGATTGGTACTTAGGATTCCCATATAATAGAGACGTTGAAATAGAAATAAATGGTAATAAAATTCAATACAGATATTTTTTCAAACGTATAGAAAATTATACTGATCCATCGAGTTTACAAAATGATCGAATATTTTATGGCAGGATAAGATTATCTGAAATAAATCAAAATGTTTTTGATAAATATCCAGAGAGTGTTTTTTTTACTCTACTTGGATTCAAAAATAATGATGAATCAAAAAGCGTAATGCACAATTATTCAAATTATTCAATAAAAATTGATAAAAAATCAATATCACAAAGGGCTTTATCAAAGATAAAAAACAAATACAATGCATTATTTAACGAAGCATATACAGATTTTAAAAATCACTTAAATGACATTAATGTAGGATTGTACGTTTTTGTATATGGATCAATTGATGAAAAGAATGATACAATATTAAATGTAAAAAAAAATCATATAACATTTAGATATGATGAAGTTCGAAAAACAGTTAATGAATTATAAATAATTTTTCATTATATCAAACATCTTATGAATTCAAAAAATAATACAAAAGAAAACCTCGATCCCTTAAAATCGAGGTTTTTCCATTTTATAAACCTTATTCCTCACTCAAATAAGGATTCAAAATCTCTGCCAATTCATTGAGCCAATAATAATTGTCTTCAAAATTGGCTAGCCCGATTTGGAGGGTTTCGTGTTGTCGCATTACGGCAACAGCTAAAATGCAGTTTACTTGTCTTAATATTTTAGCCATATCTTCGGTATCGATAATATGGTTAAAAAAAACAATCAGCCTTGTTTCGGCTTCTCTGGAAAGGGTGATGGCTTTTCATTTCGACATATAAATAAACTCGAGCGAGATTTCTCCTTCATCGAAATGACAAGATTGGGGTAAAACTATGAGTTAAACTTAAAAAAAAGCTATAACGAATAACCTGCGTTTAGTCTTTTTAGTAGATTACCAATTACTGTACGAATTCGTTAGAATGCAAATCTAAAAATTTGCCTAAGACAGCTCTTCATTAATTTGGAGAGCTGTTTTTTTTGTTTATAAATAAAGCTTATAAATTTAGATTCTCTGCTCTAAATTCTGAAAATACCTTTCAACTTTTATCCTATTTAAAGCATTAAAAAAGTCTTATTTTACTACAAATAAAACTTTTAGAGCTATTATTATCATTTTGCCATTTCATAACTTTAAAAATTTAAGTTTATTTACTATTAAGCAAGAATCAGTAATCATCAAATTTTTAAAAAGTTATGACTAAAACCAGACGTGTTGGCGGGAATGCAACTTATATTACGAGAGGAGTATCAAGAGAATTTGCCAACGAAATAGAAATTAGTTCAAATGGACGTATAGATTATTATGCACCCGAATATAGTTACGGTGAACCTGAACCCAGACCAGTTAGGGAAGAACCTGAAATTATTTTCTCAGGTTGCTGGACTTCAGATTATGAAGGAATGAGAAATTTGGAACGAGATGCTACAAATCCTTCATCAAATTTAGGAGAAACCGTCTATTTTCAATTAAAAGTAAGTAACACAATACCAATTGGTACAAATATAACCTTCCAGCTTTGGGATAAAGACTTTGGTGGTATTTTAAAATGGTTCCTATCTGACGATGATACTTTAGATGGTAAAAGAGTATATCGAAATGCTGTTGTTAGAGAGGTACACGGCGAGCATAGAATGACAGTTAAACTATTTTTAAACCCAAAATGGTATGATGATCTGGTTGCAGATTTAGGAAGATTTAAAAATGGCTGTCTAGACTTTTACTGGACTTGGCAATATAATGGTCAACCTTGGATTTCGAATAACAATATACTAAATGTATATCCTTCTAAAACAACTTTGTTTATAAAACCTGCTTATGAAGGTTACGGCTGTCCCGAAATTAGATATGCAGACGGAGAACTTATAGTTTTTTCTGCCGGTATAGTAGCAATAGAAGAGCCGTCTAAAGAAGTAGAAAAGATAATGGACACTATTCTGGATGACATTCAAAAAAATGCAATGACAGACGTGCGAGAAAAGATGGTAAAATTCAGCGATAAACTGCGTTATACTATAGCAGTTAAAAAGCTTAAAAAAGGATATTTAGCCAATAATATGGGCAAAATTGAATTTAGCAAAAGGCTTTATACTAAACCCGTATTTGACAATAGCGGTGAGCTGTATGAAATTACACAAGCCGCCAATTTTGGTTATAAAAGAGAAGGAAAACTTATTACCACAAAAGGAATAAGCCAATTAGATTATTTTAGAGAAGTTGGAGTTCGCAACAGCATTTTAAAAGGCTCACACAAATTAAATTATGTTATGGATATTCTAGACGTATTACAATTTGGAATAAATGGAAAAATGGAGACCCTTACCACCATGTTTGCTCCTTTAGATTTTTTAAATGCAGTTGTTTATCCGAGTATTAGTAAACCTATTAAAGAAGTATGGGACAATATTGTTTCGTATGATATTGAAAAAGCTAAAGACAACGGACTTAAAGGCATCTATCATTTAGCAAGTTCGGAAGATTTTAATAGAGAAAAATATGGGGACTATAAATATATAGAAATTAATCAAGACATGTTAAAAAATCTATTAGAAAGCAAATATAAGACATTTGAAGAATTAGAAAAAAATCAAATCCAGTTAAGAAAAACTATGGATAAATATGAATACCAAGAAAGTTTAGTTTATACTATTCTTTACTACAAAAAAATTGACGACAATATAGATAAACCGATGACATATATAGAAACTATTTTTATAAATTAATTTGATTATGAGAAACATTTATTTGATAATTATAATTTGTCTGTTATTTTTTTCATGTGGTTCTAAAGAGCCTATTGAAATTAAACAAATAACATCTAAAGAAATTGTCACAATTGAAAATAATTATATGGATAAAAATAAACTCAAAGATAGTTTCCGTATAAGTATTCCTACTGAATATGAGATAAGAATTAATTCTTATGTTCATTATATAACTTGGTTTTATAAGATTAATAACAAAACTTTAAATCCTAGTCGAATTGATTATCAAGTATATAATAAGCGTGATGCAAAAGAAGAAATATTAGAATTAAATTTTGATGAATCATTCAATAATAAATTAATTAACATTATTATTAAAGAAAGAAATCATTTAATATCTAAAAAAGATGCTCAGCAATTATTGAAAACATACAGAATTGATAAATCTCTGGATAATTTAAAATCAAATGACACTATAAAGTTAGTATCTTATGATAAGTTTAGAAAAGTAAATAAAAAATTTATTCAAGAGCTTAATAAGATTAGTGATTCTATTCATTTTAGGGCGATGAAAAAGGATGGCAGTTTTTTCGATTTAGGCAAGAAAATCAATTGGTAACTCAAATATTTTAGAGAAGTTGGAGTTCGCAACAGCATTTTAAAAGGTATACATAAATTAAATTATGTTATAGATATTCTAGATGTATTACAATTTGGCATGGATGGAAAAATGGAAACGATTACCACCATGTTTGCTCCTTTAGACTTTTTGAATGCGGTGGTTTATCCAAGTATTAGTAAACCTATTGAAGAAGTATGGGACAATATTGTTGCATATGATGTTGAAAAAGCAAAAGATAGAGGGCTTATTGGTGTATACGAACTAGCAAAAGGAAAGTCATTTAATGAGGAAAAATATGGAAATTAAGAATGTACAAAAGTAAATCAAGAAATGCTAAATAAAATCCTTCATGGGAAAATCAAATCTTTAGATAACTGGCAAGTTTCGCAAAGAAAGCAAAGAGAAACAATGGGACATTATGAGTATGAAGAAAGTTTGATTTATACTGTTCTTCATTACTCAAAGACAGAAGAAAAAACAGATCGATTAATAACTTATATAGATACTATTTTTATAAACTAATACCTGACATTAATGAAATATTTATATCTTCTTTTATTTTTAATACTATTCTCTTGTAAAAGTGACCCTATTAGTCTTCAACAAATTCCTTCTAAAGAAATAGTAACCTTAGAAGAAAATTATCGCGATCGAAAGGTCATAAAAGATAGTTTTCGAATCAGTATTCCAATAGAGTTTGAAATAAAAATCAATTCATCAAAAGTTAAATATATTACTTGGAATGTTAGTATCGACAATAAAATTCTAGATAAAGATTTTTATGATTATGATTTCTATATTAAAGAAAATAGATTAAAAAAAATATATCAACTAGAATCTGATTTTTTATCAAATAATAAAAAAATTGCGACTGTGGTCAAAGTAAATAGTTTTTTAGTTTCCAGATCTGAAGCATCGATCTTAATAAAAAAATATACTAAAAATAAATCTTTAGAGGATTTAAAACCAAATTCCTTTATTGAATTGACAACCTATGACAAATTTAGAATAGAAAATAAGTCAATTATTAATCAACTTAATAAAACTGCTGATTCAATTAGCTTTAAAGTTACAAGAGGAGAAAAATATTTTTTCTATTTGGATAAAAAAATCAATTGGTAGAATAAAAAACCTCGATTCCTTAAAAAAATCGAGGTTTTTCCATTTTCTAAACTTACTCCTCACTCAAATAAGGATTTAAAATCTCCGCCAATTCATTGAGCCAATAATAATTGTCTTCAAAATTGGCTAGTCCAATTTGGAGGGTTTCGTGTTGTCGCATTACGGCGACAGCTAAAATGCAGTTTACTTGTCTTAATATTTTAGCCATATCTTCGGGATCGATAATATGGTTAAAAAAATCAATCAGCCTTGTTTCGGCTTCTTTGGAAAGGGTGTTGCTTTTCATAAAGTGAAGAATTTAAGAAAAACCCTCGCGCCTTAGCAGTCTTACGCTTCTTCACGGCGTCAAAGTCCTTTCGGAGCTTTACTACATAGCACAAGGGCAAATTTTAATGCGTTCTTAATGTGAAGATTTAAGAACTGCAAATGTAAGAAAAATACATTTTGAAAATAAATATTTTCTTACAATATTATTTCTATATTTATCGGCTTTATAATATATCAAATGTATAAAATTCGAGATTAGAATTTTGATTATTAAATGTTGTTTGTCATTTGAGAACGAAATCAAACACACAGGTTTAAAATTCGCTATGCATTACTTTTACGAGTACTCAAATTTGTAGCTGAATTTTTATATTTTTTGTTCTAAAAGATAAAACGGTTGTTTTAGTATCAATTTCCATTCATACTGTAATGAATTTGTATTATTTTTAATTGATTATAAATGAGTAATTCCAAACTTACTCTGAGAATAAATGAAATGACGACAATCGAACTTTTATATCAAACGTTAAATGAACGCAGGCGACCAGAAGACATTGCAGAAATGATCTTCGAATTAACAAAAGATAGTTTAACAAACAATGAAAAACTTCTTTTAGAAAAAGCATCAAAAGGTTCGTTATCAAAAAATATTTACGGTTATACCTCAATGCTTCAGACTTTTGCAGAAGCCAAAGGAGCAACAAAACAAATTGAAAAGGCTTTAGAAATTTTTCAACTCAATCCCAACACTAATTTTGATTACAATAATCAAAAAGATATAGAAGAATTTATCGCACTTGTTTCTCCGATTATCAATAAAAGTATAGGAAAAAACGATTTTAAGGCTGATAGACTTAATAAATCGCAGAGAATAGAAAACGGAATTGATTTATCTAAACGCAATTACAATAAAAAGTGGCGACTGCTTAAACGAATAGAAAATAAATTATTAAAATTTATTACGGAAAGTAAAAAAGTTGAATTTCAAAAAATTGCAAAACACGGCTTAATTCATACTCTTGATTTTACAAATTTCTCCTCAGATATAAATACTGCCTGTTTTATTGCTTATTATAATGCTCGATGTAATCTTAGAAGTGTTTTTACAAATGAAAGTCAGACCAGATCTTTTGATGAAATAAGTGAAATGCTATTAAACAAATGCAATAGAAAAGATACACAATTACCAAACCCGACCAATTGGTGGGCAATAGCACATATTTATACAAGTCAAGAAGTATTATCTCATTTAACTGATCAGGAGAAAGGATTACTTTTGGGCAAATGGACAACTATATTACAAGAAATTGCTGCATTTTTAGATCAAATTTGGAATGAAAATGATATAAACAGAGAAACGATGGTTGTAAAAAGAGGCAATGACTCTACAACTTGGAATAATACAGCAGGCGCATGGAATAAAGCAAGAGATAATTGGATGAACTTAATCTATTCATTAGGATTAGATTATATTCTGGAAGAAATTTGTTTTGGTAAAACATTACGACTTATGGCTGCTGATGTAGTTGCCTGGCACCTTTCGACAAACGGAAAACTTGATCCCAATACTGAAGTATGGAATAAATTACCTTTGCCTTGGGAAATTTTTCAAAATAAAGTAAATTGCAACAAAGATTTGGTTATTAAGTATTGCGAACAAGCAGGCCTTGATCCAGAAAAATCAGGTTGGATAGCTCCTAGAACACATGGAGTGGCAGAATTTACTCCAACGCCAGAGCTTGTTCATGGCGTTGCAATTTCTAATCCATTTTTAGCGACAGTTTTAAAAAGACATCGATTTTTTTCAGGGAAAAAATAGTTTTTTTTATTCCTTAAATTAAATAAAACAGATAGGTTAGTTCAGTGGTAGAACATTCGGCTCTTTTACCGAATAGACGTAGGTTCGAGCCCTACACCTATCTCAAATTTCTGATATAGCTCAGTGGTAGAGCATTCGGCTCTTGGACCGAATGGACACAGGTTCGAGCCCTGTTATCAGAACAAAACGGCAAAAAACTTTGAGCAATTATCTTATTTTTGATATATCGCTCCGCTGGAGCTTTTGGTACGGCTCGCATTATGAATCTATACATATTTAATTCCTCCGGAATTTTTAACTGCTAAAATATTCTGGTAATATGTGTCGTTCCTACGGAACTAATTTCTCGTGGCGCTTACACGTTTCAACGGATTAAAATCCGTTGCTACAAAATAAATCGAGCCAATGGCTCTTTAAAAATTCCGTGAGGAATGATCAATTTTGTAGCCCGGGATTTCAATCCCGGGTTAATGAATCCCAAATTAAAAAAGATCCGTAGGATCGAATCATTTTCAAACAATAATTAAATTCACCATAAAAAAATGCAAGACCAAATTGATCCTGCATTTTTGTAATTTGATAATCTAAATAAAAAGATATTTACACTCTCTGACGCTCGTGTATTCCTTCTTTAATTTCTTCTACCATTTTTTTATTAAAAGCGGGTAAATCATTTGGGTTTCGGCTGGTTACTAATCCTTGGTCAACAACCACTTCTGAGTCTTCCCATTGTGCTCCGGCGTTTTTCAAATCGTTTTTAACAGAGAAAAACGAAGTTACTTTACGACCTTCTAAAACATCGGCATCAACCAAAATTTGAGGGCCGTGACAAATAGCCGCTACTGGTTTTTTACTTTCAAAAAACGAACGAACAAAATGTACGGCAGCTTCTTCTCTTCTTAATAAATCAGGATTTATAACACCGCCCGGAAGAACCAAAGCATCGTAATCGGCTTCATTTGCCTGATCTAAAACTACATCGACATTATATTCTGTGCTCCAATTTCCGTCTTTCCAGGATTTGATCGTTCCTGATTTCAAACTTACAATATCTGCATTCCAGCCTTGTTCTTCCAAGTAAGCTTTTGGAGATGCTAATTCTGATTCTTCAAATCCGTTTGTGGCTAATATGGCTATATTCTTTTTCATAATTTTTAATTTTTAAAACGTTATTAATTTGATTTACCTAAAATTAGGTATTTCAAACAGCCAGCGAAAACGTACGATGTTAAAGCTTTCTTTAATAAAAGTTAATTAATTGTAGTTCAAATATTTATTAAAAATTAAATTAAAATTATATAAAATTGCTGTCGATTTAGTTTGGTATTTTATACCACGAAAACTAACGGAGTGTATGAATTAAATCGTAAAAAGTCCCAGCGGGAAGAAATATCTATAGAAAACAAATTACCAATTTCAAAAAAGCCCCAGCGGGGAGAAATATTATTTATGATATGTCGCTCCGCTGGAGCTTTTGGTACGGTACGCATTATGAATCTATACATATTTCATTCCTCCGGAATTTTTAACGATCGTTTTTTCAACGGATTGAAATCTGTTGCTACAATATAAATAATTCCTAACGGAATTTCGAAAAGAGCCATCGGCTCGAAAAATATTTTAGCCCGGGATTTCAATCCCGGGTTAATGAATCCCGGGTTTAATAGATTCCCAAATAAAAAAGATCCATAGGATCGAACCATTTTATCCACAAGGATTCAAAACCATAAGAAAAAAACTTCAATAACTTCAATGAACTTCTATGGTTCAAAAAAATAAACCGTATTTTTGAAAATCTTTTTAAAAGCATCTCAAGATTAAAAACACCCCGTTTTAATCAAAAATCAATAATACTATACCATTTATGAATGTTTTACTCATTGAAGATGATAAACGCATCAGCGAATTTATTGTAAAAGGTTTAGAAGAAAACAACTTTACCGTGCACCTGGCCGAAACGGGCGAGATCGCACGCGAATTGGTTCAGGAAAACACCTGGGATATTATTTTGATGGATATTATGCTTCCGGGAATCGACGGAATCCAGCTCACGAAATTAATGCGTTATAAAAAGATTCATACTCCAATATTAATGCTCAGCGCACTCAGCGATACCGATGATAAAGTAACCGCTCTGGATTCTGGCGCCGACGATTATCTGGTAAAACCTTTTCATTTTAAAGAACTGATTTCGAGAGTTAATGCGCTTACACGAAGAACGAAATTCAATTACAACGAACCCGAAAATTTATACACTTGCGGAGATTTAACCATTAATCCGCAGGAACATAAAGTAACCGAAAACAATCAGCTTATTGATCTTTCTCCAAGAGAATACAAACTGCTTTTGTATTTATTAGAAAACCGAAATAAAGTCTTATCTCGAACGCAGATTCTTACGGCTGTTTGGGGCATTAATTACGATAATAACACGAATGTTGTCGATGTGTATATCTCGTACCTCAGAAATAAAATCGAACAAAACCAAAAGTTCATCCATACCATAAAAGGAATTGGTTATATGTTAAAAGAAGAATCATGAAAATTCGGAACCGTTTTACCTTAATCTCTTCTTTAACGTTCAGCGTGGTATTTGTAATTGCTTCGCTGATTACGTATTTTTCGTTCTACAGTTATTCGGAAAAAATCGTTTACAACGAACTGCAGAAAACCTGTCTGTTAACGGGAATTTTTTATCTCGAAAAAGACGAACTGCCCGAAAATCAGCATTTAATAATCGGAAAACAATTCAGAGAAAATTCGCTTGAAATTGTGACGCGCGTTTACAACATGCAGAATCAAATTGTTTACGGCGATAAACATATTGACAACAATATCACTTCTTCAAAACTGGATTACATTCGCAAAAACCGAAAACTGAGTTTTAAATCTAAACATCACTTTTATTTCGGTAGTTTTTACCATGACAATCAGGGCGATTTTGTGGTTTTAGTCAAGAAAAACGATACTGAATTTAAAACTATGACCGACAGACTGCTTCTGATCATGATTTTGGTTTTAGTTTCGGGATTAATCAGTATTTATCTCGTGAGCCGTGTGCTTTCTAATCTCGCTTATAGTCCGATTAAAAATATTATCAATCAGGTTAATGAAATTCAGGCTTCTTCTCTAGACAAACAAATTGTTTCGTCCAATACCAAAGACGAAGTTCAGGAATTGATAGAAACCTATAACCAGTTGTTGAAACGTCTTTCAGATACTTTTGTCATTCAAAAGAACTTTATCAATTACGTTTCGCACGAATTCAAAACGCCTTTAACGGCTATTTCGGGAAACTTAGAAGTTTTTGCCCAAAAAGATCGCACGAGTGCCGAATACAAAGAAATGTCTGAGAAAGTATTAGAAAACGTTTACGAAATCGAAAATACGATGAATACTTTAATGATGCTTTCGGGACTTCGCACTAATATGGAACTAAACGAAATTTTCAGAGTCGACGAACTGGTTTGGGACATTAACGATCAATTGTCTGAAACGTATCATTTAAAAGGACAAATTCAGATTGTGCTTGAAGTTACGAATGACAAACTGCTTTCGATACAAGGAAATTCGAACGAAATCAAAATTGCATTATTTAATATTATCGAAAATGCGGTAAAATATTCAAAAGAAAATCCAATCAAAATCAGTTTATTAGAAGAAAAAAATCAGCTTAAAATTGAAGTTGAAGATCAGGGAACGGGAATCAGCGCAGAAGATCTGCAATTCATTAAACAAACCTTTTACCGAGGCCAGAATGTAAGCGATATAAAAGGAACCGGAATCGGGCTTCCGCTGGCCAATATGATCTTCAAACAAAATAATATTGAGTTCTCAATCAGTTCTCAAAAAGACTCTGGAACCGTTGTAACACTGCTTTTCCCGAAACTCTAATCGTTTTCTAATCTAACTCTTACTCGTTTCTAACAGACATCAAATTACCACTTAATATGTTGCCAATAGCTTTGCAACTTATTAAAACCGATGTAATTTGAAACGTATACTTTTAACACTGCTTTTTATTGTATCGCTTAAAACTATGGCACAGAACGCCATTGTTAGCGATACAATAGTTCTTTCCCGAAAACAGGCCGAGACTTTGTTTTTGGAGAAGAATATTTCTCTTATTGCAGAGAAACTCAATATTGACATTGCCGACGCACAGGTTATTCAGGCAAAATTATGGCCGAATCCGAATCTGGATGTTGGTGAAATCAACCTTTGGAATAATGCTACGGCACAGCAATTACCACCACTTTGGGGCAATTTCGGAACTACTTCTCAGGTAAATGCCGAGCTTACACAATTGGTTCAGACTGCAGGAAAGCGCAAAAAACTGATTGCGATGGAGAAAGTAGGCGTTGAAATTGCTAAGGAATATTTCTCCGCTTTCCTTAGAAACCTAAAAATCGAATTCAGAGATAATCTTACCGATTTACAGTACAATCAGGCGCAAGAAGCGGTTTACCAAAAACAACTTGCTTCAATGCAGACTTTGATTAAAGCTTACGGAAATCAGGTGGCTCAGGGCAATATTGGTAAAGGCGAATACATTCGTTTAAAAGCTTCTGAATTAAATTATCTAAAAGAAATCAACGATTTACAAAAGGAAAATAATTCATTACAGAAAGAGCTGAAAGTTTTAATGAATCTTCCTGCCACAAGTTTTATCAAACTGACTGATGAAGGTTTTGTTCCCGAAAACAAAAATATCGAAGAACTGAATCTGTCCAATCTTATGGATTCGGCAATAGAAAATCGTCCCGATATGAAAGTCCTAAAACTCGGCAACGAATACAACGACAACAAATACAAATACGAAAGAGCAATGCGCACGCCAGACGTAACACTTGGCGTAAGTTACGACCGTGGAGCGAGTTTAATGAATGATTTTGTGGGCGTTGGCTTCTCGCTAGATCTTCCGTTTTTCAATAGAAATCAGGGAAATATAAAAGCCGCTAAACTGGCTTCTGATCAGGGAAAATTGATGACAGAAGAAAAAACAATCAGCATACAGGCAGAAGTTTTAAATACCTATCAGGATTATTTAACCACGAAAAAACTTTACGAAAGTGCCGATGCGAGCTACGAAGGCGATCTGGACAAACTGCTGGAAGCGTATCGCAAAAACTTTTTACAGCGTAATACGAGTCTGTTGGAATATCTAGATTTTGTAGATGCGTATTTAGACAACAAATCTATTCTGCTGAATTCTAAAAAAGATTTGAATAAAAACCTCGAAGAACTGCGCTACATCACGGGACAGGAAATTAATTAAGAAACCCATTCAATTAAAATATAAAAGATAATGAAGAAACTTATTGTACTCCCAATGCTTGGGTTAATGCTCGTTTACGGATGTGGCAAAAAGGAAGAAGTTAAAAAAGCAGTCGAAGAAAAATTCTGCATCGACAAAGCTTTAAAAGAAAAAATAACGATCGAAAAAGTAGAAAAACGTGCAGTAAGCGAATCGATCAATCTTACGGGAAACATCACTTACAACGCCGATCATGTCGTTCAGTTTAACAGTCTTGTTGAAGGAATTATTACCAAAACGACTTTCTCTTTGGGCGATTATGTCAAAAAAGGACAGGTTTTGGCCGAAATAAAAAGTACCGAGCTAAACAGCATGCAGTCTGAAAGCAGATCACTTCAGTCTCAGATTGCTGTGGCACAGCGTCAACTACAATCGACAAAAGCAATGTTCGAAGACGGAATTTCATCACAAAAAGATTTAATGCAGGCACAAAGCGAATTGGACGTTTTAAAATCTTCGCTTCAAAATGTACAAGCCAATCTGGCTATGTTTAGTGCTAGCAGCGAAAGATCAGTTTTCCAAATCAAAGCACCGACAGAAGGTTTTATAGTCGATAAAAACATCAGTACGGGAATGCAGGTTACCGACAGCAGTGAGCCTTTGTTTACGATTTCTGACTTAAAAGAAATCTGGGTTTTGGTAAACGTGTATACGAGTAACCTAAAAAATGTTAGCGAAAATATGCAGGTTGATGTAACAACTCCTGCGTATCCGGGAGAAGTTTTTAAAGGAAAAATCAACATGCTTGGAAAAGTTTTTGACGCCGACGAACATGTGCTAAAAGCCCGAATTGTAATGGACAACCGAAACCTGAAACTAAAACCTGGAATGACGGCAGATATTATTATCGATAAAAGTCTGGGCGGAGAACAATTAGCAGCCGTTCCTGCAAAAGCCGTGATTTTTGACAACAACCGCGATCATATTTTGATTTACAAAGATGACTGTACGATTGAATCGAGAGAAGTAAATGCAAAAATAAAAAACAACAACTGGCTGTATTTTGACAAAGGAGTTAACGAAGGTGAAATGGTGATTACCAAAAACCAATTGTTGATTCACGAAAGATTAAAAAACTAAGCATCCCGAAAACGGGTAAATACAAGACAACATGAAAAAATTTGTACAAGGTCTGGTTGCTTTTTCGTTGAAAAACTCACTGATCGTTTTTTTCCTGACAGCGGTTCTGTTCGTAGCAGGAATTGTGAGTTACATTCACACGCCAATTGAAGCATTCCCAGACGTAACCAATACAAGAGCCAGAATTATTACACAATGGCCTGGAAGAAGTGCCGAAGAAGTCGAAAAATTCGTAACACTTCCTATTTCCAAACAAATGAATACGATCCCGAAAAAGGCAGAAGTCCGTTCGATTTCCCTTTTCGGATTATCGGTAGTAACGGTTTTATTTGATGACGGTGTAGATGATTTTTACGCACAGCAATACGCCTCCAACCGAATGAGCGGACTTGATCTTCCCGAAGGAGCCGATGCCGAAATCGATCCGCCTTCTGGGGCAACGGGAGAAATCTTTCGTTATGTCATCAAAAGTGACCTGCCGATTAAAGAAATCAAAGCCATTCAGGATTGGGTGATTGAAAGAGAATTAGTTTCTGTTCCCGGAGTTGCCGATGTGGTGAGTTTTGGAGGAGAAGAAAAAATGTTCGAAATCAAAATCAACCCAACCGAACTTGAAAATTATAATTTATCGGCATTAGATGTTTACGAAGCCGTTTCTAAAAGTAATATTAATGTCGGTGGAGATGTAATCAAACGTGGCGATCAGGCGTATGTAGTGCGCGGTGTCGGTTTGATTAATAAAGTCGAAGATATTGGCAATATTTTAATTGAAACCAAAGGCGGAGCGCCTGTTTTGGTTAAACACGTAGCCGAAGTTTCCATTTCGGCAAAACCAAGATTAGGGCAAGTAGGACTTGACGGAAATGATGATGTAGTTGAAGGAATCGTAGTCATGCTTCGCGGAGAAAATCCGGGAGAAGTTATCGCGAGATTAAAAGAGCGTTTAACAGAATTGAACGAAAGAGTTCTTCCTGAGAATGTGAAAATCGTTCCGTTTATCGACCGTACCGAATTGGTGAATACAACCGTAAAAACGGTAACCAAAAACTTGATTGAAGGTGTTTTACTGGTTTCATTAATCGTATTTATTTTCCTTTACAACTGGCGTACTTCGCTTATTGTAGCTTCGGTAATTCCGCTTTCGTTTCTGTTTGCGATTGTCATGTTACGAATTCAAGGACTGCCTGCGAATTTGATTTCGATGGGAGCTTTAGATTTCGGATTACTGCTCGAAGGAACATTGGTTATTGTCGAAAATGTCTTCGTTTCCCTCGAAAAGAAAGCACACAAAGTGGGAATGGAACGTTTTAACCGTATGAGTAAAATGGGCTTAATCAAGAAAAGCGTCGGAAGTGTGGCAACCTATATTTTCTTCGCCCTGATTATTTTGATTATGGCTTTAATGCCGATTTTCTCATTCACGAAAGTAGAAGGAAAAATGTTCTCTCCCCTAGCCTTTACGTTAGGTTACGCTTTATTAGGTTCGCTGATTCTGTCGCTTACTTATGTTCCGGCAATGTGTAAAGTGATGCTGACGAAAAATATTGTTGAGAAGGAAAACATGATTTCGCGTTTCTTCAGAGAAAATCTGTACAAGCTTTTTCAATGGAGTACAAAACATCGCAAATTGACATTATATGGTTTCTTAGCTTTATTAGCGGTTTGCTGTGTACGATTTGCTTTTTACGGATCAGAGTTTATTCCGAAGCTGAATGAAGGTGCGATTTATGTGAGAGCGACATTGCCAAATAGTATTAATTTAGATGAATCGGTTCGGCTGACGCAGGAAATGAAAGCCAAAATCAGGAAGTTTGAGGAAGTAAAATTTGTGCTTTCGCAAACGGGAAGACCAAATGACGGAACCGACCCGACCGGATTTTTCAATATCGAATTCCATATCGAATTAAAACATAAAGACGAATGGAAACACGATATCAGCAAAGAAGAACTGATTGCCGAAATCAAGAAAATACTCGATGTATATCCAGGAATTGCCTTTGGTTTCAGCCAGCCGATTCAGGATAACGTAGAAGAATATGTGGCGGGAGTAAAAAGTCCGCTGGCGATTAAGATTTTCGGGAACGACCTTTTTGAACTCGAAGAAATGGCTGCAAAAGTGGCCAATTCGATTAAAGACGTAAAAGGTATCGAAGATATTAATGTGTACAAAAATATCGGTTTACCAGAATTAAGAATTCAGCTTGACGACGAAAAAATGGCGCGTTATGCCATAACCACTGCCGATGCGCAGGCGGTTATCCGAATGACGATTGGCGGGCAGGCTGCAACAAAATTCTACGACGACGAAAAGATTTTTGACATTACACTGCGTTTTGAAAAAGAATATCGTGATTCTAAAGAAAAAATAGAAGGCATTCTAATTCCGACTATGAACGGTAAAAAAGTACCATTGAAAGAAATTGCAACGGTAGATTACAAAACCGGACCGACTTTTATTTACCGTGAAGGAAACAGCCGTTATATCGCCGTTGGTTTCAGTATCGAAGGACGCGACTTAGGAAGCACAATTGAAGAGGCTCAGAAGAAAGTAGCTGCAGAAGTAAAATTGCCAAAAGAAAATGTGATAAAATGGGCAGGAGAATTTGAAAGTAAAGAACGTGCTTCTAAACAATTGGCGATGATTGTTCCGGTTGTATTGATTTTGATTTTATGTCTGCTGTATTTCAACTTTGGTAATTTCAAAGATACACTTGTGGCCATCAGCGCGATGCCTTACGCCTTTATCGGCGGGTTTATATCGCTTTGGGTTACGGGAACGATTTTCGGAATCTCGGCGGGAATTGGATTTATCATTCTCTTTGGAGTAAGTGCAATTGACAGTATTGTGCTCATCGGAATGATACGCGAAAACATGCGCGCCGGAATGCATTTAAAAGATGCCATTTCACACGGAATTTACAGCCGTATTCGTCCAATCGTGATGATTGCTTTAATGGGATCTTTAGGATTACTTCCTGCAGCACTTTCTACAGGAATGGGTTCTGAAGTACAAAAACCTCTTGCGATCATGATTGTGGGCGGTTTAATAACCTGTATGATTTTGTCTTTAACGGTTTTACCTCAGGTTTTCTACTTGGTTTACCGTAAAAAAGATACAAACATTGAATCGTAATAGTAATTTATTTTAAAACACCTTTAGGTTTAATTATTTAAAGGTGTTTTTTTATTTCGAATTAAAAAAAATAACAGGATTAATCTGAAACATCAAAAAGAAAGTTCAATTAAAAACGAATGAAATGAAAGAAACAGATTTAATTAAACACGTTACACTGAGCATAAATCCTAAATTTCAGGATTGGGTTTTATTTCAAAACGGAACATATATCATATTTGAAAATGCAGATGCCATTAACAATTTAGAAGAAGAAGCTATACGATTAATCGAAAAATTTGGTCCCGTGTCTATTGGAAATTCTTCTGAAGATTTTGATGTTACTAGCTTAAATAAAACGGAAGGATGGATTGTTTCCTGCCACGGATATGGCATTTATACGTATGTAAGTCCGCAAGAAATAAAATCAAAAAACGTCAATCAAATTGGTTTATTTGGACGCACTAAAAGAGATTTGGATGGCAGAAATCCAATCATAATACATATCAACCGAAAATAATAATCTAAAAAATAAACACAAAGATCGCAAAGGTTTCGCAAGGAACGCAAAGTTTATAACATACAGCTTTGCGAAAAAAACTTTAAAAATAACTTTGTGCCTTATCGTCTTAGCGGCGAAAAAAAATAATTCCTTATATTTGATAATATGCAGGAAATGATATCTATAAAAACTTTTGATGAAGCCGAAGAACTTCAGAATCCGAGACGTGTTTTAAAATACGTCCTGATTTTCTGTACCTCTGGCGAAGTCACGGTTTCTGTAGATGAAAGTGAATATATCCTTATTCCGAATACGGTTTTAACGATTACTTCTGGGCAGATTCATTATTTTACTAATAACAAATTTGCGCAAGGTTATGTTTTAGAGTTTACTTATAATTTCTTCTGTAAAGATGACACCGATATGGAATTGATTTTTCATAACGGTTTGTTTTGTCATTTTGCAATGAATGAAATCATTTTGGTCGATAACAACCAAATCGTCATCGATCAATTAGAAGAAATTACAAAGGAATTGATTGAAGAACCGTATCAATATCTCATTTCCGTTCACAGCCGAATCGAATTAATTCTCGTTGAAATCAACCGAACCAAAATCAAACGCGGAGACGAAATCTACAAACCCGATGCTTTGTTTCTGCATTTTCTGGAAACCGTTTTAAGAAACTTCGACAAAAATCTTTCCGTTGCAGAAATCGCCGATTTAATTGGCACAACAGAATCCAAACTCAACGAACTTTCTAAACTGCACTGCGATAAAACGGCTCAAAACATAATCTTCGGTTTGATTATTTCTGAAGCGAAACGTCTTTTCAATTACGAGAAACTTTCGGTTAAAGAAGTCGCGTATGCTTTGGGTTTTAATGATCCTTTTTACTTTTCGAATTTCTTCAAAAAACACACTAATATTTCGCCGAAAGCTTATAAAGAGAATGTTTTGTTTTCTCATTAAACGTTTATTTTTAACACATAGAAACATAGATTTTTTGTGAATAAAAAGAATGTAAAAGAGAAACTAGTTTCTCAACACATAGCTATGCGAATTTAAGCGAGTGAAACGCCTTTCTAGACATTTTAGTCCTATGATTCTATGTGTTAAAAGAAAATTACATGCTTTTTCCAGAATTCTCTATTCTTTAAAATTGTCCACTCTCCCATCTTTGTATTGTTATTATTTAAAAGCAATAAAAAATGGAAAAGCAAATTACAAGAACAAGCGAAATCAATTGGAAACCACTTATAGAAGAAGGCGTAAACACAGACGGAATTTCTGTAAAAGCTTTATGTTTTGATCCAATTGCGAAAAGACCAACAGCATTTTTATCAAAGTTTGAAGCCGGAGCTTCGTATCCAAATCACGTTCATCCTGCGGGAGAAGAAATATATGTTCTGGAAGGTGAAGTCCGTTCTGGAAAAGACGAATTAAAACAAGGCGATTATTTGTATATGCCGCCGGGAAGTACACATTCTGTATATTCTAAAACAGGTTGTGTTTTATTGTTTATTGTTCCTGAAGAAGTTGTGATTTTGAAGTAGTTTTTTTTCGCGAAAAGTCCCAGCGGGACGAATTATGTATAGAAATAAATTTATGCAAGTTTTCAAAGAGCCCAGCGGGGTGAAATCTTATTATTTATAATACTATGTCGCTCCGCTGGAGCTTTTGATTTGATGGCATGAATTTTTTCTATAAATATTTCATTCCTCCGGAATTTTTATCTTTTGATAATATAAATCACCTCAAATCCTTCTTAATAACCAAATATTTCAAATTGGTATTTCCTGCATTGCTGATTCCATGTTCGGCATTTGGCGGGCAGTATAAACTGGTATTTGGACCAACAACAACCGTTTTTCCGTCTAAGAAAAAAGAAGCAGAACCTTCGAGAATATAAAAGAATTCTTCTTCAGGATGATGATGTGGTGCGTGCGTTGATTTTCCAGGTTCAACAATACTCATTTTAAGCGTGTTTTCGTGAGTGAAGTTTTTATCGCCAAACCAATATTGATAACCTACTTTGGTTTTTGTGGCTTTGTCTAAATCAAAATGATTGACGCAGTTTTCGATTGTGTATTGTGGCGCTGTGGTTTCTTTTTTAGTTTCCTGCGAAAAAGCTATTTGTTGCAAAAATAAAACAGCGATTGTGGTTTTTAGGGTCGTTAGTGCGTTCATTTGTTTTTATTGTAATATTACAAAAAGATGCTTTTGATAAATATAAGATTAAAATAAAACTTTGCAGAATATCAGAAATAAAAACTACTTTTAAAAACGCTTCAAAAGCAACTTTTAAATCTTTTTATGATGAACCCACTCCGACTTAAAATAAAATCAAACCTTTTATTTGTTATTGCTTTAACTTTTACAAATTTTATATACGCTCAGGCATCAAAAGAAAAAAATCATGACTTAATAACAAAAGGCTCAGTTCTAACAAAATTATCGGATCAATTCAGTTTTACAGAAGGACCTGCTGCGGATAAGAAAGGAAATATTTATTTTACGGATCAGCCTAATAATAGAATCATGAAATGGTCTGTTAATGGTAAACTTTCTGTTTTTATGGAAAATGCAGGAAGAGCTAACGGTTTGTACTTTGATCACAAAGGCAACCTTTTGGCTTGCGCCGATGAAAAAAATGAGCTTTGGAAAATAGACCAGAACAAAAATTATAGCATATTAATAAACAACTTCGAAGGAAAAAGGCTGAATGGTCCCAATGATCTTTGGGTTGATCCAAAAGGCGGTATTTATTTTACAGACCCTTTTTATAAAAGGGATTACTGGACACATACTTCCAAAGAAATAGAGAAAGAATGCGTTTACTATTTATCTCCGGATAAATCTAAAATTATCAACGTTGCGAATGATCTTGTAAAACCTAATGGCATTATTGGAACTTCGGATGGAAAAACCTTATACGTAGCTGATATAGGAGCAAATAAAACGTACTCGTATACAATCGAAAGTAATGGTTCTTTAGGCAAAAAAAGTCTTTTTACTGAATCAGGTTCGGATGGAATGACGATAGATGAGTACGGAAACATTTACTTATGCGGAAAAGGAGTTACGATATTCAATCCACAAGGAGAAAAAATAGCCCATATTGATGTTCCTGAACCATGGACTGCTAATATTTGTTTTGGAGGAAAAAAATTCAAAACATTATTTATTACAGCCAGCAAAAGTGTTTATACATTAGAAATGAACGTTCGAGGAATCAAATAATCTATAAAAATATTCTTACTTTTTTAACTAGACTTCAATTCAATTGACCATGGATTTTTTTATTCGTCTTTCTACGGAAAAATTATGAAAAAGATACTTTCTCGTCTAGCCCCGATCGAAACGGCATCCTTTTGTGGCGGGGTTCGACACAAAAGATATAATGTAGAGCGGGACAAATGTTCTTAAAAACGAAAAATGTTCTGCTCCTAATAAACATTCATCCGATAAAAAACTCAATAAAATAAAGACTTCACAAGAATTTTTAGAAATACTTATTGTACGATAAGAAAATATTATGATAAAAATATTTTGTAATTCGAAAAACCGCCATACATTTGCCTAACAGTGTTAAACGATTTAATACTCGAATAAAATGGCTAGCAAAGATCGAATTTTAAGACAAAAAGAAGAGACAAGAAATAATATTCTTGGCGCTGCTTATGATATCGTAAAAGAAGAAGGCTGGAATGGTTTGAGTATGCGTAAAATAGCCGATAAGATTGAATATACTGCTCCTATTATTTATGAATATTTCTCAAATAAAGAAGCAATTTTAGAAGAACTTACAGGCAAAGGTTTCGTAAAACTGACTAAAGAACTGCAAAGTGCAATAGATAAGTTTGAGAAACCCGAAGACCAATTAGAAGCCATGTGGATGACGTATTGGGACTTTGCTTTTACTAATACTGAAATGTATCAACTAATGTTTGGTGTCCAGATGACCTGTTGCGCACAGCGATGTTCGGCTCAGGAGGGACCTTACAAATTATTCACTCAGGTAATTGCTGAAGTAATGAAAGACAGCAATCCGAGTCAAGATATCATAAAACAAAAGTACTTCACTTTCTTTTCTGTTATTCATGGTTTAATCGCCATCAATATCATTAACAAAAGTGACATTTTAGAAACAATTAATGCCCAAATTTTGAAGGATGCCATTGGTGGTATCATCAAATCAATACAATAAAATTTTTTTCAAGTTTTACTTAACGGTGTAAAATAATTTAATCGGATAATATAAAATCCTTTTTTTTGAAACATTAACTTAACACTGTTAGAAAATTTAATAAAGGTAACAAAAGCTCTTTTTTTAGACTTTTACTTAACGATGTTAGATAATTTAATACCGATTTAGAAATAAACTTGGAAAGGCTTGCTGTATGGAAATTTGTGCTCATTTACTTAACAACGTTAGATAATTTAATTCAATTAAATATGAATCCCGAGAATGCCAGAATGCCCAAAGAATTAATCCGAGAAAATGTTCAACCAATTAAAACCACTATGAAAATGAAAAATGTAATTATAACCAGTTTTATTCTGGCATTAGTTTTAAGCAGCTGTGCCGATAAAAATCAAGGTCCTGCTGCTCCGCCTCCACCGGTTTTACCAGTTTTGGCGATCACAAGTGCAAATACTACTACTGACGCTGAATATCCTGCTTCTATACAAGGAACTGTTGATGTTGAAATTCGCCCGCAGGTAAGCGGAAATCTTGACAGAATTTTTGTTGATGAAGGAGCTTATGTAAACAAAGGACAAACTTTATTTAAAATCAATGAGCGTCCGTTCCGCGAGCAGTTAAACAATGCTTTGGCAAGTCTTCACGCAGCTGAAGCGGCTTTAATCAACGCGAACTTAGAAGTAGATAAACTGACTCCACTTGTGCAAAACAAAGTTGTTTCTGATTATCAGTTAAAAACAGCTAAAGCAACTCAAAAAATTGCTGCTGCAAATATCGAGCAGGCAAAAGCAATGGTAGGTTCTGCTAAAATCAATTTAGGATATACAAATGTTACGGCTCCAGTAAGCGGTTACATTGGAAGACTGCCTAAAAAACAAGGAAGTTTGGTTTCTGCATCTGATGTTGAAGCTTTAACAACACTTTCTGATGTTCATGAAGTTTTTGCTTATTTCTCTTTAAGCGAAACAGATTTCATCAACTTTAAATCAAAATATGCTGGAAATTCTTTAGGTGATAAAATCAAAAAATTACCTCCGGTGAACTTGATTTTAGCTGATAATACCGATTATCCAAAAACAGGAAAAATCGATATGGTAGACGGTCAGTTTGATAAAACTACTGGTGCAATCACACTTAGAGCGACTTTTCCAAATACAAATGGAACACTTCGTTCTGGAAACACAGGAAGAATTCGTTTAGGATTAAATCACGACGATGCAATTTTGGTTCCACAGTCGGCTACAGTTGAAATGCAGGATAAAGTATTCGTGTTTACTGTTGGAAAAGACAACAAAGTAACCAAAATGCCAATTACCGTTGTAGGTAAAAACGGTACCAATTATTTAATTAAAGACGGTGTACAAGCAGGCGATCAAATCGTGTTAAGCGGTATTGACAAATTACAGGACGGACAAGCGATTCAGCCTGAAAAATCAACTAAAGTTGCCGAAGTAACTAACAAAAAATAATTTTAAAATAAAATGTTCAAAATATTTATACAAAGACCAGTACTGGCAACTGTAATCTCCATTCTGTTGGTGATCTTAGGGGTACTGGGTTTAACTAAACTGCCTTTACAACAGTTTCCAGATATTGCGCCTCCATCGGTTTTGGTAACGGCGGTATATCCGGGAGCGAATGCAGAAACGGTTTTACGTTCTGTGGCACCTTCTCTGGAAGAGTCTATAAATGGTGTAGAAAACATGACTTACATGAGTTCTACTGCGAGTAACGATGGTACTTTGGCAATTACTGTTTTCTTTAAATTAGGAACAGATGCCGATCAGGCTGCGGTAAACGTTCAGAACCGTGTGGCACAAGCTACAAGTCAGCTTCCTGCAGAGGTTGTACAGCAAGGTGTTATTACAGCAAAACAACAAAACTCCTTCATCATGGCCATTGGTATGTATACCGATGATGAAGCGAAATACGATCAGACTTTTGTTGCGAACTACGCTCAAATCAATATTATTCCGGAATTAAAACGTATTCCGGGTGTAGGTTCTGCCAGCATTTTTGGTGGTGTAAAAGATTACTCTATGCGTGTTTGGTTAAATCCAACGCAAATGGCAACTCATAATGTTACGCCAAGCGAAGTTATGGGCGCTATTCAAGATAAAAGTTTGGAAGCGGCTCCAGGGAAATTTGGAGAACGAAGCAAAGAAGTTTTTGAATACGTTATCAAATACAAAGGAAAACTTACCAAACCAGAAGATTATCAAAATATTGCCATTCGTTCTAACGCAGACGGTTCTGTTCTTCGTTTAAAAGATGTAGCGAGAGTGGAACTTGGAGCTTACTCTTACAATAGTTTAACTCGTTTAAATGGTAAAAAAGGAATTGTAATTGGTGTGATTCAGTTAGCGGGTTCTAACTCAAATGACATTCAGATTGCGATCAATAAAATGATGGAAAAGGCTTCTAAAGATTTTCCAAAAGGCATAAAACACAATATATTTTATAGTACAAAAGTGTCGCTGGATCAATCTATCGAACAAGTTGAGCATACTTTGATCGAAGCTTTTATTCTTGTATTTATTGTGGTATTTATTTTCCTTCAGGATTTTAGATCAACTTTAATCCCGGCTATTGCTGTACCTGTAGCAATTTTAGGAACGTTCTTCTTCATGCAGTTATTCGGATTCTCGATCAACTTACTGACACTTTTCGCATTAATTCTGGCGATTGGTATTGTGGTCGATGACGCGATTGTCGTCGTAGAAGCCGTGCATGCGAAAATGGAGCACAAACATCTGTCTCCAAAAATCGCAACTCATGAAGCAATGCACGAAATCACGGGTGCTATTATCTCGATTACGCTGGTAATGGCTGCTGTATTCCTGCCGGTTGGTTTTATGGAAGGCTCAACAGGAGTTTTCTATCGTCAGTTTGCCTTTACGATGGCAATTGCAATTGTAATTTCTGCTGTTAATGCATTGACATTATCTCCAGCGCTTGCTGCATTATTTTTGAAAGATAATCACGGTGCTCACGATGCAAATGCTCCATATGAGAAAAAAGGATTTAAAGAGAAATTCTTTACCGCTTTTAACACTAGTTTCGAATCATTGACGAATCGTTATGTGGGTGGAATTAAATTCTTAATCAGAAAAAAATGGTTGAGTTTAGGCGGATTAGCTGCTATTACTGCTGCAACTATTTTATTAGTAAAAACAACTCCTGCCGGATTTATTCCAACAGAAGATCAAGGATTTATTGCGATTGCAGTAAACACGCCATCAGGAACTTCGCTTGACGGAACTCAAAAAGTAATGACCGAAGCTGAAAATACTTTAAGAGGTTTAGATGCTTCAAGATTCGTAACAGCGATTTCTGGTTTTAACTTATTGACGAACTCAACAAGTCCATCTTCTGCGGTAGTTTTCGTTTTATTGAAACCAAACGAAGATCGTGGTGAAGTAAAAAACATTGACGAAATCATGAATCAGGTTCGTGGAAAATTAGGCTCAATTTCTGGCGGAAGTTTCTTCGTATTCAGTTTCCCAACTGTTCCCGGATTTAGTAACGTTGAAGCTTTAGATTTGGTTCTTCAGGATAAAACTGGAGGAAAACTGGATAAGTTCTCTGGAATCTCTCAAAATTTCATTGGCGAATTAATGAAACGTCCAGAAATTGCAGTTGCATTTACAAGTTTCAAAGCTGATTATCCTCAATTACAATTGGATATCAACGATGAAAAAGCGAATCAGTTAGGTGTAAATGTAAAAGACATTTTACAGACTATGCAGGCTTATTTTGGTAGTGCACAGGCATCAGACTTTAACCGATTTGGTAAATATTACCGAGTAGTAGTTCAGGCTGATATTGCCGACAGAGCCGATCCAACTGCAATTGACCGTGTTTTCGTTAAAAATAAAAATGGCGAAATGGTGCCAATAAATACTCTGGTAAAACTATCTCGTATTTATGGTTCAGAAACCGCTTCAAGATATAATTTGTTTAATTCAATTTCTATTAATGCGATTCCAAAACCTGGATTTAGTTCCGGAGATGCCATTAAAGCAATTGAAGAAGTAGCAGCTCAACAATTGCCTGCAGGTTACGGGTTTGAATTCTCGGGCCAAACGCGTGAGGAGATCTCTTCTGGAGGACAGTCTGCAACAATATTTTTACTGTGTTTGATATTCGTTTATTTCCTACTTGCTGCACAGTACGAAAGTTACATTCTGCCTTTGGCTGTAATCTTGTCAATCCCTGCAGGTATTTTTGGAGTATTTGTAGCTATTGGTTTAACTGGAATCGAAAACAACATTTACGTACAAGTTGCCTTAGTCATGCTGATCGGACTTCTCGCCAAAAATGCCATTTTGATTGTGGAATTTGCGGTTCAGAAACGAAAATCAGGACAAGCATTAGTAAAAGCTTCTATTGAAGCTGCAAAATTACGTCTGCGACCAATTATCATGACTTCTCTTGCCTTTGTAGTTGGTCTTGTGCCAATGATGAGCGCTAAAGGGCCATCGGCTCAGGGAAATCACTCGATTAGTATTGGAGCAGCGGGTGGAATGCTTTCAGGAGTAATTCTAGGATTGTTTATCATTCCGGTATTATTCATCGTATTCCAGCATTTACAAGAAAAATTCAGCGGCAAACCAATTGCCGTAGTTCATAATGAAGAAAAATAAAATATGGAAAACTATATCACAATTATTTTAACTGCCATCATATTTGGCATCGGATATATATCGTACAGAATCTCAAAAGATCTTGAAACCAAAAAAGATATTTGTACAGAAATTTAAGCTTTTGGGGAATTAAAAAATAGATTTTAACACATAGCCCCGATAGCTATCGGGGATAGACTTTTATATCACAAAAAAAGAAATTAGAAGAAACTAGTTTCCACACATAGCAAACTATGTGAATTAAGTTTAGTGAAACGCCTTTCTTTTAAAATCTTTAAAAAACTATGATTCTATGTGTTTAAAAAATCAACCCAATGGATAAAAAATCTAATAAAAAAACAATGAAAAATTATATAACCAAAATCGTGACCTTCGCCATTCTGATCACGACTTTAATATCCTGTAAAGTCTCTAAGGATATTGAAACTCCAAAAGATGCATTTCCTGAGAATTTCAGGAATGCATCGGTTTCGAGTGATACAACCAGTATTGCCGATATTGAGTGGAAAAACTTCTTTACAGAAAAAGATATTATCACGTTAATCGACAGCGCGGTTACCCGAAATAACGATCTGCTTATTGCACAAAAAAACATCGAAATTGCGCAATACAGATTTACTCAATCAAAATGGGGAAATGTTCCTCAGGTGAATTTATTTGTAAATGCCAATACAAGCAATCCTTCTGACAATAGTTTTACAGGAATGAACTTGAATCAGGCTTTAGGCGCTAAACATATTGATGATTATTCTGCCGGAGCTTCACTTTCTTGGGAGGCTGATATTTGGGGAAAGATCAGAAACCAAAAGAAAGGGGCTTACGCAGGATATCTTCAATCTGAAGAAGTAAAAAAAGCATTGCAGACTAATATCGTTGCTAATGTTTCAAGAGGTTATTACAATCTTTTGATGCTGGATGCTCAGTTGAAAATTGCACAACAGAATTTAAAGTTAAATGACAGCACAACCAAAATCATTAAATTGAAATACGATGCTGGCCAGGTAACTACATTGGCAATTCAGCAGTCTGAAGCACAAAAATTAAACTCAGAGCAATTGATTCCGTTATTGGAACAAAATATTGCGATTCAGGAAAATGCTTTAAGTGTTTTAACTGGTTCTTTTCCTAATTCAAAACAAAGAACAGTTCTTTTAAACGCTCTTGAAGTTAAAACGAATGCATCAATTGGAATTCCGTCTTCATTAGTAAGCAGAAGACCAGATGTAAAAAGTGCAGAATTGGCGCTTAAAGCAGCAAACGCAAATGTCGGTATCACGAAAGCGGATTTATACCCAGCTCTCAGAATTACGGCGCAAGGCGGTTTGAACTCTTTCGAAACGAGCAGCTGGTTTAATATTCCGGCTTCTCTTTTCGGAACCGTTGCAGGTGGTTTAACACAGCCAATCCTGAACAACAAAAGAGTAAGAACGCAATATAATATCGCTGTCGCGGAAAGAGAAAAAGCGGTTTTAGCTTTTAGACAACAGGTTTTAGTTGCCGTAAGCGAAGTTTCTGATGCTTTGGTAAAAGTAGAAAAGTTACAACAACAGGAAACTTTTTTAAAAGAAAAAGTAAAAACATTACAACAGGCAATTAAAAATTCAAACTTGTTATTCCAAAACGGATTAGCAGAATATCTTGAAGTTTTAACAGCACAAGCTAATCTTTTGCAAAGTGAGTTAGAACTTGCAGATCTTAAAAGACAACAACTTACAGCCAACACCGATTTGTATCGTGCACTTGGAGGCGGCTGGAAATAATACCCACACCCGTTAATTATTTATTTTTTGAGATGAAAACGCTGTGAGATCTTTGGATTTCATGGCGTTTTTTTTTTTTCCGCGAAGGCGCTAAGGCGCTAAGTTTTTTTTGCCACTAATTGCACAAATTTTCACGAATTATTCTTTTAAGCTTATCCTCATTTTTGTCATTTCTCGTTCCTCGAAATGACAAACTATACTTTTATTCTTAATTTTGAAAAAAGAAAACTTCGTGCCTTAGCGCCTTCGTGGCAAACCCAAAAAAAATGAACTTCAATAAAGAAACATACCTCAATAATCTAAAATTATATTTCGAAAGTTACTTCCCCATTTCTGAAAAGTCATGGAAATTGATTGAAAATTTGACACATTTCCAGACAATCAAAAAAGGAGAAATACTACTGGAAAATGGGGAAATCTGCAGAAATCTTTATTTTATTGCAAAAGGAATTCTGCGAACTTTTATTACTGACGAACAAGGAAATTTCTATAACAAAAATCTTTTTTTCGAAAACAAACTTGCATGCTCTAAAGTTTCATCTATGTTGCAAACTCCTTCCAGTTTTACGATCGAAGCTTTAGAAGATTGTATTTTAATCAATCTTAATTACAAAGAATATATCAGGTTGATTAACGAAAATGATGATCTTAAAAACTTTTACATTGCCTATTTGGAAAAAAACTGGGTTATTGAAAAAGAACAAATAGAAGTCGCTTTAGTTATGCAAAATGCAACCGAAAGATATCTCAGCCTTCTTGAAAAAAATCCAACGATGGCTGATCGCGTTCCTTTATTGCATATTGCTTCGCATTTAGGCATTACGCCGACACAATTAAGCCGAATCAGAAAAAGTTTAGAAAAAAAATTGTAAATCAACATATGTAAAGGTTTTCTACAAAAGTCAATTCTATCTTTGTTATACTATTTAAAATGAATTCCCAAAAATGGAAAATACAAACCTTATAAAAGATAATATAGATAATCTTACCACACTTTGGAGAACTGTTGCCACTCCTCTCCTTTCCTATCATAAAAATGATCCTTTTCAATTCAGTCAGATACAAAATTCAGGCTGGCCAAACCGATTATGGTTTCGGGAAGAAATTACAGAAGAAAATCTCCCGCAGATTCTTGACATCATAAAAAATAATCCCGGATTAGTGATTCCGTATTGGGATGTTTTCGGAAGTAATTCAAAAGAAATATTCGAGAAAAACGGATTCGAAATTCGAAATCAGCTTGTGGCGATGGCTTTGAAACTGGATCAAAAATTTGAACTTGAAAATAAGCTGCATTTTAAACGAGTTTTAAATGAAGAAGATGCCAAAACTTGGTCAGACATTTATCCTTTATCTTTTAATTACGTGATCAGCAAAGAAACTCTGGTTCATAATTATGAAAATGTAAAGTTTTATCTCGTTCATTTAGACGAAAAACCAATTGGAACTTTGACTCTTTTTCAAACCGGAAAAGTTATGGGAATTCACGGCGTAGGTGTAATTCCGGAAATGCGAAAAAAAGGTTTTGCAGAAGAAATCATGAAATTTGCCATTAATGAAGCAATCGATGCTAAAGCAGAATATGCGCAATTACAAGCTTCACCTTTAGGAAAAAACATTTATAGCCGATTAGGTTTTGAAGATTTGTTTTCGATTACAAATTACTTTTTGGGTTAAATTCCAATTAATTTAAATTCCAAATTCCAATTTCTGCATGTCCTCCTGACTCAGGGAGGATTACAAACTGCATGATAATTCCAGAACAACAAACAACAAACAATAATCTAAAATCACAATCTTGTCCCAAATGCCCCTAAAATAGTCGTAAATGTGTATTTCATGACAAAATAAGAATAGTACATTTGTAATACATTAACTAATAACTATTTAAAAATTAACCACATGAAAAAGGCAAAGATTATTTTTTGGATTACTACGATTATTATTTTTTTATTCGAAGGCGTTATGCCGGCTTTGACTTCCCAAACTGAATTAGCTAAAGAAGGAATCAAACATTTAGGATATCCCGAATATTTTGGAAACGCTTTAGTTGTATTTAAAATCTTGGGGGTTTTGGTATTAGTAATTCCACAAGTTCCTAAAAATGTAAAAGAATGGGCTTATGCCGGATTTGGATTTGATTTTATATTTGCATCTATAAGCCATTTTGCTGTTGACGGTATAAATTTCCAAAGCTTTTTTCCGTTGATCTTTTTAGTTATTCTGGCAGTTTCTTATACTTATTATCATAAAATTGAGCGACTGAAAAATATCGCCATGTAAACACTTCATGTAATGATAGAAGTTTTCAAAACAAATGTTCAGGAAGCAGAACAATCACAAATGCTGATTGGAAAACTTCTTGAGCATTTTCCAGACAGCGCTGTTAACTTCGATCTCGAAGACTGCGATAAAATTCTGCGTATTCATGCTTCATCAATCTGCCATAAAACAATAATTGAACTTTTAAATTCACACGGCTATCATTGTGAAGTTCTGCCTTAAATCATAATTTATTGATTTACAAAATATTAAAATAAAAATCGTAATTTTAAAACTCTAATTTTTAAAATATCGCAAAATGAATATTCCAGCAGAACATCAAACTATAATGCCGTATTTAATTTTAAGAGGTGCGTCTAAATTTATTGATTTTACCAAAAATGTTTTTGGAGCAACTGAAACCAGCACAAAATCAGTACGCGAAGACGGAACTATTATGCATGCCGAAATTACCTTAAACGGAAGCACAATAATGGTTACAGATGAAATTACAGATTGGGCAAAACAAACCTCAAACCTTTTTGTTTATGTACCAAACGCTGATGCAACATATCAAAAAGCATTAGAAAACGGAGCAAGTTCTTTAATGGGATTAAGCGACAAGGATTACGGCAGAACCTGCGGTGTAACAGATCCGTTTGGAAATGTCTGGTGGATTACCTCTGTATAACAATCAATTTAAAATCAATAATATGAATCCAAATATTCAAAAAGATATTGTTGAGACATTCCAGAAATTAAATGAAATTTTTTCGGAATTTTCTGAAAATGAATTAAACCTTGTTCCTTATCAGGGAAGCTGGACGCCGGGACAAGTGGTACAGCATATAATTCTTGCCTGTTCCGGATTTCCGGAACTGTTTGCAGGAAAAACCGAGAAAACGACCCGAAAACCCGATGAAAAAATAAAAGATATTGAAAGTCTTTTTTTAAACTTCAGTATAAAAATGGATGCACCGGTTTTTCTTATACCAGAAAAAAAAGAATACAGCAAAAGCACTTTAAATACAAAACTTCAAAAAATAGAATCTGAGTTATTAGACTGCGCCGAAAAATATGATTTAACACTTATATGCCTCGATTTTCAGGTTCCGGGTTTCGATACCTTTACTATGTACGAGTGGATTGACTTTGCACTGGTCCATACACAGAGACATACACATCAGTTAAAAAATATTTTTCAGTACATGAATAAACTCTAAAAAATGAGATCAAAATCTAAAACTATTTTATATTCTGGTTTTCTATCCGGTACATTAGATATTTTGGCAGCAATAGTAATATATGCGGTTATACTGCATCAAACCACTGCTGTAAAAATTCTACAATCTATTGCAAGCGGCATATTTAAACAAGAAGCATACACGAGCGGTTCAAAAATGGCTTTTTATGGTTTGCTTCTCCATTACTTTATTGCACTTGTATTTGCTTACATTTATTTTAAAATATATCCTTATTTTCCAATTCTGCGGAAAAATATTTTTCTTTCGGGATTAATTTATGGACTATTTGTCTGGGTAGTAATGAACCTTATTGTACTGCCTGCGGTGTTTTCTAAACTTCCTGACAAACAATTTGATTTTCCTTTATTGCTTTCTATTTTAATTTTAATTTTCTGCATTGGTCTTCCTATTTCTTATATAACAAGAAACTTTTACGAGAAACATTAAATTAAATCTTGATAAGAAACAAAAAAGCGAAATCAACATTAATAGTTAATTTCGCTTTTTTAATTTAAGTGACAACCTTAAACTCTGCTTCTTCCGCTTATTAATGAAATAACAAATAATACAAGGAATATAAAGAATAAGATTTTTGCAATACTGGCGGCTCCGGCTGCAATACCTCCAAAACCAAAAATTCCGGCTACTATAGCCAAAATTATAAATGTGACTGTCCAACGTAACATAATACTATAATTTAAGTTAGTAAATATGACTTTTTACAAGCCTGATTTGTTTGTATCTCAAAGTTCTATAATACTTACAAAAACGATTAACTCAAACGCTTTATTTTTTATCGCAATCAACTACAAATCATAAATTTAGGGAATGCTTTTAGAATTTCGATTTCAACCTTATACAATTCCCATGTAAATGCTTTAGAGTTAATTTTTTGATCGATTGAGTTAATCACGCCTCTGTTCCCAAGGTAATTTTAACCTATAGAAATCAAGATATGGAAGCAGTAACTACTCAAAACACATTAGCGACAAAACTAGGTGTCATTTTAGAGAAAACACATCACCCATTTGAGGAATTAGGTGTTTTAAACCCTGCCATATATCAAGATGGAAATACGGTGCATATGTTTTACAGAGCCGCAAAACGAGGTAATTTTTCTACAATTGGATACTGCCGTTTTGAGGGTCCTTTAAATTTAGCAGAACGCCATACAGAGCCCATTTTTGTACCTGAATATATTTATGAAATTCATGGTGTTGAAGATCCAAGAATTACAAAAATTGACGACAAGTACTATCTGACTTATGTTACATACGATGGTATAAATGCCTGCGGAGCTGTTGCAGTATCAAAAGATCTGGCTTCATTTAAAAAGAAAGGAATTATTACTCCAAAATTCATTTTACATGAATTTACGAATTTAATCCGCAAACATTTACAAAATCCAAGTGTTGCCAAAATACTGGCTTTTAATACTGCCAGAAATTATCCTTTAAGCGAAACAATTAAGGAAAATTTATTAGTATGGGACAAAAACGTTGTTCTTTTCCCTAAAAAAATAAATGGAAAATTTGTGGCTTTACACCGCTTATTTCCTTCAATTCAGATAGTTTCATTTGAAAAGAAAAAAGATTTAACGGTAGATTTTTGGAAAGATTATCTCAAAAACCTGCCAGATCATATTATTATGGAACCGAAATTCGATCATGAAACAAGTCATATCGGACCCGGCGCTCCGCCAATTGAAACTAAAGACGGCTGGCTCTTAATTTATCATGCCGCCGAAAAACGCGAAAAAGGTCTTGTTTATCATGCCTGTGCCGCTTTGCTGGATCTAAATGATCCTTCAAAAGTAAAAGCCCGATTAACAAAACCTCTAATATCGCCAGCAGAACATTATGAAAGACACGGTTACGTAAATTATGTAGTTTTCCCAACAGGAACTGCCATTTTTGATGACCAATTATATATTTATTACGGTGCCGCCGATGATAAGATTGCGGTGGCTTCTCTGAACCTTAACGACTTATTAACCGAATTAAAACAGAACTCCCATGAAGAAGATATCAAATAAATCGAAAATTGTTTTTCTCTCTACATTCCCTCCTACACAATGTGGAATCGCAACTTATACTCAAGATACAATTAAAGGAATTACCGATGTTTTTGGTAAATCCATAACTTGTGAAATTTGCGAATTGGTCGATAAGCCGAAGGATGTGCCAACACAAGCCTTTACCTTAAATACAAAAGACAGAACTCAATATACTAAAGTTGCCGAAGAAATCAACAAAGATGAAAATGTAAAATTAGTTCATATTCAGCATGAATTTGGTTTATTTGGCGGTAATTACGGTGATCATTTATTAGATTTTTTAAATACCATTAAAAAACCGGTAACGTATACTTTTCACAGCGTTATTCCTAACCCAAATGAAGAATTAAGAACATTTGTAAAACTGCTTTTAAGCTACAGCAATTCGGCATTTGTAATGACTAACCAATCAAAAGAAATTTTGATAAAAGACTACGATATTAATGAAGAAATAATTACTTGCGTACCACACGGAACTCATATTGTTATTTACGAAACTCCAGAACACGCTAAAGCTAAGTTCGATATTCAAAACAAAATTGTATTATCGACTTTTGGACTTTTGGGCGAAGGAAAAAATATCGAAACCGGATTACAGGCTTTAGCAAAAATTGTTAAAAAAGAACCAGATGTATTGTATTTAATTATTGGCAAAACACATCCAAACTTAATTAAAGACGGCGTCGACGCTTATCGTGATAAACTCGAAGCACTTGTAGACGAATTAGACCTGCGCAAAAATGTTCGTTTTATAAATCAATATTTAGATACCGAAGAACTTTTAGAATACCTAAAAGCAACAGATATTTATTTGTTTACATCAAAAGACCCTAATCAGGCTGTAAGCGGCACTTTTGCTTATGCTATGAGCTGTGCATGTCCATTGGTGGCATCAAAAATTCCGCATACAAAAGAAGTGTTGACTTCAGACTGCGGTGTTTTAGTTGATATTGGAGACGCAGACCAATTTGCAGAAGCCACTTTAAAACTAATTGCTGATGAAGAACTTAGACGTGAAATGGGTATTCAGGCTTTTACAAAAATGAGAGCTTCATCTTGGGAAAACGCCGGATTAACTCACATGAATACGTATAAAAAATTAATTGAAAATCCTGCTGATATTAAATACAGCTATCCGGACATTCAATTAAGACATATTAAAAAACTAACTACAGATCTTGGTATTATTCAGTTTAGCAAAATTTCTATTCCAGATCTGGATTCAGGTTATACTTTAGATGATAATGCGCGCGCTTTGATTGCATTTTGCATGCATTACAAATTAACGCGAGACAAAGACGATTTGCCATATATCTTAATTTATCTGGATTTTATTGAAAGATGTCAGAAACCAAAAGGAAACTTTATTAACTATGTCGATCAGGAATACCGCGAACACGTAGAACAAAATGCCGAAGTTAACCTGGAAGATTCTAATGCAAGAGCAATTTGGGCTTTAGGAACCGTTGTGGCAAATGCAGATATCCTGCCTGAAAATATTTCTAAAAAAGCTTCAAAATGCTTTTTAAACTCATTAAAATGGGCAGAAAATATTCAGTCGCCTCGTTCTATTGGTTTTGCTACAAAAGGATTGTATCTGTACCACACCGCCATTCCAAATTTATATGTAGCAGCAATTATCAATAAATTAAATGCAAAACTGCTGGCTAATTACGAAGATACTGCAACAGAAGACTGGCAGTGGTTTGAAAATTATTTAACTTACGGAAACGGAATCCTGCCGGAATCTATGCTGTATGCTTATTTAGTTACCAATAAACCTGTGTATAAAAAAGTAGCCTTAGATTCGTTAGATTTCCTAATGTCAAAAACTTTTATCGACGGAAATTTCAAAGCCATTTCAAATCAAAGCTGGTACCATAAAGGTTCTGAACCGCAGCAATACGGAGAACAGCCAATTGATGTAACATACACTATTCAGACTTTAAATGCTTTTTATAATGAATTTAAAACTCCTGAATATAAAAAGAAAATGAAAACAGCATTTAACTGGTTTTTAGGAAAAAATCACTTAAATCAAATTATGTACAATCCGGTAAGCGGAGGCGGTTATGACGGTCTTGAAAAAAACAATGTAAACTTAAATCAAGGTGCAGAATCAACTGTATGTTATTTAACCGCAAGATTATTAATGGAAAAGTTTGCCCTTTCAGAGTCAAAAGTCATTCCCTTAATGAAATCCAGAACTGGTGTTGCGATCAACTTATAAAAACTCAATTTTTAAAAATTTCAAATCCCAAGTTTGTAATTTGAGATTTAAAATTTGTAATTTTTGAAAAGCAATAGACTGACCAAAATTCTATTAAACCCGGAAAATCCCTTTCTTAATGAAAGGGATTTTTTGTTTTACACACCCATAAATTATACCTATTTAAAAATATCTCTATAAAAAATAATAAATTAATTTGCCTATCTACTAATAGGTAGTATATTTGCACAAAAAAATGCAATGACAACAAAAGAAAATATTATAGATAAAGCAGACCAGTTTATTCGTAACAAAGGTTATAATGCCTTTAGTTTTAAAGATATTTCAAACGACATAGGCATAAAAACAGCTTCTATTCATTATCATTTTCCCACAAAATCAGATCTTGGTGTTGCAACAATTAAAGAACACATTGCACGATGTGAAACTTTAAAGATGAAGGTTGCAAATGAAAATCCATTAATAAAGCTGCAGGCATTTTTAGAAGTACAGGCGCAGATAAAAAAAGAAAACAAAGTTTGTATTGTAGGTTCATTAGCCACAGATTTAAATACTTTGGATGATTCTATAAAGAAAGAACTGCAGGATTTTGCTCAAATAGTAATCAGCTGGCTAACTGAAATTTTAATAGAAGGAAAACAGCTCAATATATTTGATTTTGATATGCAGCCCAGAACAAAAGCAATAATGATTATTACCAATATGGTTGCCATAGTACAGCTTTCCAGACTTACAAGCGATGATGATTTTGAATTGGTAAGAGAAACAATATTAACAGAATTAAGACCAAAAAAATAATGAAAAGAGTAGTAATAACAGGATTAGGAGCTGTTACACCAATTGGAAACAATGTTCAGGAATATTGGAATTCTCTAATAAATGGAGTCAGCGGGGCAGCTCCAATAACAAGATTCGACACTACACATTTTAAAACTAAATTTGCATGTGAAGTCAAAAATTTTGATGCACAACATATTTTCGAAAAAAATGAAATCAGGAAATATGATCTGTTCACGCAGTATGCTCTGCATGCTACAGACGAAGCTGTAAAAAATGCAGGTATTAATTTTGACAGTTTAAACAAAAACAGAATTGGAGTTATCTGGGGATGTGGGGACGGCGGCATTTCAACTTTTGAAGAACAAATTGGAGAATATAAATTAGGAAATGGCACACCAAGATTCAGCCCATTTTTTATTCCAAAAAGAATCGTCAATATAGCTTCTGGAGTAATTTCTATAAAATACGGACTTCGTGGTATTAATTATACAACCGCAGCTGCTTGTTCTGCAAGTAACACTGCAATTATTGATGCCTTCAATTATATTCGATGGGGTAAAGCAGATATGATTATCAGCGGAGGTTCAGAAGCTTCTGTTACAGAATCTTCAATTGGAGGATTTAACGCTTCAAAAGCATTATCAACATTAAATGAAGACTTTAACAAAGCCTCACGCCCTTTCGATATTAACCGAGATGGATTTGTTTTAGGCGAAGGTGCCGGCGTAGTTATTTTAGAAAGCTATGAACACGCCATAAAAAGAAATGCTGTAATTCTAGCTGAAATTGTTGGAGGTGGATTAGCCGCAGATGCTTATCACTTAACAGGAACACATCCTGAAGGTGAAGGCGCAGTTATAGGAATGGAACTTGCTCTTGAAGAAGCAGAAATCACACCTGATAAAATTGACTACATTAATGCACATGCTACTTCTACTCCAACAGGAGATTTAAGTGAACTTAAGGCCATGGAAAAAGTTTTTGGTTCAAATCCTAATGCCAATATTAGTTCTACCAAATCAATGACAGGCCATTTGCTTGGAGGAGCTGGAGCAATTGAAGCAATTGCATGTATTAAAGCCGTACAGGAAAACGTAGTTCCTCCCACAATAAACACACAAAACGTTGAACAGGATTTTTTACAAAAGTTCAATCTCACTCTTGGAAAAGCACAATCACGAATAGTTAATTATGCTATGAGTAATACTTTTGGTTTTGGCGGACACGTAGCCAGTTCCATTTTTAAGAAATTTACAGAATAGAAAAATACCTAAAGATTTTAAAAAATCCCTTTCTTAATGAAAGGGATTTTTTGTTTGTAACCCGTAACGCCAATTCAATATAAATATTGTAATCAAATGAAAATTATATAAGGCTCAAAAAAAGTTTTGTAAAAGATTTTAACAAGTATTGAGGTAACTTTCATATATGATTATAAAACTGAACAAAACTGTTAAATAATTGATTTTGAATAGATAACTAACTTAAATAAAAACATTTTGATTCTCAGCTTAAAAAATACATTCGCACAAATTGGTGATGTCACATTATTTGCCAAGAGGTTTTTTAAGGAGGTTTTTATCCCTCCTTATGAGGCAAAAGAGTTTTTAAAACAATGCTACATCATTGGTTACAAATCATTGCCTTTAGTTGCCATTACAGGATTTATTATGGGCTTGGTTCTTACAATTCAGTCAAGGCCGACATTAGTAACATTTGGAGCCGAAAGCTGGCTTCCTGGAATGGTTGCACTTTCATTAATTAGAGAAATTGCGCCGGTTATTACAGCCTTAATTTGTGCCGGAAAAATTTCATCCGGAATTGGCGCCGAATTAGGCTCAATGAAAGTAACCGAACAAATTGACGCCATGGAAGTTTCCGCCATTAACCCCTATAATTATTTGGTTGTAACCAGAATTCTTGCCTGTACGCTTATGGTTCCCCTATTGGTAATTTTTGCAGATGCAATAGGCATTATTGGTGGTTATGCCGGAATCAATATTCACGGCGATGTTAATTTCTACCGTTACTTAACCCAGATTATTCAGTCACTGGAATTTTCAGATTTAATTCCGGCAACGATAAAAACATTCTTCTTTGGATATTTTATAGGCATGATTGGATGTTATAAAGGATTTAATGCTGCAAACGGAACAGAAAGTGTGGGACGCGCTGCAAACTCGGCCGTAGTTACAGCTTCATTAAGCATATTTATTATCGATATGGTGGCCGTACAATTAACTGATTTAATTTATTAAGATGATTAAAGAAGAAAAAAATATCGAACCAAAATCAAAAGATAAAAAAGGTGCACCAATCATCGAGATTAAGGATTTGCATAAAACTTTTGGCAATGACAACGAAGTTTTAAAAGGCGTAAACCTTACCGTAAATAAAGGGGAAGATCTTGTTATTCTGGGGCGTTCAGGTTCTGGAAAATCTGTTACCATAAAATGCATCGTAGGATTAATCGAACCGGATCAGGGAGAAATAAAAGTTTTTGACGAAAACGTACTTCATCTTCCAAAAGAAGAATTAAATAAAATACGTGTTCGAATTGGCTTTTTATTTCAAAGCGGTGCTTTGTATGATTCAATGTCCGTTAGAGAAAATCTCGCTTTTACACTTCGAACCCACAAAAGAGAATTAAGTGCCGAAGAAGTCGAAAATGAAGTAATGGAAGCCTTAGAAAATGTAGGTTTGGCAGATGCAATAGATAAAATGCCTTCTGAATTATCAGGCGGTATGAGAAAAAGAATTGGTTTGGCAAGAACCCTGATTCTAAAACCGGAAATCATTTTATATGACGAACCAACAACAGGTTTAGATACGATTACTTCGAGAGAAATCAGCGAATTAATCCTCGATATAAAACACAAACAAAAAACATCATCGATCATTATTACACACGACATGGCTTGTGCAAAAATGACCGCAGACCGAATTATGGTTCTAAAAGACGGCGTAATTCATGCCGAAGGAACTTATGAAGAACTTGAAAAAGACGAAGACGAATGGGTACGCTCATTTTTTGAATAAAGCAAAATAAAATAGTAGAAATCATGGAGAAGCAATCTGGATATACTTGGAAATTAGGAATGTTTGTAACAGTAGGTCTGTTACTTTTTATAATGGCCATTTATTTTATTGGGAAACAAAAAAACTTGTTTGGCTCAACATTTCACATTACATCAAAATTTAAAACCGTAAGCGGTTTAGAAGTCGGAAACAACGTTCGTTTTTCAGGAATTAACATTGGTACAGTCGAAGAAATCAGATTAATAAACGATTCATCGGTTGTAGTATCAATGGTTATAAAAGAAGACGTACGCGAATTCATTAAAACAGATGCCCGTGCCAGTATTGGTTCAGACGGATTAATGGGCGATAAAGTACTTACCATTACTCCTGGTACAAAATCTACAAAAGTTATTGAAGACAACGGAGCCATTGCCTCTATCAACGGAATAGAAATGAACGACATTATGAAAAGCGTTAAAAAGAGCGTAGATAATGTGGGCGTAATTTCTGAAGAGTTAGCCATTTTCAGCCACAGCATGAACAACGGAAACGGAGCCTTAGCAAGATTAGTCCGCGACGATAAAATGGCAAACAGCGTATCAAATACACTTTCAAATCTGGAAACCGGAACAAAAGGTTTCAGTGATAATATGGAAGCCGCAAAAAGCAATTTCCTGTTTAGAGGCTATTTCAAGAAAAAAGAAAAGGAAAAAGCTAAAAAACAGGAAGAAATAAAAGAAAAAAAAGAAGAACAACAAGAAAAAGAAGCTAAAGAAAAAGAAGCCAAAGCCAAAGAAGATAAAGAAAAACAGGAGAAGGCTAAAGAAGAAAAAGAAAAGCAGGAAAAGCAAAAAGCCGAAGAAGCCAAGAAAGAGTCCGAAAAGAAAAAATAAAACTCTAAGCCATGAAAACCTCATTTAAAAATATAAGCCTTAAGATACTCAAATGGACAGGGATAACAATAGCGGGAATTCTATTATTACTTTTTCTAATTCCCCTTTTGTTCCCCGGAAAAGTAGCCTCAGAAGTTAAAAAAATTGCAAACGAACGATTAGACACAAAATTGGATTTTTCAAAGTCCAATCTTTCGTTTTTTACCCATTTCCCATCATTGACCGTTTCGCTCGACGATTTATCGATGACAGGTTCTGCCCCATTTAGTAACGATACTTTATTAAAAGCAGATCAGGTAGCATTTGGCATCAATTTAAAAAGACTAATTTTTGACAGTGAAGTCAAAATCAACAAATTGTATGTTTCAAATGCCTTAATAAATGTAATGGTAAACGAAAAAGGTCAGGCCAATTACAATGTGTATGTCGCGCCGGAAGATCGAAAAGATAAAAAAGAAGATCCTAACGCACCCGAAGAAGGAACTGCTATAAAACTGGAACGAATTGATTTAAAAAACTGCCACGTAAAATACAACGACAGATCGGCTAAGATTTTGGTCGATGCAAAAGGTTTTAATTATATAGGAAAAGGAAATTTAAGCGACGATATTTTTGATTTAAATACCGATGCTAAAATTGATACTTTGGATTTCTATTACGACAGAACTGCATATCTTAGAAAAAAAGCCGTTAGAGCTGATTTAATTACCAGAATTAATACGCATGCCCTTTCATTTATTCTTCAAAAAAATGAATTGCAGATTAATAAACTGCCGCTAAAGTTTACCGGTTTATTTACCATTTTAAGAGACGGATATAAAATTAACATCAAAGCCGCTTCAGAAAACACAACCGTAAAAGATTTACTTTCTGTTATGCCTCCGGAATATTTAACCTGGCTGGAAAAAACAGAAGTTTCAGGAAAAAGCGACTTAGTACTTTCGTTTAAAGGAGATTATAATGTCTCGAAAAATCAAAAACCCAATCTGGCTTTTAATTTAAAAGTTAAAGACGGTGCGGTCAGCTATCAAAATGCACCCGTTCCGTTAACGGATTTCCAAATGGATTTAAACGCAATTCTTCCTTCGCTTGATACAGAACAATTATTGGTAAATCTAAGAACACTTCGTTTTAAAGTTGGCGAAAAAGATTATTTCAACGCCTATCTGCGCAGTAAAGGTTTAAGCGAAATGAATATTGATGCCAGCATAAAAGGCGCTCTCGATCTTGCTGTTGTCGACGCAGCCATTGGTTTAGAAAAAATTGACGTAAAAGGAATTTTAAAAACTAATATTCAGGCAAAAGGGCTTTTCAGTACTTCAAAAAAACTGTTTCCTAAAACTATTGGCGGAATTTCGCTTAGAAACGGCTGGTTAAAAACAAACTACTATCCTAACCCAATCACCGATATTACTTTTGTGGCCAATGTACTTAACAAAGCCGGAACTTATGAAGATTTGATTGTCGCCGTCGCACCAGCCTCTTTTGTTTTTGAAGGAAATCCAATGTATGTAAATGCGGCTTTATCTGACTTTAACGATTTGGCTTACAATGCAAAAATTAAAGGCGAATTAAATGTCGGCAGGATTTATCAGGTCTTTTCACAAAAAGGTCTTGACGTATCTGGTTATGCTAAAGCCGATCTTTCGCTGAAAGGAAAACAAAGTTATGCCACAACCGGGCAATACAGCAAACTCGATAACCGCGGTACAATTCTGCTGAAAAATATCAAAGCTACTTCAGAATTATTTCCGAAATCCTTTTTTATCAAACAGGGTAATTTCCGTTTTCAAAATGAAAAAATGTGGTTTGAAAAATTCAACGCCTCTTACGGAAAATCCGATTTTGACATAAACGGTTATCTTTTAAACACGATAAATTATTTCCTTGAATCGCACGGAACACTGAGCGGTAATTTCAACATGAAATCGAAATTGATTAATGTTGATGAATTTATGGCACTTGAAAAAGGCGAAAACACAGATCGCAAAATTGAAGTTGATTATGCAAAAGAAGATCACCCAAAAATGAGCGGCGTTGTTATGGTGCCAAAAAATCTAAATGTTTCGTTGACCGCCAATGCTGACAAAGTTGAATATAACGGATTAAACTTAAATAAACTTTCCGGAAAAGTTGGAATTGCAAAAGGCGGATTTTATTTAGAAAACACCACTTTTAACATCATCGACTGTATTTTAGGAATTAATGCTTCATATAAAGATGAATCTCCTGTTTCAGCACATTTTGATGCACATTTCAGCGCAAAGGATTTCAGCGTACAGCGCGCTTATAAAGAAATCCCAATGTTTCACGATATGGTTACCGCAGCAGAAAAAGCACAGGGAATTATTTCTGTTGATTATAAAATTAAAGGTGATTTAAACGGAAATATGGGCCCAATTTATGAATCGCTGGAAGGAGGCGGAACCATTAATCTTAAAGATGTAAAAATCAAAGGCCTGAAATTATTTGAAGGAGTTAGTTCGCAAACCGGACAAAAAGGTTTAGATGATCCAAAAATGGAAGGAATCGAAATTAAATCAAACATCGATAATAATTTAATATTTATAGAACCTTTCACCTTTAGCGTTGCCACTTTTAAACCAACAATTAAAGGAACTACAAGTTTCGACGGACTTTTAGATTTGCGTATGCGTTTAGGTCTTCCGCCGGGCGGTATTATTGGTTTTCCAATTGTGATTACCGGAACGCACGAAAATCCTAAAATTAAAATTTTTAGTAAAACAGGTCAAAAAATTGTGGGCGCAGTTTACGATGAAAAAAAGAATAAAGTAGTTAAAAAAGAAAAAGCAGTGCCCAGAAAGAAATCTTAATTTATAAAATGCCATGAAAAAGAAAAAACAAAATGGAGGGAGCGCATTTGAAAAGTTTGCAACAAAAGTTTGTAAAGCAGCTGGCAGCACTCCAGCTTTTATTGGTGCTTTTTTGATTGTTGCTGCGTGGGCTGTTTCAGGACCTTTTTTTAATTATTCAGAAACCTGGCAGCTTGTTATTAATACCGGAACTACCATTATTACCTTTTTGATGGTTTTTCTAATTCAAAAAGCACAAAATAAAGATTCACTGGCGATTCAGTTAAAATTAAACGAGTTAGTAGCTTCAAACGAACGCTCAAGTAATAGTCTGGTTGATATTGAAAACATGACCGAAGAAGAAATGATCATTATCCAGAAATATTATCACCGTTTAAGTGAATTAGCCAAAAAAGATGAAAGCATAAGAACTTCTCACTCCATTGCCGAAGCACATTCGCAGCATGAGTTAAAAGATAAAAACAGAACCAAACATCGTGTTGCACGAAATACAGATAAAAAATGAAATTACGCTCAACAGAAACTTTTTGGCCATTAAAAAATGCCATGAATACCAGTTATCCTTCTATTGATGCCGATATTAAAACCGAGATTTTGATTATTGGAGGCGGTATAACGGGCGCATTAATGGCCTATAAATTAATTACTCAGGGAAAAAAAATAGTATTAGTCGACAGACGCGACGTTGCAAACGGAAGCACGGCAGCAAGTACAGCTCTGCTTCAATATGAAATCGACGTTCCTTTGCACGAACTCATAAAACTTCGCGGCGAACAATGTGCCGTGGAAAGTTATCAAAATGGTAAAAAAGCTATTTTTGATCTCCGAAATATAATTGATACCGTAGAAAGTGACTGCGGATTTGAATTTAAAAAAAGCATTTATTTTACCTCATACAAAAAGGATATTCCTTTTTTAAAGAATGAATTTAAAGCTCGAAAACTGCATGATTTTGATGTTACCTGGCTCAATAAATACGAACTCGAAAAAATGGGCTTAAATGCCATTGCTGCTATCGAATCTAAAACAGCTGCAGTTATGGATCCGTTTAAACTGGCTTGCGATTTATTATTTTATTGTCATGAAAACGGCATGCAGATTTATGACAGAACAAATGTTACTTCTATCCAGACTCAAAAAGGAAAATGCGTAGCCAATACCGATAGTAAATTTACCATAACGGCAGATCATGTCATTCATTGCACCGGTTATGAAAGCACTGAAACGGTTGAAGAAAAAATAGTCGATCTAAAAAGTACCTATGCTCTTGCTTCTGAAGCTGTAGCAGAACTACCGGCAATTTTAAAAAATGCTGTGATTTGGGATACTTCTTCGCCGTATTATTATTATCGCGCCACTTCTGATAACCGAATTATTATGGGCGGAGGTGATGAAGAATTTAGAGATGCTAAAAAACGTGATAAATTAATTCCGAAAAAAGAAGCATCTCTTCTAAGACAATTTAAAAGGCGGTTTCCAAATATCGACTTCAAATTAGATTATTCCTGGGCAGGAACTTTTGGAGAAACTAAAGACGGACTTCCGTATTTTGGAAAACCAAATCCAAAGAAAAACGAACATTATGTTTTAGGTTTTGGCGGTAACGGAATCACGTTCAGCGTCATTGGTATGAACTCAATTGTTGATTCTATAAACAATAAAAAAAATCCGGATTTGGAGTATTATGGTTTTGGGAGATGAGTTTGATTTATGAGATGCTAAGCTGCTAAGCTTCTAAGCATAAGTTTAGAACTTAGAGACTTAGAAACTTAGCAGCTTTCCTAAAAAACCAACTCCATCTGTATATTACATCGCTTATATGGTGTTTCAAGACCAAAAACTTTCTCGAAACCAAGTTTATAATAAAGATTTATTGCAGGTTTTAAGATCGTGTTGCTTTCCAGATAAATCTTTTTGGCTCCCATTTCTTTTGCATTTGTTACAACTGCCTGCCCTAAAAGCCAGCCTATATTTTTGCCCTGCGCTTTTGGTGAAACTGCCATTTTTGCCATTTCAAAACCATAACCGCGAACATTGGTTTTTATAAGTGCACACACTCCAACAGGTTCATTTTCGTACAATGCCACGAAAATTTTCCCGCCTTTGTTTAAAATATATTCTTCAGGATTATCTAAAGCTTTATAATCTGCTTCTTCCATTTCAAAATAAGTCGAAATCCATTCTACATTCAACGCTCTAAAAGCTTCTTTATATTCTGGTTTAAATTGGACGATTTCAACATCTTTGCTTTCACGAAGCTTTTTCTGTTCGCTTACACGTTTAAAAATTGATTTTTGCTGCAGCAGAAATTCCCATTCTTCCAGCGCAGCCCAAAGATTGTGTTTCGATTCTGAAATTAAACCGTCAATAGCTACCTCAATGTCTGCTAATTGCTGCTTCATGTTTTTGGCAAACGAAAGTCCTTTATCGGTCAAAACAACATTATTCTTCCTTTTATCATCCGTTTTTAAACTTTCCTGCACTAAACCTGCAGTAGTCATTTCACGAATAATCTTGCTTACAGAAGGCTGAGAATGTCCAATTTCATTTGCGATTTCGGTAATCGTCAGTTCCCTTTCTTCTGTTAAGGTATAAAAAACAGGAAACCACTTTGGCACAAAATCCACACCATAAAGTTCATAAATTTTAGAAGCATCATCTGTAATTGCCGCTGTCATTAAACGCATACGGCTTCCTAATGCAGCCTTGCCTACTTTATCAAAAAATTCCATTTTATAATTAATTATATAACCAGTTATACAAATGTATAAAAAAATCTTTTTTGCAAAAAGTTTTTTTAGGTTCTGAGATGTTAAGTTTTAAGAATACTAAGCTTTTTATTTTGATAGTAAGCTTAGAAACGAAGTAGACTTAGGAGCTTAGAAGACAAAAAAAAACTAAGCCTCTAATTGTGGAGCCTTTAAGTTATCACTTAAAACCTCATCGAATCAGAGCCTTAGCATTTTTAGTATATCTTGCTTAGAGCTAACGACATTATTTTTTTGAGTTTCTAAGATTCTGAGAACCTAAGTTTCTAAGTTTTTTTCTTAGCTTCTTAGCATCTTAGTACCTTAGCAACTTAAAATTAAGCTGTAATAGCCATTGGATTCAAATTGAATTTGTATTCTTTTGGACTGCAGTTGAATTTTTGCTTAAAAATTTTAGAGAAATAGCTTCTGCTGGTAAAACCAATGCAATAAACAATTTCAGAGATATTTAAATCAGATGTTCTAATAAGGATTTCGGCTTTTAGAACACGCATATGTGTAATATAATCGTTTACAGTTCTGTTATGAATCATTTTAAAACCTTCCTGAAGTTTATTTGGCGAAAGTCCTGATTTTTTACTTAATGATTTAATTGTGAAAGGTTCTTCGGGATTTGCTTTTATAACTTCCGAAAGTTCTTTGATTTCTTCCATTTCGCGCAGATTCAGGCAGTTTGTTTCTTTTGGAAAGGCGTTTAAATCGTCTGTATGCTGCTGGATCTCCATTGCCAGAATAATGCGTAAAATCCCTTCTTTCAATAAATTTCTAACAACTCCGGTTTGTGTTACAGCGTTTAACTGCTCTATTTTTTCGCCGATTTTTAGGTTATAAGATCCGGCATAAAAGAATTCTTCGCTTTGGCTTTCCTGAAAAAATGTTTCTCTTACCATTTGGTTTAAAGAATTTACCTGACCCTGGGCAGGCTGTGTACCAACAATTATTAAAGTAAATTTTGTTTTTTTATCTTTTTCAAAATATAAAACATTATCCTGATTGAGTTTTGAAGTTACAATAGCAGTTTGAAACATTTTTAGTTTTCTTTCTTCACCATTAAGTCCAAAACTGTGCGAAAGATTTCCTTTAGAACAATATGCAAAATATAATGGTGATGCAGTTCCGCTGATAACATTCAGTTTTAAATCTGCTGAAAAAGTCATGTCAAACTGAACATAAGAAATATTATCGTTAAAAGAAGCACCAATAATAGATCCTTTAGCGAAGTTATTATTAACTTCGAGTGTATATTCATCAACGTCAAAAGTTACTTTTCCGCCGAAATTTGTATTCAATTCTTCAAATATGTTTTGAATTTTATCTGTATGTATAGTAACTATTTTCATTTTTGTTTCGATTTAAATTCTGTAATTTTAATGAGATTATTAAACCTTGATAATTACGTTTAAAACCCAGATTCAAAGTTCGCCCAATCATGAACCAAAAATGTTATATAATTTTCTGCAATTGTTTTATAATTACTTATCAAGGAAAATTTTAACTCAAATAGATTATTTCTTAATTCAATAAATGAAAAGCTACTCGTTCTCTCCAATAAGTTCTCCTGATTCTAAAATGTTGATTTTAGGCACAATGCCTGGAACAAAATCTTTAGAATTAAATCAATATTATGGACACAGCCAGAATAATTTCTGGAAGTTTATATTTACTATTTTTAATAAAGATTTTACTGCTGACTACGAAACAAAAAAAGCACTTTTACTGAAAAATAAAATTGCGCTTTGGGATGTTCTGCAATACTGCGACCGCGTAGGAAGTTTAGACAGCGCAATAAAAAATGAAATCGCTAACGATTTTGAAAGTTTTTTAAAACTGCATCCTAATATAAAGACGATATTATTTAACGGACAAAAAGCAGCTGCATTTTTTAAAAAATATGTTCAGTTAAAAAAAGAATATACTTTAATTACACTTCCGTCTACAAGTCCGGCCAATGCAGGCAAAACATTTCAATCTAAATTAGATGAATGGAAAGTGATTGGCACTTTATAGATGGCTTTTAATACTTGTTTTTCAATTTTAAAATAATTCAGTTTTGATCATAAAAAAAACAAAATGTTGAAATAATATAACTTTTGAACTTTAAAATATAACACGAAATTTCGCAGCCTGATATAATTTTACAATCAAGAAATCAAAGCCAAAGTTAATACGGATTGATGCTGAAGAAAGGCTTTTTTAAATTATAGATATTACTAAGACAAACTGTTACAAGTTTTGATTATAAAGAGAACATTGGTTATGTTAGTTTATTTTTGAGAAAAAAGCTATTCTAATTTTTTTAGGGTAGCTTTCTTTTTTTAATACAAGTATCTAATTATGAAAATTCAAACCTATTACAATCATATACGATTTTACACCCCGCACCATTTTGTGTATTATCCTGTTTTAACGCTGTTTTTAGCATTTAGCGTTTACTTTGCTTTTACTACAAATGAATGTCTTATCTGGTCATTTATAAGCGCTGTTTTTGTATTTCTATTATTTCTCGCTTATATGCTTCGCCAGCATTATGCGCTTACGCTGCAAAACAGAATTGTACGATTGGAAACCCGTTATCGCTATTTTACCCTTACAGGAAAACGTCTTGAGGAATTTGAACATAAATTAACAGATGATCAAATATTTGCGCTTCGATTTGCTCCAGATGAAGAATTTCTGCCTTTACTTGAAGATGCTTTAAAAAACAACCTCAGCGGTGACGCCATTAAAAAAGCAATCGTACACTGGAGAGCCGATTATCACAGGGTTTAATTCTAGATTGTTGATTTTAGATTTTAGCTTTTTTCTTCGAATTGAATAAAAAGTAAAACAGAAATAAAATAATCCAAACAGAAAATACAACGGCAAAAAATATCGGCATTATAGATGGATGCAGATAATTTGGCTCGTAGAAATAACGGTCTAAAGTCTGGAATTTTTCATTTAATGCCTTATGATCAAAATTATTATCCAGCCCGCCAAACAGCCTGTCCGGATTTTCTACATAATAGAAAATTTCCGGAACGAGTATTTTTGGTTTTACATGGCTTTCAATATTATATTTTTTAAATAAAGTATCCAGTTTAGCAAACTGATATTCCAGCGAATCCTGTTTGTATTTGTACAATAATTTATATCGTTTTACCGCTGCATTGTATTGCTGTTTATTTACAGAATCATTATGAACCGATTTATATAATGATTTGTTTTGCAGAAAAATACAAATATCATCATCATATTCAGGACTTACTTCCTGACCTTTAAAAATAACCTGTGTACTGTCTCCAATAATCGTTTTTTTGATTATTCTGTCTTTTATAATATTTTTATCAAGACCCACAAAATCAAGAATCGAATCTGTTTTGCCAGAAACTTTATTAAAGGTTTCAGTTAAAACTTTTAAGGTATCGATACTATAATAAGTCGTTTCGGTATTAAACTGATCGTGGTAAAGTAAAACCTGTTTTTCTTCTTTAATTACCGGATATGGTTTTGGATATAAAATGTTTTCGTAATTGAACAATTTCTCAGAATGATACGAATTCGAACTATATAAAAACGGATTTAGAGTATTTAAAAGCGTTTTGTCTTCATTGTAACTTTTCTGCGATAATTCACTTCTTAGTTTTGCGTTTTGTCCAAAACTAAAACTGATGAAGAATGTAAAAGTAAAAAAGGAAATAAGCAGCAAAAAGAATCCTATGAGAGATAATTTTCCAAAAGAATACTGTTGTCTAGTATGATTTTTTACTAGAAAAATCAAAAAGAAAAGCAAGAATAAACCGCTTACAAAAAAGTGAGAAATCGACACATCATCATAAAACTTAAACCTGTAAAATTCAGAATATATATCGATGTTTTTAATTCCTTCAAAAGTAAAATAGCCGTATAAAAAATACGCCAGATGCACTATTGCCAAAATAATAAAAGACTTAACGAAATATTGCTTAAGATTTTTGTTCATATCACAAGGTTTATATTCAAATATAGGCAATATGAGCGGGAATGACAAAACAGAAATCTTAATTGATGTGCGTATTTACAGCACTTTTTTTCTATAGCTGAAAACAAAACAACTTATCTTATTGAAAATCAAAATAATAACCAAACATATAATTAATTTGAATGATTTTTTTTGTTAACTTTAATTGTTAAAATTTCATTAATAAACCTAAACATCAATCTCATGAAAAAATTAGTTTATTTTTTGATAATTCTACTTTCCTGTATATACGCCAATGCGCAGACTACTGCTGCAATAACAGAAGAAAATATTTTAACCGAAGTTGAGACAAACGACAGGAAAATTCAGGATTTCCAGCCAGATGATCTGCCTTGGCACGGCAGACGTTTTAAAGCCACAGCAGGAATGTTTTTTCCTGTAAATAATACCGAAGTTGAAGTAAACGGGACAAATGGAAACATTGGAACTGATATTGATTTTGAACGGGATTTGGGTTTTCAAAATAATACGGTTTCTTTTTTCGGCACTTTTGAATGGCGTGCTTCCCGTAGATCACGTTTTAATCTGGAATATTTTTACTTAAAAAGAGATTCAAGAAAAGTACTTCAAAAAGAAATAGAATTTAAAGATCATGTGTATCCTGTAAATGCAGAAATTGCGGCTTTTATGGATAACCAAATGATTCGTTTTGCTTATGGATATGCTATCGTTTCTAAACCTAAATATGAACTGGGACTTTTAATTGGTGCTCATATAATGCTTGCTGATGTTGGAATAAGTCTGGCAGGAAGCACTGCTCAGGTTGGATACAGAGATAATGTGAATTTCACAGCTCCTCTGCCTGACATTGGTATATGGGGTGAATTTGTTTTGGGAAAAAAAGTGGGACTGTATGCCAACGTAAATTATTTTGCGCTTAAAATTGATGACATCGACGGGCGAATTATAAGTTATAATTTATCGGTTTTGTATAATGTTTACAAAGACTTCAGCTTAACGGCAGGTTATACGGGATTAAATTTCAGACTTGATGTTACAAGACCTAAAATTGACGGTTTCTTTAAATGGGGTTATAACGGCCCTACTATTGCGGCAACTTATAGTTTTGGTAATCACGTGAAATTTTACAAACACTAAAATTAGTTGTGAATTTAATACTTGTGAAGATTAACCGCAAAGCACGCCAAGTTTTTTAATATAGATTGCATTAGAATCTGTAAAAGTTCGCAAAGCTTTGTATTGATGAAGCTTTGCGAACCTTGCGTTTTTTTATAAAATACAACAAATAAGAAACTTGACGTGCCTTACGGTTAAATTTCAAACCTAAAAACAAAAAATAAACCCGATACCTGCACTGATATCGGGTTTATCCACTCAAACTTAACTCAAAATAAACTTATTTTTCTATTGGAGTAAATTTTATAGCTGTTCCTCCTCCAGCTGCCAGTTTTATATTTAACACGCTTTTGTTAGTTACTTTTTGTTTAGAGATTGTAACCGGATACGGATTTGTTTTGTAATTCGCTCCTGCTCCATCGGCATAAATTTCGGTTTCGTATTCTTTCCCGGCATCAAGGAACGATAAGGTTACTTTTAGGTCTCTTGCATTTTGATTTGTTATAGAACCTAAATACCAGTTTTTCTCGTCCCAGTCTTTACGCACGATTGTTGTGTATTCACCAATTTTAGAATCTAAAACTTTAGTATCAGACCAAGTACAAGGCACATCTTTTATGAATTGAAATTCTGGTTTGCCTACATAATTTTCCGGTAAATCTGATGCCATTTGCAACGGACTGAAAATAATAACATACAATGCCAGTTGATTTGCCAATGTTGTCTGTACTCTCGCTCCAGATGGTGTTTTGTAATCAAAATTGAAATTCCCCGGCGTGTAGTCAAAAGGCCCAGAAAGCATTCTTGTAAACGGCAGGGTTGTTAAATGCTGTGGTGTATTTCCTCCATCTACAGACCACGCATTGTATTCCTGACCTCTTCCGCCTTCCTGCGACATAAAATTTGGATAGGTTCGCTGTAAACCTGTCCCCTTTATTGGTTCGTGATTATCGATCATGATATGATATTTAGCCGCTGTTTCGATTACTTTTCTGTAATGACGAGATGCGTACTGGCTGTCGTGCCATTCTTTTTTATCTAAATATTTGTTTACATAACCTGTTTTAACAGAGTTTACACCCATTTTTTGATACAGTTTAAAGGCATCTTCAAGCTGGCTTTCGTAGTGTTTAGAGGCGCCTGCAGTTTCGTGATGTCCTATTAAACGAACATTTTTCATGGCCGCATATTTTGTAATTTCTTCCAGATTAAAATCAGGATATGCTTTTACAAAACTAAATGCACTTCCATCGGCAGTCCAGTCGCCGTCCCAGCCCTCGTTCCAGCCTTCAACCAGAACGCCGTCAAAATTGTTTTTCGCAGCAAAATCAATATATTCTTTTGTATTTTTTGTAGTGGCACCATGTTTTGGCCCTTGGCCCCAAGTGAATTTTTCTAAGTGCATTCCCCACCAGATACCAATGTATTTTGAAGGTGTAATCCAGGAAAGGTCTTCAATTTTTGAAGGTTCATTTAAATTCAGCATGATCGTGGAAGTTGCAACTTCTCCCGGATTATCACCTACAACAACGGTTCTCCATGGTGTTTTAAACGGAGTTTCGGCATATACTTTTACACCGTCTGCCCAAGGCACTAAATCACTTTTATATTGTTTATCGCTTGTTTTTAAAAGTGTCATCGAAGCAAAATCAGTTAAATTAGCTTCGTGAATGGCAACGTATAATTTCTCTTTTGTTTCAAAAGTAGCCGGTGTATTAATTGTATCTGTTTTACTGATTGGTGTTTTTCGGTATTCACTTTCATAATAACTATTTTCACGGTGCACCGGAATCCACCAAACATCATTATTTGATTTGAAAGTAAACTGTGTAATTTCATTCGAGATTTTGACTTTGCCTAAATTAGGCTGTTTTGGAAATTCATATCGAAATCCTAAACCATCATCAAAAACTCTGAAAATAATATCAACCAGACGCTCCTGTCCTTTTGATTCTTTTAAATGAACAATCAATTCGTTGTGATGATCGCGGACTTTTTTGAATTCTCCCCAAGGCTGTTCCCAAGTTTCATCTGCTGATTTTTCTTCGGTAGAAACCACTTCAAAACCTTCTGTCATTTTTTGGATTCCCTGAAATTCAAATCCCATTAAAGAAGGTTCAATAACTGATTTTCCTCCTTTAGAAAAACTGTACTGAGGCTGTCCGGATGGTGTTAATTCAAAAACTATTTCGGTGATTTTTCCGGGCGAATTGATTTTATATGTTGTTTTAGTACTGCAGGCAAAAAGCAGCATTGAAGCTAAGGCGATTATACAGTATCTATATCTTATTTTTTTCATTATGTATTGGTATTAATTACGGCTCTTATTTTATTTCGTTTATTAACTGTTTTGCTTTTGCTGGCTGCATTGAAACAAAATAATTAAAGGCCTGATCCAGCTTTTTCTGAACATCGGCATTCCCTTTCTTTTCTACACGCAGATTGTACATTTTGCTTATTTCCGGAAAAACAGATTCGGTATTTTTTACACCGGCAAATGCTTTTACTTTTTCTATATAAGTGTATCCAAATTCAACGGTTGGTTCGAACATTGTTCCTTCGCCAAAGTCATTCCATGTAATTAGCTGCAGATAATTTAAATTGGCATTTTTAGCCAGAGCAAGTGTTTCGTCGAGTGTAGCGCCGTTATTATGGTCAATTGTCCATCCAATTGCTGCACCGCCTCCGCCTTCGGCATAAAAATCTTTAAAACCAGGATAAGCACTTCCCATTGCGACACCAAGTTTTGGTTTTGTATTGGTATAATAATTTGTCAGGTAACTATTGTCTTTATAAACCCAGGCATATTCTCCAGAAGCATTTGCACCTGCATCAGAAGACTCTCCCCACAGAGTTAAAAATGTAGGTTTTGTAGTTAATGTATTAAAAACGTTTGTCCATTCGGCAGGCGTTTGCAATACAATAGGGCCAAAATTAAGCAGTAATGGTTTTCCATTTACTTTGATGTAATTGGCATTGTTAAAACAGTTTTTTTCTAAATACGCTAAATCTGTTTTGGCAGCGCTTGTTACCGAAATTGCTTTTCCGGCATTTACAACATTTGTAGTAACTCTGTCTTCATAAACAATGGCATACTCTAGTCCAACTTTATCAAGAACTGCTATAAGCTGTTCGGTATTTTCTTTTACCATTCGGTAATCGTTTACGTCATAAGTTCCGTACCAATCGATTAGAACTCCATCAATTCCTGAATATTTCATCAATAATAAATGGTTTTCAATCACATCTTTATCTCCGGAATGATACGGGCCGATAAGCGGATAATAATAGGAAGCAATTTCTCTGCGGTTGTTTGCTCCTATCGTATTCGGGTTTTTGTTTGCCATTGTCCAGTGATAACCCCATTTTTTATCGGCGCTGCTTTCATTGGTTTCAAACCACGGCATATAATGAACGTAAATTTTAGTACTGTTTGTTTTTTCTATTGCAACTGGTGCAAGTATTTCTGGTTTTACAGGCTCATCTGAACCTTTGTCGTCACTGCTGCATCCGACAATCATGACAATATTCATTAAACCGAAAACCAATGCTGTAATATATCTTTTCATATCGAGGTACTATTTATAATTAATATTTTGAAGATTTAAACACATAGATACATAGCTTTTAAATCTCAGAAAAAAGGCATTTCATTTGCATCAATAAGTTTGAGAAACGGGTTTCTTTCTTGATTTTATTCTGCACATAAAAATTCTATGTTTCTATGTGTTAGATACATCTTTTACAAATGTGGCTCTGTTAAAATAAATATGTTTAAAAATATGTCAGCCTTCCACGACTAACCAACATGGAAGACTGACAGTATAGTAACCTAATTTACAGGATACCCAGGATTCTGTTTTAAGTTTTTATTTGTTGTTAAAACGGTGCTTGGAATTGGGAAAATTGATCTGTATTCTGGTGTAGCATCTTTTTCCCACCATGGCAGGAAGAATGTTCCAAAACGAATGTTATCTGTTCTTCTTCTTCCTTCAAAAGTAAATTCTCTAAGTAACTCTCTATCAATAAAGTTAAGGTCGATTGTTGCTGGTAATTCTGCACCTGCACGCGTAGTGATCTGCTGCACAAATGGTTTAGCAAGATCTGGAGAACCTAAACGAACGTAACATTCTGCCTGCATCATTAAAATTTCGGCATAACGAATTATAACTAAATCATGATCACGCTCCCATGTTTCTCCTGCTTTCATTTCATATTTTCCTAAACGAACGCCCTGATTATCTTTTGCATCTGCAACGCTGTTAACTTCTTCTGTATAAGTAAGAGGTTCACCGTTATCCATAATAATTACAGTTCCTGTTGCCATGTTGATTTGATCTCCGGCAACCATACATTTCTTTCTTTTATCTGTATCTGCAAAAGAAGAGTAAACACCCGGCTCTGCACACATTCCGTTTGCGCTCCAAGGATAATCATTACCAGAAACAGACATTGTTAATCTGTGCAGATAGTGGCATGACATTGAGTTCATGTAATTTCCAACTGTTCCTGCTTTTGAATCGTAAGGAATTGCAAAAATGATTTCTGGTGATTTTTCATTTTCTGTTGCAAAATTGGTAAAGAAATCAGGAGTCAATGTATATCCTGAAACTTTTTGACACATATTGATACAATCCTGCCAGCGCGGTGTTCCAATGTATACTTCTGAATTAAGATATAATCTTGCCAGCATTGAATAAACCACATTTTTTGTCATTTTAGAATACACCACATTTGATGATAAATATGGAATTGCATCTAAAAACTCTTTTTCAACAAAATCATAAACTTGTTTTCTTGTAGAGTTTGATGGTAATGAAGTGTCTTCAAAATTGGTTACGATAGGCACATTTCCAAATGCATCTAAAAGATTGTAATAGTAATATGCTCTCAATGCTTTTAATTCTGCATAAATTGGTGCTTTTGCCGTTTCTGTTAAGCCAGATTTATCGATTTGATAAATGATTGCGTTGATTTTTGCAATTCCGGTGTAGTTGTAACGCCATGCTGCAAGAATTAAACGGTTGTCTGCTTTCCAGGTATGTTTTTGTGCATCCTGATATTGTCCGCCGTCATACCAGTTTGTTCCTCTTGTTGGAATAGTTGCTTCATCTGAAACTGTTTCATTCAAAAAGAATACAAATTCGCAGGTTGGATAGTTATTTGATATATTATCAGCAAATCCTCTTAATGACGAATAAGCTCCTCCAACTAATGCTTCAACTTCTTTTGGAGTGTTTCCAAAATTTCCATCCTGTACCTTATCATATAAATCCTCATTTAAATCTGTACATGATATCGTAAAAAGCATGCTTACTAATAATGCTGCTGTTATTTTGATTTTCATTTTTTCTATTTTTGAGTTAATCGCCTAGTTGTTAAGCGTAAAATTTAATCCAACAGAAATTGTAGTTGGTCTAGGATAATTGTTGTACTTGTCGATACCTGGAGCTGCTAATCCGGTTTTATCCATCACTCCGGTTTGACCAATACCATCCTGCGCATTTAATCCAATTTCAGGATCTACTCCTTTGTATTTTGTAAATACTGCAAGGTTTTCTCCCATGATATACATTCTAAGTTTAGAATTTTTGAAGTTCAATGGTAAAGTATATCCAATTGAAAGTGTCTGTAATCTAAAGAAAGAAGCATCTTCAATCCAGTAATCCGAATATTTAGGAGCCGATGTAATACCGCTTCCTAAGAAATCATCCGGTACATTGTAAGTTGGCAGCCTGTTAGGATCGTTAAGCATCATGTTTGTAGCATTAAGCGCTTTTTGACCAAACATTCCGTAACCAGAAATTCCAAGATCAAAGTTTTTGTATGTAAAATTCATTCCAATACCTAAAGTTAAATCAGGCTGAATGTTTCCTAAATCTGTTTTATCAGCATCAACTAAAGCATTTTCTGCTACGATATCTCCTGCTGCATTGTAATACTGAATTTTACCGTTTGCATCAAGCCCGGCATTTCTGAACCCCCAGAAAGTTCCAACAGGATATCCTTCTGCAATAATTTGAGAATACTGTCCTGACATACCCGCTAAACCGTGTAATGATCCGCTGTAAATAACATCTGTTTTATACGTTGGATTTGATAATTTCTCGATTTTCTGAACGTTGTGTCCCAAAGTTAAATTAGCATTCCAGGTAAACTTATCGCCTCTTACGATATCAGCATTTAAAGTTAACTCAACTCCTTTATTAGACATTTCGCCAACGTTTGCCAGCATTGTACCCACTAAATATGGAGGCTGAGGAACTTCATAGGTGTACAATAAATCGTCTGTATTTTTTTGGTACCATTCTAACGAACCCGTGATTCTGTCAAACAAACTAAAATCTACCCCAATATTTAATTGTCTTGTCGATTCCCATTTTAAATCAGGGTTTGGATTTTGTGTTGGAGAATATGCTAAACTCCATCTTCCTGTAGCCGGATCGTAGTAACTATCATTTCCAACTCCTAAAATTGATAACGATTTATATTCGCCAATTCCATCCTGATTACCTGTAACTCCATAACCAACTCTTAATTTTAAAGAATTTAACCAGTCTTTTGTGCCGCTCATAAATTCTTCGTTAGAAATTCTCCATGCAGCAGATGCAGATGGGAAAGTTCCCCATTTGTTATTTTCACCAAAACGGCTTGAACCATCTCTTCTTACCGTTGCAGTAAGTAAATATTTCCCATCGTAACCATAATTAGCACGAGCATAAAGCGAAACTAAATTTGATTTTCCTTTGTATGAGTATACATCTCCTAAACGATAGTTAGACCCCGCACCTAAGTTGTTATAACTAAAAGCATCTGTAACAAAACCTGAACGCTGCGCTCCAAATCCCTGATAAATATTTTCAAGATAAGAATAACCAGCAAGCGCGCTAATGTTGTGTTTGTCGATTACTTTAGAATAATTTACATAAAGTTCTCCCTGAGCATTTGTGTACTCTTCATAAGTTCTTTGTGCGTATCCAGACTCAGAACGACCTTCCATAATAGCATAAGTTGGTTTGTAAGTACCGCCTTTCATGGCATTATGTTCTAAAGAAACATTGGCAACTGCCTGAAAATCATTTAAGAATTTTACTTCAGTTTTAAAATACCCTAATAATCTGTGTCTTGCATTATCAACTGTTCTGTTGGTCAAAATTTCAACCGGATTTTCGTAAAGTGTATAATTTACGTTCGTAAAATTTCCGTTGTTATCGTAAACCGGAATAGTTGGATTTAAGTTATAAGAACGCTCAAAAATTCTATAATCAATAGGATTCCATTTGTCGATGTTGGCAAATAATCCCATATCAAATTTTACATCTTTATTATCGCCAAGATATTGGTAAGCAGTAACGTTTCCGCTGATTCTTTCTAAACCAGATTTTTTAATAACACCTTCGTTATTTAGGTAAGAAATCGAAGCTCTAAAACCACTGTCTGTTTTTCCTGAATTGATGCTTAAAGTATGTGACTGAGAAATCGCTGTCTGTTCAATAGCTTTCTGCCAGTTTGTATTTCCTCCAAAATCAATGGCATCCATGTTTCCTGTCTGGCGAACATAACCTCTCCATTGGTTTGCAGATAAAAGATCTAAATTATCAGCAACGTATCCTATACTTGACTGACCATTATAAACCACAGAAACTCCTTTTGTTCCTGATTTTGTTGTAATAATAATAACTCCGTTTGCTCCTCTTGAACCATAAATAGCTGTTGCAGAAGCATCTTTAAGTACATCTACTGATTTAATATCTGCAGGCTGCACAACGTTGATATCTACACCAGCAATTCCGTCAACAACAATAAGCGGACTGTTGCTTGCTGTTAATGAAGTTCCTCCACGTAAACGAATTGTTGAACCCGCTGCAGGATCTCCAGAAGGACGAATAATATTTAATCCCGCCACTTTTCCTTGTAAAACCTGTTCTGTAGAAGAAATTGTTCCTTTTACTAAATTATCTGCCGTAACAGTCGAGATAGCGCCCGTTAAATCAGATTTTTTCTGCGTTCCGTAACCTACAGAAACCACCTGAACTTCATTTAACTGATATCCGTCATTTTGAAGATGAATCTCTAATTTTGAAGAAGAAGCGGTAATTTGAACTTTTTGAGTTGATGATCCAATAAATGAAACTTCAATTGAACCTCCTACGGCTACCTCAAGAGTAAATTTACCGTCAAAATCTGTTGTTGTTGCATTTCTGGTTCCTGTTTCTAATACCGAAGCTCCCGGCAGAACAGTACCCGTATTATCATAAACGGTACCCGTTACCAGCTTTTTTCCCTGAGCAAACATTCCTGCCGAAATAAAAAGCATGAAAATCATGAATACCAGCGATTTAGTAGTCCACATTTGATGCAGGACTATTCTTTTATTTTTACTATTCATTAGAATGATGTTTAAATTTGATAGTGAATTATTTGTCTAAAGTTTTAAGCGGAATTGTGGTGTCTGAAATCGTTTTGTCTTTGTTGTCTTTAACCAAAACATGAATTTCACTTAAAACTGGAGAATCTTTTAGTTCTGAAACTAAATTGACAAATCCTTTTATCTCTGCTACTCCACCGGTAAACTCACCAGAAATCACTTTTGTTCCGGCAGTAATCGTGTAAATTAATTTGTTTACACCCGGTTCATTATTTTTTCTATAAATTCCCAAGAAATCTTTTTGGCTTATTTGTAAAGGGAAAAATCCAAAAACAGGTGCCGGCGGCGGTACATAAGCTCCGGCATATAATACCTGATCCGGAGTAGTTCCTGCCCAGTCGTCTTTTACCATCAGGAAAACTAAATTTTCCATAACATAACCTTCCGGAGCATTGTAATAATCTTTAGGAACTAAATCCATTTTATAGAAACCATTACCTAAATCTTTTAGTTTTGTTTTTTCTGCGATTTCCGGCAGCCATGACTGATATTCTTGCTTAATATCCCAATCATTTAACCCGCTATGCATATGAACACTTGTTGCACCTGCAAATCCCGGAGCTAAATTGGCATTAAAAAGAATACTCACACCTTTATCTAAAGTTGGCTTTGTAGGATATGATCTGATTAATTCATTTGCAGTATAAAATGAAGAAAAATCAGTGTAAGGCATATTCGCCACTTCAGATTGTCTTGAACCGTTTTTGTTTTTTAAACGGAACCAGAAACCAGCACTTGCTGCAATTTCTGCCGGAGTTTTAGAAAAATATAATGTTGGAGTAAGCGTAAAACTCCAAATTTTATTTCCTTCATATTTAAGTTTGGCAAAATCAGATGAGTTTTCCCAGTTTCCAGCGTCTGGTTCAGATGGAGACCAAATCCAGATGTATAAATCCTCATTTTCAGCGAATGTAGTACTCGATAAATCGAAATACCATGTTACTTTTTCATCATATTTGTAAACTACCGGAAATGATGACATTGCACCTACAGCTCCTGTGGCTTCTTGTGCCTTAGTAAAATTAGGAGCCATCAAAAGGGCAAGTAAAATTGTATATAGAAATTTTTTCATATTACTTTTTAATTAATAGCATTTAATTTAAATACATAAGACACAAACGCAGTTCCTCCTGAAGAATGTACTAATTGAAATTCCATTTCGCCATTCTTTCCAGGAACCGATGTTAATCGAAGTTCGTCTGTTTTTTGAGTTTTCTGTGCGTCGCTGTACAAGTAAATTAAAACAGCACTCGCATTAGTCTGCTGAAAAGCTGAGCTAAGTTCCCAATATCCCTTTGGAGCAAATAAAGGAGGAACATTTCCCGTTACTTCATAACTTGTAGGATTGTTTTTCTCGTCTACGCTGAAGTTGATTTTAAAATCTTCGTAGTTAAAAAAAGTACTCAAGTTTTCTTCGTTTGGTTCGATCTTATTTGTCTTTGCAAATTCATCAACCATTTTCAAATTTGTTAATCCCCAATTTCCATTTACTTTCTCATAAATAGTAATTGGGTCAACATAGCTGCCGTCTTCTGTATTATCGCAGCTAATGGCGAAAAAACACATAAAAAGAGCTAACCAGTAATAACTTTTACTTCTCATAAATTTTTGGTTTTTGTTAGTTTTCCATCCTTTTAAAAGGACAGTACGAAACTATATCTTAAATAAATCTAAAAAAAAATATCTGCGAAAAATCAAGATATAATTCAAGCTTTTTAAAACATAAAAAACTAATTATCAATAACTTACATTTTAAAAAGAAATACAAAAATCAAGGTCGTGTTTAGATCAAAAACAGCAAATAAATAATGGTAAATATGACAATATGAAAATTTTCTATCAATATTTTTTCACTATACACATATATAATCACATTTTATTGTATAATTGCAAATTATTAGAGTACTTTTAACATTTCAAAGCCGTTTCTAGGCGCCTGAGAGGCTTTTTAAACTAAACATCAACAAACTGCTCTTTATTCTAAAAACTGAAAATCATCAGTTTTAATTAATTTTGTACATAAAACGAATTAACTCAACCTATAATTATCTTATCTTAAAACCACAACCAAACCATGCAAAAAATATTCATTTTATATTTTTTCATTACGGGTTTTTCTCTAACTGCGAAAGAGACAAATCCAATTCTTGAAGAATTAGATAAAGTACTTCTAAAAAAAGAAGTTTACCTTAAACAGAAATATCGCAAAATAGAAACTTTAAAAAAGAATGTATCAAAGTATACCGTAAGCCAGAACAACGAACAGCTTTATAATACGTATATGTCATTGTTTGATGAGTACAAATCATTCAAATACGATTCGGCATATTACTATTTAGAAGAAGCAAAAATCAAAGCCAAAATTTTAAAAGATCCAAAGTATCTGGCAAAAAGCCGTATTAAAGAAGGTTTTGTGCTGCTTTCGTCTGGATTGTTTAAAGAAGCGATAGACACGCTAAATGTTATTGATGACAAAAAACTGGATCAAAAAAACAAATTCGAATATTACAACATAAAAGCCCGCGCTTATTATGATTTAGCCGATTATAATCGCGATCAGCGTTTTAATATTCATTATGTACAACAGGGAAATCATTTCCTGAAAAAAGCTTTAGAATTAATTGGAACCAACACAAACGAATATTGGGCCGCCGAAAGTTTAAAACGTTTAAAACAACAGGACTGGCGCGGTGCCGAATTTGCTTTCAGCTATTGGATTAGCAATTATCATTTACCACCAGATTATTACGGTATTGCAACCTCAAGCCTTGGTTATATTTATTCTGAAAGAGGTTACACAAAAAAAGCCATTCAGTACCTGGCACTCGCCGCAATTGCCGATGTAAAAAATGCCACCAAAGAAACCGTAGCGCTTCGAAATCTTGCCAATGAACTTTTTAAAATGGGCTATCTAGACAAGGCAAATGAATATATTAATATTGCCATGGACGATGCGACGTTTTACAATGCCAGACATCGTAAAATTGAAATTTCGTCGATTTTGCCCATTATTGAAAAAGCGCAGCTGAATAATGTAAAAGACAAAAATGATAAACTGGAAAAGATTATTATTCTCCTAACGATCCTGACTTTGATTATTATTCTGTTCTCGATTATTATTTTCAAACAATTAAAAGAAAAAAATAAAGCCCGAAAAATTATGGCTTCATCCTATGCGCAATTACAGGAAATGAATGTAAGTCTGAGTGAAGCTAATGCAATTAAAGAAGAATATATAACATATTTTATTAAAGCGACATCGGCGTTTATTAATAAAATAGATCATATCCAGAAAAGTACGCTTCATAAAATTATTACCAAAAAAACCGACGAAGTTATTGCGAGTTTAAAACGCTATAATGTAAAAGAAGAAAGAGAAAATCTTTTTCATCAGTTTGATGAGATTTTCTTAAAACTGTTTCCAACTTTTGTAACTGATTTTAATAATTTGTTTCCAAATGATCATAAATCCATTGTAAAGAAAGGAGAACTATTAAATACCGAACTCCGCATTTTTGCATTATACCGATTAGGGATTCAGGACAGCAGTCAAATGGCCGAATTTCTGGAACTTTCTGTAGCTACCATTTATACGTACAAAACCAGAATTAAAAGTAAATCTGATTTTAAAGATACTTTTGAAGAGAAAATTATGACGATTAAAACTATTTAAGCTGCTAAGTTTCTGAGAGGCTAAGGTTCTAAGTTTTTTTCATTAAAAAGCTTCGGAGAAGTGAAATAGTTATAGAAATATTCATTCTGCAAAAGAGCTTCGGAGAAACGATATATTTATAAAAAATATTAATCTCATAAAAGAGCTCCAGAGGAGTGCCACGTTTTCTATGTCGCTCCGCTGGAGCTTTGCTGTATAGATAAAATTAATTGTTATAAATATTTCATCCCGCGGGGATTTATTCATTCTGCAAAAAAGCTTCGGAGAAGCCATATATTTATAGAAAAAACATTCGTCTCATAAAAGAGCTCCAGAGGAGTGACACGTTTCTATGTCGCTCCGCTGGAGCTTTGCTGTATAAAATAAAATATTTTCTACAAATATTTCATCCCGCTGGGATTTTATTCATTCTGCAAAAAAGAGCTTCGGAGAAGCCATATATTTATAGAAATATTCATTCTACAAAATGAGCTTCGGAGAAGCGATATATTTATAAAAAACATTCATCTCATAAAAGAGCCCCAGAGAAGCGACACGTTTTTCTATGTTGCTCCGCTGGAGCTTTGCTGTATAACATAAAATATTTTCTACAAATATTTCATCCCGCTGGGATTTTATTCATTCTGCAAAAAAGAGCTTCGGAGAAGCCATATATTTATAGAAATATTCATTCTACAAAATGAGCTTCGGAAAAGCGATATATTTATAGAAATATTGATTCTACAAAATGAGCTTCAGAGAAGCGATATATTTATATAAAACATTCATCTCATAAAAAGAGCTCCAGCGGAGCGACACGTTTTTCTATGTCGTTCCGCCGGAGCTTTGTATTTAAAATAATTCGTGAATTCGCGGCGAAAACTCTTATTCCGACGTTTCTAACTGCAAAATCATATTTTGATAATATTTGCTGAGCGAAAATAACTGCTCTGCAAATATCATAACAGCCAACGGCACAAAGAAAAACATGATTAAATTTTCTTCATATAAAAAATAAGTCGTCAGCATAAAAATACGGGTGTATTCGAGATAATAAATCCATTTTCGCTGTTCTAAAATAGCACCGCAGTTAATTAAAGTAATAATGATTATTGATAAAACAAAAATCTTATCATAAGTTTCTAAACTCTCAAAATAATAGGTAAAAACAGTCAGCAGTAAAGTGCAGACTGCAAGCTGAATATAAAGATAATTTCTAAAACGTAATCTTTGGTGCGGATTGCTTTTATCCTGAAGAAAGCGTTTTTCAAGAGTTGGACGAATATCCTGATCCATATTAGCCGGACTGCCAAAAACGGCCTGCCATCTGGCTTTTAAACCTTTAGAGCGTTTCCATAATTCATATATTTCAAAATAATAATGAAAATGCTGCCAAAGAAAACTGTAGCTTTTAAGCGGATGCGTTAATCCGTATTTTGGTTTTTCTTCTTCTTCTTGAAAAGTTCCAAAAAGACGATCCCAAAATGTAAACATATCGCCGTAATTTTTATCCAGATATTTTTCGTCAGAAGCGTGATGAACGCCATGAACTGAAGGCGTAACAAAAACATACTCCAGCCATTTTATTTTTCCAATAAGCTGTGTATGTGTAAAAAAAGAATAAGCTCCATGTACAATAAGCATTGTAATTACCATTGTAGGATGAAATCCAATTAATGGCAGAATACACCAAAATCCCGTTCGTATTATGGCCTGAAAAGTCGTGATTCTGGCCGCTGCGGTAAAATTAAATTCTTCGCTGTGATGATGCACAATATGTGCTGCCCAGAAAAAGTTGACTTCATGTCCTAATCTATGATACCAATACCAGACAAAATCTGTAGCAAGTATTAAAGCAATCCAGACTAAAACTCCGCTTGGAATTTCAAAAATCCTATAATCGTCGTAAATCAAATAATACAATTGATAAAAACTTGCGGCAACAAATAGATTAATCAATCGCTCTGCAATACCAATACTTATATTAGAAACTGAGCTTTCATAATTAAAAATTTCAGGTCTTTTTTTTCGTTGTGCCAGTTTATATTCCAGAAATAGAAAAAGAAAGAAAGCTGGCATAGCAAAAGCTAGAAAATTAATATTTTTCATTTTTGAAGATTACTTTATATTGATTTTAAAATTAAAAAGACAATTTCATCAATCAATAACACCTGTTTTACAAATGATATTGACTGATGAAACTCATCTTAACTATAGTTATAAAAATTAATTCTGTTTAAATTGCGGCGCTTCCAGAGCGACTTCTTTTACAGATTGTGTTTCGGCTACTTTTTTCAAGGCAATAATATAAGCCGCTATTCTTGGCGTAACATCGTGTTTTGCCGCAACTCTAAATACAGTTTCAAAACCTTTCTCCAGAATATCTTCTAAACGCTTATTGATCTGGTGAATTCTCCATGATTCTAAAAGTGAATTCTGAAGCCATTCAAAGTACGAAACTGTAACGCCGCCGGCATTTGCTAAAATATCCGGAACTACTAAAACATTGTTTTCATGCAGAATTTTATCAGCATCTGATGAAACCGGACCGTTTGCCGCTTCGATTATTATTTTGGCACGAATATCTTTGGCATTTTTTTGTGTAATAACATCTTCTTTTGCAGCAGGAATTAAAACATCGACATCTAAAAGCAATAAATCTTCATGCTTAATTGCAACTGAATTTGGATATCCTTTAATGGTTTTATTATTCAAGTTATAATACAAAATCAATTCAGGAATATTAATTCCGTCCGGATTATAAAAAGCTTCCGAAACATCGCTCACCGCCACAATCTTCACTCCTTTTTCGTATAAAAATAAAGCCGAATGCAGACCCACATTTCCAAATCCCTGAATTGCTGCCGTAGACTTTGCAGGTCTGATTTTTAATTTTTCAAGTGCCAGCAGTGTAATAATGCTTACTCCTCTTCCTGTTGCCTCAACTCTGCCCAAAGAACCGCCGGAATGCAAATGTTTTCCGGTAACAACAGCATGAATTGTTTTTCCGTGTACCAGCGAAAATTCATCCATAAGCCAGCCCATTTCGTCAGGTCCTGTTCCCATATCCGGAGCGGGAACATCTTTTTCAGGACCAAAAATATCGGCTAAAGCTTTTGTATATGCTCTTGTAATTCTTTCTAATTCAGTTTTAGAAAGAGTTCTTGGATCGCAGATAATACCGCCTTTTGCTCCTCCAAACGGAATTCCGGTTACAGCAGATTTCCAGGTCATCCAGGCGGCAAGTGCTTTAACTTCATCAAGATTTACGGCAGTATCATAACGAATTCCTCCTTTAGAAGGTCCTAAAGCAGTATTGTGAATCACGCGGTATCCTTCAAAGTTTTTTTCTGTTCCGTTGTCAAGCGTAATAGAAAAATTAACAACAATTTGTTTTTCCGGGCGCTGCAATTTTTGTTTTATAGATTCGTCTAAATTAAGAATGTCAGCCGCTATATTAAACCTGTCAATCATAGATTGAAAGGGATTCTGTTTTATAATTTCTGTACTCATAGTATTTACTTTAAATTTTTGGTTTATAGAATTTGGGTTTTATAAATGTGTACCTGAATAAATCAAGAATTGAAAAGGCAACACGGAATCTTCGTCCTGAAGCATGGCATCATACTATTTAAATTTCTATTTGATCTCATTTGAGTTGTTTTTAAAAGTTTTAAAAAAAGCCTTCCATGGTGCATGAAAGGCTAAAAAAAAAATAACTAACAAGTACTTTCTCTATTAACGCCATTTCACCGCATTGTTTGACATACAGCACATCGCTAAGCTGCACATGAACGGGATGATATTTGGAACATAGTTTTTCATTGTTATGACAAATTTATAAATATATTTTATTAATTCTATCGAATTAGTATAGTTTATTTTAAAAAATTTTCAAACAAAATCAAAATCCTTTAAAAATCAACACCTTAAAGAATAAAAAAAATTACATTAATTGAGAAAAAACAATAAAAACGATAGCTATTAAGGCTAAAATAATTCCTGCAAAGTTCATTTTTGATAGTTTTTCTTTGAAGAAAAGAAGACCAACAAGACTTCCTAAAACAATAACTCCCATATTCATTCCAGCAAAAACTGTAGATGGATTTTCGGCAAATGCTTTGTGGGCTTTTAAATAAAATAGAATATTTCCGAAATTAAATAGCCCAACCAAAGCTCCAAAAAGAATATTTTTATAATGAAGCTGTACTTTTTTTAAGACTACATTATAAATCACAATTAAAAGAGAAACTGCCAGTGAAATGTCAAAAACTATAAATAATGATGTTGTATAAGGCAAAGCGGTAAAAAGTGCAATCTGTTTAAAAAGTATATCAATGATACCAAAACCTATAAATACGGCAGCCGGATAAATCCATTTGTTTTGATCGTTGGTTGATTGCTTACTTAAAATAAACAAAAGTGCAATAAATCCAATTACAAGCCCTATAACTTTATAGGAATTAAAATCTTCTTTAAAAATTAACCATGCAGCAATTATAGGAATAAATAAAGATAAACGCTGTGCAGCATCAGTCTTAACGATTCCCATATATTTTATAGAAGTAAACAAAAACAAGAAAACTATTGGCAGTAAAACACCAACCGCTGCATAAATATTCCAAGGTGCATCTGCATGTACAACACCCAAATCCGGACTAAATGTAAAATAGCACAAAATAAGCGCCATTACATAATTGAAAGTAATAATCTGAATAGGATCTGCATTGTATTTTCGGGTTATTTTGAAAATTACACCCACTGTAACACTGCATAGAACACTTAAAATAAGAAACAACATAAATTTATTTTTTGGAAGGTAAAAGTAAACTATTCTAAATTGAAAAGGCCCAGCCGGTTTTAAAAAACCGGCTAGACCAGATTAAAATTCTAAAAAGAAAGATCTTTAAAGTTTGCTGATATAACTGCCGTACATATCTTTAAACTGATGGCCTTGTGCAAAACGATCTTTGCTTAATTTATTATATTCTACCAATGCCCATAAAACAAACTCTTTCATGAAATATTGGTCTTTTTTATCTAATTCCGGCTGGTATTTTTTCAGAAGTACATCTAAAGGTGTTACTTCATTTAAAATATTTTGATATTCAGCATCAGAAGCATCATCTAATAATTCGAAACCGCTTTCAGCAAAAAACCATTCGATTAAATCAGAATATGGTGTTTTTTCTCCCGGTTTTTCCAGCTTTTCAATTTTAGGAAAAAATGTTGGAAACAAAGTTCTAATGGCCGAACCTATCAAATGTTGCGCAACCACAGCAGCTCCCTCCTGCTCTCCTTCGTAAACTAATTCTACTTTTCCTGTAATGGCTGGAATAATTCCCATAAAATCAGACAAACGCAAATTTGTTGTATCTGCACCTGTTTTTAAAGCGCGGCGTTCTGCTGTACTAATCAGGTTTTCAAACGCAGTGATGCTCATTCTGGCACTTACACCGCTTTTGTTATCGATATATTCGCTTTCGCGTGCTTCAAAACTTATTTGTTCTAAAATGTCTTTTGCCAGACTTGGCACATACACAATATCACTTTGGCTTTGATCCAGTTTTGCTTCTTGTTCTGTAATAGTTCTTGCAATTTGTACACTTTCAGGATAATGCGTTAAAATCTGTGAACCAATTCTGTCTTTTAAAGGTGTTACGATACTTCCTCTGTTTGTATAATCTTCAGGATTTGCCGTAAAAATAAACTGCATATCAAGGGGCATTCTTAACTTGAAACCACGAATTTGAATATCACCTTCCTGCAAAATATTGAATAAAGCTACCTGAATTCTAGCTTGTAAATCAGGTAATTCGTTGATTACGAAAATACAGCGATTTGCTCTCGGAATCATTCCGAAATGAATCACGCGGTCATCTGCATACGAAAGTTTTAAATTTGCTGCTTTTATTGGGTCAACATCACCAATTAAATCTGCAACGGTAACATCTGGCGTTGCCAGTTTTTCGAAGAAGCGCTCGTTTCTATGCAGCCATGAAATTGGAGTTTCATCTCCTTTTTCATCAATTAAATCTTTGGCAAAACGCGAAATTGGATTAAGCGGATCGTCATTAATTTCTGAACCGGTTACAAACGGAATATACTCGTCTAATAATTCAACCATTTTGCGCGCCAGACGCGTTTTTGCCTGTCCGCGAAGACCCAATAAATTAATATTATGACGAGAAAGAATAGCACGTTCCAATTCTGGAATTACTGTGTTTTCAAATCCGTGAACGCCTTCAAAAACCGGTTTTCCAGATTTAATTTTTTCACGCAGATTATTTCGCAATTCGTCTTTTATACTAATGCTTTTATACCCTGCAGCTTTTAACTGCCCTAATGTTTTTATATTGTTTATTTCCATTTTATTGAAATGTATAATTTTAATTGTTTTTGATAATGATGGACAATATTGCCTCATATCTTTGTGTACACGCTCAGCAGTGCGTCTCTACGATATGCATTGTATATATTTTTTTTCAAAAAGAGACCTTTGCACCTCAGAACCTTAGTACCTTAGTACCTTTCTAACGAACCCTTTTCTTCCTATTCGTTTCATAATCTTCAAAAATCATTTCACCCAGACCTTTTAATCCTGTATAAAATGCTTTTCCCTGATTGGCTTCTGTAAAATGATTTACAAATCGCTGTAAATAAGGATCTCTGGCAATCATAAATGTTGTAATAGGAATATGCAGTTTTCTTGCCTGCTGCGCCTGTGTATAACATTTATCTACAATGTATTCGTCGAGTCCGTTACTGTTCATGTAATACGAACCGTCGCGCTCGCGGACACAACTTGGTTTGCCATCTGTAATCATGAAAATCTGCTTGTTGGTATTTCGTTTTCTACGCAAAATATCCATTGCCAATTGCAACCCAGCGACTGTATTGGTATGATACGGTCCAACTTGCAGATATGGTAAATCTTTAATAGGAATTGTCCAGGCATCGTTTCCAAAAACCAAAATATCGAGTGTATCTTTTGGATAGCGGGTTGTTATAAGTTCAGCCAAAGCCATTGCTACTTTTTTAGCCGGAGTAATTCGGTCTTCTCCGTATAAGATCATACTGTGGCTGATGTCGATCATCAAAACCGTACTCATTTGGGCTTTGTGCTGGGTTTCTTCTACAACCAAATCATTTTCGGTGAGCATGAAACTTTCAACTCCGTTATTGATTTGTGCGTTTCTAAGACTTTCCGTCAAGGAAATACGTTCTAAACCATCTCCAAAATTAAATTCACGGAATTCTCCGGTATGTTCATCTCCGTTGCCGGCATGTTTAGTTTTGTGATTTCCGTTTCCGGAACGCTTTAAATTTCCAAAAATCTGGTCTAAAGCCTGCTGACGAATTGCTCGTTCTGTTTTTGCAGTTATACCTAAACCATTTGAACCATCTGGTTTAACTTCGTCTTTTATGTAACCTTTCTTTTTTAAATCTTCGATAAAATCATCGATTGTGTAGTTCTCATCGGTCAGTTTATATTCTTTATCTAACTCCCTAAGCCAATTAATTGCTTCATCAAAATCCCCCGAAGTATGGGTGATCAGCTCTTTAAAAATGCCAAAAAGTTTCTCAAACGGAGACTGAAAGGGAGCTTCGTACGACTTAAAATAAAAACCTTTTTTAAATTCGTTTTTCATAATTTTAAAATTACATCTTTTTAGAATTATGAAAAACGAAACGTTTATTAATTTTTAGTTAAAATATTTAATCAAAATCAACCGCTAACAGTGTTAGATATAATAATTATTCAAACTTTCCGTCAACATAATACCAGGCGTCATTTTCGAATTTAAAAGTAGAAAATTCGTAATGAACCTGTGGTTTTTGATTAGAATCTAAAAAATAAGCTTTAAATTCTACGGTGTTTTCAGTAAAACTCAAAATTTCGAGTTTCTGCCATTTATTTGCTTCCGCCCATTTTAGGATTTCTGCTTTTGAATAATATTTTCTTTCAGAAATATGAGTCGTTTCTAAGAGATATTCTGCATTATGAGTTGCATAACCTGAATATCTGGAACGCATTAGAGCTAAAGCCGACGGTGCTTTTTGATTATTCTGAAGATATAATCCGCAGCAATTTTCAAAAAGTAATCCTGTATCGCAGAAACATTTTTTACTCTCCATCAACTGGTTCTTCTCCATTAATTTTAACGTGCAGCTGATTCAGCAAAACCTGATAACGGCTGATTTCTCTTACTTCTTCATCTTCTTCAGCAAAATCAATCATTTCATCTAATGTTTCACTTACTTCAAGAAGTTTATTATTAGCTTCTCTATCATTTTTTTCAGCAATCAAATCAATGATTTCCTGTACTCTTGGTTTTAATTCTTCAAATTTACTATTCATGTGTGCTTTTGTTGTTTTTGTTTCAGGTTTCAGGTTTCATGTTAACTTGGAACATGAAACCTGAAACTATTTTTTATTCCTCTTCGTTTTTATTTTCGTTGAATTTTTTCACAATTTCTTTAAGCTTTTCTTTGCGAGAAACTTCGGCTTGTTTTTTCTTAGCCTGGGCTTTGTGCAATTTATCATTGTGAATTTTAATATTTCGTTCGTTATTGCGTCCCATTACACTTCTCTTTTAATTTGTTCTAAAGTTTTTTCGGTAAAAATCAATTCGTTGATAATTTGTTTTCTTAAATCATCAATATCATCATAATCAAAATGTTTTGCCCAAGATGTTAATTGCTGCAAATTTCTAATTTGTTTTAACCTTTTGGTTGTTTCAAAACTGGTTCTTAAAATTGCTTTTCCATCATAAGCGGGATTATTTTTATGCTGATAATTAGCTAGATTTTTGTCAAAGTCGGCTTCTATATAATAGAGTTTTTCTTCTGCATTATCAGGATAAAATTCTTCCCAGGCAGCAAATCCAATTTTTGTTTTTGAATCTGTTTCCGGTTCAAGAGCCACTAAACGCCATTTGCTGTTTGCTAATCTTCCCCAATGGTTTGAAACACGGTACATTCCGGCTTCGGTATAATAATATGAACTTCCTGCTTTACTTTCAAACTGTTTTTTTAAACCTTCTATTTGATCTGGAAGTACTTCATTAAAAACACAAAACGTATTCTTAAAAGAATTAGGATGTGGTTTAAAATTTTTCTGCATATGCAAATATACTCAGATTGAGGCGAACTCCCTAAAACAAACCTAAAATGATTAACTTTGCATCTTTAACTTAAAATATAAAAACATGTCTAAAGATTCACAAGAAAAAATGCCGCAAAAAGGAGTTTATACCGGCATTATAGAAAAAGATGAGAACAACAATTATTTCTGTGGCGAATATCTTTTAGATTATAAACTTGCAAGCACAAACTTTGAGGTTGGTGACTGGATTACTATTAAATCTGTAATCGAAAATCCAAGTGATATGAGTTATGAGAAATATCCAAAGAAATCGAAAAATTTTGACAAGGCTAATCATAAGCCTGAAAACAAGTAATCTGCATTGATTTAACCGCAAGAAACACTAAGATTTATGCAAAGGTTCGCAAAGTTTTTTATACAAAGCTTTGCGAACCTTTGTGTTTTATAATATTTTTTAAATCCTTTGCGGTCTTTGCGGTTAAACTTAAACACAGAATTGTAATTTGAAACAAAAACAAATATTTTTCTGCTCAAAACTGAAAAGTTAAAAAAAAGTGTACCTTTGCAAAAAATTTGTCGATTTGAACTAAAAAGATCAAATTTAAACTAATAGACAAGTAGTTACCTTTTATTTATGAAAAAAATAGTTGAATACCGTAAATTATTAAACGTAGAAAAAACTGCAGAGTTAAAAGATTTAAAAACAATTTATCGCAATGCGATGAAAGAATCTCATCCTGATAAATTTGTAGGAGACGACGCTGGTTTAAAAGCTGCAGAAGAAAAAAGTAAAACAATTATTGAAGCTTATCACTTTTTAGTAAGTATTCACCCTGATACCATCAAACTTAATTTACCTGAGTATACAGAAACAATTTCAACTTGTTCTATTACTGATTTTAAATTTGTTGAAGGTCGTTTAATTATCGATTTTTCTAACGGAAGTGTTTACGAATACATTAGTGTTCCTAAAGCAACTTATGTAAAAATGGTAAATGCAGATTCTCCTGCAAGATTTGCAAAAAGACATATTTTGAACGCTTTTACTTGGAGAAAGAAAACAAACCAAGAATAATTTATTCTAACAATAGTACACAAAGCACTCTTTTTACAGAGTGCTTTTTTTATACATTATTATTACAAAAACGCTATCTTCACGTTACAAACTAAAAATAAATAAGAGTTTTAAATCAAATAAAAGCAACAAAACCCTTGATTTTAGGACAATTAGACCAAAAAAAACTATAACAAAATTTTAGGTTACAAAATTCTATATGTTTTATAATTTTAGATACTTTTGTTGCACAAATCAATTAACTAATTAATTTTTTATAATGAAAAAAATACTTTTTTTACTTACAGCTTCTGCAGCTATAATTTCATGCAGTAAAGTTAAAGATGGAGAATACCTAATTACAGGTACTGCAAAAGGAATTGAAAACGGAAAAACTATCATTCTTCAAGGTTTAGATCCTGCTACAAGAATGTCAGTTGCGCTGGATACAGTAAAAGTTGAAAATGGAAAATTTGAAATAAAAGGAAAAGTTACTGAGCCTGCTTTTCATACATTAATTATTCAAGGTGCTAATCAGCCATATCCGTTTATATTAGAAACTGGAGAAATTAATATTGAAGTTGATAAAGATAGTATCCACAAATCTAAAGTTTCTGGAACTTACAACAATGATGAGTACACAAAATTCAATGAAGAGCTTACTAAAACTCAAAAGAACTTAATTGATTTCCAGAAAAAAAATACACAAAAAATGCAGCAAGCTCAACAAGCTCAAGATACAGCAACTATCAACAGCTTGATGAAACAATACATGGAAATCCAGACAGAAGTTCAGGCTAACAGCAAAAAGAAATATTTAGCTTACGCAGAATCTCACCCAAAATCATTTATTTCTGTATTAATTTTACAAGGAATGATCAATGATCCAAGTACAGATATGAAAAAAGCTGAAAGTTTATACAATGCTTTAGACGAATCTGTAAAAAACACAACTCCTGGTAAAGAAATCAAAACTAGACTAGGTCAAGCAAAAATGCCTGCGGTTGGTGCAACAGCTCCTCCAGTTGGCAGCGCTAAATGAAGAGCAGATTTTTCGGCTCCTAATCCACAAGGTAAAGTAGTTTCGCTTAAAGAAAGTTTAGGTAAAGTAACTATTGTAGATTTCTGGGCTTCATGGTGCGGACCATGCAGAAAAGAAAATCCAAACGTTGTGGCTATTTACAAAGAATTACATTCAAAAGGATTAAATATTGTGGGTGTATCTTTAGATAAAGATGCTGAACACTGGAAAGAAGCGATTGCTGCCGATGGTTTAACCTGGACGCATGTTTCTAATCTAAAATTCTGGGATGAGCCAATTGCAAAACAATATAATGTTGAATCAATCCCAGCTACTTTTATTCTTGATGCATCTGGAAAAGTGGTAGCTCAGGATTTAAGAGGTCCGGAATTAAAAGCTAAAATTTTAGAATTACTTGCAAAATAATTCTATACTTCAAAATAAATAAAAAATCTCCTTCGGGAGATTTTTTTTGTTTCATGTCGATCCAAAAAAAGCTTCGTTAGTATAAACAAAACTCGCTTTAAAAAGAATTTACAATGAATTAATCCCATTGCTATTTATTTTGTTTAGAAATCTGATCACAAAACAATATTAAAATGGATTTTTTCGTGGGTATTTATTCCAAAACACCCAATAAAAACAATCAATGACAACTTTATTGAAGTAAAATCCAAAGCAAAACCCACAAAAAAACCATAAGAAAAACGCTACTTTTGAAAAATAAATTAAAAAATAATGTTTTTTATTTTATTCAATTCCAACGAATTAAAAAATAACTTTAAAATAACTTAAAATTAAGTCATTTTTTTGTTTGGAAATCTAGAAAACGTTGCTATCTTTGCCACCGCTAAGAACAACTAAGCACAACAAAAAAGCTGAGATCGGGGAGATACTCAAGCGGCCAACGAGGGCAGACTGTAAATCTGCTGTGTGAACTTCGCAGGTTCGAATCCTGCTCTCCCCACTTAAAGGGTAAAAGAGGCAAAAAATGAAAGTTTTTCAATCTTTTCAAAAGCCCCCAAAAAACGTGGTAAGACCTGCAAATCCAATGGATTCGCAGGTTTTTTGCTTTTACGGCATTTTTCAAATTTTTTAAAAGCGCTTAAAACTTCTGTGGCAAAATCGTGGCACATCAGGTGTCGAGAAAATGTGCCACAGAATTTGGGTTAATCCCTTATCAGCACAGGGGTTAAAGAGGTTAACGACTTGTATTTTACACGCCATAATTCTACATTTATTAACCTAAAACATTGAATTATGTTAGAAAGCAGCTTTGGGTTGGTTTTCTTTTTGAAAATCCCCCGCAATGACAGTAAGATTAGAACCGTCTATTTCAGAATTACCGTAGACGGCATTCCAAAGGAGGCATCAACCAAAAGAAAATGGGACATTACCCGATGGGATCAGAAAATGGAAAGAGCAGTCGGCTCTAAAGAAGATGCGAAATCGCTGAACTTCTTTTTGGATTCATTAACCCTGAAGATTAATGAAATCAAAACTGAAATGATGTATACTGGTAAATCGATAACAGCCGAAAAAGTGATGGACCATATTCTGGGAAGAACAGCTCCTAAGATTAAGGTACTGGAAGAATTCCAAAAGCACAACGATGAAATGCAGGCTCTTCTTGGACGAGGATATGCCAAAGGAACCCTTGACCGCTTTACAATCACTAAAAACCATTTAACATCCTTTATCAAATTTAAATTTAAAAAGGATGATCATGAATTTGAAGATTTAAATCTGGAGTTTGTTAAGGACTTTGAATTTTATCTTAGAACAGTCCGTAACTGCAGCAATAATACTGCTCTTAAGTACATTGCCAATTTCAAAAAAATTATCATCCGCGCCATTGATAAAGAATTGCTGGTAAAAGACCCTTTTAAAAACTTTAAAGCCCGCAAAACAAAACTTGTAAAGAAACCACTTACCACTCAGGAATTATATGAGCTCGAAAGACATTATTTCACCACAGACAGGCTTAATGTCGTACGGGATGTCTTTATATTCCAATGTTACACCGGACTGGCTTACATTGACGCTTATCAGCTCAAAAGAACTGACATTAAAGACGGGATTGACGGCAACCTGTGGATCATGTCCGAAAGACAGAAAACCAATTCTTCATTTAATGTACCTCTCCTACCCCAAGCTTTAAAAATAATTGAGAAATATAAAGACCATCCTCTTTGTCTGCAGCGCGGCACCGTGCTGCCGGTTTCATCCAATCAGAAGATGAACGAATACCTGAAAGAGATTGCAAATCTCTGCGGTTTTCCTTTTTCGCTTAATACACATATGGCCCGCCGCACATTTGGAAGCACGGTCACCCTAAATAACAATGTACCTATACATGTTGTTAAAGAACTTCTTGGACATGCCTCGGTAAAACAGACCGAGGCTTACGCTATTACCGAACAGGCTACTATCGGAAGAGAAATGTCAATTCTTAACAAAAAGCTTAATAAAAAGAAGCCTAAGATGTCTGAATCTGATATTGCAGTACTGCAAAGGTTAGAAAAAGAAATAGAAGCTATCAGGAAAAAATATGACATACCTGTTTCCTAGTTTATTTACTAAAGAAAGAGGTTACCCTCATTTAGAATAACCTCTCCTTCTATAAAATAATTTCACCTATTCTGATCAGATACTATAAAGTTCTTATCTAATTTATAAGTGATAACAATCATTATAATTTGATCTAATTCATCATAAAAAATTCTGTAATTAAATGGAAAATTCCGTAAATTGAACACTATATTTAATACTTGTTTTTTTACAGAAGTTTATCAGTCAACAACAGCTATTTTGCCCATCCCATGCTGATAAACATATATATAAGATAATGTTTATGGACAAAGCCCGCAGATCAAAGAGCATTACACTCCTGAATCTGACGGGCTTTTTGTTTTATACATGCCGAACTCGCACTAAAAAAGAACCTTCCTTGTCAGTATTTCTTCGTTTTCTAATGTCGCTTTGACCAATAGAATCTGCGGGCCTGAATCAATGTTTGTAATTTCAAGTTCGGATGTTCCAACCTGCGGAGAGTTGTAAAGTAATTTACCTGTAACATCAAAAACAGAAACCTTCTTTAAGGCGGAAGAGGATTTTAAGCTGATAATTTGATTCTTTGAAGCTGCAGTGAAATACTTCGGTATTTTTTCTGCATCGTGTATTCCTAATTTTTTATCCGCAATATAACGGATTACAAAACGCTCGGTAAAAGTCCCTTCAATGGTAGAAAACGTATAGCTGCCATTTTTTAAATTGTGAAGACTGCCCGTGGCTTTGTCTTCTAAATAAATATTCATGACATCCAGATCACCATCTGCATGGTCGATTGAAATCGTAAGATCACCCCTGATTACAGACCTGTACCCCAGCGGCACGATGTCAGATACATCAAAAGGTACGGCACGACCCTGAATAGCCAGCTTATCTGCTTGGCTGATGCTGTAAAAATCTGCATACTTATTGGCGTCCATGGTAGGCGCATCATAATTATGATCATAGCCGTTGGTAGCTCCTGTCACATACGCAATTAAAATCTGTTTAAACAGTCCCTGGGAGTTGGTCAGATTAATCCATACCCGATGTCTTTCATACTCGAATGCCTTATCGGTGTACGCAGGACAGCCGGCTGGATCTAGGGATTGATCGCCATGCGCTCCGCGTGCAGGGCAGGCTGCCGCAGGATTGAATACTAGAACTGATTGCATAAGAAAAAACAGCACAAAGAACACGTAATTTTTTTTCATAAGACAAAGTTTAAAGATTAATTAAGTATAAAAATTAGGTACAATTCTAATATTCAGATACAGCACACTGTGAGCCAATCTCTCAGCGGTTGAAGCTAAAAGAAGACTGAAAGCATATCTTTCTCTAACAATAAATAAAAACACATGATGTATGGTACAGCAGAAAAGCAAATACTGTACACTATATTAAACAGCCGAGATGCTGTTTATCTATAAAATCTGCCTTTGAACGATCAGGCACATCACTAATATACGAATTATTAGACATAAATAACAAAATATTCTTAAAATTTTACCTGAAAAGTTTTAATCCTATAGATACTCTGGAGGCCTTATATGCGTACCATTCCAATAAAAGAATTAAAGTATTGAACATCAGAAGCTGACATATATAAAAGAAAGAACATTCAATCTGCCTTTTTTTCACGAAAACCGATCACCAAAAAAGATTTCAATTTTATTCAGTACCAGCGTACATCTGCGGTTTTAAATTAAATTTGTTTACGTCTTTTAGAACCTTAGAAGTTCTGCCTTTTATACATCAAAGGAACTATTACTACAGAACTTCTGCACCCGGAACTTCTTTCCAATCTTTATTTTTAAAGGCAGATCAAAAAAAATGCACGTTAGAAATACAATTTACTGCATCTTGACGCAGAGCATCAGCTGTTTTGATAAAATGAAAAATCCACATTAAAATTAATGTGGATTTTTGCTGTAAATCAATTCCTGGATTATCATCAGCCAGACAGTAGTCAAAAACATCGTGAGGGTAATTACCGACAAGGTCAGCTGATAGGTATAATCTTCTACAAGTTTTAAAGCCGCTGCCATAGACATTAAAACAAAGCTGAACTCTCCTATCTGGGCTAAAAGCGCACCGCCGTATATACTGTCACGCCAGGAATTTTTTACAATCTTAAATACAATCGCATTGAGAAAACTATTAATGAGAAGAACTGCTAATGAAATTACAATAATGGTCAGCGCGTTTTTGGCAAAGAAATGAACATCGAGCTGTAATCCTACTGCCATAAAAAAGAATGCCATAAAAAAAACTTTAAAGGGAGTAAGTGATTTTCCCAGCCAGCGTGTTGCTTTATCATGACCTATAACAATTCCGGAAACGAATGCGCCAAAAGCGGTAGACAGCCCAAACCAGCCGCTTAGCCATGACATACCGAAACATAGTGCAAAACCAACAAAAATCTGCAGTTCATGGTCCGATGCTATTTCTTTCCCAATAGGAAACTTAAACCTTCTGCTGCTGACGGCAATTCTTAAAAAAACAATCATCAGTACTCCTCCCAAAAAAACTTTCAAAAACTGGACAGAGGAAACAGCAGTGCCTGACATATAATTAAGCACCAGCATCATTGGGATTACCAAAATATCCTGTATCAGCAAAACACCGCAGGTTATCGTACCAAGCCGGCTGGTAATCTCACCAGTCCTTTCCAAATACTGAAATACAATAGCCGAACTGCTGAGACTAATTACAAAAGCTGTTAATAGTATAGTCGTACTTTTCCATCCTGCATATGTACCTATAAAATACATGAACGTTAAACTTAATATAAGCTGTACCAGCGCAATTAACAAAGGCTTGGAAAAATTATGCTTTAGATACTGCAGATCAATTTCATTCCCTATAGAAAAAAGTAAAAAAACAATGCCAATTTCACCTAGTTCTAAAATTACATCAACTTCATGAATGACATTAAAAACATAGGGGCCTAAAAGCACTCCTGATCCAATATAAGCAATAAAATAAGGCTGCTTTAAACGTCGAAGCAGCAGAATAAGCAGCAGTATTACAAAGGACATCACCGATATCCCTGAGAATAATTGTGATAACATAATGAAGTATTTATGAAGAAAGCTGCCTTATTGGGCAGCTTTCTTTTTTTTGCAGTTAATGAAATTAAGATATATCAATCATCCTTGGGGCTTTTTGTTTAGCCTGTTCCATTTTTGGAATCGACAGCAATAAAAGTCCGTTTTCATAACGCGCACTTATTTTTTCCTCATCTACCACATTTTTTGGAAGTACAAAACTTCGCTGAAAAGATTGATAGCTGAACTCCCTGCGGGTAAAATTTTCTTCTCGGCTGTTCACTTCATTTTGTTTCACCGAAGAGATAATCAGCTGCCCATTATCCAAGGTAATTTTAAAATCATCCTTGTTCATTCCAGGAGCAGCAACTTCGACTTCATAATTATCAGCTGTTTCTTTAATGTTCACTGACGGCAGTGTTGTGCTTGTTGTTGAAAAATTGTTGTTTTCCCAATTGAAAAGATCGCGGCCAAAAACATCATCAAAAAACAAGCTTGGAAGAACCGGCAGATGGTTTCCATTTCTTTTAATAAGATTCATAACAGTAATTTTTAAATTGTTATACAATAAATTTTTGAACTTGCACGGTGTGCATTAAGCAAAAAACAAAAAATATGCCAGTGGATAAATCTGACATTTTTTCAGAATTAGACGGTGAAAAAATGTCATTTAGCACCTCTCTTAAAAAAAACTCTAATAGGAACAGTATGCGGGAGGATCAAATATAAAATCCATGATACTTCACCATTTATTTACGGTTGATACTGCCGCTGAATAGTATATGTAATACAGGATATCACAAGCTCATTTTATATCTTTGACAACGTAAGAATAATTTAGTATGCAGACAAAGCTATGTTCAGAGATTTTAAAAATACTTAATGGTCAACCTGCCAGTACGATGACTGTACAGGAACTTATCAAAATTATAAATCCCCCGCTGAGTTTCTCTGCTGCATTATCAGACAGAACCTCCTATGAAAAAATTCAGGAGATGGTCATTATTGAAAATTTGACATTCCTGCAAGATCAGGGTCTGGTATTTTTAAGTGATGCTCAAGAGATCCGTTGGGCTGCAGTGAGCGGTTCAAAAATTTCAATCCAATCATTAGATCAATAAGCAGGTCAGCCTGTATAAATCAAGTACAAATACAGCAGTAATCGGACCCCGTCAACGAGCACCTGTAATAAGTAATGCCGTAATTCAATAAAGTATTCAGGAATTCAGAATATGGTAAATAAAAAAAGCCTGAAAAGTATTTTCAGGCTTTACATTTATTTTACCACACTTATATAGATAAAATTAAAAACTCACTTCTTCTGTTTTTTAAATGCTCTTCTTCAGAACATTTAACACCGTCTTTACAACGGTTAAGTAATTGGCTTTCTCCATATCCTTTTCCTCTTAAACGAGAAGCATCAATTCCTTTG
>Ga0160495_100100_pt1 | contig 135636 bp, 100 predicted proteins | sample DID4MG_4_FD_108251 | JGI IMG/M metagenome (GOLD analysis project Ga0160495, IMG submission 108251) | Enriched soil microbial communities from UW Madison campus, WI, USA - DID2933_E24_FP4 MG | ecosystem: Environmental > Terrestrial > Soil > Unclassified | place: USA: Madison, Wisconsin... | reverse complement strand
AGCCAACGTAACGGATCTTGAAGCCAAAGCAAATATTACCGATGTCAATATCAAACTAGCGGAGAAAATTAGCGCGGTTCAATTTGAAGAAGGTTTAGCGGAGAAAGCGAGCCTAAGTGATTTGGCAGTAAAGGCCAATATTACGGATGTTAATACGAGATTGGCTGATAAAGCAAATGTTACGGATTTAGCATTAAAAGCGAATAAAAGTGACGTTGATACCAAAGCTGTTGAAATTCAGCAAAGTTTGGATACAAAAGCAACTATTGCCGATGTTAATACCAAACTGGCCGATAAAGCCAATGTTACGGATCTGGCATCCAAAGCGGATAGAAGTGATATGCTTTTCCGATTTAATAATGTTGCGGCGGAACTGGATGAAAAAGCAGATCTTCTTAATGTCGAAGCGAGGTTAGCGGCTAAAGCCAATACTACACAATTGACAGAAGGTTTAGCGTTAAAAGCCAATACTGTCGATGTCAATGCAAGACTAGCGGAGAAAGTTAGTGCTGTTGAATTTGAAGAAGGCCTTGCTGATAAAGCAAACATCATTGATGTAAGTTACAGTTTAGCCTTAAAAGAAAACATTACCGATGTCAATACAAAATTATCCGGAAAAGCGAATCTGGCGGATCTTCAGGCTAAAGCCAATATCACGGATCTGAATGCGGGCTTAGCGTTAAAAGCAGATACAACCTATGTTAATACAGGATTAGCAGGGAAAATTAGTGCCGTTGAATTTGAAGAAGGTTTAGCTGAAAAAGCGAGTTTAAGTGATTTGGCGGTAAAGGCCAATATCACAGATGTTAATACAAAATTGGCCGATAAAGCCAATGTCACGGATCTGGCATCCAAAGCAGATAGAGGTGATATGCTTTTCCGATTTGATAATGTTGCGGCTGAACTGGATGAAAAAGCAGATCTTCTTAATGTCGATGCGAAGTTAGCGACTAAAGCGAGTACTACGCAATTACAGGACGGTTTAGCAACAAAAGCCAACGCAACGGATCTGGCTGCTAAGGCAAATATCACGGATCTAAATGCGGGCTTAGCTTTAAAAGCGGATACGACCTATGTTAACAATGGATTAGCGGATAAAGTAAGCGCAGTTGCCTTTGAGAATGGCCTGGCGTTAAAAGCAAGCAAAGAGGATTTAAATTCCGGTTTGGCTGCGAAAGCAAACGCAACGGATCTGGCCGCAAAAGCCAATGTAACCGATTTGAATGCCGGATTAGCGTTAAAAGAAAACATTACGGATGTCAATACAAAATTATCCGGAAAAGCGAATCTGTCCGATTTGGCTGCCAAGGCAAACATCGCAGATGTTAATACAAGGTTTGACGAAACGGCAACGGTTATCCAGGAAGGCTTGGTGTTAAAGGCTAGTAAGGCCGATTTAAGTGCCGGACTTGCACTAAAAGCAAGTGCAAGTGACATGGATATCAAGTTTACAGAGGTTACGCATTTGATGACTGCAAAAGCCAATGCCGATGAGGTGTATGGTAAAATAAATGACCTTAGCGCCGGATTAAACGGAAAAGCGAATGTCGCTGATGTAAACGCAGGATTGGCCGTAAAAGCGAATACTGCTGAAGTCAATCTGAAAATATCCGATCTGACTGGAAAGTTGTCCGAAAAAGCCAATGCCAACGAGGTGTATGCACAATTAGGCGAAAAAGCCAATACAAACGAAGTAGATGCCAAATTTGGAGCTATGTACGAAGGCTTGGTTAATAAAGCAGATACATACGGAACTTTAAATGTAAAAGGAGAGTTGCGACCTGGTGATGATTTGGATGATTACCGACAAACGGGTGTTTTTTCACAAAATTCAAATGACAATGCCAGTAAAGGTAGGAATTATCCGGAGTTTATAGCAGGGATGCTAACCGTAACCCGAAATTTTATAGACGAAGTGATGTCCTATCAGACGTATCATACGTATGGAATGTCTAATAAGGTCTATCATCGGGCATTTTATAACGGCGTGTGGTCACCCTGGAATTTATTGGGTGCTGGTAATGGCAGTGGTGGTGGAGACTACCTGCTTAAATCGGGTAATGAAACCAAATTCGGAAATCTGGGAATCGAAGGTGTGCTTGCGGCTAAAGATAAATCGGAGAATAAGTCATTGCGAATAGAAACGTCCAAAGTCGATATTCCGAATATTCAGGGCGCAGATTATAATTTGAAAAATAACCGGGATATCAGTCTGCAACGTCAGGGGGGTAATGTCGGAATCGGTACATCGTCACCAAAAGCGCGATTAGACGTTGAAGGAGGAGGTGTTTTTTCGGGTGAGGTAATAGCCGCTCCGGGAACATCGCCTAACAGTGTGCTTACTTTAGGGCAAATGAATAGGGCTGCGGACGATCCAAACGAAAAAGGATTTTTAAAAGTGCTTACATTTTATTTTAACCCGGAAGGCAGGTATCAGGATGATGACCTGATAAATGCAAAAATCAAATACATAATGTACTTCAGAAGTTCGGATGGAAAGTATTTCGTACCGGATATCCTGCAGCCACATAACTACGAATTCTATGAAAAAGAAGGCTTTGTTGCTTTCCAGATGGAAGAAAAGAGTTATGCCGTAGTCAATTATATAAAATAAGACTATTGAATTTTAATCAAAACCTCACAAATAGTTGTAAAACGTTGTGAGGTTTTTTACTCTAAATAACGTCGTTAAGCGGTCGTTGCAATAGTCCTGTAAAACATTCCGGATTGGGGTTCCTTGTGTCGTATACGCCTGTTTGTATACGGTTGACTTTTAGTGCTTTATTTTCTGAAAATAACCAGCTTTACGACTTACTGCAACTACTGAATCGAACGCCGGAAAAAGTGCTTTTTGCAAAAAAAAATCATGAATTTTGAACTTCAAACAGATACAAAAACAAACAACCAAAATACAATGGAGTCGAAAAAAATACAGCAATTATTTACATATCTGGAGGAAGTAATTGTCTGGCGAATTAACAATCCTTCCCAGGATTTCAATACAGAATCACCTGGATTTAGTACTAGTGACCATGAAGGCTTTCCACTAGGCGACTATATCTCGGAGAAAGAGCTTGCCCGTCATGAAGTTGTCATTCTCTTAATGGCACTGATGCCAAAATTGGACCCGGCGTTATTAAGACGCATTTATTTAGAGGTACCCAATAGCGTATTATTTGATTTATGTTCAACTAATGATAGCGGCAGGCTTTTTTTACCAACTATTGAAGCCATACAGTTTATTTTAGGAGGAAACTGTATCACAGGAAGATTACAGGTATTACAGTATTTTGATGACTCCAATATACTGCTAAAAGAAAACATCCTGAAACTGTCCGGTCGGGATGAAACGGCAGTACACAATAAAATAAATGTCACTCAGGAAGCTTTTAATCGCATCCTGTTTGGAATCGAATTATTGCCGAAAATGAGCAACGATTTTCCGGCAGAACAATTACACACCCGTAGATCGTGGAGCGACCTTATACTTCCCCAATCCACGTTAAACGAACTTCAAAGTATTGAAGCCTGGTATAATAGCAGGCATATTCTCATGGAAGAATGGGATATGCAAAAAACGCTAAAACCAGGCTTCCGGGTGTTGTTTTATGGTGACCCGGGAACAGGAAAAACACTGGCCGCGAGTCTTTTGGGGAAATATACAAACCGCCCTGTTTTTAGAGTGGATGTTTCCATGTTGGTTTCCAAATACATTGGGGAAACGGAAAAGCAACTGGCAAAACTCTTCGATAGAGCCGAAAATAAAAACTGGATTTTGTTTTTTGATGAAGCCGATTCCATTTTTGGGAAACGGACTAATGTTCGCGATGCACAGGATAAATATGCCAATCAGGAAGTGTCTTATCTGTTACAGCGTATCGAAACCTTTTCCGGATTGATCATTCTTGCATCCAACTATAAAAATAATATGGACAAAGCCTTTACGCGACGTTTTCATAGTTGTATCCGATTTAATAATCCAAGACAGGAAGAGCGTTTGCGTATCTGGAAACACAATTTGCCGAAACAATTAAACATGGAAGATATCGATCTGGAAACCATAGCCGGACGTTATGAATTAACAGGATCAAATATCATGAATGTAATCCAGGATATCAGTTTAAAAACAATTGCTTCAAAATCGACCGACTATAAAGTGAGGCTGGACGCACTACTGGAAAGTATTCAAAAGGAATATTTAAAAGAAGATAAAATATTCAGCTAAGCTTCCCGAAAAACGTAAAAAGTGGTCCGGAAATAAATCAGAATCAACCGATTTTTTCCGGGAATAAAATGTTATATGGAGTGTAATCGTAAGGGTTACACTTTGTATGGCATTGACTATATCATAAAATAAAGGAAACAATATAATTAATAAACAATGAACGCAGAGAAAGAGAGTAATCCGCAGAAAGCAGCGCAAAAGAAAGATGAGAAACAGGCAGCGAATTCGCCTTTTTCTCTGCGCGAAACGGAGAATGCCAATTTTCAAACGCAGGAATCGGTTGCTCAAAATGAACAAACCGGCACCGAAAAAAGTAGCCCACAGTCCGAAAACGCAAGTATTCCAGCTGTTCACGGCTCCAGTCCTGCGTATTCCGATGGTTCCGAACAAAAATACCAACAGCTTCAGGCAAGTATGGGAACGACAGGTGAATTGGATCATCCCGATACCAAGCAGAAAGAAATGGAATATCGAAGTACGCTGGGAATTAATGAATTGAGAGAATATCACGATGCAAAAACCGCAGACGTAAAATCGGAGGGAACAAAACCAACCGATGCAAAAGCAGCGGATACAAAAGAAGAAGCAATTGTCAATCAGAAACCGACAGAAGCGAAACCAGATGTCAAACCGGTAACTCAGGTGAAAAAACCGGAAGCTACACCGCAAAGTGTAGGCAAAAAAGAAACGACTGAAACAGCGAAAGCAGAATCTTCTTCGGAAGCAGTTGTTGGCAATGAAACCGATGAAAATGCTGCTGCAAAAGAAGTAAAAGCCGATCAGCAGCCGACCGAAGCCAAGGAAGAAATAAAACCGGTAGCCCAACCTAAAAAACAAGAAGTGTCGTTGCAAAATGCACTTCCTAATATGGAGCATAATAAAGGGGCAAAATCAGAAAAACCAGTTAAACTTGCTGCTACAAGTAGTCCTCGTGATCTTTTGGCGAATTTAACGAATGCACCTGCTACGGAATTAGTTAGTACGTATAATGCAGTTCAAGCTCAAAGTGCAACGGCTCTAAATAATCAAAATAAACAGGCCGAAAGTAAATTGCCAAAACTGAATGCCGCCGAGGGAAGTGCATTTAGTAATAAGCCGAAAACAAAAAATAATCCAAACGCAGGGAAATCGGGAACTAAATCAAGTAAAAAAACAGTAAAACCTGCTGCGTCTAAAAAACCAAGAAAGGAAACACTATTCCCGACAAAAGAACCATTGCAAAAGGTGAATTATTCGTTTCAGTCCGGTGGAAATAAAAACGCGCCAATCGACAAACAGGCTAAAAGTCAGTTTGATGCCATTCGTTTAAATACATCCGGAATTCCGACGCGAATGCAGGAAAAGGCCAATCTGGATCTTAGCGGTGATGCATCCGTAGAACATGTATCGATCGAACAAAATGATGTGAGTCAGGATCTTATCAACAAAAAGAACCATGCTGCAAAAGACATCCATAAGGATTATGGCGAGCAGGATATCATCAAAAAACCGGCGAAAGAAACACTTAAAGCAAAGCATAAGTTCAAATCAAAAAGTGCTAAAGCCAATCCGGTCAAAGGATTTAAAACAGAAGGAATTGATGCAACGATTATCAATGCCAATTTTGGACCGATTATCCATTCCAAAATGGGAGAAGAGCAAAGCAAATATGATGCCGCTCAGCTAGAATACGATCAGAATGTTCTTGCAGAGGAGAATGCCGCCGACGGAAAAATTGATATCGAAAAAAGTAAATCGAAAGAAAAACAGTCGAAATCGGTAAGAGAAGCACAAGGGGATGTGACGAAATCCAGAGCTGAATGGCAGCGTGAACTGAATAAAACCGAAACCGATTTTGAGAAAAAATCCGGGGATCACGCAAAAACAACAATGGGCAAAATCCAGACGGAAAAAACCTCCGGTGAAGCCAAAGCGCAGGGACATATCAATAAAGCGAATGAGGATGCGAATAAGAAAAAGCTGGAAGCCGACAAAGAAGCAGCGGCTAAAAAAGAGCAGGAGCAGAAAAAAAGTGGCGGTTTCCTGGGCTGGCTTTCCGACAAAGCTTCGGCTTTTATCAATGCGCTTAAGGATGCACTAAATTATATTTTTACCAAATTACGAGAAGCCGTTAAAGCTATTTTTGACCTGGCTAAAAAACTGGTGCTTGCCGCATTAGAATTAGCCCGAAAAGTTATCGTTGGCTTTATTAAGGCGTTTGCAGCCGTACTAAAAGGATTCCTGGATGTGGCATTGGCGGCATTCCCGGAAATCCGTGATCGTCTGAAAGCAAAAATTGATCACTATGTAACCGTGGCGGAAAAATATGTGAATCAGGCATTCGATATGTTTAAAAGTGCCGTTACCGCTATTATGGACTTCCTGGCCGATATGGTCGATAAGTTGTTAGGATTGGTACAATCTGTTTTTGACGGTATATTAACGGTTGCCGGTATGATAGCTCGAGGTGAAATCGGACCGCTTCTTGAAAAATTAGGACACATAAAAGACGCCTTATTCGGAATTACATTCGATACGATCAAACAAGGTGGAATGGAAGAATTGTTGGGTGCCGATCTTGACGAATCCTTATCGCCGCAAGAGTTAATGGCAGCGATGCAAATGGGATTGATTTCCGGAGGTGATGGCGGTGACTCCGATTCCGGAATGCCGAAAGCACCGTGGACCAATGAAAACGTTGGGGTCGATGTGGTGAGCTTTGAAGATTTATCCCCGGAAATGCAAGCGGAATTAAAACGAATGCGACAAGCCGGACAAACAGAAGCGGTACTTGGAGAACGAAATGATTCGAGCAGAACGATGGATTCTGTAATGGAAGAGGCGCATGCCGGGCAAGGTCAGGAAGCTTCCGGAGAGAAATTCAACGATGGATTGACACCAATGAAGCGAGCCGAGATAAAATGGGAGTTGATGAAAACCGGTATCAAGCAATGGTGGGATCAAAACTGGCTAAAAGTTGTAGGAGGTATTATTGCTGCATTAGTGGTGTTTATAGCCGCTGAGGTTGTTACCGGAGGAGCGATAACCGCTGCAATACCAGTGATTATGCCAATATTAGCCGATGTCTTTATCGGAATTACAGTCGTGACATTAGCGGGCTATTTTGCAGACGGACTTAGTTATGCGTGGAATGGTGCAATCGCAAAAGGTACCAAAGCGTTTAGCCGTGGACTTGGAGCAGCCTTAATCGAATTGGCCATGTACCTTGGATTCAAATTGATTGAAGTAGCCGGAAAAGTCGTGACGCAATTCGTAAAGAGCGGTATGAAGATGGCCAAAGCAGGCGTGAAATCGGTAATGGAATTTGGTAAATTTATCATCGCAAAAGGTAAAGTATTATTTAAAGGTGTTGCCGGAAAAAATCTTGGGAAATTATATAAATCTTTACGTAAATTAGCCGATGACATTCTGGAAAGAATGCGAATTAAAAGGGTTCTTCTCAAGATACAAAGTGCGCTTTGGAAAGTTCAGGCAGAGATTAATCCTACGTTTACGATTATGTCGGGCCCAATGCCTAATGAGGAGATGTATGATTTAATTAAGAAAGATAAAAGTGAAGTCCCAAAAGGATTAAAAATTGGGGATGAATTTATCGATGCAGAAGGAAGAAGATTAAGAAAAGTGTCTGATCTTGATGAGTTTAAAGAGACGCCTGATTATAGGAAAATTTTTCAAATTACTTTTGAGAAAGACATTACAAATGATGTTATTCACCATTTAGTTGAGAAAAACTCTAGGTATGCTAAATATTTTGAAAAAGAATTTATTAACGCGCCAAAAAATTTAAGAGCAATTCCTAAAGGTAATGTTAATTCGATTTTGCATCTTTCTGATATAAGGATAGCATGGAGTAAAATGTATACGAAAATTGACGCATTAGTAGCGAGAGGGGCATCACCTGATCAAATAAGGGAGATCATTATAAAATACGCTGCTAAAACAGATGATTTTATAGAGAAATCATTAGTGGAAATTGCTAAAAAAGAAGGTCAGTTAGGACGAGTATTAACAAAGGAGGAAGTAAGTGAGATTACGAGTTTATTTAAAAATATTTTAAATTAATAAATAATATGGAAAAACCAAAAATTTACACACTTAATAGTAATCAAAATATAGGGAGTGTTGGAACAGGTTCCTTCAAGGTTCAGCAACCAATTTGTCCAGGATGTAACCGTTCGTTAGTTAGTGAGATAAAATATTCAGAGCTTGAATTCGAATTTGCTGAATATAACGGTGAAGATATGTTTTCCTCTATGGGGTGTCTTATCGTTTCCATGCGATTATTTGAGGCCCTTGAGGCAAAAAATGTCAAAGGTTATGCTCCTATAAAAGTTAAAAATAAAAAAACAAAATATTTTGAAGGTGATTTTAAAGATATTGGTGTGTTTATATATTTGGCGGTCTTTCCTCCTGAGGTTAAGAATATTCCGATCGCATATAAATTCGGTGAAAAATGCAACGAGTGTGGTTTAATGAAGGCTGATTTTGGAACCTTAGATATGGATTTAATGTTTAGAGAAAATTCTGATAATCAAGAGTTCTTAAAAGTCTATTTCGATTCTTGGAGTGGAAATGATATTTTTAATTTCTTAGATCATACTGAAATTGGAGTAACTCAAAACTTCCTGGATGTTATAAAAGATTTTAATTGTCCAGAGAATATTATTATTCCTGCTGAATGGATATAAAATAGGAAACAGTTTCTAAATAAAAAAACGGCAAGCGTAAAAGCTTGCCGTTTTTTTATGGTTATAAGAATCGTGTTTTAATGCTACCTGTCTCATACTATTGCTCTGCGTAAGTCTGGCCTGTTTACGTCTCTTTTTTACAAAGTCAGTGATTGAGTCCAATTTATATGCTTTTACGTATAAAAAATGTTTTTAAATTGACATTTGATGCGTCAGAAAATTATTACCGGGTAAAATATTCACCCTATCTTATTGATACGGTTTATAAAAAAATAAGACATTTTGTGTTTTTTTTAAGAATAAGCGGTGGTATAACAAGTCGTGTGGTTTTCGTTGTAAAACCGTATCTGTTGTTTAAATAATCGCTTTAAAGTGGTTTTTATAAAGTGCTATAAATCATAATTTTAGTTGTCATTGATGAAGAAATAAGCTTTTCGTTATAATATAGAAACATTCTTTATATAAAAAATAATACTTTTGCGCCCGTTTGATCATTTCAGCGCCCAGTGAAAGGTCAATTTTTTTAAACCTACAAGTAAATTGTAATTGTTTGGTTATAAACTAGAGCCTTGAAAATAGTTAAATTATTTTTTATTGCTTGCCCTTTACTACTGCTTTTATCTTGTGCTAAAGATAAAAAGGAAGGCATTGACGATTCCGAAATCCGGGAACGTTACTTTAACCTTGAAAAAATAGGTTGGAAATCCAAAGTCTACAATCAAAAAGTGGATAAAATCGACTTTACCGCAACCGAAGTACCCATCCAGTATTACCTGTTAAAAGACAAAGGAAATGAGAATTTAATTCTTGTCGATTCCCTCTATGAACAGAACAAACGTGAACGGGTTATCGAATTTACCTTCCAACAGGAAAACGAAAAAGATATTTTAGATTCGGAGAATACCGGTATTTCCTATGAAGATGGGGTGAAATACATGTCGTTTTCGATTGAAAGAGATTTTATGATCGTAGTCAATCAGAAAGATACTATTCCCTGTTCGGCAGCCTTATTCGAAAGAAGTTATAAAATCACTCCCTATCAGAAAGTGATGCTGTTCTTTTCGAACATTGATCCCAATGCCAAAATTCAACTTATTTATAAAGATAACCTTTTTAAAAAAGGTACCCTGAAATTCCAGTTTAAAGATCCATTTACAGAAATAGCCTTATGATAAAGCAAATCCGAAACAGCAAGTTTACTAAAGTTGTCGCATGGTATTTAGCGTTGATGATTTTTGTCGAAATCACACAACCCATCCATATGTACGCTTTAACCAGTGGTCCGACACAACCCGAGTTTAATTCCTTTACGCCTATAGGAACTTCGGATATGGTGGATCTGGCCAGTGGCGATTTTAATTATAATATCCCGATCATGGACGTAGGGGGATATCCGCTAAACTTATCCTATAATGCCGGAATCACAACCGATCAGGAAGCCTCGTGGGTAGGTCTTGGATGGAATTTAAACGTTGGACAAATTGAACGACAGGTACGTGGATTACCCGATGATTTTAGAGGTGATGAGGTTCGCTATGAAAATGATTTAAGAGATAATATCACCGTTGGAACTTATTTTGGGTTTAATGCGGCCTATGCCGGTTACGATGCCTTTAAACCCGGAGTAGGGCTTGGGGTACAATATAACAATTATGAAGGAATTACTTTTAAGCCATCCTTCGGACTTAGCTTCCAGCTAAGTGAAAATGTAGCTGTGGGCTTAAATTTTACCGGTTCCGCTACAGAAGGAGCCAGTGTGAATCCTTCGGTTAGTATCTCGGCGAAATTAAAAGAAAAGTTTGACACGAATACAACTTCCGAAAGTTTAAAGGGTACCGGAACTATAGGTTTGGGATTCAGTAGTAGAAAAGGAGTGGAAAATCTAAACCTGTCTGCTAGTGTAAAGCGAATGAGTAATCTATATAAGAAAACGGAAAATGGAAAAACGACGGTCACTTCAAAAACAAAGGCAGCAGGAGCTTTAGGCGGGAGTGTTTCTTTTAATGATATGAGTTATACGCCGAGTAAACGGGTAGGTTTCGAAAATACAAATTTTACCTTTAACGGGGCTTTTGGTAGTGAATTCTTTTTAACGGAGTTCCAGGGACAAATATCGGGTTATGGATCCTATCAGAAAGTGGCCTCAAAATACCGTAATCGAAAAGAGAAAGCTTTCGGTTATGAAAATACGGAATACAAAAGAGCTCAGGCCGGTGTTTTGGACTTTAACCGCGAAAACGAAAGAACCGTTACCGAAAATACAACGGCTTTACCGGTTACCAACTATACTTACGATATCTATAATATTGACGGACAAGGTGTGTCGGGAATGTTCCGCCCATACCGTTCTCAGGTAAGTTATCTGTATAATGACAAGGTTACGGATTATGGCGAAGGGGCAAGCCTTGGAGCTGAATTTGGAGTTGGAAATATAGCGCACGCAGGTGTCGACTTTAAAGTAGCGCCTTCAACAAGTACTACAGGCGGATGGGTAAGCAATAATAACGTACTGCAGTATTTTAATGAAAGCAGTACGGATACAAAAAAAATGGAATATGAACCGGTAACCTACAAACTGGTGGGAAGCACTGTTGTGGATCCGGAGCAAAGTATCTATCTTGATAAAATCCATAAGGAAAAAGCCTTGCGAATCGGATTAGACGGTGGTACCAAAAACCGGATGACAACCAATAAGTATTATGAAGGTTATAATGGCGTTTCCCATGTTATCGATTCGAAAATTAAAAGAACCAAACGTTACCTGAGAAATCAGCTGGTACATAAAGTAACCGCCGAAGAAACGGCTGGGGATCCTTTTGTTATAAAAAACGACAGTGCCAAAGTACACCATACCGCTGGTATTAAGGTACTGCAAACCGATGGTTCTACTTATGTGTATGGAAGAACAGCCTATAACATGAGAAAAGTAGAGGCCACTTTTGATGTTTCCGGCCAAACCGGAAATAACACAAACGGATTGGTGCCCTATAACGGTACAACGTCAGGGAATAATACAAGTCGAAGTGATAAATTCCTGAATAAAATTACAACGCCGCCATATGCGCATAGTTATTTGATCACTTCGGTTTTATCGGCCGATTATGAAGATGTAGATGGCGATGGTCCTAGTCTTAACGATTTGGGAACGTTTACAAAATTTGATTATACAACGGTTAGCAATTATAAGTGGCGAATTCCGTTCCAGGCGAATACGGCTACGTATAACGAAGGATTGATTTCACATAAGGACGACCAAAAAGGAACGTATCTCTACGGAATTAAAGAGTTGACCTATCTGGATAAAATCAGTACCAAAACACATGTGGCTTTCTTTGATCTGGAAAACCGAGATGATGCTGTAGGTGTTGCCGGAGAACAGGGCGGTGCCGGTTCGGGACGAATGAAACGAATCAAATCCATCCGATTGTATTCCAGACCGGAAGTAACCAATGCATCGGGTGTTATTGTCGATCCGGGAATTAACAGTGCCATCAAGCCGATTAAAACAGCCCATTTTGACTATGATTATTCGTTATGTAAAAACACACCAAACTCATTGGCTCCGGCAAAAGGAAAGCTAACGTTGAAACGGGTGTTTTTTACCTACCGCGATTCCAACATGGGAAGGTATACGCCTTATGTGTTCAATTACGGATTGGAAAAATCAAAAAACAAACCGGCTAATTATACCATTACAAACGATCCAGTTAATAACCCGGACTACGATCCGAAAGGTTTTGATGTCTGGGGGAATTATAAAGTGAATCCGGCCGGAAGTGGGAATCTTAATTCAGCATTGTCCAATACCGAATATCCTTTTGTGGATCAGGGTAATCAACAAACAGCCGATAACAATACCGGAGCCTGGACACTAAAATCGGTTCAGCTACCATCGGGTGGTGTGATTGCTATTGAAACGGAAAGCGACGATTATCAGTACGTTCAAAATAAAAGAGCGATGCAGATGTTTAAGGTTGCTGGTGCCGGAAGTACGAAGAATCCAGGATCCGGAGATATCACGAATACCTTATATAATGAAAATGGTCACAAGAAATATCTTTATATAAAGCTTGATGATGCCAGCGGGATCAATTCACGCGAGGATTTTATAGATAATTATTTGCGGGAAAATTTAGACAAAGCGATTCAGTTCCGTTTTCTGATGAATATGACGGCCAATGATTCGCAATACGAATATGTTTCCGGGTATTTTGAAATAGGAGAAACGGATACTCAAAAAATAAATGTGATTAATAATGTTCAGGATTATGGAAAGATAGTTGCCATTCCGCTAAAATTATTAAACCGGGATGGTTCAAGTGGTCCTGAGAATGTAAATCCAATTGCTAAAACCGGTTGGGGCTTTGGTAGAACCTATTTAAACCGAATCGTATACAGTATCGGTGGAGATAGTAGTAATACCAATTTTGTTTCTATCGTAAACGACCTGTTAGGTAGTATTGAATCCATTAGCAGAATTTTCGATGGACCAAACAAAGAACTGGAAAGAAAAGGTTGTGCCCGAATTTTTAAAACCGATAAATCCTGGATCCGACTTGAAAACAGTAAGGGAAGAAAACTGGGTGGCGGTCTTCGCGTTAAATCCATCCGTTTGAGCGACGAATGGGGATCGATGCTAAGTAGTAATCCATCTGGAGGAACCGATTTGTCGAGTATGGAATATGGACAAACGTATTCGTATGATGATGATGGTGATAGTAAAGGGAATAATAAAAAATCAAGTGGAGTAGCGACGTACGAACCAAACGGAAGTGCCGAAAATGCCCTTTTAGAACCGTTATACCCTAAAAGTGGTAGTTATGCACAAAACATATCGGCACCAAGAGAAAATAATTATGTGGAAAAACCGTTCGGGGAAAACTTCTTCCCGGCACCACGGGTAACTTATTCGAAGGTAACGGTACAAAACCTGCCTCGAAAAGAAGGAAATAAAGAAGTTAAAAGACATGCCACCGGAAAGGTGGTTACGAGACATTATACGTCGTATGATTTTCCTACAAAAGTTGACTTTACCGATCCGGATGTAAAGAGTGATATCCCGAGTCCGAATCAACTTATGGGCTTTGTTACGCAATTGGTGAGCTTTATGATGCGCAGCCACTTAACGATGTCACAGGGTTATTCGGTCGAAACCAACGATATGAATGGTAAAGTAAAATCGCAGGAGGTATATGCCGAAGGAAACGATAAACCGATTTCGAAAGTTGTTTATAAATTTAACGTCGATGCAAACGGTAATCTGGATAATAACCTACAGACCATTAATAAAAATGGAGAAGTAAGAAGACAATTACTCGGCGTGGATTATGACATGATCAATGATTTTAACGAAAGCCGTTCCGAATCGGAATTAGCTGGTTTCGACGGAAATCTCGGAGCCTTTTTATTCACATTGTTCCCGGGATTTGTACCGACAATACTTCCTAAATATTCGTATAATGAAAATTTATTGCGAACGGCTGTCACCACAAAACACGTTCATAAAACCGGAATACTGGTGGAGAAAATTGCCTATGATCTGGGATCGACCGTGTCGACCAAAAACCTGGCCTGGGATGCGAGTTCCGGTGAGGTGATCCTGACGCAAACCACAAATGAATATAACGACCAATACTATGCCTTTACCTATCCGGCCTACTGGAAATACGACGGTATGGGATTGGCGAGTACCAATATCGGTATTGAGGGATCTTTAAGTATTAGTAATGAGCAGGTTAATAATGTGGGTGGTGGCTCAAGCGCACCAACAGACAAACCGTATTTCAGGATTGGTATAGATACCGATTTAAGCCAATATTTCCATTTGGGTGATGAGTTATATCTTAAAAACGCAACAACATTAGAGCCTGTCGAAGGTGATATGCAGGCACTCGCCGCTGTTCCATCGACACCATTATTTGTCAACCGACTTTGGGTAGTTGGTTTTAGTCCCACTAACAGAGGGATTCTTTTAATGGATAAAGATGGAAATTATTTTAACAAATGTTCGGCCTATAGTAGCATTCCGTTTAAAATTATGCGTTCCGGATATCGAAATTTACAGGCGGCTTCGATGGCTTCTATTACATTGATGAAGAATCCGATTACGATTACAGATGCTGGGAATCAGATCGGATTTCTGGATCAGAGTGTTTTACAGTATGATGGCGCGTCAGGTACGAACCCGAGAATACTAAATGCCAGTGCCGTGGTGTATAACGATTACTGGAAACCACAATCGGAACATAATTTACCGTATTATCCGGATCCTACGAAAAGTGCAGCTGTCGATGCACAAGGGAACCCGAAATACCCTTATGTGGTACGGACGAATCCATACTTGTGGAATATTAAAGGCGATTGGAGAGCTCAGGAATCGTATGCCTATTTAACGAGTAGAAATGCAGCAACGACTTCGGTAAACAATCCAAGAAATGAAGGTTTCTTTGCGAAGTTTGTACCTTTTTATATACTTGCCAATGGTGTATGGACGGCCAATACGACCAATTGGAAAAGTGCGAGTAGTATCACCTTATATAGCCCGTATGGAACCGAACTGGAAAATAAAGATGCTTTAAAACGATATAGCGCCGCGCAATATGGCTATAATTATACGTTGCCAATGGCAGTGGCTTCGAATTCAAAATATTCGGAAATGGGGTTTGATGGTTTTGAAGAAACACGCCGAACAAGTAGTATAAATCCACCGCATTTTAGTTTTAATGGGACTAATACAAACTATTCGACAAATCATTCGCACACCGGAAAGAGAAGTATCAAAGTAGCCACGGGCCAGTCGGTTAAATTAGTACGGGAAATGATTACCGCTCCGGCTTCTGTTCGTCAGGAAACTTGTCCGCCGCCGCCTAGTACGGATCCGGCAAATTGTGCCTATACATTTGAAATAGTAGGGTCAGAAGGAAGTTGTTCAGGAGAAAACATAAGAAGAGTAAAGCTAACATTTCCGGCAGCTATTACAGCTACCGATATAATAGCCAGTTATATAGGTCCTAATGCCGATCCGATAGACATTACTAATATTACAGTAGATCCAAATAACAATCGAATAGTATATATCTGCGTGTCGGGGTCATTCCCTAGTGGGTTACCTGTTCCAGGTCAGCAACCTCCATCGAACTCATTAGGAAGCTATAAAGAGTTAACGGTGAGTATGGGGAATACGACTTGTTGTGTACGTCTTCAGTGTCATAATAGTGGAGGCTCAATCTATACTATAGCAGCAGATACTTGCACTAACTTTTAAATTACATTCAGATGATACGATATATTTTATTCTTTGTGCTATTGATAAGTGTAAAAAGTAATGCACAATATTCCGACCAGACCAACTCGTTTCAACCCACTCCGGGTAAATATGTGGTAAGCGGATGGATCAAAGAAATTCATCCGACACAACAATTGACCTATACAGGATCGATTAAAATAAGTCTGACCAATACGTCTGCACCGTTGATGGCAACCTTACATCCGGTTGGCGAAATCATTGATGGCTGGCAGCTTATTGCCGGTGAGGTGGATATCGCTTTTCTTGAACCTGCGACCGTTCCGAAACTCGAAATAGAACTGGTTTGCTCGGATACCGCTACCGAATGTTATTTCGACGACATCCGTTTTCACCCGTATAACGGATCGATGAAAAGTTTTGTTTACGATGAACAAACCCAACGTTTGATGGCCGAACTCGATGAAAACAATTACGCTACCTTTTACGAATACGATCTGGAAGGCGGTTTAATCCGGGTTAAAAAAGAAACCGAAAAAGGAGTCTTTACCATACAGGAAACAAGAAGTAACAGTATTAAACAAAATTAAATGCTCATGAAAAAGACGCTACTATTCTATTTACTGTTCTTTATGGCACTTCCTACTTTTTCGCAGGGAAAGAAAGCAGTGGAAGAACTGTTTAATAAGGTTGAAAAAAAATATAAATCCGAAAAAAGTTATTGTTATCAGTCCATCTATAATTTTTATAGCACGGCTTCGGCGACCAAACCGATTGAGACCTATACCGGAACGATCTATAAAAATAATACGATCAACTACCAGCAGATTAAAGATAATGAGTTTGCCAGTTTCGGAGCGAATAATATTATGATCAACCATCAGGAAAAAATACTGCAGATCGGTAAAGTGGAAAACAACAATTCGCCCATTGCCTTGCAATCGTTTCTGAAACTGTTTCCGGATTACTCACTAAAGCAGGATAAAACCTATTATATCTGTGAGCTAAAATCAGGAAAGTATTCTCAGGTGGCGATGGATAAATTAATCATCTATATCAATAAAGCGGATTACAGTCTGGCGAAACAGGAGTTTTATTTTGTTGGCGAAAAAGATTTTACCGTTAAGAATAAAAAGACAAAAATCAAAAATCCGAAACTGGAAGTGACCTACAAAAAGCATCCGAAATGCCCTGACATCAAACAACAGGATTTTTTCACGATTAAAGACAAAAAGTTTATCGTTACCGGTAAATTAAAAAATTATAAGGCTATAACATTATAAATAATATGAATACAGTATTAGGCAGGTTATTGATTAGTATTACCCTCTTTTTCTCCATTTTTGCTACGGCACAGGTTGAGGAAAAGGACTATCCTCTGGCTCCGATTCAACTAAACGGCTTTACACAACTGGCTACGGTATTGGATCCCGAAGCCGGATGGGCCAATCAGCACAATAAAGACCCGTATTGCTATGCCCGCTTACGCGTAGACAATACGATGGCGCCGTACCAATGGTATGAATTTAAGGCGAAGTTTACGGTTACGCCGCTTATGCCGGATGGTACCATAGACGAGTCGGTTACGCCAAGAGAAGAAACGCTGGCGGTTTCCTATAGTCCGCATGGTGCGTCTGTTGTGAATACATTGTTTACAGACGTTAACTTTTTACAGGTTAAAAACCGATTCGGAATCAAAATCAGCCTGATTCCGGGTTCTGTTGAATATAAAGACATGGTCAACAATACCACGTCAAATTATATCCCTGAAAATATATTTTTAGATTTAGGATTAAAGGTAAAACGCTATTATACGGTTTCCGATCAGTTACCTGTTCCGATGGCAACCATAACGAATCAATTGGATTCGGCTACCGGAGCAATGGTTCCGGGGTCGATTAAAATAGAATGGCAAAAAATTTCAGGGGCACTCGAATATGAATTGGAATGGACCTGGGTGGATTCGTATGCGGCGACCAATATGACCGATAATTTGCCTGCGGGTGCGATCAATTTTAGCAATCGTGATTTTGAATTGAACAATACCCGAATCAGTACCAAATCGAATTTCTACGAAATCCCATTGTTGTATGCCAAAGGGTATTTAATTTATCGCGTTAGAGCCATCGGTTTGCATCCGGAGGTTTTTAGAGGAAAATATTATGGTAACTGGAGTTCCGGAACTGACGCTAAAACCAAGGTTTCCGATTGGACTCATGTCGCTCAGTTATCCGAACACGAAAAAGGTAAAAACTGGCAATTACAGGTTAGTTATGCCGAAAACGGAAAGAAGAAAGAAGTGATCAGTTATTTCGACGGATCCTTGCGTAACCGACAAACGGTGACCAAAATCAATACCGATAAAAATGCAATTGTTGGCGAAGTAGTATACGATGCACAGGGAAGACCTGCTGTTGAGGTATTACCAACTCCGACCAACGAGAATAGTATTCGTTATTTTAAAAACTATAATGTCGCGCAAAGCGGTACACCTTATTCGTTCCGGGATTTTGACTTCGATGATACTTCCGATCCGACAAATTGTAATATACAGATCAATAAAATGGATTTGGGATCGGGTGCGGCACGATATTATTCGGCCAATGGACTGATCGATTTTCCGAATAGTATCAATCAGAAATACGTTCCGGATGCCGAAAATCATCCTTTTTCTCAAATAGAATATACACCCGACAATACGGGGCGTATTGCCCGAAAAGGTGGCGTGGGGTTTTCCCATCAGTTAGGATCGGGACATGAGATGCGGTATTTGTATACGGTTCCAACCGATAAAGAACTAAACCGTTTGTTTGGGTATAGTGTTGGTGATGTATCACATTATAAAAAGAACATCGTGATTGATCCGAATGGTCAGGTGTCGGTGAGTTATATCGATCCGCAGGGAAGAACAATTGCAACGGGATTATCAAATGATCCGAAGGACAACCTGGACAAATTAACCGATGCGGCAAACGATAATCCAGTACACGGTATGATGAACGATAATCTGCTAAGTCAGAACCGACTGGAGTCAACCGGTAATTTTCCGGGGAACGACGACCGCTATATCGTTTCGAAACAACTGGCTGTTGGAGGTGATAATATTGCTTATGAATTTGATTATAATGTCAAGCAAACCCAGCAATTCACACCATCCAGTCCGTTAAGTTGTACCCTGCCGACCTATCCTTTTGTATATGATTTGGTAATCAAACTAAAAGACCAATGTCAGGTAGATAAGATCAATGTTGAAAAAATCAAATTGGGTGGTACCGGAGGTGCTTTTCCGTATCAGTCAAATCCAAGTGATTTTAATCAGGCACTGGCTTCGGGTTCGTATGCGCTTTCAAAAGAACTGAAAGTCAATGCGGAACAACTCAATACGTATGCAACGGAATATATCAAAAAGTTAAAGGATAAAGACGATCCTTGTTACATCAATCCGAATCAGTTCTCTCCGAACATTTCATTGGATATGTGTAATATGGATTGTACCAGCTGTACGGCAGCATTGGGCACGCAATCCAATTATATTCTGAATGCGTTAAGTACGTTTTTCAGTGTTCCGGTAAGTACGTTTAGTTTACCGTCAACACTTACACCGCCGATTGTGGTAACGATTACCGGTAATTCGGGTATCGATCAGAGTCAGGCCAATGGTCTTGCCAATCGTTTTTTCAGAGAATGGCAATTATTAAAACAGGAGTGTGTGCAATTGTGTACGCCGGAAGCGCTTTATGATTCCAGTTGTACGGTTAATGAGCAAACCTTATTGAGTGATGTTAGTCCTTTTGGACAATACGGAAATCCAAATGGAACCATTACCAATGAAGCAGGACAGCAAGTGCCCAATCCGGATTTTGAACTAAGTGTTTTTAACCCATCGAGTAAATTATATGCTAATGGAACCGTAACGGGGCATCACTGGAAAAATCCAACGACGCCTTATAAAGATATCGATGGCAATGATGCTTTTGTTAATGTTGTAGTAAATGCAAACGGAACGACTACGCCAGCATCCACAGGACAAGTGCTTTCGGCAACAATTAACGGTGAGAACGTTCGTAGAGTACGACCGCAACAGTTGGTTAATTATAACGACTTCGTTGAGGCTTTTGGTCCCGGTTGGGCAAAGTCATTAATTGCCTACCACCCGGAATACAATTACCTGGTGTACAACAAGGAGATTTGTAATCTTACTAAAAGCATTGGACAAACGCCATTAAACTCGGATGCCTACGATAGTTATCTGCAAAGCGTAACCACGTTTAATGATGCCGTGACTAAAGGTTTAATTGGAAGTACGCTTGCAGCGAATAGCGGTATTTATACATTAGATCCGTATTTTCAACAATTGCCAACCAATTTTGAAAGTGCGGCGCTATACGGTTACCGAATCGGCATTATGCAGGAAGCGATCAATTCCGATTATATGGTACATGACGACCCAGCGACAGTCGTGAAATTATATGAGGCCGCTTTACAGATGGTTTACTGTAATCCATTGGTGCAGTGTACCCCTCCAACGTCTATTTCTGCCTTAACACAAGATCAAAAAGATCAGTTTTGGAAAACATACAGAAGTCTTTATTTAGGTTTAAAATCAAAAATAAAGCACGTTTTCAGTAATATTTATGCGATCGAAAAAGGTACGTATAACGGTTGTATTGGTGGTGTATTGAATTATTCGGTTACGAATGTACTAACGGATAATTTCTCTCAGAAAACCAGTTTGTTTAATTATATCAATAGTATAGCGGTAACATCACTTTGCGGTAGCACTAGCGGTATTTTATATAAAGAAAAAGCAAAACGTTTTATTCCGGTAGATTTTGGGTATGATTCGGGCGTGGATCCGTTGACAGCCTTAAATCAGTTACAGGCGCAAAACGATTACGAATATTATGTACAAACCGGAAATTGTCCGTTACTTTTTGATTTTGATTATTTCTTAAACGGTTTCTTTAAAGATCCGGCATTTAGCAGTGTGAATATTACAGCAATGTCCAGCCGACCTTTTACAGGGCAGTATGTAACCCCTGATTTAATTAAAGCTTTAGGATCGACAACTGTGCCGTTAAATTCATTAAACATTAGTACGGCAACGGCAAGTAACACACTTACAATTAACTTTAGCGCTAGTCCGTCGCAACCGTTTTGCGGGACTACGGTTAAAGTAGAGTCATCGACATATACCTGGGCGAATTACAATACCACCTGGAAAATCACGAAGATCAAACAATTCTATTACGATGCTATTGCTTCTGTACCTGTAGATCGGGTATTTGCTTATAAGGCAGTGGCGGAAATTTTAGTAAATGGCGCGACAAAAGAAGTGATCCTTTACGGAACGACCTGTGCGGCTATCGGAGCGTGTAGTACCGATCATAATAATCAGGTTGGTCAGGTACTGGATCCTAATGACGCAGCATCTGAAAGTGGACATAATTGTAGTGTAAGAAACAAATTCCGTCAGGCTTTTGTAACGTTTATTAATGCGTTAAAACAATCAGGAGAATTACAAAGTACAACGCCTGTTAGCTTAGAAAACATACCGTCGTATAAAAATTCATATCTGGCTACTTTCTTTAATGAGCCAACCAATTCGCCGATTCAGACAACGTGGATTAGTGGACAATATGCATATAATATGTCTCGCGGAGGAGAAACGATCTTTTCTTTAGATCAAGCAACGGGTATTCTTTCCGCGGTAAGTACTCCGTTTAGTAATGTTACGATTGTAGGGAATGGTACCATCGATATTTTTACCTTTCACTATCCAACAGCATCAGGATCTATTGGGAAAATAACGGCACGGGCAAAACCGAACCTTAATTATATTGACAAAGACTGTACCGTATGTATTCCACAAACAGTTGCTCCGGTTGCCTGTGATGCTAAAAAAGCCGATTTCTTAGACTTTATACTTCACGGAGGACCCAATAATGGTCCGCGTATTACGGGGTATACCATTGAAGCTGGTGAGTTTGACAATTTCTGTACAAGTAATTTACAGTATCTTGTTGATAGCTATAAATATTACTGTAATGAGTTGGCGGTTACGTCATCGTATGACTATAATTTCAGAACAATTGCAGAGTTCGGAAATACCTATTTGCATTACGGGTATAACCTGGATGAGGTTCATAATATCTTTAGGGCTATTGATGCTTATAAAGCCTATTATACGATTAATGCCAACAATCCCGATCGTCTAAACTGGAACAACTGGGTAAATACGGATTATCGCGCTGCCAATCCGGGGATATGTCCTCCGGTGACGATGAGTGTCGTTTCTCCGAATGTACCGGTAGACACTGACGGTACTTGTGAGCATTTAATCAAAAACTTAAATGAGACCTATCAGCAGGAAGCCTATGAGAATTATCTGGAATCGTTGCGCAAAAAATTCATAAAAGAATACATTACAAAAGCAATGGCAACGGTTCAGGAGAAATTTGACATGAACTATTTTGATAAAGAATATCAATATACCTTATACTATTATGATCAGGCCGGGAACTTAACGCAAACCGTAGCTCCGGAAGGGGTAAAACGATTTACACCGAGCGAGATCGATACCAAAAATGCGTCGATCAATACGTATAGAAACAGCTTCGATCCATTAGCACCAGCCCCGGAAAATACAGCTTTACAGCCACAGCATACATTTAAAACGCAGTATCGTTACAATACGTTAAACCAATTGGTTTGGCAAAAAACACCGGATGGTGGCGAAACCCGTTTTGCATACGATGATTTAGGACGAATAATCGCATCGCAAAATAAAAAACAACTGGAGCTTTATCCGGAAATCAACGCTTTTAGTTATACGGCTTATGACGATTTAGGGCGTATTATTGAAGCGGGACAGATTTGGGCTAGCGCTCAGATGAATCAATATGGGAACTACTATTCTATTTCGGATGAAGGACGATTAATGCGTTCTACCCTTACTAATAGTGTTGTAACAAATGAGGAGGTCAATGCTTTTGTGAATATTGGAATTATGAAGATGGACGTGACGCGAACGGTTTATGATCAAGATCCGCTACTGGAAATAAATCCGGGACCAAGACCAGCTTCCGATTTTTTCTATTCCGATTATAACCCGCAAACCAGCCGAAATCGGGTTACCGGGATATTTACGTATAATGAATATACAGATGGAGATGAACAGGAATTTATTAATGCAATTGCATATAACTACGACATACACGGTAATGTAAAAGAAATGGTGACGTATGTAAAGGCATTGCGAGATTACAGCTGTGATCCAAATGTAATCGCCGATACGAATTTAGCCCTTAAAAACGACTGTGAATTACATATTAAACGTGTGGTTTACGATTACGATTTAATAAGTGGTAATGTCAATTCGGTTACGCTTCAACCGGGCAAAGCCGATCAGTTTATCCATAAATACGAATACGATGCCGACAATCGTATTGTCAATGTTAAAACATCACCGGATGGTCTTGTTTGGGAGAATGATGCCAACTATCAATACTATGCGCATGGTCCGTTGGCACGTGTGGAGTTAGGGGATAAAAAAGTGCAGGGTATCGATTATGCCTATACCTTACAGGGATGGTTAAAAGCGGTAAACGGAGAAAATCTGACGGCACCGGAAAATGATATGGGACAGGATGGAATGGCTGCAAGATTGATGACCAACAAAGATGCTTTTGGCTATTCACTGAACTATTTTGACGGCGACTATAAAGCCATTACAACAGACGATACAGGAGACGAAAATTTCAAACCGTTGATGTTTAGCCGTAATGGAAATCTTGCGGCCAATAGCCGAAATCTGTTCAATGGTAACATCAAACAGATGACCACCGCTATTCGTACGAATAGAGAAGCCTTATTGGATGTACAGAAGAATAGCTATACCTATGATCAGTTAAACCGTATTGCCGGAATGACTTCTGCTGCGATAAAACCAGATCCTTTAGGAGTGGCCGATGTGAATAACGAAAGTTATAGTTCCAGCTATACGTATGATCGAAATGGAAACCTGAAAACACTTATCAGAACCGCTCCGGATGAGAATGGCAATTTCCAGACGATGGACGATTTGGTATACGATTATTTACCGGGCGATAATAAATTACGCCTGGTTAGAGACCGATCTCAAAATAGTAATTTAAGTACGAATGACCTCGAAGATCAGGTACAGCAATTGGCTACTTTAGGAATTGTGTATAACATCAATAACCTGAATACACATAATTATATTTATGATCAGATTGGTCAGTTAATTGAAGATAAAACCGAAGGTCTAAAAATTGACTGGCGTGCCGATGGTAAGGTTAAAAGAATTGAAAAGTATAAAAATAATGCGCAGACAATTATCTATTTTGAATATGACGGTTTAGGAAACCGAATTTCGAAAAGTGTTTATGATGGTTCATTTGGCGATCCGATTACCAACTCCGATTACTATTCCAGAGATGCACAGGGGAATGTATTGGCCGTGTATAAAGACGTCCAGATTTCAAACAGAAATGGTTATAACAGAAATTATTCTATAAAAGAACACCATATTTTTGGTAGCAGCCGATTGGGATTGGAAGACAAATTGGTTGGCTTGTATAAATACAAAAAACCGGAACTTGGTGGAGGGCCGTTGGGAATGACAGCTCAGGCTAGTGCCATGGCGGCTACAACCAGCATACCGAGTGTACCGTTAAGTGTTTCCGATTTAAAGATTTATTCCTTACGGGTAACGCCAACAACTAATGCTACATGGAACGAACCGTATTTATATGGGGTTAATCCTAATTTTAATGAATTTAATTTCAAAACTAAATTCAAAGTTGATCCAACTACAACACCAGCACCTTCCACGTTAATCGGTCAGGTTGAGGTAATGGGGCAGGGTACGTATATCGATGATAACAAAACGATTGTCCGACCACCGCTAAATGTGATGCCAAACCTTAACATTGAGGCAGACGGAACGATTACCAGAACCTTAGCGGGCGATAGTTGGGGGAATGTAGGTGGTTCGACGCCACATATTCTAACAGGCGACGGTTATGTAGAGCGAACTGTAAAAGGGACGATGGCATCCAATGAGTATATCATGTTAGGGCTTTCCTATAACGATGTAAATGTACATTACAATACGATTAATTATTTACTGTATACATTCAACTCGAATAATTTACAGGCATGGGTTAATGGTACGTCTATGACGTTACCAACCGGAACCAATACATATAGCATTGGCGATGTATTACGCGTGGAGCGATTGAACGGTAAAATCAGATACTATAAGAATACAACATTATTGTATGAAGTTGCTGAGACAAATCCTGGACAACCAATGTTGGTGGACTTTGCGATGTATAGAGGTCAGACGAAAATCTATGATTTAAAAGTTGTACAATACAACAAATCGACTACCATTATAAAAAATCCGGAAATTGTAAATGCTCAAAATATTGCGGTCGATAGTAATGGAACCATCGTTAGAACACTCGATGGGCCAAATACCTGGACCGCAGGTGGTGCTACGCCAAATCTTGTAACCGGTAATGGTTATGTGGAGAGAACGATAAAAGGAACCATGACGGAAAATGGCTATATCTTATTAGGACTTTCCTATAATGATACCAATGTGCATTATAGTACGATTAATTATGCCTTGTATACCACACAAAACCTGTTATTAGCCTACGAAAACGGAACCGAAATTGCGTTACCGACGGGTTCTAACAGTTATGCCATAGGTGATGTATTACGGGTAGAACGATTAAACGGAAAGATCAGGTATTTTAAGAATAGTATTTTATTAAGAGAAGTAGCAGAAGCAAATCCTGGTCAGCCAATGCTGGGAGACTTTTCGATCTATAAATATCAGGGTAAAATTTATGACCTGAAGATTGTAAAATATAATGGTACTCCGTATATCGATGCTAACGAAACGATCACGAAACCGCAGTTATACAATACGCAAAACATTACGGTGGATGCGGCCGGAAAAATTACCAAAACCAGTGCGCCTACATGGGATGCTATTGGAGCAACGGCCAATATTCTAACCGGTAACGGTTATGTAGAGCGAACCATTGGCGGAACGCTGGATTCGAATTATAACGTATTCCTGGGACTATCGTATACCGATACTCCGGGTGCAACAGGGGCAGGATCCATCAATACGATTAAATATGCGATATACTCGTATAACGATGGTAGACTATTAGGCTATAAAGACGGTGTCAACAATCCGTTTACAGGTTATTATCCTTCGGCAGCCGATCGTTATGCTGTTGGAGATGTCATTCGAATTGAGCGGATGAACGGTAAAATCCGTTTCTATAAAAATGGGATGATTTTACATACCTATACCGAAGACGGATCGGATGCCGGTAAACCAATGGTGGCGGACTTCCTGATGTGTTTCCAGAATACGAGTATCTATAATCTGAAAGTGGTCAATTATGATGCGGTACCACTACAGGAGAACCATTATGCGATTACCAAACCGCCATTAACCGCCTCACAAAATATAAATGTTGATGCGAATGGAAAAATTACCAAAACGATTCCGCTGGCCTGGGATACAGGAGGTGAAACGGCCAAAATGCTGGTAGCTAATGGTTATGTAGAGCGAACGATTGGTGGGATCTTGGAATCGAATTATAGGGTGATGGTAGGATTGTCCTACCAACCGAGTACAAATGTTGCAAACTATATCAATATTAATTATGGCTTGCTTAGTTATTCGGATGGCAAGCTTCGAGCGTATGAAAATGGTAACCTTCAACAACTATCGGCATCATTTCCAGAGGAGACTATTATGTTTAAAATAGGAGATGTGTTTAGAATTGAACGTCTAAACGGTAAAATTAGATTCTATAATAATGGTATTCTACTACATACATTGAATGAGCCCGCTGCAAATGCCGGTCAGCCAATGTTAGTAGGTTTCACAATGGGAGATATGGATTCTGTTATCTACAACCTGAAAGTGGTGAACTATGTGATGCCGCAGCAAATTAAGGAAGGCGATATCAAAATCGGAGTACAATTGTATGCCGACTATCAGAGTGGTACTTTTAAACCAAAAGCTGTTGTAACCAAAGAGGTATATACCAATGGAGTGGCAATCAAAAAACAATATACGATAGCCAACCTTTCCGGGTTAGCCGTTAGTGCTGCCGAGATGAAAGAAAAAGGAATGGAAGTATCTTTTGGAGGGAAAATAACGCAGCTGTTAGGATCGGATGTTATCGATGGTGGCATGGCGGTTAACGGAAGTGTTAATACGATATTCAATACCAATGCGACGACTACCACATCGGGAAGTGCTTTAACGGCTCCTGCTTCAAAACTGGGCACCGCGGCATTCGATATTTGTAGTATTAACTATACTTTTGGAAGTCCGATTAACACTTTAAATCGTGAATTTGATTTTAACAATAACGTAGGTGCGGGATTAAACAATCCACCGGTTTCGGCCTCCGGAAATATTACGATGACGGTTACGCCGGGTACGGTTCGGGTATTAGGGCCGTGTTTGATGGATACCGATGGCGACGGATTGTATGATATCTATGAAGATGTAAACAACGATAATAACCTGGCCAACGATGATACCGACGGTGATGGCGTTCCTAACTATCTGGATCTGGACGACGATGGCGACGGTTATGCGACCTGGGAAGCCATTGAAGGAGCCGATCCGAACGGAGATCACAATCCATCCGATGCCATTGATACCGATGGTGACGGAATTCCGGATTATTTAGACAAAACCAATGGAAATTATCCGCATAACGGACTGATCGCCTATAAAAAATATGTAAATTTGACCGGCGACAAACGTTACGAACTATCCAATCATTTGGGTAACGTATTGGTGGTGATCAACGATAAAAAGATACCGGAGTTTGAAAAAGTAGATACTCCAAGTAGTGGTTTAGTAGCCTTTAATGCCGACGTTCTTAGTTATTCGGATTATTATCCGTTTGGAATGCTTCAGGAAGCGAGACATGGTTCCAAAGCGAATTATCGTTATGGATTCCAGGGTCAGGAAATGGATAATGAAATTAAAGGTGAAGGGAATTCCCTAAACTATACCTTTAGAATGCATGATCCTAGAGTGGGTAGATTCTTTGCTGTGGATCCTTTGTTTAAGGAATATCCACATTATTCGCCATATAGTTTTAGTGGTAATAAAGTAACTAATCATATTGAGAGAGAAGGTCTAGAAGAGGAGGCTGTGGCTGTTTTTGCAGGTCCTCCGGGATGGGCTTATATTGGTGTTAAATGGATAGCTATCGGTGCAATTGCGTATTTAACAGTTAAGACAGCTGATGATGTAGTTGATAATTACAGAAATGCTCCGGATCTGGATTCAAGGCCTATAACAAGTTTGCCAAAAGTTGAAACTGCCCCTAAACCTAAAAATACAACAGCTCCTAAAAAAGAGCCTACACCGGAGTCAAATGCTAGGCCAAATCCAAAACCAACTGCACCAATAGTGTCTCCAAAAACAAAAAATAAAGATGATGATGAATATATTTATAGAGGAGGTGCTTTTACGGATTCTAATTTTACTCCTAGACCAAATAAAGATGATGGAGTCGGTCCTAAAAGTGGATTGTCTACATTTACTACAGCCATAAAAGCTACAATGGGGCAAGATGGGAAAGCACAGGTTTTAAGTGTAAATAGATTAGAGACAATGGGGTTTGTGTTAACAAAAACACCTGATGGGCATGTAGGTGTTAGGCCTCCAAGTCAAGAAAAATTAAAAGAATGGGCAAAGACAAGGCCTGAATTATTGGCAGGAGGAGATGCACATATTTTAACGGAGATGGTGAAAAGTTCAAGAGTTGATGAAGTAAAAGTTAAAACATCTAATTAATAAATTATGATAGATAAAAATGAGTTAGTTCCTACAAGCAAAGAAGATATTGAGTTTATTCAAAAACTGAAATTACAAACAATAGAAAATGTTAAAGAAATAGTCCCTGAATTGCTTGAATGGTTGCAAGATGGTAATTGGCCTCAGGCTCACTTAATAGCTGATTATATAAGACCTCATATGAATTATTGTGAGAATGAGATTATAGATATTCTAAATACTGATGATAGTATGTGGAAGTATTGGGTTATGAAAGGAATAATTTTGAAGTCAAGCATAGCACCGACTAGAAATATAATCGATATCCTAAAAAGGATTTATGAGACTCCTACGCTTGATGAAAAGGAATCAGAAGTAGATATTGTAGCTTATGATATTATGACTAAATTTCGCGATAGCGCGGATTTGTAATCCGTGCATACAATAAATAAAGTAAAAGCCCTAACGTTATAGTTGGGGCTTTTTTTGCTAAAAAGAGCGTTAGTCAATGGTTAGTCAATGGCTATCCTGGAGCTATAATTTGTATGATCAAATAAAAGTATAGACCTTAAAGTTGTAGTTTTGTTTTTAGAATAAATGTAAGGGAATAGATAAAGTTAGAGAGCTTGTTTCATTTTAGGCACGGATTACAAATCCGCGCGATCGGGGAATTTTTATGTTTAAATAAAAGTACAGATGTAAAAGTTGTAGTTTTTAGAATAAATGTAAAGGAATAGATAAATAAGGCGTTTGTCAGCTTATTTAAGGTTTATTCCCGAACGTTCTGTTTGATGGTTGAGGTTGGCTTGATTTTGCGCTTGTTCTTTCAATATAGAAAGGGAATTGTATTGCCGGGGAGAGTATGAAAATACAAATGGATATAAAACAAAAAAGCTCCAAACATTGTTTGGAGCTTTTGTACTCAAGGCGGGACTTGAACCCGCACGAACATTACTGTTCACTGGATTTTAAGTCCAGCGTGTCTACCAATTCCACCACTCGAGCATTAATAAGGTAGTTGAGCGAAAAACGGGGTTCGAACCCGCGACCTCAACCTTGGCAAGGTTGCGCTCTACCAACTGAGCTATTTTCGCATTTTATTTTTTCTTAGAACGTCGCTATACTTGTTCTGTATTGCGGATGCAAATTTAGTACATAAATCTAATTATACAAGTCTTTTCCTGAAAAAAAATAAAATCTTTTTTTAATGTATTGATAACCTTTAGGTTAATTATAGAATTATTTTTTGGTCAGCATTCGTTTGATCTCGTTCAGCTTCATCAGGGCTTCCACGGGCGTTAGCGTGTTGATATCCGTATTGAGAATTTCATCCTTGATTTCTTCCAATAACGGATCGTCCAGACTAAAAATACTCAGTTGCATTTCGTCTTTATCCGACTTTACGCCGGCCAAAGCTTCGCTCGAATGATCCTTTTCAAGCTTTTTAAGCAATTTCTGGGCTTTCTGAATCACCGTTTGTGGCATTCCGGCCATCTTGGCCACATGAATACCAAAACTGTGCGCACTGCCGCCTTTTACAAGCTTACGGATAAAAAGCACATTGTCTTTTAATTCCTTTACCGAAACGTTGAAATTCTGAATGCCGTCAAAGATCACTTCCATTTCGTTTAACTCGTGGTAATGGGTGGCAAACAGCGTCTTTGGCTTTGCCGGATGTTCGTGAAGGTACTCCGCAATCGCCCATGCAATCGAAATACCGTCATACGTACTCGTTCCACGGCCAATTTCGTCCAGTAATACCAGACTTCGATCGGAAATATTGTTCAAAATAGAGGCCGTTTCGTTCATTTCGACCATAAAAGTCGATTCGCCCATCGAAATGTTATCCGATGCACCAACACGGGTAAATATCTTATCGACAATTCCCATTCGGACACTTTCGGCCGGAACAAAACTTCCCATTTGAGCCAACAATACAATCAAGGCTGTCTGACGTAAAATAGCCGATTTACCGGACATATTCGGACCGGTGATCATAATGATTTGCTGGGTTTTGTTGTCCAGAAAAACATCGTTGGCAATATACGGAACACCAATCGGTAGCTGCTTTTCAATAACCGGGTGACGACCGTTTTTAATTTCCAGCTCAAAACTTTCGTCAATTGTTGGTTGAATATAATGATTTTCGATCGCCAGTTGCGAAAAAGAAGTCAAACAGTCCAGTTGTGCAACCAGATTGGCGTTTACCTGTACCGCTTTGATATACGTCGATACCCATAATACCAATTGCTCGAACAATTCCAGTTCCAGTTTGTAAATCTTTTCCTCGGCACCTAAAATCTTACTTTCATATTCTTTTAGCTCTTCGGTAATATAACGCTCGGCATTCACTAAGGTCTGCTTACGGATCCATTCGGACGGAACTTTGTCTTTATGCGTGTTTCGGACTTCAATATAGTAGCCGAATACATTGTTAAACGATACTTTTAACGACGGAATACCGGTTTTTTCGCTTTCGCGGGTTTCCAAAGCTTCCAGGTATTCTTTTCCGGAAAAAGCAATACGGCGTAGTTCGTCCAGTTCGTCGTGGATTCCGGTCGCAATAGCGTTTCCTTTGTTGATCGCTACCGGAGCATCGGGATTTAGGTTGACTTTTATTTTCTCGCGTAATACATCACAGGAATGCAGTTTTTCGCCAATGTTTTTGACCGATGGATTGCTGCTTTCCTGAGCGATGGTTTTAATCGGAATAATCGCATCCAGAGAATTACACAGGTAAATCAACTCACGCGGACTTACTTTTCCGGTGGCAACTTTCGAAATCAGACGTTCCAGATCGGAGATTTGTTTGATCTGGTATTGCACTTTTTGTAATTCCTCCTGATTTTCTTTAAAATAGGCCACTACATTATGACGTTCTTTTACGCGATCGGCATCTTTTAACGGAAGCGCCAGCCAGCGTTTTAGCAAACGACTTCCCATAGGTGAAAGCGTTCGGTCGATGACGTCTAATAAAGTCACCGCATTTGGATTCGTACTGTGGTACAATTCCAGATTGCGAATCGTAAAGCGATCCATCCAAACATAAGCGTCTTCGGCTATACGATGGATAGAGGTAATATGTTGTATTTTGTTATGTTGTGTTTCGGATAGGTAATATAAAATCGCGCCCGAGGCAATTAAACCTTCGGGAAGTTCGTCCACGCCAAATCCTTTTAGGGAGTTGGATTGAAAATGATTGGTAAGCGTTTCAAAGGCATAATCTTCCTTGTAAATCCAGTCTTCCAGAAAAAAAGCATGGAAATGCTCGCCAAAAGTTTCTTTAAACTGATTTTTATGATTTTTAGGCACCAGAATTTCACTCGGACTAAAATTTTGAAGCAGCTTGTCGATATACTCGGCATTTCCCTGTGAGGTTAAAAATTCACCGGTAGATACGTCCAAAAAGGAAACACCTAATGTTTTTTTGCCAAAGTGTACCGAAGCCAAAAAGTTATTCGATTTGGAATGCAATACTTCATCGTTTAAAGCAACTCCGGGAGTAACCAGTTCGGTAACCCCGCGTTTTACGATTGTTTTAGTCATTTTCGGATCTTCCAGCTGATCGCAAATGGCTACGCGTAGTCCGGCTTTTACCAGTTTCGGTAAATAAGTGTTTAACGAATGATGCGGGAATCCGGCCAATGCGGTTTCCGAATCCGATCCGGCACCGCGTTTGGTTAAGGTAATACCCAGAATTTGGGAAGCACGAACGGCATCATCACCAAAAGTTTCGTAAAAATCGCCCACGCGGAACAACAAACAGGCATCGGGATATTTTCGCTTGATCTCATTGTATTGCTTCATTAAAGGGGTTTCCTTCGGTGTTTTTTCTTTTGTTGACAAGGCTTTTCGATTTTATGTTTTGTAAAAAGCGAAAGTAAGGATTTTTTAGAAAAAGTAAAGGGGACAATCCGAACTTAATGTTTGTCATAAAGCCGGTTTACTATCGGATTTTATGATTAATTTTGCCGTTTAGTATTTGAAAAAAGATGAGAAAACTAGCAAATAGCGAATTAGAACGAAAAAATATATCCGAATTCAAGGAAGCCGAAAAAACACCGATTATTATTGTATTGGACGATATCCGGAGTTTACACAATATCGGATCGGTTTTTAGAACGGCGGATGCTTTCCTGATTGAAAAGATTTACTTGTGCGGTATTACGGCGACGCCTCCGAACAAGGAAATTCACAAGACGGCTTTAGGAGCGACCGATACGGTAGCCTGGGAATATGCAAAAGATGTATTGGAAGTGATCGAAAATCTGAAAAAGGAAAAAGTGTCGGTTTTTGCAATCGAACAGGTAGAACATTCGGTATTCTTACAGGATTTTATTCCGGAAGCGGATGCCAAATACGCGCTGGTTTTTGGAAATGAAGTAAAAGGTGTCGCACAACAGGCGATCGATGCTGCCGATGGAACGATCGAAATTCCGCAATTGGGAACCAAACATTCGTTGAATATTTCGGTTAGCGCCGGAATTGTGGTTTGGGATTTGTTCCGAAAAATGCAGTTCGAAGGTTAGGCTTTTATTTTTGCGGAAATCATGTCCAGAATCTGAAGGTAGTCTTCCTGGTTTTCCACAAAGTCATAATCGGACACATCGATAATTAATACGTTGAGGTTGCTTTGCGATTTGATATAATCCAGGTAACCTCTGTTTATTTTATCCAGATATTCAGCCGGGATTTCCTGTTCGTACGAACGACCTCTTTTGCGGATGTTTTCCAACAGGCGCGGGGTGTTCTGATACAGGTACAGATACAATCCGGGTTTGGGCATTTCTTTATAGATGATATCAAACATCGTTTTGTACAACCGGAATTCATCTTCGCCCAAGGTTACTTTGGCAAAAATCAACGATTTAAAAATATGGTAGTCGGCGACAATAAAGTCTTTAAAAAGGTCGAATTGCGCCAGGTCATCGGACAATTGTAAATAACGATCGGCCAAAAACGACATTTCCAATGGAAACGCATAGCGCGCCTGATCTTTATAAAATTTAGGAAGAAACGGATTGTCGGCAAAACCTTCCAAAATTAATTTGGCATTAAAATCTTCCGAAATCTTGGTGGCAAGTGTTGTTTTTCCGGCGCCAATGTTTCCTTCTATCGCGATATAGTTAAAATGTTGCAGTTCGAATTTTTCAATAGGCGAAGCAAGCTTGCCCACTACGGTACACGTACTGTTGTCGGAAGTAATAGCGATCAGTTCGGAAATGCTTTTCTTTAAAACCGGATGTATCCAATCCAGTCGCAGGTCGTTTAGCGGTTGTAGCACAAACAAACGGTGTTGCATTTGCGGATGCGGAACCTGCAAATCCGGAGTATCAATGATCATTTCGTCGCAACTGATAATATCCAGATCGATGGTACGCGCCTGATAACCTTCCTGAGTGCTGCGGATGCGACCCAGTGTTTTTTCGATAGCCAAAATCTTTTCCAGTACGGTTTCAACCGAACGATGCGTGTGAAGTACCAGTGCGCAATTGTAAAAGGCATCGCTTTCAAATCCCCATGATGGCGTCTCGTAAAGTCGTGATATACGAATAACGGTGCCTATGTTTTTATGAATCAGGTTAATGGCGTTTTGAATGTTTTCAATACGGTTTCCCTGGTTGCTTCCTAATGATACTACTACTTGATTCTGACTGCGCATATGGCAAAATAACTAAAAGAATTTTAGAATTAAAGTATATTTGTTGGAAGTGTTGATAAATTGTTTTGTAACAATTATGGAAAAACACCTACTTATTATAAAAACGAAAAAGAAATGAAATTTTTAGGAAACGTACTGGCCACTATAGTGGGGATATTTGTGTTTTTTATGGTGTTGTTTTTCGGAATTGCGCTGATCAGTGCACTTTTTGGAGGCGATGGCGACAAAGTAAAAATAAAAGACAATTCGGTAATCGAACTCGATTTGTCGGAAGTAAAACAGGATTACGGTGGAAAATTCAATTTTACCGATTTTAATTATTTCCAGGCCAAACACGATGGTGTGGTGGATGTTTTAAATGCCATTGAAGCAGCTAAGAGTGATGATAAAATCAAAGGAATTTCGATCGTAAACAATACGGCAATGATTGGTATTGCACAGCGTAAAGCGGTTCGTGACAAACTGGAGGATTTTAAAAAATCCGGAAAGTTTGTGGTAGCTTATGCGAATGCCTATTCACAGGGGGAATACTATTTGGATTCCGTTGCCGATACCTTATATGTAAATCCGGTAGGGGAATTGGACTTTAAAGGACTTTCTACAGAAATTTTATTCTTTAAAGATTTCCAGGATAAAACCGGAGTGAAAATGGAAGTAATCCGTCACGGGAAATATAAAAGTGCCGTGGAGCCGTTTTTAGAAAACGAAATGAGCCCGGCCAACCGCGAGCAGATGACCGTTTTACTGAATTCGATCTGGTCTACTGTTGTGGATGATATTTCTAAAAGTCGTAAGATCCCGGTGGATAGTCTAAATGCTATTGCGGATAATTTGGGTGCCAGAACACCGGAATTGGCAAAAGCTAAAAAATTAATCGACAAAATCGGTTATGAAGATGAGTATCATAACGGTATCCGTCGCGCTTTAAAAGTAGAAAAAGAAGAAGAATACAATAAAGTAAATATTCTGGATTATGCCCGTAACGTAGCCAATACAAACGATAGTTATACGGCTAAAGATCGCATCGCGATTATTTATGCGCAAGGTGAAATTCTTTCCGGTGAAGGGGATGTAAGCTATATCGGTGAAGGTTCAATGCGTCGCTCGTTAGAAGATGCGCGTAACGACGATAATGTAAAAGCGGTTGTTTTACGAATCGATAGTCCGGGTGGTAGCGCGTTGACTTCGGAATTAATCTGGAGAGAAATTGAATTAACCAAAAAGAAAAAACCGGTAGTGGTTTCTATGGGGAATCTGGCGGCTTCGGGTGGTTATTATATCGCTTGTAATGCCAATACCATTTTTGCCGAACCAAATACGATCACCGGATCAATCGGGGTTTTCGGAACATTGCCAAACTTTAGTCCGTTGGCTAAAAAAATAGGAATCAATGCCGAACAGGTAAAAACACACCAAAATGCATCCGGTTACAGTGTTTTTGAACCGCTGGATGAAAACTATAAAAATGTAGTGTTGGAAGGTGTGGAACATATCTATAATACCTTTGTAAGTCGTGTGGCTGCCGGAAGAAAAATGACATTTGCTCAGGTGGATAGTATCGCTCAGGGACGTGTTTGGGCTGGGAAAGACGCCATTAAAATCGGATTGGTCGATAAAATGGGCGGATTGGATCAGGCAATCAAACATGCGGCTTCATTGGCAAAAATCAAAGAATACAAAACGGAAGATTATCCGGAATACAACAAAACGGTACAGGATATGCTTCGCGGTTTAACCGGAGGTAGTGTATCGATGTTCCAAAGCCGTGAAGCCTTGATCAAAGAACAAATCGGAGACGAAGGGTATCAGGTAATCGAACAAATTCGAAGAGCTAAACAACAACGAGGTGTTCAGGCATTGATGCCATTCGAACTGGTGATTCAATAAGATCCCGTATTGTAGAGAAATGCTACAAATTCCGGTGAAAAGTTTCCGGAAAACAAAATAAATACAGTCATTTAATGACTTTTTACTATAAACCAACTTATTTTCTGGTGGCAGGAAATAAGTTGGTTTAATTTTTGTAGTAAATTCGTAAGATAAATATTTCGAGTTATGTTAAAGAAAATCCTAAAAGGTTTCGGTATCTTTTTACTGTTATCGATAATTACGCTGGCGGCGGTTCCGTTTATGTTTAAAGACAAAATTAAGGAGTTGGTTGCCAAAGCCATTAATGAAAATGTAGATGCCAAAGTCGCTTTTGATGATGTCGATCTAAGTCTGTTTAAGAGCTTTCCGAATGCAAACATTACGATCGATAAGATTAGTGTGATCAATAAAGCACCGTTCGAAGGCGATACACTTTTTTATTCTGGTGAAGTGAACTTAAAAATGTCGATTAAGGAGTTGTTTAAAAAAGATGGCGAAACGATGAAAATCGACGGTTTTTACTCGAAAGACGGTGTGGTGAATATCATCTTTAATAAAGACGGCCTCGGGAATTTTGACATTGCGTTAAAAGATCAGAAAGAAGACAAACCGTCCGATAGTAAGCCGTTTGCCTTGAATCTGAAAAAATACGAGATCGAAAACCTGCGTTTTACGTATAGCGACGAGAAGTCCAAAATCAAAATGGTGGTGGATAGTCTGAATCACGAAGGAACGGGAAATTTTGCCGCTCAGAAATTGGATTTGGTAACGAAATCGTCGGCCAGATTGTCATTGGATATGGACAAGGTAAAGTATATGAAAAACGTATCGCTTAACCTGGATGCGGTTTTAGGAATTGATCTGGAGAAACAAAAATATACTTTTAAGGAGAATAAAGCGCTGATCAATCAGTTACCGCTGGAGTTTGATGGCTTTATTCAAATGGTGGAAAAAGGTCAGGAGTATGATCTGAAATTTAAAACGCCTACTTCTTCGTTTAAAAACTTCCTGGGGTTAGTGCCGGAAGCCTATGCCGGAAATCTGAGCACGGTAAAAACAACGGGTGATTTTAAAGTGGATGGTACGGTTAAAGGAGCGCTTACCGATACGACGATTCCGAAGTTTAATATTGAAATTGCGTCCGATAATGCATCGTTCCAATATCCGGACTTACCGAAATCGGTACAGAATATCGTGATCGATACGCATATTGTAAACGAAACGGGATTGATGAACGATACCTATGTGAATCTGGATAAATTGTCGTTCCGTATTGATCAGGATGTGTTTAATGCGAAAGCCAATATCAAAAATATTACGCAAAATGCATTGGTAGATGCCGAATTAAAAGGTGTGATCAACCTGGCTAATGTAACCAAAGCCTATCCGGTAAAACTGGAAAAACCGCTATCTGGAATTTTAAAAGCCAATGTGGTAACGAAGTTTGATATGAAATCGGTGGAAACAAGCCAGTATCAGAACATACAAAATTCCGGAAATATCAGCCTGACCGGGTTTAATTATGCCGGTCCGGAATTGGCGAAACCGATCCAGATCAAACAGGCAACCGTAGCCTTTAATCCAAACCAGATCCGATTGAGTCAATTGGATGCGGTAACCGGTAAATCGGATATTAAAGTAACCGGAACATTGGATAATTTCTACGGATTTGTCTTTAAAAAACAGGTCCTAAAAGGGAATTTCGATATGAGTTCGAATCAGTTGTTAGTGTCGGATTTTATGACGCCATCGGCACCGGAAGCTGCGCAAACGAAAACGGCTGCGCCTAAGGAAGCGGTGAAAATCCCGGCTTTCCTGGATTGTACTATTACAGCCAAAGCCAATACGGTGGTGTATGATAATTTGACGTTAAAAGCGGTTTCTGGAAAAATGATCATTAAAGATGAAGCGGTAAAACTGGAAAATGTAAAAACCAATATTTTTGATGGTCAGATTGGTGTGGATGGTATGGTGTCGACAAAAGGTGCAGTGCCGAAGTTTGATATGAATCTGGGATTAAATGCCGTGGATATCGCCAAGTCGTTTACACAATTGGATATGTTGAAATCGATTGCACCGATTGCCGGTGTGATCAATGGAAAGCTGAATTCGACAATCAAGTTATCCGGTAATCTGGATGCCAAAGAGATGACACCGGATTTGAAAACGATCTCCGGGGATTTATTAGGACAGTTATTGTCAACATCGATTAATGCGAAGAATTCGAATTTATTGAATGCTTTGGATGGAAACCTGAAGTTTATCGATTTGGATAAGTTAAATCTGAACAACCTGAAAGCGCATTTGTCGTTCGATAATGGAAAGGTAAACGTAAAACCATTCGATATCAAATATCAGGATATCAAAGTGACGGTTGGTGGACAACACGGTTTTGATCAATCAATGAATTACAATCTGAAATTCGATGTACCGGCGAAATATCTGGGATCGGATGTGAATAAGTTGTTAGCGAAGTTGTCGCCATCCGATGCGAATAAACTGGAAAGTGTACCAGTGAATGCTATACTGACCGGAAGTTTTAAAAATCCTAAGGTTACAACCGATTTAAACCAGGCGATCACCAATATCTCGAATCAGTTGATCCAACAGCAAAAAGATAAACTTATCAATCAGGGAACCGGAGCATTGGAAAATCTTTTAGGTGGTGGTAAAAAGAATACCGGAACCGGAACTACGGCCGATACAACTAAAACCAAACCGAAAGACGATATTAAAAATACGGCTGCCAATGCCATAAAGGGGCTGTTCGGGAAAAAGAAAAAAGAAGAATAAAACAGAAGGCTATCCATTTGGATAGCCTTTTTTATTTTTTGTTGTACATCTAAACTTTACACCTGACAGGTTTTCGAAACCTGTCAGGTGTTATAACTAAATTTTACAGTGTAATTTTAACGACATAACCTTCGAAGGTTCGGATGTTAAAAACGGTACCGTCTTCAAAAATCAGGTATTGTCCTTTAATTCCGGTTAGCCGTCCGTTAAAAACAGGTGTTTTATCCAAACTTAAGCTGTTGACTTTCTTCGGATATTGAAGAACCGGATAGTCCAGATGGTATGATTTTTCCGGTGTTGGTGCAAAATACGGCTTTACTTCGTCCGGTAATAGCGGTTCCAGGTTATTCCGTTCGGATACGATATCGACCGACGGAACTTCATTTTGCAGCATTTTTCGCCAGTTGGTTTTGTCCGAAAAATGATCTTTTAGTGCGACCTCGGCGATTCCGGCCAGATAACGATTCGGAACTTCTACGATTGGAACGGCTTCTATAGCACCCTGATCGATCCAACGTGTGGGAACCTGAGTTTTGCGGGTTACGCCCACTTTGACTTCGCTGGATAGTGCGAGGTATACAATATGAGGCTGTAACTGGACTCTTTTTTCGTATTCCAAATCCCGGTCTTCAATGTCAAGATGTGCGGTGCTGAGTTCCGGTTTCATAATCCAGTCACCAGCCGAAGCGCTCGACATAAAGCAGTCATAACAAAACCCCTGTCTGAAAATCTTTTTTTTCTTGCCGCAGTTCAGACATTGATAGCCCTGAAAAGCAATCTCCAACTCTTTATTTAGTAATTGGTTGACATTCAAAAAGCTGTTTTCAAAAACAAGGTAATATTGTATCGGATTCCCGATTTCCGTTTGCATCTTAGTCAGTACGCCGTCGTATTGCATTTTGTAAATTTCAGGTTTAAGTATTAGGATTTGCAGTGAAGCCGAGTGTTTCCTGCTGTTTTTTTCTTATTTTTGGTAATGATGTAAAAGTACAAACTTTGGTTTGAATAATGCCAAAACAAATCTTTTTAACCGGAATATACTAAAATATGGCCCTGACAATAATTAACTCGATTGCTTCCTGGATACTGAAAAAACGAATTCATCAAATGGAATTGTTTCTGAAATACCCCAATGAAGTACAGGAAGAACTGCTGTTTAGCTTATTGCGTACGGCTGAGCCTACCATTATTGGTCAGAAATATGAATTTTCGTCCATCAGAAGTTATAAGACGTTTGCAGAGCGCGTTCCGGTATCGACCTATGAAGAACTCGAACCATTGATCGAAAGAACCCGAAAAGGGGAGCAAAATGTATTTTGGAATACACCGATCAAATGGTTTGCAAAGTCAAGTGGGACAACGAATGCAAAAAGTAAGTTTATCCCGGTGAGTAGTGAAGCTTTGGAGGATTGTCATTATAAAGCCAGTAAAGATTTACTGTGTTTGTATCTGAATAATAATGAAAATTCGCAGTTGTTTACGGGAAAGAGCCTTCGCTTAGGAGGAAGTAAGCAATTGTATGAAGATAACAATACGTTTTTTGGCGATTTGTCGGCGATCCTGATCGATAATATGCCTTTCTGGGCCGAATTCAGCAGTACGCCAAGTAATAAGGTGTCATTAATGAGTGAATGGGAATCCAAAATCCAGGCAATCATACAGGAAACGGTAATGGAAAATGTAACCAGTTTTGCCGGAGTGCCTTCCTGGATGTTGGTATTGTTAAACCGGGTTTTGGAAGAAACCGGAAAAAACAACCTGGCGGAATTGTGGCCCAATGTTGAGGTGTATTTCCATGGCGGAGTGAGTTTTGAACCGTATCGCGAGCAGTACAAACGATTATTGCCAAAAGAAGATTTCCGTTATTACGAAATTTATAATGCCTCTGAAGGGTTTTTTGCGATTCAGGATCTGAATAATTCCAATGATTTGTTGTTGATGCTGGATTATGGGATTTTCTACGAATTTATCCCGATGGATGCTTTTGGAACACCGGAACAGAAAGTGATCCGCTTGTCGGAAGTGGAGTTGAACAAAAACTATGCGGTGGTGATTACGACCAATTCCGGGTTGTGGCGTTATCTGATAGGGGATACGGTGCGTTTTACCTCATTAAATCCGTATCGTATTAAAGTGACGGGAAGAACGAAACACCATATCAATGTATTTGGTGAAGAGTTGATGGTTGAAAATACCGATAAAGCCATTTCTAAAGCCTGTCAGGAAACCAATTCGGAAGTAATTGATTATACGGTAGCGCCAATCTTTATGAAAGGTCGCGAAAAAGGAGCGCACGAATGGATGATTGAATTCCGTAGAAAACCGGAAAATATCGAACTTTTCCGTAAAAAACTGGACGAAGCATTGCAAACGGTAAACTCTGATTATGAGGCAAAACGATACAATAATATGACATTGAATCCGTTAGTGTTGAATGTGGCGCGAACCAATCTGTTTTACGACTGGCTAAAGGAACAAGATAAACTGGGCGGACAACATAAAATTCCGCGACTGTCGAATAGCCGGGAATACCTGGACCGACTTAAGGCTTTACAATATATTCAAATAGACTGATTATGAAAAAACGGATTGTTTTTATAGTAGCAGGGATTCTTTTGGTTTCCTGCGGACCCAAACGGTTAGGGTGCGGTCCACGACGATGTGATGTCGATATCAAAAAAATAGAAAAATCGGATGTGATAATTCAAAAAGCTACTAAAACGGCATAAAAAAACCTCGCAATTGCGAGGTTTTAAAATTCTTAGAAGGTTCTAATTATTTTTTTGCAGCGTCAGCAGCTGGAGCAGCAGCTTCTGTAGCTGGAGCAGCCTCAGTAGCTGGAGCAGCTTCAGTAGTAGCAGCAGCAGAGTCAACAGTAGTAGCAGCAGCTTCTACAGCCTCTTCAGCAGGAGCAGCAACTTCTTCAGTTACAGGCTCTTCAGTTTTAGTTTCTTTACAAGAAACGAAAGAAACACTCATCATAGCTACTAATGCTAAGCTTAAAACAACTTTTTTCATCTTACTAAATTATAAAGGTTAATTATTAATTCGGAGCAAAGATATAAAATTTTTGATACGTAATAATATTTACTAAAATATTTTTTGCTCCCGGATTATGTTTTTTTTTTGAAAAACAGATAGCTCGTTTATAAAATGCCCCATTTTGCTGGGTTTTTTGTTGTAACTATCTGTTTTTTAATATTTTGTATTGGGGTGAAAAATGTTTTATTTTTTCTTGTTTTGAACGATTTTCATCTCGTCAACCAGGTGTTTTGCCCCTGCATATTTGTCAATTATAAACAAAACATAGCGAATATCGACCATAATGTTGCGGCAAATCGCCGGATCGTAGTGAATATCGCTCATGGTTCCTTCCCAAACACGGTCGAAATTTAACCCGATTAGATTCCCTTCCGCATCCAAAGCAGGGCTTCCGGAGTTACCACCTGTAGTGTGATTCGTTCCGATAAAGCATACCGGCATACGTCCTTTTTCGGCATATTGTCCGTAATCTTTAGTATTGTATAAAGAGATTAGTTTGGCTGGTACGTCAAATTCATAATCACCCGGTACATATTTTTCGATTACACCATCCAGATAGGTCATTGGTTCGTAGATCACCGCATCGCTAGGACTGTAGCCTTTTACTTTTCCGTAGGTAACACGTAAGGTGCTGTTCGCATCCGGGAAAATACGGTTGTTCGGGAATAATTCCAGAATCGCTTTCATATAGGTGCGTTGCAACGCGATGTTTTTAAGGTTCAGTTCGTCGTATTTTGGCGCTACATTTTTAAGATAACTATCAGCCATCGATTTTACCAACTGGAATCCTTTATCGTTATTGATGCGTTCGATTACCGTTTTGGCATCACCATTCAATAATTCTTTTAAACCATTATAACTGGTTAGTTTGGACTGGCTGTAAACTTCTTGAGTCAGTTTTTTAGTGTCGGCATTTACCAAACTAGCCGGTAAAAATTGTTTTGGCGATTTGGTAGCATATAAGGCGATTAGCTGTTCGAAAACTTTTTCGTCTACATTTGCATTAAAATCTTTGTACAAATCTTCAAAACCGGCAATCAGGTTGTTTTTACGATCGTTAAAAGCTTGTTCGCCTTTGGCGTTGTAAACCTGTTCCAATTGGAATAAACGGTATCCGAAACTCAATAATTCGGTATTTCGTAAAACCACTTCGGTATAATAATCACGGCTCAGGGCATACGGAGCAATTTCAGTATAGTTCTTTTTAAAATCAGCTAACAAATTGCCATATTCGGCCTGTTTACCGGATTTCACCACTTTCTCCTGAAATTCCTGTTCAAACTTTTGTTTGATGGCCAAAGCATTTGATTTTTTTAAACCTTTTGTTTCACCGATCCATTTTTTCCAGTAGTTCGCAATGCTGGCATATTTGGACGCATATTGGATTTTGATCGCGTTGTCTTTACGCATAAAACCGTCCTGTACTTTTAAAGCGGCATCACGCACTTCGATTTTTGCCGGATTCAGATCGTTTACAATTTGTGCTACGGCATACGACGGAAGGTATTCCTGAGTACGTCCCGGGTAACCCATTACCATCGTGAAATCGTTTTCTTTAACGCCTTTTATCGAAACCGGGAAGAAATGTTTCGGTTTGTAGGGTACGTTATCTTTGGAATATGCAGCCGGACGATTGTTTTTATCGGCGTAGATTCGGAATAATGAGAAATCTCCGGTATGGCGTGGCCAAACCCAGTTGTCGGTATCCGATCCGAATTTTCCGATTGATGATGGTGGCGCACCTACCAAACGTACGTCACTATAGGTCTCCGTTACAAAAAGGATGTATTGGTTCCCGTCATAAAAAGTACGGATTTTGTTTTCCTGCCAGGATTCCTTTGGTAAAGTACGGCTTAACAGGTTGATGTTTTCCTGGATTTTCTTTTGTTTGTCGGCTTCACTTGTCAGTGCGGCAACACCTTCCAGTACCTTATTGGTCACGTCTTCAATTTTTACAATAAAAGTTACTTCCAGATCTTTGTTCGGTAGTTCGTCTTCTTGTTTCATCGCCCAGAATCCGTTGGTCAAATAGTCATGATCAACAGTTGAGTGGGACTGGATTTCGCCATATCCACAGTGGTGGTTGGTTAATAATAAACCTTTGGAGGAGATTACTTCCGATGTACAACCTCCGTTAAAATGCGGTACGGCATCTTTTAAACTGGATTTGTTTACATCATAAATATCGGCTGCCGATATTTTCATTCCTAAGGTTTTCATCTCTTTTTCGTTCATTCCTTTTAAAAGCGAAGGAATCCACATTCCGCCCTGTTGCGCGGAAACCGGTAAAACGAACAATAGGACAAGTAGTCTTAAAAGTTTCATTGGATTGTTTTTATTTGATTATTTTGGTTATACGACTTTGTATTTCATGATTTTACGGTTGTGATCGGTAAAATTCAGGGCAAGATACAATTTTTGAGCCTTTTCGTTATGGTTTTCGACTTCCAGGTAAAGAACTTTTAACTTTAATTTAAGAGCTTCCGATTGAATAAAATGGATGGCTTCCTTGCCAATTCCTTTGCCGCGGGCTTTTTCAGAAAGGTATAATTCGTCTAAAAAGGCATAACGGCCTTTGTATTCAAAACTAAAAATAAAAGTAAGAATCACATAGCCTACCAGAATATCATCCGAATAAATCAGCCAGGCTTTTCCATGATTTTCATTTTCAAGAAACGTTACAAAAAGCGATTCGGTGGTTGGAATATCGATAGGATAGTTGTCGATGGCATAGAAATCCTGCATCATCGCAATGATGTCGGGAATATGCTGATGGTCCAAAGGTTTAAACTGCGTATTCATTTTTAATATGGTTTACAATGCTTTTGGTAGCATTTTGATTCATTTGTACAAAGGTGCTGCAAATATGACCTTTTTCAAAACGGATATCCTCGTTCTGAATCAGGTTGGAGAACGCTTCATCCAGTTCTTTTTGATTCGAAATGGAAGTGCAGCCTTCCATGTTAACCAGCGCTATGGCTTCGGCAAAATGGGAAAAATTAGGGCCAATAACAATTGGTACGCCAAAAGTGGCCGGTTCCAATATGTTGTGAACGCCCGGTTTACCAAAACCACCGCCTACATAAGCAATGTCGGCATAACTGTATATTTTGGTCAGAATACCAATGGTGTTGATAATAAAAACGTCGTAATCGCTTAAATCGGTAATCGAGTCTTTCCTGGAAAATAAAACCGTTTTTCGGGAAATGCTTTTTTGAAGTTCCTGAATTTGTTCGGATTTAATGTTATGGGGCGCTATGATAAATTTAACCGGATCGGTACAACGGTTGATATAGTCCACAAGTAGTGTTTCGTCTTTTGGCCACGAACTACCAATGACGATAGTAGTCGTATCGGCTTTAAAATTTTCGATAAAATCAAGGGTGTTGTCGCGTTCCAAAATAGCCGAAACCCTGTCAAATCGGGTGTCACCGCTCACTTTTACATTGTGGAATCCGATGCTTTGTAAAAGCAATTTCGATTTTTCATTCTGAACAAAAAAGTAACGGAAGCTTTTTAGTGCATTTCGGTAAAACGAACCGTACCATTTAAAGAACGATTGTTTTTCGCGGAAAATACCGGAAACCAGATAGGTCGGCGTTTGGTGTTGTTTTAAAACGTCCAGATAATTGGGCCAGTATTCGTATTTGATAAAAAATACAAGATCAGGATGAACGGCTTTGATAAAACGAACAGCATTCGACCGGGTGTCCAACGGTAAATAGACGGTTACATCGGCTACGGTATTGTTTTTTCGAACTTCATAACCCGATGGGGAAAAAAATGTCAGAACAATTTTATGCGATGGGTAATCGGTTTTGATTTGTTCCATTACCGGAAGGCCCTGTTCGTATTCGCCCAGTGACGCGGCATGGAACCAGATGGTTTTATCGGTAGGTTGTATTGCGGATTCCAATGTGGTAAAAACATTTTTTCGTCCTTCGGTAAACAGCTTGATTTTAGGGCTTACCATAGCAATAAAACGGATCAGAAAACCAGCCATCCGAACCAGTAAATCGTATAAAAAAAACATAGGCGAAAATTTGTGTCGCTAAATTACGGTTCTTTACGTTAATTTGATTGGTGTAACGTCATTAAATGAGTATTTTTGCTTGTTTTAATTCCTTTTAGGAAAGGAATTCCGAATCGTCACAAAGCAATTTAGAAAGCACATGAGAAAAATACAAATGGTTGATCTTAAAGGTCAATACGAACAAATAAAAGAGCAGGTTAACCAGTCGATCCAGGAAGTGCTGGATACGACGGCATTTATCAATGGTCCGCAGGTACACCAATTCCAAAAGGGATTGGAGGATTATCTGGATGTAAAACACGTTATTCCGTGTGCGAATGGTACCGATGCCCTTCAGATCGCAATGATGGGATTGGGATTACAACCCGGTGACGAGGTGATTACAGCCGATTTTACGTTTGCTGCTACGGTTGAGGTAATTGCCTTGTTGCAACTGACTCCGGTTTTGGTAGATGTTGATCCGGATACGTTTAATATCTCGGTGGAAGCGATTAAAAAAGCGATTACACCAAAAACGAAAGCTATTGTTCCGGTACATATGTTCGGACAGGCGGCAAATATGGAAGCCATCATGGCGGTTGCAAACGAACACAATCTGTTTGTGATCGAAGATAATGCACAGGCAATCGGAGCCGATTATGAATATGCCGATGGTAGTAAAAAGAAAGTAGGAACGATTGGACATGTGGCGTCGACCTCATTTTTCCCGTCTAAAAACTTAGGATGCTATGGTGATGGTGGTGCAATTTTTACCAACGACGATGAATTGGCTTATAAATTACGCGGAATTGTAAACCACGGAATGTATGTGCGTTACCATCATGATGTAGTGGGCGTGAATTCCCGTTTAGACAGTATGCAGGCGGCGGTTTTAAACGCGAAGTTACCAAAGCTGGATATCTATAACGATGCGCGTCAGTTGGCAGCTCAAAAATATGATGCGGCTTTTGCAGGACATGCCAATATTGTGACTCCGGTTGTAAAAGGCGATAAAGGAAGCCATGTGTTTCATCAGTATACCTTGCGAATTCTAAATGCTGATCGCAATGCATTGATGCAACACCTGATCGATAAAGGCATTCCGTGTGCGATTTATTATCCGATTCCGTTACACAGTCAGAAAGCATATGCCGATAGTCGTTATAATGAAGCCGATTTCCCGGTGACGAATCAATTGGTGAATGAAGTGATTTCATTACCAATGCATACCGAATTGGATGACGAACAGATTAAATTTATTACCGATAGTATTCTGGAATTTTTAAAATAAACCTTTTCGCGTATATTCGTGTTCATATTCAAAAATAAATGAAAGTAGTTGTTACCGGAGGTTTAGGTTTTATCGGATCCCATACTGTAGTAGAATTATACCGTCAGGGTTTTGAAGTGGTTATTGTCGACAATCTGTCCAATTCGTCTATAGATGTTTTGACAGGTATTGAGAAAATAATTGGTACAAAACCGGTGTTTGAGCAAATTGATTTGCGTGATAAAACTGTTGTAACCGCTTTTTTTGAAAAACACAACGATATTACCGGTGTTATTCATTTTGCCGCTTCAAAAGCAGTGGGCGAAAGTGTGGAGAATCCGTTGCTGTATTACGAGAATAATATTGCATCGTTGGTTTATTTGTTACAGGAATTACAAAAGAAAAAAGAATCGTATTTTATTTTCAGTTCTTCGTGTACCGTATACGGACAGGCCGAAAATATGCCGATCACGGAGTGTGCTTCGGTACAACCGGCGATGTCACCCTATGGAAACACCAAACGAATAGGAGAAGAAATCATTACCGATGTAGCAAAAGTTTCCGGTATCAATGCGATACTACTACGTTATTTTAATCCGATAGGAGCCCACGAAACAGCCGAAATAGGTGAACTTCCCGTTGGTGTACCACAAAACCTGGTGCCGTTCATTACGCAAACAGCTATTGGTATCCGTAAGGAATTGTCGGTGTATGGCGATGATTATCCAACAGCTGACGGAACCTGTATCCGTGATTATATTCATGTAGTCGATTTGGCCAAAGCGCATGTCGTAGCTTTACAACGACTAATTGAACATAAAAACGAAAGTAAGGTTGAGGTGTTTAATGTTGGAACCGGAAAAGGAAGTTCCGTATTGGAAGTGATCCGTACCTTCGAAAAGGTGAGTGGAAAACCGTTGCCGTATAAAATCGTTGGTCGACGTGAAGGGGATATTATTGAAGCCTATGCGAATACCGATAGAGCAAATATGGTACTGGGCTGGAAAGCGGAATTAACGCTGGAAAAGGCTTTGGAATCTGCCTGGAAATGGGAACAGAAAGTTCGAAACGATACATAAAATATATAAAATAAAAATCCCGACTCATGGTCGGGATTTTTTATTATCGTACCGGTTGATTTGAAATCAAATCAAGGTATAAGTTGATTTTGTCTTTTAACTCTTTACGAGGCGTGATAAAGTCAAGGAAACCGTGTTCTAAAACGAATTCCGATGTTTGGAATCCTTCCGGAAGGTCTTTTCCAGTGGTGTCTTTTACGACACGTGGTCCGGCAAAACCGATCAAAGCTCCCGGCTCGGCAATGTTAATATCACCTAACATCGCATAGGATGCTGTAGTTCCTCCGGTTGTCGGATCGGTACATAAGGAGATATATGGAATTTTTGCATCGGCCAATTGCGCTAGTTTTGCGGAAGTTTTGGCTAACTGCATTAAGGAGTATGCCGCTTCCATCATACGGGCACCACCCGATTTGGAAATCATTACAAATGGTACTTTATGCTTGATGGAATAATCGATCGCACGGGCAATTTTTTCCCCTACAACAGCTCCCATTGATCCTCCGATAAACGCAAAATCCATTGAAGCAACAACAAGGTCTTTCCCTTTTGATTTTCCTACCGCTGTACGAACCGCATCTTTTAATTTGGTTTTGTCGATAGCGTCTTTTAAACGATCGCTGTACTTTTTAGTATCCACAAATTTAAGCGGATCCTTAGAAGTCATGTTGGCATCCAGTTCTTTAAATTCGTTGTTGTCGAATAAAATTTCAAAATATTCTTTACTGCCAATACGAACGTGGTATCCGTCTTCCGGGCTTACCCAAAGATTTTTTGCCAATTCTTCAGCATCAATGATTTTTCCTGTCGGTGATTTGTACCAAAGTCCTTTTGGCACATCTTTTTTATCTTCAGTTGCGGTTTGAATCCCTTTTGCTGTTCTTTTAAACCAAGCCATAGTTTTAAATTTGAATTAATCTGAATGTTACTACATTATAATGTATTAACGTTATTCAGGTCTTTAAACGCCTGTTCCAGACGTGTGTTAAACGTAATTTCTCCTTCGCGAACCCATTTTCTAGGATCGTAGTGTTTTTTATTTGGAACATCGGCTCCTTCCGGATTTCCGATCTGTGTTCTTAAATAGTCAATTTTTGATACCATATAGTCACGAACCCCTTCGGTAAAAGCAAACTGAAGGTCGGTGTCAATGTTCATTTTGATAACGCCATATGAAATCGCTTCTCTGATCTCTTCCAATGTTGAACCGGATCCGCCGTGGAATACAAAATCAACCGGGTTGTTTCCAGTGCTGAATTTATTCTGAACGTATTCCTGAGAGTTTCTAAGGATTTTTGGTGTTAGTTTTACGTTACCCGGTTTGTAAACACCGTGAACGTTTCCGAAAGCAGCGGCAACTGTAAAACGAGGGCTGATTTTCATCAATTCCTCATAAGCATAAGCTACTTCTTCCGGTTGTGTATATAATTTGGAGCTGTCTACATCCGAATTGTCCACTCCATCTTCTTCACCACCTGTGATTCCCAATTCGATTTCCAGTGTCATTCCCATTTTGCTCATACGCTCCAGATATTTTTTGGAAATTTCCAGATTTTCTTCAATCGGCTCTTCGGAAAGATCGATCATGTGTGAGCTGAATAATGGTTTTCCGGTTTGCTTAAAGTGTTCTTCACTGGCATCCAGTAAACCGTCAATCCACGGTAATAAATTTTTAGCACAATGGTCGGTGTGTAAAATCACGGTAGCACCATAGGCTTCTGCCAGCGTATGGATGTGTTTTGCTCCGGCAATAGCACCCAAAATAGCCGATTTCTGACCATCGTTGGAAAGTCCTTTTCCGGCATTAAACGAAGCACCTCCGTTAGAAAACTGGATGATAACAGGAGCGTTTAACTTGGCAGCTGTTTCCAGAACACCGTTGATAGTACTTGATCCCGTTACATTTACTGCGGGTAAGGCAAAGCCTTTTTCTTTTGCATATCGAAAGATTTCCTGTACTTGATCGCCGGTTGCTACACCTGGTTTTATTGTATGAGCCATTGTGTTGTTGTTTTTAATTTATTTTGACAAAAATAATAATTTCTAAAATTAGAAAGGATAATTAATTCCAATATTTAAGACCGCGCGATTTGGTACAATATCGCGGAACCATCTTTCCTTCATTTCTTTGGCCGGGTTATAGGTTTTAAAACCAACATCCAAACGGATTACAAAGAAGTTTAAATCATAGCGGAAACCAATTCCGGTACCTAATGCAATATCCTGTAACGATTTAAAGCCTTCGAAAACACTTTCTTCATCGGTTACGTTATCAAAAACGTTCCAGATGTTTCCGGCATCGGCAAAAAAGGCACCGTTTAGTTTATTAAAAATATTAAAACGGTATTCGGCACTCAGTGCAATTTTAAAGTTGGCCTCGTTAAAGTCGTTTAAACCGCCACTTCGCCCCGGACCTAAACTATACGACTGCCATGCCCGGTTGTCGTTCGATCCTCCGCCAAAGTAACTTCGCGAAAACGGAATCGAATTGGAGTTGCCGTACGGAATTGCCAGTCCGGTAAAAGCCCGTGCCGCAATAACCTGCTTGCCGCCTAAATCCCAGTTTTTAATAAAGTCGATTTCTCCTTTGATGTATTGGGAATATTCGACGTTAAAAAACTTTTTACGACCGTAAATATCGGCTTCCTGATTTTCGATTTTGGAAATCAGACTCAGGACGTTTCCGGCTGATTCCAGTTTGGTTTTAAAGGTGTAAAAATCGTTGTCGTTAATGTTGGTACGACTGGATTTGGTATAGGTGATGTTGGACGCAAGGATAAGGTTGTTCTCGGTTAAACGCAATCTTCGTTCTTCAATACTCCGAATGGCGTAATAATCATTGTCGTTTGGCGTAAGACTCGTTTGTCCGCCTAATACTTCGTTGATAAAACCGGTGGTTCCCTGCGGAATGGATAGATTGCCTTCTTCGTCTAAATTGGTTGGATCGGTGTTGTAAACCTGCGCCAGACCATTCAAACGGTCGTACGACGAGTGGTACACGCTAAAATAATTACCCGGGTTTACGTTGCGAACGTATTGTAAATTGACCAGATCGAAACGGATATTGGTGTTTCGTTTCGGGTTCCAGTTATAGTTGAGAATCCCGGTAAAACTTTCTTTGTCCAAACCGATGTTTTGCTGACGCGAAAGGCCAAGACTCATCTGTGTGGTCGGTAGGGTGTTTTTCGGAATAATCTTATCGGTATTTAGCGGGAAAAAGATTCGTGGAAACGAAAGTTTGACATCGGCTCCGTATTCCGAAATATTAAAAAATACGTTATTCGGATTGGCAAGATCCTGAGACGAACCGATATTTCCACGCAAAGCGATTTCGAGGATCTCGGCACCTCTGAAAATGTTACGAATCGAAAGTGCTGCACTTCCGAGAATACCAAAATCCTGAATGTTGGAATGCATAAAATCGGCCGTAGCATTAAAATTGAATTTTTTACGCGGCGATAAAATGATGTTGGCAATCAGCGATGTCCCGGTCGTATCGTTTTTGTCTTCTTCGTATTCTATATTCGGATAGTTAAACACGCGTAGGTTACTTAAAGAACGCGAGGTTAACTGTCTTCTGAAGTCACTGAATTTACTGCCTTTGGTGATAAATATCGCATCGGTTATCGCTTTCGGACGGTAATTCAGTTTATCGGAACTGTAAATGTTGAAGTTGTTATAGCTGGTACTGTCGGCTACTTTTTGTTTGTTTTTGTTATTGGTATTTCCAGTGAAAATATTGACTTCGCTAATGGTATACAGTTTAAAAGGAACCTTTATCAGGGAATCTCCTTTTTTAACGGTTCTGTCGTCGATCAGAATGTCGACATGAGCTTTGTGATTGGTCGCTACGGTATCAATATCATATTCGATATTGGTTTCCTGGAAATAATAGGCACCGTTATTGCGGAAATGGGTAGCGATTCGTTTTCTTTCATCACTAAAATACTGCGAATTGTATTGTTTACCTTTTACGATCAACGATTGGTTTCGGTTATGTTCGAATAACGAATCCAGTGCAGGCGTTTTGATTGATGTTGTAATGCTGTCGACGATATAAGGTGCGCCCAGTTTGATGTCGTAGTTCACTTTACCGCGTTTGTCGGGCAAGGTGTCGATTTTATATGTGATTTTATTGTTGAAATAACCGGCGTTGAAATAGTAAGACAACATACGGTTTCTGGATTTCTGTACTTTGGTAGAATCGATGATCACAGGAGCTTCTCCCGTTTTTTTTAGGAACACACTGGCACCTGATACAAAAAAGGACTGACCTAAACGGTGTACTTGTTTTTCGGATAACAGATCGGTTAGGAATTTATGACGTTTGGGTTTTCTTTCCAGCCATAACTGATAATCGGCTTCCGGGCTTTTTCGCGCCAGGTTATACATCTGTAATCGCAAGCGGTAACCCAGAATGGAGCTATTCGGTTTTTGATAAAGTTGATTTAAAATGGTTTCGCTTTTTTCTTTCTTACCGTCAACCATTACCGTGTTCTCAATTAATAGATGTTGCCCTTCGGGTACTCTTTTTACAAGAGAACAAGAATATAAAATTGCACCTAATAGGAGAAATAGTGCTATTTTTGATAAATTATTTTTCAAATCGATTACAATAGTAAGTCAAAAATACATTTTTTTATGGTTAGTAAAAACCAAATCAAACTAATAACGAGTTTACAGCAAAAAAAATATAGAAAACAGCATGAATTATTTTTTGCTGAAGGTATAAAGGTAATTCAAGAATTACTGAATTCCAATTTTGAACTCTACCATTTGTATTCGGTTGATGCTATTTTTGATACGCTTCCGCAAAATAAAGTAACGCTTATCTCGGAGGCGGAACTGAAAAAAATCAGCGCGTTAACGACACCAAATACCTGTCTGGCGTTGTTTCGTATTCCGGAGGAGAAACCGGTTGTCGAATCCGGATTGATTCTGGCTTTGGACGATATCCGCGATCCGGGGAATCTCGGAACGATTTTGCGTTTGAGTGACTGGTTTGGGATTTCACATGTGGTATGTTCGAACGAAACCGTTGATATTTACAATCCAAAGGTGGTACAGGCAACAATGGGTTCGATTACACGGGTGAATGCAGTATATACCGATCTGGAAGCGTTTCTGGAAAAAACGGAATTACCGGTTTTCGGAACGTTTATGGATGGCGCCAATATTTATGAGCAAAAACTTCCGGAAAACGGAATCATTGTTATGGGGAATGAAGCCAATGGTATTTCGGCATCGATTGAAAAGCGTACTACAGAACGGATTGCAATTCCGCGTTTTGGGAGTTTACAAGTTACCGAAAGCTTAAATGTGGCCACGGCTACCGCTATAATCCTTAGCGAATTTAAAAGAGGTCTTTTTAGTGGAAAGTAAAGTTGATAAAAATCCCACGGGTTTTCATCGATTCTACGTTTCCGGTCCACGGACTGTTCGGATTGTTATCGCGGATTAGCTCGTCGTTAATTCCGAATACACCACGGATGGACGGTGAAAATTTAAAGTATTCCAGATAGAAATCAACACCCAATCCCAATTCATAATTGGTCGACCAACGGGTCATACGAAAACGATACGCGTAGTTATCGTCTGTTGCATCGTAGTTACTACCCAGGTTCAAAGACTTGGAGAATCCACCAACTACATACGGTCGTACGTTTCCAAAGCGCTGAGATGAAAATTTCAGCAATAATGGGAAATGAATATAGGTCGATTTAACTTCTCGCAATTGATCCACCGGTCGGGTTAGACTCGGGTCGTGGAAGGTAAGATCCCGCTGTGTATAATACAATCCGGGTTCGAAACGAAGATCCAGATGTTCCATGATCCTTAAGTTTCCAACCAGACCTACGTTAAATCCGGTGGTTCCTTTTACTTCAATGTCGACGCCGGGTTTGATATAATCAAACTTAAAATCGTAGCTGCTGAATCCTAAAAAATAGCCCCAGTGTACGCGTTGCTTGTCAAAGTTTTCCAGGTTAATAACCGGATTTTTACTAAACATCGACTGTGAAAAGCTGTTTAGTGACAGAAGTAATAAGGAAATAAGGATGAATTTTCTCATGTTATTTTTTTGACGCTGAATATATCGTTGCCGCTCCGAATGTCTGAGGAGCATGTTTCACATCTATAAACCCAACTTTTCGCAAAATATTGTTTAACGCTTCGCCATGTGGGAAAACGGAAGCCGATTCCGATAGGTAGGAATAGGCTACTTTGTCTTTGGAAAAGAGCTTTCCGATTAACGGTAAAATGTTTTTTGTATAGAAGTAATAGCCCTGTTTAAAAGGGAAACGGGTTGGTACCGAAGTTTCCAGAATCACAAAAACACCACCTGGTTTTAATACCCGTAGAATTTCGGATAATCCTTTTTCCAATGTTTCAAAATTTCGCACACCAAAGGCAACGGTGATGGCGTCAAAATAATTATCATCGTATGGGATGTTTTCAGAATCGCCTAAAACCATTTCGATTTTGTCGCTAAGGTTGAGGTGTTCAATTTTTTGTTTCCCGACTTCTAGCATTCCGGATGAAATGTCCAATCCGATAATCTTAGTGGCACTGGTTTTGGTCATCAAAATGGCTAAATCCCCGGTTCCGGTGGCAATATCCAAAACGGTTTGTGGCTGTTTGTTGGAAACAATTTTTAAAACCTTATTGCGCCATTTAATATCGATACCAAAAGAAATAACACGATTTAAATTGTCGTACTTCCCGGAAATCGTATCAAACATTTGGGTTACTTGTTCTTTTTTTCCGAGTTCGGAATCTTTATAAGGCGTGATATTTTTTGACATTCTATGAGAAATTTAGAGCAAAGATAATAGAAAAGTGCCGTATTTGAAAAGAATCGTTTTGTTAGGGGCAATATTTGGTTAGATGAGGCTCACTAAATTTAGTGAGGTGAAAAATACAAAGATTTGGCGATTGTCTGGTGTTGTTATTATTGGGAAATTTACAGTGTATAAAAGGAATGAACTATGTTGTCAAAATTATTTTTTTCGGAATTAAAATGGATGCTATTGGTACTGGTCGTCACATTAATTCTGGTGGAAAGTATCAACAGTGGGTTTAATTTTAATCCCGCTGAATATGGGGTACCGCAAACGTTCTTTGGGTTAAATTTGTTTTTGGAAATTTTAGTTTTTTTTGTCTTTAGTACTTTTGTGGTATTTGGTATTAAAGGCTTTTTTGAGATGTATTCTCAGCGATTTGCCAATGTTATTATTTTTATCTCCGGATTATTGCTAACAGTGGCAATCTTTATTTTATGTTATCAGGTACTTTCACTCGAGTAAAACCGAATAACTTTTGATACAGCATCGTTTATTTATAAAACATCCCGATGGTAACATTGGGATGTTTTTTTATGCGTTTTAGAGTTTATGAAAAGTACTTCTTCAAAACATTGTCAAAAGCATCCGACTTGATAAAGTTTTGTTTCTTTTTGTTTACCGGAATGATTTCTAAAAAACCTAATTCCGTCAATGTTTTTAAATCTGTCCTGGCGGTAAAGTTGGAGATGTTAAATCTGTTTTCCATTTCTTTGATATTTAAAACCCTGTTGGGGTCATCATGCAGGATTTTTAGAATCTGAGCCATACGTTCGTTAACACCTGGAATCTTCATGAATTTTGCAGCCTGAATTACTTCACGTTGCTTTTTGCTGATGTATTCTTTTAATGCAGCATATGCCTTTTCCATTGTTTTGATGTGGTAGGTTATAAAATAGCTTAAATCATTTTCATCGATTTCTGTATATAAATAAGCTTTTTCGTATTGTGCTTTTGTGTCTTTGATGATTCTTGATATCGACAAATATTCCGTAAGCCAATACCCTTTTTTTAACATATACCAATAGAATAATGCTCTTGCGGTTCTTCCATTGCCATCAGAAAATGGATGAATCCAGGCAATCATAAAATGTATAATACAGCCTTTAATAATTGGATGAATAAAATTTTGATCGTCAGTGTTGAAAAATTCACACAATTCTTTTATGAGATTGTTCAATTCTTCATGTGATGGCGGTATGTGAACAATTTCACTATTTAAATGATTTACAACATGGACATTATTGTTGTCTCTATAGGTTCCCTCGTCCTGTGTTTCATCTAATGTTCCATTTGTGATGAGTTGGTGTAGGTGTAAGATTTTTTCGGGACTTATTTCTTCTTCTTTATGCTGAACAATATACCTCATGGTGATGTAATTGTTCATAATCATCTGCTCGGATTTGTCTTTTGGTTTTTTCTCCTGCTGTATCATTTCTTTGGCCCTCTTTCTCGTAGTGCTTGCGCCTTCCATCTGACTACTCGAAATGGCTTCTTCCATGATTGAACGTATCATAAACTTGGTCTTGTCCGTTTCGGCGATGCCTATATTGCTTCCAAGTGTGCCTCCAATATTTAAATCAAATTGGTGTAATGCTCTTTGTATATAATCGGTTATGACATACCCAAATTTGTATTTTCCAAAACGAATATTGCTGCTTCTGAGATAACGTAAAAACTTCACAGCTTCCCATAATTCTTCAGCGTTACAGGTCTTGGCTTTATATTTAATTTTATCCCAATACAAATAATTGTTTTGGATATCTTTAATTACGGCTTCATTCTCTAGTTTTATCATTATAGGAATGATGTCGCCATTTTTTTTGATTTCAGGAGGTGCTTCGATCATTGCCATTTTTTTTAAGTTCTAAACAAAAATAAATAAAAATTGCGAGATCATCGAATAATCTCGCAATTTCACGCATTTTGTAATCGCTCTAAAAGTGTAGGCGATTTTTTTGGTTATAGCAATGGTGCTATTTTATTTTTGTAAAGGTCTGAAAACTAAAGTCAAAAGCGTGTTTTTCGTCTTTTGGGTGGAATTCTTCCGAAACCAGTTGCCATTCGTTTGGGGTGATTTCCGGAAAATAAGCATCGGCTTCCGGATTGGTGAAAACACGGGTTAGTTCGATAGTATCGGAAAGGGATAGCGATTGTCTGTAAATTTCGCCGCCACCGATAATAAAAATAGTTTCGTTTTGCGGACAGGCTTTGATCGCGTCTTCCAGGGAATTAACGCGGATACAACCTTCGGGAACCGGATAATCCTGTTGCCGGGTAATGATCACATGTGTCCGGTTGGGAAGTAGCTTCGGTAGACTTTCGAAAGTCTTGCGTCCCATAATGATATAATGTCCGGTTGTTAATTGACGGAAACGTTTAAAATCATCCGGTAAATGCCAGATCATCTGGTTGTCTTTACCCAATGCGTTGTTTTCTGCAGCAGCAGCGATAATCGTAATCATGTTGTTTATTGTGGCGTATTATTCTTTTTGTCGATGTCTTTCTGAAGTTGTTCCATTTTGCGCTCCTGTTGTAACATGAGTTTGTCAATCTGAGCCCGTTCCCATTTTTTATTCATAAAACTATCGGTAATAAACACACGGATAAAATGTAGTACAAAAATAAAAAACCATATGGTGATTACCCACAGATACCAGTCTGTTTCGGGTTTGACATTCAATAGCTTATTGGCTATAATACAGAATATGCTTCCCAGGAAAAACAGGACAAAATGAAAATAGAGACGCTTTTTTTGTTTTAAGCGTTGTCTGGCATATTCATACAGCTCGTGTTGATTTATTTCCATATAGAATTGTTTTATGGAAATAAAGATAAGTAATTTCTTTTAAAATTAAATAGAAACTGCTCCTTTAATAGCCGGATGTGGATCGTAATCGGTCAGGGTAAAGTCCTCAAATTTAAAATCGAAAATATTTTTGACTTCCGGATTCAGTATCATTTTCGGTAAAGAATGTGGCTCGCGCGTCAATTGTAATTCGACTTGTTCGATATGGTTGTTGTAAATGTGTACGTCTCCGAAAGTATGAATAAAATCGCCTGGAGCTAAATCACATACCTGTGCAATCATCATTGTGAACAAGGCATAGGAAGCGATGTTAAACGGAACGCCTAAGAATACGTCAGCACTACGCTGGTATAATTGGCAGGATAATTTACCATCGGATACGTAAAACTGGAAAAAAGTATGACAAGGCGGTAAAGCTGCTTTGTGGTTGGCTACATTTTCGGCAAACGATTTGGAGGTGTCTGGTAATACACTTGGATTCCAGGCCGAAACCAACATACGTCGGCTGTTCGGATTGTTTTTTAGGGTATCGATTAGTTCGGTTATTTGATCAATCTCTTCGTCATTCCAGTTGCGCCATTGATGACCGTAGATAGGTCCTAAATCGCCATTTTCATCGGCCCATTCGTCCCAGATTTTAACGCCGTTTTCTTTTAAATAAGCAATGTTGGTGTCGCCTTTTAAAAACCAAAGCAATTCGTGAACAATAGATTTTAGATGTACTTTTTTTGTGGTTACCAATGGGAAACCTTCGCTTAGGTCAAAACGCATCTGATAACCGAAAATACTTTTGGTTCCGGTTCCGGTTCGGTCGCCTTTCTGACTTCCGTTGTCTAAAACGTGCTGTACTAAATCTAAATATTGTCTCATGATGGGGTAGGCTGTTGCTTGGGATTAGGATTCTTTTTTGGAAATTTCGTCGCGTATTTTGGCGGCCTTTTCATAATCTTCATTCTGAACGGCAGTTTCCAGTAAATCGTATAATTCGGCCAGACTGTATTGGGAGTAGGTTTCTCCGGAAACAGTTTCGTCGTCGGTTAATCCGAATGTCTCCGGACTGCTCAACGGATCGTCGCCTTCTTCTTTTTTACTGTTTTCGTCAATCGGGCTGACTTTTAAATAAATGCCGGCTTTGTCGAGGATGTTTTTATAGGTGAAAATAGGGGCGTTAAAACGAAGTGCCAAAGCGATGGCATCGGAAGTACGGGCATCGATAATTTCTTCAATACGATCTCTTTCGCAAATAATGCTCGAAAAGAATACACCATCTACCAGTTTGTGGATGATCACCTGTTTTACGACAATGTCAAAACGGTCGGCAAAATTTTTAAACAAATCATGGGTTAACGGACGAGGAGGTTTGATTTCTTTTTCTAAAGCGATTGCGATCGATTGGGCTTCAAAAGCACCAATCACGATGGGTAATTTTCGCTCACCGTCTACCTCGTTCAAAATTAAAGCGTACGCACCGTTTTGCGTCTGACTGTATGAAATTCCTTTTATCGTTAATTTTACTAAGCTCATCTGGAGGTTGCTACATTATTCTTTTTGAACGGCAGTACTTTGGCTTTGCCGTCTTTTTGCGATACGACAGATTTTAAAATGGCTCCGGGTACCGTAAAAAGGTTTGCAAAGTAAACCTAAAATTTCCGCTTTTAAAAATAAAAAAAACGGGCTTACTAACAAAGATACTAAATCTTTAGATTAGAAAGCCCGTTTGGTTCGGTTGTTTGAAAGTTAAGAATTGTGTGCTTTAAATTCTTTTAATTTCTCAACTAATTTTGGTACAACATCGAATGCGTCACCTACTACTCCGTAATCGGCAACTTTAAAGAATGGTGCATCTGCATCCGGGTTGATTACTACTTTTACTTTTGATGAGTTGATTCCGGCAATGTGCTGTATCGCTCCCGAAATACCAATCGCGATATACAAGTTGGCCGCTACCGGTTTTCCGGTTTGTCCTACGTGCTCGCTATGAGGTCTCCATCCTAAATCGGATACCGGTTTTGAACAAGCCGTTGCAGCTCCTAATACGGAGGCAAGATCTTCGATCATTCCCCAGTTTTCAGGTCCTTTTAATCCACGTCCTGCAGAAACTACAATCTCCGCATCGGCAATGGTTACTTTTCCGGTTACTTTTTCTACGTTTTCAACTTTGATCGAGAAATCCGCATCGTTTAATGATGGTGCGAAATCTTCTTCTGTCGCTGATGAAGCCGATTCTACCAATCCATATGAGTTTTTCGCTAATCCGATTACTTTTACGTCGGTAGTAACTTCAGTAATGTTGAAGGCTTTGTTTGAGAATGCATTTCTTTTTACAGTGAAAGGTGACGTGCTTTCCGGTAATGCTACTACATTGGATGCATATCCAGCGTTTAAACCTACTGCTACCAATGGTGCTAAATACAAACTGTCGGTAGTTGATGATAAAATCACTACTTTAGTTCCTTCTTTTTGAGCGGCTTGTTTGATCACATCAGCATAAGCCTTTGCGTTAAACGCAGCCAATTTATCGTTGTTTACTTTTAATACTTTGTCTACTCCGTATTTGGAAAGGGCGCTAACATCACTTGCGTTTACCGTTACAGCGGTAACAGTTGTTCCCATTTTTTCGGCAACTTTCTTAGCATAAGAAGCCAACTCGAAAGCTACTTTTTTAAATTTTCCTTCTGCTGATTCAGCATATATTAAAATTGACATGTTTTCTTAGTTTAAAATTAAAGGATGAAAAATTAGATAACTTTTGCTTCGTTATGTAAAAGGTTGATCAGTTCGTCCAGATTGTCTGGGCTTACTAATTTTACAGCCGTTTTCGGAGCTGGTTTTTCGAATTTTACAGCTTTTGTAGTATTGTCTGCTGCAACAGGTTCTAAAATTGTCAACGCTTTTGTACGAGCTGTCATAATTCCTCTCATGTTCGGAATACGTAAGTCTTTCTCTTCAACGATACCTTTTTGTCCTCCTACTACTAAAGGTAGGCTGGCGCTAAGGGTTTCTTTTCCTCCGTCGATTTCACGTACCGCTTTTACGCTGGTTCCGTTTACTTCAAGATTGATACAAGAGTTGATAAAATCCGATCCGGTTAAGGCAGCCAACATTCCAGGTACCATTCCGCCGTTGTAGTCTAATGATTCTCTTCCGGCAATTACCAGGTCGTAGTTTCCGTTTTTAACCACTTCAGCCAATTGTTTTGCTACGAAGAAACCATCGGTAGGAACAGCGTTCACACGAATGGCTTCATCAGCACCAATAGCTAATGCTTTACGTAAGGTCGCTTCTGCATCAGGTCCGCCAACATTCACCACCGTTACATTTGCTCCTTGTTGCTCTTTAAACCAAATGGCTCTGGTTAAACCAAATTCATCATTCGGGTTAATTACGAATTGTACACCGTTTGTGTCAAATTCTGAATCGCCATTAACAAAGTTAATTTTTGAAGTAGTATCAGGCACATGACTGATGCAAACTAATATTTTCATTTTAATTAAAGTTAAAGTTGATTAATTTTTGAGCAACGAAAGTAGTGATTTTATTTCAATAAAATGCTATGCATGCATAATAAATACCTTTTTTTCAACGATCTAAAGGATAAATTCTTAATAATTTTAAAAAGGCTCTGAAAAGAAAAGCTTTTTTGCGAAATCAAAACTTTTTTGTCTTTATAACAAGAGAATGTTATAATTGTTCGTGAAACGCGGCTAAGTGATTTAAAATTTTTACTTTTGCCAATTGAATAAACAAGGAAAAACAAAATAAATGAGAACGATACAGTTTAGAGAAGCGATTTGTGAAGCGATGAGCGAAGAAATGCGTCGCGACGAATCGATATATTTAATGGGTGAAGAGGTAGCCGAATATAACGGAGCCTATAAAGCTTCCAAAGGAATGCTGGATGAATTTGGTCCGAAACGAGTTATCGATACGCCTATTGCCGAACTAGGTTTTGCCGGAATCGCGGTGGGTTCTGCTATGAATGGTAACCGCCCGATTGTGGAATTCATGACGTTTAACTTTTCATTGGTGGGAATTGATCAGATTATCAACAACGCTGCAAAAATGCGCCAGATGTCTGCCGGACAATTCTCAATGCCTATCGTATTCCGTGGTCCTACAGCTTCTGCCGGACAATTGGCTGCAACGCACTCACAGGCTTTCGAAAACTGGTTTGCCAATACTCCGGGTTTAAAAGTTGTCGTGCCTTCCAATCCATATGATGCAAAAGGATTATTAAAATCAGCAATCCGTGATAACGATCCGGTTATCTTTATGGAATCCGAACAAATGTACGGGGATAAAGGTGAGGTGCCGGAAGGTGAATATACTATCCCATTGGGAGTAGCCGAAATTAAACGCGAAGGAACCGACGTGACGATTGTTTCATTTGGTAAAATTATCAAAGAAGCGTATATCGCTGCTGATGAATTGGCTAAAGAAGGTATCTCTTGTGAGATCATCGATTTAAGAACCGTTCGTCCGATGGATTACGAATCGATCCTGAAATCGGTTAAAAAAACCAACCGTTTGGTGGTGTTGGAAGAAGCATGGCCGTTTGGTAGTGTGGCTTCGGAAATTACCTATATGGTTCAGGAAAAAGCATTCGATTATCTGGATGCTCCTATTCAGAGAATTACTACAGCCGATACACCGGCGCCGTATTCTCCGGTGCTTTTAAAAGAATGGTTGCCTAATGCAGCTGATGTTGTAAAAGCAGTGAAGAAAGTTACCTATAAATAAGAAAATATAATTTATATTTGAAGCTTCATCTGTAAAAACAGATGAAGCTTTTTTTTTTGCTTATGAGGAAATTATCTTACGCACTATATTTAATTTTTATCTTTTCCATTGGATTACAGGCGCAAACCAAGGTGACCGGTACGGTTTACGACGAAATGAACGAACCGATGCCGTTTGCAAGTGTGTATTTTAAAGGAACTACAATTGGTGTTACAACCAACGAAAATGGAAAATTTACTCTGTTGTCGGATACCACCCAAAAAGTGTTGGTAGCCTCTTTTGTAGGGTATACTAATCAGGAGGTTGTCCTGAAAAATGACGTAACCGAAAACTTAAAAGTCAAACTGACGATAGGACAGGAGTTGCAGGAAGTACTCATTGTGAACAAACCTAAAAAGCACTTGTCCAAAAAGGAAAATCCGGCCTATCGTATCTTACAGGGGATTTGGGCGAATAAAAAGAAAAATGGTGTAAAACTGGCAAAAGCCTATGATTATGAACGTTATTCTTCGGTAAGTCTTGGACTGAGTAATCTTGATAGTGTTTTCCTGCGAAAAATTGTAGGAAGCGGCTATGATTCCGTGGCGGCAATCGTAAAAGAAGAACGCCGGCAGAATAAATTTATCGTACCAGTATACATGAAAGAAACCAACGAACATGTATACGGTAACAACCTGCTCAATAAGGAGCGAATCGATATGGAAGCCGAACGAAATACCGGGCTAAATCAGCGCGGATTTATCTTCGACCGGATCAGTAATACTTTTACGACGATTGATGTTTATGAAGACGATATTGTGATTCTGAACAAAGCATTTGTGAGTCCGATTTCAACACGGGGATATGGCGTTTACGAATACCTGTTAAAAGATAGTATCGTTGAAGGCGGAAAAAAAACATACCATATTTATTTCTTTCCAAGAGAATCGGCCGACCTGGTTTTTGAAGGAAGTTTTAAAGTAACCGATAAAAACTTTGCATTGACCGAAATTTCAATGCGGACGAATAAAAATATTAACCTGAGTCTGGTGCGGAATCTGTATTTCGAAAAGTACTTCGAAACGGTTAACGATACGATGTATTTACCAACCCGGGATTATTATGAAGGCGATTTTACGTTGTTTACAAAAAACGACGATGAAAAAGGATTCTATGTAAAAAAGAATCTCGTTTATAGTGACTATGTTCTCAATCAGCCAAAAGACGATGCGTTCTACGACGGTAAGATTATCCAGACCCGAGGCAATCAGTTTGATAAAGAAGATCAATACTGGAAATCACTACGGGCTTCCGAACTCAAAACCGAAGAAACACGTAAAGTAATCCAGGATTTAAAATCGAATAGAAAAGTGCGAAGTGTTACCGATATTATCACGGTATTGTCTTCGGGCTATATGGGCTTGTTCGACGGGGTACAGATCGGATATTTATGGCAGCTTTTTACCAATAATAATGTGGAAGGACTACGTATAAGAGCCGGTTTCCGAACCTATAAAACCGATAATGATCGTTTCCGCGCGATGGTTTATGGGGCCTACGGAACCAAAGATAAAAAGTTTAAATACGGTGCGGAAGCCAAATATTTGTTGAGTTTTAAACCGCGTATCGTAGTGGGAGCTTCTCATCTTGACGATAACCTGCAATTGGGCGGTAAATTAATTGAAACCGATGAATTATTACCAAAAAACCTGAATACAAATGTGATCATCGTACGTGGGGAAAATTACTTCCTGTCACGCGTAAAACGAACTTCGGTTAATTTTGATTTTGCATTTAGTAATAATTTGCACATGAATGTTTCTTCCGTTCGCCAACAGATCAAAGCAGCCGATTCGGAACATTTTTCTATCGATTATGCCGATCCGCAAACCGGATTAACACAAACCGGACTAACGGATTATACCAGTAATATATCCCTAATCTATACGCCGGGTCGATATGTATACGGTTTTGGTGTGGATCAGAAATTGGGAACAACCCTATATCCAACGATTATTCTAAAATATATCCGCGGTAATAAAGGCGTTTTTGGAGGTGATTTTGATTATAATAAAATTCAGATGTCGGTGAACAAACCGATATTCCTGAGTAATTTCGGAACCCTGAAAACTAATATCGAATTTGGAAAAGTGTTCGATGCGGTTCCATTGCCATTGCTAAATCCAATTACAGCCGATCAGACGTTTTCTGTAGTGCCGAATTCATTCTCCTTGCTAAACTATTACGATTTTGTGACCGATACGTATCTAGCCGCTCATTTTGAACATCATTTCAACGGGCTTATCATGAACCGTATTCCGTTGCTCAAAAAACTAAAATGGAGAAGTTTGATTTTCTATCGATTTGCCTACGGTAGTATCTCTCAGAAAAATATCGATATGAACCGTTCGTTTATTGCCTATCAGGCACCGTCGGATAAAGTGTATAGCGAATATGGATTCGGATTTGAAAATATCGGTTACGGAAACTTCCGACCATTCCGGGTGGACTTTATCTGGAGAAACGATTTTACCGCTGTTAACGGAAAACAATCGCCGGGCTTTGGTGTACGTTTCGGCTTTATCCCGGAATTCTAGTAGAATTGAAAGAATTTAAGCTAAAGCATATCAAAAGCAATGCATTAAATGGAATTAAACTTGTGAAAAATCAATTTTATTATACCTTTGCAGTCGCTTAATTTAGAACAAAAAGTATAAAAATGAGTACACTTACTATTGAATCATTCGATGCGTTTATCGAAATCCCAAGAGGAAGCAGAAATAAATACGAATACGATTTTGAACAAAAGAGAATCCGTTTTGACAGAATGTTATATTCGGCCATGTTTTACCCGGCTGATTACGGATTTATTCCTGAAACTTTAGCTTTGGACGGTGATCCGCTTGATGTTTTGGTATTGTTTACGGAGCCTTCTGTTCCGGGATGTTTGGTTGAGGTAAAACCAATCGCTGTTTTTAAAATGGCAGATGATAAAGGTCCGGATGAGAAAATCGTTTGTGTACCGGTATCCGATCCGATTATGAATAAATTAAACGATATCTCCGATATCAATATTCATACGGTAAAAGAAATCGAGCATTTCTTCCAAGTGTACAAAGATCTTGAAAACAAACAGGTTGATGTACAGGGATGGGGCGATGTGAAAGAAGCACAAGCCATGATCGAAGAATGTGCAAAACGTTTCCAGGAATTGGATCAGGCAAAAAAAGACAGCTATTCGATTAAATTATAAAAGCAAAAGCCTCATGTATCATGAGGCTTTTTTTATGGATTTTAAGTAACTTTAACAGCATTATAAACACAAACGGAATACAGGTTTGTGTTTTGTTGTTTAAAGATAACCGGTATCGTAATATGGCAAACAGAAGAAACTTTATCAAAACAACAGCGATCGCTTCGGTGGCTGTGGCATTAAATGCATTCGGAAAAAAAGAGGATACGGAAACGGCATTGGTTCCTAAAGGGACAATTCGCAAACCAATCGTCCTTTCGACCTGGCGTTTTGGAATTCCGGCGAATGAAGCCGCTTGGGAAGTTCTGAAAAATAAAGGCCGTGCACTCGATGCTGTCGAAGCCGGTGTTCGCGTTCCCGAAGGCGATCCCAATGAAAGAAGCGTCGGTTATGGCGGACGTCCGGATCGCGATGGACGCGTTACGCTTGACGCCTGTATTATGGATGAATATTCCAATATCGGATCTGTAGCCTGTCTAGAGCATATCAAACATCCTATTTCGGTGGCGCGGGCAGTAATGGAAAAAACACCGCATGTGATGTTGGTTGCTGAAGGAGCGCTTCAGTTTGCATTGTTACAGGGACATCAAAAAGAAAACCTGCTAACGGAAACGTCTGAAAAAGAATGGCGCGAATGGTTGGAAAGTAGTAATTATAAGCCGGTAGTAAATATCGAAAATCACGATACGATCGGAATGATCGCGATGGATGCAAACGGAAACCTTTCCGGAGCCTGTACAACCAGCGGAATGGCCTATAAAATGCATGGAAGGGTAGGGGATTCGCCTATAATCGGCGCGGGTTTGTATGTCGATAATGAAATCGGCGCAGCAACGGCCACTGGTCATGGGGAAGAGGTTATCCGTATCGCGGGCTGTCATTTGGTGGTAGAGTTAATGCGACAAGGGAAATCGCCGCAAAAAGCTTGTGAGGAAGCCGTAAATAGGATTATCAAACTCACAAAATACCGGAATAAAAATCTAAACGATATTCAGGTCGGATTTATCGCACTCAATAAAAAAGGAGAACACGGTGCCTATTGTATTCAAAAAGGATTTAATTATGCCAAATACGATGAAACCGGGAATAACTTACTTGATGCCAATTACTTTTTAAAATAAGATGAAACAACTGGAAATAGCCTGCTTTAACCTGGAATCGGCAATTATTGCCGAACAGGGTGGTGCCGATCGTATTGAATTGTGTGAAAACCAACTTTTGGGTGGAACAACACCCGGTTTTGAAATGATTCGCGAAGCCTGTAATCGGATAAAGATTGATATATATGTGATGATTCGTCCAAGAGGGGGTGATTTTCAGTATACTCCGGAGGAATTGGAGCAAATGAAAGCCGATATTATGCGAATTAAAACACTCCCGGTAAAAGGGTTTGTTTTTGGTGTGTTGGATCAGGAGAATGCAGTTGCGATTAAAGACAATACGGAACTGGTACAACTGGCAAGTCCGTTGCCATGTACGTTTCACCGTGCGTTTGACGAAATTCCGGATCTGGAACAGGGAATAGACGATTTGGTGGCCTGTGGTTTTTCGACTCTTCTTACATCCGGCGGACAGCCTAATGTGGATGAGGGGGAACGAACATTGATGGAGTTGGTTGCCTATGCCGGAAAACGGATTGCCATTATGCCCGGAGGCGGATTGCGCTCGACGAATATTTTCAGAATTGCGACGCGAACCAATACGAAATTTTACCATTCGTCGGCGATAACCGATGCCAGTGGAATCGCCGCTATCGATGAGGTAAAAGCTTTAAAAAAGAATTTACTGTTTTGAGAATCAGACCTGACAGGTTTCCAAAACCTGTCAGGTCTAAAACTGAACCGTATAAAAATAAAGGCTACCATTTGGTAGCCTTATCTGTTTTAAAATAATCCGTTGATCTCAGCATCAATACGGTTAATGATATTTCCTAAATCTTCCGGGTTGTCTACAAAGTTAATATTGTCTACATCGATGATCAGTAATTTTCCTTTGGTATACGTCTGAATCCAGGCTTCATAGCGTTCGTTAAGTCGGCTTAAATAATCAATGGAAATCGTGTTTTCATATTCCCGGCCTCTTTTGTGAATCTGAGAAACCAGATTAGGGATCGAACTGCGCAGATAGATCAATAAATCCGGTGGTGCGACCAAACCTTCCATCAACTCGAAAAGCGACGTGTAGTTACTAAAGTCACGGTTGGTCATCAATCCCATTGCGTGTAAATTGGGCGCGAAAATATGGGCATCCTCATAAATCGTTCTGTCCTGAATAATCTTTTTTCCGCTTTCGCGAATCTGTAATATTTGTCGGAAACGGCTATTCAGGAAGTAAATCTGAAGGTTAAAAGACCAACGGTCCATCTGATGGTAAAAATCGTCCAGATAGGGATTGTCAACCACATCTTCAAAATGTGGTTCCCATTTGAAATGTTTGGCCAAAAGTCGGGTTAATGTCGTTTTTCCAGCACCAATGTTTCCTGCTACAGCTATATGCATTATGGTAAAGTAATTTTATAATTTCTGATTTCGTTATTGGTAAAAGTAGCTAAAATTTGCTCTTTATAATAAAAACTTTCAAGGCTTTTTTCGGGTACAACTATATTTATAGTAGCCACATTTTCTAAGTCATAAAGAAACAAGCGGTTGTCTTTTTGAAAGAGAATTTGTTTCGGGGAAATAAATTGCAGTTTGTCAAATGCCGGAACCTGCCCCAGGAAACTAATTTTTCCGAAAATGGTAGACGCGTAGCAATTATTTTTAATGTCAACCCAGTAAAAATAGTTGTAATCCGATTGGTATTGTTGTATCGCATCTTTAATAGGCGTTGAAATCGGCGTAAACGTGTTTTTGAAAATATCGTATAGTCCCAGTTTCTGCGAATTCAGGTCAAATAACCACAAACGATTTTGCGAAGCCAGACTCACGGCTTGCGGAAACAGTTCCGGATTGGTTTCAGAAAAATTGATCTTTTGTATTTCGTTTAACTGGTTGTCGAGTAAAACCGCAGCATTAAAAGTCTTGTAATACAAAACCAGTTGCAATGGGTTTTGAAGGTCAACTTGTTTGAGAGTGCCAAACGAAAGGTTTCGGTACTGAAATTGCTGGTTTTGGTTGGTTTTTCGGAATTCATTGTCTTTAATGGTATAGGTATTGCCAAACGGATCGTTACCAATAAAAATAGCACTTTCTGTTTGCGCTGATGAAAGCAATACCGGACGGATGTCCTTCGTTTGAGGATAGGACTGAAGACCGGTAATAAGAATCAGGAAAAAGACAATTTTCTGCATCATGCCGCAAATTACAAATAAACCTTTTATAATATAAAGTGTCTTATGTAAAATTAAGTACAACTTGTAACAAAATGGGACTTTAAAAGTCTTATTCAAAAGCCAAACAAAAACAACAAGATGAGAAAAACAATACTGACAGGGATAGCATTTTTAGGTTTTGCTATCTCGGCTATGGCCCAGGGTTTCCAGGGAATGGCCGTTTATGAGTCGAAAACGACGGCTCCGGAATTTAAAATGGAGGGGAATGGCATTACACCGGAAATGCAGAAAATGATCCAGGAGCGGATGAAAAAAATGCTGGAAAAAACCTTTGTGATGAATTTCGATAAATCGACTTCGATTTATAAAGAAGAAGAAAAGCTTGATGCTCCGGGACAACAGGGACCTGGCGGGCGAATGATGAATTCGATGATGGGTGCCGGTGGAACCTATTATAAAAATATTAAAGATAAAACGTATACCGTAGACAAAGAGTTTATGGGGAAAGAATTTTTGATCAATGATTCGTTACCGAAGTTAAACTGGAAACTGGAAGGGGAAACCCGAAAAATAGGCGATTATAACTGTTTTAAAGCAACAGCCGTAAAACCGGTGAGTCAGTCGGATTTCCGTAATTTCAGACGAAAAAAAGACAGTGATAAAAAAGAAGAGCCTAAAAAAGAAAAAACAACCAACTTTATGGATGATTTTGAAATGCCGAAAGAGATCACGATAACGGCCTGGTATACACCGGATATCCCGGTAAGTCAGGGGCCGGAAAGTTATTGGGGTTTACCCGGGTTGATTCTGGAAGTAAATGATGGTCGTACGGTGATTGTATGTTCTAAAGTGGTGATGAATGCTAAAGAAAAAACGGAAATCAAAGCACCTAAAAACGGGAAAGTCGTAAAACAAAAAGAATACGACGATATCGTAGTGAAAAAAATGGAAGAAATGCGTGAAATGAATGGCGGTCAAGGTCCTGGCCGTGGGCAGCAAATGCGATTCGGACGTTAATTCCTGTTAGCAAATAAGTTTATAGCCTCTGCCTCTTACATTGATGATTTGAATGGAAGGGTCGGAGGCTAATTTTTTGCGCAGTTTTGAAATAAATACATCCATACTCCGACCGTTAAAAAAGTCGTCTTTTCCCCAGATTCGCAGTAAAGCAGCCGATTTGTCGAGGATTTCGTTTTTGTTTTCCAACAGCAGTTTTAAAACCAATGCTTCCCGGTGTGTAAGGAAATACGCCTGTTCTTCGTAGGATAATGTTTGCTTATTATAATTAAAGTCGTAGGCACCTATACGATTTTCGTCGTCGGCGTTCTGACGGGAAATTCGTCCCAGTAACGCATGAATCCGCACGATGAGTTCTTCCATGCTAAATGGTTTTTTGATATAATCGTTTCCGCCATAATGAAATCCGTCGACGACATCTTGTACCTGCGATTTGGCGCTTAAAAACAATAAGGGCGTGGTTTTGTCGGTTTTCCGAATCTCCTGTGCCAGCGTAAAGCCATCTTTCTTCGGCATCATAATATCCAATACCACGGCATCCGGTTTTTCGGTTATAAAGGCCTGATAGGCATCCTCGCCGTTTAGACAATGGGTGACTATAAAATCACGGGTTTCCAGACTTTCTTTGATGATCAAACCAAGTGTCGCTTCGTCTTCCGCTAATAATATCGTGATCTTAGGATTCATGGGGCAAAGTGATTTTAAAAGTGGTTTGTATATCGGGAGTCAGTTCCAGTGTTCCACCGTGTTTTACAATAATAGTACGGGCATAGTACAAACCGATTCCGAAACCTTTTTCGTCATGACGGTTATGGCTCGGAACGCGGTAAAATTTGTCGAAAATCTTCTGACGCTGCGATTTTTCAATTCCGGAACCAGTGTCACTAACGGTAATGCTTACTTTTCCGTCGGTTGTATTCAGGTCGATTGTAATCCGATCACCGCCATATTTAATCGCGTTGTCAATCAGATTGTTGATCACATTTTCAAAATGAAATACGTCAACAGTGGCCATGATCACCGACTGTGGCTGGTTTAACACTATCGTTTTTTCGGTGTTGATTTGTATTTTTTCGATACTATGGCGTATCAGTTCCGTAAGATCGGTAGCTTCTTTTTGCAGTTGTAACTGATCACTTTCCAAAATGGAAGTCTCCAGTATTTTTTCTACAATCTGATGCAGTTTGGCCAAATGCTGATTGGAAATGGCCAGGTATTTTTTGGTCTTTTCCGGCTCGTTGTCGGTATTGAATTTTTCAATTCCTTCCAGCGCACTGGTAACGACGGCAATCGGTGTTTTGAGTTCGTGGGAAACATTACTGATAAAATCGTTTTTGATGATGGCTAGTTGTTTTTGTTTCCGGATGATGTACAACAGGTAAAAAAGCGAAAAGATGATACACAACGATAAAATTAACGACAATAGAATACCGGCCAGTCCTTCTTTTAAGGTTTTAAAAAAGATATCCGGAAAAAATAACTCCAACTTACCGTCTTGTGGTAGATAAGACGATTTAGAGGTTGTGGTAAAAGCATACTGCTTGTCGCCCGGGTTTTGGTATTCGGATACCGTGCGATGCTTCCGCGTGTATAAAAGACCGTATTTAAAGTCAAGTTGTTTGCGGGCAAATTCCCGATCGAGATAGGTCGCCATTTTAGAAAGATCGATACTATCCTGACGTACGGCAATGATGATTTTCTGGGCCAGTACCTGTATGTTTTTAATTTCGGAAACGGAAGGATTGGTTTCGTCGGAGGTGTATTTAAACATAAACCGCCTGTTTTTTTTGTCTTTGGACGTATAGCGTTTGATTTCGGTTCGGTATACCTGTACCTCTTTTTTAGGGTCTGAAGTGGGCATATCAGCAGGAGAAGCGAAGTTTATCGTGTCGCGGGAGGTGATGTTCGATTTGGCTTTGTCGCTGTAATAGCTGTCAATTCCATTGTCGAAGGCGATCTGAATCGTATTGATCAAACGTTGTTTGTTGGTCCGGTAGTTGGTGATGTTCCAATAAATCTGTATTCCAACAGTAATCAGTACCGTAAAGGTGACCCAATAGACAATATGGTTCCGGAAAAATGATTTCATCTGTCAAAAATAGTAACTGTTCGGTTTGCTTTTTTAGCGTTAACACTCGTTAACACTCATTACAATCCGATTAAGATTCATCAAAATACATTTGTAACAGGAAATTACTAAAAATAACAGTATGAAAAACAGTATTACCGCCGTAATGGTATTCTTCCTTTTGTTTTGTAAAGGAGAAAGTATCGCCCAACAAAGCTTTAACGGAAAAGCGACTTATGAATCAAAACGGGATATGTCGAAATTAAAAGTGGAAGGAAATGCCATGACGCCCGAAATGCAACAAAACCTGATGGCGCAATTCAAAAAAAGCATGGAGAAAACCTTTGTGCTGGATTTCGATAAAACCACATCGCTGTACAAAGAAGAACAAAAACTGGATAATCCGCTGACGGCATCCGGTCCGGGTGTTCGGGTGCGAATTTCGAGTAGCGGCGGACTTTTATATAAGAGCGTAAAAGAGAAACGCTATGTGGAAGAAAATGATATCTTCGGAAAAGAATTCCTGATTAAAGATACGTTGCCAGACTGGAAATGGGAAATGGGATCGGAGACGAAAATGATTGGCGATTATACCTGTTATAAAGCGACAGCCATTCGGAAAAGAACGTTGGAGCCGACTTCAAAAGATAAAAAATCGATGTTGAATATCGACGAAGACGCACCAAAAGAAATCCGTATTACGGCCTGGTATACGCCGGATATCCCGGTAAGTCAGGGGCCGGATAAGTATTGGGGATTGCCGGGATTGATTCTGGAAGTGAATGATGGCGACACTACGATATTGTGTTCTAAAATTGTTTTAAATCCGAAAGAGAAAACAGTGATCAAAGAACCATCTAAAGGCAAAGTGGTGACGCAAAAAGAGTACGACGAAACCCTTCGGAAAAAATCGGAAGAGAATATGGAAATGAATAAAAATGAAAAAGGGCGAACCGTAATCCGTATCGGTGGTTGATCGGAAAATGAAATAGTGTGCCATTTTCGTAACAAAAAATAAAAAAAAACGTCTATAAAGATTGAACCAAATTCAATTTTCGGAGTCTTATCGGAATGTAATGCTCCAAAAGAAAATAAAACCCTTGTAATGAAGAAATATCTACACCTATTATTTTGCCTGCTGTCGCTAACAGCTTTTTCCCAGAATATCCGTTACGAAGGCGTGATCAAAGATACGTTGGGCGCACCGCTGGAAATGGCAAACATTATGGCGATCAACAAAGATACCAAAGCCATGGATGCCTATGCGATCACTAACAATGCGGGAAAGTTTCAAATGTCGCTTAAAGCAAATGCCAACTATACCATTAAAGCCAGTTATGTGGGTTATTCGGCCTATGAATCCGATCTGAAAACCGGAACGACCAATATCAGTAAAACGATAAGTCTTCACGAAGGAATCGATTTGCAGGGCGTACAGATTGTAAAAGAAATGCCGGTGACGATCAAAGGTGATACGATTGTATACAATGCCGATTCGTTTAAAAACGGTACCGAAAAAAAACTGGGCGATGTCCTGAAAAAACTTCCGGGTGTTGAGGTGAATGCCGATGGTGAGATCGAGGTGGAAGGGAAAAAAGTGCAAAAGGTAATGGTGGAAGGAAAAGATTTTTTTGACGGCGATACCAAAATCGCGACCAAAAATATCCCGGCGGATGCTTTGGATAAAATCCAGGTATTGCGGAATTATAACGAAGTGTCCAATCTGAAAGGACTGGAAAATAATGAGGAAAACGTAGCCCTGAATATCAAACTGAAAGAAGGAAAGAAAAATTTCTGGTTTGGGGAAATGTTGGCCGGAATTGGTGTGGGACACAAGGAAGACCGGCATATTTTAAATCCGAAATTGTTTTACTACAATCCGAAATACAGTATCAATGTGATCGGAAATCTGAATAATATCGGGGAATTACCGCTGACGATGCAGGATTATTTTAAGTTTTCGGGTGGTTTTAAAAATATGATGCGCAAAGGCGGAACGTCGTTTAATGTAACGTCAAACGATTTGGCGATCTTAGGACTTCGCAACAATCGGGCAAAGGAAATCGATACGCAATTCGGCGCAGCAAACTTTAGCTATAATCCGTCGAAAGCCTGGACATTGAGCGGGTTCGGTATTTTTTCAGCCAGTAAAACCGATCTTGAAACCAATTCGAGAACGGTGCGGACCGATAATCTGCCGGATGGAACTACGGCTACGGTTACCGAAGATCGTCAGGATCTTACCCGGCAAAAAACCAATCTGGGCCTGTTTAAATTGAGTTCCAGTTATGTGCCGTCGGACAAAGTGCATTTTGATTATGATGCGTTTATCAAGGTCTCGGATCAAAAAGAAACGAATAGTGTTTATTCAAGTTTGCTGGATGATATTTATACCAATAAAAAACAAAAACCATTTTCAATTAGTCAGAATCTGAATTACTATTATACGCTAAACGCGAAAAACGTATTTGCGTTCGAAATGCAACATTTGTATCAGGAAGAAGATCCGTTTTATAATGCCAATCTGCAATTGCAACCGTTTCAGTTGCCGGGTTATGTGGTGGGGCAAAATCGGAACGATCTGACACAAAATCGTTTTGTAAAAACCAATAAGCTGGATGCGAAGTTCGATTATTACTATATGCTCACGCCGAAAAGCAATATCAATGTGACGGTTGGGAATACCTTTTCAAACCAGCGTTTTAATTCCCATATTTTCCAGATTCTGGACAATGGAAATACCAACGATTTAAACGATCCGCAGAATAACAATGACGTGGATTATACGTTTAACGATGTATTCCTGGGTTTACATTATAAGTTTATTACCGGGAAGTTTACGTTTAATCCGGGCTTTAGTTTGCATAGCTATACGATGAATAACGAACAGTTGCAATCGGAATTTAAAAATAGTTTTGTTCGCGTATTGCCGGATTTTTACGCCTTATACCAAATCAAAAAATCGGAAACGCTGACGTATAATTTTTCCCTGACGAATAATTTTACCGATATCAACAAACTGGCCGAAGGTTATGTGTTTTCGAATTATAACAGCTTGTTTAGCGGAAATCGCACCTTGGAAAATTCGTTGTCTCAGGTACACAGTCTGCGCTATTTTAAATACAACATGTTTAATTTCGAAAATATTTTTGCGAACATTACCTATACCAAACAAACGGATGGTGTAAAATCGAAAGCGCTTTTCGATGGTGTAAATCAGGTGTCGTCTTCGGTGAATATGCAATCGGCTTTTGCGGACGAAAGTTTTACAGCTAATGCAAATTACGGTCGGTCGTTTCTGCGTTATTATAAAGCATCGATCGGTGGAAATTTTAACTGGAGCAAAAACAACAATATCCGGGTGTTTCAGAATGGCGTAGAGGAAATTCAGACAACCGATTCGTATACTCAGAATTATAATGTGAAGTTTTCCACGAATTTTAAAAAGCTTCCGAATCTGGAATTGGGCTACGGATTTACAAAAAATGATTTCTATAGTGATACGTTCTTTGTGGATAGTCCTTCGGTAACGCTGGAGTATTTCTTTTTGGATGCTTTTTCTTTTACGTCTGATTATACTTTTTATCACAACCGAAATAAAGCGAATACAATCGATAACGAATACGATTTCCTGAATGCAAGTTTGTCGTATCAGAAGAAAGACAGTAAGTGGGAATATAAACTGGCGGCTACAAACTTGCTAAATACGACCTCGTTAAATGATAGTAGTTTTAACCAACTTGGCGGATCGAGTAGCTTTTCGCAATATCTGGTACAGCCGCGTTATATTATTTTTAGCTTAAAATATAATTTATAAGAATTGGGATTCCGGTAAAAACCGGTTATAAGTAATAAAAAAAGGGCTGTCTATTTTTTAGACAGCCCTTTTTTATATGATGATCAATTATAAACCAAATGCTTCTTTAACGGCATCTACATAGTCCAGTTTTTCCCATGTGAATAACTCTACCGTAACGGTTTTTTCTTTTCCGCCCGGAGCGACAAAAGTTTTGGTTACCGTTTCCGGAGTTCTTCCCATATGACCATAGGCAGCCGTTTCGCTATAAATCGGGTTTCTTAATTTTAAACGTTGTTCGATAAAGTACGGACGCATATCGAAAATGCTTTCTACTTTTTTAGCGATTTCACCATCGGTAAGATTTACTTTCGAGGTTCCGTAGGTATTGATATAAATACCCATTGGTTTTGCTACTCCGATTGCATAGGATACCTGAACCAAAATCTCATCAGCAATACCGGCTGCAACAAGGTTTTTAGCGATATGACGGGTAGCATACGCCGCACTTCGGTCTACTTTACTCGGATCTTTTCCGGAGAAAGCACCACCACCGTGTGCTCCTTTACCACCATAGGTATCGACAATGATTTTTCGTCCTGTTAATCCGGTATCACCATGTGGTCCACCGATAACAAATTTACCTGTAGGGTTGATGTGGTACTGAATTTTATCGTTAAATAAGTGTGCATATTGCGGGTTTTTCGCAATGATACGCGGAATTAAAATCTCGATAATATCTTTTTTGATTTTAGCCAACATGATCGCTTCTTCAGCAAAATCATCGTGTTGTGTCGAAATTACGATAGCATCGATACGTACCGGTTTGTTGTTATTATCGTATTCCAGAGTTACCTGAGATTTTGCATCTGGTCGTAAATACGTGATTTCGTTGTTCTCTCTTCGCAATTCGGAAAGTTCCTGTAATAATTTGTGCGAAAGATTCAACGCCAATGGCATATAATCTGCGGTTTCGTTGGTTGCATAACCAAACATCATTCCCTGGTCACCAGCTCCCTGATCTTCTTTATTGGAACGGTCTACACCTTGGTTGATGTCTTGTGATTGTTCGTGAATAGCCGAAAGTACGCCACAAGAGTTGGCTTCAAACATATATTCACTTTTGGTATAACCGATTTTTTTGATCACTTCACGTGCAATTTGTTGTACGTCCAGGTAAATTTTCGATTTTACCTCTCCGGCAAGAATAACCTGTCCGGTAGTAACTAACGTTTCGCATGCTACTTTCGATTCGGGATCGAAAGCTAAAAAATTATCAATTAATGCATCAGAAATTTGATCGGCAATCTTATCCGGATGTCCCTCACTCACTGATTCTGACGTAAACAAATAAGCCATAAGTTCAATTTTTATGATTAAGCGAGGAAAAAACTAGTGCAGAAAATGCGTAAAGAAGTAAGCACTGCTTTAGCATTTTTTTAATACCGATAGGACTTATCGGTAAGAGGTTGCAATCAGTTCAAATTTTTCCTCTTAAAATTTTTGTTTGCAAATTTATAAAAGACTTCGTTCTAAATAAAGAAAAATATCAAAAAAAAATAACTAAAATTATCTAAAATGTGAAAACTGTGATTTTAACAATTATGAAATTGTTAAGCTATGTAATTAAATTATTACATTCGTCGCATTATAACTCTTAAAAAACTTTCACATGAAGAAAAAATTACTTTCTTTATTATTTTGTCTTCCTCTTTTCGGACAAGCACAAAATCTTTACAATTATGGTTTTGGTGGTACAACGGCTGATTTAACAACTGCGGGTTGGGTAAGAACCAATCAAAGTACTTCTGCCTCTACAACATTATGGACAGTAGCGAGCTATACTCCGGTTGTAGTAAGTGCAACAGTACAGCCAACTCCATTCCAGACTCAGGCCTATACGAATGGACAAACTTGTCCAATTCCCAATGGACAGGATGGAACGCCTAATACATTTGCTTTGGTAAACTTTACCAGTACATCAAGTACTTTGACGTCTGGTGCGACTATTAGTAACTGGTTGATTTCACCGGTTGTTACAGTACAAAACGGTGACGTTATTTCATTCTATACACGTTTAGGGAAATATTCGGCTACCAATGCAGCTTCTTATGCGGATAATTTACAGGTACGTATGAGTACTAACGGTGCTACAACTGCAAATCCATCTACAGGACCAACTGGAGTAGGAGATTTTACCAATTTATTAGTAGAAATCAACCCTACTCAAAACTTAACTTCTTTCCCAACAAACTGGACACAGTATTCGTATACAGTAACCGGATTAACAGGGCCAACTGCTGTAAAAATCGGTTTCAGATATTTTGTAACAAATGGTGGTCCTAACGGATCAAACTCTGATATCATCGGAATTGACACGTTCTCTGTTGACAGACCATTGGGAACTCAGGATTTCTTCGCGAAAAACTTCTCTGTATTCCCGAACCCAGCTAATGATGTGTTAAACATTGCTGCGAAAAACGGAATGGAAATCAAAGGAATTCAGGTTACAGATTTAAACGGTAGAATCGTAAAATCAGCAACAGTACAAGGACAGACTGAAGCTCAGATCAATGTTTCTGATTTAACTGCCGGAGCGTATTTCGTTTCTGTACAGACTAACGAAGGTACTGCTACTTCTAAGTTTTTCAAAAACTAAATAAAAACCTATAATTATTGAAGCAAGCCTACCCATTCGGGTAGGCTTTTTTTGTTTTGACCGGGAGGGATTTGTTTTTTAGTTACATTTTTGATCATCAGATGTGTGGTAGGAATGTGTCGTTTTCTGTTCAAACAGATAGTAGGAGAATGGCTGTTCGTTTTTTGAAAAATTGATTATTCTGTAAAGTGGATAAAAATGCCTGTCGCATAAAACAGGTCATTTTTTAGATTAAAATAGACTTAATGCTCATTATGTAGTACATATTGTTCAGGGCGTATTAGGCTTATTGAATTTTAATGGAAATTCGAATTTAGAATATTAAATTTTAGAATTATGAGAATAAAATTACTTTTTATCGCTTTATTATCAATGATTACAGTAAATGCACAGACTGTAGAACAAATGAATATCCTTTTTGAGGATAGCTTCGAAACCTATGACGATTTTAGTATTAATACTGTCGGTAACTGGATTACGCTTGACCTTGATCAGTCGCCTACCGTCGGTTCTCCGGATTTTTTTTGGCAAAATAAGTACAAGCCTCATGCTTTTATTGTTTTTAATCCGGCTACGACGATTAGCCCGACTAAGTTGTCAAAAGATTTTTCTGCAAAAAAAGGGGATAAATACATGGGATCCTGGGGTGCCATCATTCCAAAAGAAGGCGGGAAAAAACGAAATGACGATTGGTTGATCAGCCCACCGGTGCGTTTGGAAGCGGGTGGAAATAAAGTGAGTTTTTGGGTGAAATCATTAATTGATCAGACTAGAATAAGAACTGAGAATGCACTGGAAAAATACAGGGTTGGGGTATATATCGGCTCCGGAATACCTACAAAGTCGGATGATTTTATCCCGATTGCTGCTATAGGCGATGAGCAACTAACATTGGAAGCACCCATGGATTGGGAACAGCAACAGTTTAATCTGGATGCCTATGCCAATCAGATAGTACGAATCGGAATTCATAGTATGTCGAAAGAAAAACACTTTTTTATGCTAGACGATTTTAAAGTTACGGCATCAACTACTCTGAAAACACCGGATTTCTTTGCTAAAAACTTTGTGGTTTTTCCGAACCCGGCGCAGGAGGTGTTAAACATTGTTGCTAAAAACGGAATGGAAGTCAAAGGAATTCAGGTTACAGATTTAAACGGTAGAATCGTAAAATCAGCAACAGTACAAGGACAGACTGAAGCTCAGATCAATGTTTCTGATTTGACAGTCGGAGTGTATTTTGTTTCTGTTCGGACAGATGATGGAATAGCAGTTTCTCGTTTTTTGAAAAAATAAAAGGCAAAAAATAAAAAGGATTTATGCCTAAAAATGAATTGCCGGAAGGCAAACAAAAACGAGTGGTTACAATAGTTCCGTGTTTTTATATAAATCTAAATACGTAGTATTTAGTGAACCAAATAGAAAAATAAAAATGTTAAAATTTGTTTTTCTATTTGGTTATTCCAAAAATAGTTTTCAATTTTGCTCCATCAAATCGAAATAACAAAATGAAATCAATTAAGCGATATATGTGTATTATGATGTGGAAACGTTCCGCAGAGGATACTCTTGCTTAATTTTGAAAGTCTCATTTTAAAAATATAGCATCAAAGCCTCTGCAAAACGCAGGGGCTTTTTTTATTTAACAACAATCCAAGTTCAGATAGCATTAAAAATTAAACAATAAGAATCCAAACAAAATGAAGGCAACAGCAATTAAAATGATGATGAAACGAATGATGTGTATTTGTATGTACGCAACACCCTGCTATTGCCAAAAGCGAATGACTTAATCTAGTTTATATAGTTCAAACTGTAAAGTCCTTTTGGTAAAGCGCCAAAAGGACTTTTTTTTTAATCAAAATCTAACTTTAAAATCAATAAAAACATGAGCACTCAGAAATTTTCAACAAACGCATTGCACGCAGGACATGATGTGTCAAATAACGCCGGAACTCGTGCCGTACCCATTTATCAGACAACATCCTATGTTTTTAATAATGCCGAACACGCTGCCAATCTGTTCGGATTGACCGAAGCAGGATATATCTATACCCGATTAAATAATCCGACCAACGACATATTGGAAAAACGTCTGGCAGCATTGGAAGGTGGTATCGGAGCCGTGGTAACGGCTTCCGGAACGGCTGCAATCGCTACAACGCTTTTAGTATTACTGCGATCCGGCGATCATATCGTGGCTTCCAACAGTCTGTATGGCGGAACCTATAATTTATTGAATGTAACCTTGCCGCGATTGGGAATTACCACCACGTTTGTGGATCCTTCCGATCCGGAAAACTTTACAAAAGCAGCTCAGGAAAATACACGGGCGTTTTTTGCAGAAAGTCTTGGAAATCCAAAACTGGACGTACTGGATCTCAAGGCGATTTCGAAACAGGCACAACAATTTAAGGTGCCATTCATTGTGGATAATACCGTGGCAACGCCCTATTTGTTAAACCCGATTGAACACGGGGCAAATATTGTAATTCACTCGCTAACGAAATATATCTCCGGTAACGGAACCTCGTTAGGTGGTGCCATTATCGATGCCGGAAACTTCGATTGGAGTAATGGGAAATTTCCGGAGTTTACAGAGCCTTCGACCGGATATCACGGACTCGTATACCATGAAGCATTAGGAAATGCCGCTTTTATCGCGAAGGTACGAATCGAAGGATTGCGGGATTTTGGAGCTGCTTTAAGTCCGTTTAATGCTTTTCAGATTATTCAAGGATTGGAAACACTGGATATCCGGGTGAAAAAACACAGTGAAAATGCATTGGAACTGGCACAATGGCTGGAACAACAGGAAGAAGTGGCCTGGGTGAATTATCCCGGATTACCATCCAGTCGCTATCATGAGTTGGCTAAACAATACCTGCCAAAAGGACAAAACGGAGTGGTAACCTTTGGCTTAAAAGGTGGTTTTGAAGCCGCACGATTGGTGGCCGATGAAACAAAATTGTTTTCGCTGCTGGCTAATATCGGTGATTCCAAGTCACTGATTATTCATCCAACGAGTACCACGCACCAACAGTTAACCGATGAACAGCAGGTGGCTACGGGAGTAACCAAAGATTTAGTCCGCTTGTCGGTAGGTCTTGAAGATCTGGAAGATTTGAAAACCGACCTGAGACAGGCATTTGAAAAAGTTAAATTAAAAAGAGAAGTAACGTCATGAGTACCAAAATAGTAAACGTATTAGGATTTGTTGAAAACAGCGAACAATTCGTTGTAAAAACAGAAAATTTCAAAGTAAGAATAAGTAATAATGTGGTTGTGGGCGATCAGAATGGTCCCAGCCCGGTTGAGTTTTTACTCGCAGGGTTTGCCGGAAGTATCAATGCGGTAGGTCACATCGTTGCCAGAGAGCTTAAATTGGATCTGAAAGCCCTTCAGATCGAAATATCCGGCGAACTCGAAACCAGTAAAATCGCAGGTCTGGATACCAATAGCCGACCCGGTTTAAAACGTATAGAAGTAGTGGTAAAACCAACTACCGATGCCTCGCTGGTAGTACTAAAACAATGGATCGATACCGTAAAAGAAAGATGCCCGCTACGCGATAGTCTGCTCAATACGTCTTCGGTATTGCTTACACTGGTAAAAGAATATACGACATCGGAAGTGATCTGACAAGATCCCTTCCGATCGGAAAAAGAAAATTAAGTTGTTTTGTTTGTTTTTACTGCCTCTGACACGTCTGCAATCGTTAGAGGCAGTTTCAAAAAAGAAAAAGGAATGAGTAGCATACATAAAATAGATCTGTTTGATTTTAGACTGGAGAATGCCGTGGTGAAAAGATGGATTCCATTGTATTATCAGTATTTCGGACAACCCGTCGGAGCGGCTCCGGTGGTATTGGTAAACCATGCGTTAACCGGAAATTCACAGGTAACCGGAGAAAACGGATGGTGGAAAAGTCTGATCGGTCCCGGGGCGGTTATCGATACCGATTATTACACCGTAATCGCTTTTAATATACCGGGCAATGGCTATGACGGAAATCCGGATAACCTGATTCTTAATTATACAGACTTTACAACAAAAGATATTGCTGCAATTTTTTGGGAAGGATTGGAATACCTCGGAATTCAAAAATTATTCGCGGTAATCGGCGGTAGCCTTGGCGGTGGAATTGCCTGGGAAATGGCATTTTTAAAACCATTGCAGATTGTAAACCTGATACCCATTGCAACCGATTGGAAAGCGACCGACTGGCTGATTGCCAATGTGCTGGTTCAGGATAAAATTCTGAACAATTCCGAAAATCCAATTCATGATGCCCGATTGCATGCTATGTTATTGTATCGTACGCCTTTGTCGTTAAACAAAAAATTTAACCGGGAACAGAATGATCCTAATAAAGAATATAAGGTAGAAGGCTGGTTATTGCATCATGGTGAAAAACTTAAAAACAGGTTTCAGCTAGCATCTTATAAACTGATGAATCATTTACTCAAAACCATAGGTGAAACAAGCCATTGTGGCAGTTTTTTGCAATTCGGAAAAGAAACTACCGCGCATATTCACCTGGTGGCGGTCGATAGCGATTATTTTTTTACAGCCGATCAAAACCGGGAAACCTACGAAATTCTGAAAAGAGTCAATACCAACGTTTATTATCACGAAATACAATCCATTCACGGGCACGATGCCTTTCTGATTGAATTCGAACAATTAAATACCATACTACGAAACATATTTATAACTACGAAACAAAAAATACAATGAAAATATTAAAATTTGGAGGAAAGTCCCTGGCCTATAACGGCGGATTCGATAAGGTACTCCGTATTATTCAGGACAAAGTCGAAAACCAGGAAAAGATCGCAGTAGTGGTTTCGGCTATCGGAAATGCCACAAATGAACTGGAACAAATACTGGAAGCCGCTTCAAAAAACAAATCCTATATCGAACAACTGGAAACGTTTAAAAAGGAGCAACAGGGAAATTCGGCCGTCGATCTTTCCAATGAGTTTTCCTTACTGGATAAGTTGTTCGAAGGTGTGGCACTTTTAGGCGATTACAGCCCTAAAATTAAAGACAACGTACTGGCTCAGGGCGAAGTCATCGCGGCAAAGGTAGTCACCGATGCCTTACAACAAAAAGGATTAAATGCTCATTTTTCCGATACGCGTTTATTGATCAAGACCGATACCAAATTCGGAAATGCACAACCACTGGAACAGACATCACGAAAGAACATCCTTAATCACTTCAAACAACATAACGGTACCACAATCAATGTCATCACCGGATTTATTGGATCAAATGTCAATGACGAAACTACTACACTGGGCCGTAACGGTAGCAATTATACCGCCTCTTTAATTGCAAATTATCTGGAAGCAGAAGAACTACAAAATTATACCCATGTGGATGGCATCTATACCGCCAATCCCGATTTAGTAAAAGACGCTAAAAAAATAGACCGGCTGTCGTTTAACGAAGCCAACGAACTGGCCAACTTCGGAGCGACAATACTACACGCGAAAACCATCGTCCCGCTTATCGAAAAAAATATCCCGCTACGGGTACTCAATACTTTTAATCATAACAATAAAGGAACGCTGATCACTGCTATATCCGACAACGAAGGAATTAAAACACTTTCGGTACTGGATAATGTAGCGCTAATCAATCTGGAAGGTAGAGGTCTTTTGGGGAAAACCGGAATCGATGCCCGTATTTTCCGCGTGATGGCCGATAATGAGATTAGTGTGAGTATTATTTCACAGGGATCATCCGAAAGGGGAATCGGAATTATAGTGGCTGCCGATAAAGTGACCAAAGCAATCGTAGGACTCGAGCGTGAGTTTGAAAATGATTTCTATAATAAGGATGTAAGTAAAATCACGGCAAACGATGATGTAGCCGTGATTTCGATTATCGGTCAGGATTTGAGTACGTTCCACAAACCCTATACGGCTTTAATCCGAAATAAAATTGTACCGGTATTGTTTAATAATACCGTAACCGGTAAAAATGTGAGTTTGGTTGTCCAAAAGGCGCAAACCCATAAGGCGCTGAATGTGATTCACGGTGAAATATTCGGAGTGGCCAAAAAAATCAATATAGCTGTTTTCGGACATGGATTGGTTGGCGGAACGCTGATTGATCAGGTTTTGGCTTCCGCAGCGAATATTGAAAAGGTAAAGGGAATCAAACTCAACATTTTTGCCATTGGAAATTCCAGAAAAGTGCTATTAAATAAAGGCGGAATTACAGCCGATTGGCGGGAAGAAATTCAGCAAAACGGAAAATTATACAGTGTGGATGACGTGATCGATTATGCCGAGGAACACCATCTGGAAAACCTGATTGCCATTGATAATACCGCCAGTGCCGATTTTATCGAAAATTATATTCCGCTGGCTGAAAAAAGTTTTGATCTGATCTCGTCGAATAAAATAGCGAATACCGTTGGGTATGCGTTTTATCGGAAACTCCGTAAAACGCTGGCCGATAATCAGAAAAATTATTTATACGAAACCAATGTAGGAGCGGGCTTACCGCTTATTGATACCATTAAATTGCTTCATCTTTCCGGGGAAAACATCACCAAAATAAAAGGCGTGTTTTCCGGGACATTAAGTTATTTATTCAATCATTTTTCAGTCGAAAACAGACCGTTTAGCCAGGTGTTACAGGAAGCGGTTGACAAAGGTTTTACCGAACCCGATCCACGTGAGGATCTTAGCGGAAACGATGTGGCGCGTAAATTATTGATTCTGGCTAGGGAACTCGATCTGCAAAATGAATTTGAAGAAATCAAAATACAAAACCTGATCCCTGAAAAATTGCAACAAGGCAGTGCTTCGGAATTTTTAAACCGGATTTCAGAACTGGACACACTTTATCAGTCGGTAAAAGAAAAGCAGCAACCGGGATATGTATTGCGCTATATTGGCGAATTGTCGGGCGACTTACAACAGGATAAAGGTAATCTTGATGTGAAATTGGTCTCCGTTCCGGGGAATTCAGCGTTGGGACAATTAAAAGGTTCCGATTCAATTTTTGAAATCTATACCGATTCGTACGGCGATCAGCCAATCATAATTCAAGGTGCCGGTGCCGGTGCTTCGGTAACCGCAAGAGGTGTCTTTGGAGACATTTTAAGATTATCGGAAAAGAAATAATTATCCTAAAACAAACAAAACCATGAACAACTCAGCATTGGGATTCGAAACGCAGGCCATTCGAACCCAGACAGAACGCAGCCACTATTTGGAACATTCGGTACCGTTGTACCTTACGTCCAGTTTTATTTTTGAAGATGCCGAAGACATGCGGGCTTCTTTTGCCGAAGAAAAAGATCGGAATATTTATAGTCGGTTTTCCAACCCAAACACTAGCGAATTTGTTGAAAAAATCTGTAAAATGGAAGGTGCCGAATCGGGTTATGCCTTTGCTACGGGAATGGCCGCGGTGTATTCGACTTTTGCCGCGCTATTAAATGCCGGTGATCATATTGTGTCGGTCGGTAGTGTGTTTGGATCGACGCATACGCTTTTTACCAAATATTTTCCAAAATGGAATATCACAACCAGCTATTTTAATATCAACGAACCGGAAACAATCGAAAATTATATTCAACCGAATACTAAAATTCTCTTTGCCGAATCACCAACCAATCCCGCCGTGGACATTCTCGATCTGGAATATCTGGGAAAAATTGCTAAAAAACACAACCTGATTCTGATTGTAGATAACTGTTTTGCGACACCGTATATCCAGAATCCGATCGCTTTTGGAGCGGATTTGGTGATCCATTCGGCAACCAAATTAATCGACGGACAAGGTCGGGTTTTGGGCGGCGTGACGGTTGGAAAAGAAGAACTGATCCGGGAGATTTATCTGTTTTCGCGAAATACCGGGCCGGCATTATCACCATTTAACGCCTGGATTTTGTCAAAAAGTTTGGAAACACTACCGGTTCGGGTGGAAAAACATTGTGAAAATGCCGAGAAAATCGCTCACTTTTTAGAGCGTCATCCCAATGTACAAACGGTAAAATATCCTTTTTTAAAGTCACATCCGCAATATGAGATCGCAAAAAAACAAATGCGATTGGGCGGAAACATCGTTGCCTTCGAAATCAAAGGAGGGATTGCTGCCGGACGACAGTTTCTGGACAAAATCAAACTGTGTTCGTTGTCGGCAAATCTGGGCGATACCCGTACGATCGTTACGCATCCGGCTTCTACCACACATAGTAAACTCACGGAACAGGAACGACTCGCAGTAAGTATTACCGATGGATTGGTTCGGATTTCTGCGGGATTGGAAAGTGTAAACGATATTATTGCCGATCTGGAACAGGCACTCGTGTAGCAATTTAAGCAAGGAAATTTGGTTGGTATAAAACAATTGCGTTATTTTGCACTGTTCTTATACAGACTGAAATGTTATCACGAAAGGCAGAGGGAATAGACCCGTTGAAGCCTTAGCAACCCTTTACACTTTAAAGAAGGTGCTACATTCTACCCGAAAACAATGCAAATTGGTTTCAGGATAGATAACAAAGAATACTTTTCTGGTATTCACTCTCTTTTACGGATGACATTTTTTACGCTGATTTTCAGAACGACAAAGCTAAAGCAATACGCTTGATAGTGCTATTTGTGCTGTTTTGTATTGACTTTGGCAAAAACTAAAAAAAACTAAAAAATGTCAAAGATTAATGAAGCGCTGCAAAACAGAATCCTGATTCTCGACGGAGCAATGGGAACGATGTTACAGCGATACAACTTTTCGGAAGAAGATTTCAGAAACGAACGTTTTAAAGATTTTCCACACCCGTTAAAAGGCAATAACGATTTACTGTCGATTACACAACCACAGGCGATTCGCGATATCCATGCCCAGTATTTTGAGGCGGGAGCCGATATCGTCGAAACCAATACGTTTTCGGGAACGACTATCGGTATGGCCGATTATCATCTGGAAGATCTGGTATACGAACTCAATTACGAGTCGGCTAAAATTGCCCGCGAAGTAGCCGATGCATTTACGGCGCAAAATCCAGATAAACCGCGATTTGTTGCCGGTTCAATTGGACCTACGAACCGAACGGCGAGTATGTCGCCCGATGTAAATGATCCCGGGTTCCGGGCCGTAACGTTCGACGATTTGCGGATTGCCTATAAACAACAGGTGGAAGCGCTCATTGATGGCGGAAGCGATATATTGCTGGTAGAAACCATTTTCGATACGTTAAATGCTAAAGCGGCTTTGTTTGCTATCGATGAGGTGAAGGAAGAACGCAATCTCGACATCCCGGTTATGGTGAGTGGTACCATTACGGATGCTTCCGGTAGGACATTGTCCGGACAAACTGTTGAGGCTTTCCTGATTTCAATTTCGCATATTCCGTTGTTAAGTGTCGGATTTAACTGTGCGTTAGGTGCCGATCAGTTAAAACCGTATTTAAAACGACTGGCACACAATACTTCTTTTAATATATCGGCGCATCCGAATGCCGGATTGCCCAATGCTTTCGGACAATACGATCAGACGCCGGAAGAAATGCAATTGTTGATAAAAGAATACCTTGATGATAACTTGATCAATATTATTGGCGGCTGCTGTGGAACCACTCCGGAGCATATTCGCCTGATTGCCGAAGTGGCGAAAGAATACCAACCCAGAATTTTAGAATAGATCGTATGGCTGAAGCAGATTGTAAAAAATACTTGCGATTATCAGGATTAGAACCGTTGATTATCACTCCGGAAAGTATTTTCGTGAATGTAGGAGAGCGTACCAATGTGACCGGATCACGGAAATTTTTGCGCCTGATAAAAGAAGAAAAATATGAAGAAGCACTCGATATTGCCCGCGCTCAGGTAGAAGGTGGCGCGCAGATTGTCGATATTAATATGGATGAAGGAATGCTCGATGGTGTAGCCGCAATGACCCGATTCCTGAATCTTGTCGCTTCCGAACCCGATATTTCCCGTGTACCGGTCATGATTGATAGCTCCAAATGGGAGATTATCGAAGCCGGATTAAAGGTGGCTCAGGGAAAATGTGTCGTGAATTCCATTAGTTTAAAAGAAGGTGAAGCGACATTTATCCACCATGCTAAATTGATCAAACGATATGGTGCGGCTGTAATTGTCATGGCTTTCGATGAAGCCGGACAAGCGGATACATATGAACGCCGCATTGAAATTTGTAAGCGTTCTTACGATATTTTGGTTGATCAGGTGGGATTTCCGGCCGAAGATATCATTTTCGATCCTAATATTTTCCCAGTGGCTACCGGAATGGAAGAACACCGCCGGAACGCGATCGACTTTTTCCTCGCCACAAAATGGATTCGTGAAAACCTGCCGTATACTAATGTAAGCGGTGGTGTGAGTAATGTGTCGTTTTCATTCCGAGGAAATGACCGGGTGCGCGAAGCGATGCATTCGGCTTTCCTGTATCATGCCATTCAGCACGGGATGTCGATGGGAATCGTAAATCCGGAAATGTTGGAGGTATACGATGAAATTCCAAAAGATTTACTGGAACATGTAGAAGACGTATTGCTGGATCGTAGGGATGACGCAACAGAACGGCTGTTGGCATTTGCCGAAAATGTAAAAGGCGATGCAAAAACGATCGAAAAACAAAACCAGGAATGGCGTAACGGAACCGTACAGGAACGACTCACGCATGCATTGGTAAAAGGGATCGATGAGTTTGTAGAACTCGATGTGGAAGAAGCACGCCAATTGGCACAGAAACCGATTGAAGTGATCGAAATAAACCTGATGGCCGGAATGAATGTCGTAGGAGATCTTTTCGGAAGTGGAAAAATGTTTCTGCCACAGGTAGTAAAATCGGCTCGGGTGATGAAAAAAGCGGTGGCCTATTTGTTGCCGTTTATCGAAGCCGGAAAAGATGGTATATCGCGTTCGGCCGGAAAAATATTGATGGCAACGGTAAAAGGAGACGTACACGATATCGGTAAAAATATCGTATCGGTAGTATTGGGATGTAATAATTTTGAAATTATCGATTTAGGGGTAATGGTTCCGCCGGAAAAAATTATCGAAATAGCAGTTAAGGAACAAGTAGATATTATCGGTCTGAGCGGATTGATCACACCATCTTTGGATGAAATGGTGTATCTGGCCAAAGAGATGGATAAACTCAATATAAAAATTCCGCTGATGATTGGTGGAGCAACAACTTCCCGGGCGCATACGGCGGTTAAAATCGCACCGGAATATTCGGAAACCGTAGTACATGTGAACGATGCATCCCGTGCGGTTACCGTCGCAGGAAATCTGATCAATCAAAATGTAAAAAGTGATTATGCCAAAGCCATACGTTCGGAATACGACGAATTACGGGAAGGTTTTTTAAACCGTTCGCGCGATAAAAACTTCCTGACATTAACCGAAGCACGCGCCAATAAACTGACGCTCGACTGGGATCAGTTTACACCACTAAAACCGCGTAAAACAGGAGTGCATACAATTACGGTTCGATTGGAAGAGCTGGTTGATTATATCGACTGGACGCCGTTTTTCAGAACCTGGGACTTACATGGGAAATATCCGAATATTTTAGAAGATGAAGTGGTAGGGGAACAGGCAGTGCTATTGTTTCAGGATGCGCAAAAAATGTTGTACCAATTGATAACCGAAAACTGGTTGGAAGCCAAAGGAATTTATGGTGTTTTCCCGGCAAATCAGGTAAACGACGACGATATCGAAGTGTATGATGAAAAGGGGAACGTATTGGAAACGTTTTTAACGCTACGACAACAATCGCAAAAAACAAAAGGAGCGCCTAATATTGCTTTGTCCGATTTTATAGCACCAAAAGAAAGTGAGAAACAGGATTATATCGGAGCTTTTTGCGTGACAACCGGTTTTGGAGTGGATGAAAAAGCGGCTGAATTTGAAGCGGCTCACGACGATTATAACGCCATTATGATCAAAGCATTGGGCGACCGATTTGCCGAAGCGTTTGCCGAATACCTACACGAAAAAATACGAAAAGAAATCTGGGCTTATGCTTCTGATGAGATTCTGAGCAATGACGAACTGATTTCCGAAAAGTATAAAGGAATCCGCCCGGCACCCGGTTATCCGGCCTGTCCGGATCATCTCGAAAAAAATACGATATGGACATTACTCGATGTGGAAAACAAAATCGGAGTAAAACTAACGGAAAGTCTGGCTATGTGGCCGGCATCTTCGGTATCCGGTTATTATTTCGGAAATCCGGAAAGTAAATATTTCGGATTGGGAAAAATAAAAGAAGACCAGGTACGGGATTATGCCCAACGCCGTAATGTGTCGTATGAATATGCCGAAAAATGGCTGAATCCTAATATAGCCGATTAACAAAACGAAAATATAGTATCCAAATGAAAGTAACACAACATATAGCTGATGCAAAAGGGAAATCGCTGTTCTCTTTCGAAATATTACCACCGCTGAAAGGACAGAATATCCAATGCATCTTTGACAATATCGAACCGCTGATGGAGTTTAAACCTCCGTTTATCGATGTAACCTATCACCGGGAAGAGTACGAATATAAAGAGTTGCCTAACGGATTGCTCGAAAAAAAGATCGTTAAAAAAAGACCGGGAACCGTTGGGATTTGTTCGGCGATCCAGAATAAATATCAGGTAGATGCTATTCCGCATATTTTATGTGGTGGTTTTACCAAAGAAGATACCGAAAATTTCCTGATCGATATGGATTTTCTCGGAATTGATAACGTAGTGGCATTACGCGGAGACGCGGTAAAAAGCGAAATCTATTTTAAACCTGAAAAAGAAGGTAATCATTATGCGAGCGAACTCGTAACACAAATCAGCAATCTGAATAACGGAATTTATCTGGATGCGGATTTACAAAATACAAATAAAACCAATTTTTGTATCGGTGTGGCCGGATATCCTGAAAAACACATGGAAGCACCGAGCCTTGACAGTGATATTCATTTCCTAAAACAAAAAATTAAAAACGGAGCCGATTATATTATTACCCAGATGTTTTTTGATAATCAAAAGTTTTTCGATTTTGTAGCCAAATGCAGAAAAGAAGGAATAACAGTTCCGATTATTCCGGGATTAAAACCGATTTCTACCAAAAAACAGTTAAACCAGATACCGCATCGTTTTAAAGTGGATTTGCCGGACGAACTGGTCAAAGAAATTGTGAAAGCACCGGATAATGATGTCGTGAAAGAGATCGGGATCGAATGGTGTATTGCGCAAAGCCGGGAATTGGTACAAGCCGGGATTCCGGTATTGCATTATTATTCTATGGGACGCTCTGAGAATATCCGGAAAATTGCCGAAACTGTATTTTAAGATGTTACACCTGACAGGTTTCTAAAACCTGTCAGGTGTTTTTACTTTTTAATGATTTTTCGTTTCCAAACAGCGCCATTGCTATCCTGAATCGTCGCAAAATAAACTCCGTTGGGTTGTGATGTAATGTCAACGGAATTGGAAACGGTTTTTAGAATACATCTTCCCGTTTGATCATGAATCTGTATTTCGGAAATCGCTTCCGCTGTTGCTATTTTGAATAAACCATCGGTTGGGTTTGGGGAAATAGAGATGGACTGTCGAGGTTCTGATATGTCGTTTAAAAACAAATTGTTCTTTGTAACGGTTATGGTGCACAATCTGGTGCGTTTATAATTTGATAAGCTACCATCTATAGCTAAAAGGCAATACTTACCTTCGTGAGGTATACTTGTTGGCCAGTTACCACTGCCATAAATATATTCGGAATAAGCGACACGCCCTCCTCCGTTAATAATATCTGCATGAGTATAAGTATTTTTATAAGGTACTATGATAAACCAAAACCAGGAATCATGATAGGATGGGAAATGATAATAAATAATTTTTAAAGATTCACCTGGTTTAACAGAGATGGATTTTGTGTTACTCATACAGGCTTTCGTTGATGGAGAGTAAATAACCTCAATGTTGACTTGTGCATAAGAGCAGTAACTAATAAATAAAAAAGCTAAAATTTTTTTCATTTTTCGTAATGTTTTAATTTATTATAAAAAGAAAAATCTTATGGTTTAAAATAATAAACCAAAGATTGTATTGATTAGTAAGGTATGTCGGGGATAAAATGTGTAGGGAGTAAAAAAAATTGTCACATTACGAATATAAGAATTGTATTGGAAGACGACGAATATATTCTGATTTGTCTATATTTGTCTGTTTGCCAAAGACAAAATGAGACATTGTTTTTTTTTAGTAGTATTATTCTTTTCCTGTTATGCATTTTCCCAAAAGAGCAACGGAAAAGAGTATTTTGTGGACGCTAATTATTTTTATGGTAATATCCTGCCACATAATAATACTATTAAGCATCTTATTACCACACATCCGGAAGGATTACTTTTAAGTGTGAGCCGTAAAACCTATGGCGATGAAGCCTGGCAATCGGATTATAATTTTCCCGACTACGGATTGTCGTTTCAGTACCAGGGAAATAAAAACGAAACATTAGGCGACCTATATGGTTTATACGGACATTATAATTTTTATTTTTTAAAACGGAACCTTCAGTTTAGGGTAGGACAGGGAGTTGCTTATAGTACGAATCCATACGATAAAGAAAGTAATTTCAGAAATTTTGCCTATAGTACCCGACTGATGCCTTCAACATATTTCATGATCAACTATAATAAGCAGCGTATCTGGAAAGGCCTCGGATTACAAACCGGATTGTTGTTGGTACATCATTCGAATGCCAATATCAAAGCGCCGAATACCAGTACCAATACGATGGCTTTTACCGCCGGACTGAATTATAATTTTAGCGAAAAGGAACCGGAATATACTTTCGAAAAAGATACAACCCGTTATACCGAACCATTGCGCTATAATGTCGCTTTTCGAAGTGGTGTGAATGAAAGTGATGTCATCGGAAGCGGACAGTATCCATTTTATGTGGTTTCGGCTTATGTAGACAAACGAATCACTAAAAAAAGCGCCATTCAATTCGGAGGTGATTTCTTCTGGTCGCTGTATCTGAAAGAATACATTCGCTATATGGCCATTGCCTATTACGAAAAAAATAGCGACCCGAATGTCGATTATAAAAGAGCCGGAATTTTTATCGGTCATGAACTTTTTGTAAACCGCTTTACTTTCGAAACACAACTGGGCTATTATGTATATGATCCCGCAAAAATAAGCGCGTCCTTCTACCAGCGATTAGGACTCAAATTTTATGTGACCCGTAACGTTTTTGGCGGAATAAGTTTAAAAACGCATGCAGCCAAAGCCGAAGCGCTCGAATGCAGCCTTGGAATCCGATTGTAAAAATGAAACAAATGATAAAATATTATTCTTGTTTATTGATTATCCTGTTTGCGTTGATCTCTTGTAATTCCGAAAAAGCACCGGACTGTTTTATGGCTGCCGGAAGTGTCGTAACGAATGAAATCACGGTTTCGGATTTTAATCGAATCGATGTAGGTGAAGGTATTGAAGTGATTTTGAAACAAGGCGACGAAACAAAAATTGTATTGGAAACAGGGGCAAATCTTGTATCGGCGGTTTCGGTTTCAGTTTCGGAAAACAAATTATTTCTGAGAAATTCCAACGGATGTAGCTGGTTTCGCGATAAAGATATCACAAAAGTATATGTCACCATGCCGGATTTAAAAGGAATCTATTCGGCTTCGCAGTTTAATGTACGATCGGAAGGGATATTACGCTTTGACGATTTTACGGTACAATCGGGTATGTATTCCGATACTGCTTCCGGAATATTCGACCTACAGGTGGATTGTATCAACCTTGTTATCGAAGATAACCAGGCTTCTTTATACCGGATTTCAGGGAAAACAACCAACCTGCACATTGCTTTCTACTCCGGAGCCGAACGTTTTGAAGGCCAAAATCTAATCGCACAACATATTACACTGTTCCAGAGAAGTACAAACGATATCATCGTAAATCCGCAACAGGATATAAGAGGCAATATCTACAGTACCGGGAATGTGGTTCTAAAAAATAAACCAGCTATTGAAGAAATAACCCAACATTATACCGGAAAAGTGATCTATAATTAATCTTGTTTCTTTTGTGTCATTTCGCGGAATACGGCTTCCAGATTTTTGTTTTTCAGGTTCAGCTGAAGGGTCTTTAACCCATTCTCCTGAGCAAAATCAAAAACGGCAGGGCGCATGTCTTTTTCGGTACTAAAGGTAAGTTCCCAAATGGTATCGTGAATATTGCGGTGTGACTGTAAATTCGGTATTTTGGCGATCAGTTGCGGTTCTACCTGATAGTCGAATTCTACTTCGATAACCTGTTCTTTGTCTTCGGTCATCAACGTATCCAGTTTTTTGTCCGTTACAATTTTACCGTTGTTAATAATGATCACACGGTCACAGATTGCTTCCACTTCCTGCATAATATGCGTGGATAGAAATACGGTTTTGTTTTTTCCGATATTTTTGATCAACTCACGGATTTCTGCCAGCTGGTTCGGATCTAATCCGGTAGTCGGTTCATCCAAAATTAATACATCCGGGTCGTGTAATAAAGCCGTGGCCAATCCTACACGCTGGCGGTATCCTTTGGAAAGCGCTCCGATTTTTTTATGACTTTCCGGTGTTAATCCCGTTAATGCAATCACTTCGTCGATACGGGATTTCGCTACTTTATATACATCGGCATTAAAAGCCAGGTATTCGCGAACGTATAAATCCAGATATAAAGGATTGTGTTCCGGAAGGTATCCAACCGATTTCTGAACAGCTTTTGGGGCTGTTGTAACATCATGACCGTTAACAGTGGCCGTACCTTCATCGGCATCCAAAAAAGTGGTCAGTATTTTCATTAAGGTTGATTTTCCGGCACCATTCGGCCCAAGGAAGCCTACAATCTCTCCCTTTTTTATCGAAAATGTAACCGAATCCAATGCTTTTTGTTCGCCGTAATTCTTGGATATTTTTAAAACTTCAATAGACATACTAATACCTGATTTGGAGCAAAAATAAGAAGAAATTAATGCTGATTATTTTAAAAATCATAAATTTTTTAAAAATCGGACCGGGGAAAATATTTTTTTTCTAATTTTGTCATTCAAATACAATGGCGAAAAACCCATGAATTCAAGTAACACTTTTTATTATAACAATTTCTTTTATTTTTTCTGGAAAGAAGAAAGGGATTGTCATATGGTTATTTGATCGAAGTATACGAAAGAATTATAACACTATAATACAATCCCGATGTTTTCCATCGGGATTTTTTTTTGGCTTATGGAAAGGAAAATTGCAATACAGGGAATCAAAGGTTCATTCCACCATCAGGTAGCGAAAGAATACTTTAACGAAAGTAAAAGCCTTATCGAATGTATGTCGTTCGACGAATTGGTGAAAAATGTACTCGACGACGATCGTAATCTGGGAATCATGGCATTGGAAAATTCAATTGCCGGATCGATTATCCCAAATTATGCGCTGATCGATTTTAATAAACTGAATATCATTGGGGAGCATTATCTGGATATCCGGATGAACCTGATGGCATTGCCGGGACAAACAATCGAAGATATCCGGGAAGTACATTCCCATCCGATGGCGTTGTTGCAATGCAAAAAGTTTTTTAGCCGTTATCCGCATATCCGACTGGTGGAAGATGCCGATACCGCCGAAACAGCGCGAAGAATCCGCGAAAAAGAACTCTCCGGAATCGGAGCGGTTGCCAGTAAGGTGGCTTCCGAAATGTATGAACTTCCCGTGTTGGCCGAAAACATCCATACGATAACCAGTAATAAAACCCGTTTTGTGATCGTAAAAGCACAAAATTCGGTTATCCCGAAACAGGATATTGATAAGGTTTCGTTGAAGTTTGAATTGGAAGATATGCAGGGAAGTCTGGCTACTATTCTGAATGTTATGAACGAGTACAAGTTGAATCTTACCAAAATACAGTCGATGCCGATTATCGAAAAGCCCTGGCAGTATTCCTTCTTTATCGATATCACGTTCGACAAGTATGAGGATTATGAAAAGGCAAGAACTACCTTACAGCAAATGACGAAAGAATTTAAGGTTTTAGGAGAATATAAAAAAGGAGTAGTATGATAACAACAGCAAAAAGATTAGATCAGGTTCAGGAATACTACTTCTCGCAAAAACTGCGGGAAGTACGGGAATTGCAAGCCAAAGGAAAACCAGTGATCAATATGGGAATTGGTAGTCCAGATCTGGCGCCGGCAACTGCGGTAATGGAAGCAGTACAGGAAGCCATGTTGCAACCAGCTGCGCATCAATATCAGAGTTATCAGGGACTTCCCGAACTCCGTCAGGCGATGGCCGATTTTTATGCCACTCATTTTAAAGTAGCCCTAAACCCGGATTCGGAAATATTGCCGTTAATGGGATCGAAAGAAGGAATCCTGCACATTGCTATGGCTTTTCTAAATGAAGGAGACGGTGTACTGATCCCGAATCCGGGTTATCCGACCTATGCATCGGTTGCCAATCTGGTTGGTGCCGAAAGTTTTTTTTATGATTTATCTGCCGAGCGAAACTGGGAACCGGATTTCGAAGCTTTGGAAAAACAAGACCTTTCACGGGTAAAACTGATGTGGGTAAGCTATCCGCATATGCCAACCGGAGCTACAGGAAATCGCACGTTGTTTGAAAAAATGATTGCCTTTGCCAAAAAACATCAGATTCTGATTGTCAATGACAATCCGTATAGTTTTATACTAAACGATAATCCGGAATCCATTTTAAGTGTTCCCGGAGCGATGGAGGTGGCGATGGAACTGAATTCGCTGAGTAAAACCTTTAATATGGCTGGATGGCGTGTAGGAATGGTGATGGGGAAAAAGGAGCTTATCCAGGCCGTATTAAAAGTAAAAAGCAACATGGACAGCGGAATGTTTTACGGCATCCAAAAAGGAGCCATCGCCGCTTTAAAGAGCGATTCGGGTTGGTTTACAAAGCAAAACGAAGTGTATCAAAACAGACGGGATCTTGTTTTTGAACTGGCGCGGAAATTAAACTGCACGTTCGATACCAATAGCGTCGGCTTGTTTGTCTGGGCGAAATTACCACCGGAAGAAAAATCGGCGGAAGCTTTTGTCGACAAACTATTGTACGATAGAAACCTGTTTATAGCGCCCGGAACGATTTTCGGAACCAACGGAGAAGGATACATTCGTTTTTCACTATGTATTCCGGAAGAAAAAATTAAAGAAATTCTAAAACGATTTGACTAAATGAAGGAAGAAGAAAAAGTTTTTATAATTGGTCTGGGACTGATTGGCGGATCGTTGGCGCTCGATTTTAGAAAACGGAACGAACAAGCGATTTTCTTAGGAATCGATACCAATGAGAATCATATAAAGGAAGCATTGGAACGCGGTATTATCGATCGTCAGGCCGACTGGGAACAACTGTCGGAAGCCGATTGGGTAGTATTGGCCACACCAGTCGATAAAGCGCTGGTCGTTTTGCCGGAAGTACTGGATCGGATACATGAGAATACCGTTGTACTGGATGTGGGTTCTACAAAAGAACAAATCTGTAAAGTCGTTGAAAACCATCCGAAAAGACGTAATTTTATAGCGACGCATCCGATAGCGGGAACGGAGTTTTCGGGACCGTCGGCAGCTTTCGAAGGGCTATTTGAAGGAAAAACAAATATCATCTGTGAAATTGAAAAAACAGCTTTTGGTATTCAGGAAAAAGCCTTGCAGTTAATCAAAAAACTGGGTATGAGAATCCGCTATATGGATCCGAAAGCACACGATAAGCATATTGCTTATGTGTCGCACCTTTCGCACATCAGTTCTTTTATGTTGGGAAAAACCGTTATTGCAGAAGAACAGAACGAAAGAGATATTTTCGATATGGCAGGAAGTGGGTTTGAAAGTACCGTCCGACTGGCTAAAAGTTCGCCGGCTATGTGGGCGCCTATTTTTGAACAAAACAAGACGATGGTGTTGAAATCGCTGTCCGAATATATCGAAAACCTGAATCACTTTAAAAAATTGCTGGAAACCGGTGATTTTGATTCAGTGTATGCCGAAATGGAACAAACAAATAGAATAAAAGAAATTTTAAAAGGAATACATTTAAAAAAAGAGTTGAGTTATGGAGAATAATGTAGCAATGAGAACATGGTTGGAAGCCTTCAATTTAAGTCATCCATTGGTAATTGCCGGGCCATGTAGTGCCGAAACAGAAGAACAGGTTTTAAAAATAGCACACGAATTAAAAGATTCGGATGTTAGTGTTTTCAGAGCGGGAATCTGGAAACCGCGGACACGCCCGGGTGGTTTCGAAGGCGTAGGAGCCATCGGATTAAAATGGTTACAGCGCGCCAAAGCGGAAACCGGTTTGTTACTGGCCGTTGAGGTTGCCAATGCGAATCATGTGCAACTGGCTTTAGAACACGACGTGGACGTATTGTGGATCGGTGCCCGAACAACTGTAAATCCATTTGCTGTTCAGGAAATTGCCGATGCGTTAAAAGATACCGATAAAATCGTACTGGTTAAAAACCCGGTAAATCCCGATTTGTCCTTATGGCTTGGAGGAGTGGAGCGTTTGTATAATGCCAATATTAAAAAACTAGGCGTAATCCACAGAGGATTTTCGACCTACGAAAAAACAAAATACCGAAACAATCCGGAATGGCAGTTGCCAATCGAGTTGCAAAGCAAATTTCCGGATTTGCCGCTGATCTGCGATCCGTCGCATATCACCGGAAAACGCGATATGATACTGGAAGTCTCACAACAGGCATTGGATCTGAATTATGACGGACTGATCATCGAAACGCATATCGATCCGGATAATGCGTGGAGCGATGCCGCACAACAAGTAACGCCATCGGCTTTAAAACAGATTTTTAAAGATTTAAGAATCCGTAAAATAACCGATGAAGCCGACGATTACAACCAGCGATTGGAAGGATTACGTACACAGATTGACGAAATCGATAGCAAGCTTTTAAATATTCTTGACAAGCGTATGAAGATTGCCGACAGTATCGGTGCGTTAAAAAAAGAACGCAACGTAGCGGTATTGCAAAACAAACGATGGAATGAAATTCTTGGAAAAATGGTACTGGAAGGCGAAGAACGCGGCCTAAGTGAAGAATTTATTTTAAAAATGTTTAAAGCCATCCACCAGGAGAGTATTGCGCATCAGGAGAAAATAATAAATAGTTAACGGCTTAATTAGTAAAATTTCGTAATATCGCGAAATTTTTTAACAAGCCTTATATGAAAAAACTATTACTATTTGTAGTAACCTTAATGACAACTTTTTCGGCTTTTTCACAATACAAAATGGAAAATGTTTCCATTACCTATGGTGAAGAAATTACCGAAGAGAAAGGGAAGATTATTAAAATTATTGGCGAAACCAATAACAAAATTTATGCATTGGGATTAAAAGGAAAAAGCGATTATTTCCTGAAGATTTTCGATGCAAGCGGAATGAAACTGCTTTCGAACAAACCAATTGTGTTGCCGGAATTAAAAGACAAGGACATTGATTTTGAAGAAATCGTTATTCTAAACGGTAAGTTGTATGTTATTGGAAGCGTATACCACAGAAAAGATAAAATCTTTACTTTGGTGGGAATTGAATATTCCGAAGACGGGAAATTAAGTAAGAACATGACAACCATGTTCGAAGCTGAAGTGGCAAGAAGTTCCGACAGAGGTGGGTTCTATTTTAAAGTATCACCAGACGAGCATATGTTGTTGGCGATGCACACGGCACTTTACGAAAAGGAAGATGCCTTGAAATATGAACTAAAAATGTTTGATCCGAATTTAAAAACGGTTTTCTCCAATATTGAAAAGGTAAGTTATAACGACGATCAGAAAGATTATGAGTTTACAATTTCCGATTTCGACATCAATACAAAAGATGATGTGTTTTTAGTGATCAACGAAAGTTACCGCGATAAAAAGAAAAAGGAAAAAGTAGAGAAATTCCAGGTATTCGCGTTTAAAAACCAAAACGGTTATAAAAAAGAAGTGGTGGATATTAACTTTACCGGAAAAGAAATTATTAACTGTAAAATGATTTCTACCAGTAAAAACACGGTGCAATTGGTCGGATTTTATTCGAGTGTAAGAGATAACGGAAAAGCAAATAAAGAGCTTAAAGGAGTTTATAACGCAACGATTAATCTGAATAACAATACCAACGAAAACCTTAAATTTAATGAGTTCGACTATGCGACCAAAGTAAAATTATTGGGTGAACGTCGTGCCAAAAAAGGAAAAGACTTAAAGCCGTTGTATATGATTCATTCGATCATCGAGAAAAATGACGGCGGGCTTATTGTTGTTTCGGAATACCGTTTTATTTATGTAGGTCAGCGACAAGGAATTGGCCCGTTAGGTGTACAACCAATTACCTACACCACAAACGAAATGATCGTGATGGCTCTAAAACCGGACGGATCGTTGGATTGGTGTAATGTTGTAGCAAAAGAACAAGCGGCAACCGTTACCGTGGCGTCGCTTAATATTTTTGCGGGACTGGGAGGTTCCGGCAACTTTAACGTGGCACTTGGATTGTCATTTCCGTTAGGAGTTATGGGGAAAGGACCGGAATATCTGAGTGCGATTCCGATTTATAAAGACGGTCAGTTGAGCATCCTTTTTAACGATAATAAAAAGAATAAAGGAATAACCGATATCGAAGAAATTAAAGCGTTGGGCAACTACAATAATGCGGTTCCGACCATCTTTGTATTTAGCGATAGCGGTGTGATCACCCGAAAAGATCCGGAAGAAGCCATCAAAAACGAATTGGTAATCCGTCCGGGGATTTTTTACAGAAAAAATGAAAAGGAATTCCTGATCTATGCGTCCCGAAAATCGCAGGATAAATTAGGTCGAATGGTTTTACAATAATTGAAATAAGAAAAGGTTGCCCTCAAAAGCAACCTTTTTTTGTAATAATAAGATAGTTATCTTTGCGGTATGACAGGAATCGTTTATAAATCTACAGGAAGTTGGTACAGTGTTAAAACCGAAGACAATCAGGTTTTTGAATGCCGTATAAAAGGAAAATTCCGAATGAAAGGCATTAAGAGTACCAATCCTATTGCCGTTGGTGATGTGGTCGATTTTGAATTGGATGAATCCACAGACGAAGTGGCGGGGATTATTCATAACATCCACGACCGTAAAAACTATATTGTTCGCAAATCGGTGAATTTGTCCAAACAAACGCATATCATCGCCTCTAATATCGATATCGTTTTCCTTTTGGTTACGATTAACAATCCACCAACCACAACGAGTTTTATCGATCGTTTTCTCGTTACGGCCGAAGCCTATGGTATTGAAGCGGTTCTGGTTTTTAATAAAATCGATACCTACGATGAAGCGACATTGGACGAACAGTTGTATCTACAGTATGTTTATTCCAATATCGGATATAAATGCCTGCGCGTTTCGGCTGCCGAAGGAAAGGGAATCGACGAGTTAAAGGCCATGATGAAAGACAAGGTATCCATGTTTTCGGGACATTCCGGAGTTGGAAAATCGACCTTGGTCAATGCATTGGAACCTTCGTTAAACCTTAAAACAAAAGCAATATCCGATCAGCACCAACAGGGACAACATACTACGACTTTTGCTGAGATGTTCGACCTTTCGTTTGGCGCCCGCATCATCGATACGCCGGGAATCCGCGGTTTTGGAATTGTCGATATGGAAAAACAGGAAATCGGAGATTATTTTCCGGAATTTTTCGCCTTAAAAGATCAGTGTAAGTTTAATAATTGTCTTCATAAAGAAGAACCGTATTGCGCCGTTAAGGAGGCATTGGATAACGATGAGATCGCCTGGTCGCGGTATAAAAGTTATATTCAGATTTTAGAAGGTGATGACGAACATTACCGAACCGATATCTACGGAGAAGGAAAAGCTCAGGATACGGAATGAAAGCAGTAATACAACGGGTAACGGAAGCGTCTGTTACAATTGACGGAATAATTGTCGCTGAAATTGGCAAAGGGCTGTTGGTTCTGATTGGAATCGAAGATGCCGATACCAAAGAAGACATTGACTGGTTAACCGCCAAAATTGCCAATCTTCGCATATTTGGCGATGAAAACGAGGTGATGAACCTTTCGCTAAAAGATACCCACGGTGAGATGATCGTGGTAAGTCAGTTTACACTGCACGCCCAGACGAAAAAGGGAAACCGTCCTTCTTATATCAAAGCGTCCAAACCGGATGTGGCGATACCGTGGTACGAAGCATTCGTAAGACAAATGGAAACGGAATTGGGGAAACCGGTTCAAACCGGACAATTCGGAGCCGATATGAAAGTGCGATTGCTCAACGACGGACCAGTGACGATTGTTATTGATACGAAGAATAAAGAATAAAGAGAAAAGAATACTTAAAAAAGCATAAAGATGGACTTAAAAAACGCACAGCTGGATGTAGATAACTGGATTAAAAACCACGGGGTTCGCTATTTTAACGAACTGACCAATATGGCACAGTTAACCGAAGAAGTAGGCGAAGTGGCACGGATCATCGCACGTCGTTATGGCGAACAATCCGAAAAAGAAAGCGATAAAAACAAAGACCTGGGCGAAGAACTGGCCGATGTGGTTTTTGTGGTTTTATGTCTGGCCAATCAAACGGGTGTGGATTTGCAAGCGGCGTTCGATAAGAAAATGGATCTGAAAACCAAAAGGGATCACGACCGCCATCACAACAACGAAAAATTAAAATAAATACAACGCCTCGTAGCGCACTATAAAATTATGGATCTACAACTCCAAAAATCTGACGTAAACCTGAAATCCCAAATTGCTATTACAGGGTCCAAAAGCGAAACAAATCGTTTGTTATTGCTTCAGGCACTGTATCCGAATCTGGAATTAAACAATGTGTCGAATTCAGATGATAGTTTGGTAATGACGAAAGCGCTACAGTTGGAAGAATCTGTGATTGATATTCATCATGCCGGTACCGCTATGCGTTTTCTGACCGCTTTTTTCGCAATACAGGAAGGTCGTGAAATCGTACTCACCGGATCGTCGCGCATGCAGGAAAGACCCATTTCCATTTTGGTGGATGCATTACGGCAATTGGGCGCTGTGATTGAATATGAAAAAAACGAAGGCTATCCGCCAATTCGGATTTCCGGGAAAAAACTAACGCAATCGAAAGTAAGCTTGCAAGCCAATGTAAGCAGTCAGTATATTTCGGCTTTACTTTTAATAGCACCACGTCTTGAAAATGGTTTGGAACTTATTCTTGAAGGAGAATTAACATCCATTCCGTATATCCAAATGACGTTATCATTGTTGCAGGAAATAGGCGTAGAGATAACTTTTGAAGGCAATCGTATCACGGTTCGTCCAAAATCTGTAATGGAATCAAAAAGTATTACAGTGGAAAGTGATTGGAGTTCGGCGTCCTATTATTATTCCATAGTAGCAATGGCGCCGGTTGGAACGGAAATTACTTTATCCAGTTATAAAGAAAACAGTTTTCAGGGCGATAGCGATTTAGTCGCAATTTACCGTCATTTTGGTGTGGAATCCGTTTTTAAAGAGGATAACGTTACCCTACGAAAAATAGCAATAACCAATCAGGAACAGGTCACATTCGATTTGAAGAACACACCGGATATCGCACAAACCATAGCAGTAAGTTGTTTGGGACTACATAAAGCCTGTCATCTTACCGGATTGCATACACTTAAAATAAAAGAAACCGACCGTCTTGTGGCGTTGCAAAACGAACTGACCAAGCTCGGAGCCGTTATTACAGTAACTAATGATAGTCTGATGTTGGAAGCATCCAAAGCAATTAAGTCGGATGTAGCGATACAAACCTATCAGGATCATCGGATGGCAATGGCTTTTGCACCACTGGCAATAAAGACCTCATTGATCATTAATGAAGCGGAAGTGGTTTCCAAATCTTATCCCGGTTTTTGGGAAGATCTTCGTAAAATCGGATTCCGGATAGCGGAACAAGTGCTGTAAAACAAGGGTTTTAAAAAATAAAACTTAAAACACTTGACAACCCCTGTCTCACGATAGTATATTTGCACTCAATTTAAAATTTGTACAATGAAGTTATCTCATTTTAATTTCAATTTGCCGGCTGAATTGCTTGCAGAGTTTCCTGCTGAAAACAGAGACGAAGCGCGTTTGATGGTTGTCAACAGAAAAACGCAAACCATCGAGCATAAACTTTTTAAAGATATCCTGGATTATTTTGAAGAAGGTGATGTAATGGTGCTGAATAATACCAAGGTTTTTCCGGCTCGTCTGTATGGAAATAAAGAAAAGACGGGAGCGAGAATTGAGGTGTTTTTGTTACGAGAATTAAATGCGGAACAACGTCTGTGGGATGTTTTAGTAGATCCGGCGCGTAAAATCCGTATTGGTAATAAATTATATTTCGGTGATGACGATTCGTTAGTAGCGGAAGTTATCGATAATACAACTTCCAGAGGAAGAACACTTCGTTTTCTTTACGATGGTTCTTACGAGGAATTCAGAGCAAAATTGCTGGAATTGGGCGAAACGCCAATTCCGAAATACATCAACCGTGCCGTAACGCCGGAAGATGCGGAACGATACCAAACCATCTATGCCAAAGAAGAAGGTGCCGTAGCAGCGCCAACAGCCGGATTACACTTCTCCAAACACTTGATGAAACGTTTGGAAATCAAAGGGATCAATTTTGCTGAAATTACGTTACACGTAGGTCTGGGAACATTTAACCCGGTTGAGGTGGAAGATTTATCAAAACACAAAATGGATTCGGAAGAATTGCGTATTACCGAAGAAGCTTGTGATATTGTAAATAAAGCAAAATCGAACAAAAGAAAAGTATGTGCTGTCGGAACAACGACGATGCGTGCAATGGAAAGTTCGGTTTCGTCTGCCAAAACACTAAACCCGTACGAAGGATGGACAAATAAATTTATTTTCCCTCCTTACGACTTTAGCGTAGCCGATTGTATGATTACCAATTTCCATACACCAAAGTCAACATTATTAATGATGATCTCGGCTTTCTGTGGTCACGATTTAATGAAAAAAGCCTACGAAGAGGCCGTTAAAGAAAAATACAAATTCTATTCTTACGGTGATGCGATGTTAATCCTGTAAGTGATACAATAAAAAAAGCGTTCCTCGGAACGCTTTTTTTATGACTTTATAGAAACTATCGAACCTGATATACCAGTTTCATGGTAATGTTAGCGGTTTTCTTTTTGGAAGCCGTATTAAACGAACCGCCCCAGGAATATTCTTCCGATGAGTTTTGCGCAATGATTTGAAAAACACCCATGTCCGATTTTTTCAGATTGCCAAGCTTGGCATCGGCATTTTCGGCAATTTTCTGCGCCCGTGCATTCGCGTCTTTTGTTGCTTCGGCAATCATCTCCAGTTTTAAAGCAGCTAATTGCGTGTAATAATATTCCGGTGGATTGGAATACAATTCCACGCCTGAGTTGATCAATTCGGTTACCTCGCGGGAAATACCTTCCACTTTGTCTACTTCTTTACTTTCGATTTGTACATTCTGTGAAAGTGAAAAACCAGTAAAAATTTGTTGGCGTGTATTGCCATTACCATCATAAGTATATTCGAAATCCTTATTGATATTAACGGCCGAAAAAACAATATTACTTTCCGGAATCCCTTTCGAAATCAGATACGATTTAATGATCTCGCGATCTTTGTCAAGCGCTGCATAAGCCTCTTTTAGGTTCATGTTCTTTTTGGAAAAAGAACTGCTCCATACAATCAGATCCGATACAAAATCTTTTTTGCCAAGCCCGGTTACACTAATGGTGTCGTTGCTTTGGTTTCTGTTTTTAAAGGCGTTGGAAAATAGGAACGCTGCCAGAACAACCGCTATTCCTATGATTAGGGAATTAACATTGTTTTTCATCACTAAAAAATATTTAATTGTTATAAATGTATGAAATATCTGTATTGTAATAACAAACGCAAAAATTTATTTTTTCTTATTTTTACGCAAAACCAAAATAATAAACAATGACATTTCAAAATACACGTGAATTTGCGAGACAGCTGGATGAAAAAGATGTATTGGCAAAGTATCGAAGCGAATTTATTTTTCCGAAGGTAAATGGAAAACAAGTGATCTATTTTACCGGTAATTCTTTGGGGTTACAACCTAAAAGAACCAAAGCCTATGTGGATGAAATCATGGACGATTGGGGAAATCTGGCGGTAGAAGGTCATTTTTATGCCGACAAACCGTGGTGGGATTACCACGAGCGTTTTGCTGCGCCTTTAAGTACGGTGGTGGGAGCAAAACCAAGCGAGGTGACGGTCATGAATACTCTAACGGTGAATTTGCATTTGCTGATGGTTACGTTTTACCGACCAACAGCCAAAAAATATAAAATCATTTGTGAAGAAAAAGCGTTTCCAAGTGATCAGTATATGTTCCAAAGTCAGGTGCATTTCCATGGACTGGATCCGAAAGATACTATCGTTGAAATCAAACGTAGAGAAGGTGAGCACAATATTCGTTTGGAAGATGTGTTGGCTAAGATCGATGAGGTAGGCGATGAATTGGCTTTGGTGTTGATTGGTGGTGTAAATTATTATACCGGACAGGTTTTTGATATGAAAACGATAACCGAAGCCGGTCATAAATATGGTGCTTATGTAGGTTGGGACCTAGCACATGCAGCTGGAAATATTAAATTGCAGTTACACGACTGGAATGTCGATTTTGCCGCCTGGTGCAGTTATAAATATATGAATTCCGGACCAGGAAATGCTTCCGGTTGTTTTATCCACGAAATGCATCATAACGATACCAGCTTGCCGCGTTTTGCCGGATGGTGGGGGCACAATAAAGAGCGTCGTTTTAAAATGGAACCACAATTCGATCCGGTTCGCGGTGCCGATGGATGGCAAATCAGTAATTTACCGGTGTTATCACTGGCGCCTTATCTGGCTTCTGTCGAAATGTTTGCCGAAGTGGGGATGGACAAACTGATCGAAAAAAGAGATTTGTTAACCGCCTATCTGGAGTTTGTTCTTCAGGAAGTGGACAAGGAAGTGGAAAGCGAATTCGAAGTAATCACACCTTCCGATCCGACGCAAAGAGCGTGTCAGTTGTCCGTGTTTTTACACGGCGAAGGAAGAGCGCTTTTTGATTATCTGATGAAAAATGGCGTAATTACCGACTGGCGGGAACCTAATGTGATCCGTTTGGCTCCGGTACCGTTCTATTGTTCGTTTGAAGATATGTATGAATTCGGACAGATTTTACGCGAAGGAATTTTGAATAAAAGCAAATAGATATAAAATCTAAAAAGACTGGAAATCTCCGGTCTTTTTTTAGAATATTTTTTCTGAATTCTGCTAATGCTACTATCTTTGTACACATTAGTTGTAAACGTACCATTATAAAAAGTAAAATGAACAAACAGCAAAAAATAGAAAGTTTTGATCCGTCACAACCGGGATTGGCCGATGCAAGTGTATTTGGATTACCCTTTACTGCCGAAGAAAGCGAGATTATAATTGTACCGGTGCCGTGGGAAGTTACCGTGAGCTACGGAGCGGGAACTTCAGAAGGACCGAATGCCATTTTGGATGCTTCTTTTCAGGTAGATTTACAACATCAGGAGTTTCCGGAATTGTGGAAATTAGGAATATACATGGATGAAGCGCCGGAACACTGGGCGACGAATTCCGAAAAATATAAAAGTCTGGCGCAACCGATTATCGAAGCATTGGAAGCAGGTGAAGATGTTGCAACGTTCCCAGCTTTACAATCGGATCTGGATAAGATTAATAAGGTGTGTAAAGACCTGAAAAACGAAGTGAGAGACCGTGTTTTATATTGGATGAAACAAGGTAAAAAAGTGGTTTTAGTTGGCGGTGATCACAGTACGCCGTTAGGATACTATGAAGCGTTGGCATCACAACACGAAAGCTTTGGTATTTTACATTTGGATGCGCATATGGATTTGCGAATTGCCTACGAAGGGTTTACTTATTCGCATGCTTCGATTATGTATAATACCTTACAAATTCCGCAGGTTTCTAAAATTGTTCAGGTTGGAATCCGCGATTTCTGCGAACAGGAAGTGGAAGTGGCTCAAAAAGAAGGAAACCGCGTATTGGTACATACCGATATGGACTTGAAAGCAGAGACGTTTGAAGGTAAAACCTGGGCGCAACAATGTGATGATATCATTGCATCCTTGCCGGAAAAAGTATGTATTTCCTTTGATATCGACGGCATGTATCCATGGTATTGTCCAAATACGGGAACACCGGTACCGGGAGGATTTTCGTTTGAACAGGCAGCTTATTTGTTAAGCCGATTGGCGGAAACGAATAAAGAAATCATCGGTTTTGACTTGGTGGAAGTCGCTCCGGGTGATGATGACTGGGACGGAAATGTTGGAGCAAGAATGTTGTTCCACATGTGTGGTGTACTGGCCAAATCGCAAAAACGAAACGTCGGACAAAAAATAAAATTCAATCGATAAAAAAATCCCCATTCGGGGATTTTTTGTTTTTATAGTTTTCTGCCGGTCGCCAATCGGTATAAAATACCAATAACAGCCAGTATTAATAAAATATGAATGAAACTGCCAACAGCTTCCCGGAAACCGAAATAACCAATCAGCCATCCCAGTAGTAAGATAACTACAATTAACCAGACTAAATCTTTCATAATAAATAGTTTTTTAAGTTGTTATCTTAAAAATAATACTATTTATTCGGAAATGTTTAAAAATTAATAAAAAATTAAGGTTCTTGTTGTTTTTTAAAAGATTTTATGAAGGGTGAAATTCAGGCTTCTCACAAAAGTGAAAATTATAATAAAATCAGTATAAAACGGCTGCCGTTCTTTATTTATTAAGTATTTTTACGCCAATTATTTACAACAGATTTCATGCAAACGCAGCAACGTATAGCCATTGTTGGCTCAGGCTTAGTCGGAACATTATTGGGAATATATCTGAGAAAAGCGGGACACATTGTTCATGTTTACGACAGAAGCCCGGATGTTCGGAAAATAGCCTTTTCCGGCCGATCAATCAATTTGGCGATGTCACACAGAGGTTGGAAAGCACTCGATGGTGCCGGAATAGGAGATCGGATTCGGGAAGTAGCTATTCCGATGGATAAAAGAGCGATACATCTGGTAGATAAAGAGCTGGCGTATCAGCCTTACGGAATTGATGGCGAAAGTATTTATTCGATTTCAAGAGGCGGATTAAACCGTTTGATGCTGACACTGGCTGAAGAAGTCGGTGTGGAGTTCTTTTTTGAAAAGAAAATCTGGGATGTAACACTGGCTGATGCAACACTTCATATCGGCGATACCGAAAAAGGAGCCTGGGAAGAACTGAAATACGATAAAGTTTTTGGAGCCGACGGTGCTTTTTCGAGAGTGCGCCACCGTATGCAGCGCCAAAACCGTTTTGATTATTCGCAGGATTTTCTTGATACGGGTTATAAAGAATTAAATATACCCGCCAATACGGACGGGACGCATAAACTTGATAAAAATTCGTTTCATATATGGCCGCGCGGTGCTTTTATGTTGATCGCTTTGCCTAATATGGACGGAAGTTTTACCTGTACTTTATTTATGCCGTTCGAAGGGGAAAATTCCTTTGAAGCGCTACACGACAGGGAAGCGGTGGAAGGATTTTTTCAACAATATTTCCCGGATACCATACAGGTAATCCCGGAGTTGGTCAATGATTTCTTTAAAAATCCTACCAGTTCGTTGGTGACAATGCGATGTTATCCGTGGACATATGAGGATAAAGTCGCGTTAATCGGAGATGCGGCACATGCTATTGTTCCTTTTTACGGACAGGGGATGAATGCCGGTTTTGAAGATATTACCTGTTTAGCTGGATTGATGGAACAGTTTGGTGACGATTGGGAGACTATTTTTAAAGAATATCAGGTAATCCGTAAGCCAAATGCCGATGCGATTGCCGAATTGTCGTACCGTAATTTTATGGAAATGAGTACGAAAACGGCCGATGAAAAATTCCTGCTACAAAAGAAAATCGAAAAGTGGTTTGCGTTAAAGCATCCGGAAAAATGGTTGCCGTTATACGATCGGGTAACGTTTAGTTATCGTCCGTACTCGGAAGCGCTGGCGATTGGGAATCATCAGAATGCCATCATGGAAGAGATTATGAGAATTCCGGGTATCGAAACCCAATGGGAAACGGACGAAGTCGAAAAGAAAATTTTAGAACTGTTACAACAGTCATAATAGAATAAGGGTTGCTCTAATAAAGCAACCCTTTTATTTTTTAATCGAACACCTGACAGGTTTTCAAAACCTGTCAGGTGTAGCTTTTAGTCTTCGCGATGTACCGCTTCGATTGTAAAAGCGGGTAAACAAACCGAAAGGTATTCGCAGGGTTCGTCAAACGGATTGGAATATTGGATCCGGGCATTTTTTTCGATTCGGATCGATTGACCGGCTTCCAGAACAATCGTGTCGCCTTCGATGATAAATTGTTTTTTGCCTTTAATGATATAGGTATATTCGTCAAATTCGGGTGTTTGGAAAGGCTCGCTCCAATGTGGCGGCGCAATCATACGGGCAATCGATATTTCGGTGTTGCCGGTGGCAATTTTCCCGTGATGTTCCTCAATGTGCTTGCCATCTGTTGTAGGGACTATAAACGGGGCGCTTTGGATTTGATATTTTTTCATAATCGGTTATTTTTTAAAGATAAAATATACGGCCAGTATCAGAAAGCAAAAACCAACAGCATGGTTCCAGCGGAACGTTTCGTTTTTAAAGAAGAGCAGGGAGAAAATCACGAATATGACAAGTGTGATGACTTCCTGAATCACTTTTAATTGCATCAGACTAAACGGTCCGCCATTGCCCTGAAAACCAATTTTATTGGCCGGAACCTGAAACATATATTCAAAAAGTGCTAATCCCCAACTGATCAATACAATAGTGATCAATCCGGCATTTTCAAACCATTTTAATTCTTTAAATTTTAAATGACCATACCAGGCCAGTGTCATAAAAATATTAGAGAGGATTAATAATCCTATAGTTAGATAGCCTTTCATTGTTATTTGTTAAGTATTTTGGAAAGGATGCCAAAAGCACCTCGTATAAAAGTGGCACTTGTCAGGACTTTTACGATAGGATTCATAGCTGAACTTTGGCGCGGTTCCGAACGTTGCGTTTCTTTTGCTTCTGCCTTGCGTTGCTGTTCCTGAGCAGCGGCTTCCTGAGCGGTTTCGATTTTTTTGTTCAGAATTTCGTAAGCGCTTTCGCGATCGATTGTTTCCTGGTATTTTTTGACGAGCTTCGAATTGTTGTTGATGGTGTCGATCTCACTTTGAGTCAGAATGTCCATACGACTCATCGGTGCGCGCATCATACAGGCGGCCAAAGGTGTCGGAATTCCTTTTTCGTTTAAAGCGGTGACCAAAGCTTCTCCAATTCCTAATTGCGTGATCACTTCATCGGTTTTGTAAAACTCGGAAAGCGGATAGTTTTCGGCAGTCATTTTGATCGCTTTTCGGTCATTGGCGGTAAAAGCACGCAACGCATGTTGTATTTTAAGACCCAATTGCGCCAAAACGCCATTCGGAACATCGGTAGGGTTTTGTGTGATAAAGTAAATACCAATTCCTTTGGAACGGATTAGTTTTACGATGGTTTCAATCTGATCCAATAAGGCTTTACTGGCTTGATCAAATATCAGGTGGGCTTCGTCTATAAAAATAACAAGCTCCGGTCGCCCGCTATCGCCTTGTTCCGGCATCTGACTGTAGATTTCGGCTAACAGGCAAAGCATAAAAGTGGAAAAAAGCTTGGGTTTGTCCTGTATGTCGGTAAGTCGGATGATGTTGATATAGCCATTTCCGTTGCTGTCGATACGCATCAGATCGTTGATGTCAAACGACAATTCACCAAAGAAAATATCGGCACCTTGTTGTTCCAATTCGATGATTTTTCGCAGAATGGAACCCGTAGACGAAGTCGAGATCCGTCCGTATTCTTTTTCGAATTCGGCTTTACCTTCTTCGGTGGCATATTGTAATAGTTTTTTAAAATCTTTCAGATCCAGCAACGGTATCTGATGATCATCACAATATTTAAAAATAACGGAAACCACACCGCTTTGGGTATCGTTTAAATCCAGGATACGGGAAAATAGTACCGGTCCGAATTCGGAAACCGTAGCCCGTAAACGAACGCCGTCTTGTTTGGATAAGCTTAGTAATTCTACCGGAAACGCTTTGGTTTCGTAGGGAATTCCCATTTTTTCATGGCGTTCGGTAATAAAAGGTTTTGCTTCGCCGGGCATAGCGACACCGCTAAAATCGCCTTTGATATCCATCATTACTACGGGAATTCCGTTTTGGGATAACTGTTCGGACAGTACCTGAATGGTTTTGGTTTTTCCGGTTCCGGTGGCACCGGCAATCAACCCGTGACGGTTGATGGTTTTTAATGGGATTTTTATCAGCGTATCCGGAACGGCTTCACCGTTTAGAAGGGCACCTCCCAGTATGATATGTTCTCCTTTACAGTCGTATCCTGTACGTATGGATTCTGAAAATTTGGTAGCTGTCATGTTGATTGTAGCAATAGTATTACGAAATTGACTTATTACAAATATACAAAACCATTTTGTTCCTCTTTATGGCTTTATGATGATGAAATTACGGCTTTATTATAAAAAAACAGTAAAAGATAACAATACTAAAAGAATAATAGTAACAATAAAGCGTTATTAATTTAAAGTTATGTTAATAGTTGTTTGAGAATTTAAAAAGAAAAGTATACTCATTGTTAAATAATTTGTTGTGCGTGCTTAAAAAAAATGCTTTTTATTTTTTTATTTACTCTAAAAACATAAATTTGCGAATCTTATAAGGCGAAAATATTCATTTTATAAGAAGGTAGTTATAATAAAATCAAAAAACTAAAAATTAAAAAAAATGACAAAAGTATCTAACGAAAATGTTGGGAAGGGAGCTAGCTCTAACGGATCAAATTTATTTGCAGGTTTAGCTATTGTAATCTGTATTGTAATCGGAATTCTGATTTGGAAATTCGTAATGGGTCATCCATCTAACTTTGTTAACGGTGATCCTAATGGTCATCCACTACCAGGAAACTATCTAGGGATGGTATTCAAAGGTGGATACATCGTTCCTGTGTTAATGGGATTGTTTTTGATGACTGTAGTATTTTCAATTGAGCGTTTCTTCGTTATCTCTAAAGCAGCTGGTAAAGGGAATATTGAATCTTTCGTTAAAAATGTACAAGGATTAATCAACCAAGGTAAAATTGAAGAAGCTATTGCTGAGTGTGATACACAGCAAGGTTCTGTGGCTAACGTAGTTAGAGCAGGTTTGACTAAATACCAAGAGGTTAAAAAAGAAGGATTTGACAGTGAAAAAGCTACTGAGACAATCCAAAAAGAAATCGAAGAAGCTACTTCATTGGAAATGCCAATGTTGGAGAAAAACTTAACAATCATCGCGACTTTAGTATCTATCGGTACGTTAATGGGTCTATTAGGAACGGTATCGGGTATGATTAAAGCGTTCTCTGGATTAGCTGCAGCAGGTGCTCCGGATCAGGCGGCATTAGCAACAGGTATCTCTGAGGCACTTATCAACACGGCTACTGGTATCGGTACGTCTACTTTAGCGATTATCTCTTATAACATCTTTACATCTAAGATTGATAAATTAACTTACTCTATCGACGAGGCTGGTTTTGCAATCACGCAAACTTACAGACGTTTCAAAGCGCGTAACAACGCATAATTGAGTAAAAAGTTAATTTAATAATCAGTTGTAGTTAAAAGGTCAATTGTTTTGACTGCAATTATAATTCTAATAGAGAATGGCTAAAGCAAAAATGAAAAAGAAGAGCACTAGGATCGACATGACCGCGATGTGTGACGTGGCGTTCCTACTCTTGTCTTTCTTTGTAATGACATCTACAGCAAAGCTTCCTGAGCCACTTCCGGTAGATACGCCTGCTTCTACGGTACAAACGAAATTGCCGGATTCCGATTTGGCAACCATCACCGTAGGTAAGGAAAAAGTATTCTTCGGCGTAGTAGGTAAGGATATCAGAATTCTGACTTTGGAAAAGATAGGTGAAAAATACAATGTGAATTTTACTGACGAAGAGAAAAAGAAATTTTCACTTGTAGATGGTTTTGGAGTGCCAGTTGGTGGTTTAAAGCAATTATTGGCTTTAACCGGAGAAGAGCGTAATAAAGAAGGTCTTCAACCAGGTATTCCGTATGATTCAACCGACAATCAATTAAGAGAGTGGTTACTTGCAGCCCGTTTAGCTACAAAAGAGTTAAACAATGCCGAGCTTAAGATTGCTATCAAAGGAGATGCGAAAGAAGAATATCCAACCGTGAAAAGGGTAATCGATATTCTACAGAAACAAAAAGTAAACAGGTTTTTCCTGGTTACCGGTTTGAGAAGCGAAGATTTTTAATTTAAAAAGAAACTGTAGAAATGGCAGAATTAAATACAGGCGGCGGTGACGGTAAAGGCAAGAAAGTAAGAAGTAAAAAACAAGACGCCGGTGTCGATTTGACAGCGATGGTGGATTTGGCATTCTTATTGATTACTTTCTTTATGTTAACGACTTCGTTGTCTAAACCTCAGTCAATGAATTTGGCAATGCCGGATAAAGATCCAGATAAAAAGGATAATGTTGAATTGACAGTTCCTGACGATCGTTCGTTAACGATTTTGATTGGAAAAGACAATAAAATCTTATGGTTTAAAGGTCAGCCGGGTTCTCCTCTTGAAGGTCCAACTGCAGTAGCTTTTGGAAAAGAAGGAGTACGTAAGGTAATTTTAGATCAGATTGAGAAAGTTAAAGGAATCTACGGAACGGATCCGAAAAAAGGTCTGATCGTAGTAATCAAACCAACAGAAAAATCCAACTATAAAAACTTAGTGGATATTTTGGATGAGATGGCAATTACTTCGGTTCCGACTTACGCAATTGTGGATATTACACCTGAAGAACTTAAAATGTTAGACAAAGAAGGAATGAATTAATTCCTTTGAGCTAATTTTAAAAAACGAAATTATGTCAAGATTAAACATATTTAAAAAAGGGTGGATTGATATGGTTTTCGAAGGCCGAAACAAGGCTTACGGAGCGTATCAGTTACGTTCAGAAAACCCTAAGACCACAACAAGAGCTCTGGCTATCGGAATTTTGTTGTTCGGTTCTGCGGTTAGCGCTCCTTTGGTTACAAGATATCTTTCTGATACACTTAGTAGCAAAAAAGAGGAGAAGCTGGACAAGGTGATCGAGACGGCTTTATTACCACCACCACCAAAAGATGAACCGGTATTGCCACCACCACCACCGGAGCCACCAAAATCGATTAACGATCAGGTGAAATTCCCACCGCCAAAGGTTGTGGATAAAAAATTGGTTCGTGATGAAGATCCGCCAACGGTAAAAGACCTGGAAACGGCCGACCCTGGACAAAAGAATATCAAAGGGGATAAAGAAGCCGGGGATATCAATATCGATAAACCATCCGGAGAAGGACCGAAAGGTTCTGATATCGTTGAAGAGAATCCAAATAAAGTATATATGGCCGTAGAAGTGGCGCCGGAATTCCCAGGAGGTATGGCCGGATTCAACAAATACGTTCAGAAAAACTTTAGATCACCGGAGGTAGACGAAGGAGTAAAGGTATTGCGGGTTATTGTTGGTTTCGTAGTTGAAAAAGACGGTAGCTTAACCGATATCAAAGTTCTGAGAGATCCGGGATACGGAATGGGTAAAGAAGCAATTCGTATGTTACAAAACGCTCCTAAGTGGAAACCGGGAGTTCAGAACGGTAGAGCTGTTCGTGTGGCATATAACTTACCAATTACTATTCAGGTAGGAGAATAATATTTTCTATGAATATATATCAAAAATTTAGACAGAAATCGCCTAAACAGCGATTTCTGTTTGTTTTAGGACTTGTCTTCCTGGGTTTGTATCTTTTTATGGCAGCCACTCTGATCATCTGGAAATCGATGCCGGTTGAGCTACCGTACAGGAATAGGGTTATATTGGCCGTGATACTGATTGTTTATGCCGCGATTCGTTTTGTCCGGCTGTTACGACAGGATGATAATTAAGTAAATTATAACTTTAATTTAGCAACTTCAATTTCGGTACTAGTAAAAAAGGACTAACTTTGTAGCTAACCTTATTCAAAATTGAGTTGATTTTCTTTATGAAAAAGAATATTTTTAGATTGGGATTGCTTTTCGGCATTAGCTTGCTTGCGATTCAGATTGGGTGTAAAAAATCAGAAGCTGCGACCGGGGATGTCGAAGAAACTCCGGTGTCTGGTAAAGCAACCGTTCTGGTTGAGGAAACCATCTTCCCGATTATTGATGATGAAGCGATACTTTTTGAAAACGAATACGATCGGGCAAAATTAACGCTGGAACCAAAAACGGAAACCGAAATACTACAATCCGTGTATCAGAATAAATCCCAGATTGTCGTTTTACCCCGAACATTGGATTCGCTGGAACTGAAAAATTTCAGAAGCAAACAAATTATCCCCCGTATTACTGAAATTGGTACCGATGCCGTGGCTTTTATCGTAAATGCCAAACAGGCCGATTCTACTATTACAACTGAGGAAATTGTGTCGGTGATGTTGGGGAAAAAGTCTACAAAAATCAAAAATCTGGTATTCGATAATGCCAATTCCAGTACGGTTCGAACACTGAAAGAATTTGCCGGAGCAAAAGAATTGCCTGCAAACGGCGTTTTTTCACTAAAATCGAATGGAGAACTGCTCAATTATATTGCAACCCATACCGATGCGGTTGGGGTTGTTGGAGTTAACTGGTTGTTACAAACGCCACGGGAACTACAAAATGCCGTTTTAAATGTTAAAGTTTTAGGGGTTAATAACAATAAACTTAAGAATAATAAGTTCTTTAAACCAACACAAAACAACATTGCAACTGGAGATTACCCGATTACCCGAAAACTTTATATGTTAAATTTTCAGGGAACAACCGGTTTAGGCATGGGGTTTGCCTCTTTTGTAGCTGGACAGAAAGGTCAGCGCATTATGCTGAAATCCGGATTGGTACCCGCAATCATGCCAACACGGGAAATTCAGGTGCGTAATTAAATTTAGAAAACCAAATAATAATAAATAAGACTATAAAAATGAAGAATGTAAAAGTTTTTAGTTTGTTACTGTCTGTGATTGGTACAGCCACTTTTGCACAGGATTTGGAGCAGGCGAAAAAAGCAGTTGATGCAGAGCAGTATGAAAAAGCGAAAAAGATCTTAAAATCGTTAGTAGCGTCGGATCCAAATAATGGTAGAAACTTTTTCTATCTTGGAGATTTATATCTTAACGAACAAGCGACCGACTCGGCTAAAATCTTCTTTGAAAAAGGTATCGTAGCCAAAGATAAAGGTGCTATCAACTACATCGGACTAGGTGAAATTAACCTGGATAACGGTGATGGTTTTGGTGCGGAAGCTAATTTTGCAAAAGCAACAAAAGACATTAAAAAGAAAGATACCGAAGAGTTTTTACTAATTGGTAGAGCCTATACAAAATCGGAAAGACCCGATTATAAAAAAGCAATTGAAAACCTGAAAAAAGTTTTGGTTGTTGATCCAAAATCGGCACAGGCCTATTTAAGTCTGGGTGATGCGTATTATGGAGAGCGTAACACAAACGAAGCGTATAGCGCGTATCGTAATGCGTATGATTATGATAATACCTTGTTGATGGCTAAAATCAAATTGGCGGTTATCACCAAAAATGCAAAAGCATTCCCGGAAGCGGTAAAGTCATTCAACGAAATCGTGGCTACAAACCCTAATTATGGTCCGGTTTACAGAGAATTAGCGGAAACATACTACCACTGGGGTGCTAGTGAAACATCAAACTATAATGCTTATGTGAAAAAAGCATTGGAGTACTATGAGAAATATATGAGCCTGACTGATTATTCGTTAGAGTCTCGTATGCGTCACGCTGACTTCCTGATCTTAGCAAAAGATTATAAAGCTTTGGAAGCGGAAGCTAAAAAAATGCAACAGTTAGACAAAGTAAACCCTAGAATCTTACGTTATTTAGGATACTCGGCACACGAAAATGGTAACCACCAGGAAAGTGTAAAAGCTTTAAATGAATATATTTCTAAAGTAGAAGCTAAAAAAGTTATCGCAAGAGATTACCTGTATTTAGGTTTGGCTAAAATCGCCTTGTCTAAAGGTGCTGATGGAAAATACGAAAAAGTAATGTTCGATCAGGGAATTGAAGAAATCAACAAAGGAGTTGAAAAAGACCCTGTGATCGCTACGGAGTTAAACGAAATCGGATTAAAACTTTTCAAAGAGAAGTTCTATAGAGAAGCTGGAAAAATCTTCGAAGTGGCCGTTAAAAACCAGAAATCGAAAAACTTCCTGTATGATAACTTCTATTTAGGATATGCATTATACTTTGATTATGATGAGAAAACATCGCCAAAAGATGAGTTGGTAAAAGCCGATGCAGCCTTTACAAATGTAATTGCAGCTTCGCCAACAACTCAGGATGCGCACTTATACAAAGCCAAAGTTAACCGTGTGATGGATACGCCGGAATCTAAAAAAGTAATGGTTTCATCATACGAGCAATATGTTAAAATTGTAAAAGAAAAAGGTGAAACGGAAAAAGCTAAAAACAACCTGATCGAAGCTTATACATATGTTGGGGCCTACTATGCCAACAATGGTGAGAAAGCCAAAGCTATAGAAAATCTTAAGGAGTTATTAGTATTGGAACCGGGTAACAAATACGCTACCGATACTTTGAAAAAATTGTAATAACAACCGTTTGTTATAGTATAGAAGCCGATGAATTTTCATCGGCTTTTTATTTTGTGTTTCAGTCAATTGATAAACTTTAGTTAATTCTGAATAAGCTTTTTATGTTTTACAGAGATAAAAAAGCAAAATCCGTATCTTTGCAGACTATTTTAGAAAAAAATGCTGAAAAAAGAAATTCAATTAGCGGTAGAAAAAGGTGAAATGTTGCCTTTAATGGAGGAATTTTACACCATTCAGGGGGAAGGATATCACACCGGAACGGCGGCTTATTTTATCCGAATAGGCGGTTGTGACGTAGGGTGCCACTGGTGCGATGTAAAAGAAAGCTGGAATGCCGAATTGCATCCGCCAACCGAAACGGATCTGATTGTTGCAAATGCTAAAAAATATGCAGAAACCGTTGTGATTACCGGAGGAGAACCGTTAACCTGGAATATGGAACCGTTAACCGCGAAGTTAAAAGAACAAGATCTTAGAGTCCATATTGAGACTTCGGGAGCCTATTCGCTATCCGGAACCTGGGATTGGATTTGTTTGTCTCCAAAAAAGACAAAATTGCCTCAGGAGGATGTATATGCGCAGGCACATGAATTAAAGATGATTATTCATAATAAACACGACTTTTTGTTCGCCGAAGAGCAGGCTGCCAAAGTAAACGACAAGGCCATATTATTCCTGCAACCGGAGTGGAGTAAAAAGGAAGAAATGACCCCTTTGATCGTCGATTATGTTATGAATAATCCAAAATGGAGGGTTTCGCTGCAGACGCATAAATATTTGAATATTCCATAAAAAGGATTATATTTATCCTCTATAATTAATTAAAAAACGATGAAAAAAATAGTTTTAACATTTGCCTTGGTACTTGCAGCGCAAATCGGTATGGCACAGACTAATGAGGCCTTCAAAAAAGATGTATTAAAGGTAATTGAAGTAACCGGTTCGGCTAGTCAGATGAAATTGGCTAAAGACCAGATTCTGAAAATGATCCCTAAAGAAAAGCAAACGGCTTTCCTGGTGGAGTTCGATGCTTCGTTACCATCTTTATACGATAAAATCGCTAAGGTATATATGGAAGAGTATTCTCATGACGATATCAAGCAGATTTTAAAATTTTATGAGACTCCGGTAGGTAAAAAAATGACTGAAAAAGCAGGTGTAATCGCCGAGAAAAACATGGCTGCTAGTCAGGAGTGGGGAAGTTCACTACAAGGTATGATGATGAAATACATGCAATAATAACGGTATTTTTCATTTCAATATAAAACAAAAAGAGCCCATATCCGGGCTCTTTTTTTATGTTATAGTTTAAGATGTGTCAGTCGGGCGAGATAGTCATAATGTTCGCCTTCTTTGACCAGTTCACAGTGCAAGCCATTGGCATGGGCCGCATTTTGCAAGGTGTTGTAGTCGATATAAACCCAGTCAAAAGCATCCTCTTGCTGGCCTTTATAGCGTACCTGGAAAACCAGTTCTCCATAATATTCCATGTTCGACGGGATCCATTTGCCTCCGTCTTCATCTTCGTCAAACATATAAATGATATCGGAACTATCGATCAGGATTTGTCCGTTTGGCGTTAAAAGGGACTTTAATTTTTGTAAAAAGCCAGCCACACGATTGAGTTTACCGCATAAACCGGTACCGTTCATCAATAATAAAATAGTGTCGTATTGGATAGTATCCGATAATGTCATCACGTCCTGTACCGATACGTTTTGTAAACCTCTCAACCGACAAGCTTCCACCGCATTTTCGGATATGTCGATTGCCGTACTATCCAATCCTTTTTCCTGTAAATACAAACTATGACTTCCGGCACCACAACCTACATCCAATATTCTACCTTTGGCCAATTGTAATGCTTTTTGTTCAATGCCGGGCATATCCTCATAACCGCGGAATAAATAAGCCACAGACATACAGTCGGCTTCTGTCAGCGATGTTTCGGTAATAATATCTTCCGGCGCATTGTTCGTCTGGTAATCCAGGATGGCTTTTCCAATGAGGTCTTTCATTATTTAGTTTGTATCTTATAGCGGTTATTTGTTTATTTGCCAGGTGAATGATCTCCGATATGGACAATGTTATAAAAAATCTACCTAAGCTTGCCAAAGATAAGCATAACGAAAACAAAAAGTATTTCGATAAGCTGAAAAAGAAGCCGCCCAAAAACCTGGATTATGTAATGCAGGATTTGCACGATGCCGAATTCCGTAAAACGGATTGTCTGAAATGTGCCAATTGCTGTAAGACGACAGGGCCTTTGTTTACGTTGGCTGATGTGGAACGGATTGCAAAACACTTTCGGTTAAAACCACAACAGTTTATCGAAAAGTACCTGCGGATTGATGAAGATAACGATTATGTCTTGCAAAGCGTCCCGTGTACGTTCCTGGATCACGAAAATTATTGTATGATTTATGATGTCCGGCCAAAAGCGTGTCGGGAGTTTCCGCATACGGATCGAAAAAAGTTTCAGCAAATTGCCAATCTCACATTAAAAAACGTGGCCATTTGTCCGGCTGCTTATAATATAGTGGAGGAAATGAAAAAAAAGCTACCTTTATAACATGAACGTCTACCAATCGAAAATAGATACCGGAGTTATACTGATATTGAGTATGGGACTCCTGATCCCCGGCATGGTTTTTATTTCAAAAGGAGCTTGGCCCGGATTACTGATACTTTTACTGGTCGCTATTTTTATAGCTTATCTGATGCGTCAGACCAAATATACAATTACGGATACGACTTTAGTAGTACGATCGGGATTTTTGGTACATATAAAAATTCCAATTTCCGATATTGTTACGGTATCTAAAACCGATAGTATACTGAGTGCACCGGCAAATTCGATAACCGATCGTATCGAAATTAAATATCAGGGTAAGAAAAGTGTGATCATCTCACCAAAGGAACGAGATGCTTTTCTAAAGCAGTTGCTGAAAATCAACCCGAATATCCAGATTGTACTTTAATTAGAATGGGATCAGTGTTTATTGATCAAGCCATTTTTTAAAGGCGTTGATTTCATTTTTACTAACCAATATCGGAGCACTGTCTTTGATGGTAGTATCGACCACAATTTCCACTTTTTGACTGGAATGACGGATTACTTCTTTAATCGCTGAACGGTGTAAGATATATTTCCGGTTTACTTTAAAGAAAAACTCCGGATTTAATTTACCGATGACATCCTTGATCGTGTCATCATATAAAAAACTATTTCCGTTTGTTGTAAAAATAAACAGGTGTTTCCCAGAACCCATAAACGAACTGATATCGGAATCGTTGATCGAGATAAAGCGATAACCGTGATTTACCAGAAAACGTTTTTGATACGGATCGGTACTTTTATCTTCGATAGTTGCCAACGATTGTACTGTTTGGTTGATATCGAAAGCACTTTTTATTTTTTTGTATTTGGAAAGCGCTTCGAGTAATTCTTCCTCTTCAAAAGGTTTAAGGAGATAGTCGATCGTAAAATGTTTAAACACTTTGATTGCATAGGCATCATAAGCGGTAACGAAAATGATCGGGCTGGAAATGGAAATCGTCTCAAAGATGTCAAGACTTTTACCGTCGCCTAAATGGATATCCATAAAGACAAGGTCAACGGTGTTTTCCTTAAAAAAAGCAATGGCCTCTTTTACGGAGGGGAGAATAGTAATGTCTGATATCGAAAGGAGCTCCTGTCGTTCTAAAATGGCTTTCAGATAACCGGAGGCAAGGTGTTCATCCTCAACAATAGCAATCTTCATTTTACTTTTTTATGTAAAAGTAAAAAAAAGTCCCGGTTTATTGCCGGGACCTCTTGAAATTATAAATTCGGATTATTTAACTGTGCGTTTTTCGGATACGGAATAGTATACCTTGGATCGTTTTGAATTAGGGTATAATTCTCTCCATCCAGCTGGTGTACAATCTGTTTTTGGTTTACTCTTCGAAGGTCGAACCATCTGTGACCTTCAACAGTAAATTCCCGTCTTCTTTCTTCATACAGGAAGCTGGTAAAAGCATCTGCCGCCATCGCATTAACCTGTGTTTCTAATGGCGTATAAGCAGCTGGTGTATAACGTTTCTGTGCCAATGTCAGTAAGGTTGCTTTCGCTTGTGACAAATCGCCTGATTTTACAAGTGCTTCCGCTTTGATCAGATAAAGTTCTGCGGTTCTGAAGGTACATTTCTGTTCTTGTTCACCACCTTTAAGGAATCGGAAACGACTGCCTGATGCCTGAAAATATAACGGGAAACGTAAATCACCAGTTTGATTAAAGGCTCCGATCAAATCGGCTGATGCAAATGAGGCATTTTTTAGCGAGTTGATAAAATCATCTTCCAAAGCCATAACCGATTCAACGGTGTTGTATTTGTTCGGAAGCGTGCTGGTTGTATTCAAATCAACCAACTGGTTTTTATAAGTTAGTGCCGTATTGGCCGCATCCAAAGCATTTTGCCATTCGTTACGATACAAACGCACGCGTGCTTCCAAAGCATAGATAGCCGCTTTCGAAAAACGATAGTTTAAACCGGTAGTTTGTGTCGACTGATTTAATAAACCTTTCGCCTGATCAATGTCATATAAAATCTGATTGTAGATATTTGCTACGCTTTCCGGAATAAAATCCTGTTCAAGGTCTACCTGTAATGCCAACGGAACGCCGCGATCGGAACCCGATGTGGCTACATTATACGGTTTGCTAAAAAGGTTTACCAGATCAAAATAGGTAAGGGCTCTTAAAGCATGAGCTTCTCCTAATAGTTGATTTTTTTCATCGGATGCCGGAATTTTAGAACTACCATCGTTGATAACAACATTGGTATAGAAAACAGCATTATACAATTGTCCCCATTGGAAACCTGTCGTAGCCGGATCGGGATTCGCATCTTTCCAGATATAAATATCTTTGATATACGTTAACTGATCGTCAAACTCGTTTAAGTTCAATTCGTCACCACGTAAAGTCGTCAGTGATTTGTGTTGTGGGTATACGCCGTAAGCACGAGTCATAACCGCTCTGAAATCCTGAAGTGTTTCCGGAATTACTTTTCCTTCCGGTTTGATATCCAGATAATCATCACAACCTGTCATTCCGATTGCCGCTACAGCCAGAATGATATATTTTGATAGTTTTTTCATGATCTTAATTTTAAAAAGTTACGTTTAACCCTAATGTTACCGATCTAGGGATAGGTTGTGCATAGATGTTACCAAATGTTTCCGGATCGAAATAACCTTTGTAGTCCGAACTGATCACAAACAGGTTTCTTCCTTCTACACTAAAACGTATATTCTGAATATTCATTTTATCCGTAACCGTTTTCGGTAGGGAATACCCCAAACGGATACTGCTGATTCGCATATAACTCATTTCTTCCACCCAGGTATCCAATAGCGCGTACGTGTTCACCGGATTACCGCTTGAAAACCATTGGTAAGCCATCCAGGAGTTGTCGGTAAACGGATCTCCTTTTCCAACGATACCCGGTAAATTCGAACCGGTATTGGTTGGTGACCAGGCGTTCAGGACATCAGTAGTATAGTTCTGACCTCTGTCAAGCTGTGTTCCGTTGTAGGGAGGTGTTTTTACTACCGTTTGTTTTAAGTTAAATGCCGCCGAAACCGTTACATCAAAGTTTTTAATTTTAAACGTGTTGATCAAACCTCCGGTATATTTTGGATCACGATCACCCACATAGGAAAATAAACTTCTGAATTTATCTGCATTCTCGGTTAAACGGGATTGCGCTAATTCACCTGGTATAATATCGGCATACGGATCGTATAACTGGAAGAACTCTACAGCACTCACCACTTGCCCGTCGCTACCTACAAACTGAGGATAACCATTGGCGTCGATTCCTGCGGTTTTCAAGGCGAATACGGCATTCACCGGGTAACCTTCACCGGATGGTAAGTAACTATTGGCACGTACTTGGATACGGTCGATATTACTTTTGTTGTGCGCTAAATTAAAATTGGTCGTCCATTTGAAATTCTGGTTGTCAATATTTTTTGTGGTTAATGAGATTTCATAACCTTTATTGGTAACCTGAGCCCAGTTCATATTGGTATATTCGAAACCGCTTTCAAGTGGTAAAGCACGTACTCCTAAAAGGTCGGTACTCTTACGACCATACAGATCGGCGGCTACGCTAATACGGTTTTTCAATACGCCTAAATCGAAACCAACGTTTACGTTTTCGGTTTTTTCCCAACGTAATTTACTGTTTGGCGGACTCGTTACTACAATAGTTTGTTCCGTTTGTCCCGGAAGAATACTCACATTTCCGTAGTTTCCTACTACAAACGGAGAGGTATTTTTGTCGATATTTCCTTGTAGACCATAAGAACCTCTAAAACGAAGGTTGCTGATCGTCGGAACATTGTCTTTCAGGAAGCTTTCTTCCGAAGCCAACCATGATCCCGAAATAGACCATAATGGTAAATATTTATATTTCGGATCTACACCAAATAAGTCGGAACCATCATAACGTACACTTCCGAAAACAGTATATTTTCTGTCGTAGGTATAGGATGCCGTAGCATAAAACGATGCAAAGGCATTTTCGTTGTGAGTTCTACCATACGTTTTGTATTGTGCTTCATCCGCTGTTGACTGATCCGGGAACAGGATTTGTGATGTTGTTCCGGTTTGGCGGTTGTAACCATAGCCTCTTGAATAGATACTCGTATTGTATGTTCTTCGTAATTCGTTACCTACTAAAAGATCCAACTCGTGTTTCTCGCCAAGTATCTTATTATAGGTCAATTGGGTTTTGATGTTATACTGGAAAAAATCGGTATCCCAATTCTGGATGATTCCACCATCCGGAAGGAAATAGTAAAAGCCTCCGTTTTTAAAACGTCTGGTTTTTTCGCGCTCCTTACGGGTGAAATACGTTTCCTTACCCGCATATTTTTCGGTATCGGAATTGTCCATTTGCAAACCGATTTGAGAAGTTAACTTTAAATCGTTGGTTACCTTGTATTCCAAATCGAAAATCGCTTTTAAGGCTCTGGTTTTTAACTGATAAGAAGTGTTGTTACGCTCCTCCAAAAAGTTAAACGGTACATAACGATCTGAATAACCCTGAATGTCTTTGTCGTAGACATAATTACCCTCGGCATCCAATGGTGACAAATACGGGTTGGCATTTCTTGAATAATTTCCCGGATTGGTAAAAGCATCCGTATCGGAAATATACGAGGTGTTTTTACTCTGTGTTCCGAAAAGACCAACGCCTACTTTTAATTTATCCGATATTTCATAGTTGTTTTTCAGCGTAATGTTATAACGTTCGAATCCGGTTCCGATAGTGGCTCCTTTTTCGTCGTAATACCCTAATGAAAAATAATAATCCGATTTTTCACCACCACCAGACAAGCTCAAACCATATTGTTGGTTCACAGCTGTACGGTATAATAAATCACCCCAGTTGGTTTGGTTTGCGCGTAACGCATTGATCGCCTGTTGTGTTCCAGGTGTCAGTGCCGAAAAACCACCGGTACGATAAGCGCCTAACTCACCACTGGTGTTCAAGATACGTGAAATAGCACCTTTGTCATCGCGGTATGTTAATTCCGGACGACTAGCCAGACCTAGTTCAAAATCAACTTTTTGGTTGGCATCCATCAGGTTTAATTTTGAAAAATCAGGCTTTTGTGTTACGAATGTATTGGCAGTAAAATTAACAGCCATACGTCCTTTTCTACCTTTTTTGGTTGTAATTACAATTACTCCGTTAGCAGCACGCGCTCCATATATGGCGGTAGCGGCAGCATCTTTTAGGATAGTAATGTCTTTAATATCATCCGGATTTAAACCGGCAATTGAAAAATTATTTAGTTGATCAATATTCTCTTTGTCATTAAATTTTGGAGCATCGTTTCCTTCCAACGGAAGTCCGTCCAATACCCATAGCGGATCCTGAGGACCGGATAGTGAAGCCGTTCCCCTGATTCGGATTTTTGCAGCGCCTCCCGGTGCTCCGTTACCCGGTGTTACAGCCACACCCGCAACCTGACCTATTAAAAGTTGGTCTACGCTGGCTACACCGGCTTGTTGGATATTTTCCATGTCTACTTTTACCAAAGCAGAGGTTAGCTTACGCTTTTCAATTTTTTGGTAACCGGTTACAACTACTTCCTGTAATTGATTCAAATCGGACTTCAGATTAACAGTATAGTGGCTTTGTGAAGTCAAATCGATCAGGTAGGATTCATAACCTATAAAACTAACGCGTAGGTTTTTTACATCTTTGGTGATTTCCAGTTTAAAATTACCGTCCATGTCGGTTACCGTACCCACGCCGGTACTTTCAATAATTCCGCTTTGACCGGTTTTGGTGGCTATCGATTTGTTTTCTACATAAATCGAAACACCGGGCATTGGTAATTTGTCCTGTGCATCGATTACCCTTCCCGTAATCGTCCTGCTCTCTTGGGAATATCCCGTGAGGGAGAGGAGGAGTGTCATTAAAATTAATAGTCTTTTCATTTCTTGATTTGTTAATTATAGAGGATTGTTTAGTGCTTTTTCAATTCGATTGATTAAATCCGAATAGTGATTTCGGGTTTCCAGATTTCCGGTGTTTTTCTTTAGTTTTAAAAGTTGTAATACCTTGTTCAGTTCTCCTTTCTTTTCAGAGGTTACTTCGGTAACTCTTTTTAGTGAGGACTGATTGATGTTGCGAATCATCTGGTCTTCATGAACATGATTGCAAAGCATTGGCATGTTCAGTGTTTTGGTGAACATTAATTTTTTCGCGTCTGTTTTTTCAAATAATTTATTGGTCGAAACGATCAATACATCTATATAATTTTTCTGTGTCATACGTTCCAGAATCGATAGTGGTTTGTTCTGGATAGTACCACTGAATACCTGTTGATGAACACGTTTAAAAAGATCACTAACGGTAAACAATTTGTCTTTTGCGCCATTTCGCTGGTAAAGTTCATTTTCAATCATACGAAGTAAACGCTCGTCACTAAACAAATCGTATAGTATTCCATATTGTAATTCTCTCGAAAGGGTGTACGGTGTATATTCGTAGGGACCTACTGGAGAATCTTTTAACGGATTGGTTTTGTCAAGGATCGGATTAAAAAACAACCAATGCGGAATTGTAATCACATTTCGAAGCAAATAATCGGTTGCCTTGCGTTGCATCGTAGCCGAAACCGGAATATAACTGGATTTGTGATCACCGTGAACGGTAGTGTTCAGATATACGCCTCCGATATTGTTTAAAACATGACGGTTGTATAATTGCCACTGACCAATCGTTCCGATATACAGTTTACCAGTTTCATAATAGGAAGCATCCTTTTCATACGTCCAGGTTAAAATATTGTCTACAACGCGTTTCAGGTTTTTCAATCCATATTCGCTTGCTTTAACTGCATCGTTCCCTAAATCTTCCGACTGTGAGCGTGGATCAATAATCGCACCACCATCCTGTTGTTCTCCGTAGAAATACATCGGATCGTTCTGATGTTTACTGATCAAAGCACTTAGCTTTGTCTTTTCCTCCGATTCATTCGGATACCAATGATAGCCCCATTCAATAGCATATTTGTCATATTCACCAATTTTCGGGGTGATCGCCGTTACACCGTCTTCCGGTTGTGCCACGTAGTTGTAACGGGCATAATCCATGATTGACGGAGCGGTTCCTCCCATTTTTTCAGTAAAGACTTTCGAACGCAACGAATCTACTTCAAAAGCAAACGAAGCACCCATGTTGTGTTTTAAACCAAACGTATGTCCCACTTCGTGCGAGGATACAAAACGAATCGCTTCTCCCATATGGGAATCGCTGAATTTGTTTCCTCTGGCTTTCGGATCGATTGGACCCGTCTGAATTCGCATCCAGCTGTGTAATGAGGTCATTACATTGTGCCACCAGATAATGTCGGCTTCAATGATTTCACCACTTCTCGGATCCACTACTGATGGCCCCATGGCATTTGCTTTTGGGGAAGCCGCATACGTGATAACGGAATAACGAACGTCATCAATGTCAAAATCCGTGTCGCTTTCTGTTGGTTCTTTGGCGATTACGGCATTTTTAAATCCGGCTCTCTCAAAAGCGGCCTGCCAGTCGTGGACACCGTCTATAATATATTGACGCCACTGTTTTGGTGTGGACGGATCGATATAGTATACAATCGGTTTTTTAGGTTCTACTAACTCACCTTTTAAATAACGCGCTTCATCTTCTTTTTTCGGCTCCAATCTCCATCGCGTAATTAATTCTTTCTCAACCATCGCATGTTGGTTGTCATTAAAATACCAGTGTTTTTCGGTAAAGTACCCGATTCGCTTATCCAAAAAACGGGGCTTCATCGGGACTTTATCCAACAAAACAATATTGCTAGTTACCCCTAAAGTTACGGATAAAGCTGGTCCGCCTTCACTTACAGAGGTTGTTAATTGCGATTTTACAACAATATTACCGGGAAAGGTTTTAACAGTTTCGATATACGACAGATCCGATTTTACCGATCCGCCAAATCCGATATTACTCAATACATCGTTAAAACTTTTTTGTTTTCCGTCGAATACTTTGTTTACTTTGATCACTACCGAGGTCGAATCACTGTTTTTGGTTTCGATATCAAAAACTTCAATGATCGATTCGGAAAAATTATCCTTTACCGATGCCGTAATGGCATCAGTTTCCGGAGAGGAAACTTTTGGAAGTGACGATTTTACCCATACCTTTTTGGCAACAGTATCTTTATAGAATGAGATTACTTTGTTTTCGTAATTCATTCCTTTGTTTAATCCAGCCTCATTCACCTGCATCGGAACCTGCGACAATTTATTTACAACGAGGAATTCCCGTCCCATTAGACTGTCGGGGATTTCAAAATAAATGTCGGTCTTAACCTGAATGACGTTAAAAAGTCCTTTTTTAAGAGAACCTTTTTTAATCAATTCGGCATAACCTTTGGTTTTTGCAATGGTGTCTTTAGTAGTTTCTGTTTTTGTTTCTTTTTGTTTCTTTTTCTGGGAAAATGCAGTAACATTACTCAATAAAAACAACAATACCAATACATACTTTGTACTTGATATGAGTGTCTTTTTTTTCATTTATGTTAAGTTTTGGTTAAATAATTGTCTCGAAATTTAGAAGTTCCTGAAACGATATAAAAGCAAAACGGAGTGAGTGGCTCTAATTTGGGAGTGAATGACTTTTTTCTAGTCAATTAAAGGTAGGATACAGATGAATTCTCCATTTTCTTCAAAGGTTTTGAAGTCTTTTTTAGAATAGTAATTATATATACTTTGTAAGTATTTTAAGCCAAAATTATTACTTTGTTCGGTACTGGTCTTTTTTTGTAAATTATTGATAATAAATACAGCGTCTTTTTTAACAATAATGCGGGATTTTAAAGGCGATTCTATGGTGGCCAAATTGTGCTTAATCACATTTTCAATGCAGATTTGTAACGATAAATACGGAATGTTTTTGATCAGACCCGAATCGTCATCAATTTCAATCGAAAATTGTAGCTCCTGATTAAAACGGGTCATCTGTAAAAAGATGTATTGTTCGATAAAAGAAAGTTCATCGCTCAACGGGACAATATTTTCCTGTGGCGGGTCAATCAGATAACGGTATATTTTCGATAGGTTTAAAGTGAATTTTTTAGCCTTTGGCGCGTCAACGTCAATCAACATATATAAGGAGTTGAGCGTATTGAACAGAAAATGCGGATTGATTTGTTCCTTGAGTTGTTGCAACTGGATCAATGCATTTTCTTTGTGAACCTTTTCGTTTTCCAGTAAGAGATTGTTTTTGTCGGCAACCAAAGCTTCTTTTTCCAGATATTCTTTTCGGTTGGCACGATTAAACAGGTAAAAGATAAAAACCAAAATAAATGTAGTGATCAAATATATAGCCGAGGCATGTTGTTTGACTTTGTTCACATTTTCATCGGCGATCATTTTCGGGAAGTTGATACATACATACCAGTTGATACCTTCCAGCTTTAAAGGTTTTACAAACCGGATTACATCCAGTTGCAGGTATTCCGACAAAGCTACGGTTTCATTAAAACCGGATTTGTTTGTGATAAGCGTATCGGAAGGATTCAGACTGGTAAAATCAAAAATGTTTTTACCGTTTTTCTCCACTTCCGGGTGAAAAATACAGGTTCCGTTTTGGTCGAAAACAAACGCATAGTTTGGCGCATTACCGTCGATTAATGCGAAATAGTCGTGTAGTTTTTTTAAATCAATATCATAACCATAACGAATGGTCGTGGCGTCGTCTTTTTTAATTTTAAAATAGTTGCGCCATATCAAGGTATCGCCCTGTTGTAATAAGATACTGGAGTTTTCCTCTTTATCGGAAGGGTCAACCAAAAGATTCAGGTGTTTTTGGAAAGTACCTTTTTCAGAATCGTTGGTGTAAATCGGACCGTTGTTGATCTGAAACCAGTTGCATAACACTACCGGATTGCTTAGCTGAATCGCATTGAGTATCGTGAGGTTGTTAATTATGTTCTGATCATTACTTATTTTGAGGACTTCCTGTACATTTCTCTTTTGTTCCAGTAAACGACTAAATTCCTGTTGTAAGACTTCGTATTTTTTTAGGAAACTACGCTGGGCGATTTCCTCGTTGGATTTTTCGGTAATTTTGGTAATCAGATTGCTTAAAATAAAAACAGCCACCGTCGTAATTACGATCACAATAAGTGATGTAATTAAGAAAGTACGACGGGAAATGGTATTTTTAACCGGGAGTTTCAAGCAACTGAAAAATTAGTCTTCATATATAAGGTAGGACGAACGCATTTTTTTAAAGGAATTCAGACCTTTTTCCCAGGACTTCCGAATGGCAGTTTCCGCTAATCCGGATTCAATTTGTTGTTGTAATTTCTGCGTTCCGGCCAGTTTGGAAAAAAAGCTGTTAAAGAATACTTTTTTATCGGAAGTTTCGCCATAGGCTTTGATCAGCCATTTTAGTTGGAGGTCGGTTACCTTTGGAATGCCTGACAGGTCTTCTCCATAACACACTTTACCGTTATGAACCGGATCTTTAGCTCCTAAATTCGGCCCGGGCGTAAAACTAAAATCGGATTTCGGTAGAAATGGAGAACCATAAATCTGGAATTGTTTGTCGGTACCGCGTCCCATGCTCACATTGGTGCCTTCAAACAAACAAAGGCTTGCATATAGGTTGATGGATTGATCATTAGGAAGGTTAGGCGAAGGCTTTACCGGTAAACTATACGGCATAGTTCGTTTATAGTTCGTACAGGCGATAACTTCCAACTGACATTGCGCTCCGTTCTTTAGCCATTTTTCACCATTGATCATTCGAGCATATTCCCCGATAGTCATACCGTGTAAAACCGGAATCGGATGCATGCCTACAAAACTGGTGAATTCTTTTTCTAATATCGGACCGTCAACGATACTGCCATTTGGGTTCGGACGATCCAGGACAATTAAAGGAATGTTTTCTTCAGCACAGGCTTCCATCACATAATGCAAGGAGGAGATATAGGTGTAAAAACGGGCACCAACATCCTGTAAGTCGAAAACGATGATGTCGATTTGTTTTAGTTGTTCCGGTTTTGGCTTTTTATTGTTGCCATATAAAGAGATGATTGGTAAACCGGTTTGCGTGTCTTTTCCATCTTTGATCAATTCTCCTGCATCGGCGGTTCCGCGGAAACCGTGTTCCGGTGCAAATATTTTGACAACATCCAATTTGTTTTTCAATAGGAAGTCAACCAAATGGAGTGACTTGCTTAGTTTTTGCTTGTTTCCGTCGTAGTTGACAATACTGGTCGGATTGGTTACAATACCAATTCTTTTACCCTTAAGAAGCGACTGGTATTTTTCAAAATTATCGGCTCCGGTAAGAATCGGTTCCTTTGGCCGATTAGCAGCTGTGGTCTCATTTGCCAGGTTGGTTTTCGGGTCTTTGTGCTTAATCGCAGAATTTCCGCAGGATACTATCGCTAAAACCAAGAATAAAACTGTATTTTTGAAAACGGAATTTGATATCATAAGTTTTGAGATTAGAATATTTTATAGCAAAACGCCTAATTACTACTAAAAACTATAAAAGTAGTATATCTGCACCAATAATAAAAATTGCAATTGCGGCTATTGCCATCGGAATCATTATGATGATTGTTTCCGTGGCGACCGGTGTTGGATTGCAGCAAAAAATACGCCAGAAAATCGCAGCTTTTAATGGGCATGTGATTATTACCAACTACGACGATAATCAGTCCGAGGTAAGTGTGGAACCTATTTCGATTCATCAGGCGTTTTATCCGAAGTTTAAAAACATCGACGGTATCAGTCATGTACAGGCCACAGCATCCAAAGCTGGGATTATCCGAACGGAGACGGCTTTTGAAGGAATCGTGTTTAAAGGTGTTGGTAAGGATTTTCGATGGAATGACCTTCAGGAGTATATTGTTGCCGGACGGGTTCCGAATTTAAAAGGGGCACTTAATAATGAAGTGATCATTTCAAAATACCTGGCAGATCGCTTACAATTAAAGTTAGGCGATAAGTTTAATACTTTTTTTATGAAAGAGGAAGGGAATAAACTGCCAAACCTGCGTCGTTTCGAAATCGTCGGGATTTATAATTCCGGATTTCAGGAGTTTGATGCGTCTTATATAATAGGTGATATCCGACATGTTCAGCGTATCAATAAATGGAGTAAAGATGAAGTAGGGGAGTTTGAAGTTTTTATTGATGATTTTTCGAAGATAAAAGAAATGGGTGAGGCGATTTATACTGAAATTCCGCCTACCTATAATAGTATAACGATTCAGGAGAAATACTATAATATATTTGAGTGGCTGAAATTGTTCGATTTTAATATAGTAGTAATACTAATCGTGATGGTGGTTGTGGCGACTATTAATATGGTAGTGGCTTTATTGGTACTTATTCTGGAGCGTACGCAAATGATTGGAATTTTAAAATCGATAGGTGCCGATAACTGGATGATCCGCAAGATATTTTTATACAATGCGCTATACCTTATTATAAGAGGGCTGCTTTGGGGGAATAGTATAGGGATTGGATTGTTGTTGGTTCAGAAATATTTTGGAGTTGTAAAACTAAATCCGGAAAATTATTATGTTACCGAAGCGCCGGTAGTGATAGAGGTACTTCCGATTTTGGTGTTGAATCTTGGAACAATAGTGGTTTGTTTGCTTGTTTTGCTCATTCCGTCCTATATCATTACGAAGATTTCGCCGGTTAAAGCGATTCGTTTCGATTAAAAAGGAAATAATACAATATATTTTATACGCCCGATAGGTTTTGATAAGCTATCGGGCGTTGTTTTTTTAAGAAACATATCCTATATATAGATATACTGCCACGAATTTCGTTCCACCTGACAGGTTTTCGGAACCTGTCAGGTGTTTTTTTTACACAGTATATATAGTATAAAAATGAATAAACCCGCTTAATCCGCGGGATTGGGTGGGTAATAGAAAGAAAGTGTAAAAAAACCTGCTGATGTTAAGTCT